>Ga0209777_10000009_pt1 | contig 416029 bp, 552 predicted proteins | sample FrelakmetHBP12HB_FD_187147 | JGI IMG/M metagenome (GOLD analysis project Ga0209777, IMG submission 187147) | Freshwater lake sediment microbial communities from the University of Notre Dame, USA, for methane emissions studies -HBP12 HB (SPAdes)... | ecosystem: Environmental > Aquatic >...
CTTATGCCACTATAACCTGACAATCCCGAATATCCTGATGTACCTATACCCGAATAACCTGATTGTCCACTATAACCAGATATGCCCGAATAACCACTTTGACCCGAATATCCTGATGATCCTTGACCAGAATACCCTGATATTCCTGAATAACCAGATGCACCTTCACCTGAATAACCAGATTGTCCTGAATAACCTGATGTTCCTACACCACTATAACCACTTTGTCCAGAATATCCACTTATACCTGAATAACCACTATGCCCAGAATATCCACTAATTCCTTGAGGTCCTGAAGGTCCTGGAGCTCCACTTAAAGCAACTTCCCAAGTTGAATAAGTTCCTGATCCTGTAGTAAGAGTTATATTTACAACTAATGATCCTGTCCCAAAATCATAAGATGAAATTGATCCCTCCATCTTATTTGAACTATCATAAGCTATAATAATAGTCTGACCTATTGATAAAGCTAATCCTGCTTCAACAGTTAAATTTTGAACTCCCGTTCCAATAGTTAATGTAGTAGTTGAAGAAGTAGTATATCTATCACCTTCAAGTCCTGAATAACCTGAAGTACCTAAACCAGAATAACCACTAATACCTGAATATCCACTCTGTCCTGAATATCCTGAAATACCACTATATCCTGAATTTCCTGAATATCCACTTTGTCCTAATTCTCCTGAATATCCTGATGATCCAGAATCACCTGAATATCCACTCGATCCAGAATACCCTGATGCTCCAGAATATCCACTTATACCTGAATAACCAGATGACCCAGGATTATCGCCACTAAATCCTGAATATCCACTAACACCCAATCCTGAATAACCACTAATACCTGAATATCCACTAACACCCAATCCTGAATAACCACTATATCCCAAACCTGAATATCCACTAATACCTGAATAACCGCTATATCCCAAACCTGAATATCCACTAATACCTGAATAACCGGATTGTCCTTGACTTCCTGATACACCTTGTTGTCCTTGTAAGAATATTATCCACGATGCAAAAGATCCAGATCCACTAATATTACTAACACTAACTGTCATATTTGGATGACTATATGCAGTAATACTACCTTGCATATAATTATTTAAATTTACTGAATAAGAAATGCTAACTCTCTGACCAACAGTAAATGATAAAGAATTTGCTCCATCTAATACAAAACTCTGAGTAAGAAAACTTATTGTCATTGAAGTAGTAGATGTTCCATAAAAATTAGAACTTATTCCACTATATCCACTAAGTCCTGAAATTCCAGAATAACCACTTTGTCCTGAATAGCCTGAAGATCCAGGATTATCACCACTAAATCCTGAAATTCCACTATACCCTGATGATCCGGGATTATCACCACTAAATCCTGAAACTCCACTATATCCACTTTGTCCTGAATATCCTGATGATCCAGGATTATCACCACTAAATCCTGAAACTCCACTATATCCACTAAGACCACTGTATCCCGAATGACCTGACAAACCTGAATATCCGCTTCGACCTGAATATCCGCTTCGACCTGAATATCCAGATACTCCTAATTCACCTGAATATCCTGATTGTCCAGAATATCCAGATATTCCTGAATAGCCTGACATTCCAGAACTACCAATTCCTGAATAGCCTGATTCACCTGAATATCCAGACGCTCCAGAATAACCCGATGTTCCTATTCCAGAATATCCTGAAGTACCTACACCAGAATATCCTGAAATTCCGGATTGTCCTTGACTTCCTGATACACCTTGTTGTCCTTGTAAGAATATTATCCACGATGCAAAAGATCCAGATCCACTAATATTACTAACACTAACTGTCATATTTGGATGACTATATACAGTAATACTACCTTGCATATAATTATTTAAATTTGCTGAATAAGAAATACTAACTCGTTGTCCGACAGTAAATGATAAAGAATTTGCTCCATCTAATACAAAACTCTGAGTAAGAAGACTTATTGTCATTGAAGTAGTAGATGTTCCATAAAAATTAGAACTTATTCCACTATATCCGGATGACCCTGAATATCCGCTTTGACCTGAATAGCCTGAAATTCCAATTCCAGAATATCCACTTGCGCCAATTGTTCCAGAATAACCACTTACACCAACTTCTCCTGAATAACCGCTTACACCAACTTCTCCTGAATATCCTGAAACTCCACTATATCCACTTTGTCCTGAATAACCTGATGATCCGGGATTATCACCACTAAATCCTGAAACTCCACTATATCCACTTTGTCCTGAATATCCTGATGATCCAGGATTATCACCACTAAATCCTGAAATTCCACTATACCCTGAAATTCCACTATCACCAGAATATCCGGAAATTCCACTATAACCGGATGTTCCTACTCCAGAATACCCTGATGTTCCTACTCCAGAATACCCACTTATACCACTATAACCTGACAATCCTGAATATCCACTAATTCCACTATAACCGGATGTTCCAATACCTGAATATCCACTAACGCCTATTTCTCCCGAATAACCTGATGTACCTACACCAGAATATCCTGACATTCCAGAATAACCAGACATTCCTGAATATCCACTTATTCCACTATATCCTGACGATCCAATGCTACCTGAATATCCACTTTCGCCAATTGTTCCTGAATACCCTGAAGTACCTACACCAGAATACCCTGAAGTACCTACACCAGAATATCCCGACATTCCACTATATCCTGATCGACCACTATAACCCGATATTCCACTATATCCTGAAACGCCACTATAACCTGATATTCCACTGTATCCTGATGTACCGATGCCAGAATACCCACTAATACCTATTTGACCAGAATATCCACTAACACCCGAACCTGAAAAACCAGAATATCCTGATCGACCACTATAACCTGAATACCCTTTTTGACCTTCTATTGATACTAACCAATTTGAATATGTACCTGATCCCTGAATTGTATCAACATTAACTGTTAACAATCCAGAACCATTATTATAATTTGTTATTTGACCAAACATATTATTATTAGCATCATAACTAATAACAATATATTGTCCTGAAATTAATGACAATCCCAAATCAACTGTAAAGGTCTGAATTCCCAAATTAATCGTCATTGTATCTGATGATGATGTATTATATTTATCCGATTTTCCTGAATAACCTGACAATCCTGAATAACCTGAAAGACCAGATGACCCTGACAAACCACTTATTCCAGAATAACCTGACCGACCAGAATAACCCGATTGTCCTGAATATCCACTAAATCCTGAATTTCCACTGTATCCTGAAGCAGCCTGTCCTGAATACCCAGATTGACCTTGACTACCCATTTGACCAGAATATCCCGAATTTCCTGAATATCCTGATGATCCAGGATTATCACCTGAAAAACCTGATAGTCCACTATATCCTGATCCTCCTGAATATCCACTCTGTCCAGAATATCCACTTCTACCTGAATAACCTGATGATCCTGACAGTCCACTATATCCTGAAGCAGCCTGTCCAGAATATCCTGAAATTCCTATTCCTGAATATCCTGAAACTCCACTATATCCTGACGTTCCTGACATACCAGAATATCCTGATTGTCCTGAATAACCTGATGATCCAGGATTATCACCACTAAATCCTGAAACTCCACTATACCCTGAAGAACCACTCAGTCCAGAATAACCACTAATACCTGAATATCCACTTATGCCAGAATAACCACTATTGCCGGATTGTCCAGAATACCCTGACATTCCAGAATATCCACTTATACCAAAACCAGAATATCCTGATGTTCCAGAATATCCTGAAACACCAGAACCACTATATCCTGAAACACCAGAATAACCACTGCGTCCTGAAGTTCCTGATAATCCACTATAACCAGAAATTCCTGAACTTCCAGAATAACCTGAAAATCCTGATTGACCTGAATATCCACTTACACCACTATATCCCGAAACACCAGAATAACCAGAAATTCCTGAATAACCTGATGTGCCACTTCCACTATAACCTGACTTTCCTGACCATCCACTCATTCCACTATAACCACTAATTCCAAAATCCCCAGAATAACCACTATATCCTGAAATGCCTGAATAGCCTGAAATACCGCTATATCCCGAAAATCCTGATAATCCTGATCGACCACTATAGCCAGAACTTCCTGAATTACCGCTACCACCACTATATCCTGAAACTCCAGAATACCCTGATTGTCCAGAATAACCTGATACTCCAGAATACCCTGAATATCCACTCCGTCCACTATAACCGGATTGTCCTGAATAACCTGAATTACCAATAGCACCAGAATAACCTGATGTTCCACTATACCCCGAATATCCTGAAGTCCCTGAATATCCAGAATAACCGCTTCTACCACTATATCCGCTTCTACCACTATATCCTGATTGACCTGAATATCCGCTACTTCCAGATATTCCAGAATATCCTGATGTTCCACTACCTGATATTCCTGAATAACCTGAATATCCACTTCTACCACTATACCCTGAACCACCGGAATAACCACTATTTCCTATTGCACCAGAATATCCACTACTTCCCGATATTCCAGATTGTCCAGACAATCCACTATATCCTGATTGTCCACTCAGTCCTGATCGTCCCGAATATCCACTTATACCTGAATATCCTGATTCTCCGTCAATACCATCAATACCTGAATATCCTGAATTTCCAGAAGCCCCAGAATATCCACTTAAACCTGGCCTACCTGACCATCCACTTATTCCACTTCCTGATGCCCCTGAATATCCACTTAAACCTGAATAACCTGAACGACCACTATATCCACTTACTCCAGAATATCCTGAAATTCCCGAATATCCTGACAATCCACTATAACCTGATTGTCCACTTAATCCTGATCTTCCAGAATAACCACTTATTCCTGTAGGTCCAGGAGCAGCACTTAATGACACATTCCAATTACTATATGTTCCAGAACCAATAATTGACGTTACATTAACTACGAAATAACCATTTACAGGATTGTAAACAACAACATTGCCTTTCATACTATTACTTGCATCATAAACTATTAAAATTTCTTGACCAATTGAATACGCTAATTGTGTGCCAATTGTTAATGTTTGAGATCCTGTACCAATTGTTAGAGTCGATGATGATGTTGTTGTGTATCTATCACCCATTATTCCAGAATATCCACTATACCCAGAATATCCAGAATATCCACTATGATTGACAATAATTTCTCTTCTACGAGGAAAATGTTGAGCAAAACTATAAACTTCAACGTGAATTAAATCACTGTTACCATGTTGATCAATACCAAAAAACTTTAATACTGTATTTGTATTAATAATAATTGGTGAAACATATAGAATTGAAGCTATAGTTGGTACAGATCCATCTAATGTATAATAAATACTTGTATTTTGTTTGTCAGAAGTTAACGTTATTTCTTGTGTAGAAACGAACGTTCCTCCGTGAGGAATTGCAATTACATGAGGTTTTACAGTATCAGTCGTTACAATTGCAAATGAATAATTATCAGTGTATATAACATTAAGACCATCTTTGACATTAGAATCTATAGTAATAGTTGATGCTACAGGAAATAAATTTGTATGTGCTATATAAACATTATATCCATGAACTACAGGTGTAATTGTTCCTGAATAAATAGGCGACTGAAATACACCGTCAATAATAGCATCTATAGAATTTATTTTGACATTCAAAGTTGTTATAAGAATTGTTGTGTCAGTGCGAATTTCAAAATATACAGGCGATGTTTCTGGAACGCCTGTTGCACCTGAATCTGGTGATCTACTTTGGAAAGTTATCATATTTAATCCTTAATTGCAAAAATATCATTAAAAGCCTGAATTAGTCTGTCTTCCAGTGATGACAAAATATATTTGTCATACAATTTTTTTTGAATTGCTAGCCAATCAATATTACAAACTTTATCATCAAACAAATGATCATAATAAATTTTTCTACTAGTATTAAATGACAAAAAAGGCGCATTTTCATTAATTGTATGAATTTTGATATCATTTGCATTTAAGAAATCTAGTGCATTTTGTAGTACCTGACCACTTCGACATGTCCATAAAATAGTGTGAAAATTATCGTAAATCCAGTTTATAACTTCTTTTGCATATGGAAGTAAAACAAAATTCTTACTATGAACGTCTTCATTCAATTGAACAATCGTGCCGTCAAAATCAATTGAAATAATAATTCTGTGTGTGTCTTTAAACAAATTTCCATTTGTATCCATAAGCACTTTTACTCTTATTTCTACAACAATTAATAATGTTAATTGCAAGTATATTTAATGATTCTTTAATTTTCATTGCATTATCCCAAATTTTTATAAACTCATTTTTTTTCGTTAATTGTATTATAGACTTTGAATATTTATCACACGTTAATTTATTAACATCATGCCATTTTTTCAAATTACTAATATAACCATTTTCATATAAATTTTTCTGTGCATCTGAACAATGCTTTTTTGATTCATCTGAATATTTTTTATGTTTCGATCCTAATTGTACTCTACTTTTTAATTCATTTCTCCATTGTGGATGTTTTTTACCTAATATTGCTAATCGTAATTTTTCTTTAGTTTCTTTGCTTTTCTTAACACCTAATGTCGATCCTGCTATTTTTGAAACATTATAAATCGGTTGTAATAAATCTAAATAATGTTGTTCTCTACTTATTAATTGACTTACATCATTTACTTCCTCCAATATTTCAACTTTAAAAGACTCTATAGAATATTTATTAAATGCTCTTTGTAAAATAATAGAATGATGTTTATTTTTATTAAGCATTCTTATATGCAAATTCATTCTATGCCGTAAATTTTTTGTTGATCCTATATAAACTTTATCTGATATCTTATTTTTAATGCAATAAACACATGAACAAATTGATAATGTTTTAAATAAATCTACATTCCAAAAATCTTTTAAATCTTGTATCATCTGAATAACCGTCAAAATCAATATGTTTAAGGTTTAATTTTTTACATTTTTTATAGTTAATAATTTGACAAAATCAACAGATTCATGAATTCCAACAGCACCTAAACCTGCAACAAAACCAGCAATTAAACTAGCAGTTAAATTCATACCAGTTAGTAAATTATTTATAATACCACTAAGAATACCAAGAATCATTGCAATATATGGTTTTGCTGCTTTCATTTTTGGTGTATTAAAAAAAGCAGCAATTGGACCGAAATTTGTCAGCGAGATTAATAATTTAATTACAACTGCTGATACAATTAACCACGTTACATCACCGGCTTTTAATCCTTTAATCGCATTAATCACATCACTAGTGTTTTTAACTAAAGAATCAACAGTTACTTTAGTTGAATCGACTGCCAACACGACAAAAGCTGCAACAAAAATAAATGCTGTAAATAAGACTACTTTCAGCTTCATATGTCCTCCTACCTATGTTATTGATTTTGACGGTTTGTATAACTTTTGAACTTGCGCAACAATAAATACTACTATGTTGGCATCCTGAACTATTATTGTTTTATTAACTTTTTATTAATTTTAGAGGAGATAATTATAGCGGAATATTAAAGAAGTCGCCTAATTTTTAACAACCCAATCTGTAGGTGTTAATACTTTTTCATTTTTTCTATGTTCATATTCTGCAAAAATTTTGCCTTTATCTTTGTCTGACTTAATTATTACATCAACATCCCAACCACTTGGCAAACAATATCGTAACTTTTCTTGAGGACCATCTAAATTATCTGGATAAAAGCAATCAAACATTTCTTTTGATATATTTGTTTCAGATTCTTGTTGTAATGGTAAATGTTTTACACCAAGACTATATTGCGGGTCTTTTCCTGATTCTTTTGTCATTCTAATTCTAGCATAAGCAATAGATTTGTCGCAATTTTTAACATCTCTAAGTTTGCCCTGTTTTATGATTTTAGGTTCAATACTTAAACAATCTTTTGGCAATTCTCGTAATTCTAGTCTTTTCTCCTGTTCTTTATGAACTTCACCATTCATATCCTGAGCAAATTTTATAAATTCTTTTTGAATTGTTGACAAATGATTCATTTTAATTCATTCTCCCAAAGGATCTTCAAAATGTATTTTAGGACAAAGAAATTCGATAATAAATGAAACTATTATAATATAACAAATCATACCAATAACCCATTTTAAAAATACAGGTATTGTCATATTAGCCTATCAAAATTCTATTGAATCGTGTGCCCGTCCAACGTTTAATGTTTTGTCCGGTCGTCCAAGGTCCAAGAGCTGCTCCTCTTGAATATGTGTATCGATCTTGTCTTAATCCAACAGTACATAGAATTCTCTTTTTTGCCATTTCTAATTGTTTATCAATAGTTCCTTGTAGACTGTTAGCAAAACCTGAATATTTGTCGGATCTTCTAACATCAAGACTTATACCTGCAAGTGAATAATTAAATTCTTCCCCTGCCCATAAAATGGCTAAATCATATAATGCATATACTTGAGCCTCAAGAAGCATTAATGGTTCCCAAGCCGATGGATATGTTAACAAATTATAATCGGTTGCCGGAGGAAATAGATTAACATAATTTGATGCATCTTCAAGATGATTAGCTAAACTATCATCTCTCCATTTATATCCACGAGTTTGCGTAAAACCAGCTATTTCTTGTTCAGATGATGGTGGTGAAAAATGATAATCTGCATCAGGATTTACATCTCTTAATTTTACTCTTAATTTATGAATTAGTCGTTTAATAGACTCAGGATATTCTTCATCTAATATAGTTAGCTTTGAAACAATTTCAAATTCTTCTTTATTTGCAAGTGATATTGATGTTGGTATTTCTTTTACATTCCAAACTATTTTGTGCATACCAATATTTTCAGTATCAGGAATAACCCATGGAGCAAAATAACTTCCAACAGCAAATTTAATAGGAATTCTATTATTGCCACCAATTAAAACATCTGTTCCAGAAGTTGAGTCATACAAATCAAAAGTGATAGAATAAGGATCTTTTAGATTACCATTTCTATCATACACAAAAACGTTCAGATTATCTTTTGATGTCGTATCACCTCGTCTTATTGCATTCATATATTCTCCTAAGCGCAGCCACAACCAGATAACACTTGAAAATTAATGCCTGTACTTATTTGTCCTACGCCATAATATAAAGTATTACATGCTCCTGATTGTTTTGCTGCACCATCAACTGTGTTTGATCCTCCTGTCGAAGCAATATCTGAACCTATACAATTTTCACTTCTTGTTCTATAAACACTAAATGTATTAGCTTTTGAGATTGTTTGTCCAAATTGTGTGTCTGTTATTTCCCAAACAATAGTATATTGCCCCGGATAAGTTATTGGTGTCCATATATAATTAGCATAATATTGTCCAGTTGCATATCTTGATGCTATTTGATTTGTTTGATATTTTACAGGTTTATTTTTTGGACATGTAATACTATAACGAACCATATAAGGATCAAATAAAATATTATTAAAATATGTAAAAATAGACATGTACTTCACAACATTTGGAGCACTACTTTGAAAACCTTTTATTTGTGATCCAAAAAAGTTTAAAATAGCTTGACCAGTTCCATTACTGGTGCAAATTATTTCAGAACCATTATAAATCATATTAGTGAGGTACCCTATAATATAAAGAATTTAAAGTTAAAGTATCACCAGTAGAATAATTAACACCAACAAGTTCAATATCTCCGCCACTGCCTTCAATAGTAACAGTTCCAGATATTTTAACCACTGACAAATTATCAAGTATTTGAAATTTAGTTACTGTTCCGGTAGTTGTAACAGTTGCACTTTTTGGAAAACTATTTGCAATAGCTTGACCACTGACTGACAGCGCAAATGCTACTACATCTAAAAGTATAGTTGCAACTGTTAAATTTGCATCTGTTAAAAAAATTATTGATCCAGCATTTAATTCACCACAAACTGCATCAGCAATTAAATTTTTTGTAATCATATCATGTTCTATCATATTTATCCCTTTCAAACAACAGCCGGTAATTCTGTAAATTTAACTAATACCGGATTATTAATTGGTTCTGTCAATGTCGTATCTGGATATGTTGATCTGCAAAATTCACCAGCATAAAAAGCCTGTCTTGAAACATAAAAATCTTGTAAATAAGTATTAATCGCTGAATCATAATATTGTTTAATATTCCATTGTATAATATGTCGACCAACTCTAAATATTAGAGGGTCAATTCTCAATGGCACAAAATATGATCCAATATCAAACTTCATTGGAATACTATTTATAGTCTGTCTAATAATTTCTTTAGATCCTGTTGTATAATCAAAAATTGTGTAAGAAATATAATAAGGATCAGTCAACTGTTCACCATTGAAAATATAAATATGTAAATCATTTTTTGATAGTATTTTTCCTAAATAAATCATATTTATTCTTTCGTAAACTTAACAACTAATCCTCCAGCAAAATAACCATCAGATAATACTTGAAATTCTCTTTCTGATGTCATGTCATAATGTGTATCTGGGTTTTCCCCTCTTGCATGAACATAATATTTTTGATTAATTAATGCTGTTGATGGTATTAGCCATTGCATTGCATAAAGCCCTGTATCCAAATGTGTTAAGCTTGTTAATGGTACAACTAATACTTCTGTACTACCATTAAAATATGTAACAGTATAAGCTGCATTAAACACATCAATTAGTTGGCCTGTGTCATCCATAAATGTAAATTCAAAGTCTACAACGTCATTTCTTTTATAAATTGATGCCATAATACCCTCACTTAAATTGATAATACAATATGTTATCTATTATTAAAAAATCAAAACAAAATAAAATCGTCATACATTACGAACATTCTCTATTTTATTATAAGTACTTATGCAATTCCTCAATCCATCATCTATTTTAATTTTTGCTTGCCAATTTGGTACTATTACATTTTTATTATCATCTGCAAAATCATTTTGCATTTCTATAACATTTTCAATATTTTCAACAAAAGACAATGGCAATTCAAGCATCATTAATATTTTTCTAATAATATTATATTCACTTATTTTAATATTAGTCTTTGCTACATATGTAATGCCGCTTTTTCCATGATTTAAAATGCATTCTATCGCGGAACAACAGTCACTAATGTATATCCAATCATACATACTTGAACCATCGTTTTTAATCATCACTAATTCTCTACTAACTGCATTAATAATAGATTTTGGAATAAATTTTTGAAGTTGTTGTCGAGGACCATAACATCGAGCAAGTCTAATAACTATATCAGACTGCACAGGATCATCATTCCATGATAAAACTTGAATAAATCTTTTTACATTACATTTAATTTGTTGTGGAATGAAATTAATAACAATATCAATGTCATATAGTTTAAATAAATGCTCTGATTTATTAATATCTATCTTTTCAAATACAACTGTATCTCTTACTTTATCTAAATTTTTTGTTTCTTCCTTATCAATAACAATGATTCTATCATTATTATATTTAGCATTTAATAATTCAACAAAATGAGACCCGACAAAACCCATTCCACCAATTACTAAAATTGTTTTATTGTAATTTCTCATTCTTTTTTTCTTTTATTTTAATAGCGCCAACTACTTCCATATTAGTCTTCACTTTATCATTATTCATCATTTTATTACTTTGATTCATAAGATTTTTGGCATCTTTTTTTCTTTCATGTAAATGTAATGAATATTCAATTTCATTCATAATCCCTCCATTCTCAAATTTTCAAATAATATCTTTTGCTTATCTGTTAATTGTATTGGAATATCAACAATAAACTCAATAATCTCATGTCCTCTAACTTTAGTTATTCTGTCCGGTAAACCTTTATTTTTAATAATTAATTGTCTAACATTTATAATATTTGGACTTACCATTATTTCATTATCATTTTCACATAACATCTTAATATTAATTTTACAACCTAATACAGCTTGTGATAATGACAAATGTGCAGTATAAATAATATCTTGCCCTCGTCTAGCAAAATATTCATGAGATTTAATTTTCAATTGTACTACTAAATTTCCACAAAGACCGTTATTCTCACCACAATGACCATAATATTTTAATATTATAATATTCTCATTTACTCCCACATCTATATCTAATGTAGCAATCGAATCTTTTAATACTCTACCGGTCCCAGAACAATTATTACAATCTAGCTTTAGAGCATGCCCTGACCCATTACATTTTGAACATATAATAACGTTATTTATAGTAAAATATCCCATTGTTTTAGTATTAAATAGCTTTCCTTGACCTTTACAATTGGGACATATTTGTTTTTCAAAATTTGTCGTGCCACTGCCAGAACAACAAACACATTTTTCATATTTTTTATATTTTATTGTTTTCTTACAACCTTTTAACACTTCCTCAAACGTTAAGTCTAAATTAATTGCTATATCTTTGCCTGTTGATCCTCGACGAATTGTTGAAAATGAAAAATTTGAAAAATCAAATTGCTGTTGTAAATCATATTGTTGTCTTTTGATGGGATCTTTAAGAACATCATATGCTGCAGTTACTTCAGTGAATTTTGATGCAGCTTCGCTACTATGATTTTTATCAGGATGGAAATCTTTTGCGAGTTTAAAATATGCAGATTTTATTTGACTATCAGTCGCATCCTTAGATAATCCAAGTATTGAATAATAATCTTTATTAACAACCCTAGCCATATCTACTGTCAATCAGAATCAGACGTGATATGACACATCGTTTTCAATGACCTGGTGGCATCCGTATAATCAGACGCATTTACAATACATTTCTTATCAGAAATATTATTGAAATATCCTAATTTTAATTCTAAAATTGATAAATTAGACGACGTTGGATCAAATACAAAAATAGTTTTTGAATTTTTATGACTAACAGATTCAATACTACATTTTTTTGTTTTTAAATATGAAGCAAAATATAAATCAGGTGTAATAATTTTATTTTCATCATTATCAAGATGACATAATGTTTTTAAAGCCCTAATAGCATCAGCGAAAGCAATAGCTATTACAGAACATTTTTCTGAATGGTCATTATTGAAATATCCATGTTTTAATTCTTGAGCTGATAATTTAGAATCACTGATATCAAAAACAAATGTTGTTTTCGATCCTTCTCTTTCAATGTCAACTATCTGGCAGGATTTTGCTTTCAAATAGGCGGCAAAATATAAATCAGATGTCGATAATTTTTGTTCATTCATATTTCATCCTATTTACATTTTTTTTATTTTTTTCTGAATTTCTGCAAGCTTCTCACTAACAGTATCTATAAAAGCTTCTAATTCCACTTTATTATCAGCAATGTCGTCTTTTATCTTTTTTATTAATGTAGCTACATCAGCTCTAGTTTTCTTAATTTCACTATTATCATTATTAGATTCATGAGTATGGTTTTTTAAAGAAACAACAGTATCATTTATTTTTGTAATCTTATTTACTATTTCATTAAGCAATTCATTTATTGATTCAAATTGCCGTAAATTATTTGACCGTTCTTCATCAACTAATGTTTCAATTACAACAATTTTCTGATTAATGTCACTACATGAATTATCAATGTGATTTGAGAGTGACAATCCGTGATCAGTAATAGTGTTAATAGCTGAACGAATTACATCATTTTCAATTTTTGAAATTTTACTGTCAATTCTATTATCAAATTGACCCAATTCAATCTGTTTTGCTAAAATTTCTTTTACTATTTTTTCAATCCATTCTCTAAATCCAAACATATTAATCTCCTTAATTTTATTAATCTAAAAAGGGAGCTCGATCGAACTCCCTTTTTTACGATCTTAAAATTAACCAATGCAAATAATCAATGCCTGCGATGATCCTAAACTACTAGTTACTGTTGTTGTTGTCAATGCAGCATTATGAACAATTGTAATTCCACTAAGAACTACTGCAGGCGCTGTAGGAGTTGTATTATTGATAACTTGCACTCGAGGAATAACACCCAAATTATGAGTTATCACAATTGAACCACCATTGCTTAGCGTTGCAGTATCATTAATGCTAATCTTATTTGCAGCAAGAAAACGATGAATGTCACCAGCCTGATAGCTCAAAAGAACTTCTGTTGTGTCCAGAAGATACTTCGAAGCACCAGCATTCAATTTAATATCACGAAGAATTGGTGACACACCTTTGATGTAACTTCCAAGATCATTGAACTCCAATACTCCACTTGACAAAAGACTTGTAATCTTCATACAATCTCCTCCTATGTTTTAAATTAAGTTGTTGTTACCAATTTACCACTCGTATCAACTGCTGTAGGTATGAATCGTTTTTCTGCATCGTTCCAACCTACTACAGCAGTTGTCCGTAATTCTGGATATTGCAATCTCATTAAGCCATTAGCCGTATACGGTGCAATAACTATCGGGCCCTCAAATGCTTGTTCGGCACCTGAAATGACCGCTTTCATTTTAATGTAATTTGTAATATCATTATTCCATCCGGGTATCAAACTTGGAACAACATTCAATACTACTTTTTTGTAATAAGAACGAATTCCAAATGCTTCTGGCTGAATATTAGGACCATTCTGTACACTACCTAATAATTTACTAAATCCACCGGAAGATGAAGAATCCCAATATACATTATAAGATTCAGGTGTCGTCAAATTACTTGCATTTGGTCTAACGGGCCACATCAAGGTTATCCGATCAGACAACCTATAAACTACTTGAATCTTATTATTTATTGCCACTTGCCCGTCTCCTGTTTAAGATTTTTTACCAATTTTCATCTTATTTCTAATTTTCATCTTAATTTCTTTCTTAATATCAGCTGCTGTATGCTTTGCCTCAACTGGTCTTCTATCATCTCTTGCAGCAACTAATTCATCAACGCCAGGTGTAACTTCATCTGCTAATTGATCAGGTTCGAATTCCTTTGCACCAAGTACACCTTCATCAATTCTTCTTTTTTCAGCTTTTGGCCCATTAACTTTTACTTTACCAATCGCAGGCTTTAATGGCTCAGTCTCATCCTGCTGCTGATTTTTTATTAAATTACGTTTCAAAATTGAAGCTGCTTCTGCATCCGAAATCTTTATAATCCATCGCGCCCTAAGTGCAGCAGCCATAGATCTTGAAGATAATTCATAATTTTCATCTTTTGGGTCAAAAACATCATCTTTATCTAAATAAATGTTTTTGTCAGTTAATCTGAATTTTTCTTGAACTAAATACTTCATTTTAATCCTCCATTCATATAAATTTTTTGAATTTGTTTAATTTATTTATCCGCTTTGCCAACTTCATCTCTTTTATCTTTGAATGTTCCAGGACCAATATCTATCCATTCTTTATCTCCAGTCTGAGAATCCATATTAGCATCTGGATCATCTTTCTTCTCATTATGCTCGGAAGGATGAGTTGCTTCTTTTTTCAATAATTCTGCTGTTGCTTGCTGAATCAAACCTTCATCATCATCAGCCAATTCTTCTTCTTCAAGATCACTATCAAGTCCAAGATCATCATCACTAACATCACCTTCAGGCGCACCAATTTCTTCACTATAATCTTCATCCTCTTTTTCCATGTCATCAGCCATCTTATTCAAATTAACAGCTGATTTTGTCAAATTGGCGGCAGTACGTCTCAAACTGCTTGCAGTAGCAGCAGCTCGACCAATAGCATCTCTTTTATCACTTTGCCAATTATTCTTAGGAGCAACTTCCTCTTCATGACCTTTACCAATCTGACCAGTTTGACCCTTACCTGCATCATAATCATTCTGGACAGTTGCATCATATCCCGACGACAATTCATCAATATAACTAGCTTTCCTTGAACCTTTCATTTTTTCCTCCTTACAATTATTTATTTGACTATTATCGGATGCATGAATCTCGTAATCTGTCTTATCTATGGGCTGAAATATATTATCAAAATCACTATTATCAAAATCATGATACTTATCAACTAACCCATTATTATTTATATCATTTATCTCACGATTTGTTAATGTATGCGCTTGTCTTCTTTTCATAATCTATATCTCACTACTTACTACAATATAAAAGAAAAATTAAATATAAAATTTATTTACTAAAATAAGTTAATTATAAATTGTGAAGAAAATTTAAACTGATTTTTTTGCTTCCGCTCTAAAATTTATTAAAGGATGAGGGATTTGCTCTGGCATAATTTGTATATCAGTAAATCCCGCCCACGTTAAATGATCCCATAACATTTCCGGATACCACCCCCATAAATGGGGTGAAGTAATATCACCTTGACCGCCCTTATCTGTAGTATTAACTGGACAAAAGAAACAATTCAATATACCATATCTTGTTTTTTTATCTGCAGTTACAAACATCTTACATAATTCTTCAATATTTGGTACTTCAATTACAAGTTTTCCACCTGGTTTTAATATTCGTTTCCAATTGTTAAGAACCTCGACCACCTTGTATGGATTTATATGTTCTAGTAAATGCGATGCCAAAATCTCTTCAACAGAATTTTCTGGTAAATCTAATTCATAAACATCAGCAATAATCAATGCTCGCATATCATACTTATCAACACTAATATATCCAGGAAATTCCACACCACCAGATCCTAAATTCAATTTTATGTGTTTATTGTAACGAAGCATGTTTTTCATACCATTAACTTTAATTACATGCGTACTATATTCAGGAAATTCTTTGACAGAAAAAGTTCCTTCACCAATATGATATATTGGAAATCGACCTTCATTTGTAAAAGTAAAAATTAAATCATTATCCGGAACTACGACCTGTTTATATCCTGCAATTTGTGCTTTAACGCAAAAATCTATATCTTCTCCTCCTCCAGGACTATATGATTCATCAAGTAATCCAATCTTATCAAAAACTTTACTTCGTATCATAACGCAGAAAAATATCATTACATCATATCCGGCATAATTATCATACAATTGTAATGGTCCAGTGATTCCCACAGTTTCATCATTCAAAAATGGATGAACTAAAATATCTATCCAGGCATTATGCAGCAATCCCTTATCTAAAAGAATAGTATCATTATTTAAAAGAATGATATAATCACCTACTGCAGCTTTTATTCCAATGTTTGTAGCTTTAGTAAATCCAAGTCCGTCATCATACCAAATAAGCTTAAAAGGATGACCCAAACTATCAATATAATCTGCAGTATTATCTTTACAACCATTTGCCACAACAATTATTTCAACATCGTCAAGTTTAGTAAATTTTTTAATACTATCAAGACATGGTTTCAAACAATCTTCTAAATGATTGTATGTCGGAATGACAATTGAATATTTTGGCTTTTTCTGATGTTTACTATAAAGAATGTTTCTATTATATCTCATAGTTGAGACATTTTTTTGTTTTTTGTCAATTGTTGTCGGACTACTTGGATGATATAATGGAAAATCATTCTTTAAACCAATAGGAACAATTGAATAACCGGCTTTTGATATTCTTAAACTAAAATCAGTATCACTTAAATATCCTATTCCAAAATTGCAGTCAAATCCATTTATTTGATCCCAAATGTATTTAGGATACATTGCGCAACCACTATGTAATGCTAGCCCTAAAAATGGGTAATCTGCAATAAAAATTCCTGTAGCACCTGTTAATTTATCATTTAAAAATGGTTCATATAATTTGCTAATCCATGAATCAACCTCTTGAGGCAATAAAAGAGAATCATCATCAAGTAATATCAAATAAGATCCTCTAGAAGCAATTGCAGCCGAATTAACAGCAATTGGAACCCCAACTTTTTTATGATGATCTATTAATGTTATCCTTCTTTTTAAAGATTCTAAATGTGTAATAGCAGCATTATCACAACCATTTGCAGATACAATAACTTCTTTATCAATAAGATTTGTAAATTGAAACACTCTATTTAAACAATCAGAAATAACATCATTTGAAGCACATGTCGGAATGATAATACTAAATTTTGGTCGTCTGCGCAATACTATTAAACCATTTGAACCAATTATTTCAAAATCCATTTCCCAATTATCATTTGTTTGCAAAAAATCCTGTACAGCAAGTTGTAGTCCTTTTCTATCTAAATTAGTTTGCACTTCATCTTCTTGACCATATTTTGTCGTATCATGCAATAAAATATATTTTCTAACTTTATTTGCATGAAGTGTTAATTCTTGTGATAATTGTTTATAAGTGTGTAATGTGTCTATAAATAATAAATCAGTTTCTTCTATCTCAGTTGTCAAAACGTCATGCTCAATAAATTTGAAATCAATACCATTTTCTTTAGCAACATCAATAGCTTCATGAATATTTTCACATGTATAAATGTCATATGACGTCATTTTAATAGGCTTAGCTACAAGAAATGCATATGTAGAAAATACACCACGAACACCAAATTCTGTTATACATTCGCATCTACAAGCATATTTTCTCAATGTCGGAAATAATTTGTTAATATCACATTCATGATTCAAAGCAATATTATAAATTTTTTCTAATCTACTTGCATATTTATCTTCTAAAATTTTGTTGTTTCTTTGAATAATTTCATTTTTCATATCTACTTTATTAAACGTTCCATTACCTTCATGATATATCGGAAAACTGTAATCTGTCACTCCTTCACCAAATTGTTTTGATCCATCATTAGGAACTTGAACTAATCGATAACCAATTAATTCTGCTCTAAGTGAAAAATCACCATCTTCACCCATTCCTGGATTAAAATTTTCATCTAAAAATCCTATTTCATTTACTAATGATCGTTGAAACATACAACACCAAAAAGCAATTGATGTTCGATTTATTCCTCCACAGTCCCAGATGAATTTTATAGGACCAGTTATCCCTATGTTTGCACATTCAATAAATGGATTTTTTAATATTTCTATCCATCTATTTTTAGGTTGTTCAAGTAATATAATATCATCATTCAACAAAATAATAAAATCACCCAAAGAATTTTTTAAACCTATATTTACAGCTTTAGTATAACCTATTGGTTGTTCAAATTGTATAATTTTAGTATTTTGCAAATCGCTTCTGACATTGTCACAACCATTTGCAACAACAATTAGTTCAACATTATCCAAATCGGTGTATTTAACTATACTATCATAACATGATATTAGATTATTAAAATTGCAGGTGGGGATTATAATTGAAATCATACATCTCTCTCTGAAGAATTTTAATTTATTTAATTTATTGAAAAAAAAGAGAGCGGTTAATAACCGCTCTCTTTAACAATCTCTCAGAAATGTTATCTTGTAACCAAAATCTGAGATACACCTCTTGGGTTCCAAATACCAATCCCAATTTGTTCGAAGATACTCCAGCCGATCAGGCGGCTGTCAGGATCATCAGCTGGAAGAACAGTGATGTCGATACGTTGAGGCATAATTCCTAAGAATTTTTCCTCTGTGCATACATAAACTGTTCCAATAGGTACGATACGTGATACAATGATTTCAGCACCCCAAAGCATTGCCATAAGACCAGTAGCCAGCAAGCTTTTCTGAGTGACTGGATCGAGTTGATCACGACCCCATTTTCTGATGTCACTATAGTCACGAGCATTCATGAACATGCGAGCAACTCGCAAGTCATGTTTTTCAACTTCTGCCATAGCATCAGCGAGAGAGTCACGATCGAGAGAACCAGCAGCGTTCGTTACAGCATTGAAAGCAACGCCAGTTGTCGGATCGATCTGCGTTAGAGCAACATCAAAGGCAGCAAATCCAAGTTCATCTTCAGCAGCCTGAATTTCCTGTTTTGCTTTGTCCTGAGCACGGTCAATCAGATTATAACGTCTTTCCTTTACCTGTGTGAATGGAATCTTGGGATTTGAACCAAGTTCGAACAACGGTATAAGAATACGTTTTCCTTTAACGATCGTTTCTGGTGTTTGACCTTCTTCAGAGATTACGATAGCCGGAACATTGATGTCCTTATCGTAATAAGGAAGTGCGCCTTGAGGAAGAGGATCAACTACGATTGCTCTACGAAAAACGCCTTCGTAGTCAAGTCTTTCACGCAGAGGGTTTTGCATCGAAGCAGCAAGTTTCATTTTACCTTCTGCTGTTGAAAGGAGCTTATTAATAACAGCTTCTTTTTGTGCAGGATTGAGTTTCATTTAGTGTCTCCTTTAAAAATTCTATTCTAATGTTAAAAGTCAGTAATTAATCCCATATAGCAATTAAGCTATTATATAATAGTATTGAATCCTAAGAATGGGTTAGTTGCTGACGGAGCTTTTGTTACATAACCAACGATCATTGAACCAGTATTTTCTGTAGTTAACAAACCGAAATTTGAAACATACAGAGGTAAACCAATAGAGTTTACCCATGCAACACCAAGTGCTCCACCGGCTTCTGTCACTGTTTCATAAATATCAGTCTCATATGATCCAGGACCTGTCATAACAGTAACTTTTCCAGATGCAACTGCAGGTGTATTTTCAAAAGCCTGACCAGCAGCGTCATTAAGGAAAAAACCAATGACTTGCGGAATGTCACCTGATGCTGTATTATCAGCAGAAATATTTACAGTGTAGCTATCAACCATCATTGCAGCCATTCCTGCCATTGCTCCGGCAGGAGCATTAACACTAATACGACCAAGTGGTCGCGTAGCTTGAGCTGCTGTATTCGGACGAGTGAAACCAGTAGCTGCAAGATTGTACAGCGTGTTTCTATTTCCAGGGTATTTAATAATTAACATTTCATCCTCCTATAGTTTGTCTTAATAAAAAATTATTCAGTCTTACGCCATAGACTTTCGAGTTCTTGAACCTGTGAATCGCCAGCCATATCATTATGTTCGATTCTATCAGAAGCAACTTTTGTATGACCTTCATTGGCAATTTTCTTAGTATCTTTTTTTCCAGCTTCTTTGTCAGTGTCATCCGGTTCAATTTCACCAACGTCGTCTGCTTCATCTTCATCAATGTCACCAGCAACTGCAGCATTAATTTCCTCATCGGATGGCATTGCATCGTCTGCATCACCTGCAGGTTCTTCACTTGCTTCTTTTGTATCTTCATCCAATAAAGAGGCCAAAGGATCATCATCTTTCGGAGCATCTATAACATCGTCAGTTTTCTTAGCATCTGAATCATCAGCATCTGTAGCGGCTTTAATTTCTGCTGTCATTTCTGGTTTAGCAGCGTCTTCTACTTTGCCAGTATCTACACTTGCAACAGCAGGTTCAGCTGTCTTGAAACTTTCCATTGACTCTATCGGTTTTGCATCATCATCGCATTTTTTACCATCATCACCACATTTTTTTGCATCGTCATCATCATCACTTGTTTTCGCCATTGAAGCTTCAACTGTTGATGCAAGTTGTTCAGCTTCATCAGCTATTTCATCTTCTACATCAGCTTCATCAGTTTTGCCTTCAGCTTCAAGATCGTCAGCTTTCTTTCTGTGTTCAGCTGCAATCTTTTTATAAATGGAAGCAGCTGCTGCATATTTTTCATCGTCGTCATCTTCATCATCTTCTTCATCATCAGCAGTCTTAGTAGCTATTACGCTGTTTGCCATCTGTTCTGCTTCACCGGCAATTTCATTTTCAGTTACGGCAGCTTCTTTGTTTCCTGCAGTTTCAAGTTCTTCAGCTTTTTTCTTATGATCTGCTGCAATTTTCTTATAAATAGCTGCTGCAGCTTCAATTTCCATATCTTCATCAGAAAAATCATCATCATCAAATTCATCTTCTTCATCAACATCATCAATTAATTCATTGTCACCATCACCAACATCATCAGGACTTTCATCACTTGCAATTTTCTTTCCTTGAGCATCTACACCTTTTGGTTGATCTTTAATTTGAGCAGCAACATCAGTAGATGTTCCTTTATCAGCTTCAGCTTTGTACTGAGCATATTCATTAGCGACATTAAAGGCTTCTTTCGCAAGTGATTCACATCTTGCAGCTTTTGAATCTTCTTCATCAGCAGTATCTTCATCACCAGATACTTCAGCATCTTCAGCGGCTTGACGATGTAATCTTGATTTTCTAGCAAATCTTCGGCCAGCAGTAGCAGCATCATCTTCAGAAGCATAAAGTTTAATGCCGGCAACTTTCTTTTCAAGTAATGCAACTTCTTCTGTCGACATTGCCGTAATTTTCATTGCTTCCTTTTTAATCGTTTCAGCATCATTTGCAATCTTATTCTGACCAACTAATGTTTTTACAATTGCAAGTGCTCTGCGAGCTTTCTTTTCAACCATTGCTTCTTTTTCAAGCTTAGCAATCTTTTTCTTTAAATAAATATTCTCATCAGCGATAGAAGCTTCTTTTACTGATTTACCTTTAGCATCAGTATTAACAGCTTTTAAAGCTACACTTTGTTCTTCGCCCTTTGTATCTACATCAGGTTCTGCACCTGGATTTGTCATCTGCTTAGCGCATTTTGCATTCAACTTTGTAACTAAACCAGCAGCAAATTCTTTTGCTGTCTTTGTCTGAAAAGTATCTGCCCCTGCACGAATAATTTTTGTCACGCTACCATTCTTTAATAGCTGAATTCGATCGCCAGAGGTATGCACCCTTGCGGTCCATAATTCATTACTCATTTAATCCTCCTTGGATTAATGTTAACCCTTGCTGTTAAATTTCCAATCTTTGTTGTAAATCAAAGCATCAATGATTTATGTAATCAGAAGTAAAATTAAAACAATTGAAACTCTGGTTGAATCACAATAACCGACATTAATCGAGTTACGATTTAATTTTATTAATTTTTAAGTAAAATAAGATGTGAAAAAATATAAGATTTGATCAAATAAGTAGTGACTACCACATTGTAGCATCAACGTCAATATTTATATTGTCATCTTTTATAGATGCTTGAAATTTAAATAAAGTATTGTTAAGTTTCGTATTTATACAAAAAGATTTATCATATTTTCTGCTTGCTTGTTTGGGCTTAATACACATAATATCATGTTGCACATTATCAATATGATTTTCATATTTATCTAAAAGTTGTGCTTGCTTTTCATTCCAATTAGCTGATTTAAATTGATAATATCGTCCATTCCACTTTCCAGAAAAAGCAACTAATTTATTTACACTAGCCCACTTAATTTTACCTTCAGTAAACATAGATTTTGGCAATTTTTCTTTTGTTCCTAATTTACTTCCTTCAATCCATCTAACTTCAATACCATCATCATCCTTTTTTAACACTTGGAATTTATCATCTGTATCAACAATAGTGCCTTGACGTTCAATAGATATATCATCATCAGTATATTTTTTTGCACATTTTTTCAATTGATCTTTATAATCCTGAATTGAAAACTTAGATATATTTTCGACTGGAATATTTTTAATCATGCCAACTCTTGGAAAATAAATAGCACAAGTATCAGCAACTTTTGCAATTAATCTACCTACAGTTTTTTCTGATAAAAAATTAAATAAATCAGAAGCTTTCCTATCACTTGATGGAATATCATATCTACTATTTAATATTACTAATGATCCATAATCTTCGCATTTTGCAGTTTTCTTTTTCCCTTTTCCAGCATCAATTACAGATTCTTCTTGTTGTTCATCAAATTTCTCTAATACATTATGAGGATCAGTATAAGGAATATCTGCATGAACATCTTCCGGTATGTAATCAACATTTTGTTCTTTTTCCGATGGATGCATAGCAGCAATTTTTGCAACTTCATTTTGAAAATCCATAGAATTTATACTCCTACATAAAATATTAGACAATAATTGCATTGAAACCTTATCTGATGCTACTAATTTTCTAAAAACAGCACCTGCAAAAGCAGGATTTGCAACAATTGAACAATCATAAAATGTATTTTTATAACATAATTCGCATGCTTTTCTATATTTACCATCAGCACACTTATATACCTGATTCTTATTTTTAATATGTATGCAATATTCTTTTTCATCGTGTGCTACATTACCACATATAGAACATACAGTATATTTTGTCGTACATCCCATTGAAACTGCATTTGCCAAACCTGTTTCAATATTATGTACTAAATCTTCATGTCTTTTGTCAACGCAAAATAGTAGATCAATTAATACAGTATCTCCCATATCACGCGGTACAGCGTCTAAAACTTTTCCTTTTGCGCGTTCAGGGTTTTGATCATGTTCAACATATACTGTACCATTAGTTATAAATGTCTGATAATCATTTAATAATTCATCTTTAGTCCACGCATCACCATTTGTATTAATATATTTTTCAGTATCTTTTGTAATGTAATAATCTGAATTTGGCTCAAGATTAACAGAAGCCATGATTGTAGTATGTATATATATATAATTATCAGGATCAATTTGACATACTACTCTTTGATCATCAGTCGGTTCTAAATTTTTATGTATAACAATACCTTCAGCTGTCGACACTTTATTTTTTACATCGGTCCACTCTGATGCAGACTTAATGAAATTATTCGACACTATTGAAAAAATGGCACCGTGTTTAATAAACATCTTGTCTCCTATTAATCAATTTTAGATTATCAATTAATAAAAGTAAAATCAATCAACTGTAAAATTTTCAATTAAATCTTTTAAGGAAGTATATACATGTTTGCATATTAGATATTTGCCTGTAGGATCACGTACGACTGGTCGGCTCAAATCAGAAAATGTTCTTTCACTATATCCTTGATCAACAGCATTAAAATCAGGACCATTCCATTTCCAAAACCTGCATGAACAACTAGCCAAAACATGTCTATTTTTTATTTTTCTTAACATGGATGGTTTAGTTAATTGTTGTGGCATATTAATTATAGTTATTCTAACAACTTTTCCATTGACTTTATAAACCCAACGATTTCCACTGTGACGCACAAGTATTGGCTCATGCTCAGTCGCACGATTAATTATTTCAACAGGAGTATTTGATAGTAAATAAGAAATTGTTACAGATTCTTTTTTCATATTGTCAATGACCTAATATCTGTTATAATGGCATCTATTGTATCTCTAAATGCTTTTCTAATATTAGATTCATTTCTCTGAAATACTTCAATAGACTTGCTTACAACATTTTTTGGATCTAATTTTTGTGCAACTTTTCTATTTGCTGTCGACATTAATTCAATTTTCTGAATTAATGTCTGTGCTTTTTTAGCAATATCATCACTAAATGTTCCTTTAACACTTTGTGTTGCACTAAAAATTGAATCGGTAGGACAAACTAAACAGTGATACACTGAAGCATAAATTTGTTTCACTCTTTTTTCTATATTTTCATTTAATAAAGAATTCGCAACTTTGTTAGTTAATCCATAATAAGCTGTAGTAATTTCATTTTCAGCTGCACTCATTAATTTTCTGGAATGTTCATCAATACCAATTTTCATTAATTGTTTTGATCTATCAGATAATTCTGTTGATACTTTTTTCTGATTATCAACCAATTCTTTTACTTTTTGAGGTGATTGAAACGGCATATTATCATAACCAACAGAAATTTCCGATACCGGTTTTAAATCAACCTTTATCTCATCCTCTTTTTCTTCACTAATTGCTTGTTTTAATCTACTATCATCAAATTGTCTATCTAACATATTATCTGCAATAAACATTTTTGGTACTTTTTTATTCTGCAAATCTTTCCGCGGTGGTTTTAATTTCTTTCCAGTATCTTTTACTTCATATTTTTCTTTAGATTCCTCAACTTTTTTATTTGAATGATTTAACTGTCGATTATGGCGACGTTGTTCTCTACTTTCAGCAGTTTTTATTTGTTCAGGTAACTGTTGATCTGGTGTTTTTGCCTGTTTTGGTACTTCATATTCAACGATTTCAATTTTTGGTTTTATTATTAATGATCCATCATCACCATAATCAATATCAAAATTCTTTGCAAATTTAGTAATAGGAACTTTACTAGACCCAAACATTCCAAAACCACCACCACCTTGATCTTCAAGTTCAATACCATAAGCGTCTGCATAAACTTTTGCAACACCAGGCCCTAAAGATCGACCAACTTCCATCATTATTGACCGTCTTAATTCATTATACGTTGGATCTAAAACTGTATCTTCATTTGCTTTTAATCTTTCAGCAATTGATTCTTGATTTAATCCCATATGTTCTAACCACGTTCCAACATCAACTTTGCCTTCAGTTACTGCTTGTGCAAGCATTTGTTTATGTTGAGTATCATCTGTTAGATTTAATTTGTTCCATCTAACCTTGGGATATAATAAAACTTCTTTAGGATCATTTTTAGAAGTTCCAGGAGCATATTCAATAAAATCATTATTTCTAGCTATTGGTATAAATAAATTTCGTTCAATAAATGATTCTAATACTTCTCTAAATATTGCATACCTTTGATTCAAAACTTCAAGTACAGTTTGTCCACCTGCAAATCTACCTTCACCAAGTAAAACATTTTTATTAATCATTAAACCAACTAATAAATCTTCAGTCACCCATTCTCGTTCTGTCGCTAATTGCATTAGTCCACTACTAGTTCCAACAAGTTCCCAATGTAACTCATAATTAGTAATAATTGCAGAGTCTGGATTCAACATTGCATCTTCAACTTGTTCTCTAATTTCATTTACATCTGCTCTACTAGCATAATCTGCCCAAATTAAATGCTTTGGCGTCAAATGTCTTGTAGCAATGGCATCTTGTGACTGTCTTAATCTATCCTTATAAACTAATGTTTTGAAATTTCTCTCAATAATTGATGTTCCCCAATCAATATAATCTGCTAATTTTCTTGCCAAATGTGAAACATGAGATCCTTCACTAGGATCTGTTGACAATGGTATTTCTTTACCAACATTTACTTTTTCAATGACATCTTCTGATAATGTTCTATATAAAGCACCTGTTTTTTCATCACTTTCTCCAGCATGTACAATATGTCTTAATTTATCATCAGGTACCAAACTAACAGTCATTGAATTTGTCAATCCCAATTTTTCAAGATGAATATAATCAGGATTTAAACATGTTAATCTATCCCATTTTGAACCTGAAGGATTCATTTGTGCCCATGGAAATACATTACCTACTTTATAATACTCAACACCAAACATTAATAATTTGTTAAATAAGTCAATCCCAGTATTGCCAATCATATCAACATAATGTTCTAATACTCTATTAGCTTTCTTTTTATTAACTGATGTTGGAAGATCTAATCTAATTTTAGATAATGGTAGTTCTGAATGCATATCAACAGCAGTTGACACTAATGCATCATATTTATAAAAATAGTTGCACCAGCTATTGATTTCAATCCTATCCTTTGGAAGCATCAATGATGATGGTTCAAAATCAGGATGATAGAATGTAGGTATTGATTGTCTTATATCTGCAGCGGCAGTTTTAGCAAAATGATTTACAATTTTTATTGCCTTATTATTGTGTTTTCTAACAGGTCCTCTATATATTTCTGACTGCAATGATGGCTGAGGCTCTTTAATTGCACTATTCTTAATAGCTGCAGATTTAACAAATTTTATTTTTGGTATTTTTGTCATTATGAACACCTTCCTGAACTATAGTATTTCATAAATTATACTGCCCCGCCAGTATCAACAGTCGTGTTCAAATCTACTATCTTGTTAAGACCCATTTGGTCATTCAATTGTTCAAGTTGATTTACCAATTTTTCTTGTAAACCAGTTTTTTTATCATCTACATTCTTTTCAATATCTTTTAGCTTTTTCATTATACCACTCATATCAGCATTTTCAGTGTCTTCTTCAGCATCTTCACCTTTATCTTCATCTTTAGATTTACCTTTTTTATCAGCTACAGGCGACTTTGCCTCATCCTTTTTTTCAGGTTTTGCATCATTTTTTTCATCCTTTTTTGGACTAGCAGAATCTTCTTCTCCACCTGAAGATCCTTCCAATGTCTGTAATTCTTTTTCTATAGCATCTAATTCTTCAGGAGTTTTTGCATCCTCAATTTTTTTCTCAAGCTCTTTTATTTTTTCATCTTGTGCGCGCTTTGAGATTGCTGAGCTTTCTTTTGTTATCAAATCTTCCAGCCACGGTGGCATTTGGTTCCCTAACATTTTGTTTCTCCTCTCTCATCTTTTTTATTGAAATTAATTGATAAATTTGCAAGCTACAATCTACATCTAAGTATTCTAATTCTTTTTGCAAACTATCAATAGATTGCACAATATTTGCAACTTCATTTTTAATTTTGTTTTTCCTATGTAACAACTTATTGGGTATTGAATCAACAAATGTCATGTTAGATTCAAGATCCCTATAAAATTCAACAGCAGATTGCTTTATATTATCAGCTATATCACTGGATTTTCGTCTACAAGCTTGATAATTTTTTACTTCTTCATCAATATTCATATTATTCTTTGTCTCGTTCTCATTATGCCAAGTTGCCTAGCATAAATCAATTTATCAAAATCTGATCTACCTTTACGTCCAAGATTGACATTAGCCATGCCAATTTCAGCAGATCTTGAAACAACAGATGTAGAAATAATTTTTGCTGCAGATGCATCAGATTCATCATCCATTGCTATAGCAACAACATTAGCTAAAACGTCAGCTAAGTCATCAGTTACTACATCGCCAGACTTAGGCGCTTCAACAACAAATTCTTTTTTTCCAACTTTTTTCTCTTGTAAATAAATTAGTTCGTCAATTCCATCTTTATTATATAAGAGTGATATCTTCCTATCATATATTATAGACCGTAAATTTTTATAAATTTTCATATTATATTGTCTTGAAAAATGCGTTTTTGTAGCATCAATTCCAGCCTTTACAAATTTTTGAATTGACGCAGCAGATTCAAATTGGTCATATACTATTTTAGCAACTCTAAAATTTCTAGTTAAATCTAATACATAATTATCAATGAATTCAATATCAATAAAATCAAACTCTGAAAATTCAGGATCATCTACATGCCATCGTTTCCACTTATCAACTATTGCAATTAATCTACCCAAAGAATCTTTCTCACAGTGAACCATTGCTAATGCATAACCATTATTATTTGTTGCTGGGTCCAGTGCAATATAATGTTTATATCTACCTGTCTGTCTGTCTGTCTCAGGTCTATAAACTGGAATTTTCTTTAATTGACCTTCATCGTCATATTGTTCATCATATCTAATAACACTAACACACTCTCGTATTTTTTCAGGAAATTTAAAAAACCCTGATACTGTCGTTGAAAATTGTGCTCCAAATTCAGTCCAATATGAATCAGGATTCTTTTTATACCGATTTTGTAACCATTCAAAAGTAATTGATACATTCATTTCCCATGTCGGCATCTGCAACATTCGAGTATCTTGATCTTCAAATGACTTAGTATAAATATCATAAAATACACCACTTTTTGTATTTGGGCTTGAAATGTCAATAATCTTACTATCTTTACCAAAAGTTGCTCCCGATGGTGTCAAACTTTCATAAACTTTTTTACCACCTCTATTGCCTTCATTATCAACAAAATGTGCTAACTCATCAAATAAAGCAACAATAACTGATCCACCTCTTGAACCTCTAGCAGAACATAATAATGATTCAATTTTAATTGATGCTCGTTTTTTTAATGGCTTACCGTATCTCTTTTCCTCTTCTTTCATTTTTTTAATATCATGTTTTGTTTTTAAATTTATTTCTTCATTATTGAAACTAGCAATATACGGTAAAAACCACTCACAATTAAATATTCTATTTTGAATTTGTGTAGAAAGTTCTAATGCTTGATCACCTGATGAAGCAACATTAACAATTTTAATTTTTTCATCTTCAGCCATTTTATAATAAGCCTGTGGATTATCTTTTATAATTAATTTGTATGACTCATAAGTTGATATAATAGAAGCAATAAAAGTTTTTCCACCTCGTCTGCCACAAGCTAATAATAGTTCTGATGATGCAAAAATTTCATCAATTGATGTAGATTCTATATTAATTCTCTTTTGATTTATCAGATACTGCGCATATTCTTTTTCAGTAAATAATTTACCTTCTTCATCGTAAGGAAATGATCTTATTAAAATATCTCGTTTTGTATCATTAAATGGTAAATGATAAAAAACTTTTAAAATAAATCGTTGTGCCGGTTGTAAAGTTTTAATATTTAAATAAAATGGCGATTCAATAAATGTTAGAATATCAACCTCAACATCTTCATCTACTAAATTATCACAGTACTCATTAAAGATATCTTCAAATGAAGATACTTGTTGATTTTCTTCAACTTCAACTAATTTTTGTGAAACTTTTGGCATATTAGTTTAAATTCCGAATTGCTTCTTTATGATAACAATTTTTTTCACCACAATCACAAACTAATTGACTAGCAAATTTACTAACCTTATATTTTTCATCAACAATATATGCTGATCCAATTTTAACAATAGTTTCTGGCACATAAACAAATCTTAAATTCTTATCCATGGCTTTCTTAAGTAATAAAATATTAACTGCTGTTCTTAATTTTTTTAATCTTGGATTTTTTTGCAATTGAACTTCAGCACGTTCAAGCTCTCGTCTAATTGTTGATCGTGGTATTCTTTGACCTTTACTTTCAAATTCATTTGAAATTTCACCTATACTCATTGGTTTACCTTCAACAGTTAAACCATATGTCATTTTAATCAATTGTTCTCTTAATGGATCACCTAATTCACTAATTGCTTTTAAAACTTCATCTGATGTTCTAGCTTTAATAACTTGTTGTTCAGGTGTATCATAAAATGGACTTTCAGCGGGTAAATCTTCAGGTGGTATATCTGTAGATATCTGTTCTGGACCTATTACTTCATGCAATGTTCTAGATTTTTCATCGGCATCACTAACTTCAGATTCTAATGAGATAGCTTCACTAGTAAGCAGATTTGAAATTTCACCTGGTGTCACAGTAATCTTTAAGTTAGGATCTGCATTAATATCTCTTGCCATCTGTTCAAGATTTGGATATCGATCATCTGGATGATTATGTATATATTTTTGAATTATTCTAAGTTTTTTTCTATCAGTAGGCTCCATTGTTACTGTCCGTCTAAATACTTTACGAACTTCACTTTTTAAATGATTATTTAATGTTATTTTTAAATAATTAAATAACCCTGGATTATTAGGATCAGCTCTTCCCAATGTATCAACAAATATCAATTGAGCCATTTGTTTTATATCTTCTAAATCTTCACGAGATGGATACCTCGAACCAATAACACGTTTAATTGCAGCACCTATCATTGGCATAAAATTATCCTGCAATTTTTCAAACTCTGCTTGAGATCCCGTTGTTTGAAAAGTCTTAAGTGAATTTTGTACTTGCGGTAATGTCATTTTAAAATTCTTAAAATCTTCATCATCACCATCTTTTAATTCCCTAAATTTGTCACTAGGTTTTGCTGTTAAAGTTCTTCTAGAACCAGGATGTTTTTTCAAATATACTCTTTGCTCATCTAAAGTTAATTCATCCCAATCGCGAGAGCATTTTACAACATTTGCTATTTTACTATTTAATAACCTTTCTAATATCAAAACCTTAAACATATTTAAACTCCTTTATTCCTTCAATAAATGATTAAGCTCATCCCTTTTTGTTATGCCTGCGTCACTTTTAGCTTTATTTATAACAGTATTAGCACTATTTTGTTTTTGTAAAATTACAGATATTCTTTCAGACTCTTTCTTTTTTACTTCATCTTGTGATATATTACCATATTGTTTTTTCTGTCTTTTATTTTTATTATCATAAATCGCTTGCCATCTTTTATTAGCGTCTTCACCCACAATCTTGTCAATAGATGTGTTAGTACTATTCTTTACTACAAAACTAGTTGATGACATAATCTTTTCAGATTCATTACCGCAAACGGGACACCGAGCATCAAAGTTATTTAATGTTTTTAACTCTTCAAATTTTTGACCACAAGTTTTACAAACAAATTCATAAATCGGCATATAAATCTCCTTCATTTTTAAATTTAAGTCTGCTTTATTCCGACAACTTTCTCAAAAAATGTATCTAATTCCAATCTTAACTGTATTTTTTCTTTAATCTTATCAGCAGATACATCAATAGCTCTTTTATATACCTCAAAAGCTATACTGGTGAATTTATCTTTTAACAATTTAATAGAATCTTTCAATTCCTCTCGAGAAATTAGTCTATCACCAATATACCACATATCAATAAATTCGCAACCTAATTGAAATAAATACTCGACTTTCTCATCAACAAAAACTTCAAATTCAGAATTTGATAAATTAGAAAATTCATCACTTAAAAAAGATGTCTTTATACAGTCTTTAATATCTTCACGTAACATCGATTCAACAAATCTATTATAACTAATGTAATCTTCATGAGCACTTATACTTATACTTTCATGTAACTTTTTACTAAGTAAATTAGCATAATCTGCCAATAATATTGATTTGACATTCTTGAGTTTTTGTTCAACATATGTCATTTGTATATTAATAATTTCAATATAATCAATTCGACAATTTTTTGTAACAATTTCAGATGTTTTTGCAACTATATAACTAAAGTCAATATTATGTGGACAATTTTTATGAGGTACATCTTTTCCACTACGTCTTAAATTGTCAAATGATAAAAATGAATTTCCAATTTTTAAATTTGGTTTTGTAATTATTATAAATAATGTCACACACAATACAACAAAAATAATTGTCACTATTACTTTTTGATCTGACGCATATATAAATATTTTTGCAATTGAATCCCATACACCAGTTGCTTTAGTCGTATCAATCATGTTATCCTCATTCTATATGTAAACTCGAATTTTTGTCCTATCCTTATATCTTTTACCAAAACAATCTGTACAAACAACTTCACCATATGCTATTTCAATAATTTCATGTGTCTTTTTATCAACAATTTCAATCGGTATTCTTAACATTGAATCCTTTATCTCATTGCAGTCTGGACATCTTAATCCAGTCCTAATATTCATATTAATCTCTCCCATTGAAATTAATTTTATAAATTTCAAAATACAGTATTCTAACACTTCAATTTTTCAAATAGACAACACACAAGATTTATAAAATTATAAACCGATAAGAAGGAAAATTAAGGGGTAGGAAACTAATCTTTTTTGGATTTTTTGTGGAACTTAAATTCTATAGGAGTACCATCAAGAGAAAACATTCGTTTACAACGCGGAAATTTCGAACATCCACCAAATTGCTTACCAGATTTTTTGCCTGTTCTAATAATAATCGGTGATCCACATTTATCACAAACAACACCTGTAAGATATTCTGCCGGCTTTTTCTCTACTATTAAAGGTTGATTATTTGTACCAATTTTAAAGATCGCTTTACACGGTTTATCTTTATTTGTATAACCTGCGCAACCATAAAAATAACCATATTTACTAAATCGCTTAACTAATTTATTTTTACCACAAGTTGGACATATTATATCTGTTTCCTCATATTTTTTAGTATCATCTTTTCTAACATTATTCAATCTTTTCTTTAATTCAATAAAGAAATCATCAACTACTTTATACCATATAACATCACCAGAAACTATTGCATCTAATCTGTCCTCTACTCTTGCAGTATAATTCAAGTTCATCAATTCTGGAAATGATTGTAATAAATACCTTGCAACTTTTTTTCCTAATTCTGTAGGCACAAAAGCTTTACCATTCTTTTCAATATAAAATCTCGCCAATAATGTTGATACGATCGTTGCATAGGTCGACGGTCTACCAATTCCTTGTTCTTCTAATGTTTTAACTAATGATGCAGTATTATATGCAGCTGGAGGTTTTGTAAAATGTTGCTTGCTATCAACAACTGTTAATTTTACAATTTCATCTTCTTGAACTTGAGGTAATAATTCATCTTTTGAATCACTATACGGCCAATATTTTAAAAAACCATCAAATACTAATGTTTGACCATTAGCAACAAATATATGTTTTTCATTATCTGATTCAACTTCAACTTTTGTTACGTCAAATTCTGCATCAGACATTTGACAGGAAACAAATCTATAATAAATCGCTTCATACAATTTATATTCATCATCAGGTATACTTTGCCTAACTTGACTTAAAGTAAATTCTAAATGTGCAGGTCGAATACCTTCATGAGCTTCCTGTGCAGATATATTTTTTGATTTAAATATTCGTGGACTTTCAGATAAATATTTTTGTCCCTCTTTATCTAAAATAAATTGTCTGACTGCACTTAAAGCTTCAGAACTAATATTTACAGAATCTGTTCTATGATAAGTAATTAATCCTGTAGAATCATGACCAACAATTTGAAAACCTTCATATAACCTTTGAGCATTTTTCATTGTTCTATCACCATCCCAACCAAAAGATGATGAACAAAATTGCTGTAAAGAAGCTGTATTAAACAATGGTGATGGTGATCGTTTTTTCTTCGTTTTTGTTGTAGATTTAATCGACCACTTTTTGACATCTCTAATCAATTCTAAAGCAGCATCCGTCTGCTGCTTATTAACTAATTTTTCATCGCTTTTATAATTTGCAGAAAATATATTATTTCTTGGCGTTGAAAATTTACCTGTTATATCCCAATATTCTTCTGGTTTAAAAGCATCAATTTCATCTTGTCTTTCAACAATCAATTTTAACCCAATTGATTGAACTCTACCAGCAGATGTTCCTTTACAAACATATTTCCATAAAATCGGTGATACTTTGAATCCTACTAAAAAATCTAATACGGATCTTGCCTGTTGAGCATTATATAAATGTTCATCAAGTGTCGTAGGATTTTGAATCGCTCGTAATATTGCTGATTTAGTTATTTCCTGAAATCTTGCGCGTTTAATAGGACATTTTTTTCCTACAACAAATTTTGCAATATGCATTCCAATAGCAGTACCTTCTCTGTCGTCATCAGTTGCTATTATAACTTCATCGCATTCTTTTGCTAATGCTCTTATTTCATTAATGACTTGCTTTTTCTTAGGTATTGCAATATAATTTGGTGTATAATTATTTTCAATATCTATTGCAGTAACTTTTGGTTCAATTTGATAACAGTGACCCACACTGGCTTTTACCCTATATTCAGGCCCCAAAAACGATTGAATCACTCTTACTTTACCTGGAGATTCCACAATAAATAATTTCATGTTTGTACCTTTATCACTTTTAGCGGCAATTTTGAATCATCAGGCCATTCCATTTGATAACCACAAAACTTCCACCAATTATCACCAAGTTTGCGAATATGGTCCTTCCATTTTTTACTTCGTTCATATTCACGTTCAAACTGCCAACTTGGATTATTCAAAAAAATTGGAGATGGTGGATTCAATTTTTTCCATGTTTCATACTCATTTTTACAAAACATTATCCATTCTTGTTCTAATTCAAAACTAATATCATCTGAATTTTCATTCATTTAACTTTACTTGCAAGATAATCAACTAAATCATCAAGTTTGTGAAAATTAGCAATATCTTCATCGGGAATTTCAAGACTAAAAGCTTCTTCCGTAGCAATTATAAGATTTACACAATCTAAAGAATCAATGTTAAAGGCAGTGGCATCATCTACTATGTCGATACAAAGTTCGTCAGCAATAATTTGTTTTAATTTGTCTTTAATAGTATTTCTATCCATAAATTATCCTTTCTAATCTTCATCTTTTGATTCAATAACAGCATCATCAACATCTGATTCTTGAATACCCTCAAGCATTTTTTCATCAGTAACTACACCGATATATGCTACAGCAGCAATTGAATCATCCTTTAGTTTTTGAATTTTACAACCTTGTGTATTTCGACCAAGTTTATGAATTTGATTTATTCTTAATCTTATTAATATCCCCTTTTGTGTAATGACAATAAATTGTTCATCTTCATTTTCAATAACATTTGCAGATATAATCTTTCCTGTAACAATATTAACATTCATGCAAATTATACCACAACCACCTCGATTCTGTGTTCTAAATTTTGTTAATACAGTCTTTTTAGAATATCCACGCTCAGTAACAACTATTAAACAACTTGATTCAATTTTTATCAAATTTGAAGAAACAATACAATCATTATCTGATAATTTAATTCCTCTAATACCAATACTATGTTTTCCTGCAGCTCTAACAGAACTACTTGGAAATCGAATTGACATTCCTCCTCTTGTAACTAATAATAAGTCAACATCATGATCCAATAGTTTTACATCTACTAATGAATCATCATTTTCCAAACCAATTATCATTGTACCCGTAGATCGAGGTCTTTGTAATTTCTCAGCTTTTAATTTCTTAACCTGACCATTTTTGGTAACAATAATAAAATGCTTACCTGTTAAATCTGATATTGGAATAACCCTAACAACTTTTTCATTTTCATTTAATTTTAAAATATTTAATATTGAACTACCGGCTGCAGTTCTTCCCAAAGAGGGTATGTCATAAGCATTCATCTTATAACATAAGCCTTTATTTGTAAAAACCAATGTATAACTTCTAGTTGATAGTTGAAAAATACTTTCTACATAATCTTCATCCTTAATATCAACACCAATTAATCCTCTTCCTTTAACATTTTGCAATTTATATTCAGTTACTGGTGTTCGTTTAACTAATCCATTATGAGTAACTGTGATAACAACATCTTCCTCTTGTATTTCCTCAATATCATCAATATTTTTTTCATTCTCATCAATATCTAAAATCTTCGTCTTTCTTTCATCTCCAAACCGTGTTTTAATATCAATCAATTCATCTTTTATTTGCTTAATTATCAAATCTTCAGATTCTAAAAATTCGGTCAACTTTTTGATAATTTTGGCAATTTCTATATGGTCATTAACAATTGTATCGCGTTCAAATTGAGCTAATTTCTGAATCCTCAAATCTAGAATTGCTTTGATTTGAATATCATCCAATCCATATTTTCTTAATTTTGTATATGTTTCCTCAGTCGAAGAAGATGTTTTAACATCTATCAATATTTGATCCAAATTATCAAAGACAATTAAAAATCCTTCTAAAATATGACATCGTTCTTTGTTCTTTCTTAATTCAAATTCGGCGCGTCTAATAACAATATCTTTTCTATGAATTAAAAAATGTTTAAATATTTCCTTCAATCCAACCATCCTTGGCATGTTATTTACTAATGCTCTCATATAAATAGCATGCTTACATTGCAATTCTGTGCGTCGATATAAAGTATTCAAAACCATTGAAGCTTGAACACCTTTTCGTAATTCAATTACAATCCTAGTTCCTGTTTTATCAGATTCATCTCGCAGATCAGCTATACCATCAATACCTTCTAACTTTTCTTCCTTACTCTGATATAACTCCGCAATACGAGTAATTAAATTTTCTCTATCTAATTGATATGGTAATTCCGTAATGATAATCCTATGTTTTTTGCCTTTTTCATCAATTTCTGCTTTTGCTCTTAAAGTAACAGAACCTCGACCAGTTTCATAAATTTGAGCAAGATTTGTTTTAAACATATAAGCACCAGATGGAAAATCTGGACCTTTAATATACTGCATCAATTCCTGAACAGTAATATCTTCATTAGCAATATAAGCAATTAAAGCATCAACTACTTCAGTTAAATTATGTGGTGGAGTAGATGTAGCCATACCGACTGCAATTCCAAGTGATCCATTTATCAAAAATAGCGGCACTTTCGTTGGCAATACTTTGGGTTCCTGTAACGTACCATCATAATTTGGCATAAAATCCACAGTATCTTTATCAAGATCTGCCAATATTACATCATCCGAGATTTTTGCCAATTTCATTTCTGTATATCGATGAGCAGCTGGAGGATCTTCTAACGATCCAAAATTTCCTTGACCAAAAATTAACGGATATCTTGTAGTAAAAGGTTGTACTAATCTAACAGCAGCTCCATAACTTTCACCGTGAGGATGATATTTGGCCATTACAGTGCCAACAACATTTGCAGATTTTTTTGTAACTTTATTATTGGTTAAACCCATTTCATGCATTGTATATAAAATTCTACGAGCAACAGGTTTTAACCCATCACAAATATCTGGTAATGCTCTTTCCTTAATAACACTTAAAGCATAAGCCAAATACATCTTTGGTAAAATTTCGTGCGCTTTAACGTCAAATTGACCAATTTCTATGCCAATATTAACGTCAACTTCGTCGCCTTCATCAATATCATCTAATTCATCAGACATTCTTACCACCATCTTTTCATATGTTCACGAAGCTTTTTAAAATCATTTGTCATCATTGCATCATTAGCAAGTTCTATCAATTCATCTTGAAATATTCCATAAGCAAAATTATATATTCTTGCTTTCTCATTAGCATTTATAGTTTTTTCAATATAATAAGCACATTTATTTGCACTATGAGCATGTGCACCGTTTCCAAAATTTTTTAATTTCCTAATTACTTCTTCTGCTTCATTTTTTTGATCTAATATCTCATTAAATTTTCGTTCTAACATATTAAGCATCAATTTCAGATTCATCAATTGTTAAAGCATTTGTTGTAATATATTCTTTTCGAGGACCAACGTCATCACTCATTAATATTTTGAAAATATTATCAGTTTCTATGTCATCAGTAATAATAACTCTTGCGAGTCTTCGCGTTTTAGGATCCATTGTTGTCACAGCTAATTGTTCAGGATTCATTTCACCTAAACCTTTAAACCGTGTAATAATTGCGCTTTCTGCATTCTTAGCATTTTTCTTCCATGCTGTCAATTCTTCATCATCATTTACATATTGATCATGTTTACCTACTCTTATTTTATATAATGGAGGCTGTGCTAAATAAATATGACCTTCTGTTATCAATGGTTTCATATATCGATAAAATAATGTTAATAATAATGATCGAATATGAGCGCCATCAACATCGGCATCCGTCATAATAATAACTTTTGAATATCGTAATTTTGATAGATCATTTGTTTCAATGTTATATCCAATAGAAGCAATTAATGATTGAATTTCTTTATTATCCAATATTTTCGTTAATACATTCTTTTCAACATTTAATACTTTACCTTTTAATGATAATACTGCTTGAAAATCCCGATCTCTACCTTGTTTTGCAGACCCGGCAGCACTTTCTCCTTCAACAATCAATAATTCACATTTTTCAGGATTTTTGCATGAACAATCAGTCAATTTTCCAGGTAATGAAAATGATGACAAAATATTTTTTCGTCGAACAGTATCCCTTGCTTTTCTAGCCTCTTCAGCTGCAATACATGCCTGAGCAATTTTACCAGCAATTGCCATTGCTGTATCATTAAATTCTGCAAAATAATCATTTATTGCTTTTAAAACTTGATCGTAGACTATTTTTTTGATTTCTGGATTACCTAATGTAGATTTTGTTTGACCTTCAAATTCAGGATTAGGTAATTTTATGGAGATGATAGCTGTTAGACCTTCAAGAATATCTCTTGGTGTTGGTCTAATATCTAATCCTTTATATAATTTTTTCTTTTCTGAGTAAATAAGAATAGCATCTAATAATGCAGATTTAAATCCAGATAAATGTGATCCACCATCTCGAGTATTTACATTATTTGCAAATGATAAAACTTCTTCTGAATATGTTTTATTATATTGAAATGCTATTTCAATTCTTATTTTTTCAATTTGCTCATCCAAATAAATAATTGGACTAATTACTTCTTTGTCATTATTTAAATTTTCAATAAATGCAGTTATTCCACCATCAGAGAAAAATTCAACTTTTTCATTAGTTTTTTCATCTAAAAGAATTATTTTAACGCCTTTATTCAAATACGCCAATTGTTGTAATCGATTATAAAGAATTTTGTATTGAAATTCAATAGTTTGAAAAATACTATGATCAGGTTTAAACTTAATTTCAGTTCCAGTTAACTTAGAACTTTGGCCTTTAATAAGAGGACCTGTAATTACCCCCTTTTTATATGATTGTGACCATGAAAATCCATCTCTACAAACTGTTAAAAACAAATCTTCCGATAAAAAATTAACTGCTGATACACCCACACCATGTAAACCTGATGATGTCTTATATGAATCATTATCAAATTTTCCACCTGAACGAAATGTCGTCATTACCATTTCTACAGCAGGTTTATTCGTATCCGGATGGATATCAACAGGTATTCCTCGACCATTATCTTTTACAGTTACAAAACCATCTTTATGAATGACACAAGTTATTTCATCACCATAACCATTTGTAATTTCATCAATACAATTATCTACGACTTCATATACTAAATGATGTAATCCAAAAGATCCTGTGTCACCAATATACATTGCAGGTCTTAATCTGCAATGAGTTCTATCATCCATTTGTTGGATAGATCTTGCATCATATTTTTTGTCTACGACATCATTATTCATATAGTCTCCATATATATATAATCACAATTTTAGTCATAGAAATCATAGATTTATAACAAAGATTTTATTGAAGATCATTGACTGATGATACCGATTTATTATGATTTGCAGCTTTTTTTCCAGCTTTTAAATTTTTTTCAGTCATTGATTTTTTAAAGCGAGAACTTGAGGATGAAAATCCATCACCTTTTAAAATAAATCCCGATCCACCTGTAATTAATCTGTGTGTACTGTCTTTACATTTATTACACTTTATTTCTGGAGTTTCATTTACACCATGCATTTCTTCTTGTATATTACCACAATTATTGCATTCATATTCATATATCATTTTTTCTTATCCTTTGTTACTGATTTTTTATACCAGTCTATTAATCTTTCCCTTACATTTTCAAAACTACCTAAATGAAAGTTCTCAACCTCCTTACCATATTTCCATAAACTACCTACTAAAAATGATTTTTTAGCATCCCAAGAAATTACAGCATTAGCATATTTACCAATTATATAAATAGGAGCACTTTGTGTCTTAAATAATTTTATAGCTTCATCAACAGCTTTTACATTTGATAACAACCAACCATTACGAACTATACCATTGTCGGTAACATAATTCATATGTTTAACAGCAAATTTCATCTTAAGCATTAAATTAGTTTGATCAAATAATGCAGCAACAGGAATTCTTGATCCTTTTTTAATTGACTTCATTTGCATTGTTCCAAAAGAATGATATCTTTTTTCCTTATTGTTATTTTATGACCTCTAATATCTCTAACCGTTATAAATCTTCTAAAACTAAATATACTTTTAAACTGTTTTTCTACTTTTTTAAATTCACCATCATTAACAATAATGCCAATAGCATTATTTAATTGTATTATATTTTGATTATGCATTTAACACAGTTTTAATTTCAGAAGCAATTTGGTTTATATATCCTTCTCGTTCATTCATTGGCATATATGTAAAAATATAACTCGTATGAAATGCACTAACAATAGGTTTATTAAGTTTCAATCTTTTTATTGCAACTTTTGCTGCTTTACCAAATGTAACTATTAATTTTATATTTTGCATTAATGCAATTCTTTTTGCTAAATACGACAAACAATTATCAATTTCATCTATTGTTGGTCGTCGATATTCTGGAGGACTACAACATACTGCATTAAAATGTTGTATATCTTCCCATCCTACATTTGCACGACCGTAAATCTCCATCAATAATTTTCCAACTCTTGCAATATTTTGTATCCTATTGTCATATATATCGTGAAATTGTTCTAATTTTTCAATGTAAACTTCACCTTTATGTGGCTTATATACACCCGGTGCTTCAGCAATAGAACATATTCTAGCATTAAGATAATGATTAAAATCAAATCCTAAAACTGGACAATTATGAATTCTTTTTTGTCGTAAAGTAAACAATTCCTCACATTTATTACAATTAAAGATTTCTTTTTCAAGATCATTTATTCTTTGCTTTAATAATGAATGTTTCATTCCCAAACACTTGCAGCATCAGCTAAGCCATCCGGTCGAGTATCATCATTTTCATCTTCAACCGGTTGTGTATATTTACATTTAGGATAATTCGTACAACCTAAAAATCGTTTATTTTCTCTATTTTTTCGTTTAATTAATCTACCATCACATCTAGGACAGTCCCAAATTGTAATATCATCATCTTTCATAAAAATATCGGCCTTTTTTGAATATTACTATTAAGAAACACATTTATATGATCATATCTGTCACAATATTTACACTGCTCAAAGCATTTACTACAATTCAAAAATTTGTTAACAATATCATAATATTTTTTACTACTATAAATATTACTTAACTTACTTTCTTTAACATTGCCAATTACAAAATCTAATTGTTGTTTGTCCATTGAAAAAACAGGTTCATACATATAACAACAAGGAAATACATTACCATCTGCAGCTATTAGTCCAAATAATTGAGGAGCAAAACAAGATTTATAATCTATATAATAATTTGAAACAAAATGTTTTCTAACGTTACTTTTATCAATTTCTCCGCCATAAATCATTAAATCTTCGAAAATTTTAAGTATTTTAGTTTCTATTGTTTTAGACTTTTCATCATTTCTATTTTTTTGTAAATGTGAAATTATTTCTCTCGATAACCATAAGAAAATAGGTACTTGAAAATTGTTTATCCTTAAAAACGATATTAGATTTTTAGAAAAATTGTCTATGTTGTACTCATGAATTGTTATATTAATTCTAGTTTCACAATGTGACATTTTATTTTTTTCAAGTAATATTCTTAAATTTTCTGTCCATTCATCAAATAAATCAACTCCACGAGTTTCTGCATAATTTTCTCTAGTAAAACCATCAGATGAAAAACGGATCCAATTACAATTTCTTGATAATGATGTCCAATCAATATTTGGTTTTCCTAATCCAGAAGTTATTATACCAATATAGTAACCATCAGCTTTTAACTTTTCAATAATTTTTTCAATATCTTTATGTAATAACGGTTCACCTCCTGAAAAAACTATAGTTTGTAAAGTAGGAAAATTTTTCAATTCATTTAAAACATTTTGTTCTAAAACATCAGTATTAAGTTTTGTCTTTACGGGCCATTTCCAATGCTCACAACCTTTACATTTACAAACACAAAAATCAGTTAAATTAATTTGCAATGTAACCAAACACTGTTCAGGAGATGATTTAACTTTATATGCAAATGGTAATAATTTCTCATCAACAGAAAATTTCATAATAACACCTTAAAATTAAATTTATCATTTAAAAATTTTCTTGATATATCAATCACATCTTTAATACTATGTGATCCTGAATCTATACTAATAGATTTTATTTTTGTTTTTAAAAAAATACGATTAAAATGTGATGTTAATTCATCATAATCATCCTGACTATAAACATTGTTTTTATCTTTTTTTCGTGCCAATAAATATTTATAATCGCAATATAAATATATTAATGCAACTTTATATCGTGATAATTTATCATCAATCATTTCAAATCTTCTCATTGCTTTGTCTTTAGTAATACGATTAAATGCTTGACTATAAGCATATTCAGATAAATGCAAACGATCAAATAAGATATTATAATCTCTTGACATGAATTGAGCAAACCATGCAATAGAACAGTTATTGCCTAATGCAAAATCTGATATATTTGCTATCCGGGCATTTGCAAATTCGGGAAATAATCGTTTACTTGCGAAGAGGTCAAAGTGCTTGAAACTATTTGCTAGCGTAGATTTACCTGTATCGTGCAGACCTTCTATAATCACAAACATGATAGTATTAATTTACCATTTTTTTCATTGAATTTTATTCGATATCTATTTCTAACAAATCAACAACATTATCTGAATTTAAATCAATTGTTGATCCTGTTGTTTTATACATTTCAGACATAAAATTCAAATATGGATCATATCGTAAAATCCTAGATTTATCCGCATCAAATATTAACATTGTATCATCTACTCGTCCAGGTTTTAATACCGTAATAGTTTTAGCAATATAATTTGAATCACCTGTATTTTCAAACGACGAATTAACTCTCAAAATTTTAATTCCATCATTCAAATAAAGATAATTATTTGCAAGTTTAACCATTCCTAAATATGTAGTATCAGGCACACCTGCTATTACTTGATTTTCAAACATCGAAAAAGAATCTGTACCTTCAACTGTTTTTAATATATTTTTAGATTTGCCACAAATAAAAAAGCTATCTACATTATATCCTCTAACAAATCCTGTTGGCATTAATTCATTGCCATTATCCATAAGAGGTAAACTTACTTTTTTACTTACAAGATTTGTAGATATTCGTTCAATTTTAATATTTCCACTAGTCGTTAATCCCAATATATATATATCATGCGTTATGTCATCGTTGTACAAATAATATGGTTTATGTGTTAATACAGCTGATGTACTATATAAAGTACCACTACCAACAATTGTAATATCAATTGGTATATTACTCAAAGCATTTTGATAAGTCGTTGCAACTTTAATTAAGTTTGTTGAAACAGCAATAGTATAATATGTAGTATTAACTATTAAAGGTCTTGGCATTCTGTCAATGCCAGGATGTTTTAAATTAAATTTTATTGTATCACCTGTATGATAAATATGAGGCGTACCGTCAGTTACAATGTCATCTGTATGATTTGTTATAGTAATATTATTATCTATATTTGCAGTAACAATATTCATTTTTTGTTGTGTTATATCTGGAAATTGTCCTAAATAAGATAAATTTGAGCCTAATTTAACAATTCTATTATTATTATAATCGCATAAAAATATAAATTGATTGTCTGAATCAGCAACAACTGATGACGGAAATCGTAATGTGCCTGGCACACCATACACACCATAACTTGTACCGTCATAATGTGATATTGAATTATTTGAATCCAATCTTTTTACAATATGTTTATCTGTACATTGAACAACGTAGGTTTTGAAGTCACTCATATATATCCTTAACTAAAATTTTTTTCTAACAATCCAGAAACATATTTTAAATCTGTAGTTATTGTGCTTCCAGAATCTGTAAATACAGTTTCAATAAAATTCAGATTCAAATCATATCTTAAAATTGACATTGTTTCTACATTATATATTAATAAACTATCACCTAATCCAATTGATAATCCATATAATGTCTTTGAAATAAAATCAGAATAATTAATAATTGTCAAATCTGAACCTTTAATAACAGCTTTTGCTAATCTTTCACCAGTATTCAAAAATATAGCTTGTTGATCACTCATCATAACCATTCCTACATATCTTTTTGGCACTTTATCAAATGGTGCAACGATAAGTTGTTTTTCAACAGCTTGAGAAAATGGTGATCCGTTCTCTAATACACTGTATAAAGTATTTCTTATTCCACAAATTAAAATCTCATTAAAATCGAGCCCTCTACAAAACCAAAATGGTTTGAAATTAAAATTACTTAATTGACCAAAAAGATTATTAGAATAACCTTGATCAGTCAATGATGTTGATAATTTTTGTATACCAACATACATAAATAAATCTCTACCAGAAATTGTTACAAAATTTATTCCCAATACATAAAGAAAGACATTTAATTCATCATAAAATATAGCACATGGTTTACCAATAGTATTACTCGTATTGTATTGATTTGAAAATCGTAAAAACTCATCCAATTTGATAACTCTTGAATTCTCATAATCACAAACATAAATTTGATTACCGACATCCATAGTAATATTTTGAGGAAAATTTAATCCTGTTAATCCACTACCGGGTGTCCCAAATATTCCAAAAAAAGCATTATCATATATTGCAGGTACAGGATTTGTCGTATCAAATCGTTTTACTACATGCTTTTTAGTTTGTTGTACAATAAATAATTTATTTCCAGTAAGAGGTACTGGTGTATAAACACCATTAAGAGCGCCTATTGTTGTTATGCCTAATGTACGGACATCACCATTAAAATCATCAATAGGAACATCATTATCAATATTATGACCAATTGCATTAAAAAAACATGGACTATTATCAATTGGATTAAATAATGCTGCTGCTGGATTTTCAAGTAAAGGATTTAAAAATCTCAAATTATGAGAACCAATATATGCACTGACATTACTAAAATCAGTTCCTCCATGTGGCGCAAAAGTAATGTTATAATCAATTGACAATCCACCACCACCAACATTACCATCAGAATTAATACATGTATCATTTTGGCTCGAAAATATATTATTTAATATTTTACCTTGATGAATATTAATTAAATTTATACCAGTTTGACCAGTATATAGAGTATTACTAACTATAACAATATTCGTGACGCCTGAACCTTCTCGTGTTTCTATAAAATTCGTTAATGCATCAAATTGTCCAGTATTAGTAAAAATACTATTAATTACTTTTAATGAAATAGAGCCTTGTGAATATCGATCGAGTACAGATGCATGATCAAAATAACATTGTTCTACAAAAATTGATGTTTGATGATATGCAGCAATTACATTAGTATAATAACCGGCACCAGTAATTTTAAGTTGATATAAATAGACAGACCCTGGTGATCCAGATCTATCAAAAGCAATAGATACTAATTCAGTATCATCTCGTAATGGAATATGCCATGTCGGTTTATTTATATTACTTGGCCATGATTGTATAGTTAATGAAAATGGAACTAATAAAAAATTACCTAATTCAGGTTCCATAATAATACCATTGTCTACTACATCAATTGTATCATCATTTGCAAGTCCTGGTATTCCTGCTATAAGACCAGTCAAAGAATGATATCCTTCATTAGGAATTAAACCTGTTTGCGTTGTAGACCCAGCATTCAAAAAATAAGTTGTCATTTTATTCCTTATAAAGTATTGGTTTCTGCTATGTCTTCAACATCATAAGCATCAGTACCAATAGTTCCATCAGTATTTGAATAAACAATATTAACAAAATTTAAATTTGTATCATATTTTACTATTTTTTGTTTATCAGCATCATAAAGCATGAGTGTTTCATCTAGTTCACTTAATTTTAATCCTATTAATGTCTTTGTTATAAAATTTGTGCGACCAATACGTTCAAATGATGAATTAACTTTTATAACACTTTTACCATCATTAAGATATAAAAATCCTTCATCAGAAACAATACCTTTATATAAAACTTGAGATTCACCAACATCACATATTATATTTTTTCTAACAAATAATGAAAAACTATTATCAGATTCTACAGTTTGATACAATGCTAAATTTACACCAGATATTAAAATACTATTAGCATCAAATCCCAAACATATACCGGTTGGATAATGTATTACATCACCAGGATTATTTAAATTTCCACTAACTTTTAAACTACTTAATGATGTAGATAACTTTTCTATTCTAATTTGATATGCATAATTAGATGTAAAAAAAACACCGACAACATATAATGAATTATTATTGTCATCATACATAATTACCACTGGATTGCCAATTGTAGAAATTGTACTATATTTACTAACAAAATTTAATGTAGAATTTAATTTAACAATTCTATTATTAACTGTGTCACATACATAAATATTATTATCACCATCAATTGTAATACCATTTGGATAATTTAACATTGAATCTGTCGTTCCAGGCGTTTGATATACTCCAAATTCATGTCCATCATATATTGCAGGTATTATAGAAGAATCTAAACTCTTTATAATATGACGTTTTGTTCGTTGTGTTAAATACATTTTAATAGTTGGTAAAACTGTAAAATCTACTGCACCTATTCCTATACGAACAGAATTCCATAAGCCTTGTTCATATTCTGTATAAGGAGGATTTCCGGGTTGTGTAGGTGTCAATGTTCCCACTGCTAATATAGAATTAGAAAAATTTGATCTACTACCATCCCATATAGGAGGAGGAGGTTGAATCCATCCAACTTGACAGTTAGTTAAAGTAGGTCTTACAAGAGGCGCTACAGACATTGCACTATTTTTAAATATACCATCATCGACGTTTGCAGTTGATCCAAGTAAACAATCTATAAAAGTTGATTGCTTGTTAAAATAGACTGCACCAATACCAATTCTATTTGATCCCCATAAACCTTTTTCATATCCTACATAAGGTGCAATTCCGGGTTGTGGGGGACTTTCAGTACCCAAAGAAAGTATAGAATTATAAAATCCCTGTTTATCACCATCCCATTGCGGAACGGTAGGTTGAGTCCATCCTACTTGACATTCATCTACTAATCCACCTATTTGAGGAGTGTCAGCCATAGCACATCTTACAAAATTACCATTGTCAACATCTACAACAGATCCAAGTAAGCAATCTACAAACACTGATGGTGCTAAAACATTTATATATCTATTCTTTAAAAGTTCAACATATCTCACTCTTAACATCACATTAAATTTTCCTGAATTATAATAATCGTGAGAAGGATTCTCGTCTGCTGAATGACCTCCATCACCAAAATCCCAATAATAATCTAAAGAAAAACCCAATGGATTAGACACAATATGTAAAAAATCTACATGAAGCGGGTGAAATCCTACTCTGGGAGACGCAGAAAAATCACTCTGCACCATCACCATCCATGACCTTCCTAATAAAACATCTAAAAACTTATTTGACGGTGATGCATTGACGTCAGAAATGCCAACCTTTACAAAGATACTCAAATCAAAGTTCCATATATACAAATCTGTCCCTACTCCTACATACAATATTCCATAATCATTATCTAAATATATGCTATTAATGTTTCCTGGAATAGACCCTAAAGTAGAAGTTACTCCATTATACATATATAAGATAGTGTTTCCTGAACCATCGGGAGCATAAAAATATACTATCTCTCCTGTAGTTGTATATCCACCTACTCCTCTTCCCACATAATCAGTTTCCACAAACTCACTGGTTAATGAGTTCCATTTCGCAAAATATCCTATATCTGGATTAGATATTCTAGTTCCACAAGCATACATATTAGAAGGCGTATTAAAAATTTTAATGCTTTGTATTTCATAAGGAAAAGAAAAAAGTTGAACAGAATCAGTCATATCAAAAAAACCATAAAAATTAGCGGTATAAATATGACCGTTAAAATACGTTATAGATTCATACCCGCCTGTATAGAATGGAATACCTCTCCAAGCCAACCATCCTTCCTCTTCAGTCCAAGTATGTACAGCATTAAAAGTCCCACATATATATATTTTTGTTCCATCTGTAGTTAAATCAAGAAAGGCATCAATTGAACCCGACATTTGAGAAGATGCAAACCAATTAAAAAGATCCGAAGTATAATACAATATTTGCCCTGTATATCCAAAATCACCTCGATTCATGGCAAATATCTTGCCTCCACAAATAGCATATCTACTATCTCCCCCAGAAGCAAGAAGATGAATTAATATTTGATTATAATTAAAATCAGGTGCTGACATTTATTCCTCTGTAATATAAAGATGTCCATAAACAGTTAATCCTTTTCCCACTATTCCACTAACATCTATATTAGTAGCTATCAATACTACATCCTTACATTCATACATTCTATGTATATCTCCTCTTGTATATAGTATAGCATCTTTTATCCTTGAATCAGTGTTATCAAAAGTATCTTCAGGCACCAAACGTAAGTCCCCGACACCTATATTCCCTATTCTCCAATTTCCATTTATATCTGGCATTTGACTTTGCCAGTGATTACTATAAATTCCAAGTATCTCTTCTACATCCGTATTTAACGTTCTTATTCCTTTAATACTAAAATAATTTTCTATCTGATTAGAAGAAGAATATACCTTTAACTCATCATATGTAAATTGATCATTAAATGTTCCTAAATGTCCCGATCCTGTATAAGAATTATCTATTGTTGCATAAAGACATGTAAAATTAAATAATGTTTCAACAATATTACTTGGTATATAATTAGTCTTATATGCTTTTGCACGAAGTGTTACTCCATCTAAAGCTATATAGAAAGGATTTACATAAAGTAAAGAAGAAGGAGAAGGTTCTGTACCATCAAGAGTATATCTTATAGAAACCCCAGGAGTAGAACATGATAATCTTACCAAAACTGGATTTGTAAAACTCCCTCCATTAGGATCAATTATAGGATCTTCACAAAATGGCGTTTGTGCATCTATATAAGCAATTTTTGTATTTTCAACTATTCCCCATCCAGATATAGTAGCTCTTAGTACTACTGTATAAGTGTTAATCGCTGTATAAATATGAGATGGATTTTGAGTACTGCCATGAGATGATCCATCTCCAAAATCCCAATCCCATACTGTTATCCTATCTGAAGGTTGGGTAAGGTCTGTAAAATTAACTGTCAACGGAATGGGTCCTGAAACAGGGTCTCCACTAAAATCAGCTGCAGGTTCTAATACAGAAATATAATTTATTTTTATCTTAGAATGCGGCCCAGATTCATCTGTAACTATAAGTGATATAGTATACTGGTTTGGTACATTATATAAATGCGGCGGAGGGGTCTGTAAAGAACTATGCAATGATCCGTCTCCAAAATCCCAATCCCAACTTATTGGACTTGGCCATGTAGATAAATCAGTAAATTGTACAGTAGAACCTGCATACAATGATGTCGGGGTACCTGAAAAATCAGTTCTTATTGTACTTTCATATTCAAAAATGTCCTCCTGTTGAGAATTTGCATAAAGAACTTCGGTTGGCGTAACACACATACCTAACCAATTATGGAATGGTTGTCCCAAAGCAACAAAATCTCCAATACCCGCTGTTCGTTTATAAACATCTCCTGCATAATCACTTATATAGACATCCCCATTAGAAAGATCAGATGCTATACCATAATACCATAAAGGATGTCCATCTCGTATAAAAGGTAAACCCAGTGGAATAAAATCTCCAATACCCCCAGCTTGTACAAAAATATCATCTTCCCAAGAAGCTGCATAAATATCACCATTTAAGGCGGAACCCATGCCTCTCCAAGCTCTCGTAGTCTGAGTCTGTTCTATCCAATCAACTCCAACTTGTTTAAATATTTTCCAATCATTTATTGCTAAATATATATCACCATTAGGTGCGACTGTTACTGCAAATGCACCGCTATCTGAGTCTACATATATAAAATCACCAATACCTCCACTCCTTTTAAACAAACCATCACCATAGGACACTACATAAATATCCCCGGTATTCGGATTAGCAGCCATATTTGTCCAATTTAATTGTTGTTGATTTAAAGCAATAAAGTCACCGGATCCTCCTGCTTGTATATAAATATCTCCACCATTACCAATGCAAGCATAAACGTCACCATTAGGCGCAGCGGTCATCCCAGACCATCCTAAGGCTCCTTGATTTAATGCTACAAATTCATAAGGCACTGTAACCTCTATTCTGTTTAATTATTCTTTAAACATTATGTATTTTTATTATACAATATAAAACTCATTTATATCATCTCATATAAATTCATTATAAAGATCACTGTTTTCGCACTTATTATCCAAATTAAAAACTACTTTTATATATCATTTGCTTTTAAACAGAAACAGTTTTTCTACTTTTATTTGATATCTCAATATTTTTCTTTAAAGAATCTTTAATATTTTCATTATCACTATTTCTATATTTTATCCTTAAATTATCATCATGATCAATATGAATTAATGAAGTGAAAGCAAATGAATGTTCATACAATCCAATATCAATAAACTTATGAAAAATATCTTCATCTTCATATCCATATCCATTCATCGACTCATTGAACCCATTTACCCTTTTAAAATTTGATAATTCAACAAAAAATGTACCTAACGTATGTCTATCATTAGGCAACCCTCCTCTAAAAAAACAATTTTTTACTTCAAAAATATTTAAATTACTTGCAATTTTTACATCTGAATCTATAAACATTACATACTTTGTAGTAACAAATTTAGCTCCAAAATTTCTTGATTTAGATCCATGAAATTCTTTTTGTCCATCTACTCGTATAATTTTTACCAATTTATTGAGCTCTTCAATTTCTTGCAAATTTATATCACTAGACCAATCAACGACAATAATATTAGTAAAACCATAATTTAACCATGATTTATAACTCTGTAACAGGAAACTTTCTCGATTCATGCACACAGTAACTAAAGTAACATCATCATTATTAAAATTAAAATTAATTTTTGGATAATTAGATAAAAATTCATGACCTTCAAATTTAACTAAAATTTTATTATTATCTTGTCTAGTAAAACAAATATCTTGATTTGAAATTTGCTGCCATAATCCTGCAATATTATTTAATGTTAAACCAATAGCAAGATGTTTAAAATATCCTTCAGGTATTATTTGAAATCTATGCTTATACTTAGCTAATAAACTAGACATGTGTCGTTTATCAAAAACAGAAAAATTATTTATAATTTCATACACTAATTCACGATCATTATGACTTATATACATAACACATTCATAAGGACCTTTAAATAAATAGGATAACTCAGGATTAAAATCAAACCATTTAGTAATAATTATGTCAGAATCCATCCATATAGAATCAGGATTATCCCTCAAATATTGTAGTCGAAATAAAGAACTAGCAAATCGAATGTCTGAAAATTTAGACAAATCAAAATTTTGTGGAAACTTAGTAATTAATTTATATTGAACATTCTGTGGTTTATCATTTTTAATTTTATCCATGAAAAATTTGTAACATTCTGGAATTTTATCACTATTGAAAAACTGTACAATCTTCATGTTCATTTATTCCAAATTGATTATGCTGGAAAATTTGATTGATCATACCATACCCAATAAGAGATATATGCTGTATCAGTCCAATTATTATACAGTCCTACTTTAACCGAATCAATTGCTGGATCATGATAAATAGCAGGATCACTATGTTTTGCATCTAGCATATATACATTTAATGTTCCAGGATTTGTTCTACTAGATGCTGAAAGATGTACCGGATCAGCATTATAAATAAAAGTAATAACTACATTACCATATTGATTATTAGTAAAATGAAAAAAACCAGAAACCATATTTGTTAATGGTTCATCACCTGGTAAATAAGCTGTAATAAAACCAAAACCAACAAGACTTCGACTACCAGTACCTTCTGTAAAAATAATTGGTAAATCTTCTTGCTCTGCCAAATATATTCTATCAGCCTTAAAATGCGCTCCAACTGATGTAGGCGGGTCAGGATGACCAACAGGATCACCACCATAAAGAGTTTTATTTGCTACACTATACCAAATACTATTTACGGCATCATTACCTGTATCATAAATAGCAGTATATGGCGAATTAATAATTACTCTTGCTGGACTTATTGGCCATAAATTAATATCTGTAGAACAATAAATTCCAGTACTAGCACCAGCCCCGCTATTATCACCAATACTTAAAAAATTAAAAGTTGATTCATTAACATAATTAAAAATAACAGAAAATATACCAGGATCTAAAAATGTTGCAAGAACAGATCCTATATATGTTGCAAATCCTACACCATTAACTATCATTGTACTATAAAAACTTGAGTCTATCGCTACATAAGGAACAAAACTTATAACGGCAGTACTATCTTCAATTTCAAATTTTGACACTAATGGTGCATTTCCAATACCAACATTAGTTCCATCAGTTTTTACTGGCGATGAAGCTATAGAACTTGCACTAGTAAATTTCGCCAAATAACCGGATGATCCTGATCCAGCAAATGCTCCTGAAATACCTGAATAACCACTAATTCCTTGCGTACCTGGTGGTCCTTGTATTCCTTGTGAACCAATATGCCCTGAATAACCTGAATAACCTGAATAACCTGAATAACCAGATATACCTTGAGCACCAGAATATCCAGAAAAACCAAGACCTGAATATCCTGAAAATCCAGTGACAAAATGATTGCCATCTTTGTCTTTCATAACAACATGATGAGTATCATTTGCAATTCCAGCTTGACATGGATCTAAATTTGCAATTAAATCTACTTCAGTATTATTTATCCATGTTATATGTTTTGGCACTGAATTAGGTTCATTATATTGATTACCCATACATCTCCTTTACGGAAAAAATTCAACAAAATCTGAAATATCATATGCATCAGTTGCTATTAACCCATCATTAGGATATGAATATACATCATCTATATATGTTAACTCTGAATCAAATCGCATAATTTTTCTTTTATTTGCATCATATGTCAACAATTGACCGGTCATTCTATTTTCAGTTAATCCTAATAATGACCTGGAAATATTCTGCGTGTTGCCAATTTTATTAAAAGTGCTATCAACTCTAATTAATTTTTGCCCATTATTAAAATAATAATCATCATTGGAATGTTTAATCACTTTATTGTAATTTGTATCAGTAAATGTACTATAAATTGTTCCTTTAGTAGTCTCACCATGGATTACCTGTCGAACTAAAGGTGAAAATGTTTGTGTTGCAAAATAATAATTTGTAATATAAATATATTCATCTATTCCAGTAATAAAATATTGAATATATACAGTTTCAAAATCAGGTGTAGGTGATACAAAATAAAAACCTGTAGGCTTACAATTATTATTCTTTAAAGTATATAAAACATCACTCACAACAGGATCTGTTAAACTATTTGCTGATAATTTTATTATTCTAAGATTTAATTTAGAATCAACTACAATTACAAATATATTATCTTGCAGCATAGTAACTCGCCATTCATAACTTATTGCATAGGGATAACCATAATTCTCTGTTAAATATGATGCAACAAAAAATCCTTCTGGAAAAAAACTATCAAGTAAAAGTACTCTTTTATTACCAGTATCAGAGATATAAAAATTAGTATTCGACAAACTAACATCTGAAATACATTGGGGACAATTCAATTTTGTGAGGGAATTTCCTGGAATACCAAATACACCAAATTCAATACCATTATACACTGCAGGATCAACAGTAGCATCCAGACTTTTCAAAATATGACGTTTTGACCTTTGCGTCAAATAAATTGTTCTCGACATATAACTTTGTCTCCATAAACTAAGAAATTTCTACAATATCTGTTACGTCATATGCACTTGTCTGAAGTGTATCTCCAGTACCATGAAATACATTCTCAATAAAATTAAGATTTGCACTATATCTCGAAATTGTTTGTGTATCAGCATTATATATTAACAATGACTGATATCTAGGATCGTGAATGTCACCAACATTACTAACTTTTAAACAACGAATAGTTTTTGCAATAATATCCGTATCACCTTCATTTACAAAACTACTATTAACTCTCAAAATTTTTCGACCATTATTAACAAAAATATATCCATTTGGATGTTTTACAATCGCATTAAAAGCTGTATTCATAAATTCATTTGGCCACGTTGGTAATTCACCAATTACAGTTTGTGTAGTAAAAACAGAAAAGTTTGTTGATTCAATTGTTTGAAATAAACTACCAACAGCATAACCGCCATTAATAGGGCGCACATTTGGTAAATAAACAGTCCAAGGAAAATGTGTTCCTGAACCATTTGTTGATGTAACATTTACTACTAAATTACCATTTATATGATTATATGAAGTAATAGTCCCTTGCATATTATTAGATACATCGTACTTAATAATAATATTTTGCCCTGCAGAAAATGCTAAACCTGTTCCTATAACAAGTGATTGACTGCCAGTTCCAATAGTTAAATGCGTCGATGATGATGTTGTTGAACTAGTTGCATAAGTAGGACTTGAAACAACTCTAGCAGCTCCACTTACTATAAAACTATTTGAAGCAAATCCTCTACAAATTCCCGTCGGTCTAAACCACGCAGTTTGTATATTGTTTAAATTTCCACTAACTTTTACACTAACTAAATTTGTTGTAAGTCTTTCAATTCTAATAAAAGGACCACTATGATCTGGTAAATAAACAGACCAAGAAGAATATGTTCCTGAACCATTTATTGATAATACATTAACAACTAATTGACCATTTATCGGATTATAAGAAGTAATCATTCCTTGCATGTTAATTGATGGATTATTAAAATATTCAATAATAATATTTTGTCCGACTGAATATGACAAACTCGTTTGTATAACTAGAGATTGACTACCCAATCCAACAGTTAACGATGTTATTGATGTTGATGATGGTGGTTCTCCTGCACCCATGCCAACTACATACAAATCATTTGTAATATCATCATACATTATAGCATATGGTTTACCTATAGTATTTGCAGTACTATGCTCTGAATGATACGTTAAATTGGGATAAAGTTTTACAACTCTTGAATGATCACAAACAAACCAATATCCACTATTTGCAACACCCCATGGATAATTTAATGTACTATTAGTCTCACCTTTAACACCAAACGTACCAAAACTATCACCTACAACACCATTATTTACGGCTTTAACAACATGACATTTAGTTCTTTGTGTAAAATGAATCATTTACATCCTCTTAAATAAAAGGCCCACTATCCGTGAGCCTTTTTAACAAACAACGCGATTTATTAAAATAATCCTTCGCTAGCTAACCTTGCAACAAAAGCTTCTGTATTATCATAAGTTTCTACATTGCCATTTTTATCAACAATATACTCTTCAAGTACAGGTTGACCATTTTCTTCTTTATAATTAGTCTTTATTGTAATATAACCATCACCTTGCTTTACAGTGTCAACTGTTGAATAACTTTTGTTTGATTCAGCAAAAGTTACCTCAGGCATTGTAATAACTTCATCAAAAATATCATCTACTACTTGAGCAATCCTTTCATTAACTGATGATTTCTTTTTCTTCTTCTTGTCTTCTTTATAATGAGGTTCTGGCTTCTTCGTTAATTTTCCACCAGGACCCCATTTTTCACCAGGTTTCTTTTTTGACATCCACCAACTATTATGAACAAAAACACCTGCATCTAAAGCAAAATTATGATACTTATCAACCGTAAAATCATAGACATCTTCTTTAACATCAAGTACTTTTGCACTAACAACTTTATGATTAATTTTTAATTGGTACTTTTTCTCTGTTTCAAAAATAAGATTATCTAAAGTACCAAAAGTTTTGATAGCAGTACAAAAATCAGGATTGTTAATTGAATGTCTATGTTCATCCCATGTATTTTCATTAATTGGTAAATTAGCTTCAATAATTCTTTTTGTTACTTTCATTGATTTTGCTTTTACCATATTACCAAATTTAAATTTTTCATCTACATTAATTTTAATTTGATCAACTGTACCAAAGTGTAAAATTGCTGTAGAAAAAGATGGATTACTTTTGTATCCCATATGCTCAAACCATGTATTTTCATTAATTGACAACCCATAATCCATTATTCTTTTTGCTATCCTCAAAATTTTTGATTTTGTAATCGTGCCATCAATATTTCTTTCTCTAATAGCTTCAATTGCTTCTTCAGATTCATTATATTTTCCTAAAGCAATTTTTCCAGCTTCAGCACCTAACATTCCATTTTCCTTACAGTTTTTAATTTGCTCACCGCGATGCTTTTGCCACAATAATTTCATATTACGTCTTCCAATAATAGACGCCATTATTCGACCTTCTTCAGACTTATTATATTCAATTAGATATTTTGCACAATCAGCTCTACGATGAAGTATTGAATGTTCACTACCAGTAAGTAATTTGATATTATTTGGATGGTTATTATCTTTATTAAAATCGTCATGATGATTAATAAAACCTCTTGTCCATTCTTTACCAAACTTCATCTTAGCAACAAGTCTATGAACAAAATGTTTTTTTCCATCATTCGACCAACATCGTTTATAACCGTCACAAAAACTTCCTTCATATCTATCAAAATAAATCGGCATCAAAGATTCATTACATTGCAAATTCTGAGCTTCTTTATAAGAACCATCAATTAACATAAACTTATGATTTTTAGTACATCTAATTGATTGTCCATTATCAAGAATAATCTCAATAAGCTCAGCATTATTAATTGTTTTATGAAAATTAAATGCTTTTCCTACAACAATTTTATTTTGATCAACATCAAAAGAATAAACAAATGTTTCTTTATCTATACCAAATTCATCAACTAATTGTTTTATTGATAACACTCTTCCATCCAACAGTGGTACTTTAGTATCACCAGTAAAACACAATGCCCAAGGATTTGTAATATTCTTGTGCTTTTTCATTGCACGTGTTGTTCCTCCCCATCCTGGAGGAGATACAGCTACTTTTTCGTTTGCCAATACTTCACTGGCAACACGATCAATATTTTCATTCATACTACCTCTCCTTAAACGATTCTTAAATTGTTCCTCGATTAGTTCTTTACCATCACTCGGCAAATCAACAAATCTCTTCTCTAACTGATCATGTCCATTTTCGGCATAATCAGTTCGTTCACGTAATGGCTGTAACTTCTCGTCTAACATTAATAAATGTTAAAGTTCTTATCATATCCACCAGTTCCAAATCCTTCTTTCGAACGATTTGTAAGCGGAGATGATACACCGTCAATAGTAGTAACACTTGAATCTACTCGACGTGTTGTTCCAGTTGTTGTTGGCTCAATCTGAGCAAACTTCGGGTCATCAAATCTAAAAGTTTCAACTTTTGATGCAACACCTGCAACAACAGCTTCTTTTAAAGTAGTGTTAATAGCACTCATACTGTCCTCCTAAAAAATGTTTAAGATACTGTTATTTAATTTCATTTCATTTTTAAATAGAATAAATATTAACTCATTATTAATATAAATGAAATCAAAGTAATTTTATTTTGATAAATATGTTACTAAAAAGGAGAAATAATTAATGAACCATCTAGCAACTATTCAATCTGAATTCGTTAAAGAAGCTCGTAAGTGGAAAGATCTAACTTATGACGAACAAAAAGGCTATTTAAAAAGACATCCTAGAACAAAAAGAAAATTGACTGCTAAACCCGATGGTTCTTCTACAAGTCAAGAATCTTCACAAGCTGCTGGATCAGACGACGAATCTACAAAAAATAAAATTCTTAACATGACATATGCAGATTTTGCTGAAAAATTGTCTGGTCAATCAAAGTCTTCTATAAAAGATAGAATTGAAAAATTACAATTCAAAATGGATAGAACACAAGCAGCAGCTGCACGTAGAGAACAACGAGCACAAGGAGACTTAGATGGTACAGCTTTTGAAGCAGCATATGAAAGAAATCGACCACTAGAAATTGAACAAAAATTACTTAAACATTTTCTAGAACATGGTAATAAAAAACTACCTCCAGAATTACAACAAGAATTTGATGAAGTTAACAAACACAAACAACGACATTCCGAGTATAAACAAGAACAAAAAACAGAAAAAGAAAAACATGCACATCTAATTGGTAAAAAAATTACTTGGATATCATCAAAATATCACGGTCAAGAGATGTCTGGCATTGTCATTGGTATAAAATCTGGCCGACATGGCGGTATTATGGCAAAAACAGACACTGGTTGGAGAGTGCCTATTAGCTTAATTAAATCAACATCTGGTTCATCTAATGTTGAAAAAAATAAAGAAAAAGTCGAACAAAATCTTGTCAAGGCAAAAGATTTAATTGGCAAAAACATCACTTGGAAATCTAAATTCACACCTGGTAAACGACATTTTAGAAACATGCCAGGTGCATATATGATAAAACAACCACCTCCAGGCTATGATTCTGAAAAAGGCACAGCTAGCGGAAAAGTCACAGAAGCCAGAGGTTCAAAAGTCGTAGTTGGTGGTTGGAGAATACCTTTAGCACTTATTCACGAAGTTGATGGTAAAAAATTCTCAAAATGGAAATAAATATTATACTTCGATTTCAAACATGATTAGAAAATTTTATAGATATAAATTATTGTAAGATCATTCTATGAATTTGACTGTCATATCAAAATTTTGGCATGAGATAGAACAACTACTCATAGCAGTTGAACAACATCTCGGAGTTTGTAATCATGTTTACTTTGCAAGCGGCACATTAATAATTGATAAAGTAAATAAAATAATAGATAATAATATAATAGGAACTGGCGTATTAGGAAGTGGTATAATCGGGCTTAATCTTAATGGAAAAGGTTTTATTACTCACAATCCTGAATTACAATATTTTAAAAACAATAGAATTTATCAACCTCAACATATTACAATATTAGTACGAAAAATTTACCTTGACATTAAAGGTGAAACTAAATTTTATAAAAAAGAAACTGAATAATTCTTTTATAATTGGACAATCTTTGATTTTAAGCTTGATTATTTTAATAATAAATAAGGACTATAAAAATGTTAACACTTCGACAGACACAACCGCAGCAACCCCGTCAACCACGGAGTAATATGCTCATGTGAGACTGTCGAATTATAAATAAATAAAAAAGGTCTCACATGAAAATGTTGAGGCCTTTTTTTATGACCAAAAGAAAGTGAGACAATGCAAACATCTTATTTTGCAAAATCAGCAAAAGATAAAAACGCCATATCAATAGCATTGAAAAGTCCAGACTGGTTTGAAGGCAAAGAATATAAGAAGTTAGCACCAAAATATTGGTTACTTAAAAAATATAAAGACGATGGTAATGAAGAATTTTATACAATACAATACCAGAAAGAGGTCCTAGATCTATTAGATCCTAAACAGGTATATGAAGAACTAGGAGAGAATGCAATTTTATTATGTTGGGAAAAATCTGGAAAATTCTGTCACAGACGCTTAGTAGCAAAGTGGTTTAAAGAAAAATTAGGAATAGAAATTAAAGAATTATAAATATTTGTCCAGGTGTCGCCTAGTGGTTAGGGCACTACATTTGGGATGTAGATATCGTGCGTTCAACTCGCACCACCTGGACCATCTTAATCTTAATTTTAGTGAGGCGTATGGTTTAATAATCAGTTTATAACGTTCATATCTAAAAAGGAGACGATATGAACTTAAAAACTGAACGAAATCTAACTATAGTTCAACTTCAACAATCAAAGATTACTTGTAACAAATGTAATAGATCAATTAGTAAAGCAAATTTTGATAAACATGTATGTTTAAGTGAAACTAATCCAAATATTAAAAGTATTAGAAATCTATATAATGATGGTTTATCATTACGAAAAATAATAAAAGAGGGTTTTAATGAACAATATGTTAAATTTGTACTTAAAGGTTGTAAAAGGTCTCCAAGTGAAGCTGGCAAGTTAGCACATAAAAAATATCCTGAATCTTTTAAATTATCAGAAGAAACAAAAGAAATATTAAGACAAAAACGTGTAGCTTACTTAAAACAAAATACTGGAACATCTGCATTTCAGCGACGACAAAATGGTAAAATGAGTTATGGCGAACAAAAATTACATGATTTATTTGTTAAAAATGATATATACAAAAAATATGATGTCGTAAATGAATATTGCGAACATCCATATTTTTTAGACTTTGCTTTTGTTAATGAAAAAGTAGATGTAGAATTTGATGGACATTGGCATTTTACAGAAAAACGACAACAATTTGATAAAAAACGAGATAAATATTTACAGCAAAAAGGTTGGAGTATATATAGAATAACATATTATCAACTCGATAATTTTAATATCAATGAATTAATAAATTTTATTGGTGATGCTAAAAACAAATATTATAAATATGATTTAGTAAAATATTATGAAATTAAAAAACAAAAGCACAAAGAAAAAAAAATTAAAAAGTTACAACAAAGAGTAATAATTAACAATAAAATTGATGCACAAAAAAATAAAAAGATACAGGATAAATTACAATTACTTTCTACAATAGATATGACAAAATTTGGTTGGGTTGAAAAAGCATCAGATTTATTAAATATAACACATACATCTGTAAGACGGTTTGTAAATAAACATTATAAAAAAGAATTTTTTAGACGAAAAAAATAATTTACGAGGGTGTCGCCTAGCGGTCTAGGGCAACGGTTTTTGAAGCCGTCATTCGGTGGTTCAAATCCATCCACCCTTGCCATTATCGGAGTGTAGGCTAGACTGGTTTAGGCCACATGCTTCGGGAGCATGTTCTCAGCAGTTCAAATCTGCTCACTCCGACCAAATTTGGGGTGTAATTCAGTCGTAGAATGCATGTCTCTGAAACATGATGTCGTAGGTTCAACTCCTACCACCCCAGTAAATTCGGGCCTGTAGCTCAGCTGTATAGAGTGCGTGTCTTCGAAACACGATGTCGTCAGTTAAAATCTGACCAGGCCCACCAATTAGGAGATTCCATGGAAAGTATAGACAATTGTCATAATTGTACAAAATGTATTTTACTAGATAGTAAATACTGTTATAAAGATTGTAAGACTTGTAAATCAAAATTCTTATGCTTTACATTTAGTCGAAATAATGAAATTAGTATTTGCTTCGTTGACACAGCTGATAAAAATTATATTGGTACAAGGAATTCAATACAATTGGGTTTATTAGATGAAGCAATTTTTTCAACATCTCAAACTATAGAAAAATATCTGAAATCTATCTTATTATATAATAATAATGACATCCGTAAAATGGGCGGAAGAAATGGCCATAATATTTTAGATTTGAAAAAAGAAGCACAAAAATGTTTAAATGGATTTGATTTAGATATAACTTATACTGTAGGAAAAACAAAATATTCTTTTTATGAAATAATCGACAAAAATGTTGACCGTTATGGTATAATTTCAGCACCAAACTTTCCTTTTTTATCTTTATTAGATGATGCAGTTTTTAAAATTCGTCCTTATTGTAGAGACATAGATCTTGAAGCTTTAGTTTATAAAATAGATAAATTAGAAGTTTTGGAAATGATTCCAATTAATAAATCAATTGGAGGTTATTTAGAAGAAATCATTAAATTTAAACCGACATCGTTTAATAATAAACTTTCATTGCAAAAAAAATGTCTTTATTGGGAAAATAAACATACTTTAGCAAGTGGAACGCAAACAATTCCAAACATAAAAAAATTTGGTGAACATTTATATTGGCCAAAATGTTCAAAATGTTTAAATAATTGGCGAGAAAATCATTATAAAGTAACGCAAATTCAAAAAGAATATTTAAAAACTTTAGACTATAAAATGTGCCTATAGCTGAGTTGGATACAGCACCAGATTGCGAATCTGGAGGTCAGTGGTTCGAATCCACTTAGGCACACCATTAATATAATAAAGCAAAATGAATGCGAATCAACAAATAATTCTCTTAAGGAGGTCTACGATGGAATGTGCTACTCTTTTACAAATATGTTCTACTCTTATACAAATATGTGCCACTATTTTTATAGGACTTCTTGCTTTAAAAATTCAGAGAAAAATATTAAAAGCGCATAAAGAAAAATTACACAGTGATTCTTTTGATAGAAAATATAAAATTTTTGATGAAACTATTGAATATATGCGTTCTGTCGTGAATTATAATTGGAAAGAAAAAAAATCTAATGAATTTTTTTATGAGAATATTTTATTTAGACAGAGAACAATAACTAAAGCAAAATTTCTTTTTTCAGATGAAGTAACAAGTTTTATGGAAAAGATTGCAAACATTGCTAGTGATTTAAACATTCTTCATGATCAAAAAGAACAACTTGGTTCAAATGTACTTGCATTTAACTCTAAAGAAACTGTAGGCATGGAAATTATAACAAAGACCAAAGAATTTCATAATCAATTTAAAATTTATCAAGAAATTTTTTCTGCTTCTTTAAAAGGCGACAGATAATTAGTTCTTTGTTTAAACGTAGGTTCAAATCCTACCTGGGACACCATTATGAAAAACACTGGCTTTTCTGAAATAACTACTGAACGACTTTACTATAATAGTCAAGATCCTTGGTACATGGAAGTCGCTATTACTGGTCGTTGCAATTTTTCATGTAAATATTGCAATAGATTCAATAATGATATTGATCTTGCAAAACTTACCTCTTTTATTCAAAATAATCAATTCAGACATATTCAAATAACAGGCGGTGAACCTACAGTTCACAATCAATTCTTTGAAATAATGAATTTATGTAGAAGTAAAACCAAAAAACTTGGTCTTTCTACAAATGGTACTTTTGGTATTGATAATTATTTGAAAAGTCAAGCAGATATGTTTTCAGTGTCATTAGATGATTATGACATGGACATTTTGAAGAATAGAGGATATAATAGTCCAGAAAAAATAGTTGATACTATAAAACAACTCGTTAAATATAAATATGTTAATATTGGTCTTGTAATTGATTCATTAAATATTGATAGAATAGAATCAATAGTAGATTTTATTTTGTCACTCGGTGTTAATGATATAAAATTATCAACATCAACAAAAGACCAATTAATACCTAAGTTCAAAAAAGATTATATTAAATATCCTATTTTAAATTATCGTGTACAAAACTTTAAAGATGGTAAACAAATGCGAGGAAATGCTTGCAAAAAATGTTATATTGCAAGCAGTGATGTTACTATAGTTGGTGACAGTCATTATCCTTGTTTGACTTATTTTAGAGAAAAAGGTACAGCAATTGGTAAAGTAAATAATGATTTGATGAAAGATCGTATTGTTTGGATGAATGAACATGATTGTAGTAAAGATGATATATGTCAAAAATATTGTATGGATTTTAAATGTGAATTCAATAGAGCAAGAACGGAGATTGTATGTCAGTCAAACAAGTCATTGTAATTCGTAAAGATTTGAATATGAGAAAAGGTAAATGCATCGTGCAAGGTGCGCACGCTTCAATGAAAATATTTTTTGATCGGTGGCATAAAGTCGATAATCAAAATACTTTTATAACAGATTTCTTACCTGATACTATGGTTCAATGGATTGAGGGATTATTTACCAAAATTTGTGTGAGTGTAAATTCTGAAGCCGAATTACTTGAAATTTATGAAAAAGCAAAAGAAGCTAATATACCAGTAGCTTTGATTGAAGATGCAGGTTTGACCGAATTTAAGGGAATATTAACTAAGACTTGTATTGCTCTTGGACCCGACGAATCTGAAAAGATTGATAAATTGACTGGTCACTTATCTTTGCTATGATAGTTAAATACTTTTAATGAAAGTCACAACAACCCATGCGCAAGCCACAATCAATACACAAAGCACAATTGCAGTTGGTGTATTAATATGACCATGACAAATATTGGCAACTAAAGAATCAAGATTCATATTTTCCTTATTTGGAATATACCAATAAAGCTTTCATTCCGGCAGACACTTCATTTTGACGAGTGTATGTAATCCCAAGGACTTTCTGAAACATTTGACGATCTTCAACGGCATTCCACCGTTTCTTTATATCCGGTTCCGCAGCTTTCATAGCTATATAATCACTGGCTCGGCGCCCGAGTAATCTGCGCATAAAACCAATGTCATCAATTTTGGTGGCATGTTCTGATAATGTATATCCATTTTTTGTTGTTATAACTCCGATATTATGTTCGCGCATTTTTCGAATGAGATTGGACACTGAACTAACAGACATTCCAATACTGTCTGCAATTTCCGCAGCATGCAGATAACGACTGTCCTCCAATAATGTCTTTACCTTCGGAATCATTTCTTTGATTCTTGCCTTACTCTTCTTTTTCATCGTTTCTCCTTTATTTTAAAATGATTAAAAAAATAATTCTATAGATATTTAATCACATAAAATATCGAAGAAACTTAAAAATAATGCTCTATGATGCATCATACACAAACTAAATTTCTATGATATCTTCATATAAAATAGTAAAATTATCTATAACAACATTAGCATGGAAATGTCCACAAAAATATTTTTTAAATTGAATTCTATTACAAACTTCATCTAAAAATTTTGCAGTAGGATCTAAATATTTACTATAATCATGATCATCCATCTCAATAATGTCAACACCTGAAGCTATCATAAATTTTGCAATCATTCCTTGCGGTAATGTATGAGCTATTATATAATCTACTTTATTTCCATGTATTTCTAAATTAGTTATTGCATAATCCATTTCTTTATAAGAAGGTATCTCATTCCTCCAAATACTTACACCTTCAATTCGACTAGCATCATCAACACTTTTTGCACCGCCCATACAAAAAAATGTTTTACTCTCAATCGTATATATCTCACCACGCTTTAAATAAAAAATACTATCAGATACTACACCAACTTTACCACCAAATTTTTCAATAATTGGCAACTCTGCTAATCTATCATGATTTTCATGATTACCATCAATAAAAAGTATGGTAAATGGTTTTTCATTTAACCATTTTTTCCAATAAATTTCTTCTTTATCTGGTTCGTAAAACCATAACAAACCAAAATCACCGGTAATTATCACATAATCATTTTTAGTAAGAGATTTACCTTGAGGAAAATTTGTAGTATTTAATTTCCGAATATCTATCGGAATATGTGTGTCACCAGTTATATAAATCATATCTCTATTTCATATAAATTACTAGGAAAACATGGACAAATATCATAGGGACAAATTATTGCTTTATTACTTAATTGACTCTCGACAGTTAAATTTTGTACAAATATATTTCCTAAATAACGATGACTACCCCAACATTCTCTAACAGTACCATCATTAAGTACTATCATATACTTATAGCCAGCCACACATACTTGACCTTTTCTACAAGTTGTTCTATTATATTCTAAAGAAAATTTATTATATCCATGCTCTTTACACAATTCCAAATAATGTTGTATTTTTAATAACTGTTCATCAGTATAATTAAACTTATGCCATAAAGAATTTTTTATCAAGAGAGGTATTAAATATATATTCTTACTTAAAAACCATTCAAACAATTCATCATATTGTAATAATGCATAATCATCACAGACTTGCACTAACATAACATAAAAGCCTGCATCTTTTAATTTATTAATCTGCGTAACAATTTGTTCTCTTTTAAAATGCAGTCTATCTCTTTCTTTAATATGTAATGCTGCCATAATAAATTTAACTCGATCGACTGATACATTTTTAATAAAATCATCAACAGAAATTGTTAAATTAGTATATAACGTAATACAATGCTGTTCAGTCAAAAATTTACAAATTTTAACAAAATCAGTATTTAAAAATAATTCTCCTCCAGACAATGCCCATAAACATTGATTTTTAAATCTACTTATAGCTTTTTTTACTTCATCAAATTTAGGCCCTAATGCACTTTTATCTTTCGGATCGTTAATACAATATTCACAATTAAAATTACAAATCCTATTAAAATTCCAGTCTATAGTTAACATTTATTTTCCTTCACTTCAACACATTCTGCTTTTAACCTTGCAGCTTTTGGACACTTTCCGCATTCACTGCATCTTTCATGCGGTTTTGCTCCACCACATTCGTGTCGCATACTACAATGATCTTTTTTATTACAAATTACCATATTTTCCCTTATGAATGATTATAATGTTTTTTACATTCTTCAGACCCTTCACCACGATTACAATAACCTTTCATATAACAATTTTCACATAAAGGTACTTTCTCTTTTTTCACAGATTGAGAAATTTGTCGTTCCAACATTAAAGTATATCTCTTAAATATGCCCGTGATTGGAATCGAACCAACATTTTCAGCTTCCTTTACGATTATCTGTTTAGGAAACAGACTCGGCTACACGGGCGCTCTAATGTTCTATGTGTGTAATTTGAATATCTTCTTTATTTATTTCAGCTGAATATTCTATTCCACAATTAATACTATTCATAGGAATCGGTCTGTCTGCTAATGGATTATGAATAAAAATAAAATCATTTCCTAATATTTTATCAGTTGAGCTAATATTTGCATATGAGTAAATTACTCCACTTATATGAGAATATTGTAAATCAAGAAAATAATCTGTCTTAACAGGTTCATTTGATGATTTTTTAAAAATTTTATTACGATTTTCACATGTTTGTCTAACAATTTTAGAACTAACTTTATCAATATGAATGACTACATTACCAACTGCTAAAAGAGCGGCTACACATTGCGGCACACCGCCTTCAATATACAATGGTATACCATTTAAACCCTCAAGCCATCCACCACTAATGCAAATTATAGTACTTTGCACATTTTTGATTATACCATTTTCAATATCATGCCGAATTTTTTTTGCTTTTTCAGTAAAACTATTCGTATATCTTAGAATAATTTGGTTTTGCGGGTAATCCATGATACCATTGTAATTCGTTTTTGGAATAGAATCTGGATTGTCTTTTTTTCCATCTGACATAGTAACTACTTCTATCCAACAATTTAAATTTTCAACAAATAAATCCGGACCTTTATCTGATGGATGAGAAACATTGAATAACAATCGCTTTCTAAAAACTGTAGCAAAATAAAGTTCACTATAGCGAGCAGCAAAATCATGTTTCAACTGTGTTTTAAAAGTTTTGTCAACTAAATCATGTGATATCTCATACAATTTCTCTACTCGATCACTAAATAACACACATAAATCAGGCGGAAAACCTCCTTGACCTCCTTGAATTTTATTATATAAAGGATCAGTTGCAGATGGATCTGGATTTAATAATGTCATTTTAATCTTTGTATTCTAAAATAAATATGGCGCCCGTGATTCGATTCGAACGAACATTTTCAGCTCCAATTACGATTAACTGCTTAGAAGGCAGTCTCGGCTACACGGGCTTAATTTCTTAAAATCAAAAAAACTATTGTTATCCTTTTAATCAACTAATAAAACAAAGTTTTAAATAACATATAATAAAAAAATATGGGTACTTCACAAGGTAACTTCAAAAGAAAACTTACTGGATTTTATGATAATGAAGATCGAAAAAAACAATGGAGTCAAGCTAGAATTAATACAAACAAAAATTCGGTCATTCTTAATCATAAAAAAACAATTCAGCAATTAACAAAATTAAAAATTAATGTTCAATGGTTTGAACTACAATTGCAACAACATCGTATTACCACAATTACTAAAAATTTAAAATTACTTGACATTAAACATCCAAAACTAGCACTTAAATATTTAAAATCTTTATTAGAGCCAAAACGATTAAAAGAAATTGCAAAAGAAAAACGAACATCTAAAACATCTGTCACACTTAAAAATCGATTGAGAACTGATATCATACTGAAAAAGAAATATATTAAAAATCTAACAAAGAGAAATCATCATAAATATCGATCAAAAGGTGAATTACGTCTCAAACATTGGTTACAAAAAACTTATCCTTACTATAATTGGAAAAGTATACATTTAACTTATAACAATTCAATTTATGAATTCGATATCTATTCAGAACAATATGACGATTTTTTCATTGAATATAACGGCGCTTGTCATTATAAACAAATTCATAGTTTAGAAAACTTTCAGCGTATTCAATGTCGAGATGAACAAAAAATACAAATAATGAAAGAACTTAATAAAGAATTTCTAATCATCAAGGACAGCATGTCCTTTGAAGAACAAACAAAAACTGTGACAAAATTCTTTAATTTAAGTAGTAATCTTCAAATTAAAAAATTGGAGGTGCGGGGACACTTTATCTGATGTTTTCACACCAGTGTGGACTATCTCTTCATCCAATTGGATGATGGGCGCTAATAAAGGATTATTGATTGAGTTTCTCACCTTTTAGTCTCTGCACTTTCCAACCTACAAAACACTCTTTCAGTTGGCTTAGCTCAGGATTGCCATATCATTTTACTGATTTAGGGTTCCCTGAATTCACCCATTTTCTTCATCAATTGTTACCAATTGAGTCAACCATTTTGATTGAACCCCGGTCCAGAAAGTTTTCCATGACAATTACTACATGTTTATTCTATTCTATCTTGAATACTCACTCCGTAAATAGACAAGCGTTCAATGAGTACTTCGTAAGTGTCACTTCGGTCCCCTTCTCTTTTACGCGTTCGGTTGTCCTATCCGTATATAAACAGTTCAAGTTGCTACGGCTCCGCTTAAACTTCGACCGCCTTTATTTAGGCAGCCATTGCTGGTGCCTTTGCGCACATTGCAGCGAACTGCAATGCGAACTGAGCACCGAAAACTGAACCAATTTTGTTGGCAGTTGTTGTTTCATTGGATGATTTAAGAGGCCAACCAATGAGTCCTCTACATGCAATTATCACTTCACCCAATCTGTCGAAACCTGACACCCCCATAATTTCAAAGAACATTAAATCTGGCTGCCGTGCCGCAGCCACCGTTTCATCGAATAGGTACTTACCATGGCTATTCGCTATCCTCTACAATGATGCCGAAGCACTAACCACGACACGTCAAGCCAAAGGTATCATATGGTCTCAGCTTGACCGTCCCTGTGACAAGAGCAAAGGTCGTTAATCATGTCGCCATATGACTTATCAAATTCACATTTTCTCTTTAACAAATATTTTTGCAATGTTATAAGCGTCATCAACACCTCTGTGATGACGACCTTCAAGAGGAATATCTAACATTGTTAAAGCTTTATCCATTCCTATAGGTTTTATTTTATGCCTCTCAGCAAATTCATGTTTAAGACTTCTACTAATTTTAAATGGTACTTCAATATCATATCTTTTACAATCTTTAGCTAACTGTCGATGATCATAGAAGCCCCAAGAACAAAATATAAAATTACTTAAACTTTTCTCTGTTATTAAATAAACATTTTCTCGCCAAATATCCATTACAGTTCTAAAATCTTTTGCAATATCTATGGTAAATTGTTCAATACCGGTCAGTCGTCTACAAAAATCTGATAACATCGGATTCAATTGTGGTTTAACAAATAAACCTTGTGATAAAATTATGCGATAATCATCAGTAACAATTGAATAACCAATTTCAATTATTTCATTTTCATTTCGATTTGCTTTTACTCGACCTTCATTAGTATTTCTATCCCAACAAGTTGCTTCAAAATCTACTATTAAATACATGTTTCAATATTCAATTCATTTTTCATAGATTACAAATTAATTTATTGGTGCGCGACTCCGGGTCTCGAACCCTAAATTTATTTTAAGCGTAAGGCCTTACCCTATTGGGAACCACGTCTTTGCTCCTTACAACGGGCTACCTAAAATAAATTGCAGCCATCCTGCTAGAGTCACGCATATCTTCCAGTTATCAGTTGATTTGTTATTTTTCGAACAACAAATCCAGTCGATTCACCAAAAACCTTTCGACCAGTAGTTGTTGCAATTTCAAAATCATCAACAATTTTTATCTGACCTTTATGAAAAATAATATATTTACCATGATTTGCAGAATCCTTGATGATTTCAGACCATTTTTCATCCAGTAATTTTGCATTATCTATAACTTGTTGTTGAATCTTACCTATTTTCTTTTTAGGGCCACTAACAAAAACATTTTTCATTTTACATCCATAATTGCTAAAGTTGTTAATATAAACATAATTATCAAATGAATTGATTGATCAATAGCTATTGTTGTATAAAACCAATAATCAGATTGAAATTCTTTTTTCGGATCATGAAACTTTCCATACAATTTCCAAACTACAGTGTCCTGAACAAAATGAGTAAAAGTATAAAAAAACGATAAAATCAATGCTGCCCATAAGCAGATCTTAATACTAAACAATATGCCTATACAGCATGCAATAAAAAGAAATGTTCCTGTGATTGCAGAATGTAATAAGCAAATTAAAGGATTAGACGACTTTGACGTAGCCATTTTTCTTGATTGTAACAGCCAGTCTGATAAAAAATGCGATAAAATAAGTGTTATAATAAGACTTAACGGCATATTATTCATAATTTCTCCTAAATTGATATTTTAGTAATTTATAAAGGATGTTAATATGAAAACAATTCTTTTTTTAGCATTTCTTTTAACATCTGACTATGAATATCAACTTGATGCTCTTACCAATAGTTGTAATTTGTTATATGGTCATAACTGGCAAATCTGTAAAATTTTGACCCTACCTTATGACATCACTGATTCATTAAACTTGCCAAATATTTTTAGTGGCCGAATAATTGACCCAGGATATGTCTGGGAAAACACCACTAGAGATTCATGTTATCTAGTCGTAAAATATTGGCGTTATGGCATCATAAAATATAAAACTTTTTGGTTCATTAAGTAATTATATAGTACTCGAAAAGTTTAATTGGTTGATTGACTTTTTTACATGCTTCTATAGCAATTTTACTTGATATTTTTAGTAAATCTTCAGAGATAGTATGAAGTCCTGCATCCTCAAAATTATTAGACATTTTTATACATTTGTCTGCTATTTTTAATAAATGTCGTCTTTTCATACAAATCCTTAAGATTAAAATGGGACTGGTAGGAGTCGAACCTACGACCTCAACTTTGTAAGAGTTGCATTCTGTACCACTGAAATACAGTCCCGATTATTCAAATTTTTAAATTCTCTTACTAAATGTGACATTCTAGTTGTACTAGTTTGCCACTTATTTGCTAATCTAGAAATTAAACCATATTCATTTATATCTATAACCATAGCTAATTCAACAAAAATTTGTTTTTTCTTATTTAAACGTTGTGATTCACACGGTGACAATTTTTTAATATTATTAATTTTAAAAAATCGACTTAATTGTCTTTCAGATATAGCAAGCTTACTAGCAATTGTTTTATTATCTAATCCTTCATCAACTAATTGAATTATTTCTTTTGCTTTATTAGAAACATCATTAATTACAATTTCTTTTTGTAATTTAATTTCATTTGTAACATTTAAGCTTTTTGTTTCTAAAAATTGTTTTAATTGATTAATAACTGTGTCAAAATTTTTACAAATAGCTCTAGCATGAATATTTATTACCTTCCAACCTCTTTCAATAATATATTTTTCACGATCAACATAATAAGATTTTAGTTCATTATTAAAATAATGAGCATTGCCATTGACTTCTATATCAATTTTTAAATTTATTATTGCAAAATCCATTCTATAATTTCTGTCAAAATCATCTGGTGTATATTCTTGAATAATTTTTTCATCAACATTACATTCTAACCATTGTCTTAATATTTTCTCAGGATATGTTTCTTTTTTCTTTCGCCAAGGATGATTTATTCTAGTTTTTAACCACTTTGATGTACTTTTTGACAATCGTTTTTTAGATTCTTCTGTATGTTGAACTGGATATTTCTTTCTAGCTAATATCATTGCTTCACTTAAATTACGTCTATTTTTAATTGCAAGTTTTGTAATAAATCTTGGAAAACGACCTAAATGTCTTATTTCTCGCAATGATAAACCATTTTTATAATACAATTCTTTTACTTTATCGATGTCATCTTTAGTTACACATTTATGATTTGTAAATGCACCATTATTTGTAAAAGATCTATTACATTTTTGACATTTTATCATATTAAAATGGGTGTAGCTAGATTTGAACTAGCGCATACCACCTTATCAGAGTGGTGCCGTAACCAAGCTTGGCTATACACCCGTTAAATTCTTATGTTTAATTATTCCTGATTCATTTTCTTCCCAAAAAGAAATTTCATAATTTGGTAATTCTTCTTTTAATTTTTTTGCTAATTTCATTCCAATTTCATTCATCTCTTTTGATTTACCTGGCTTAAAAGTTGTAAAATCTTCTTCAAAACAATCATCATAAAATGTAATCCAGTTTTCAAACTCATTTGCTAATTGTTTTGATATTGGAAGATCTTCATAATCAATCATAACACCAGTTTTATCATTCCATATACCAGAACTTGTAAAATCAGGCATTACTTTTATTTTTTTCATTTTAACTCAAATAAATGATATTTTGTTTTACCAGTAAAATATTTTCCATATACTTTAGAATCATCAATATGTAAATCAATTTTCATTCTTTCGCAATATTCTGCTTTTGTCTTATTCCATAAATCTTCATCAATCCAAGGTCCATTGTCTTCATATCTTATTAGTGTGCCTATAGATTTATGATAGTCTATGATAGAAAATAAATGAGTGTATATAATATTGAAATTCTGTATTTTTAATTTAAATTCATTTGTGATTGTCTCGCCAGTTATTATATGTACTTCATGATCATTTTTAACAAGAAGATCACTCATTACAGAAAATAATTCTGGTCCTTTATCGATAACGCCATGAAAATCTAATCCTAACTTCATTTTTCTCCTTTTAATATGGTGGAGCTGACCGGGATCGAACCGGTGACCTCCTGCTTGCAAAACAGGCGCTCTCCCAATTGAGCTACAGCCCCATTAATTAATTGAACACTGCTTTTTTAATTTTCGTGCAGCACGAGCAGCACTACTAAAATATCCAGGATGTTCTAGCTTATATTTTGCCGAAAGTCCCGGATGTTCTTTCCTATATGTTCGAGCTGCTTTAATAAATTTTTTATGATATTTATAATGTTCACAATTTTTACAATTCATTTTATACCGTCCTATCTTCTTAATCAACAAAAGCTACAAATTTTGCACCGGCTGCCTGACTTTCAGTATTGAGAACAACTCGATGCCAAATATTTCCTAAATCAAGTGTTCGATGTTCTTTATGTGTTATTTTACCTTTTACCCAAACAGTTGCATTTCTTTGACGAACTTGCCAACTAATCCTTGGATTTTTTTGATCTTTTGGATCAAGGGCTTTAAATTCTTCTTCAGTCAATCCAATTGACCGAGATTGTTCATTGAATCGAGAAATATAAACTTTAGTACCACCTGATCGATAAAGATTTTCTGCAAAATGAGAATTTCCACGACCTCTGCTCATTGGTTCATGTCGATGAATTACTGTCAAAGATCCAGAAGGCACTTGAAAAGTCGGTTCAGCAATGAACATAAATTCACCCTGACGATGAATCTTTCGTCCTGAATTTAATTTTCGATGCCGTTTATGCATACGATTTGCTTTAAGTCCTTCTTGTTGTTCAACTTCCAAAACTTCTTTTGGTTTCAAATTTTGTTTTGCTTGAAAAACAGTTGCTGCTTTTTCAGGAACTGCACAAGTAAACCAGTTTCGTTCATCATGTCCGCAAAGAAATCTTGAAATTGATACTCTTCGTGGATCACTTAATTGAGAAAAAGTCGGATGACCATTCGGGTCTTTAACAAGAAGTAAAAGATGACGATCCTTTTTTTGAATATCAGTGATCATCATTTCAATTTCTTTTTTAACTCGAATGTCAAAAAATTCACCTTCCGAATCTTTCCGAATATCAATCGAAAAAGACTGATTGTTATTCCAACGATTGTCAGGTTCTGAAAATTTCACTCGAGCTCCCATTAAAGAGAACTTTTTTTCAATAATTGTATTCATTAATTCACCTTGACCTTGATTTGTTTTTGTGTGATCCATCAACTATATATCTATAGCGAGGACCATCTTTTGTGTAAATTATTTCATGATCCCGTGCATATTTTTTATCTGCTCTCAATCGTAAAAGTTCGATTTTATAATGACATGTTAAACAATTTTTCATAATAATGTTGTTCCCATAACCAGGCTTCTGTTTTATCTCTACATTTGTCTAAGCCCTCGACCCGTCCGTCATAGCGTTGCTCACCCGCTAGGACTGTTTGAGGTTGCACCCTCGGAAGTGTAAACGACCAATTAAGTCTCCTTCCTTAAGCAATAGTGGCCTGAGTTTCCTCACCGATAATCTAATATCATCGGCGCGTAGAGTCGGAACAACATTTTGAATCAAAAGCTGGAGGAGAGATTTGAACTCCCGACGGTGTTTCCACTCCGGATTACAAATCCGGTGCACTCGACCACTATGCGACTCCAGCATTTAAAGTTAGTCATATAAAACAATCGACCGTGATTTTCGAATTGCGCATTGACACTCGTGATCGCCGCGATTTTCTCAAGACAAGTTTTTCACCTGTTCACCTCACTGACAGTCTGCGCTCAACATACGGTTTTATATGACTAATTTTCCACAACACCTCCTAAGATTTTCTCGACATAGATTCTATGTGCGAGGTTATTTGGGTTATAAGTAAAATTCATTGTGACATATTGACCTTTATTTGATCTTGGTACATAAGGCTTTGAAATCAATTTCAAACCAGCTTCTTCCGGTGTACGACCTCTTTTGATTACAACATTATGCCATCTACAAGCACAAACAGCATTTTCAAAAGAATGAACTGCTCCACCTCTACTTTTTGGTATTATGTGATCTAAAGTTCGTTCATCCGGTTGACACTTATATTTAAAAGCTTTTCCATCATTCTCAAAATGCCAGTATTGACAAATATTTTTATCTCTACGAAATACAGCTTCTTTATTGAAGCCGATTTCTTCTTTCTTGATTTTATATCCGGCAAACTCCAGTAATTGTACAACAAATGGTCTTTTTAAACGAATTGTGGTGCTGCCAACCTCTTCACGTTCATCAGCAACAAGAACTTTTATTTTTTGTTTTGCCCACCATTTTAATACTTTGTCAAGATTTACTTCCGCCCAAAACTGATAGTTTCTATTTAATACAACTACTGAAGTCATAGTCAATTATTTTCCTTTCTTTTCAAAGATTTTACTTTGTACATCTTGTGTCATACATTAAATAGCATTTACAATTCTTCATATTATCCTCCTATAAAAATTTGGTGTTGATGAGTGGAGTTGAACCACCGACCTTCTGATTATGATTCAGATGCTGCTACCGACTGAGCTACATCAACATATTTACAATCTAATCTAAAAAAAAGCCCCGTTGTTTGTGGCAACAGGGCTTTTTAAATTCTTATATATAAGCCCTGTTACACTATGTGGCTCCTCTTGCTGTACTAATCGTAATACGCATAGATTTGACTACCACGAGTAACTTTATAAAATTATAATGCATATTTATCCTTTTGAGTAATAATCAAGTAAAAAGTCATAGATGGCCATTTTATCAATAAAATATTAATTTTTTATTTTTCATTAAAATATCATTTATATTTTTAATGTCTTTTAAAATATCAAAAATTATTTTTTTATGTCCTTCTTTTTGTAGATTGATCACAGGTATTGACCAATTATTTTTATCAGATTTAGTAATTAATTCAGCTAATTTAATAGCTTGACCTGTTCCTCCCGAAGCTTCACCATCTTTCGTCCAACATATAACTAAATCAGTTGGTTTATCTAAATTAGCTCCTAAAATTTGAAAACAATTTCTAGACATCAATGCTTTTGTAAATTCTTTCAATCTATTCCATTCACAAATATCTCTAATACTCCAAACACTTTCTGCGTAATCAATCGCAGTATCACTGTCAACATTCGGACCGCCAAAATATAATTCTGATGGATGTCTTTGAAATAACTTTTTTGGTAAATAAATTTCTTTTTTTCCTTTAACTTCATCACATCCATATTCAAAAGCAGAATCTGCTCCTTCTGCTGCACCACTTCGCAATGTCCATCCATTCAAAGCAAAAGCTTTAGCAATGTCAATAATTAAAGTTATGACATTACTTGGCGTTTCTCTCGATCCAATGCCAGTGTAAATCAATGAACATCACTCATCAAATCTAAAACAATAGTATCATTGTCATCAAATATGTCATTTTCATACAAAACATGAAAAACAATCGCCAAATTCATTTTCAATCGACCAATTTAACTTTGCAAGTGCTTTTGCATCATCCTCCGTTAATTTATCAATAATATCATTTACATCAACTGAAAAAATGACATCATGTTCTGCACCTTCAATAAGCCTTTCAGTATATTTTGACAAAATCTTAAGTCCTTGAAAAGCATTATCACCTTCCCAACTGGATTCAGTACTCTTAAAAATTTGTTTTAATTGTTCTCTAGTCATAATCCTCCATTAATGCATTATAAAATTACTAAATCTTTATATTTACGAAAATTTCGCAAAACTTTTTTATCACATTGACCAAAAACAAATGTTTTTCCAGGACGTAAGTTAATTGTCCCATCATCTATTTTGATTATATAAGATTGTTTTCCTGTATTAATGACTTTAATTTCTTTGTCACAAATCTTAATTACTTTGTCCTGAACCTCAAATACAACTTCCATTGTTTTTCCTATTGTTGCTCAATTATTTCATCTACCCCTTCATCAAGACTTGGCTCTTCAAACTTTGCAGTCATCTTATCAATTACAGTTTGCCATTGTTCTCTTGATATATTTCTAGAATCTAACATTCTATAACCTAAGGGATTTGGCTTTTTACAATATACAAATATTCTTTTATCAAAAGCTTTACAATGCGATAACCAAGCTGCACGATGCTGTTTATCAATATTAGTTTCATCAATTATCACATTAAATCCATTAACAATAGCCTTTTCAAGACATGTAATCGTCATTTCATGAACAAGAGGTTCTAAATTTTCAGTGTACAAATAATATCCATTTATCATTTGTCGAAATGAATCTCTATTAACAATTACTATATTTGGCTCTTCTTTAACTTTCATACGAGACCACGTACTCTTACCTGAGCCTGGAAGCCCAATCATTATATAAACTATTTTCATTAATTTTTCCTAAAATATTTCATTGTATGCCATATTATATATAAAAAAGTAAAAACTATTACTGGCACAATCATTAATTTAAAAGTAAACAGCATCATCCTCAAGCTTGCAACAAACACACTAGACAATATCATTAAAACAAAAGCTGCAAGAAATAATGAACATACAAAAAATAACATTTTTAAAAATATATTAGGTTTTTTCATACTATCCATCCTTTTTTTGTAATGAAAAAATATTCATTCTTAAAATATATTTTTCATCAGGTAATGAAGGTTTAAAATTCGTATATAAAGCATTAATATCAATCTCGTGGATTGTATAAATAATAGGCCATATTTTCAATATTAATTTTGGACACCATCGTTTTTTAAAAGCTTGCCACCAATCTCGAGGATATTTTATTACTTTTTTTGTTACATTTTCTCCCCATAAAAAACCTTGTATACGTAATTCTAATTCTTTAGCAAAAACCTCTGTAATATCAAATTTTTCAAAACAAAAATATCTAGAAAATACTTTTGTAAATGCTATTTGAATTTTTTGAAGTCGAATTTCTTCAGAACAAAAATTATTCATGAAGTAATATTAGACCTTAATGTAATATATGGTGTAGTCAAAGTTAAAGGATCTGGCATTGTCCAAAGTAGTCTACCAAGCTCATCGACAGATTGATATGCTGCAGTATTAATAAAATGCCACGTTCGCACATCATCTGCTGGATCATTAGCATTTTGTTCTGACATTGATTGATCTCTATAAGCCAATCCTATACCTGCACCAGTAGCAACGCTTGGTGTTCCTCTAGCTGTTTCTGCACCTCTATATCCATTTATACCTCTCACAGTCGGTGATGCAGGAGTTGACATAGCCTCATTCATTTTTTTCCAACCACGTTCTTCCAATTTTGCTATTCGATTATGAATTCTGTCTCTTTGATACATTACATTATCATGTAACACATAAAATATTTTTTGTTTACAATGATCGATAGCATTAATTTGTGATTCTAACAATTTATCAGAAAATAGAGGATTATTTATATAGGCAAGACCACAACAAGAGAGATCAACATTAGACATTATACTTATTAACGCAGATACGGCTTCAGAATCATTTTTAAATTTTTTTCTCGGTCTTATTATTTGAACAATTGCATTGTTTCGTTTAAAAGTCCACGGTTGATTTATAATTTGTAATCCCAAATACATTGCAGCAATATCAAAATCAGGCCCAGGAAGCTGAACGAATCCACAAGCAATCAATCTATCATATATTCTTCTTGCTGACCGTGGCAATGCCATTATGTCTACGTCGTGTATCTTAAGATCAGCCAAACTATCCCTGACAGCGCCACCAAAAATAGCTGCATCAGTGTCAGACAATAAACCATCAATATCACCATCAAGATAATCTGACATAGCTTTCCGTATCTTAATGACATCTAAATCATAATCATTTCGAACTTTAACTACGTCATCATTCATATTTCTTCCAGACATAAATGACATTCTTCGTCGACTCTAAAGACCTACTAAATAACCACGGAAATCTATACTCTTTATGCGACAAATTCAAAATCTTCTTCTTTGCGTGCACTGTCTCATGACCAACCATTATATATCTATCAACATTCTTTATAACCCATTCTTCATCTATGCCAAACATGTTACCACCATTATCATGTTCAGCTTCATTATATTTATGAGTAATCCAACATCCAATGACGGTCTTAGGTCTATATTTTTTTATAGCTGCAATACCATCAAGCTTAATAACATCGTCAGGATATTTAGTTGTCGGCTGACGCATCATCGTGTAATAAGCTTTTATCTCTGGAGTCTCCATGTACCTTGAATCTGTAGCTGGAACTCCAAGACACCTCGCTAATGCACCATGACCTGCACCAATCTCTATCGTAGTCGTAAGATCTATTTCCTGTTTAAACCAATCCACTAATTCAATGGTCGGAAAACAATAAAATCCGTTTTTATGTCCAAATAATGCAAGATGTGTTTGAGGAATTTTGGATAATACAGAAACAGGAACTACTTTCAACAGATCATTGTCTAACAAAACATGATCTAAATAAGAAACATCTTCATTTACAAGAAAAGCTGCCATAATCAACCTTAATTTAATGCTCGAGACCGGAATCGAACCGGTATGGAATTGCTTCCGAAGGATTTTAAGTCCTTTGCGTCTACCTGCTTCGCCACTCGAGCTTAACCTTCATTTGTAGATCTACCTGTACCTTCACAAAAAGTACATTTCTTCCCAGGTCGAAATGGTTCAGGTAAAAGCCAACCACGTCCTTCACATTTTTTACAATTAAAATATAGCTTACGTATATTAAACCATTTCATAATAAAAAACTGTATAAAAAGATATCTCCATTGACCAAATTGCCATTTAATTCCCCACGGAAACATTTTGTCATAAAATGATTTAGGTTCAACGGGTCTTCTAAATTGAGGTAATCCAAATGGAGGTAACATTTATGTGTCCTTTGGAAAAATTATCGGAAATAATAAACAACAAATACAAACCAAAATAAAAACAAAAAAGACAACAGGCCACAATAAAATGATTTCAACACTATCTTTCGTAGTCTGAGCTTGTAAAATCAATTTATTATGATACAAGAAAAATAGAATTAAAACGACTATTAACCAAATGTATAAAATAATCATTTAAGGCCTATCATCACATTAAAAAATAGGAGAGGAGGGATTTGAACCCTCATCTGCCACATACCGTTACGATTATCCGCCTTATAAGAGCGGCTCGGTACTCTCCTGTTATTTTATTGATCCTGGTTTATAAATATCGCCATTTCTATTCAGCACATTAAACTGTACAATAGTACTTCTATATGTTTTATATGGACCTTCCATCATCATTGTTTCTTCTCGTTCTTTAATTATTCTTTTCTCTATTGTCGTTAACAAATGAATTTTAACAACAATACATGGTAACGGACATATATACAATGAATTATCTTTAACACTCCAAAAAAGTCCGACCCAAAAATCATACCATGCAAAAAATAACTTACACTTAATTATCGGTCTATCAATAAAAAGATGATATTTAACAATCAACAAAAAAGTCTTCCATTTCAACTTAATTATCGTCAATCTCTTTAACAAATTTAAGATATCCTTTTAAAAACTTTTTAACTGATCTACCCTTTTCATCAAAAACTTCAACACCATAATTATCTTGCTGCTGATTAAAACGAATCTTTGTCATTCGACAAAAATATTTATTTCCTTGTTTATCCTCAACTATAGAAGTCTTTTTTGCTGCTGCAGATGCTGCCCCTCTGGTGCATTGTATTGAGGTCACACCATCTTTTTCACTAATTATTGCTTCTCCCATTAAATTTCTACTCCTATTGGTTCTTTGTTTTTCTGCAATCGTTGCATTTTTACAACACTATCTTCAGATAAATTTAATTTACTGATTACGTCTTTAGCTTTACGACGAGCATCAACATCATCAGTTTCTGAAAATGGTATTATAATCTTTAATTGATAGTCCATAAGTTTTTCCAAGAAAAGAGGACAACCTTGTCATTTTTAATTTAATGTTTTTCGATCTTCGTAACAATGTTGAATAATACATGCTGACTTATCTAACAATGACTGAATCTGCTTAGAAACATCCTTCAATTGCTTATAATAATCCATCACTTCTTTAAATTCAGGATTACTATCTAATTGTAAAACAACTGCAGAATTTAAATCTTTCTCAGTCAATGCAATTATAGTCTTACTCGGAACATTTTTACAAACAAAAATATTTGCTCCCCATATCATTCCCATCAATCCTTTAAGCAAATTCTCTCTCTTAGTCTCCGGTTCAATAACATCCCTACCAAACTTTCTAAAATCCGAATAAACTACTGCATTAGTGATCAAACAATCAACTCTTGTATCTTCTTCTCTTTCAAGCGCAGCAAACAAATCAGCTAGAACATCAGGAACAACATGATCAAAAGCAGTCTTAACATAACCTTTTACATTCACAAATTGTAAAAACTTATCCCAAGACTCGGTTACTTTTGAATAATAAAAAAATACATCATCCATAATTATTCTTTCCAGACAAAATTATCCTCCTTTCCTAAAGATAATATATGTCATTAAAAGAATAAATTTATGGTATGGAATTCAAACTTCTATAATTATGTTATTCCATGCACCCGGACAAATCGTAGCTGTCGGCAGCAAACTTGCCATATTCTGAGCACCAACAGAATTAAAACTATGTATTATTATATTCTTAGGCTGTCGTCCTGGGTGCGCCTCAAGCCATTGCGCTACCTCATAACCAGTATCTTTCCCAGATTTAACATATGTCTGACCGCCCAAGTCGTGATCAAGAAATAGATATTGCCAAGTGCTCTCAATCAAATGTTGTATTGTACTTTTAACTGTTGAAGTTTGTACAACTTCATGCCCAATTAATTTTTGTCGAAAAATCTTTTGTCTATCATCATCATCATCTAAAATTAATATTCTCATTTTTATTTCTCAAATTTATAATAAAAAAACCAACCATTAGCGGATTTTCGTGTACCTTTTAATACTGTTATAATATTTGATGGATAAGTATTTAATTGCTTAGCTGCTTGTTTTTTGTTCGAAAATTCTAATTTTTGACCATTTTTTACAGCAAAAAATATTTTTCTCTTAAGTTGTTCAACAAAATCATCATACATTTTTTTAGTTATATACTTAAAAGAAAATATCCAATTATTTTTAGATTTAACTTTTCCATGCAAAATACAACTAATAAACCTTTGACTAACCTTAGTATAAATAGATGCTTCGTATTGTGTTTTAAATTTCTTTAATTCATTAACATTTCTTGCATAAAAAGCTTTTCCACCATGACACTTACTATGCTTAATTCTTTCTTCAATTTTATTAAACCTTTTATTCTGAGATTTACCCTGTTTTTTTCTGGCTTTATCTGACTTAAAATAATTTATTAAACCCAAACTTAAATTTTTTCGTGCTTCTAAATTAAACTTTCCATTACTTCCGCCTTCTTTTAAATTATATCCAAAAGTTTTATTAGTACTATTAAACTTTTTAATATATTCTTTTTCTTTTTTATCAAGTTCTAATTGTGTATTGCATTTACATAATATGTCCCAAGTAAATTTATCAAAACCATATTTCATTAAAGCATTATGAAAATATGATTGATTTTTTGGCTTTTTTATTAAACTTTTCAAACAAACTCGATGATGAGCTTTAATTCTACCTTGTAATGATCGCCATGTTTGACCAATATACACTTTATTTGTTAAAATATTTGTAGCTTTATAAATGATACTTTGTTCATACAAGTATTCATCTAAAATATTCATTTACCTGTCTTATCTAAGTATACTGGATCTCGTTGCTTTAAAAATAACCGGCCAAAACCAACAATATATTTCTCTATCATCGGCTTTATCACTATGCCCTCTCTCAACCTATCGATTAATACACTCTTTCCATTTGAAGCAACTTGGACTGATCGGCCATCTAACCAATCTTTAAAGATCACATTACTCGCTATAATTGGTACAAATCTCTCTCTCAAACCAATCTTATCCAAGAGAACATCAATCTCTCCAAAATCAATAGCTTTACTATTGACTTCAATATCAAAAATCTTTATCGTATGCTTTTTCAAATTATAATAATTACCCTGTACTTTAGGCCCGATTATCTCACCCCGAATCGTAATCGCACAATTCGGAAAATAATTGACCTTCAAATTACTCACTGCGTCTATCAAACCATCATTACGAGCGACCTGCCAAAAAGTATGCTCCTCATGATCAGGCAAATTTATGATAGCATGACCGTGCGTGCACACGCTCATCTTATCATCTACATCAATGAAGACAGCAGCATTAGTGCCTTCTATTTTCTCAGATATGAACACCCTCTCATTCATCAATTGCTCAACGATATCAGGATGTCTATCGCAGCCTTCAATATCATAATTATAAACCATCTCCGGTCGCTGTACCAAATTACCAGTGCTCGTCATAACTTCTGGTGCTTCATACTTTGTCACACTCAAAGCAGCTGTTAGATCTACCGGTAAAACGTCCACCTTAAGATAAGCCTTAACACTAGACGCAGATGTGACATATCCTTGAGAAATTTCATTTCTTAATTTACAAGTTTTAATTCTATTTTTATCTTTACCTGATAAAAAATTCTGAATATTTTGTTGTAATATAAATTCCTGAGGCAGTATAGAATCTATTGGAAAATAAACTACACTATCTCCAACTTTATATAAATCTTTTTGGACAACAAATTGATATGTCATCCCTTCAACTTGACCAAGTTCCAATTTATCAGCATTTGGATGCGGATAAATTTTAGATATTTTTTTTACTTCCACAGCAAAAGTACTCATTTTAATCCCTTCCCTAATGTCATTAACTAATCATAGTTGTGTAACAAGTTGTTTAGAAATAATTTTTTTAATCATACGTCTAGTAATTTTATATTTTTTAATTAATACTCCAATCTTAAAACCATTTTGATAATCATTAATTATATCATTGATTCTGAATGAAACATTTCTATCACACCATCTCTTTTTAATAAAATATCCACTATTTTTTATACTAATATTATTATCTAAAAACAATTGTTTAACCTTTTTATTCAACACATTATATTTTCTACAAATTTTACTTAATGAATTATTATTTTTATAATCATCAATTATTTGTTTTGCAAGATCACTTGTTATTATAGTTTTTATTTTGTAAAATCGTTTTATAGTATACTTTGTATTGTACTTAATAAATCTTTTTACTTGTGTTTGTGATACATTCCATAATTTTGCAAGTATAGCAAATGTTCCACGTTTATTAATATCAACTTTTTCAAGATCATTTAATCTATTTTGACGTAATTCATTTCTTATTTTTATAATTTTACTTATTTTTTCATTTTTTCTTTTAGTAATCTCTGCTAGATTATTAAGCGCTACCAACTGTTTATCAGTATATTGTGAAATTAAAACATCTCTTTTTTCAGATGATTTAAGAATAGATTTTATTTCTTGAAACTTATCTTTTGAATTATAACAAATTGCTCGCCAACAAATTCTAAATACCGTAATATTATTTAATTTAAGCAATGCATCTTTCTTTTTATCAATTTCCTGACGTCGCTTATATCTATAATGTTGTTGACCGTCAATTTCAATAGCTAATGATAATTTAGGAAAGAAAAAATCTACTCTATAAACAGAAAAAGGAAATTCAGTATAAAAATCATCATTAAGTTTATATCCTTCATTAATTAAAAATTTAAAAAAAGTTTTCTCAGCATATGACTGATTGTCTTGTTTATACCAAGAATTAGCTCTATTTTCAGCATGCATTATTTTACATTTTTCAGACCACTTTTTTCTTGATTCATCTGACCACTTAAAAGTATATTTTTTATGAGCTAATTTCGATGCATCTGCGACAGATCGTCTATAACATTTTAATGCAAAATGTATGAGACCTGTATCAAAACCTTGATTATGTAATTCACGCGATGATAATCCAGAATCATATAGATTACGAATTTTTATAACATCATTATCTTCATAACATTTATGTCGTTTATAATTACCACTATTAAATGATCTATTACATTTTTTACAAATAATTTTTTTATCACTAAAACTATTTATTGCTTTTTTCCTATATATTTTAGTATGTGCAATTTTTAATGTATCACTAGCAGTTCTTTTCAAATCTTTTATACATCTATTTATTTGATTTCGTGTATAACCTATTTGAATTATATCTTTTATTAATAATCCAGAATTATACAAATCTCTAATTTTCTGTCTATCGTTCTCAGATATCTTACAATATTTCTTATGTGAAAAAAAACTTCCAGGATTCGTAAAAAAATTACCGCAATTCTCGCAACATAATTTCATTATATTCTCCTTTTAGAATATAATAAATTATAAACAAAGAATTAATTCCAATTACATTACAACCGCTATTCAAATGTAATAAGCAGACGGACAATATTAACAATTAAATAGTGATGTAAAAAAGTAATTAACCATAGGTCAAAAATTACTAATATATTTAGTTAAATCTTCAAAACTATAAAATGGGCCGGGAAGGATTTGAACCTCCAGTGTTTAGCACATATGGCACTTGATCTACAGTCAAGCGGTTTCACCATTCACCCACCGACCCTTAATTCATTTTCTTATTACTTTCCATACCGGTGTTGGCTCATAACTTACCAGCTCACCATTACGCCAATAATATCGTGGATGAGGATCATAGAGAAATTTAAAATCGCAAATGTTATAAGGATCATTGAATTTTCGATAAGCATTCCCATTCGGGACATCTTCAATTCTCCGAATAACTTTCGAATAATTTTTCTTCCAAAATTTTCTTTTACCAGCATTCTTATAACCATCTGTGAACCACGGCGCGCGATACGATCTGGACATACATTGCTCCTTGTAAAGGTGTTACAACATATGTTCCTCCTTTGTTAATTATTTAATGTCTTTGGTGTGGGTGGTCGGACTTGAACCGGCAGCGTCTGACTTGGAAGGACAGCATTCTAGCCAATTGAATTACACCCACGAATTTATCATCAATTTATATTGGTAGCCCATAGCGGAATCGGACCGCTGAATCCTCATAGAAAGTGAGGTGTCTTAACCACTTGACGAATGGGCCGTGATAATCAGGAGCGAAGAGACTCGAACTCTCATTTTCAACCAAATTACAAGTATATGGTTTTGGAGACCACACTGTTACGCTCCTACAAAATTTAGCGGGCAAGAGAATCGAACTCTCATTCGTGTGGTTATGAGCCACATCGAGGCACCACGCCTCGCCACCCGCGATAAATTTATATAGTAGATCCATATGCTAAAACATCCATAAATTTCTGTCTGACTGCAATTTCAAAATCAGTCATTAACTGCTTATTTTCGTAAAAACATATTCGCAAACATGTTTTGATATTTTCTGGACAATCTGAAAAATATTCATGCACAAATTCATCAACTGTCAACGGTTCTGATATTTTATCAATTATTGTTTCAACAAATTTGTCCATTTAAAACAACTCCTAACTTCCTGAAAATAAACTTGAATCATAATACTCTTAACTCTTCTACAATAATCTAATTGACTATTTAACTATATGAAACATTCTCCTCATCATTTACTACAAGAAAGACTTTACAAAAGACCTTGGCGTCTACTAATCGGCTGCATCATGCTAAACCTCACCACAAGATCTCAAGTTGATAAAGTAATCTACAAGTTCTTCAAATTATGTCCTAAACCACAAGATGCCATCAAAATTCCTAAAAGACGATTAATAAGACTATTAAAACCTCTCGGCCTCGTCAATAGACGAGTTAACACCATTAAAAACTTCTCAAAAGACTTTATCGAAAAAAGTTGGACATATCCAATAGAACTTTACGGTATTGGAAAATATGCCAATGATAGTTATTTGCTTTTCTGTGCAGATGTGTGGAAGAATGTCCGACCGACAGATAAAGCATTAAAACTTTATATTAAATGGCGGAGGAGACAGGAGTTGAACCTGCATGTCTGTTAAGACGATGGTTTTCGAAACCATTGCTCTAGCCATTAAGCGACTCCTCCGAAAAAATGGCGGAGCGTACGGGAATTGAACCCGTTTCCACGGTTTGACAAACCGTAATTCTAAGCCATTAAACTAACGCTCCATATAATGGCGGAGGGTGAGGGACTTGAACCCCCAGGTCCTTTCGGATCCGCTTTTCAAGAGCGACACGCTACCAATTACGCTCTAACCCTCCATAATTTAATTATATTCTCTTATAAAACAATTCTCATTATAAAAATTCAACATATACTTTTTCATCCATTTACTTACTTTTTGATGTTTTATTCCTATCAATTCTGCTACTTTAGAAACCCAACCGAATTTAGAAAAACTAATTTTAGATTGTAAAATAGCATTAATTTTACTTTCAATATTTATTTGTTTTATTAATTTTTTATTTTCTCGTTTTAATTTTCTTTGATTGATTCGTTGATTTTGTTTTTTTACTTTCTGATTCATAATATTTTTAATGCCAACAGTATATTCATATTCAAACACTTTTCCATTTTTATTAAATTCCTTTATTTTAGTCAATAAAGATTTTATATCAAATCCTCGTCTATTTAAATATTTTTTAATTTCTTTTATTGTTGTTCTAGTAACTAATCTAATTATATAACCATTTGATCTAAATGCTTGTAATTGATTATTACACTCGTCTGTCAATTGTCCTTTTACTTCATAAATTTTTCCATTTATTTCAAAATCATTTCTATATGTACGATCATTATATTGAACGGTTATATTCTCATAATTAAAATTAATATTCTTCTTTGCTAAAAATAATGCAAAAATAAACTCGTATGAACTTCTTAAAAAAAACTTTTTATTATTATAATAAAAATAGCATCTTTTAAATTTATTTGATATTGGCGGCTGTCTTTTACCTTCTTTATATAATCTTTTTAATGTTTCAGAAAGCTTTAAATTCGCTGCTTTATTTTTCTTATCATCTTGTCGCCAATTTAATAATGGATTATCTGTATTAGAATTGTACGAGTTCCATCTATCCTTCATTCTTATTTTCATAGTTTCAGCCATCTTCATAATTGAAGGATGTGTTTCTTTTGTTAACCCTTTTAACCACGGTTTACTATGATCAAATCTATCACCGGGTCTAACATCTATGCCCTGTTGTTTTAATCTACAATAATAAACATGACCACCAACTTGTGATCCTTTTTCAAATTGTCTTCCACAAATTTCACAACTGAACATAAAATCCTCCTTTTTAATAGGAAGATTTATAAACAGAATAGAAATTCGCATGTCTACCAAATATAATAAATTGCGCGCGATGAGATTCGAACTCATACCTGCTGATTTCTAAGACCAGTGCATCTACCAATTGTGCAACGCGCGCATAAAATTAAATGGGAATGATAGGATTCGAACCTACAAACATCTAAATTTTGAATTTAGCGACTCTACCAATTGGTCTACATTCCCAAAAATTGTCTTTATTGAATGTTCTTAATAACTTCATGTCGTAATTGGATTTTAACCAATGTCTTTAGACAAAATGTGCTGACTTATTGCACCATACGACATTGCCGATAATTTCAAAGAACAACTTACTTAATTTGGGGTGACGGAAGGGATTTGAACCCTCGATCTTCAGAGTCACGATCTGACGCCTTAGACCAGACTGGGCTACCGCCACCATAACTTTATGCTATTACAAGTTTTCTTTCGGGCCATAATACTTTTTGTGTTTGTTTTTTCTGTTGGCCCCATTTAATTCTTAACTCAGATTCTATGTCAATAACATCGACTATTTTTCCGTCTTTTAGATATTTTCGAAGACCTCCAGTTCTTGGAGGAAGTTTTTGGATGTTTTCTATTAGTGTTAAGTCAACTTTTATTCTACTAATATCAGTTTTGATATCCAAACTGTCAATTATTTCACCATTTTTCAATTCAATAATTTCATCGTTTGGTTGCCAGAAATCCGTTTCCTCATTAGGATCATCTCTTCGTAAATAAAACCCATTTGGCATCAATTTCAATTCATCGTATGAATATTGTTTGAACATGATGTCCTCCTTATTTATATGGGCTCGACTGGATTTGAACCAGTAATCTTCCGCTTAAGAGGCGGTAGCTTTAACCATTAAGCTACGAACCCTTGTTTTTAAAATTTATGGGTCCGACCGGATTCGGACCGATACAGATAGATTAAAAATCTACTATGCTACCAGTTAACATCACGGACCCTAATTTGTCTCGTTTGCCAGATTTGTCACTGTCCATTAGGACCCGCCTTTGTTAAGTTTTCGTTAAGTATCTAAAATAAAAAAAGCCCCGTAAGTTTCCTCCGGGGCTTTTAAAATTCGTATTTTTCTGTACGCTTATTTAAAAACCCCGTTGTGTCCTGTTTTATCATAGCCTTCTTTTCCTTCGAGCAGCCATGATGATAAGGACAACCCTAGCACAGCATGCTTTATCGTATGCTTCAATGATATGCTTATGTAGAGTTGTGAGGTTTGCATTACTTTCTCCGTTTTAATTAATATAATAAAAAATTATCTAAATGTACAATAATTCTTTATTATAAATAGATTAATCAGTCAATTATCGTAGATTGGCCAATTTTGTTTTTTCTTCTTCCGAAAATGGACAGACACACTTTGACCATGATCTCAATGAACCTATTTTGTGTGAATCTCCAGAAAAAACCTTTTTATGTTCTCCACAAGTATGCCATGTATGACCGTTCTTGCAATGCTTCTCGCCAAGACGGCATCTACATGTCATATTAGTATGGATACCACAAATTGGGCAATTACTATGATCTTTTAGATAATTAGGATGAATAGATAATACTTCACCGTTACTAGCAATATCTTGATTTGCAAATTTTAAAAATTCAGATTGAATAGTAGCTAAATGTTTCATTAATTTTGTCCTTCAGTATATGTAAGACATAATTTGCCACGTTTTAAATCTTTAATGTCTGTTTGGAATAGATAGCATTTATCTTGATTTTGACTTAGATGTTTGCAATCAAGACCGCAGTCATTGTATCCTGGTAATTTCTCATCACCAACTATGACGTCTTCAACAGGAAAAAATCTACCTTGAGGTTTTAAAGCTATTTTTGAAAATTCAGTTTGAATAGTTGTTATGTGTTTCATAATTGTACTCATTTCTTATTTGGATCTTTATTTTTTAAATGAGAGTAGTTATTATATCCAATAGTATCGTTTAAAAATAAATCTGCAATTTCATCAAAATCTGATAATTTAAATCTATTATTAAGTACTTTTTCTACTATTTCAGACCGTTTAAATGGATATTTATCTAAAAATGTTTGAAGTCTATCAACTTTTTCCTGTTCTTTATTTAATTCTTCAGGTGAACGCTGACCTTGTTCAATATAATGTTTTAAATTATTTTTTCTCCAAGAACTCCAATCAGAAATTGTACTTTTAATATCTTGAAATAATGTCGCAATATTTTTAGCAAATTTAATTTTTTGTTTTTCCAAATGTTCTTTTAACCGTTGTTCTTTCCTTTGTTGTTTTTCTAATTTTTCTTGTTCATTTATTTTTTGCCTAACAACATTTCTGGGTACTTCAGGCGATGATAAATTAATAATATAACGGTAATGCCAAACTTGAATGTTATATCCACCGGCTGTAATTGCTTTAGTATTAAAATTCCATTGTCTGTCTTGGTCATCAATTAAATTTGCTGATATTTCAAAACCATTTGAACCTTTGCTTATATTAATATTTTTAATATCAACAAATTCATCAGTAATATATTTTTGAAGAGCTCTTGATAATTTGCTTATATTATATTCATGTATCATTTCCTTTAAATTTGTATAAAAACGATTTTTAGATTCATTACTTAATTGTTTATCATTAAGTGATGGTCTAAACTTATAAGTATCTTTATTAACATATACTCTGCTTAAAAAATTAATAAGATCAGGATTATTTCTAGAATATTGTCTTACAAATTCATCAAATGATATATTGTTTGTTTGTTTATTTTTAGCATCTTCAAATTGTTCGAGTTTATTATTGTAATAATTTACAGCTTGTTCTTGTAAATCATTAATTAATGGTTCACATATAGAAAATACTTTCTTTTGAATATTTGTTAAATGATTTGTTTCGTTCTTTAATTCAGGAGTATTTTCAGATTTTGTTGTAATCTTTCTTTTCGATTTTGGGTGACGTAATAAATAACCTTTTTGATTTTCTAAAGACAAGTCTTCCCATTTGATTGCTTTTTTTAAAAATTCAGTTTGTATAATTGCTAAATGTTTCATTATTTAAAATTTTCCCATGATTCTTTTAATCCATGAAGTATTGGATGAAAATGATTTTTTAGCATTTCAGAGTAAGCTGAGTCTTTTGTCCATTTGTCATGAATTACTCGATATCGACCTATAATTAGACCTGTTCGGTCTTGGCCATGAGTACAATGGACAAGGATTCCTACACCAGATTCTATAATTTGTTCAGCTGTGTCTAACTTTTTTGTATCTGGACGGACAAAAGATTTTGCTATATTATCAAATAGATTTTTGTCGCCTTCAGGTTGAATGCTTAATGTATGTATTTTCATGCCGATAGATGAAGCAATACTGTCACTACCTTCAGTTGTAAAGTTGAGTTTTACAATTTGTGTTATTCCAAGACTTTTTAGGTATTGCCATTGATCAATTGCAGTTGGTTGACCTGATCTCCAAACATTAGTATCAACTTTGACAAGATTGGGAATTCCATGCGTATATACTGTTGGCGAACAAGAAAATAGTAATAGTAGTATTAGATATTTCATAATTGTCCTTGCCATTTTGCAGCTTTGTCTAAAAGATCGCCAATTGTTTTAGCTATGAGTCTTGGTGATTTATTATTTTTGTATTCAGTCCAAGCTTCGGCTACAGTTTCAGTTTTGCTTTCTGTAGCATATTCACTTAAGTTTTTAAGAACATCATTATGTTGTAAAGTAGTTAGATATTGATCAATTTGTTTTTTGAATGGATTTTTGCCGTAAAGATTTTCATATAGTCCATGAGCAATTTCATGATCTATTATAGCTTTTACTGACTCGCAGCCAACAGGACTATAACCTTCAGCAACATCTTGTTTTATATCATCTAGCATTTGGTTATAATTCTTTTTGCTGAACCAATCAGAGTTAAGTACTATTTTTCTTTTATAGGGTGCATAGTCAGCAAATGTATCTTCATCAAATTTTTCCCCGATAAGATCTGTTTGAACACCTTTGACCATTGTTTGGCCGTATTTACCGTAGGGTAATAGAGAGTCATTAATAGAATCATAAACTTGTTTGATTGCTTCATCTGGAACATTTGCTAAAGATCGAGCATCCTTTTGATTGGGACTGATTTGTTTTATTATTTTATCTCTATTAAAAGTTTCTCGTTTAGTCTCTAATTGATCTTTTAATATTTCAGTTTTTTCAGGAGTTGTTTCTGTTTTAATCTCTGACTGAGCTGTTAATTTTCTTTTTGATTTTGGATGTCGTTGAAGATAACCTTTTTGTTCATCTAAAGATAGCTCTTCCCATTTACGAGCTTCTTTTAAGAATTCAATCTGTATAGTAGCTAAATGTTTCATGATACTTTACTAACAATTGCTGTTGCTGGTATAAATCTATAGTGTGTTGTAACATTACCTGGTAAGAAACCATAACCACCAAAAGTTGGACGTTGTCTTCTATGTCTTTGTTGATTTATGCGAACGCCACCTTTACGATGATCAACTTCTATAACAGTTGCATTCCAATTGTAGTGAGGTCCTTTAATTGATATTACACTTCCGGGTTGAATATTTAATTCATCAATTTTGCTTCGACCTTGAACTTTACGTTTCCAATCTTCATTTTGTATTGTATTATCAAAATCTCGTCTATTTTTAACAAATTTCTCTTTATCTTTTTGTGATACTTTTCCTAAAAATTTCAAATTACTACTACTATATGATGAACTGCCTCTTTGTTTTGAATGCCAATGTTGACCTTCATCAGTATCACCATTTACTGTTACATATTTATGACCATGTTTAACATTAGTAACAGTCATTTCAATACCATTACTTAATCTTACTCTATCACCTACACCAATATATTCTGGTACTTTTACTTTTTTTACTTTTGTTTTAATTTCTTTCTTTAAATCTTCAAGTCTTTTTGGTTCTTTAATTTTGCGTTCAACTAAATAATGTCTCTTAATATATTTTAAAATACCTTCTCGTAATTCTTTTTTAATTTGTCTATTAGCTGATGCTTCTAAAACATCATCTGTACTACTTGTTATTTTAAAAATTAATTTATTCAATTTTTTCGTTATTAAATTACTGTCTTCTCGTTTCCAATCATAATTACCAGGATTTAAATTATAAGGATCATTACCTTTTGGCATCTCTCCTTCTATTATTGCTTTTTCTAATTTCCAATATACTTTGTGACGATTTAAATCAACATGTTTTTTCTCTGCTCTAGTCGACAAAGCATCTAATTTTCTAACTCGTCTTAAAATCCTTTTGACACCTCTCACTGCTTCTAATTTCTGTGATTTTTCAGGTTTAGTAGCACCTGGTTTTGCGGTCAATCGACGTTTACTACCTGGATGTTTTCTTAAATAACGTTTTTGTTCATCTTGAGTTAGATCTTTCCATTTTCGAGCTTTTTTAACAAATTCTGAATGAATTACTGCTAAATGTTTCATATTTTGACCCTTATTTAATAGTTATTGAATTATCAGATTCAATAGACTTTTGCGCAATCATGCCTCTAAAAAATTTACTAAAGTTTGAATTAGATTTTTTAATTGTAATTGTATTTGAAGTTTTTTGCAATTCAACTTTTTTCGGTATATTATCTACAAATATAGTAATTGAATCTTGATATTTCATTTTTATTTTATTTGAGTCATTGACAACAAATACTGTGTCATTTGTTTTGATTTTAACATTATTAAATTGAGACAAAACTAAAACATTAACTGTATCAATTGTCGGTGTTTGTGCATATGCATTCATCGGTGCAAACAATAAACTAACAGCTTGAGCTCCAGCAGATCCAATTTTTACGATTCCGCCTAGTAATTGTGGAGCAGATACTCCGCTAACAAAAGCAGTTCTGACATCTTTTGCTCCAGTCATAAAATATCCTACAATGCCAATGATTCCTGCAATTAATAAACCACCAAAGAAAAAAATGTCTGGACTTTCTTTTTGTTTAAACATGTTAGTTAATTCAATTAAAGAAAGAACAATACCACCAATAAAAGCGGATAATATTAACTGATAATTTAATTTCATAATTGTTGCTCCTATAAATGATATTCACTTTTTGGATGTTGTCCTAAATAATCTTCTTGTCTTTGATGACTCATAGCTTCCCACCATTCATCAGTAATGCCTAATTGTCGAACTGCATGTCCTTTTGAAACTTGTGCCAACATTCCAGATAATCCACTATCATCAACTTTAAATCCTGCATGTTCAAATATTGGCTTAAAATCATATCCTTTAAATTTCCATCTACGTCTCTCTACTAATTGTTTTAATATCTCATACATCGAAAATTTCTTATCACTATCTCCAATAACATCCAAAACATCATTAATAAACATCTTTTCAAATTTTGGATGTTTAAATTTAATTTCTTTAATTTCTTGTTTAGCAGTAGTATCATCATAATCACTAACATATGTTAAAGAGCTTTTTATAAACTTTTTCTTACCGAATGTCAATGATTTTTTATGTTTTTTCTCAGGAAACCAAACTTCAACTGGACTTGTAGGCGGTAAATAATCAAAAGAAGTTTTAGGCATTTCAATATAGCCTTTTTCACCATTTTGAAGTGTTACAACACCTCGAAAATTTAACGATCTGCCTGCAATTTTTAAATATTCAGCTTGAATTCTAGCTAAATGTTTCATATCAATCCTTTTGTAATTTATCCATAGGATATTCTTGATATATCACATTAACCTTCTTTTCCATCTTTCAATTTTGATTACCAAAATGTAACGTAACCACTATCAGTCCAAATATCAAAACTTGAATCATCTGGTTTTTGTAAGTCTTTTATATTAACTTTTTGTTTTTCACCATCTTTATTCAAAACTGTAGCTTCATCACCCGCGACATTAATAATTTTAACATGTTTATCTCCTAATTTAGCAATTTGGTTTGATTTTACACCATTTTTTGGATCATATATAGTTATTTTATCACTTAAAAGCTCTGCTTTATAACCTGAATGTTTCTTTTTTTGAACAGATTTTGGTTGTTCACCTTTTGAAAACAAATCTATCTCATCTTCATTCGGTTTTACAAAATCTTCATGTATAGCATCAACATCTTGTTTACCATTAGTTACAACATATGTATCTTTTAACACGCTTTTAATTGTGCCGATAAAATTCAAATCTCCAACCTTTACTAATTGACCTTCCTTAGGCAAATCATTACTAACTTCTGGATCATAAACATCATATTTCTTATTTAATTGATGTCGTTTATCTTCTAATTTATTCTTTAATTCATCCTTTGGCTTTGCTGTTATCTTTCTTTTACTTTTTGGATGTCGCCTTAAATAATCTCTCTGTTGCTCAATACTCAAATTATTCCATTCATTCTCTACTGCTATCTTCAAAAACTCTGATTGTACTACTGCTAAATGTTTCATATTAAGCATTTACCTCTTGCTTATGTAATACATCATCTCTTATTTTTTGTATAATTTCAACTATATTTAATTTTTGTGGACTTTGTAATTCATTTATTAGTTTCCTTATTTCATCATTTTTAAAACCAATATCATCAAAATCATCAAGTATGTCTTGCTTTATTTTTTCAGCCTGCATTCCACTTTCTTCATTTTTAAGACTATATAAATCATGTGATATATCATCAATCTTTTCTCTGTTAATTTCATTATACACCTCAGAAAATCTGTCCTTTATTTTTTTCATACTATTAAGAAATTCTTTAGATTCTCCTCTACGATCTTTCATACTTCTCAAAGGATCACTTCTGTAAGATTGATATTTTATCTCATAAGGCAGATCATATCGAATTGACTGTATTTTACTAACATTGTCTTTAATACTTTGCATTGCCTTACTCATGTTTTCAGTAGCAAATCTATCTGCCATTACATCTTCCATTGATGGGACTGAAGCATTTCTTAACGTTTCAAGCGCATCTTCAATTTTTGCTTTATAAAAATCATACACTGGCTTTATAGTTTCGTTTAGCATTTTCTTTTTTGCAAGATCCTCAGCAACACCAGACTGACTCTCTGATCTTTGTTGTTTCAACTTTGATCGCTCTTCATCATGCTTGACCATTAAAACATCACCAACTGATAAAAAGTTAATTTTGTCCAATAATGGTCTTAATCTAAAATCATATTTTCTTGAATCATATGAATGTCCACGTCTCCATTTTCTTTCTGTCTCAAAAATATCACCACTACTATCATCACGTTTATCAACTGATGACTTTAAAATAGAAGGATCTATAATACTTAAACGATATTTTCCTGGCGTAAAACCGTCTTGTCTTATCATAAAAGCGACTTTACCACCTGATTTGCCAATAACAGCTATAGCATTGTCATCAAAAGCTTGTCTAATCGTTTTTTCAGCAACCCCTATACTTTCAACCGGAGAATTAGCTCCTAATCCATTATACATTATTGTCTCTTTCCATCTCTTCGGCAACTGACCTAACAATCTTTGAGCTGAAGTTGCAGGTCCTGGACGTAGCTTAGTTTTGCGATGCTGCTGTAAATATAATTTCTGTTGATCGGGTTTTAATTTTTTCCACCAATCAGACTCAATAGCTATTTTACTAAATTCACTAAAAATGGTCGATAAATGTTTCATAAAGTCTCCTTTTGGCTAAATAATACTTTTTTTATAAATGGAAAATCATTGTAAGAATCGCAAGTAAATAAACCCTTATTAATAACATAAAAAAAATCATGCTCAAAAAACTGTTGCGATTTTTATTCTACAGTTTTTTTGCAATATCTATTATTGGAATAATTTTAGAATTAACAATTTAACTCTACTAAAACTAACTAATAATGCGATCACGAGATGAAATTTCTCCCGCAAGAGGTGGAGAATCATCAGCTTTAGCAATCGATAGAAGTAGTAAACTTTGGCATCTATTTTCATTCATAAATCATTCCTACAATAATAATTTAACAGAATTATTAACTAGTGTCAATAGTTTTTTAGTGTTTGACTTTCTGCTAAAATATACAAAAAATAAAAATCTAAAATTTGCAATCAATACTATTAAATGGGGAATACCAGCTTTTTTACATGGTTCAAAATTCTATTTATCGTTTAGAAGTTATTTAAGAGAAGTTCAAGACGAAAAATCTCCAACATTTCAAAAACATATCGCAAAAATTTGTAAAGTATTAGAAGTTAAAGAATCTAGTCCATATTACTTAAATCTAAATCATATTGATTGTATCCTCGCACCAGAAATAATTCTGTGGTTATTAAACAAGCCTAACACCAAAAATATTAAAATATTATCTTTACACAATTTTGAAAACACATCTGAAATTGATAGTATTAATCTATCTGGTAATGGTCAATTTGATATCGGCATTCTCTTCAAATATAATGATATTAAATATGTTTTAGATCTAACATTACTTGTAAGAGATTCTTTTTCTTTTGTTAAAGGTGCAATATTTCAAACAGCATCCATAACAAATGATAATTTTTCATTAAAGTTAAGAGAAGCGTTTCTATATGAATTTGTTAGTACATTAAACATTGAAAAAAATATTTTATATTTTGATCATCTTGAATCAATTAAAAGTGAACAAAGAATAAAAGTTGATGAAGTCATAAATCAATTTGATGTACCAGAATTCGCAAAAGAACTTAAACAAATTCTAAATTGTGGTCGAAAAAGAGCCTATGCATTTGTTAGTAGACCTGGCACTGGTAAATCTACTATTATACGAAAATTAGAAGAAATAATGACAGATTACGTATTTTTTAAATTAACACCAAATGATCTTAGTACAGCAGCAACAATTAAAGATAGATTTAATATCATTAAAAATATAAATAAAAGTATTGTTGTTATTGAAGACTTAGACTCTTGCGACTTACATGAAAAAAATTCAAAAGCTGGTGTTTTCTTAGATGAAATAGATGATGTCAACAATGATCTTAACATCATCATCATTGTCACTATAAATGACACAAGTCGAGTACATTTCTCTATTATTAATCGTCCAGGTAGATTTGATCGAGTAATAGAAATAAAACCACCATTTACAATTGAAGAAATATTACAAGTAATGATATCTAAAGCTAATAAATTAAAACAAAAATATTGTCCCAAATCAACATTTTCAATACCCAAATTAACTGATATTAAAGAACTATTAGAAGAATGTTTAAAATACGAATTCACACAAGCTGAAATAACAAATGCTGTAGTTGAACAAATCTTTATTTATATCTCAATGGGTGTATTAGACAAAAAACTTAATTGGAATAAAATTACTAAAAAACAATTTAATGATTTTTTCAAACAAGCAATTGAATCTCATAAGAAAACATTACAAGCTATTAAAAATTGTAATTTCAATAATGCACAACCAAAACCATCATATGATGATAATGATAAACAATGTCAAAGTTCACCAGCTAGTTTAGTTTATCCTTGGCATGATGTAAATGTTCCCACTGGCAGTACAAGATGACAGTTTACATTGATAAATTATTTTATTTTCCACCTAAAGACAAACACACAGAACAAGTCGGCAAAAGATGGAATAATCAATGGTGTCATCTTTGGGCTGATGACATTGATGAATTAATAAATTTTGCAACATCAATTGGCCTTAAAAAAGAATGGTTACAAAAAGCAAAAACATTAACACATTTTGATTTAACTCCGTCACGTAGAATTAAAGCAATAGCCAAAGGCGCTGTCGAGATGAATCTTAGAGATTGGTTCAAAAAAGAAAAATGTAAACTTTTTAACAACAATAGTAAAAAATCTATTAATTATTAATGATAACCAAATTAATAATTGTTTTATTGTTCTTTTAAACAAGGTAGGAATTACCTGAAGAGCTCCTGGAGATGTTCTGCTAGAGAGAAATCGATGAAAGGAGAAGTTACATCCTGTAACATTTCATGTCTATACTTGATTTACTTTTTTCACCAGAAAGGAGAAAATATTTAGAAAGATTAAGATTGACAATCGACTGAATTAAAGGTCTAAAAAAATCGTTATACCAAGTAAGAACGGTATAACACAACCGAACCGAAATAAAAGGTTCACAAAGGAGAATCAAATGTCTACATTAGAAACCCGCATTAAAGAAGCTGCAGTCGTCTTAAACTCATATTTCAAAGATTCTAAAAAATCAGCTGAAGAAACTATCGCATTAGTATTAAATTACATGGGAATTACTAATGATGATTTTGGTTTAAAAATTTTAGAAGCGTCATCAACTGTTTTTGACGACTTTCAAAAATCAGATTGGACTGGCGTTGTAGCTATTCCTATACCTCGACTCAAAATTGCCTGGTCTATTTTAAAGGGTCAAGATCCTTTCAAAATGCCCGAGCAAAACACTGAAACATTTTCTAGTAATTCAGATATAACAGCAGTTGTTAAACAATTAAAGCCTATTGGTCAATGGTCAGACGCTGAACTTGTTGAACAATATGGTAAAAATTGTCCGATGCAAGTTGAAGATGAATTATCAAAAAGATCAAAAGATCGTCCATGTATGATTTTCAACGAAGATAATGCCTCTATAAATAAAGAAATCTCCCTAATATTACTCAGAGAAGCGAGACATTGTCCTACGCCAAGTACTTACTTGGTAGATAAAAAACTATACCAAGTATACAAAATTGGTGAATTCCCAATGAATGTCATGTATGAATGTCCCATCCATTCAAATGTTCTTCTTGTAAATGGATATTGTGAGGATTGTGGACAAAAGTGGTCAACAGATGATAGTGAATTACACAAAAATGTGTTTTTACGGATGATATCTGAAACCACAAGGATTGAGCCTATTACTCTCAAAATGTACATGCAACAATCATTTGAGGATTTAATTGGAATGTTTCCGAAGATCTTATTGAAATTCAATGCACTTAAGGAAGAAGGCAAATTGCCTACATTAAAACGCAGAATTTCAAAAGCTCGCGAAGGTGATCCTTTCAGAGTAGTTCACAAAGAATATTAATTTTTAAATAGGGGAGATGAAAGTCTCCCCTTTCATTTAGGGAGGAAATATGATTAGTTCGCGCGACATTTTAGGATTTTCTGTTGCTCAGAATATGGGAAGAGTGATGGAAATAAATGGATATTATGCATCCATAATGAGAGCAGAAAAAAAAGAAAAAGATCATGATGGTTTGCCATTGGGTATGCCTATTCCTGTTATGGCTGTAGATTATTTAAAAAATAAACCAAATTTCTGGGTCGGTGGTCCAGGATCTTATGTTTGCCCAGTAGAATCTGATTGGGCACTATGGTTCAACTGGACTATGAATAACAGAAATATATCTATTTTGACATCAGTAAAAGGCATGAATCCAATCACGGGCGCAAGAATCAATGATCAAAAACTTGAACAATATAAAAACAAATGTCCCATTCATGATATTGAATTCAAACATGGTAAATTTTGCACAGAATGTAATTTCAAATGGCCTGATCAAAACTACATAACTGATCCTGATCCTTTTTATCTTGATGGATTCAGAACTGCTGATGGCTCGGTCAGACAATTTTATTTTACAGAAGATATGGCCAAGTCAATACCAGAATTAGTTATAGGAAAAGAAGATACTGTTCCGGCATTTGGATTTTGTTTCTATACTCTTAAGAATACACCAAAGATTGAATATGAGAATGGAAATAGAATCAAAAATGTTTTTCCAAAAAATATGATTAGCAGTCGAGGATCATTAAGAATGGATAGTTTTAGTCTTCCTCCTGCAAGAAGTGATGTTTTATATCGAAAAAGTTATGACACCGGAGTTCGTGGTTTTTCAGGACCATCAGGAACAAAAGGATTAAGTGGTTCATTTGGATCTCTTAAATCATATAGATCAAAAGGCATCGGTGGTGCTAGAGGAATGAGTATAGGTGACTTTTCAGAATGTTCAGAATCAGATGTTTCCAAATCTGCTACTAAATCTGCCTCTATTAATTTTTTTAACGCAGATCTAAGTTCAGATACTACAGACACATTACTTTGTGACACGGGATCCAGTGTTCCATTTGATTCTGAAGCTCCAGTGGCTTGCGCTGCTTGTGCAGCAGAACCAATTACTATTGGAGCAAAAGTTGAGGAAAAAGTTCGTAGAATTCGAACTTCAAATGATGTTGGCATCGGTGCTGGCAATAAAATTCGTCAGACATTTACACAAGATAAACGACATATTGATGAATGGAGTGACAAACCATCAGGAATTGTTCGTATTTATTTTGTATTTAGAGAAGAATTTGAAAGATATGTACAAGATGGATTAAATAATTTAACAGGCAGTCGTGAAGGATATATGAGTGAATTACCAGTAGGAGGCAAAAAATGAATAAAGTAGATCTTTTATTTGTATTAGATATTACAGGATCCATGGGCAGTCTTATTTATCAAGCTCAGAAAAAAATGAAGTCTATTCTTGAATCATTGACTAAAGATTTTCAAATGGATTTAAAAGTCGGACTTAGCTTATATCGAGATCATCCATCACAAGGCGATGAATTTGTGACAGTAACATTTAATTTGATGGATGTTAAAGATATTCAAGAGAAAATTGATCAAATAAATGTCGGTGGCGGCGGTGATGATGCAGAAGCTGTTTTAGATGGAATAATTGATGGAGTCAATGATATGTCATGGAGAGATGGCAGTCGCAGAATAGCTTTTTTAATAGGTGACGCACCTGCTCATGGCCTAATTGATGGCGAAGTATGTTGCACATGCGGTCAAACTTGGGGAAAGGCAGTAACTATAACTCAAGAAAAGAAAGTAGCAATATATGCTATTGTTTTAGGCCGTTCAGAAGAAGCTAAGAAATCATTTAAAGTTTTAGCAAATTTCACTGGTGGTTTATTAATAGAATCCGATAATGCTATGGAAGCTATTATGGAGACTTTAAAGACAGAGTTTGACAATATGAATTTAGATTCTAAAATTCTAGAGTTATTGTCGAAAAATATTGATCATAAAGAAATTTGCAAAATGTTAAATATTGATCGTGATGAATTATCATCTTCAAAATCTAGAATAGCACAATATGCTTAATTGGGGCAAAATGGGTAGGATATCAACTGTCCTACCCCCTATTAATTCATTTAGAAATGAATATAGATTTCTCTCAAATTTCTATTTGCATACAATTGTGTATGAAGACATCACTTATCCTTCTTCGGAACATGCATATCAAGCTGCAAAAACACTTGATATAAAAATACGACAGCAAATAGCAACAATGAAAGTTGGTGAATCCAAAAAATTTGGTCAATCAATTAAATTACGATCAAATTGGGATAAGATTAAAATCAATATTATGCATGATTTATTAGAACTCAAATTTGCTGACAAAACATTACGTGAACAGCTTTTAGCTACAAAAGATGCTTATTTAGAAGAGGGTAATACTTGGAACGACCACTTTTGGGGCGTTTGCAATGGTATTGGTAGAAATGAATTAGGCAAAGCATTAATGAGAATTAGATATAAAATAATTTCTTTATGAAAAAAATAATAAGTATTATTGTCCTATTAATAAATTGCACACCATATAAAACAGTTGTCATATCGCCAGATGAATCTATAACACTTATTGTGCCAAAAACAAAATTTGAAATTAAAATATTAGTTGTAAATGATACAACTATTGAGGTTAAATTGAAGAAATGAAATTATTTTCCTATATCTCTTTGAATCATAACAATTTTTTGCCAAATTTTCTGCGAAAATCCTACAGTTAAAGCTTCTAAATCATTAACTGCCTGATTGGCAATTGGATCATCAAAATCCTGTACATAAAGGAAAGCAATTTTATTAGTCACAGATAACATTTCCGAACAATAATCCAAATATCTTCCTAACTCATAAGCCGACAATTCTCTTTCAGGTGAACTTTGAGTTGTTTTTTCAGCCATGCTTTGAGGATCTTTTGTCAGTTGATGCGCATCAATTATATGTGCAATACATTTTAATTTGTTAACAGCAGTTATTACTCTTTTTCTTTTTCGTCGTATTTCAAATGTGGCAAGAAATATTCCGGCAGCACCTAGAAGAACAATAATATTAAATCCTGCATCAATCATTTGACAATAATCAGCAGCATTCATTCCTGTTAAAGTTATTTTTAAAGCAATCCAAGATTTTATTAAAAGGCCTATCAAAATGATAATAATAATCCATGCCGAAATTCTTATAAAATAATTTGGTCTTTTAATCCAAGAAATTGTATGGTCAGATTCTTTAGCAATTAAAATAAGTTTGTCACAAGTTATTGCAAGAGCAGCTTGAGGAAATCGTTCATGAATGCGATTATATAAACGACTACAAGTTTTAAACAATTCAGATGACAATAAATACGGCATTATTTTGTCTTCGCTTTTTTTACAGGTTCTATAATATATTTCTGATACGCCTCTATCCAATTATGAGAAATTTCATATTGAGCTTGTTGAAGCGTTAATTTTCCAATGCAAACTAATCGTCGCAATCGATTTTCTAATCGATCTTTTTTATGAGCATTCCAAGGTTGTGTTTTATATGATTGAGGCCACAAATTTTTTATATTGTTACTGCCACCTAATTCTAAAGAAATTAAATGATCAACTTCATAATCACTCGGACTATAATCCAAAATTCCATAACGTTCAAATATTCGCTTTTTTAATGATCTTGACACTTTTCTCATACTTACAGTATAATGTGATTTGCAAATATTTTGTAATGCACCTTGAATTGTATCACCAGGAGTTAATATACTATCAGGCAAAATCGGTAAAGTTTGCGCAAATAAAAAACTAATAAAAAATAAAATGTTCAAATAAATTTTCATTATTTCCATCCACAATTTTCATATCGTGGTTTTATATTCAATCCTTTACAAATAATCTCATCAATGTCGGGATAAACGGTACAAATTTTATCACCGTCGTTGTCATATACGAGTCTTGCTTTGTTTATCTCTCTACGCCGTAAATAAAAAATTAATGTGCGAACACATGATATTCCTCGACCTTCGTTCTTTGTAGCTTGTAATTTCTCTAACAAATCAGCAAGATACAAATATTTTACAATCCAACTAGATATCATCAAAGAATTTTGAGTCATTTTAGATTCTTCTTTTCGAAAATCAGGCGCCAATTTCAAATGAATAAATTCACCATCAATTCTGCAAGTTAAATCTTGTGTAAAAGGACTTCGACTACTTACAATAATATCATGCGCTCGAATTTCATGGCCCATTGAATCTTTCATTGTACTTTCTCTTTAAAAGGTGACAGAACTATTCTTTCTGATGTCCACAAAATAGTTCGATCATCATGATCATATTTACCAATGATTTTTGAAACAAGTTCACAATCATCATCAGTCATTCTGATTTTCTTATACCAAAAACTGTCTTTAATCACAGACATACGATATTCGTATGCTCGAATTATTGTTGCTATTTCTGAACGCCAACAAGAATCATGGTAGCAGGCCACAAGCCAACCGGTATCACCTTCATTATAATCTTTTCCGGGTTTTAAACCTTCACCATTCTCATTAATGTCACTTTCATGAATAATAGTCCAGTCCTCTTTTACAAGAACCGCAACATAATTACCAGGCGCATAAAGTCGAATATGCAAATTTCTATAACCATCCTCGCCATGATCATAATAGGACTAATTGCAATGACTATCTCCATTGCATATTTTTCTTTTATTACACCTGATTTTTGGACTTGACCTTTTCCCACATTTTGTTCAAATTCACTACTTATGATATTTTCAAGAACTGATGAAATCATTTTTCTCCTCCCATAGTTATAATCAGTCAAAATGTGGTAGATTATTTCACTATCAATATTTTTTTATTAGACATTAAAAACATTTTATTGGTTGACATTTTATTTATTTTGCGACCAGATAGATCAAAAACCATGTTAGTTAACTTTGTAACTTTGATCATTTTAAAGGAATGATTTAGGATCGAAGTTTTTGGTTTTGAAACTGTCAACACATTGCTTTGATTTGTAAGTCCAATAGAATTTTTTGTTTTTACCTGAAGATACGTCAATTCAGATTTTAAAATTGTATCACAGAAATTAATGGATGCTTCAGATAAATTGATTGAAATTGGCAACATTGACAAAGAATCACATCCAATATACAATTGTGCAACAACTCCATCACTTGTGTCATTTTGAATCAATTTCCATGAAACTGTTATATTGGAATTATTGAATTGAACTTTAAATGAATCAATAGAATCAAATGGAATTGCTGAAATATTTACATTTAATAAAATATTTCCATTTGCTCTATTGTTTGCTAAAATTGTACCATCATCTTTTATTACAATTGAATCAATTGATGAAATATCTTTCAATGAAAAATTCAATTTTCCTATTTGACTTTTTGTTTTTTGTTGTGCATCTAAATTGTATAATTGTAAACCTTGAAGTACGCTAACATCTATAACAGCACCAATTAATATGTTATGATTGTATTTATTTACCAAAAGATCACCGCCGCTGCCACCAATTCCTGTACTTGGAATGCAACAATTTTTAATATGTGTCGTAAACACATATGTGCCTGTCCAAGTTGTATTTTGATTAGGAACAACAAATTTTGAAGATTGAATTTGAATGATGTCTTTTTTAACAACCAGCATTTGATAATTAAGAGTGTCGTTTATTCGATATGATTTTGTGTCAATCGATCCAGCAGTTGTCCATGTTGATTCTGACCAAAATGTTCCTGATTCATCCAAATATAAAGGACAACATAAATGTCCGCCCATTGTCAAATTTTCATAAAATGTAATTTCGCCATACCCTGTTAATGAGTCTTTTGCATATTTATTCATTTTTGAAAAATATGCAAAAGTTGGTGACAAATTTTTCTCTGATGACAACACTCCTTCACAAAGCTTATACTCGCCTGTGAAAAATGTATCAACAATTGTGGTAGAAGAAAATGACACCGAAACCGACACCATCAAAACATACATTGAAAATATGAAATTTTTCATATTTTCCTCCTTTTGGTTAAGTTTGAAACACATAAGCATAAACCCATTCTATGCTTATTGTATATAATCAATCAAACAAACCAAAATTGCGTCCAAATATGGCCGTCTACTTAGATTTAAATATTCGCGTTTTATGATAAGTTGGATAACCAGCAACTGATTTTCGAGATAGCGGACAGCGTAAAGTATTTACAAGATGGTCACCTTTTGGCCTTTTACAATACTTGCAAATTTCATTGTTTTTTCTTCGTTTCATAAGATTTTTTTAATTGAGGTCTCTTATATTCTTTAAGGATTAATTGTTTTTGCTTAAACATTTCCTCATCCTTGCCATTTACAAAAGCTCTCAAATAATTACTATAACAATCAACATCATCATTTGTTAAATTTTTTGCAAATTCTTCCAATATAGGATATAACTGTTTTTCACCATCTATAAAACGATGAACAATTGATTTTACATCCTGATTGCGCTTCATTTATTAACCTTTACATTTTTAATAGTTTTATCAAGATACACTGTTCCGCAATTTGAGCAAGTTCCGCGAAATTTAATACGAAAGACTTCATCCTTTTTTCGAAAACTAGCTTGATCTAAAGCTCGAATTGTATTATACTTTCTATCAGATTCACTAAATATAATTGGCAAAAAACAAATTGGACACAAATTAGGTTTTATTTCTTGAGTTTGAGCTACCATAACTACACTACCTCTTGGGTCCCGATGGAGGTTTCACCGGTGATCGAAAAGATTTTTTATTTTTCACATTTCCTCTCATTAGTCCTTCAGTCAATTTACTACCTCGTACTTTCTTAAGTTGGTTATCATCGTCATTGTTCCTAAATGCTATTCCATGAAGTTTTGCACAATTCAAACAATAAGTAATATGCAGTCCTAATACAATGCAAGATCCTTCGCCCGTTTTTGGGTTAAATATATCTTCCTCTTTAAATGGTCCTGCAGAGCACGCACAATATGTATATTTTTTTGTTGTTCCATCTGCTGCTACATAAAAATTTTGTCTTGGTCCACTCATATTAAACCTTTCTAAAAATTTATTCTTTATTTTTCTTCACTAATTGGTACATATCGAGGATCATATTCACATTTACCACTTATCGGTACTACTTTGCAAGATTCATTAATACATACCTTACACTTTGACGGCTCAACTTCACATTTTAATAATTTTAGCAATACTTTAATTAAAAATCTTCGTAACATTTATTCTCCTTTTTAATATCTTCCAATAATCCATGTAAATCTTCAGGTAATGACAAATCCTCAAAAATTCCAACCCAAGTATCTCCATAAGCACCACATTGAATACAGTGATAAAAAGCGTCAGGTTCTCCCACTTTTCCATGAAGATCAGCAGAACCATTACATATTGAACATTCAATAGCATTCTTTTTTGTTACAGACACTGCTGCAAATCGAGCTTGTTGAAAGAGATAAAAATAAACAAGACCTCTTCTAATATCTTCCATAATTATTATTCCTGAACAAGTATGCAACCACAATTCGATATCAATCCATTAATAAGAATTGTAATATCAACATTATCTATTTGAATATATTCAGGCCATTCTCTTACATGACAAACTTTCGGTCGTTGATCAAATATATCTTTCAAAATAATAGCAATTTCTGATTTTGAATCTGACATCAAGCAAGAATAAACCATTTCAAAATCTTGTCGTAAAAAGAAGTCTTTTGCATCATCAGTAAATTGCATATATATATAATCATACTTTCTTGCACAGTATGACAATTTTTTTTAAAAATACTCTACGACTTTTAACATGATTTATTACTCTATGACAATTGATTGGTCTTATAATAAAAATTTAGATACTTATCTATTTGGTGAACAATCGCGAGGCGGTGGTGTCTTCAAAGACAATAATTCTTGGTATGGAAATTCTGTAGTATTTGATGACATCATTATGTTTGGACCATATCCTACAATAGAAGAAGCTAAAAAAGCTGTAGAAAATGATTTTACTACAAGAATTGCACGATTAACTTAAAAACATTTCAAATTTCTTTAAATCCTCATCCTTAATAAATATTGCTATATTCCCGTCTGGAATATAATTTGCAAATCTAACTCTTGGCATCTTTTTCTTACTCTCACAATTAATAATTGGTTGTAATTCACTCAATTGATATTTATCTACTAACATAATATCATGATCATAATTACAACCAAATTCCAAAAAGGCATCTCGTATAAAAGCATCATACTGATCGTTTAAATGAGTCAATTTTATAAATAAATCATTCATAAATTATTCCCATCATTTCTCCTTTACACAAGCAGCGTCTTTTTCTACTTTTAAATTGTTGCATTCACCTATTACTAAGTTTCGTAAATCAATATCATTCATGGGACATAACTTAACTCTTAATCTTTTCCATATTGCATTTACATCTCGCCAAACTTCTCCAGGTACTTCAAAAGCCAAACATTTCACGCATTCATCCATGTCAACAATTTCTTTTAACATTAGTTACTCCTTCTAATTATATAGTTAACCTTTCTAATATTCTTTTTATTATCTTTTTTCGGTCATCAATAAGTTTATCATATTCAGACCCCGTAACTAAAACTTTTATTCTTTCATTCAATTTAAATAATATATTATTATATTTTGTATTTATCTCATCAACAACTTTCATTAAAGCCATTTTTCTTCTACATATTTCATCCGTATATATGCCTGATAAATAAATATCTCCAGCTAACTTGTCCAAAACCCATCCCATCCCACAAGTATCCCAAAACATCATATATCGTTTAACATCAAAAGCATGTTTTATGCATATTCTTTCTATCTCTTTACAAATTTCTTTCTCAACCATCATAAATATTTCTTCGTCACAACTAATACTTAACATTAAATCTTGCATTAATTACCTCAACTACTGTCGCATGATCAATATGCTTTTGCGGCTTTTCATGCCAATCAAATAATATTCTCAATATTAAACCTAAAAGTAATTTCGTTTTTTATACAACTTGATTAATCCAAAAATCCACATGAAGTTTCCAAGAATCATACCAATAATTGATATTATTGATGTCTTGACAAAGAAAACTGTCACATACATTATAATTATACCCAAAATTGTAATTAATAAATTCATAATGATTTAATCATTTTTAATATCAATGACGCCTAGTAATTTAATCATTTCTAATATCAATGATACCTACCTCAAATTCATTATCAACGTGTTTATTATTGTGTGCGCTTTCTTACAAAAAAGGGGAGCTACATTAAGTAGCTCCCCTACCGTCAAAGGAGTATTCTAAGATTTCATGGCGTAAATCATTAGATTAGAGATTGACGGTTTAATGTGGAAATAAATGATGTAATCCTTGATAAATTATATAAGCATATATTGGAACATTAGGAACTTGATGTTTAATAGCATCAACTACACTATCAGTAATTGCTTTTTTGGCAGTTTTACCTGATGCTCTACCAATTTGTTTTAATAATTTTATTGCTTCACCTTCTTTAACATACTTAAGTCTACGACCTATACTAGGATTAATTCGTTTTCCAAATTGTTCTAAAATGCGCGTTGCTTCATCTACAGTAAAAGTATCTTCAAATCCTCCAATTGCTTTTTGAAACTCATCTTTTATTTCCAATTTTCGTTCATTATTTGTACCATGTTGATTATATTCAAACATTAAATTACGTAAATTATATTTATTTACTATATCTAACCATCTTTTGGCAAATGGTTCATATTGATTTTCGTAAATCAAAAAACCATAAGTATTATTTGGTAACAAATTTTCTTTAGTAAAATCTTTAGGTATATTATAAACTTCGGCTAAAGCATTAGTTGACCTTGGAATTTCTATATCCATTAATGATTTACCATCATCATCCCGATGACGAGTTATATGTCGTTTTGATTTAGGATGATCATGTAAATACTGTCGTTGAGCGCTATATGACATATCATCCCATAAATAATCTCTTTTAGTATTTTGTAAAAATTCTGTTTGTATTAATGCTAAATGTTTCATATAATATACTAAATTATCAAAATAATTGAAATAAATCTACAACTTCTACTGTGATTATATCTACATGAATCAAACAAAGCAAGACCTATTCTCTATAGCTATTAATATATGTACATCATTTCTACATCTTAATAATATTTCTATTCCTAGATATATGAATCGTAATATATCTTCTCATGGCTTTTTCAATCCACCAAATATTATCATAGTAAATCTCAAAAATGCCAGAACGCCAACAAAAACTCCCGGCTTTTGTTGGTCTTATCCAGGCTATAAAGCTGATCTCACTCCAATTGGAATTACTGCACATGAAATTGGTCACTACTTACAATATATTTTCAACATTACTAACAGACAAATCACATCATTAACTATTGACGAACCATCCGTCTCTTCATATGAACCCAATGCTGGTGAAATACTATCAGAATCTACTAAACTTTTCATCAATAATCCTAATTTACTTAAGCTCGGCAGACCAAAACGATATTCATTATTATGCGATGCACTACATCTAAGACCATTACATGATAAACCTTGGCAAACAATATTATCTAATGCACATCCAAAATTTATTATTGCTGCAACAAAATGGATTAAACATGGCCAATCCTCATAATAAAAATCGTTATGGTGAAACATGGGATTGCCATCTCATCGGTCTTTACCAAGAGGAACTAGAACCCTTCAAAAAACTTGTCATTTTTTCTGGTGGTTGGGCTTGGCATTTTATGTCACCACCTCATATTGAATATAAACATGCTCATGATCACAAGGATGTTGATATATTTGTTTTACCTGAAAATGTCGTTACTGTCATCAATTTACTTACAAAATTCAATTTCAAAAAAATTCATACAAGATTTGACGGTCTTGAAAATGACTTTAGACGCTACGAAAAATATTTTCTCAATTGCAAAAAATTAATCATTGATTTCTTTGTCAAAAAAGACCTTCAAATTGAAGTCATTGATGGTTGGCAAGTTGTTCACCCAAAACAATTATTAACTTTCTACAAAAATTTTCACTCAAGTGATAATTGTTTTGCAGTTGTGGCTGCTGCTAAATTAATTGAAAAAAATATTAATCCCATTGGCCGTCTAGAATTATTATCACCTTATGAATAAAAAACAATGATTTGTTTACGATGCAGTTATTGTTGTTTAAAATATCTGGTAGTTGTCATTAAAGATCCAGAAAAAGGACTTATTGAAGGAAATGCTTTAGTTTTAAATGGAACAATAAAATGTCCTCATTTAGATGGAATACCAGGAAAAAGTTCTTGTAAAATTCATCATTATGAATGGTTTAAAGAAACACCATGCGGTCAACATACTCAATTTGAAACTGAAAATTCTAATTGTCGAATAGGTGAATATATCATCAAAAACCATTTAGAAAGGACTCTAATATGATAAATAATTTCTCTATCATCACGGGCCAAGAAAAATATCCTCTCTTTGACAGACTAACAAAACATACAATACAACCCATAGGCACTACGCCCGTTGTCATTCCGGCTGAAATAGTAAAATTCAAAAATGATAATATCAAAGTTAAAATAAACAATTGTGTCAGAGGTTCTGAAGTCTTTGTTATACAGCCTTGTTATCCACACTTACATGATAGACTGTTTGAAGTACTTATCCTTATTGATGCTCTTAAAAATGCTAGTGCTAGCAAAGTTACTGCTATTTTGCCTTATTTCCCTTATGTTAGATCCGACAAAAAAGAACATGATAGAATTTCTATCACAGCAAAAATGATTGCCAAACTTCTTCAATCAGTCGGAACTGATCATGTTATTACCGTCTGCCTTCATTCACCCCAAACACAAGGCTTTTTTGATATTCCAATGGATCATTTACTACCAAGTAAAACAATCTGTGAATACTTTATAACAAATAAAGTCATTAAAGAAAACACAATGATAATAGCTCCCGATGCAGGTAGTGTAAAAATGGCCAGTCATTATGCACGAAAACTTAACCTTCCACTTTCAATTGTCGACAAAAAACGAATTGATGACACAGAATCTGCGATCTCTGGCTCTATTATTGGTGATGTTTCAAACAAATCCTGCCTCATCATTGATGATGAAATTGCTACAGGCAATTCAATTTTCAAGGCAACACTCAATCTTTTAAAAAATGGAGCTGTTGATGTATCGGCTTTTGCTGTTCATGGTGTTCTTGTCGGAGATGCTCTTAAAATGCTCAATGAATCACCTTTAAAACAACTATACATTACTGACACTATTTGGCGCCCAGAAGTAGATAATAACCCAAAAATCACTACAATATCTATTTCAAAAATGATCTTTGACGCTATCATCTGTATCAATTCAAATCTATCTATGGCTAATATATAAATGTTTTCAATTTATTCTGAAATAGATTCATTGCGTGCAATTCTATCCATTCCAAATGGATATAATAAAGGCAACAAAATCATTGACGAATGTCTTCATCATTTAGATAAAGTTCAAACAAGCCTCAATTCTTTATCTAGTTGTTTAAGAATTGGCAGTTATGGTGAAGGCACAAAAAGTATTAGAATGTGTTTTAAAGAATTAAATTTGCGTAAACAACATCCTAAAAGACTTAATGTGATTAATTAAATCAATCCATAGTCGTGTAACACACATTGTTATATGTAAAGGCAAACATCCATTTTATGGTGATGGAGTTTTTACAATGTGTGGTAAACATCTACGATGCGAGACTTTTACACCACAAAAAATCGGACAAAAATGTAAAGTCTGCTTTTACAAACCAGACTACCCAAAATGATTACTTCGCATTCAATATCTCATCAAAGGACCTTAAATGACTATTGTTTATGTCATCTCTGGCATTCTCTTACTTTATATCGGTGCTGAATTACTTGTTAGAGGTGGCAGCAACTTTGCCCTTAGACTTGGCATACCTCAAATCATCATTGGTCTCACAATTGTAGCATTTGGAACAAGTGTTCCAGAACTTGTTGTAAGCATTGTAAGTGGATTAAAAGGTTTAGGAGATGTAGCTGTCGGAAATGTTGTTGGTTCTAATATTTTTAATGTTGGCATGATTTTAGGCTTTACAGCATTAATCTATCCAATAAAAGTAAGTAAAAGTGTTCTTAAATTTGATATTCCTTTCCTTACTTTAATATCACTTCTACTTTGGTTCTTTATGAAAGACAATTACATTTCAAGATTTGAAGGCATAATAATGACCATTCTATTCCTATTTTATATTTTTTACACACTTCGATCTATCAAACATCACAAAAAAGAAAAAATACCACCTAAAATCAAAGGCAATATGACCTTTGATATTATCTTCATCATAATCGGTCTCGCATTACTTGTCTTTGGATCAGAAATACTAGTCAAAGGCGTTGTTAATCTTGCCAGACTACTTCATATTAGTGAAGCAATCATTGCTTTAACTATAGTAGCTGCCGGCACAAGCTTTCCTGAACTTGCTACATCTATAATAGCAGCAATCAAAAAACAAGATGATATTGTAACAGGAAATATTATCGGCTCCGGCATTTTCAACATTATAGCTATTCTCGGAATTAGCAGTTTAATAACACCACTCAAAATCGTCAATATAAGACTAATTGATATCTTATTTATGGTAGGAACAACTTTAATGATCATACCAGTTATGATCACAGGTATGAAAATAACAAGAATAGAAGGTCTCTTACTCTTCATCTCTTATATAGCTTACATTGCTATATTATGGCCTCATTAACGACGGTCTATGGCGGATACATCATAATCACATGATTGTAAACAATTTATTTTCTTTTATCATACAACCTCCTTAATCCTTTTCTACAAAAAGACAACAATTTTTGCATACAAAAACCTAAATTTCTAAATATTAATTTATGTTGATACAAAAGTTTAAGAGGTTTATTAATACCAACCTGCATTCTACTGCCCGAACTTTTATTATATATATAAAAATTAGTGCAAGTATAATCCACAATATTATAAGCTATTGTAACATTTACTCCCAAATCAATAAATTTAGAATGAAATGCATCTGTTTTCCTAATATCCTCAAGAGGTGAAATAGGACTCAAAGGCTTACAAGTTATTGTACTACAAAAAGACTTATTAAGATGTATTATAAATTTATCTCTTAACTCTTGATCAGGAATCATTGCCAAAAGAGACAAAAGATATTTATCATCACGAAGAAACTTAACAGATGAAGGACAAACATTGCCCTTCTTACAATTACATTGCGCGCACATAGTCTGCAAATTTTCAAGAACATTAGCACCATTCTTTGATATCGGCACAATATGATCTTTTGTAAACAATACATCCTTACCATTACGATGACCATACAAATTAAGATGATAGCAAATATCTTTATTTGTTTTTTCTTTTGCAAAAAAAGTACCTTGTAAACCACAATGAACACAAGTAATACCGTGATATTTGAAATTACGAAGTCTCAATGATGACAAATTAACTTTATCACCATCAAGAATAATAGTTGGCTGGGTATCAATAAGTGATAAAATATCTTCTAATGAATAAATTGATTTGCGAATCATCTATTTTGTTGCCCAATTTGGTTTCTGACTAAATTCACCAAGTATTTCATCTATTGTCCAATTTGGCTTCCGTTTACATATAGTTTTTTCCATTGATTCTCCATGAAAAAAGAGTCTCTATAATTCTCTGTTAAAGGTAAGATTACTACCATATCCTACGATACCAGTCCCTGCATGCAGATGCACAATCCTCAGATAGCGGGTACTCTGTATTTTGTATCGACAAATGTCGAAGCATTGCTTTTTTGGGACTCATTACATACACAACTATAGAGACTCATTTTTGCGAGAAAATTTGAAATAAAGTAATAAATCAACACCTACCATAAGTAAATTAACTATGTAAAGTACTATCACCCAATTATAAGATAAAAACAGTTTATTCACAATGCCGCTTAAATATCCTAACATCACAATCATCATAAAAACTGGACTTTTTCCTGCCACTACATGCGTACGTAAAGCTTTTGTTATAGAAATAGGCCAACTAACTCCAAAACAAAAAAGCATCAATACTTCAAAATTCATTGACATATCCTTATTCTATAGTATTATAATCAAACTAAAAATCGTAGATTTAAGAAATATTAGTGTTCAAGTGAGGTAGAATTTGATCTTGCTTTAGTTCTTTGTTTACATCGTTTGTCAAGTTTTAAACGAAGTAATTTATTGCGTTTAATGGCTTTTGCTAAAAGTTCAGACCCTATAAGTTTTCCAAAAGCTTTATTATCGTCGTCCTTCTTATTATCGATAATAGAAGCACCAAAAATATTAAACCTATTTGGCCTAATCGGTACATAACCAAGTTCTGTCAATTTTGTACAAACAAACTCAATCCAACCATGAGCACTTATCCAAGATTTTTCTTGCTTAATATATTGATTACCATACTTCCTTAAAAAACACTTAATATCTCTTTCAAACTGTCTCAACGTCTTTTTCTCATGATAAAAAAGATAAGGACAATACTCTTCATACCATGACCAAGAAAACTCAAATATTTGATTTACCATCATTCTTTCCCCTTCATTCTCTTGTGTTTATATTTGTTCTGAAAAATTAATCCAACACCTCTCTCTATCACATGAGCCTCAGTCATTTCAAATCCATTATTCAAAAAACTCATAAGTTTCTTCCAAAAACTTTTAGGATAAAATAAGGCTCGTTCTCTTTCAATTATATACTGTGATCCTGGACAAAACGTTATCCATTCAAGATGTTCATAATTTTCAAAAATAGACTGCATAAAATCATCAAATGATTTGAATATACATGGGCTTCTACTCCTTTTCAAACTCTGATGCCACTCAATATAGAAATTATTATTTTTTTCAGTATACAATCCATCTGAATTCTTATAATGAATTCTATTATTATGTTCTATATAGAATCCTTCAGAATTAACTCGACCGGATACTACATTATTTTTGTAACTTTCCAATGAAGTAAATTTTTCACTTTTTATTAATAAATTAAAATCTTTTCTTGAGCAATGTGCAAAAGGATTACCTTGTAAAAAAGCTATCAAATCTGGCAAATTCTCATAATTCCTATAAATAAACTCAAAAATATCCTTCTGATTATGTCCATCATTTGAAAGAAGAACTTCATTGTAACCTTCTCCTAAAGATTCTCCCTTATTATAAATAACATAATTGTCAGTATAATTTTTAATCCAAGAAACATCTTCTTTAAATCTCGTAACAACAAAAACAGCTTTAAGTCCAGTCATTGCCATAAATTTTTATTTTTATCTTCATATTCTGTTTTAAGATGTAAACATTCATCATAATTTCTAACTTTATTATACCTATCCAAGTAAAGCCATTCTCTTGTTAAAATATCTTCACTCGACCAAAAACCATCTGAAAAATTATATGCAGTCCAATACATAGGAGCTATTATAATTTTTGCAATCTTATTCGTCCAAGCTGCCCACCAACTAAAGGACGAATTTGGTATGATTAGGTATTTAGCAGAATTTATTATAGCATAATCAATTCCTATATCACCAACTTTACTATTATTACGGACAAAACATATACCATTGCTTGCTCGTCCTATTATCTTGTAATCTTTAAAATATTGCCTGGCTTTTATTGGATCATCAGTGACTATACAAAAATTAAGACGAGAATACAAAGACTTCATATAATTAATTGCATTCGTATAATAATCCTTATTTAAAAAACGAGGTAGTTTCATAAAATCTCCACCTCTAAAATTAACTATACATGTATTATCTACATCAAAATTTGAAGGATATGCTTTTATTTTAAGCCAATTACATATTTTATCCTTTTGCTGATAAATATAATCTTCACTCTGCATAATCCCTGAAATTTTCGTATGATCGCAAATATTCAATAAAAGTTTATCAATTTTGGAAATATTACAATGTGTATAAGAAGGATGTGAAACAAATTTTTCTTTATAGTGTTGCAAAATATTGATTGGTTTCTTACCAAAGTCTAAATTCATGAAATGTTGTCCACAAAATAAATCAACATTTCCTATTCCAAATTCAAATCCTAAATTAAACGCTAAGGTCCTTAAAACAGTATAATACCATAATTGATTTCCCAAGCCTTGATATTTTACAAATTCTGTAACTATCATACTTTAAATTTTACATCATGCGACCATGACATATTCCAATGATGTACTGCATAAGCCTGTGGAAATAATTTTGCATCTTTATAAGCCTCTCTCCACAAATAAGGATAAAAATACTCAGTCGGTAAAATCGTCACATCATTAAAATTTTCCATTGACTGTGTAGCTAAAAGTGCTCCCCATGGCGGTCTTCTATAAACATAATTCTTCTCTATCAAATTATAAGCAAATAATACCCAATCGTTTCCCTTTTCTGCACCAAAAATTGCAGTATTATACTTTTCAGGTGTTTGTTTGCAAATAATAGCTTTATTAATTAAAAACTCATCTATATTTTTATTCCAATCAAAATCAACATCTGAATATACACCACCATGTTGTAATATAATATAAAATCGAAGCACATTAGATTTACATGATAATGTCATAACTTTACTCATCAAACTCAAGGTTTTATCATCTTTAACATCTTCTTCTGTCCACAATCGATATTCCCAATCAACATGAAGCTTCCGCCAATTCTCTCTCCAAACTAAAAATTGATCTGGAATTTTATTTTTCCCTAACCATATTTGATGCATTATTTTAGGTATCAAAATTCACTTCACCTCATACCATAAATATGACAACAAGATGATGTGATTTACGACGGCTTATCTGCAGATTCTATTGAAGGTCCCATAGACTTTTGCATTGTCATTGCGTAAGCATTTTCAGTAAAATTCTGTACTGTTTTACCAGCAAATACTAAACCCAATGCTGCAATCTCTTGAACACCAAAAGACACTAAACCAGCATGATGATACATTGACACTATATTCTGTGCAACATAAACAGCCAACACAACAGTCACAATCAAAAACATGCAAACTCTCATCATTGATACTGCGCCAGTACTATCTTTAAACATATTACCTCCTTGCTAAAATTGAATCTACATCAATTTTTTGCAACTCATCAAGACACTCTCTTGCTATCTTCTCATTCCTAAAATCAATATCCATCTCATCTCCCGTCTCGTAACACTCAAACTTAACATCAGCGTCGTCTCTTAACTCTGTTCCCATCACTACTTCTTCATCCATAATATCCTCCTTATAAACTTGCTAAACTCTTTACTCTTTTCCAACTCAACATATCCATCATCTCTGCCCATTTACTACTATACTTCTTGTCCCATCCATCATAAAACTTAAATCCTATCGGTATCCCGCTTATCACATCTATCTCATAATCATCTTTCGGCACATGCAAATTAAAACCTATCGGCCAACCCTGCACTTTATAGTGCACTCTATCCGCCATATCAACTCTACCTATATTACCTATCACTATATCGTGCATTCTATCCATTTCAACTACATTATCTAACGGTACATCTCTTATGTCTCCACATGGAGCTCCATACATAATACCATCTCTATAATATCCAACTACAGTCAATCCCTTCCTTACTTCACCAACTACTCTCTTTACATCTTCATCACCAAACTTATCTATCCATAATTGTAATATACACATTGTATACCAAAAATAATAATAACCCTCTGCCCATACTCTCATACCACTAGCATTGTCACCGTACGATAATATCTCTAATATCCTTAATATACCATCTTTATGACTACTATCGTTACTAAATATATCTATCAAAGCCCATTGTCGAATCACTATATTACACGGTGCCAATTTAGCTGCTAAACTAACCCACAAACAATTTTTCAATTGACTCATCTCACTTGATGTTATACTCTGTCCATTCCTATACTTCTGTTCACAGCTCTCTTGAAACTGAACTAATGCTATTGTATCAAAACCAAAACTAAACATTTCATCCCTCCTTGTTTATTACGTGATATACACTCTCATCATCTACCTCTGGATCATACTTGTCCATAAATTCAACATAATCACTCAAAGATCCCTTAGCAAAATCATATATATCTCCATTCATCTCTATCCAATGATGTGTCACCTTATTCTGCTCTTCGCCATCATCATCTATATAAGGCTCATCTACATCAATTTCGCCAAATACTCTCTTCAATCCAAACCTTCTAGCTATATCATGAGCTATACCTTGACAGTCACCCATCTCCTGACTATCAACAAATTCTTTCCAATTATTATAATCGCTAGATAAATATTTCTTTACATCATCTACTTTTACTTTCTTTCGCTTCATAACTATCCTTCTCTTACTTTTTGGATGCTTCTTCAAATATTCTCTTTGCTCTTTCTCATTCAACTCCTCCCACTTACGAGCCTCTTTTACAAACTCATACTGTATTACGTTCAAATATTTCATATTTCCCTTTCTACATATACACTATTAATCAATTCATTATAAGTCCTCAAAAATAGTACCTACATTACGTCTTAAACTCACCTATATAAATACCCTGCGCGTTCTTGACGTTTCTTCGAATCTTAATTTGATTATAACACTACGGAGGATTTTATGACTAATCATAGAGATCGAGTATTAAATTTTTTACAAAGACACGCTGCATTAGCACCACTTTCCGAATGTCTAAATTTAGCAGATGAAGTACAACGACTAAATGATAATGAATATTATCTTAAATGTATCCTCACCATATTATCATCTATCTTACTCACAAAAGACGGTGCAGCAAAAACACAAGCTACATTTGATAATCGACGTTCTTTACAAATAGCATTAAAAGAACTACAACAATGCCACGCGTGGGTTGTTTGTGGTCCTGTAACTGATGGCTTGGAAAAATTATTATGTGAATTTGATAAAAAATGAATTAATTCTCGACGACGAAGTCTACACGCGCAGGCGGAGTCACAACACAAAGAATCATCTCATCAATAAGAATCACCTTCAATAAAAAGGAGTCCCTGTTGACGCAGGAACTCCTTGCCCTTCTCCATTGCTGCCCTTGGAGGTCTCTATATACACACTCACCCTCACCTATACTATATTTATCAACACATTATCAATCTTCGATTTCTCTATTGACTATATATCTATGATTCTAAAATGCATTCTTTATACCCTCTCCTCTTTCCTCATCATCATTCCAACACTTCTATTTGCACAACATTTTGATCACATTCCAAACTCTATAGAAATATTCATAATTATGCCAATCATCTTCGCTATGCTCTCTATATTCGTATTCCAACTACTCAATACTAAACTCAATAACACCAAACAATCTATTACTATCATTACAATCTCAGTATTCTTCGTCGACTCCTTCTTATCTCTTATTGACTCTAACAATATTATCTACGCCATCACTTTCGGCTGGGTAGAAGCTGCTACATTTTTTCTCATCATCAATATATCAGAAAGTTCATTCTTACTTATAAAAAATTATATATTTAATAAACCCTCTTCAGGGGACACTCCATGATCAAAATTATTATAGGTCCTACTATAGGAGACACAGAAGTGAAATTAGACCTATTAAATACTGATGCAGAAAATTTACGAAATTTAACAACAGGCGATCGCATTTATCTAGATTCTTTAAGACATTTATTAGTACTATACAAAGCATATTCCTTACAAAATCATACACTATATATTTTTACTAAAGAATACTAATTCTTCATGCTAATCTGCACTAAATGTAATCAACCCAAATCACCATCAGAATTCTATATTTGCTCTGGCATACGCCGACCAGACTGTAAAGCTTGCTTCAAAAAGACTGTTAGAAAATACCAGCTTTCTCACATTGACAAAAAACGAAAATCATTATCTATATGGCGTTCAAAACACAAAACCATTACTAAACTTTATCCTACACTGCGCTACTATAAATCTGCTATAATATTACTCGGAGGATTACCAAATTTACCCAAAATCAATTATGGTCATTATACTATTAATGTTCTCAAAAAAAATATTAAATTACTTAAATGTCAAAAACATCAATTATCTATCGTTACTAAAATAAATAAACAACTAACTATATCAAATACTATAAATACAATCATCAAAACTATAGAAAATCACTTTAACATCAAACTAAATTTCAATACTATAAACAGAAAAACTACCTTTTACAAATACCTCACTATCTACATAATTAAACAAATCACAAACTACTCATACGTCACTATAGCAAAACACCTCAATATCAGCAGACTAACCATAGCTACAGCAATCAAGAAAATCAACGCTCTCAATTTAAAACCTCCCAAATGACTTAACTATGCAAACGGTCGACGAAACAGATCCAATCTTTGCACATACTATCAAAACTGTCATTGAAAACAACATTAAATATCACCAACACAAAAGTGAATTTTACATATCTATAAATGACACTAACATCTCCCTAATCTTTCGATCGGGCTCTCGCAAAGAAATCAAAGGTCCTGAAAGAAATGACCTTTGCTTCTGCGGCAGCGGCAAAAAATTCAAAAAATGCTGTATAAACGTCTCTCTAATATAACAAAACCACAATCATAGCAATCAAAAAAATCAACGCTCTCAATCTAAAACCTCATTGATTATTCATTGTCTACGACTCCTGACCTGACTATATCTATATGAGAAAATACTCACTTAAACGGCATGGCGTCTTTAATAGACAACAATGTCCTAATTGTGGATCTTTAATATCTATGCAAAAAGGTAATCGACACCGTCAACATCAGTGGACTTGTGGATCATGTAATTGGACGGGTAAATATACTGAAGTGATGTATAACCCTCCACCAATACGGAGATACTACTATGGATAAACGACTCAAAGAACAAAGATACAAAATAGAACGCAAAATTCTCCTCAAAATGTTTCCATCCCATAACACCCTACAGAGCATCGCCACACAACTCAAAATGAGCAGACAAGCCATGAGCTTCAAAATAAAATACTTAGGCCTAACAAACAAATGGAACGATCGTAAACAAGAAATTATAGATGCTAGACCTCCTAAATCACAATTACTCTCAGTATTGTTTTGTATATACTTTGTTCAAAACACAAATAAGAAATACTATGTCACTGCACATAATTTTTTACGTTGGAGAGAATATCATAGCCGCTTATTAAAAAAAATATTTCCAAACAAAAACTTACAAAAAGACTTCAACAAATATGGACCTGAATCTCTTAGAGTAAAAATCATAAAAGAATCTGCAGATCTTAAACAACTAAAACTACTAAAGAAAACATTAATTAGAAACAATCTAAATTGCTATAACATAAGCATTCCTTTCCGGACTACAAAAGAACGATACATAGACACGATGTTATTATCACCACTAAGAAAAAGCAAACATGCATACATCACGTGGAATAGAATAATCAAAAAATGGAAAGCACAACCAGTCAAAAATGGCAAACAATTCTATTTAGGCCATTTTAGCAAAGAGTTAGAAGCTAAAAAAATTGTCGATAAATTCTTTAAAGGATCCAAATGAGTAAACTTTATTTTAATGTCGGCGATACAGTCCATGTCAATGTCAGCACAATAATTAATAAACCAGAATTTGATGTTGTTATAACTAAAATAATTGTCCGTTATGGTAAATTTAATGGAGAAAGAGATAACCTAATCAAAGGCAAATTAATAATTCCATATAAATGTGAATGGACTCATAAATCTAAATATCCATGTTTTAACTGCAATAACACTGGAATGGTAACTGAAAAATCATTCTCCGAACACTACATAACTAACATCATCAAAAGATGTAATAAATCAATCAACACTATCAATAATATCTACACTGAACACGAACATCGCAATACGGTTTACTTAATGCATAAAATAGACACCGAACAAAAATCTGTATGGTGTGGTACATTATTTGATCTTATATCGAATGTATTGTCCAAATTACATAAGAATATCGATAGAGATATTGATTTATCTAAAGCACAAAATCTCTATATGAAAAATCATATTGGATTGATAAAATCTAATGATCATATTTTTTATGTTAATAAGAAAAGATTTTCAATGTGGGTAATTAAAAATATCGATAAATTACTTTATACAGTCAAACAAATGGATGATATGGCACTAGAAGAAGACAAACAAATAGAAGAAATATACAATAACGACTTTGAATATGCAGAAAACTAATATTCTAGAAAGGCAAATAAATGAGCACACTCAAAATAGGCATCAAAGTCAAAAAACTAAAATTCTGGGTCTGGTTCGACAAAACCAACACTAAAGAAGATGATACAAAATTCGAAGGTACTAACGGCTGGGGTGGTGAAACTAGCAACATCACTATTGCTAAATTAAACGTACATCCTCGAGACATCGAAGGAAGAATCGAAGCTGACGGATACCTCTGCTAATGAATTTTCACGACATTATCCAAACTATCGATGATTGGGTCGGCGGCGGACTCCAAGGCCAACATGATGACGGTGATCCCACTCCAGATGACAAACTCCTCTTCTACAACACAATCAACAACATACCAATTAAATACAAACATGGCGGAATTCTATATAGAGGAATTTCTCTACCAAAATCTACTAACCTCAATAACCTCAAAATCTCTGAACTAATCTCATCTTGGTCCAAATCGCTACAAATCGCACAAGAACACGCACTAAAAAATCCATACACCACTCTCCACATCATCTTCAAAAAATCTATCCACTCAAATCATATTCTCATCAACATCGAAGACTTCTACAAAGACTTACCATCTCTCACTAACATCATCCCTCCCAACATCAAACTAAGAATCAACCACTCTACTCGAGAACAAGAAATCATCTGCAAAAACATATCCCTCTCTATCAATAACATCTACCTCATACATCACCACAACCAATGGCTATCACTACCCCAATTAAATGGATAAAATTGCAGAAAATATTAAAAGGTTCGAGGTTCAACTGGCCTCACTCAAAAATCATTTGCTAAAAAAATTGGCATAAGCGCTACTCATTTAACCTCATTGAAAAGAAAAAGAAAAGACCATCTTTAAAACTTATTTGCAAAATATCTAACAAATTCAATATTGATCCAGCTTTTATTGTTACACATACAGATAACTTGCAACTTCTTAGGAATTTATTAAAAAATCGTTAATACCTACATCAAGTCCTAATTCTTCATAAATAAATCTACTGCGGGCTCTTGCTGACATCAACTCTTTTCTATTTCTTTCTATAAATACAACCTACCTGTTTCTTATTTTTAAAGCTCAGTATACCACATGCGCGGGCCCGTGAACGAATCTTCACAACGACGTTAACTAGGCCCTCGCTGGCACCTAACAGTACCCCTTCGAGGATAACCCTGCGAATTCGCACGATTCTTAATTGTGGCGGTTACCATAACACCTCTGGGATCTCAGCATTAAGGCAACAGAGATCTCAAGTAAAGAGATCTCCTCCGAGATCTCATAGGTCTCGGATCTCAAGAATTCGAATCGATGTCGGCTCTGTCGAGTTGAGTTTTTGAGATCCGACTCAGTATAAAATTAGACTCAGTGCCATGAAGTAAACGGATTGGAGCTCTTAGTGTAGATAGAGTAGAGTGTAGAGAGCAGAGATAGCACGGTACGCTCTAGAGAGCTAGTGTAGAGGGATCTAGAGATCTCAGTAGAGCGTGATTTTTGGAGCTATATGGAGAAGGATCTCACTCGAGAGAGTAGTGTGTAGAGTAGTGATATCGCGAGATAGAGCGTAGAGATAGAGTGCTTTCTGTTCGACTGCCACATTTAGGCGCTCGACAAAGAGGAGAAGATAGGGAATAAGTGAGTAGAGAAGATTTTAGTAGAGTTTGATGCCGGCTTTTTTGAAGTCCGATTTGAGGACGAAGACTGGGAATAATTCAGGTAGTAGTTGGTTGTTGGTATCGTAGGCTTTTGTGCCTTTTCTTTTTGATGGCCAACCGACTTTTGAGAAGTTTTTTTCAGTGTAGTTGCCAATGAATATTTCGTTTTTCTTTAATTCAGGATGATGTATCCTCTTTGAAGTTTTTATAATGATTCTATCGACAATAGCGCTAAGGAGACAAAGCAGAGGGCCAATGATGATGAGGAGTGAAAGAGGACGATATATGATGCTCGTTATTAGCCAGTGGTATATGATGCCTATTAGAGTGAGGAGAATACCGATTATAAAGATGATTGATGAAAAGAAGAAATCTATGATAATGAGAATTTTGTTTCTTGAGTTCATAGTACCTCAGAAGTTCTCGAGATTTTTGAGAATTGTTTCTTCATCCATGTCATCCGGGAGTTCCATATAGTCTGGATTGCTTGGATGTAGATGAGAGCGAGCAATGTTTCGTTTGATACGTGCTATTGCGAATATGTTGTAATTTTCCATATTAGTATAATCATGAGATAGCGTAGAAATGGCCATTAATTTTTTTAGCAATGACAGAAGAATCGTTCGGGAGTTTCTTCACAGTACATTTTGAGGAAGAAGGTGCATTCTTTATGAATTTGGCAGGGTTTGTGTAATGATAGTGCTCTTTTGAGTATGTGTTCCATGAGTATGGAGAGTTCAGATCCTTTAAGATGTTTTGTGCTTTCTTCGACCTCTTCTACGCCACCATGAGCAGAAATTCTGAATTGGTGATCACGCCATGTAAAGCGTATTGCATTTTTTTCTGTTGTGAAGTCGATGTCAGTGATTTGTTTTTGGAATGGTATGATATCCGGCGTTGTTAGAGTTTTTATAATGTCCGATTGTGAGTACATAGTGTTCCTTATAATGTTCCTTATAATAAGTCATTAGCTTTGAGATATGTATCGGTAATGAATTCCAGAGTGACGTTGCCTTTGCTGTGATTGTATCCGAAGGCAATAGCGTCTCGAATAAGATCTGTTTTTTTAATGCGAAGTTGGTTACGGACTATTTCAGCATTGTTTATAGCTTGTTGTAGTCGACCTTCGGCAATGTGACGGATGATTTCATCCATTAATGTGACTAATGTTGGTGTTGTCATGGATTGATTCCGGGGCGATTGCCATAGGGTGCCGATTGGTTAGGGTGATTTACGTGACCGACGACACCAGCAATGGTTATGCCGAGGATAGTGAGGATGACAATGAGTACCATGAGTTCGATGAGAGTGAAGCCTTTACGTTTTTTCATGAGGACCTCCGATTGAGTAGGTATTTGTGAGTGAAAGCGATAATTTTTGATGGTGATCGAATTTCTACTGGGCCATTTTTGGGTACTGTTTTTAAGTAAGCTTTTATAGTATCTGTTAGAGTAGGAAAATCTGGAGATTCTGTAGAATTTTCCATTTTGATGTCGTGTTTTTTGAGGAAAGATGCCATTGATTGGAGAGTGTCAGTTTCTACAATGAGAGCACATCGTTTGCCAGTACATATGACGGTAGCTTTAGGATAGCGAATGATTCCTTGTTTAGTCATTATTTATACCTTATAAATACCTAAGCATTGACTTGGTCCCTGAGTTTGTTGGAAAATCGTTTTGCCTGGACGACAGCTTGTGCACTTAAAGCATAGAAGACGGAATTTCTGACATTTTTGAGAGCGTCTTCTAATTCTGCTGGATCAAGTTCCTTGAAAGATTCGATGATTTTATTGTGATTGAAGTCAGGAATATTAGCTACAGAGGTCAACGGATTTTGATGACCGTTATGGTGATGTTGAATGACCGCTGGTGGATGAAAGCCTTTGCGAATTTTGTAAAAGTATTTGAAATTTTTGGTAACAATGGGTTCTTTATCTTTGGACCGTAAATGATAAATGTGAGTGTAGACAGCACTCGATGTGATGTTGAATCGATCCATGAGTTGTTGTTTGGTGACACCATCGGGGCTGGATTGGATATATTCCAGCATTTGTTGATGAAGTGACATAGAAATACTCCTTTATAATAAATATTTTTCTGCCTTACCGTATGCGTAGTATGATGATGGATGGAATTTTCTCCAAAGTGTGAGAATTCCTACAAAGATCCAAGTTATGGGACCGGTAATGAAAATACATATTTTACGATATTTTGTAAATGCGTTTAGAGGGATAACAATTACAGAGAAGTAGCCTATAAGACCCCAGCAACCGACGCCACTTACAAGATATCGCCATAAGGGAATTGTTTCGTGCATATTATTTCTTTTGAGAAGGTGTTGGTTTAAATTTGATTATTTTACCGTTTTTTTCTTCATAACATATAGGACCTCTTCCATCTTCACGGACACCGAACATTCCATTGAGAATTCCAAGAAATCCGACTTTTGAAGCAATGTGTGGTTCATGATTATCGACTTGGATTGTTGGATGTCTCTCGAGGGCTTTGCGACAATTCTCTCTGTGTTTTATTAATTCATTAGCGCATACCGAATCGAGTTTTAAGATTTCATTTAGCAAGTCGCAGACATCTTTGACGGTAATACTTTTTTTAACGGTAATACTTTTTGCCATAATTCACCTTTTCTATTTGCCGGAAAGCCAGCTGACAAAGACTATTGGACCTATGAATAATAGTACGATGATGATGGTTGTTCTTATAGGATGTTTTTCAAAGTCCATAAATGTGCAATTATTTCCCTCAAAATGTGGCAGTCGAATTGTCTCTTTCTCTCTTGGCCGATGGAAGTGGCTATGCTTCGGTTTTTTCTTTTGCTTCTTTGTCGGCTTTCTTTTTCTTTTCGATGTATTGTTTGGATTTTTCCGCAACCGTTATAGTGGCCAGTTTCTTTAAGACGTCGAGGACCTTGGAGTCATTTTTTTCGAAAAGTTCTGTAAAAGATTTTTTGTCCAGGATGAATTCCACAGGTGATTTTGATTGGACCGAGCATTTGCCGAATTTGGAAGCAGATGTGGCCAAGAATTTTTGGTCCAATGTTTTGTCGATGCCGAAGTAGAATATGCAACGGCTTTTGCCATTGACTGATTTGCTCTTTTTCCGGGCCTTGAAAGCGATGACACGGAAGTCTTTGCCGGTTTCGGATTTGAGGCCAAAGATGATTTTGCCGCATTTGTATCCGAGTTTGGTCAGAGGTTTATTGTCGATTGTAAGGGTTAAGAGATGGCTTTCAAAGTCCGTTACGATTTGTTCCATTGGAGGCCGTTTGTATTCGACCTTGGTTTCGTCAACATCTTTTTTCGGCTTCTTTTCAATGGTTGTTGCAGTGGTTACGACTTCCTTTTTCTTTTTTTCCGGTACCGGTTTTTTCTCCGGTTTTTCTGAAGCAGTTTTGTTTTTGTCGTCAATGACGTCATTGAGTTCGGGCATGGTAGCTCCTATTTGAAGTGTGGGAGAAGTATAAAAACCGTGCTATTTGATTTCTGATCCGTTGATCGAAATTTCTTCGATGTCGTATAATATTGATAGCTTGTTTGATGAGTTCTTTTTGGCGGTCAATGAAAGTTTGTCGTATTGCCGGTGGTACACCCTTCATTCTTTGAATTGTTTTTAAATATCTTTTTCTTCGAGGTAAGATGCCAAATTGAATACTGGTTAATGTTTGCCGATTAATAGCTCGTTTTAGAATGAGCCGGAATAAGGGGATATCATTCATCGCTTCTAAGATTTCCTTTATAAGACCCATATTATGTCGAGTCATATCATTCGATTGTTCTAAAGCTTCTAACCTTTGCAAAATTTCAAATTGAGTTACTTGACTACTTTGCTTGGTTTCAATGATGATTTGTGACTTATCCCCTAATTTTGCAAAAATATCAGGAATTGAGTCTTTTTTATTTGTAACATTCTTTAGCATATTTTTATAATCACCATTAAAGTCGTAGATTATTCACATTTCAACGTTTCCAAAAATTCTTGAACTGAGTGAGTCGTTTCCAATAAAATTTTTAGATCAAGGACATCATCTGTAGTGATTCTTGGTCCGTCTAAAAACTTCGCATGTTCTTCGGCAAATATTATACTCATTGGATTTTGATCTGATATTTGTTTTGACATTTCTGCGTACATTTCACTAAGTCGATCAAAAAAATTCATACTCACTCCCTATTATTATAATCAATTAATTCCATAAAGAATGTCCACATATCTACGCTACTTTTTTGACTTTGATCCAGTCATTAACATCGATGCCTCGACTTAAATGTGATTTGTAAATGCTGAATTTTTTCTTAAGGACAATGCCTTCTTCAACTGAAAGATTTCTTTTGATGATTAGGTTATATAGATCCAGGAAATTGTCAGTATATTGACGAATGGAAAATACTTGGTTCTTATTTAATGGAGAAATAATCTCTGGTGCCGTCAAAAAGTGGCTATAGTATTTCCTTCTTTCGACCAATTGTAATGATCTCAGGTCCTTTCCGTTGTAATAAGGCGTATCAAAAATGACTATAATGTTTTTGAAATCTGTCGACCGGAAATTGACTAATTCACCGTCAAAAACTGTGTCGTTTGGAATTTTCTTAAAAGCATCGACAAAAACTGAAGAATTAAAATCAATAATTGTTCCATGTCGATTGAATAATTGAATTTTGTTGGCAATTTTGAAGATAAGACAACGCCAGCCATTGTATTTTATTTCGGCATCCCATTGTGGATTTTTGCTCAATTTGATAAAGTAGTCCGCATTGGGCCATAGCCGAATTGGTTGTGGCGGATAAAAAAACTGTATCATAAACCGCGCTCAATTTCGATTTTTCTGGCTGCATCTAAAAAATGTGACCTTAAAGGATCAGTTAATTCTTGGGCTTTGAGTCTGAGTCGACGAACGTACTCTATCGGATCTGTGCGCAATAATTCCTGATTTGATTGTGCACGATTTTTAATGAATTCAGGATTTAAAACAGCATTTTTAGGGATTTCCCATTGTTCCATAAGTACTCCTTTATCCTTTTAGAACCTTTTTGTATTTTACAATTTTTAAAATTGGTTTGAAAAAGTTTGGTTTTTTAATGATAGAGCCTTCATGAGGCAATAATAAAGCCACTGCACTTTTATGCCGTTTTCCATGAAGATGAGATTCTGCATTTCCTTTTGGCATTGATATTTTACAAGTATCACAATAAAATTCATGTTTGGGATCGTATAACGGTTCTTGCAGAGGTGGAAATACTTCATCATAAATTGTTTGAAATTCTGCCCGTTCATTTGCAGTGCATTCCATTTCCCAAGCATCAGCACCACAATAATCAATTATTCCTTTTGCGAGTTGTAAAGCTCTTTTGAGTTTTTCAAGTAAAGATTCTTTGATTTCGCCTTGGATATTCATGCGTCCTCACTTTTATATTTTAATTGGGTCATTTTGCATTCACTTACATCAACGTCATCTCTTATTTCTTTGAAGCTTGGTTGGTATAAGCAACCGTTTCGATATGCGTAAAGGTATTTAATTTCGACGACTGATCCAATAGGTGGGTGCCGACTGCAACTGCAATAGCCGACAAATTCTCGATCACCAGCTCCATTGAAAAGTTCCATTCCTATTGAGGCTTTTCCAGTACGACCTTCAACGACGATGACTGAACATTCGGCATAAAATTTGAATTTGAATTGATCGAGACCTTTTCCGGGAGAGAAAATTGCTGACATTTTCTTGAAGACGATTCCTTCTTTTCCTTGGGCCTCGAGTTTGTTGTAAAAAGCGACTTTAGCTGCTTTGCCGACAATGATGTCAAGGATTTTGATTTTGGGACCGAATCGTAATTGATTAAGAATATGATATCGTTGAAGATAAGGCAAAATGCGCAAATTCATTGTACCGAGTTCGAGGATGTCCCAAGTATAAAAAATGCCGTTGACTTGTTCACCATCGATGAGAATATTGGGATTGATATTACTTAGCGATGCTTTGAATTCCGAATCACATTCACAACCGATTCCTTTTTTATTTCGAACAGTTAAAATACCGTTGGTCAAATGAAGAGAAAGATGCTTACCGTCCTTTTTTTCTTGAGCACAAAAATCATCGTCATCAAGCAATCGAGCAAGGTCATCTTCATCAGTTTCTGTAAGTAATTGAGGGATGAATCCAATGTCGATGTCATCGTCAGGTGCTTCCCTTCTTTCTGCAGCTTTTCTTCGATTTTCTCGAATTAATTTGAAAGCCTCGGTCGCTGTCCGGAATTTTACTGGATCGTTTTGGCCAGTTTGACTGTCTTGGTGACACTGTCTTACGATTTTGCGAAAGGCTGTTTTTACTTCATCCTCTGTTGCCGTTGGTGATACACCAATTACCGTGAAGGCTGATGTCGCAGTTAGATTTTTAGCAGAATCTGAATTTTTAAGAGCTTCACTAAAAATACCGGCCCATTGATTGGGATTTCCTTTTTCACCAGTATATGTACCGTATTTTGATGGTGATGACCAGATAGAAGATTTTTTAGCCATTATCGAACTCCTCTGCATGCATGTTCACGAGTTCCGATTGCGAATTTTTTCATGACTTCTTTTGATTCCCGAGCTAAAGGTCCATGCCATTGGGACATATTGGCCAAAGAATAAAGTATTTGCGTTTTTAATCCATCAGTTCCATATTCATCGATTGCTCGAGGAATGGCCTTCAAATATGCAGCACCGATAGGATCCCTTACATTTTCTATAGCATTTTTGATGGCTTCATCGAGTGTCATAATGTGGTAGTCCTATTTTGCTTTAATGATTTCAACCGGAACGCCTTCGCAACTATCATGTTGTTGTCTATCAATTTTTGCATATTCGGTTTTGAGAGTTTCGATGATAGATGCCATTTTTTTCATGATTACAGCTTTGTGATTTGCGCCTTTTCCCTGATTCCACATTTCACCGCCGATTGTAACGGCGTATTTTGCTCCACCATCATCATCCGATTCCGTAATATTTACCCGAAATTTTCGAGTCTTTGTTACGAATACTTCAACCTTTGCTTTTTTAGCCATGATTTCCTCACGCCATCACTAAGGTTTTTGATTTTCTGGTTTTAGTCCGCTCATCCTTTTTGTACCAGCGATATGCCGTTGATTTGCTGATCGGTTTCGTGTTCGGTGAACAGGTTCCGTATTTTGAAGGCGATGTCCAAATGCTGTTTTTCATAATTTCCTCTTTTTTTTTTAAGCATGAACCAAAGCTTGTTTCGTGTAGGAAGCCAAGGACCTACGACCGAATTTCCTACCTTGAACGCCGATAGATTCCAGGTGCTTGCAGTGGCCATGACGAATATTTCCACGGCAGGAACAAGTCCACCATTGGGCGCCAGGAGCATTGTCGTAAGAAACCATGTAAAGTTGATTGGAAGAAGACGACCGGACTTTGAATCTGACTTTGTAACGATCTGAATCCGGAAGAACCTCGACCGCTGTGTGCTGAATCCTGCTCATTAAATCGTTCATATTTGCTCCTTATGGTTTATTGTTTCCTTTTTCCTATTAATTATAATCATGTTGACAGCGCGTACTGCGTTCAAAATGTGGCCGTTCTTTCTATGTATTTTTAACGTAGAAATACCGCCATTTTTTGACGACGGAAAGGAAATCACCTATCAAGAATTGTAGTCTTTGAAATTGTTCCGCCTTGAGGTATTGAAATCAAATAACAGCCGTATTCTTTGCTATATTGACGGTGTATTTTGATGCCAGTTTTTTCCGAAGCGTATTCAATTGACCTATATGCATATGGAGGAACTGCAATACTTCCATACATGGCATTCTTTTCCAAAAAGTCTAAAAGTTTGACGTAAAAATATGTTCCTTTTTTGGGAAGTGGGAAAAGAGTATTCTCAGTAGTGAACCTAGACTCTGTTCCTTGAACCAATTGATGTTTCCATTCTTTCCAATCGCCACTGATGATCCAATTGCACGGTTTTGGATAACCTTCAATGTGATAGACACAAACATCAAGACCTGAAAGCGTTTTTACAATTGATCGAGAATAAAAATTGCCCGGTCGATTTTCATCATAACCTTCTAATCGATCCAAGAATTGGAAGTGGTCAACTTCAAAAACTTCGCCATGTACAAGATAATTGAAAGGATCTTGAAGGGTAATGAAGGGAAATCCTACCGTAAAATTAAACATTCGACCTCGGATTTTATCTTTACAAATAAATTTGCCATTAGAATTTTCCATTACCTGATAATTACTTAATCCACGTAAAAGAGTCCCATATACAAAGACGAGTTTCTTCATACTTTTATCTCGATTTTTTTGAAAGATTTTTCGATCATTGGCCTTACAATAACCGCAATTTGTGGCACTTTCTTGTGACCGATGTTTATGACCTTCACGACAAAGATATATTGACATTTTTGATGTCCTCCATCATTTGATTTCGAAGAAATGTTTCCAAAGCTAATGCTGTTGAATGCGATATATGACCAGCTTTTGCAAGATCCCAAACACCCATAATTTGAAGAAGATATTTTTTGATACTCATATCTGTTCCAAATAAGATTTGATTGATCTTTTGAAAATTTCCGTAGCTTCTTCTGCTCGCAAAGCTGGTACAACGCCACCATGAGATTGAAAAGCAGCGATGACATTGTCATTTTTATCTTCAATGTAGCCGTAGTAATGGCCTTGACCGAATTCACTTACCCTTTGCGTGAGTTTGCAGTAAAAGCCGTCGATTTCCTGAATGAGAGTGTGAAATGTAATTTTTTTGTCGAATATTGTCGCAAGGTCGTCGCTCATAATGTGGCCGTACTTTCTTTGAACTGTCCGTAAGAGTCGCAAAAATTTTCCCAAACTCCAATGGGCAATTCAATGGTCGTTTTTTCGGAACCTTCGATAGCAATTGCTTTGACGATGGGCTCGCATAATTTCAGGAAGTTTTCAAATTCCTGTTTCATGCAAGTATAATCTTCAAAGCTGACGTATTTGCCATTGTTTTCTTGCATCATGCAAGTTTTTACATCAAATCGTTTTACCATGATTTCCTCAGTTTAATTCATCGGGATTAGCGGTTTGCGATTCTTCGGCCGGCAAATTCGAAATCAAAGCATCGATTGCCTGTTGCCGTTCCAAAACCATCGCCTGATACGCTTCATAATCGTTTTGCGCCGGATTGGTCACCTTATAATCTTTCGTATAGGTGTGACCGGTTTTGCCATCCTCATTGACCCAAATATGAAAGCCGGCAGCATCGGCCTTTTTCGAAAGAACGCGTAGCTTGGAGCATTTTTCCTCGATCTTCGTATTGATCTCCGATTGCGTATCTTCATTACCGTCAGCTTCAGCAAATTCCACTTTGTGCTGGCCAATGGCTTTGTTGAGCATCCTATAGGCCTTGATGATTTGCAGGTTCGGGTCATCCGCGATTCCGCTTTTTGATACGATTTGTTTCGTCGCCATATCTTCTCCTTGTAAATGTGAACTGTGAACTTTTTTTTTACTTCGGATATTTGACCGCCGGTTGATACCTGCAAGCGGTTGTGACTTTTTCTACCGTTTCTTTTTGACCTTCCTCGATTGATTTCCGCATCTGGAAGTAATTGTACGAAAAATCTTCCGAGGGTTTCACCGTTTTGACTACATTGAAAAAATCGTTGTATCGATCAGCGAGAAGCGTTTTCAAAGCTTCAACTTTTTCCGGGCGAAGGGTTGCGGTTTCAACAACCGTAAACATGATCTGGAATTTTTCCTTGAAGATTTTCTTCAAAGGTTCTTCCATTGCGATATCCATCGCGGAATATGATTCGCGGAATTGAATCTGCATCTGGGGTGGTTTGTAATTTTCTTCATCATCTTTGTCGGCACCTTTGATGTAAACCGTTTTGTAAAACATATCATCGTTGAAAGCTTTTTCTTTTGCTTTTGCGGCCTCTTTTTTCAGAACATCTTCGAGCTCCACTAATTCCGTTTGCAAGTTTTCGATGTTCCGGGAAATTTCGATGCACTGATCAACGACGACTGTATAGGGTTTTTTTCCTTTATGATCTTCGGTTACCAAAGTGCAATCATCATCGAGAATGGGACTTTCAATAATAAGTTTATCCTTATTGCGGTCGTTCTGGTTCTTTTTGCTACCAGCCAACTTAATGGCAGGCAAATCTTCAATTACGACCGGTGCTGCTTTTTTCTTCATATATTCTCCTTTAAAAAAGTGATTTCCTTTTCCTATTTATATAATCAGTCATTTTTCACAAACCGCGTTCCAAAAGTGGCTGTCGACCTAACTATTTAGTTATCCATGTTTTAGAAGAATCTGAATGGTTGTATATAGAACATAAATAAAAGTCGATGATAAAATGACACCAAAGATGAATTTGTATAATTTTCTCATATTGCTCTCCTCAAGCGTTGTTTACTTTTAAGAATGCACGACAATTTGGACATCGAAATAACCAATATTCTATTGATGTGGGATCGTTTTCGTCTTTTATTTTAACAGTTATCAAATCTTTTTTTGCATATTTTCTACCACAAGCCGGACATTCATCTCTTTTTATTTGTAAATTTCCTCTATTTGTTTCCCATACTTGTCCAGGTTTGCTGTTTGATTGTATCTTTCTCCAAACTTTACCAGATGCCCAGTCATGCTGTGATTGTTGATATCGTTCAAACCGTTGTCGAGCTTGTTTTTCAACTCGATAAATCGCATTGAGTAAATTTGATCGCCAACCATTTACTCTGAGAACCTTTATAGTCCTTATCCAACCAATTCTATCTGTGATATTTACCGCGCATATGCGAATTGCATCCTGACCTTTTCCGCGACCGTTACCATTTTGTTTTGAAATTGATGAATATACTTTTATAATAATTTTTGGATTCTCAATCAAGATTTTTTCATATACATATTCTCTGGTGGTTGAAGGTCCAGTAGCTTCTTCAAAAAAAAGATTTGCCATTACAACATTCATCTCGTTGAGAGTTATTACCGTATAATGCATATTTTCTCCTTATCGTCTTTTTGGTCTTTTGGAATTGTAACAAAGGAGTGCAGTAAATTACATCTTTTGTTTGCTTCATAATACGAGCGTGATCAACCAACATATCAAATAGTTGGTAGCGACTTTCAGCAGATTTTGTTGTTTGAGAATAATTTCTATAAAATTTATCTGGAAAGGGATCATAAAGTACTTCAACTTTAACAGAAAATCTTTTTGTTTTAAAAGCTACTTCCGGAATTTTTGCCGTCAATTTAATTTTTTTCATTGTTTTTCTCCTATTATATATGATCATGTCACTACGTGTTGTGCGTTCCAAATGTGGCTGTAGAAAAAAACAAATCTACGACTGCCATTTTTGGACCGCAATTAGTGGATTGATATGATTATATAAAATAGGAGAATGAAAACAATAAAAAAGGAATGATTATATGATAACAATCGGATGTGACCCAGAGTTCCTAGTACTCGGGCCCGATAACATGGTTAAAGGCTTCAACATCGGTCACAGTTGTCCCGCTGGAAATATTGGCACCGATCATGGTGGATCGGTTGGAGAATTAAGGCCAATGTATGGAACGCCCCGTCAGGTAACCGAAAATATTCGGGAACTTTTTCGAATCATTCACACCAAAACTCCTCGCGATAAAATTGCTGCCGGTGGCGGTGAAAAATACGGTCATTCAATCGGTGGTCATATTCACTTTGGTGGAGTACAATTGGATCATACTTACGAATCTTGCACACGACAAAGAAATCGCGGACGAGTGAGACCCTTAACACTTGATCGTTCCAGGACAGTTCACAAATTAGTTTATATGCTCGATTATTATCTCGGTCGTCGGTTGAAAAAAATTGACGGCGGACAACGACCAAAATCAGCAAATTACGGTCGTTTATCTGACATCGAATCAAAAGGAACGGATCGATTCGAATATCGCACACCACCATCGTGGTTATCCGATCCGCAATTGACGGAATCCACTTTGGCAATTTCATATCGGATCGCGGAAATGTGGAAAGAAAATCCGCGATGTTTCGATGAAATCATCAACCGAAACAAAAGCATCGCCCGAAAAAAAGAATATGGAGTTTTAATTCCCAATTCTGGTGATCAAAGAAATTACTACTCTGAACAAGTTGCAGCTTTTAAGCGAATAGCTTTTTCGAAAACATACCGAATGGACAATGCCAATTGTTTGGACACATGGTTATCCGGTTCTCAAATCGCACAAATTGTCGATCGAATGTCGAAGAAGATTGCGTTGCAAATTTGCCAGATGAAATTGATAACAAATCAGGACGGCATAGAATCAGAATCAGTCGTAAAAGTTTTGCGGTTTGCGGTACCTGAAGTAAAAATCATAGCACAGAGATTTAATTATCATCATGCTTTCCGGTCCCGAATTAAGGATGACACAATTTACATCAGCAAAAATTTGAGACCGTATCTTAAGGTAAAACGCGGGCATCACTTCCGAGTAAAATTTGCCCAATTTGACAACAACACTGTGGTTTATAAAACCGGCAACAGCAACATTTTGAATGAAGTAATAACAATTTTCGAAACCGGTGCAAGGAAAAAGCTTCGCAAAGCTGATGCAAATTTGATACCGGCTCAGTCATAAAAAAATGAAGAAATCTGGCCAAACTGTAAAAAACTGTTGATTATAAACATATACAAAAAGAGGAGGATCACATGGCACAAGAAGTAATGCTTCAATTCGGAAATGATGATGAAGGCCTAAACTTGACCGGCACCGTCAATTTCCCAAATACGATTAACCTTCAAGGTCTCTCGGTCCTTTCAATCAAAGGTCTCGGGGAATGGCGTCATGCACCGGCCAATATCGTTCATATCAACGAACGAACGATTGAAACCTTCGGCATGAAGGAAAAGTCGAAGAATCTTTCGAAGGTTGGTCTCAATTGGATCGGAATCAAGGCCAACAGCGACATCCTTTTGGCGCATTCGCTGCGTCACGGTCGGACCGGAACGAAAAAGGTGCAGGATTTATTGACGAAGTTTTTCAAGGCCATCGGCGCTTCTTCCGTCAAATTCAGTATCCTGGACACCGAAAAAGAAATGGCCCAACAGGCGGTACACGACGATAATCAGTAATTCAGAAACGGCCGTCCTAAATGGCGCCTGGACGGCCAATTCAATTGAACGGAATTTCCTTAACCAATAACAACCTTCAAAGGAGGGAATATGGCGACAAAAAAACTTAAGTCGCTTAAGATCGAACGCAAAAAGAAAAAGGCCAAAAAGCAGGCAAAAATTCGCTTGACCATCAAGGTCGCGAAAGTCGATCGCACGGCACGGAAAATCAAAGCCTTTGCGAAGAAATCCCTGAAATCAGCCATCAAGGGCCTCAAAGGCGCCAAGGTCAAAAAAATACCCGAACGCCTTTACCGGAAAATCGATGCCGCAATCGCCGGCAGCGCCGATCTCAAAACAATCGTCGACGAAGCCGTCGTCAAAATGGTCAATGACAACCTTCTTCCCAAAAAGAAAGAAAAAGCGGAAGCATAAACCGTCATGGCCACTAAAAGAAAAAAGAAGGACACAAAATTGATTCCTTGTCCCGAATGGAATGAGGATTCAAAATGTGTCCTTCCTTCTTGGGAAAGCAAAAAGTGTGGAAAGAACTACTGCAAAATATTACCACATGTTGAAAACAAAAATATAATATGATAAAATATTATAAGAACTATCCGGCGTAGAAAGGTCGACGTAACTGTCCCTTCAAAACTAACGGAGCTTATTAAGCATTGAAGTTAGCTACGCACTTGGTAATTGAAGAAACATCAATTACATTCACTTACTAGAAAACTTAAATTGATTTTGAAGAACTGATTGAGACTGAGAATGCATGCTCGGTCTCAATTTTTTTTGAAATGATGACAACCACTTTTAGCGACCAGTTTTGTCAAGATAAATTGGGTCTCTCTGTTTCAAGAATAATCTGCCAAAACCAACAATATATCTTTCTATCATTGGCTTTATCACTATTCCCTCTCTCAATTTATCAATCATAAAACTTTGACTATGAGAAGCTTCAGGCAATGTCCGTCCATTCAACCAATCCTTTAATGAAATATACGTCGAAATTATAGGCACCCATATTGCTCTCAAACCTGTTCGATCTAATATAGGTTGAAGTTCATTATAACCCAAAGGCCGACCATTTATATCTATATCAAACAACCTTGTCGTAAACTTCTTTAAATTATAATGATTACCTTGCACTCCAGGCCCTATAAACTCACTCCTTATAGTCACTGCACAATTTGGATAAAATTCTGATTGTATTATTTGAGCGGCTACTATTAATCCTTCATTTTTTGCTACTTGCCAAAAAGAATGATCTTCATGATCTGGCAAATTAACTATTCCATGACCATGTGTACAAACACTTATTGTCTCATCTATACCAACAAAAGTAGCCATATTGCTACCTTCAATCTTCTCTGTTATCCACACTAATTCATTCATCAATATGTCAACAATATCAATATGAGTCTCACAATTCTCAATATCATAATTATAAACCATCTCAGGTCTCTGAATCAAATTACCTGTACTTGTAATTATCTCTGGCGCTTCATATTTAGTAACTCCTATAGCTGCTGTCAAATCAGTTGGTAAAGTATCAGTTTTTAAATATGTTTTTACACTATCTATGGATGTAACTAGTCCTTGACTTATTTCACCACGTAAGCGAACAGTTTTGATTCTATTTTGATCTTTTCCAGACAAAAAATTCTTGATATTTTGTTGTTGGATAAAACCTTCAGGTAATAAAGAATCTATAGGGAAATATATTATTTCGTCACCAGTTTTATATAGACCTTTGGGTATTACAAATTGATATGTCATATCCTCGACTTGACCTAATTCAAGTTTATCTGCATTTGGATGAGGATACACTTTCGACAATTTCTTTCTTTCAACAGCAAAGGTACTCATTTTGATTCCTTTAGATAGATATGTGTTTCTCCCTCCGGAACTTGATTTATTTTATGCGTCAACCAACAATTAATTTACGTCGAAGATTTTTATTTTTTCTACGCGCCTAAAAGTGGCAGTTTGAACTCGAAAGTATTTCTCCCCCTATATAATATAAGGGACTCATCTTCAATTTCTTGAGAAGACAAGTCCCTTAATAAATAGGAGGAGGAAATTATTTAAAAATATCTGTAGTGTCTATAACATGAACTCCCGTAGAATCAAATTGAAATTGAGGTTTAGGTGTCACTGGTTTTGGAAGTGGCACAAGAAGTATCTGAATTTTGTCGAGATTTCTTTCAATTTTTTTCACAGAAACACTAATATTCAAAAGAGTAACTGTAATAATACAAAGTAAAATGACGATAATAACTTTCATATAATCCCTTTGGTTAAATCAGTTTCATAACGGAAATGAAAGGCAATTTCACGTGCATCTTTTGGAGACAAGCCTTTTGCTAATACCCACCCAAAAGCCAGAGAATACCAAATCTTGCTCTCGTGGTACTTCAATCGCAGTAGCTTTATCGGATACTTCTTGCTTAAAAGTTGTCTTTAAATCTTTGAGAAGAATTGTTCCGCTAGGAATAGTATATTTTGAATGAGCACCGGCGAACTTCATTTAATTATTTCCCTTTTTGTAAGTGATCTGTTTTGTGCCATTACTTCCGATTCGGACTATTTTCGGTGAATTAGGATCCTTAGGATTTGATCCACATCCTCGAACTATCGTCGGCTTTGACTCTCTTGAAAAAGATGTAATGCCTATCGGCCGATTTGCTTGTGTCACTTTCCGATAATTATGATCGTATTGACTTGAGGATAAGGGAGAATCATCGCTTTCATCGGAGGTATAAGTTATTGTCGCAGCTTTTTTCTTCTTCTCCTCTATAACTCCCTTCCTCGAGAACTTATTTTTCACCACATCAAATTCCAGAAGTTCCCTTTCATAAAGGGTCGCAAAACTGATATTCGGGAATATTCCCATTTCATTTTTCACTCCCAACGTCTTCAACATGATTTTCTTTGTGGAAGCAAAAAATATTATCCCATGATACATTGCCATACATAACGGTTTCCCACCATCGGTATAAAAATACATTTTCTTCTGGGATTTCGAATACATCACCAAAGCTGCTGACCCTTCAATTGATGCTATTGCATTTTTGAGTGACGTTCTTTCCGTATAAGCGAGAATCGATTCTGAGTCGACATCACTTGTATATGGGTAATTTGCCAACTTATCTAAATGGACCGTTCCATTATGCACCAACACCCAATTTTTTGATTCAAATGGATGTGCATTTCGATTTTCTTTGATTGTTGCAAGACTAGATGAAGCATATCGGCAATGGCCGATTACAAATCGTTCATTGCCAATTGTCGGACTGACGAAATGTTCATTGACAAAATCTTTGGCACAAATGGAAGCTTTTATAATTCCAGTTCCGAGGGAATAATATCCGGTAGCATGCTCTCCGCGTTCTTGGGTATTTATCAAACCCTTAACAAAAAGGGAGTTCAAATCAAGATCAGTTGTCGTTTCTTTTGTTGGTTTAATCCATCCAAATATTCCACACATCGTTTTTGTCTCCTTGTTAATATAATCAACAGTTTTTTCAATGACCGTTTCGTCTTTTTTGAAAATCTTCGACCCTTTGACTAACTCTACGAACTGACGCTTTTTGTTCGTCGCTTAAATGTTCGTAGCTACGACCGTAATGTTTCCTTGCTAATTCCTCATATTTTTCATTCATGATTTTCCTCACAATCTTCGCAGTTTTTTTCCGAATGTGGACATTCTTCTTTTCCGCAAACATTTGATTCTTCTTCATCATTTATTTGCAGTTTGAGTTTTTCCACTACATCAAAAAGATTCGGTCCCATTGAAACAAATTCATTAGTAACTTGTTTGCCGTAAGCTTTCCATTGTTCATAAAGATGTGGATCAAGTCTGCGAAGAGCACTGCTAAGATCATTCATTGCTGACTCAATGGTGTTTGCCAAAGACTGAATTTCATCAAAATCTTCTTGAATAAGACTCATAAATTTATCTCCTAAGCCGCATCAATGATTTGTAGATTTTTTGCGAATTGTTCTCGTTCAATCCTCCAACGTTCGTTTGCCGCAGTTACCTTAGTCTCATATTCTGATTTCAATTGGTTCAGACAATTATCATGATTTATGTCTGGATTGCCGATCCTCTCGTTTTGTTTGAGAGCAAAATAAACGGCATCGGCGTAAGCGGAATAACCAGGAGCTCCAGCATTTGATCGGGAAAGTTTACTAACTCTTTCCTTGACAATAACAATCCTGGCTTTCGGATATTTAACTCTTTCAGCCTTAATTTCTGCAAGAACGCTGTCTTTATCATAAGTCTTATAAAGTCCTGTAAAATGTAATCCTTGACTTAAGGCTTCTTCATTTTTCATATTTTCCTCCTATTTATATAATCATGAATTCTCGTTATTGCGCGTCCAAATGTGGCTGTCTCAACCTATCCACAAACCTAACCATTTTTCACGTAGATTACTACCACATTTTGACCCGCGTTCACGGAATATGATGATTATATTAATAGGAAAAGGAGGATTTATGATTTATATGGGTGATGATTATAGCCGCAAAGATGATTGGTCAACGGTCCCTGAAAAAGTCCTGGAAGAATCCAAAAAATTGACCAATGAAAACACCGATAAAGAAGCTCTTACGGTCAATGATGACATTATGATCACCAATGGCGAAGCTCTGGAAGAAGCCGCAAACGAGGAAATGATGATGTCAATGTACGAAAACGGAAATCTACAACCCGAGGATTTATAATTCATGGAAACCATCGTTATCGATCTTATCAACTTCATTGAAAAATATTTCGGTGGTCGAGTTACTGATTGCGGCGGCGAATTCGTTGACAAAGAATGTGAATTTAGCTGTAAACAATATCATCAATGCAAACGAAATTATAACATGGCGGACGAACTTGAAGCTCTCAAAAAACGTGCACTTAAAAGGAGGAATATATGATCGGTAACAGCCCATTCGGTCAAATGGAAAAAGAAGCAGATCTTGACACAGCCCGGAGAATCATGGAAATTGCCGGAGCTGCCACAAACGAAGAAGCTGTGGCAAATGCCGGCGGCGAATTAACATTCTACCAACTTCAATACAAACTCGAGAAAGAAGGCCGAATTTCCATACGACCGATAATACCTACAGAAATATGTATCATTGATTCACTTGACCTCCTTCTCGAAGAAAGAGATGTCAAACTTGCTCTAAAAATCCTCCATGAAGTTCGTGAAACTTTCTCTCGATACGATGAATACATGGAACTTGTCGGAGTCCTCGTCAAATGAAGTTCAAAGACATCAAACAATTCCCTCAAATCTACTACAATGTCAACCTCTCATGGTCATCTCTTGACGACTGGCTTGCTCGTCAAATGAATATCGGTGAATACAAAAGTCAGAGAGAAGGCCTCTCCTCTCTCAACATCAATCCTGACTTTCAACGCGGCCACGTCTGGACTAAAGACCAACAAATCGCCTACGTCGAATTCATGCTTTGCGGCGGCACTTCCGGTCGCAATATCTACTTCAACCATCCAGGATGGATGTCATCCTTCAAAGGTGAATTCGTCCTTGTTGACGGTCTCCAACGCATTACTGCAGTCCAAGCTTTCATGCACAATAAAATCCCAGCCTTCGGCTCTCTTATTGAAGACTACGAAGATAAAATGCCATACAATGTTGATTTCATAGTTAATGTGGCCAAACTCCAAACACGAAAAGATGTCCTCAACTGGTACATACTCATGAACTCTGGCGGCACACCTCACACTCAAGAAGAAATTGACCGAGTCAAAACTCTCAAGGACCAACTATGAAAATTATCAACATTGTCATCATTGATGATGACCCCAACATCCGCGATATGGTCAAACTCAACATCGGCAATGAAAACTTCAATCGAATAGCTGTCGCTTCTCACAGAAGTGACATCATTACTTATCTTTCTACTGCAGACTTCTACATCATCAACGCTCAACAACCAGACTACGACCTCTCTCTTTGGGAAACTCTTCACCTTCTCTCGAAAAAACTTGACGTCCCATTCAACAAATTACCTGTCGTCATCATGACTGACGGCTACTCCCTACCATTTGATCCACAACTACCCAGTTTTGAAAAACCATTTGACTTTCAACAATTAATCGTGGCCATCGTCAAACAACGACTTGATTATATAGAATACAAACTATTACCTCTTGCTATACACGGAATAGGAAAATGGAGTATTAACTAATGATGACAAAAATATACAAAATCACAGGCTCTTCTGAAAAACGATCAACAACTGTCTACAGAAACAAACACGACATTCCTCGTACAATAGCATTATTAGAAAAATGTGGCTATCAAAACATCAATATTGAAGACATCATACTCAATCAAACACACGTCCATTACATTTTCCCAAACCTTAAAAAACTCAATTAAGATGAACCACCAATTTACTATACAAAACACTGATTTCCCAAGGCCAAGAATATGCTCGTCTTTTTGGCGCCAACTCGTAACATATCTTTCCCTACATCCGGAAAAAGAAATATCAATACCATCTTTCGCTTACCGCTCAATCGAATACGCGTCTGAAAAGACAGGAATCAAAATCAGCAGGAAGCTCGACACAAGAAATAATCACTATAATGTCAAATTAAGTGCAGAACATTACTACATCAAATTGAGCGCGGAATACTGTCACGCCAAATACGGTTGTCTAAAAAAGAACGGAATGAATTGTAAGAAATGTGAACATTACAAATATTACAAATATAAATTAAAACATCCCGGATATTTTAGTAAGAAAGCTCGTGCCGCAAGGAAATTGAAACGTCTCAGCAGAAAGGACTCTTTATGAACTGCCAACAACTCTTACAACAAGTCGACTCACTCGGCAAAAAAGCCAAAACTCACTACCAATCACTACGTCAAACACAAAACGTCAAAAACTCTGCCATACAAACTATCAATCTCTTTCAACAACCAACACGCCTCATCGTCTCTCCCCAAATCCTTAACCTCATTCGTCAACGTTCTGACGGAATCACACTCATCAAACTACCCAAAACATCTAAATACGATCACATCTCAAAAATTCAATTCCACAAAAACTACCACTCACTCAATTCATCCCAAAAAAGACAAATCCGTCAACTTTATAAAGAATCTGAACGTGAATGGAAAGCCGAAAGCGAAGTATCATGAAATGCAATCGTTGCGGCGGTTGCTGTCTTGCCAGCCCTTGCTTTGAAATTCCTTTTGACAAAGAAATATTCATTGAAATCAATGGTCTCAAAATTCATAAATGTCCTCACCTATCTTTCAACAACAACATCGCTACTTGCAATGTCTTCAAATCAGGCAATATCCACAAAAACTCTAATTGCACTTCTAACCACCCTCCAGAATTCTATAAAAAATATCTAAACTCCAAAAACCTCATATAATTTTTTTCTCGCCTCAAAATGTGGCAGTTATCTCATTATCATAGATTTCTTCTTTTCATCAATCATCACACTACCGTTATATACGTCACATATTACTACTTGTAAACAACCTCAATAATCTTCTATCATCACTTCCCATCACTCTATTACACAATAATCATTATCAGTCGTCATATCGCGTATGAAGGCTGCTGACATTCATCATCTCTCTTCAGTGTTTCCTCTGGTATATAGCTATTTTCCCAAATGGCCTTTACTTTCTTCAATTTCGTCTCTATCTCTCAATCGACGGAGATAAATTAACATTATTCTCTGTAAACTTACTTAAAAAGCATTCAAAACATCATCATCAACTTACGTGAAATATCCTCTAAAATACTAAGGCCCTCTCTTCTCAACAAATATTACCCTCTGTAAACATACAGATTATATTTCATATACCTTAAATCAGTGGGCGATAGAATAGATTTTAGTAAGTTAAAATATACCATACGCGCGCGCAATATCAATTAATTATAGAGAGAAGGGTTTGACGCTTTTTATCTTGTAAATACACGTAATTGCACTAGCTACGTTGCCATAAGTAAATTTACAAGAGATACCTACCCGGAGCAGATGCCGCGTTGCGTCGGGTGCCGGAGAAGTCTTGCGAGAGCCTATCGCGTTGGCCCCTACCACAACAAACCACAATAAATGAATGGTATAGATAAAGGGTCAGTAGAAGGTCTATATATGTAGGTATGTCACTAAGAGAATCGTGAGGCTTGTGACAGTATCTATATTTTTAGATACTTTTCTTTACTAGACAAGACTTTACATTCACAAAGTTCTGGATAGGGACAAATTTGTGGTTGTTTTAATAAATTTCCTAAATCAAAATCTTTTACAATGAACTTACCTGTTCTAATTTGATTCCAGCATGTTACAATTTTATGTTTGCCGAAATCTTTATTATTATCACATGAAACAATAAAAAAATTACATCCAGCATTACAATTTTCACCTTTACGAATTTTTGGAATATCTTCTTCAATGGGAAATTTAGTTTTTATAAAATCCGGGCATAAATTGAAAAGATTGTTATATTTTAATAAGTAGTCATTTTGATATGATCCGTCGGCGTTAATTACAGTCTTACACATACGTCCTTTTATACATCGTGGTATTATAAAAATGTCATGTTTAGAAAGAATATCAAATACTTCGTGATAAACATCTAAATTTGTTCGACCTATTATTAATGTTTGGCCATTTAATAAAATGGGTGTGATAATTTGAGTAACATTAATATTGACATTTCTAGATTTAAATTGCTTTATATTATTAATAAATTTATCTAAAAATTTTGATAATTCTTCATGAGTATTAATGTTCCGACATTCAAGATGTAATGACACATAAAGATTGCCATTTTTAATTTCATCATAATTATAACTTTGTTCACTGAGTTTAGTATTAATTATATAGTTATAACCACATTGTTGAATATATTCAATTATTTTATAAATGTTAACGTTATCAAAGGGTTCTCCGCCTGAGATTATAATAAGACTTGATTGAGGTAAATTTTTAAAAAATTTCATATTTTTGATATCAATATCACTGTATTGAAATTGATGTACATTGTCATTTACACAGTAATAGCATCTTGGTTGACAATTATTTCCCATTATATTTAGTTCAACTACAATATTCATACTATCTTTTATAGAGGATGATTGTTCCAAGTATTGATTTGCTTTTATTGCCAGTGCCGTTATACATATAGATATTGTTGTTTGTTTGCCAATTATTTTCATGAATGTATCTGCAGAATCGTTCATTTGAGTTTATTGTTTTTTGTATTTCATCGTGTCGGCAGCATTGATGTCTGTTTTTTAAGATGATGTTGATAGCGATCATTACTTCGTTTATTTGTCTGCGATTGAGAATTTTTAGTATTTCTGTTGTGAGGTTAATTGCTTTTTCTGGCATGTATAATGTGTCCAGGTTGACAATGCCGGGATTGAATGGTCTTTTAAAGATGTATTGTATGTGACCGCAAAACCAATTGCAGTTAGGTAATTTGTTTTTGTTAATGTTAATAGTTGTTGAATCGTAGTCAATGCCGAAATATTGTTTTTGAGTAATGAGGCCTGATTTGAAAAGTTGGTCAGTTTCGCAGTTTTCACCGATTTGTGGAGAGCATAGAGAAATGAATGATTTGTTTTTGGGCATTGTGTGGTAGAATAGTTCTCGATAAGTGTTTATGATGATTTCTCGAGATTTAGTTTTTTTGGTGTCGTTAGAATATAATTTCATTTATCTTCCTTGATAACTTTTACCTAGAAACCATTTATACCCACCTTTTTTCTTAAAATCTTTATATTTACCGAGTGCTCCTCTTAAATGACAGGATATTTTTCTGTTTTTGGGATTTTTCCACCATTTAATATATTCTGTATTACTTGAAAGATTTAATTTACTAATTATTCTTTGAGCCTTATCAGTTGACCATAAATCAGAAGAAATTGTTATAAATGACACTTTTGTTTTTGAAAATTGTTTGCCGAAGAACCATTTATACCCACCTTTTTTCTTAAAATCTTTATATCTCCAAACATTAAGCAATAAATGACATGTAATTTTTCTGTTTTTGGGATTTTTCCACCATTTAACATATTCAGGATTATTTTTGAATCCTAATTTGCTGACTACTTTTTGAGCTTTATCTAATAGCCACAAATCAGAAGTAAGATTTCTTAAAGTTTTTTTTGTTCGTTTTTTTAATATTCGTATATTGAATTGTTTGCCGAAGAACCATTTATAGCCGCCTTTTTTCTCAAAATCTTTATATCTGTGAACACGGGAGTATAAATGACATGTAATTTTTCTGTTCTTGGGATTTTTCCACCATTTAAGATATTCATAAGGATTAAAAAACTTAAATGGTCTAATTACTTTTTGAGCTTTATCTAAAGACCACAAATCAGTATAACTTTTACCGAAGAACCATTTATAGCCACCTTTTTTTTCAAAATCTTTATATCTATATACATGACTATGTAAAAGTTGTGAGATATCTTTATTTTTAGGATTTTTCCACCATTTAACATATTCAGGATTATTTTTGAATCCTAATTTACTAATTACTTTTTGAGCTTTATCTAAAGACCACAAATCAGTATAACTTTTACCGAAGAACCATTTGTAGCCACCTTTTTTTTCAAAATCTTTATATCTATGAGGTCGACTATGTAAATGTGATGATATTTCTTTATTTTTAGGATGTCTCCACCATTTAGCATATTCATGATTATTTTTGAAACCCAGTTTACTGACTATTTTTTGAGCTTTATCAATTGGCCATATATCGCCATAAAGTCTTTCAACGCATTCTTTAAATTTTTGTAATGTTTCAAATGTTTCAAAAGCATTCATTGCGCTTAAGTAAATAAATGCCGGATTTTCTCTTACAATACCTCTATTTAATTTATTAATATCAAATGTTATAAAGTCTTCTTTTGCTCTTTTCCATAATTTTGTTATAATTTGTTTTGTAAATACTGTAACATCAATATTTGTAAGATGATTATTTTCAATTTCTTCTTGAATTATTTCAGTCGTTATTTGTATTGATTGATTTTTAACTAATCGTCTATTTGTAATTAATTGTGGGTTTTCTGCAGTCCATATTTTCATTTCTTGAATGATATCATCATTAATATTATGAATTATATTTGCAGGCAATGTCTTATAATAATCTATATTATTAGATTCTTTATTTTTTTTTCTTTTAATTTTATCGTTTTTAACAGCTTTACACTGTGCATAAATATGTTCAAATTGCATTGAAAGTACTATAGAATTGTAATAATTTTCTTTTCGTTTTAATGATAATTCTTTATCTAAATCTTCCATTGTATATGGTAAGATATGATATACAGTTGCATGATTTTTATTATTAGCTTTTCTTAATGCTCGACCCATTCTTTGTATGACATCTGTTATATTTTTCACTCCGGGTATTAATATTCTTGTTAAATATTTCCAATTAGCACCTTCTCTAAATGTTCTTAAAGCAACTACAAAATCTAACATTTCATTATTATCACTATTATGAACTTTTTCAGTATAATCGTACTTTTCTTTTCTATCGGATTCAACTACTAATTCAATTCCTTTTAGCCATTTGCCATTTCTTTTAATTCTTGTTAAAATACCATCATGTTCTATTTCGGGATTATCACTATTACTTATCATTTTAAAAATCATATTTACATCATTGTATTTACCAGTTGATTCTCTACTATTAACATCAGGTACATAAATCAATGATGGTTCCCACATTGAATCTCTATTAAGTATTACATTTGTTGCATCTTCATACGATCTTTCATATAATACAAAATTGTAATCAAAATAATCAAAATTACAATCTCTTAAATGTTCGTCGTATGGATATTTAAATGTTGTTACTTTTTCCATATTTTCTTTAGATAGCAGTGACCATTTATCGCCTCTGAATGGTGTTGCTGATACTAATCCTAATTCATTATTTCTTTCAGGAAAAGAATGTACATCATGGACAATTTTTCCCATTTTATTAAAAGTTATTAAATCTTCATTTTCATATTCTTCACATAATAAATGTTGAACTTCATCAATTGTGTAAAGTATGTATGTAAAAGCTTCAGGATTTAAATCATAAGCTAGAACTAAAGTAGCATTACAGCATACTATTATTCTATCTAAAGGATCTTTATTTCTATAAGATGTAATTGCAGTTAATAATCTTTTAGCATTTGATAAATCTGATTTATCAATACCAATAATTTCAACATCCCAATTTATTTGAGATTTATCAGGTGCTATTATTTTCATGGGATTGAAACTTCGTGTAATTTGTCTTTGTGGTGTTGATATGATATTGAATAATTTTGGATTTTTTTGTAATTTTTTATAATTTAGAATAGCTATTTCAACAGCTTTTCCTGCGCCAGTTGGAGCATCAATTAAATAGTATTTTTTATTAAGTAATTTGTTGTAACAGTTTAATTGCCAAGGTTTTAATATAAGTGGTTGACCGGGTATTGATGGTTGAGGAATTGAAATTGTTTTGTCAAAATCATCAATACAAAAAGATCTTTTAATTCGAACTCGATTACCGGGTTTTCCAAAAATTTGATTTTCATTACGCGAAATACGATTACCGTCATCATCAAATAATGAATCAATGTCAATTTTATTCATGTTATTATAATCACGTAGAAATACGTAGAATATGTGCTTGCTATGCTAAATCGTGAGGCTTGTGATAGTGATATATTTTTTAGTTAGGGTATTCTGAATCCGAAAGCTATGGAGTCGATACTTTTATTTTGTGGATATATTATTTATTATTGTTTTCCAGTTAATTTAGTGATGATCTGTGAATCTTTTAAGAAATATTCTTGATTAAGTTTTAGTATAGATTTTTTTGGATTAGGATGATGTAATGATATGCATTTAGCTTTATATCCTTTTTTTTCAAATCCGGTTATTTTAAATTCTGCCATGCAATCGGAACAAGTTCCGACGACATCGCCTATTTCAAATCGGCGTTTTTTTATTTTTGCGTCTTTATTATTATTTATTAATTGAGCGAAAGTTTTAATGTAATCATATTTACTTAAAAGAGCTTTTTTTAGGTTACTTTTGATTATTCCGTATAGAAATTTTGCTTTTTTACCCTCATCTCCATCGTCACAGTGTCCACCATTAAAAATGCAATCGTAGTGGCCCTCGGCATACCAAGCTGTCCAATATTTCATGTGGAGATCATTGGGATATTTTTTTTGATAATCCTGTTCGATTTTTTTTATGATGTCTGTTGATTTCATATTTTGAAGATTAGTTCTATTTGTGTTATGTCCGAGAGTTCGTAGTCCGAGTTTGGTTTTGGGTCGAGTAGAGATATATCTTTGTTGTTAGTGATTTCAAGTAAGACGCAGTGTGAGTAGTGTCTTGATGGTTTTTGTAGTATGCCGATGCATTTGAAGTTATTGAGGGAGAGGTAAGGCATTTTGACGCAGTTTTTATCAGGGATGAAGGGTGTGTCGATAGTGATCCTGAAGTAGTTGTGGGAGTTGAGGAAGTTGTCGTAGGTGTTTTTGAAGGTCGTTATTTCTTCGTCAGACCAGGGTCTGTTTTTGTCTGGAGATATTTTGTGGAATTCAGGGATGTCCAAGTAGTTTATGTGTAGTAGTTCAGATAGGCAAGTTTGTAGGCAGTCTCTGTCGTGTCTTTGTTTATTCATCGCTATTGTAGGTCTGTCATTTTATTATTATTTTTTATTCTGGGTAGTAATAGAAGTGATGGATCGTATTGTGGGAAAGTATGGAACGGTTTGCTGTCGTCTTCTTTGCCTGAGAATATTTTTTGAAATTTTTTATAGATAGTGTTGATTGTTTTGGCGTGTTTTGTGTTACAATTTTTTTTGTCGAGGTCTGCGATGTATGTTTGAAATTTAGTGATGCGAAACGCAATACATTCAATGTATGCCATTGGTGTCATATTTCGAGTCTTCATGATAATTTTTGATAGAGAAGTTAGTGTTTCAGGATCGAGTATCCCTATTCTCTTGTCTCTCTTGAGTTTTTGTGTGATGAGCGTGCAGACGCCGAACATTGATAGTTCATGACATATGTCGTCAGCTTTTTCTAGTAGTTTGGGATTGAGTATGAGGGCTTCAATGTCTATTTTCTCTGCCGTCTTGGGATCAGTTCGGTATTTGAATTGTCGGATTTTGATGTCAGATGGTTTTGTATTCATTCTTTTCTCCTATTAGAATTCTCATTCAGTTATTAGTTGCCATAATATGCATTCTTTTGTCCATGAAGGTACGATATAGTTCATTCCTAGTAATTTTGCTAGGATAGTGTTGTCTTTATAAGGTTGTGTCGTATAGACATTAGTGCCGAACCATTGTTCAAGTTTTTTAATTTCTAGGTTTTGGAATGAAGTAAGTAATTTTTTTGCTTTAGTGATGAAGAATTTCTTAGCGTGTAAGGGATTTGAAGTAAAGATAGGGCAGTTTATATTGTTGTCCCATAAATTGCTTATCCAGTATTCTATTTTTTCTTCTTTTGGATAGATTGGTTTGGCTGCTAGATTGAATGTTATAAATTTTAGGCGGTATATCATGGTATTTAGTGAGTTGAGATAAGGCCTCTTTATTAGAGAGGCCTTTATAAAGAGTTTAATCTTCTTTAGTAGATGGTTTTGTGCCGAGAGATCTGATAGATTTTTCTATGGGTGATCCTTTGACCAGGGCGCATATGTTGTCTATGAGTTGTTGGCCGAGGAAGAGGCCGATGTTGCCGCCTGATTTTGGGATGTTTTCCACGTAGGATTTTGTTAGGTCGTGGGTGGAGGTAGTGATGATGGCTTCGATGAGTTGTGGTTGGATGGCTTTCATTTGGCGTTCGAAGGATTCTGTGTCTACGTTTGTTTTGCCGGTCAATTCATTGAGAGCGGCGGCAGCTTCTTTTGTCCTGCGGTCAAGGGATATTTGTTCGATAGTGTCGCGCAGTAATGCTATTTCTTTTTGTTTTGTGACGTCTGTTTGTTCGTTGTCTCTCTGTTGTGTAGTGATCTCTTTGATTTGTTTGAGTTTTGTCAGTTGTGTAGTTTTTTCGATGTCTAGTTTTTGTACGTTGTTAGCTTCGATTTGTTTTGTGAGGTCTAGTTGTTGGTTAGAGTTTGCTATTTTGATAGCGTTTTCTATAGTCGCGTATTGGTTAGTGAGGAGTTGTAGTTTGATTTTTTCGTCGCCTATTTCTAGTGAGAGTATCTCGACGTCGATGACGTGCATCCCGTTTTCTGGGAATGTGCGGCCTGGTCTTGGGTCTCCTTCTTTCGGGGGTTTTTGGAGGATGAGGTCGCGGATGATAGAGGCTATGTTGTCAGTGATTTCTTGGATGTTGTGTTTCTTGATCTCATTGCGTATGATAGATCTTAGGTTTTGTGTGAGGAATTTGACGTAGTTGTCGACAGTGAACCATAGTTTCGGGTCGCCCTCGAAGTTGAGCCTGTAGTTTGTCCTTATTTGGATATTGACCATGTCTTTTGTGGTGGCTTCGACGACGTCTGAGACCCGGTTGTTTTTGACTTGGAGGTAGACTGTCTGGATCAGGTTGTGATCTGTTTTTGGTTTGCCTGTAGAGAGGTTCATGCGTTCGAGGTCTTCATCATAGTCGAGGACGACTACATTTGGGCCGATGACGATCTCACGCTCTCCCGTCTTGTTGACGACCTGGATAGCAAAGCCGGGCCAGACGTTGATGACGACCGCTCCTTCATATTTTGTGTCGAGCGTGATCGTCCTTGGAGGTGTGAAGGTGTTGCCGCGATTCATGCGGTCACTCACTACAGATGTGTCATTGTAGATAGACTCTTCATTTCTGCTACCGGGAATGCCGGAGAAGCCTGATATGCCTCTGAATCCTCTGGACTGGCTTTCATTCATGAACATGACATTTGTGCGCGAGACATCTTCGTCTTTGTAGAATTTTTCACCGTTGGCTTTTTGTGCGAGTGTTTGGTTGTATGTGAGGGCGTCAATATTGTTCGGGAACCATAGTTTCACCTGGTTGTCACTAAGAATTCTTCTGACGATGACTTCTTTTCTTGGATCTGGTAAGAACATGGCTGGGCCCTTGACAGTCGTGATTTCGCCTTTTATTTTGTCAAGCGTGTAGCGGCCTTCGCCTTTTGGGATAGCGACCGAGTAGTGGCGAGTTTTGTTTCCGTATTTGACTATAGAGTGTTCAGGACGAGGGTAGTAGATTTTTTGTTCTTTGCCTGTGATGAATAGTTCGTCGCCCGCAAGAAATGTTTTGTCGCCTTCTTTGTAGTCCGCTGTCACTTTGATATAGAGGCCCATTTGGTCATTGAGTTCGATAGCATTGAATTTGCGGTTATTGTCGACTTCGATGAAAGTTTCTGTGGGTTGAGGAAAGACTACAGAAGGTCCTTTTTCAAATCGTTTATTGCCATTTTCATCTAATAAGATACAATATTCAAGACGTTCAAGCGTTACTGCATCTCTGACATATGATGAATTTTCATCAGGTACGACACGAATTCCGGTGGGAGGTATGTAGTAGCTGATTTCCGATCCTTTGATGATGAGTATTTGGCCGGTGCGGAGGTCGACTGTAGTTTTTTTCTCATCTGTCTCATCAGATTGTACTTTGTCCACGATTGCTTGTGACCAGTTTTGCATTGCTTCTTGGGCATTGTCAATGACACAGATGAGATATTGGTTTGATCTTAATTGGTGACCTTTGATGACATTTGCTATTTGGCCGGGCCATAGAGGGAACATGACAGGACCGGGAAGGTTTTGTTTTTTGCCCCAAGAGAGTTCCGGCATGGGATTGTCGCGGCCTTTGATTGGATGTTTTCTGTTGTCACCGTTTGAGGGATTTTCAAGAATGATGTATGATCGTTCATCGGCTTTGATGAAGATCTGTTTTGCCATTGATGCAGGTGTTTCTACGAATCTTCCTGTGTCGGTAGTTAATAGGACTGTTCGTTCTGTGTTTTCAAGAGTTCTTTTTGTGGGGCCGACTGCGGGCTGAATAGCTCCTGTGTTTTGATCAAGGACAAAAGCAAATTCATTTGGTGCTAATACTAGATCTGATTCGCGTGTTTCAGGCATTTTGTGCTCCTTGTTAAATTTTCATGTTATGGTATTAGATTAATTATATGCCACACTAAACGTAGTTATTACGATATCTGACTGTATCAGTCATTGAGAAATGTCTTTGTGTGCTAGAAATTAATCTGTTATTTCAATTATAGCATCAGGGTCAAAGTAGAGAGTTTTGATGTGTGGGTTATAGACTGTGATGGCTAAGGGACATTGTGGTAGAGCATTAGCTATGAATGCTTCTTCTATAGGTAGGTTGATGTAGTTTCCTGACGGGTCTTTTGTGAGTATTTTGTCCGTGAAAGTTTTTGATAGTAATTGGTTTAGCCATTTTTAATTTCCTTAGTTTTGTACTTCCTTAGTTAGATCATCATTAATTTTTACATTGACAGACACAATTTTGCCTTTAATAAAAAGATGGACGCAGTCATCATATTTGCCATTAAAAATATCGTAAAGCACAGCTAATTGATATGCAGGTAGTTCTTGAACGGTGATTGGTTCCATTAAAGCTCTTTGCTCCAGAATCAATTGTTTTTTCATACTGCTATTTTTATAATCGTTGTTTATATTCTTGCGATTGCATCTTTTGTGTAGGTTATCTCATTGTTAGGGTCAGGGATTCCTCGGAAGCCGCGTTTGCCTGTGATTCCAAAATCTAAATGGTCTCTTAGGATAGATACTTTTTGTTCTAGGAGGTTTACTGTTTTGCAGATAGGGCTTCGTTGATGTGGTCTGGGTTTTTGATATTAGAAGCGTGGATTTTATCTTGAATCCAGTGTCGTACTTGGTGGTCGCCGTCACTGTGCATTTCTCCGGTCTCAGGGTTTAGGTGTATTGTCGCGTGGATCCAAGGCGTCGGATATGATTCCGGCTGTGCGGTAGGATCCTGTGTTTTGGTAGCTTTTGAGCAGATGATTTCAAATGCCTTTCCCCATATGTATTTGCTCGTATCGGGATGGTATTCTCTGAATTTTTTTATAGCATCTGTGAGTTTCATTTTCTTGTTGCCTTTTTGTTTATAAGAACATAAATTCATTATTGAAGAAGAGATTCCTGTATAGAGGTCTCATAAGATGGATCATCGCCTGTTGGCGCATTATTTCAAGATTGAGTTTTTGAAATCTGAGATTATCTAATTCTATTTGATTTTTTAATAATTATAGTTGAAATAATTCGTGTTTTAATTTAGAGATTTCTTCTTCTTTTGGTGATTTAGAGTTTGTCATAAGATATTCAACCTCTCCCTAGTCTCACTACCATTTCCTTTCAGAGAAGTCTGTCTAGAATTCATGTGGCCAAGTTTTTGACGAGATCATTATCTTTTAGCTGCGATGTTTAATACGATATCGACGATCATATGATCGTCCTGATATTTTTTGTAAAGTTTTTCTTTTAGGGATTTTTCCTCAGTAGAGTCGTCTTTTATTTTGGTATCCCGATTTAGGGCCGCGTCTGTGAAGTCACAGATAGAGATGATTGTCGAGATGTCTAATACTTTCTTAATCGTCGCCGGTGACCATTTTTCAGGAAAGACGTCCTGGTTGATTCCGTATCCGGCTTGGTAGAGATTGTGGTGAAGGCCCGCGCAGAGAGCTGTGAAGAGATGAATTTTTCGTAGTGCTTTGAATCCTGCTTGGGCATGTGTTTTTATGTAAGCGTACTCTTCTTGGCTTATTTCGTGTCCGTCAAAGTAGTTAGCAGGTAGGAGTATTTTTCCGATGTCGTGGAATATTCCTGCAAAGAATACGGCTTTTTTATCTTTTTTTAGGATCTTTGCTGTCTGTTCTGCGAGGAGCGCGACACGTTCGACGTGACCTTTTGTGGACGTGTGATTGACTTCACATAGAGCTAAGAAGAATTTTGCCGTGTGGCATAATCCTCCTTTGGGGTTATATTTGTCGATCTTTTTTAGGACTTGTCGAGAGATGTTCATAAGTTTCTTACTGTGAACTTCACTATTGCGTTTTTGTTGGCTCTTTATTTTTTAAAAAATTTTCAATTAATCTGTCGATAGTAGCAGCGAAAGATTTATTGTGTGTGTAAGCTTCTGTAGTTCTTAGTTCAGTTAACACGTCTATAGATTTGACATGTTTTAGTATTACGTTAAGAACTTCTTGGATTTGATTTTTAGCTACGGCCATAAAATTCTCCTTACTCATTTGCGAAGGCTCATTTATATTCCGTATTTCTTTTTAATATCTTTCAGATTATATCCTAAAAAAAACTCGCCACCAGGAAGCATATCTTTAATTGAACCTGTTTCAAGATATTTTGAATAGAAGGATCGGAAACCTTTTCTTATTTTTACTATTGTAAATCCAAGAATTCTTTTATCTTTAGGAATTAAAATATAGAATCTTGAAATCTTGATGAAGTTTTCGGAAAGTTTCATTATATTCTCCTATTCATGTATATAATCATATTAAAATGCATAGTTTTTGATTATCGTAGTATCATTTACAGGCGCATTTATCTTCATTTTTACATTTACATTTTCTTCCTAAAAGTCGAAGCAACGGTCTAATGAACGGGATAAACGAGATCAATCCTAAAATAGCTAGGGCTAGACAGTGTGGGCATATGCCAAACATGATGTTATCCTGACCTTTCGTCTGATGGCTCTTTGAAAGCACGGTCTGGTGTTACAGTCCACGTACATCTGTTCTCATGTGTTCCTAAGAAGCAGAAGCATGTAGGGCATAGGAAATGGAATATGAAATTTGATGGGTTGTCGCGGATGACGGCGTTCCATGATTCATTGTCCGTAGACCAGATAGGGTAGTTTTGTTTGCATCTGTCACATATTAATTCTGGCATCTTATTCCTTTAAGTTGATTCTACCTATTGTGAAGATCATATAGAGCTGCAAGTCGTCCCGTTATAGCATCTCGTGACACAAGCTGCCGCTTTTTTATGTGGTTTGAGATGGGAGCATTGTTTTTCATTGTCGGTGAATTTGTGTGAACATTTTTCATTAGTGCATATTACTTTTGGATTTTGGATTCTTTTTTTTGTGAATTCTAGTAAGTCGTATAAGAAACAAATTTCTGCTTTTACAGCAAGATATAATTGACGGTATCGTTCTGCAGTCATTATCGTATATTCAGTACTAAAAGGATGACTAAGTTTAGAAGCGACTTTACTCCAAGGATTCTTTTGAGAATTGCATGATGATTTATTATCGAATTTAGTGATGGGACAGCTGGCACAATTAGTTGTACGATACTTGACGATAGGAGTATATATAAGACATAATGGACAAGTTTTCCAATCAATTTCGATATTGTACCATTCGTCTACAGGTATTTTTGCAGCGTAGTATAACATGACTAATTGTATATTCTGCCACCAATGTTCAATGCTTTCTTCTATAGCTTTAATGTCATCGAGTGTCATAAATTTCCTCTGAAATGAATATTAAATACCTTCCCAGGCTGCAGCCAAATGGGCACGCACTGTCTCTTTGTCTTCTGAGTGCCTCCTGTTGTCACTATTTTCAGGATTATCATTTGCCCAGATAAAGAGATTTTCAATCTTATCCACAAAAGATTGTAGTTCCTTTTTAGATTTGAGTCGTTCCATTAATTTTGTTTTAGATGTTTCCAGTTTCATTTTTAGACTCTTTTGTAATTTAAGTTTAAGATTTTCGGAAAGACTGATTTTTATTTGTGATTTTTCGTTTTAAATTGTTTAGCATTTTGATAGCTTGGTCTTGTATTTCGTTCTCATTTCCGACAAGTAAATAGACGGGTGCAAGTATTTCGTCAGTCAGATTTTTGCGTAGCCGTAAGCTTGCTATTTGAGTATGATTATGGTCGATTGGTAGCGCATCCGAGAGACTGATGATGTCGAGGCGATCACGACCTTTGCTATGTTCTAGGAAGAAGATAGAAGAGCAAGTCTTTCTTTTTAAATTTGTTTGTTTCATTAGAGTGCAGGCGTCTTCGATTAGCTTATAGTATTTTTCTAGTGAGTTCGTCCTATCATGATAGATAGGGGCAAATAAAGTGCGAGTAGCCACTTTGTGGTTTTTGCTGAGGAAGATGATTTTGAATGCCCAATCTTTTGTGTCCGTTGTGAATCGGATAAGTTTGATTTTTTCGAGGATGATGTATCTAGTTGGGATGATGCAAAATGAACCGATTATCTCAATCATTTTTTGACTCCTTTGAGATGTTGATTAATGATTTTTTGGCGTATTTTAAATTCTTTGGGAGTTTCAATGTGTTGGATAGATTTTAATTCTGGAATTTCACCGTCAAAGATGGGATCGAGTTTGAAGTATCTGAAACCGTTTTTGATAGTACATTTTCTTTTGCAGGAATAATGATCAGGTTTATCTAGACTTATAGTAAAAGAGCGACAGTTGTAGCAGCAACGGTATGAGATATTAACTAGATTTTGTTTTATAGTTTTCATTTTTATAGTTCTGGTAAATATAGCATTTCTTTTTCACAGACAATCATTATTTATCTGCTTCTGCAGTATTACCTGCTATTTCTTTTTTCATCTCATCGTCCAAAACAACTTCGCAATCAAATTGTTCTGAATTTTCATCATAATAAATAAGTGAATAACCATCATATGAGTCTGAATAACCCATTTCGTTATGATACCATCCTTCTTGTACTAAACTCCAATAGGGTCCTACATAGTTATCGCCGCCACCGCGACCGTTCGGATAAGATTTTGCTAATATTTCGCAAGCGACGATGTAATTTCTGAGTTCATCTGTTTCATCTACTAGGTATCTCTTAAGTTCATTAAAAATGAATATCGTCTCATGGAAGTCATCGGCGTCACCTTCCATAGTTCTAATAATGAGCTCACTTGTCATAAAAGAAACCCTTTCTATAGAATTATTCAATTCTTTTTCTTTCTTTTTGATGGTGTTGGCTTGAATTTGATTATTTTGCCTTTCTTTTCTTCGTAACATATAGGACCCATTCCGTCATCACGAACGCCAAACATTCCATTGAGAAGCCCAAGAAATCCAACCTTTGATACGATGTGTGGCTCGTGGTGATCAACTTGGATTGTCGGATGTCTTTCGACAGATTTACAACAATTCTCTCTCTGTTTTATCAGTTCGTTAGCACATTCCGGATCGAGTCTTAAAAATTCGTTTAATAAGTCACATGCATCTTGAACAGTGATACTTTCTTTAACAGTCATAATTCTTCCTTTATTTTAATAACATTATGGTGATAAAGCCAATTGATATTCCAATAGTCTGTTGCAATGATATGGATTCTTTAAAAAATAATACGCTGACGACCAATAGTGATATGATATTGACGTCGACGATAAGCATCGATGCAATAGCGATATTTTTAAATTTAAAACTCCATGCGAGAAAAATCAATCCTAACAACCACGTTAAAATACCGAATAAACACCATCGTATATTCGATGATGATAGCCATTTTTTCATCAAAATATCGCCTAATGTTAAAATAAGACCACTAATAATTGTAAGTGATAATCCCATTTTATCCTAATTTTTAAAAAGGTTGCTCTTAGAAGAATTGGACTCTCTCTATGCACCTGGGCTACGTGTATAGCCATGATTCACTGTCTATTAATAGCTTATAGATCATCGTAGATTTCCCAGGTAGAGCCGTCATGCTTTTTGTGCCGATACATGAACATGGCTACATATCGTTGCAATCAATCCTTGCATAAAAGCAACCTCATAAATTTTTCTCTGTCATAAAAGCAATAACTACTAATATAGAAAGCAAAGTTAAAAATATTGTCAAAAATCGAGACTTACATGTAACACAGAAAATTATCGATATTGCAACAAACACGAATGACGGTAAAAATCTTTTTGGAAGAAAATCGTTAAGAAATTTATCAAAAAATGACTGTTTTTGAATCTGAAATTGTTGAAGACTTGAATCTTTACAAACTAAAGTTGACGTTGTCGCTACTGGTAAAACTAAAATAAAACACGCTAAAAAACAAATTGTTTTCATATCGAAAAGTATAAAGTAAATTTGAGACACACAGGTGTTTTTTCGGATAAAATCTTTTTAATTTTATTTTTATACCACAAAAATCGTAACCTCTGTTTAATAAAAAATATTCTAATATAGCCAATTTCATTTTTTTCATCTATAACAAAACTGTCTTGTAAAAAACCAAAATAAACCATTAAATATTTAATGTCGTTTAAAGTTATTATTTGTGAATTCATATATTCAACATCTTTTAAAGTTATCTGCAAATTCATATTCATTCTTTTTTTGCTCCTTGTATATAACCGGTGGCACAAATACCGACGATACAAATATCAACGAGCATCGCTATACCTATCCATAAAGTAGATAGACCTAATCCATGGACCATGCCCCAAATAATCGAAAACGTGATCATTTCTTAAATCTTTTTTCAATTGGATATAATTTACCATCATTGACACCGGCAAAATAAATAGATGCTATTAATTTAATAATAGAATCACAATCATATTTAGTATGACCTGTTTGTAATTTTATTTTACCTTTTTCAACGATGAAATTAAGGTGATTAAATGGATAATGAGTATTAATTGCAGATCTAAAAAAAGTCTGCGATCTTTTATCATACGAATAACCCAAACAATAACGAAGAAAATTTTTAGTAATCTTCATGATATTGTAATCAATAATTAAATCGTAGTCAGGTTGCTAATGCAATTATCGCTGTATGAGTTTTTCCACAAAGAGGGCAGTCAAAAGTAGTTACACCATCTACGTCATCATCTTCTGTTATTACATTAACATTATCATCAACAAAAAATATTTGACACAATTCATTAGTAGTAGGGCATTTAATTATAAAACCTTTTATTTCTGCTTCCGTCGTTTGCATGAATATAATATAAATTGTTCGACATCTAATGTACACTTTATTTTATTGTTTTTTGTAAACAGTTTCTTGGCCACCACCATGGAATATTTTTGGGCATTTTCCTTAATTTGTTCTTACATAATTTACATGTAACATGTTCTCTGAGAAAAGTAGCATTATTTGCTCTTTTAAAAAATACCCTAGTAACACGTAATTTGTGACCTGTACAAAGTTTCACAGATCCAGTTATAAAATGAATTTTGGGTCTTGATTTAAGTTTTGGTTTTTGTTCCAAAACAATTATTATTAATTTTCTTTTCCGCATTTTTTAGAATGACCACAATCATTTGCTCGTAAAGGTGTACACATGACAGAAGTTTCACGACCATATACACATTTATCATTTACTTTTCCACATTTAACTGCATGATTACATTTTAATGCTTTATCTGGTGTACAATTAGTAGAAATTTTGAAAGAAAACAAACAATCTGAATGAACAATTTTTTCAAATGTATTAAATCTAAATTTGCATTTTGTACATTTCCGTCGTCTTTTTGTAGCATCTAAAATGTGATGGTATACTTGAGTGACTAATGTTTCGCCGGAACATCGGGGACATAAAAACATATTACCTCCCATCAAATTTTAGAACATTCAAAATAACCTGTTTGTACTTTATGAGATTTATGAGAACAATTATGACAACAATCGTATAGTTCATTTTTAAAAAGAATTTCTGTGAGATATTCCCATAAAAAATTAATATGGTCACAAACATACAGATTAAATTCAAATTCTTTTTGTTCTTTTTGATACATTTCAAATTGTGGTGATTTCTGTAAAAAAGCAAATTCAACATTTGAAATTCTGTCACAGACTTTAAGTACAATTGAATCTAAATTTGATCTAATTTTGGGATATGTTTTTTGTTTTCTTTCTTTCCTATTACGACCTAACTCATCAGTCACACAATAAACCATTTCAGCGATTTTAAATTCAAATTCTTTCCTCAAATCATTATAAGATATTGCTGTATCTTCAAGAACATCATGTAAAAAAGCAGCAGCTAACAAATCAAGATTATAAGATTCATTAAACCCAAATCTTACTAACGTATTATAAACATCTTCCAAATGTTTATAATATGGATAAATGTCAGAATATGTTTGAACTGTATGAGCTTTAAGGCCAAATGCTCTGGCTTTTGCAATTAATTCATGCATTTAATAACCTTAGGAAGAAATCGATTGAAAAAATATCCGATAGTATATATGAGACCAACAATTATTATAAAAAAAAGAAATAATTGTAATGCTAATGTTAAAATATCTTTTCTATGCGTAGATTGTTCTGTTTCTTCTGAATCAAGATGTAAATCATCATTTTGTGAATAATTCATTACGGTGCCTCCATCCAGGTGTAACCACAAAACGCACATTTACAATCATAATGTTCAGGAATTGTCGCGCATGGTGTCACTGAACAATCTTTTGATTGTTTTATAAGTATTCTTTTGCAGTTTTTAGTTTTTGCACCACATTTGAAACAAGTAGGAATAGAATTGAATTTTGATAATGTTGATGTATAAGATGTGCAAAATAAAAACAGGAAAATAAAAAATATTGTTTGTTTCATAATTAAAAAATGTTATTGTTTGATAAGTCGTCTTATTGGTAACATAAATTTTGTATAAAAATGACCACAATTTACATCACCTTCACATTTTGTCCATATTGATTTTTTATAAAATTCATCAGTTGGCATAACTATATCTACATCTGGTATAAGTAAAATTAATGCTGGTGGTTTTAATTCTTCTTTTTTAATAACTCTAAAAATAGGACTCATTGTATCATTAAAACAAAGGCCCATAATTGTTCGACAAGGATGCCAATCATTTATTTCTGGAAAATAAATATAATCATTCTTCTGAATTTGTTCACCATCTCTAAGTAATACTTTCATAAACTCTTTCTCATATTGACAAATTTATTAATGCAATTAGAAAAATTGAAATTCATAATATCTTCATTAAATAGTATTTTCCTACCTTCTGTTATAATAACTCCAATCTCGTTAGTATTATAAGCTTCTAATATTAAATTTTTACTATCGAGTTTAAATACCAAATAAATACCGTTTTCTATTGTACAATCTACTCGACTTGGCAAAAGACCACACAATTTATAAATTTCATCACAACTTAATATTGCATTAATTCTTGCTATTGTATTAGGGTCTTCAGCTCCCTCATTTTTCCAATGTTCAGGCATCTTTATTTTTAATATTCTAATAAAAACTTCGTGCATTTTAAGTGATATAGAACGATATTTAATAATGTCGTCCAACATTCTTTGCCATGCTGCTATTGCTTTGGGATAACCAGATACAGCCATCGCAGCAGAAACAATTAAAGTGTCGCATTCGTCAAACATATAATTCTTTCAAGTGTTTTTTACAATGTTTTTGTCCTCGTTTAAAACTACAAAATTCAACATCAACGGGACATTTATCACAATCTAAAGGTATTTTATCTTTATTACTTCTAACAATAAAAAATCCTTGACCTTTACAGTGAGGACAATTAGTATAGTCTTCATCTTCAGCAGCACCAAGTAGTACAATTTGTGTGCCTTTACAATAAGGGCATTTTAGTTTAACTCCATTTATTCCTGTTAAAGCACAATAAATATCATCAGCAATTTCATCTATCCTATGATCTGCTTTTTTTACAAATTTTTCATAATCTTTACAGGCTTCAACTGATTCTGTTGACATTGGAGTCTGTTGACTTGCACTTAATAATGAAAGGGCTTCATCAAGCAATTCATGTAACTTTTTATGAGCTTTTATTGACCATTCACCGGCTCCGTCAAAATATACTTTGTTAAATAATCTAGCCATGTCGTTTTCCCATATTTGCAAGTAATATGCCAACAAAGAAGCCTACTAATGGAAGAAAAGAATCACTAAATTTATGTGGTGATGTACCAAAAACTAAAATGATAAGTAAACAAGTACTTATGCATAATAATATTCGTTTCATAATGTATTCCATTTATTTGGTGTCCAATAAGTCAACCTATTCCGACACCCATCAATAAAAATAAAAATGCTTGCTTTTCTTCTGAAACAATGTCCATAAGTTCGCAAGCATATATTGTGCCTTTTCTCTTTAAACCTTTACATGGTGGTTTGTCATCCTTATATACTTTTATTCCAACAAGACAAACTTCTTCTCGACAACACTTACCACATCTTTTACATTTATGCGTACGAGCTTTCACTATTAATCTATAACTTTTCGACCATTAGGAATTTTTGATTTCTCGACTTTTTTGTCCCAAAAAGAAGATGGTTTACCATTGATAATTTTTCTAATATTCGGATTCTTACGTCTCAACTCTTTGTTTTTGTAAAAGTTATCATTTCGTTTTTTCATTATTTCTCCTCTTTTATATTCGAAATCCCATACCATTTTCCGAAAGTAAATAACAATCATATCCGTCACGAAAAGGTCCAATGACTACTTTAATCGTTTTTATTTCAAATTCATTGCATTTAGTTGATTTAACTTTTTTAAGCACTGTAAAACCAACTTGAGCATCATATCGTTTTTGAATAGCTTTTTTCATTTCATCCGATGTATCAGAATCATCTAAAAGTGTCATTTCAATTCCACCAGCATGAAGATCAGGCGTCAGTATCATTTCACCCAATTCAATTCCTAATTGATAAGCAGCAAATCCTTTTGCCTCATCAATACTATTAAATTTTGTCGTCATAATGAAATGCTCGAGTTTCTTCTAGTTGTTTTTCAATATTAAGTTTTAAATTATAAACTTCCATAACTTTTTGCATGTTTTTTTTATTATATTCGTCTACTTTTTTTCGCACATCTTCATTTGACATAACATACACTGGATAATCTTCATGCTCAAATGTGTCACAAACAACAATTACATGAGTTGCTTTTAATTGCTTTCCTTGTTCAAGCCATTCTTTAATTCGTCCTTTTGTTGTTATATTTGTATTTGTAGTTGCAACAGTACAATTGCCAGCAACAATTGACATTCCTGCATTGTAAGCAACTTCACATTGACGGCAAGGCATAAATTTGATTTTATGTCGATATGTTCCAGGTTTGAAACAATGTTGTCGTTGACACCATTCTTTGTGCGTCATTGATCCTTGTTTTTTCTTCTTTTGTTGAGCTTTCTCTTTCTCTAAGGCGCTAAGTAATGTGCCTTTAAAAGTCATTGCGCTGTGACTGCCACAGGTTGTACAACGTCTTGGTTCCTTTGATGATGATCTTTGATTAGTATCACCACATTCTTCGCATTTCCACAAATAAACTGACATATTTTATCCTATGGATGTGACCAATGTCTTATAACACCAGCAACAATTACCAGATTTGTAATAACATAGATTAAAATAATGCACAATCGTATAAAAGCTATTTTGTCTGCTTCTTTGTCACTTGTGGAGGCTTTTTCACCGAGGGCTTTTGCTAATAATCTCCAAGATTTATTTTGCATAGGTTCTAAATCAATCCAATACTCTTTCTTTAACGGAACATATTTCTGCAATGGCTCAAACCATCTATGTTGCCAACCATTAATAATTACATATTCATTTACGTATACTGTATTCATATTAAATTTTTATTAAGTAATCTTTTGATTTTATCCAAGTCATAACATCCATATTAAAAACATATTCTACATTTTTAATAATCACATAGGAATGCGTTGTTATTATAACTTGACAATTTGATTCTTCAACGATCTTTTTAAAAGCATTTATTATTTTAACTTGATTCATTAATGAAATACCTGATTCTGGTTCATCAACCATTAACAATGTATCACTAAAAGTCTTTGCTGTTAATATTATTGGTAACATTGCTTCACCATGAGAGGCAAAACGAGAAGCAATTGAAAATTCAAATAAAGAATTTTCATGTTCATTAAGTGCTTTAATTCGAGGATTTTGTTTTTCAGTGTCAAAAAACTGATAAACAGTACCAGGTTTAATACTTAACTTAACTAAATCTTTTTTATGTTCAGCAATCAAATTTAAAAGTGTTGATTTTCCAATACCATTTTCACCAACAATAACATTCAAACCATCCTTGAAATCAAAACTAAATGGTTTTAAATTACGATATTTTGTAAGAAGTTTTATACTTTTAAGAAATAAGGCCACTATTTTTTTCTTCATCTTTTATAAGTGTTTTTTCAATGCATACATGTGAAATTGTAGCTTCAGGCATACTTGTTTCAAATTGTTTTTGAAATGATGCATACAAATCGTCTGCTGCATTGTCGTTAGCTTTGTTCACTGGAACATTGTAAGATAAAATAATTGTTATTCGTCTATTTGACATATTAAAGCTCCTTATTTAATAATTGAACAATATTAATTGCCTGTGTTGCACCTTCAATAGTGCAAATGTCCTCTTCTATTGATACATTTTCACAATCATAAATAGTGCCAACCAATCCAAATTCTCTCATTATCATTTCGACCGCAGGAATACTGGGCAACAATTGTTTGCCATCTTTAGGTGATACTGAAATTGATATGTGTCTACACCATCCACAAGGTTGTTCTTCTATTGAGTAAGCTATTCGAAAACCATCAACAAGATAACAAACAGAATTTGTGTCATTACCAACAGCATTTGAGTCATCAATAATCACTCGGGTTAAGTCAGCTATTAATTTATGTTGTTCAGCATAATCAATAACTTTTTTAATTTCAGTTTTTGCTTCTTCATCAATAATTAATACTCTCATATATCTTCCGTAAAACAACTTTTATCTGATTTACCATCAACACAATCACCATTCCTGCCAAAAGCACAATTTATACAAGACCTATTTGACTTCATTTCTTGTCGTTTAACCCAAAAGAATTGTCGTTTAAGAATTAATGCCATAATGCGACAAAAAACATTTTCTTCATAAAATTCACAGTTATTTTTTTCATTCAAAACTATAGGATCATCAACAATAATATTTCTTCTTCTAATTTTTTGTATTGGTTCTAATTGTTCATATTCATGTTCCTCCATGTTTACTAAACAAATATGCATATTATGCTGAAGTTTAAATTTTCGGTTATTTCGATAAGTAATAGAAGTATAATGACCGACATTACTTTCATCTGATAAAAAAATGCAATGCTCACAAAATTTATCTGACATCTTCAATTCCTATATGATTTATATTGTAAATTCTAAATTCTACAATTACTGTATTAATTAAAATTAAAACAAAAGCAAATTGTGGATTGTGCTCTTCTTTAAACCAATCACCACTAATCTCAATAGTAAACAATGAAAGACCATCAGAAAACTTTCTAACAAAATGAAAGAAATTTACTTCCCAGGCATAATTTTTTGATAATCTTGTTGATAGATAAATCATTTAAGTTTAAGTTCTCCTATATAAATTAGGATGATGCTTTATCATATCATCAATAGTTGCAGTTTTTTCTGTCCATTTATTCTTACCACATACGCAATCTGCATTTATTGAATCAATTGGCATAACTAATTCATTTCCACAACTGCAAATAATAACTTTAAAATTTCCTGGTGAACAAGGACCATCATGTATTCCACAACATGTCGGACAATGCTGTTTTGATTCTTTTAGAATCCTAATATCTTTGTTGAGTGTTGAAGCATAAACTATAGTTAAGGCACCAATTTTATTTGTTTGTAACGGCATTGTCATAATTAATAAAGTTGATTTATCAATAATATCATAATTTCGTGCCAACGAATCTTTTGGATGATGTGTCACATGACTATTAATAAATATTCTATCTTCATAAAGATTATCAGGATGAGAACATATTGAAAAACCAAATTTCCTGGCTATTTCGCATGCAGGTATATCAAATCCATGGTCACAATGAAGAAAACTTCTTCGCTGATCATTATATTGTTTCAATATTTTTGACAATTGCTCTAATTGTAGATTAGATAATTCCTCAAAAATAAGTAAACCAATAATAGTACTCTTCATACAGGATGAATAACTTCTTTTGCAAAATGATCTACTAAGTGTATGGATCTATTACCTGTCAAACAATAAACTGGTTGACCTATTTTTAATGTATTGGTTTTATCTAAAGTTACATTTGTTAAAGTAAACTGTGTCAAAGGATTTTCATAAAAGAAATCACCATCAGGAAAAAAGCATTTAACTTCATGTCCGATAAATTTTAAACATTGTTGTAAATTAATGTAATTACCATTTTTAAGAATAACAGTACCATCAGGAAACACAACTTTTTGAATCATATTAATTTCGTAATTTTCTGGATATGTGTAATATAATTCAATAGGTTTCATTGTATATTTTTCTTTTATGATGGATAATATTTACTATATATGAATCTCCCCACAATATTTTTAATACAATCCATTCTTGAAAAACTTCCCAACATGGTTGACATAAAATCTTATCTGAATCATGACTACAAACACCAAGTTTTCGATCTTGAAATATTTGATGTAACTGTGCTATATCGGCTTCACAATCACTTGTTAATCCTAATAATGATTGTGTGATTTGTTTTCGCATTATATTGAGATATATTTCACCAAAACTTCTAATTTTTTCAGAATCCATTGCTTCATTCATTGTTAAAATTTGTCTATTACAAACAACACAATTTTTAGAATTATGAGCCCAATATCGTCTTGCAATACGAGCAGGAGAAAAAGCATATACTAAATGAGCAATAAATCGTTTTTTATTTATATATAAATCATTAAAAGGTTGTAATTTTCTTTCGTGGTTTTGTCGTTCATTTCTTAAATTTTCTTCGTTATGTTGCCGTTGTAGTTCAACTTGTTGTCGTTCTGATTGCTCTTTTATTTTTTGAAGATTATTTTGTTCATCAATCTTTTTCTGATCAATTACACCGGCTTTTAATAATGCATCCTTTAAACTATCCATTTAAGACCTTTGTTTTACTTTACTTATGATATCTTTCTCTATTCGTCTCGTCTCGTTGTTTAATAATCGAATTTGATAAACGATGTAAATTATAAGACATGGACTACTATATAATTTGTACCAACCAGGTAAAACATTACAAAGTATTACGCCTATTATAAAGACTGCTATCATTATAAAAAATATTATGTGTTCTTTTTTCATTTTTCTTTCCTCCTATAAAAAAGGTGATAAAGGCCACGGTGGCAAAGGCAATATTGAATATTGAAAAGATCGTCGTAAAGCTTCAACATTTTTATATTGTTGAATTATAAATTCTAAATCTGTAATATATGATCTGTAGACCTTTTCTTTTTCTTTATATAACTCAATTTGTTCTTGTAAATTTTTAATTCTATCTAAATCCGTTATATGTTGTTCAATCATATGTATTATACCTCATTGACAATAAAGCTAAAATCAGGTACCATAAAATCATCTTCTTTTTTACTGCCAAACATTCCTACAAGCATTTCATAATTTATATTAAAGTTAAGTTGTTTATATTTCACTACAGAAATGTGAGTGGAATAGTTTTGAACAAATTTTAATCCTGGTTGCTTTTTAAATAAACTCACAAACCAACCTAATATTTCAATTTGACCGCCAGAACCACAACGTTTTACAGAAAAAATTGTTTTCCAAAATTCTTTATTACCAAAATTATCAATTAATGTCGTTAAAACGTGTGATACTGTCGTTGTCCATGAGTCTGAATAAACAATTTTACAAAGGTTGTTCCATTTATCTAATAAATATTTCCAATCATCAAGTGTTCCTTGTACATCTATCTTTGGAATATTACATGCTAACATTGAATAATTATAATAAGGACTGCACATATCACAAAAGGCTGCCTGAAATGCATGTAGACTTTTTGGTGTTCTTGTTGAAAATATTGGAAAGAAATCAGTAGTATTAATTGGTATTCGATCTCTTAAAACATCACATAAAGAATCTAATGGCATTAAAACAATATCATCACAATGAATAACAATGTCCTGTTTTTTATCAGTTGTTGAAAATAAATCTTGAAATTTTTTGGGATTTGCTTTAATTATGAGAGTCATTTCACAAAGAAGAGTATACCAAATAATATCTGGTGTAACAACAACACCTAAATGATCAGCCCAACATTTTTCAAGATAATGTAAATAATTTGTATGATAATGTTGAACATCACCTATTGAATCACAACGATATTCTGCTTTATCCGATTGTTTAACTTTTCGACTCATTTGCTTTAAAAAATAGTTTTTATAAGGAATAGGCACAGATGCTTGTTTTTTATTGTCCCATTCAGTTGGTGCTGAAGGAATGCCGACTTTTTCTTCTGAAAGTGTTAAGACCATTTTTTCTCCTTATTTTAAAATTATAGCATGAACTTTCCAATTTTCAAAATGATGACCAATTCGTTTAAATGCCGGTGCAATAGCTCCACGACTTGTTTTTGCTTCAATACCTTCTATAGCTATATATGACCGTCCTTTACGTATAATTACTGTATATTCTTTATTTTTAAATAATCGTCGCATATTTTTGCAAATTATGCTTTCTTTTTAAAAATTGTTTTCTTGAAAAAATAAGATGCTACAAGAAAAGAACAAACAAGAGGTATGAAAAAATGTGTAAGAATAAACATTATCATATTAATTCCTTTCAAAAAGGTTTAAATTTCTGTAAATGCTTTATCTTCAACTTGTTTGTAATATCGAATAAAATTCATTACGTCATGCACAGATGCATCATTACATGATAAATGTTCGCAAGAATGATCATTATCATATATAATTCGCATTGGTTGACCTTGTGGTCCTTTCCACCGTAAAACTTCCCATTGGCCTACTGGCTTTAATGCTCTATCACTCAGCCAAGTTTTTAAATCTTCTAATTTACTGCGGTGTAAAAGACATCTATTAGCCATAGTTATTCCTTATATCTTATATAAATTATTATCTTTAATGTATTGGAAAACATCAGGATGTATTAAATTTGTAGATGATTTTAAACCATCTATAAAATTCATTTGCCAATATTCTTTTAAAGAAGTTCGTACATCGGTAGAACTAATTTTCGATAAAGGTTTTTCTGGCACCAATAACATGTGCGGAGGTTTAAGATACCAACCACTTTTTTTAGCTATTTCTACTCCCGTTCTAGGAATGACTACAAATCTAATCATTCTTTCTAGGTCTTCATAATTTACCCATTTATTAAAAGTATTGGCATTGTCCATTCCAATTGCCATACTAAAATCTCTTTCATTTTTTGCAAAATCTTCACTAAGAAGTTTTTTGACTAAATGATATGTTTCACCACCAAGTTTATGTTTTATTTCAAAATCTGACACTGTTATTCGTCTATCATGTTTTGTTGCAAGTCGACACATGTTTAATCTATGTTCCGGACTTGCCATTCTCTTTCCATAAATATGTTTATAGCAAGGCATGATCCAAACATCATCAAATTGTTCACTGAAATCGAGTAAAAATTTTGCAACTTCTACATGGCCAGGTGTTATTGGATCAAAAGCACCGCCTAAAATTACTGTGTATAATTTTCTTCCGTATGCATGATATTGATGTTGACGTCTTTTAATTTTATTTAAAGTAGCATTAACTAGTTCTTCAGGGTTCCAACCATTTTCATGAATGCCAGCCAATAATGTACAAAGAAGATCACCAGATTCTTCTTTAATATTAGCTATTGATGTAAACCGACTTAATTCAAGAGCTTCTTTAAAAATATCTTCATTTCTTTGCCTCAAAGGTGTTTGTCCAAAAGACTTTTCAAATTGTATACAAATTTTTTTCGATAAGTTTTTAATGTCCATTATTAATCTCCTTAAGATTTTCTCCTGCAATTCCCATTATGATCACTCCACCAAGTATAAGCCAAATAAAGGCCCAATTATATCTTAAGGCAAAAAGACCAGTAAGGAATATACAAAACCCTAATGCAAGAAGTGTAAGTTCTGTAGTCTTTGTTGTTTTTATAGTAAATTCTTTCATAAGCTTTCTAAAGGAACTCCTAACCAATTTGCAAAAGCTTGATCATTAGGACAAATCATAAATCATCTTCCCAAGGACCACAAGGAGAAGGCATATGATCATGTGGTTCTTCTTTAAAATCATGTCGACCTTTTAGCCAACCAATTACAAGACCAAGGACAAATAAAATTAGTGCTATAGGAGTTACAGAATACCATTGCATAAAATATGTCCCTATTTTACGTTATCAGGCACATGCCTAATTTCAAAGATATTTATTACTCGATCTAAACTATCGAATCTTACACCTGCTGTATTTTGAAAGCCGTCCCATATTAAATCTGTTTGTTTATCACTTAATGCAGGAATACTGCCTTCACCATCAGCACCGGGTTTATTTTCTATTTTATAGTCAGATCCCATTATAGAAATAACTTGGTCTTTTGTCATACCCATTTCAACATGAGCAGCTTTTCTTACATAACTTGGATGATTATCACATGTACTGGCAAGCCAATATAAAACAACACCAATTATTATCCATATTAAAGCACTTTTCATAATTTCTCCTTTTCTAATTGATTTTTTAAAAATTCAATTGCTTTTTCGGGTGACATTGTAATATAAAAAGATTGTATTGGTAAACTGGCTACTTTTGGATATGCTATAAAACGTAATTCAACGCTATCAAATATTGGATCAAAATATAATGATTGTGTCATAATTGTCTCAAAAAAATGGAGTAGTAACAATCTGTTTAAAGGTCCATTCTTCCTTCAACAGATTTTCATTTGCATCATACAGAGATAAAGGAGTATTCAGGATTCTCTGTTTGATCGTATTATTACTACTCCAAATTTTTATAAGCATAACTCTACCTATATATATAATCATTACTCCAAATTTTTATAAGCATAACTCTACCTATATATATAATCATTAATTATATCATAGATAGAATTATTTTGTTTTTGATTGTTCGGTCGTTCGACGATTGACTTCTTCGTTTTCCATATGTATAGTCCATTGACTATGCATTTTTTTAAAATCGTCTACGACTTCTTTGCGGATTTGTTCTTTTGTTTTCATATAGCCTTACAATTAAATATAATAACTTTTTAATATTAAAGTTATAAAATAATTTACAAAAAAAAGGCCGTGAGAGAATACCCTTCGCTCACGGCTTTATTATTCTATTATTTGTATGAATTACAAGATAGAATGATGCTTTCTAATTACTTCGACATTTATCATTTAGCATAATGTCCCTGCTCTACCAACTGAGCTATCGACCCTCGTAGTATTCTTTTTTAAAAAAATACTGTGAGGGTCGAACTGGAATTGAACCAGTGACTGGAATAGTAATGACAAATTCTCCATAATTATTGGCTTTTAGTATTAGTATGGAACGTTCACTCGCATAATTATGAATTAGGACCATCACAAGTGTCAAGTGAGCCCTAATAAGTATGAATATAAATATTATGATACGTTCATATTATCCATTAATAAATTGAAAAATATATTTGCCAATATTGAGTGAATTATCAACAACAGTATCATTTGCTCTTGCTCTTGCTTTTTTCACGGCTGCAATCAAAATATCAATCCTCGAAAGGATATCACTTTTTTGTGCAGGTGAAAGTAATCCACTGAAATTTGTTTGTTTCCAATTACCGACAGGAACATCTTCATTAATAAGTTGAACCTGTGGAGGATGTTTGTCAGTTCCTGGATGTAAAGTAATAGGTTTTGCAATTTTATTTGTTCTGACCCTTGATGTCGGTTCGGTTTTAAATCGACCTTTTCCGGCTTCGGTATCAGGAAGCCATTTCTTTGCTGGATCCAATGTCGGAATAACATCATAAATTTGTGTTCTTAAACTTTCCAATTGATTTTCAAGTTGTACTAATGCCTGAACCGGTACATTCTTAATTGTTAAGTCTTTGCCATCTTCGCCATTAATATTAATATCACCTTTTGCTTTTGTGTTGGCATCTTCTTTTTGTAAAATGATATCAAACAGTCTGGTCATCGATTTTTCAAAATATGTTAATTTGTCGCCCACTGTTGTAATTGGAGTTGGTAATTCCTGTTCAGGAATATCTTTATCTGAATCTGCAAAGGGTTCATATAACTTCGCGTGTGTGCTGAATAAGTGTGCCTTTTTTGTAAAAGTTTGATTGGTTTCAGCAATAATTTTACCTGCAGTTCCTCTGACATCTTTTTCTACCGCTACTAGCTCATGTAATTTTCCCATAAAACACTCCTGTTAAAATTTTGTTTATATATAATTTTCTGTTGTTGTAGTATTATTAACATGCCTTTTTTACTCCTTAATTTACGATAGTCAGATCAATGAAAAAATATATAGCAAATAATATATTAAAATAATCATATTGTCAAAGTTTTATTGAAATTCGGGCTAAAATTACATCGAGAAATTTAATCGGTTTACCTTATTACTATACAATCATATTTCTTGTGTAAAATTTTTAATAATCTCCTTATAACTTCGCTATTATTAAATAAAAAAAGAAAGGAAAGGAGGTCACTATGAAAATGTTCTTTTTAATCTTATTAAGCATCTGTTTGTGTTACAGCAAAGAACATTATAGGGACACAACTTACATCCATGCGTTTAAGTTTATTGATGCTTTGGAAAACCAGAATCAACATAACTATAGAGGCTCTGGGTATTATGAGTACAGCTTTCATCCAATAAGTTTGTTTCCGTTGTTTTGCTTGCAGGATAAAGTTGTAGACAAGTTTATGTCCCAAAATCCTAAAGATGTAATATATTTAACAGATTTAATAAATTTCTATAGAACTATAGAAAAAAGTAGTGTGACATTTACACGTTTGTATATTGGTGTCGTGCATTATATACAAATTGGTAGATCATATCCAGTAAAAAAATATTATACATTGTATACGTGCATGTCAACTGATAACAAATCGTGGTTCATAGATAAAACACCGCTGACGGTGACATTGATTTTGACAGATCGTTTCAAACATTTATATGGGTGTAAATAATATGAAACACATAACATTTGCTCTTATGCTACTTTTATTTTGCGCGCCGTTGAATAAGACTTATGTTAATATTAAAGAAACAATTGATGAACAACTCGCAAAAGATAGATATAAAATCTATACTGAAAGTGTAGAATCAGTGAGACCAAAATTATTAAATGACAGTATTGTAAAAGTTGATACAATAAAAAGCGTTACAGGCAGCAAATTCTATGTTTTAACGGTTAAAATGAAAAGTAAATACTAAAGAGTAAGAGATAATTGTTGGGCATTTCTTGCAGATTTGACGGCTCGCAAAAGTTTTAATTGATCACTGGCGTCAGCAACCTGGCGCCAGTATTTTTTCACAATCTTTTTAAGAGACACCAATTGCTTAGGTGACATCCATGCTCTTTTGATTTGTTCATTTTCCGAAATATTTGGTGCAAATTTTTTCACATTGTGCATGTTTCGTAATAATTGTTCTGATAACGATGACAAATACTCTCCATCACAACCAGAAAAACCAACTTCATTGTGAACAATTGTCACACCGGCATCTTGCTCAGCGACAGTTTGATGATTAAAAAGTAAAAGTAATGCTTTTTTGGCCCAAAGATCATCTGATGCGAGTTTGCCACGAACAAATTCTTCGATTTCTTTCTTTTTGATTTCACTTCTGAGTTGAAAAGTTTCTTCACATAAACACATGAATTGATGAGCATCGGTGATGTTTAATTCGAAATCATTTGAAGCAAAACTTTTGGTTGTCTCGTCATTGAATTTTGACCTGGGAACAGTTACCACTATTTTGCCATTATTCTGTACTAAGCCAAAGCTAAGGAATCTCGCTTTTGTTTCTAATTGACTAAAATTCATATCAAAACTCCTTGCTGACGTTGTTTTCGTCGAAGACGAAGATCTTTTTTATGTTGAATTTTTCGTTGTTCATCTAAGACTAAATCGTCGTTAGTTTTGAAACCTTTATTAAATTGACAACTTTCGCATGGTCCTTCTTCGCTACACCATTTTGGTTTTGCCAAAATATACATACCAACTTTTTCACATTTATATTCAGGCAACCATCGGCGTTTGCGCATCTTTTACCTCAAATTTTACAAAATTTTCATATTCGTCTTCAGTCCACTCTCGTTCAATATGTGGTCCTACTAATTTTGCTTGAACAACTTCAACAAATAATTCATGGTTTTCTTGCGTATGCTCAATACCATAACGCTCCAAATTTCCCCATAAACCATCAACATAATTCTTTAAACGGATGATATAAACGATTTTGTGATTCGGAATGTCGATTAATGATTTCATTACCTTTATTTTTTGCTGGTCTGTCATATAGATATAATCATGTACTTTTGTTAGAATGTGCCATAAAAACGTAGAAAACATTTATAATTTGTTTATTTTTTCACTATTTTAAAGGATATTTTATGAAAGTACTTATTGTTGAAGACCAAAAAGACACATCAGAATATTTATCGACATTACTACAGTCGTACGACATTATAGTGCATACATGCACTAATTCACTACAGGCTTTAGAATTGGTATGTTCAAACCAATACAATTGGGCTATAATTGATCTTAATTTAGAAGGGTCAATACAAGGTGAAGAATTAATTGAAGAATTAAAAAAATACCGACCCGAAATCAAAATGATTGTGTCAACTGGATTATTTCTTTCTAATGATCAAAAAAACAAATTCATTAAACTAGGAGTCAAAGCAGTTTTAGAAAAACCTTATCAAGAAGATGTCCTAATCAATCTTTTGTTCAACAAATTAATTAACTAAGAATTTCAGGTTTAATACTACATTATTTTATTATGTGCATAAAGATTAAAAACTCAGCGAATCATCTACTTTATTTTTCACTGAGAAACAAATCACAAACTAAAGTTGTTTCATAATATACTTCAGATCAACGACATTAAATTAATAATTTATTTATTATTTCATTATTAAGGAACCAATTTAAGGAAAGGATATTATGAAACATTTTTCACAATTACAAATAGAATTTGTAAAAAAATCTTATTACAACGCACTATATTTTAATCCTTATGAAACATTTGAATCATTTGTTCGAGGACAACTTTTTTATCATCCTCAAACTCGAAACAGAGTTCAATTTCATTCTTTACCTAGCTCCATGCAAAATATGATAAAAAGTCGTTGGGAGCAAAAGCAGCATGATACTGTGCTCCAAAATATTGGCACAAGAGCCAGACAAAAAACAAATAATTAATCTTTAATATCTTCTATCTTTATTGAAGTTCCGTTCTCGCGGCTCTCTGTTGAAGTTACGTTCTCGAGGTTCTCTTTCTCTTGCTTCGTTGACTACTAGCGGTCTACCATTAAAACTAAAACCATTGCGATCGGCAATTGCTTTCTCTCCATCTGCGACTTCAACAAAACCAAAACCTCGTGATCTCCCTGTGGCTTTGTCCATAATAACATTTGCAGATGTAGCACCATACGGTTCAAAACATTGTTTAAGTTCATCATCCGTTGTGCTGAAAGGGATGTTACCGACATAAAGCTTCTTACTCACAAAAACCCTCCTAAAATAAGTGATTAAATCATAAACGTAAACATGATTCTTTATATGCAGAAAAAAAGTAGAATTTAACAATTTAGCAGAAAAATTCTAAAGCTTAGTTTCTTTATAGTTCCTTTTAGTTAGTTTTCTATTTAATTTTTCTTCTAAAGAAGATTTAGCCTGCTCTAAACTCGGTGATTCATCTATAATAGCTATTTTTGTCGTATTTGGATATCCGATACGACCATAAGCGTTAGCAGCTGCATAAGTACCGTCATCCTTTTGCATTATCACAAAATAATGAAATTTGTTATTGGGTCCTTCTCGTTTTGTAATATACTTTCTGAAAATAGGATTTCCTGTAGATCCAATAGCTGCTCTAAGTTTATCTAAAGTATCACTAGATTGAGATCTTGAAGGATCATAAATTTTAAGACCACTAGTTTCAGATCTTTTGGGTGGTTTTCCTGTTACTTTCCTACGAGACTGTGGATGACGGTGTAAATATGCAATTTGCAAATCATAAGGAACATTCATCCATTGACGAGCTTCTTTAATAAATTCTAATAAAATTGCAGCTAAATGTTTCATTCATCTTTCTCCTTATTTCTACCAAAAAACATTCCGCCCCTTTTCCATGGCGGTATAATTTTTCTGATATTTATCAAAACAAGAACAAGAATTATTGCTATAACAACCATTAAAATCAAATATGACCATAAAAATTCCATTTAATATCCTCAATATTATAGTGTTTTTCATATTAATCTGTATATGTGTTTGACACTGACCAATCTAATTTTTTATCTTTTAATATTTTTTGTGCATCTTTTAAAGCTTTATTATTAACGAAATGAATGTGCTTTTCATCATCAGGTTCTCTATAAACGTCATCACCTAATTTATTTTTAAGAACATCAAAATTCTTTTTAAGCTCTGCATAATTAACAAATTCTAACCTATTTTTTGATTTACCTTTAATAGACTTAACTACTCGATGTTTTGACCTATCAGCATCCGGATGCTTTTTAAGATATAGATTTAGTGCTTCTTGAGATGGAAATAATGCACCTGCTTTAAAAAATTCTTTCTGGATTTGAGCAATATGCTTCATAATTATTCCTTTACAAAAGATTTTTTAATCTCATCAATTATTTCTTCTTCATTGTTGAATGGTTTTTCGCCTTCTTTTTTCGCTTCTTCCTCCATAGCATCTAGCCTCGTGTAGTATGATGCAGGCAGTTCCATGAGATGATCCATTGAAATTTTTGTTGCTCTAATAACGTCTTGCTTACCATGCTCAAACTCTACTTTAATGCCCATCAACAATTGTTTTGGATCGAATTCTCTAGGATGCTTTCCATCTGCAAATCCACCATTCATTGGCTCTTCATATTTATCATAAAGCAATTTCAAAAAAGCTTCACGATCACTACGTTTAAACAATGACAACAATTGTTCTTTAGATCTATCAGTAACCATACTACCTCAATTCGTTTTCTAGTCTATTTTCGACAACGGCATAAGAAGATCAACTTTACCCCTTAAACATCAAAAAAACCTAAATTAGATGAAAGAATGCTAACTAACCTATATCCTCTAAGACTTACACCTTTATAACCATATACAGCATATAAATCAAATTTTTTACCTGTTTTTGCTTCATATTGTTCAATCATTATTTTAGCTTTTTGTCCTATTTCAGCTTTATCTGACTCTACTGCTTTTTTATATTCTGCATTTAATTTTTCAAAATCTGGTTTTTGTTTTGGTGAGTCAGGTCCTTGCACATCTAATTTTTTTACTAAATCATTTAAAAACGCAGTTAATCTTGTATTATATATAGAATGACTGGAATCGGAAAAAATCGCTATTTTTCTATTTAAATAACTTTCTGCTTCTTTTACAGTAGAAATGTTTTTTACCTCTTTTTGTATTTTTTTCAATTTATCTGTAATATCCCAATCGTGAGACGTTTCTGATTGTTTATAATGTTGTATTTTTTTGTCTATATTTTCTTTCAAATTTTTAAGTTTAACATTATCAGTTTCAGCTTTTTCTTTACTAGTTAGTCGTCTTTTTGATTTAGGATGTTTTTTTAAATAAGCTTTTTGAAATTCTATTGACAAGTCTTCCCACTTACGAGCCTCTTTAACAAATTCTATTTGAATCACAGCTAAATGTTTCATTTTACTTTCCTTATCAAATTTAGTAACAACATCTTTCTCCAAATATTCAGCTGGTGTAAAAGGTCCCTTTTTATTTTGTAACATATTGCCTCGATCGATGCCAGTATTCATTCCTCGACCCGGACCTTGTTTTTTATATGGATCACCGATGCCGTCTTCAGCTAAACTGGGCATAAAAATTTTTTCCTTTTCCAACAATTTAATATTATCTCTATTTTAGCATATTTATATAATAAAAAGAAAAAGAAATATGAATATGAATGATAGTACAAAAAAGAAAATAAAAGAATCATTGAGATTAACAAAACTAAAACGTCAAACACAACGTTGTAAAAGTGTAGAGCTCAAAATAGATTATTCAAATCTTAACAAACAACAAAAAGAATTTCTCAAAATGTTTTTTGTTGAAGCTAAATGGTTATATAATTTTATTCTTTCACAAGATAATATTTTTAAACTTGATTACAAAATTTCTACTGTTGTCATTTTAAAAAACAAATGTCAAGTTAGAAAACAACTACGTTATTTATTAGCTAAAAACAAACAAGATATTTTAAATCTTATTCGACAAAACATTACTGCGCTTTCTAAATTGAAAAATAAAGGCTGTAAAGTAGGTAAATTAAAATTTAAATCTTCTTATAATTGTATTGGTCTGTCGCAATATGGTCATACACATAAAATAACTGGTAATAATCGAATAAAAATAAATGGTATTAAAAAACCTATAATAGTATATGGTTTAAATCAAGTAAAAAATAATTATGAAATAGCTAATGCTAAATTAATACAGAAAGCATCTGGTTATTATATAAAGTTAGTTTGTTATGAACTTAAATCGCAATCTGAACGGAAAGGAGAAGATATAGGGATTGATTTTGGAATAAAGAATAATTTTACATTATCTAATGGTAAAGTAATTAATGTTATATCTATTGAAGAAACAGAACGACTTAAATTGTTACAAAAGAAGATGCAAAGACAGCTTAAAAGTTCTAACAATAGATACAAAACAAAAACTAAAATTCAAAAAGAATATGAAAAAATAACAAATAGAAAGAATGACGCTGCAAATAAGATTATTAACTATTTATTGACAAATTATAATAGAATTTACATACAGGATGAACAATTATCTGATTGGCAAAAAAATTATAAAAAAGTACAATACAATTGTTTAGGTAGAGTTAAATTTAAATTGAAACGATCAAATAATACTTTTGTAATCAATAAATATTGCGCTTCAACCAAATTATGTTATTGTTGTGGTAAAATAAATAAAATTAATTTGTCACAAAGAATTTATGAATGTAGTTGTGGGTTAAAAGAAGATAGAGATCTTAAAGCAGCAAAAACTATAAAATATTTAGGACAACAGCAGCAACAGTATAATGTACCTATGGACTATAGGGATGTTAAGTTTGTGGAGAATATAACCTCTACGTTAACAATTGGTTCACCATTTGTTAATATAAGTTATATTCAATGAAGCAAAAAGCTATATTAGCAAGTCATGGATCACCTACACCATTAGGAACAAAAATGAAAATAAATAAAATTAAATCAGATACATTAGGCGAATTACAATTTATTAAATTTTGTACTGTTAACGAAATTTCAATTAAAAAAATAACAGAAAAAAGTAAACGTACTGCTGATTTTATTTTATCGAAAAATTCAATAAATGTAATTGCTGAAGTTAAAGATGTTGAAAAGAATAATACTACACTGATATATGCTGGGGAAAAAGCAGGCAAAGTTGTTCGACATAAAATAGATTCATCTTATCAACAAATAAAAAATGAATGTGAAAATCTTTATCCTGGAATATTAGTAATTTATACAAACCAACCTTCTTTTGTTAGCTCGATTACAGCTGAAGATGTTTCAGCTGCAATGTTTGGTTTTCATCAAATTGTATTGGCCAGTAATTATAAAAATAAAATCATACGTAAAATTGGAGAAAAATTTGGACCAGGAAGACGGACAACATCAAATCATTGCAAATCATTAAGTGCAATAATAACTTTAGAACAAACTCGAAACAATGATTTTATTAATACTGTTTATCATAATCCATTTGCAAAAATACCATTATGTCTTAATTTTTTTAAAGGACAAGGAATGTATCAATATACTGCAGACAAAGAAAAAATTAAACAAGAATTATTTTCTTCCTGGATTGCTATTTGAGATGAAAGGCGGGAAATTAACGAAAATCTTTATTCATAACATGCATAAAAATCGTAAGAATATCTATTCTATTTAAATAATTATCACAAATTTTCACACATAAATCAATAATCTTTTCAATCTTCGGACTTTTCTGCAATTTTGAACTCTTATACAAATCATCTAATTTAAGATCAACTTTTCTTGAATATTCTTCAACCTCTTCAAACGGCATTGAACCATTTCTAATTTCTTTCAGTTCCTCTGCATCAATGTTTGTTCTATCAACATTTACTTTTCCAGTTTCCATGATTTCAAGAGCCATGCGACATAAACGAATCAGATGCATTGCATGCTTAGTGTCGTACCCAAATTTTGCTTCTAAATCAGCTCTTTTAACATTTCTTGTTTTCTTCCAGTCTACAAATCTTTCCCATTCTTTTGAAGCATGATAAAATAAAAGTTCCTTTTCTGCTTCTGCAAGATATTCTTCTTTTATATATGAAGGTCCTAATGCTCGTAAAGTATTGGCTTGAGATTTAACACCAACCTGTAAATACTCAATAGCCAATTTACGTTTATTTTCAATAATATATTTTGTAAACAATGGCATGATATAATCGGAATAAACACCGTCCAATTCAGCTAAAAAATCTTCTTTACTATCTGCAATAAAAAAATCACCTATAGTAGAATATACAATAGCTTTTAATTGAGCTGTTGGAAAGGTTGATGTCGGTTTCAATCCAAAATCAACTCTTTCAGGTTTTTCTTTTGGTGGATCTAACAAAAATTTCCGATGTGTTTTAATACGTTCTAATTGTGCGATCGCATACCCTGCAAACGTATATCTACATTTTTTACTAACAAATAAATCTCTATTTTCTCGTAACAGGTCCCAATGTTTGGTTGTTCTGATGATGCATCGTTCAGGCATCCAAAGTAAGTCCATCATATTTGGATTGTTGTCCGCGATTAGTGCAACAGCTTTTCTGATATCGTAAATAGTTTTGTCTTCGTCGGGATAATCAGAAAATTGTTCAAAACGTCTCATACTGTAGAAATATTCTTTTCCTGGAATCATGACACCGGCTTTATCAATGTCAGAAAAAGAATTATTTGTGCCGTAGGCTTGTGATCCAACTACAGTTTCAAAAATAGTTCGTTTATCTACATATTTATGATCCATTTTCTTATTGTCTTTTCTGTTTAAGCATTTTTAATAATTTTTCAAGTTCAACATTAGCAATATAAAACATTGAAATAGCAACACCACCAAGAGCCATTGATAATGGAGTATTATTCCATTGACTGATACCTTGCACACCGCATGCAACACCAACAATCGCATAAAGAAACATTTTTATTGTAATGAAAATCATATTTGTTTTAGCCTTGCTAAATTGTGTTTTTCTCTCAATTCAATACCATATTGTTTAAGTTCTTCAACCAAATCCATAACATCCTTTACTGTGGGTTCAGGAAGATTATGTGATTTACTATCGGCACCCAAATTTAAGAAATGAGGATGAATATCACCAATCCAACTTGCCAAAGTTTTAACATCAAAGGCTAAAACTGGTTCAATTGTTACAAACAATTTGAAGTTCATTGGCATTCTACTACTAACATGTCTCATAGACAACCATCGAGATTCAGGTATTGGTGCTTCACTAATGCCATCAATAATTCTATTTGTTTCAATCGTTGTGCCCAAAATACTATTTGGTGGAAATTTATCCAAATAGTTTAAATATCGTGATGGATTTTTTGTCTGAAACACATAAGTGTTTTCAGGCCATACGCAACAATGAGCAATTATTCTATTTATCCATGCTTCAGATACAGCATTTGCAAATAAATCATTCATATATTCAATGAAAATCGTTTTTGTGTCTTTAAATCCTCCATAACAGACTTCAAATTCATGCTCAAACAACGACAGAGGTCCACAATATTTTGACGGTCTTCCTGAAACTGGATGATCCACATAACAATACTTACATTTGTGTGGACATTCGCCGCCTAAATGTTCATGCATATGCGTGACCCAAGGATACATGTTCGAGCCAGTTTTATTTTTCTTTAAAGCCATAATTAACCTCCTAAAATTAGAGCTTTTGCAGTAGGCCCTTTTGTTACCGTAAAGTATATGCACTCGTAGTTTACTTGTCTTATAGACATAGATAACGGAACCTACTGCAGAAACTCTTTATAACTTTTTTAACGATCTAATTATTCCACAATGACAACTCATATATCTACTCATCGTAAGTATATAAAACCTGTCTATCTCGACATTCATTTTTTTTGATGACATTAGCATCAACTTCTGATGTTTGTAGTTTGTTTGATTCTGATGAATTTGAATTCATGTTCAATCCTCTCTAATAAAGACATGTTGTTCGACATATTGTCGATCTTTGGAAAAAATTGGTATATTAAAATCTTTTTCACCATTTATAACACACCAACCGCGTTTTCTATGAACCGGATAGTCATTAAAATTGATACCTTTTTGAGAAAATAACATTTCCTGAATTTGTTTACAATTCTTTTTGTGAAGTTGCTTATGTGAAAAATTCTCTTGGCCTGCACTTTGTATCGCATTTCGTGTCGCATCTTGTTGACGCCATAAAAAATAATTGCAAACTTCATCTTGCGGCATTGAAAATGCTCTGCTATCAAAGCATACATTTTCATGACATATTGATGAAAAAACTACACTTGCTCTTGCTGCAGATATTGAAACAATTTTATTAATTTCGTAACCAAACCATCCTTCTGTTGTAATTTTTCTATAGTCAGTCAATAAAAAACTTATTTCATCACTTTGCGAATAAACGAATTCACATCCTTGAATTTCATGATAAAGTGCAATAGCCGTACTTACCATTGTATCAACAAATACTTCTGACCATTTTCTTCCAAACATTCTTTGTGTAAATGTATGAAATGCTCGACCGTCGATGCGTATGATTACCGGTATACGTCGAGGCAATACAGCCGAAGACACTGCTTCATATTTCTTCATGCGACTAGCTATTGCACTATGATCCATGATTTTTCCCTTTGTTTATTATTTACCAAATACAGCTTCAAGTTTCTTAAACATATCTTTTTCTTCTGTAGAAATTTTACCAATACCAAGAAGTCCTCCACTAGCACTAGCAATATGATGAGCTCGCTGCATTAATGATGCCTTAAATGCTCTTTTCTCATCTTTTGATAGTTGTTCGCATAATCCTTTAATATAAGCAGCCCAAGCTTCAAAGAGTTTTTCATCGGGTTTTCGAATTAACCACTGAGCAACTGTTCCATATTCAGGACTATCTTTTTTAAGAAAATTAAGAATTGCTTTTCGCTCTACTTCATCTACATCACCATCAGCCCATGCTACTTCAATTAACGGAATAATTGATAATGAAGAAAGTGTTTCAGGACGAATATCAAGTTGTACAAGCTTTTTGAGAATTTCTTCATTTTTAATGCCTGAAACATTTGCAAGCTCTTCTTGTGACTTCTTAAGAGCTTGCAAAGTACGAAGATTCTGTATTAATTGTTGATCTTCTCTCAGAAAAAAACTATCAAGAAGATTACGTGATAAATCTGCAAAATCAGATGTTTTGTTAATCATATTAACTCCTTTTTAACGTTTATTGAATTTCATATACGATTAAAAACTGCAAGTTGCACGTTCATTTCTAACCATCGACTTTCGTTGTAAGGAGAACAATACTTATTCACTGTTTCTTGAATCATAGGATATGTACATTCATTCCCCCAATCATGAACACTTATTACAGAACCTGAAGTCAACAAAGGCACAAATGTATTGAACTCACGCGCCTTATTTGCTCCATCACAATACAAATATACAGGACCTACATTTGCCCATTTGATGATTTCTTCTTTTGTATTAGAATCAAATTCATCCATCTTCTTATATTGCACTCTAAGTTTATGTAATAAAACTCCATCATTTAAAGTATCATTTAAATCAATTGAATAAATGGGTATTTCCATTTTCAATGCCCATAAAGCCAATACTATTGTAATAGCACCATAACCTGTGCCTATTTCGATTATGGCTTTGATTTGTTGGTTATGCATTATCACATCATCAATAATGAAATACAACCAATAATTGTGTTGCATCGGTCTACCTAAAAACGTAGTATGCCAAGGAATGGCTCGACCGCTACATTCATTCCAGGGTATCATTGTAATTGTTTCCTGTGGTTGAATCAATGTAAATGAGTAACAACGACGACGACGACATAACTACAAGGACTTTTATTATCTAAGTTTTTAATAAAGATGAATAATTTTTATCATAAGACAGTCTTCTATCACATTTCTTTAATTGTAATCATAAAAATAATCATAGAAATTTGGTAAATTAACAATCAACTTAATCATATTTTTATCATGACTGTAACATAAACGTAACATATTAAAAATCGAGGCGATGATGAAATGAAAATTAAGACTCCATATTATTTAATAGATGAAAAAAAATTACTAAAAAACTTGCAAAGAATTAAACTAATTAGAGAAGCATCTACCGCCAAAGTCCTTCTTGCTACAAAATGTTTTTGCTGCCCTTCAGTTTTCAATTTAATGAAGCAATATCTTGATGGCACAGTCTCCAGTTCAGTATATGAAACAAAACTAGGTTCTGAAGAATTTGGTAAAGAAACAGTAGCATATTGTGTCGGCTATTCAAAAGAAGATATTGATGAAATAAAAATGTATGCTGATAAAATAATTTTTAATTCAATATCACAATTAAAAATGTTTGGTGTTTACAGTAAAGATATGGAATCTGTAGGACTCCGAATAAATCCCAATATAAGTTATTCTCATTTCGATTTAGCCAATCCTTCAAGAAAAAATTCAAGACTTGGTGTTGGTAATGTTGATGACATCATTGATGTCTTACATATGTTGGATGGTGTAATGTTTCACTTTAATTGTGAAAATGATGACTTTAATGCATTTTCTGTAATGATAGATTATATTAGTACAAATTTTTCAGAAATATTAAAAGATCTAGAATGGGTAAGTCTAGGTGGAGGTATATATTTTAGTAAAGAGAATTATCCTGTTCAGAAATTTTGTGAAAAAATAAAATCATTTAGTAAAAGATTTAATGTACAAGTTTATTTAGAACCAGGTGAATCTATAATTGATAGAGCTGGTGAATTAGTCACAACAGTCGTTGATATTACTAATAATGACTGTGATCTTGCTATTGTTGATGCATCAATAGAAGCGCATATGTTAGATTTATTGACTTACAGACAATCTGCAATACTTAGTACAAATGGTAAATACAAATATACTGTATGTGGTCGGTCATGTCTTGCTGGTGATATTTTTGGTACGTACAAGTTTAAAGATAAATTGAATATAGGTGATGAAATTAGATTTGAAAATGCATTAGGATATTCTATAGTAAAGAAAAATTGGTTTAACGGATTACAAATGCCGTCAATAGTCGTAAAAAGATTAGATGATTCACTTGAAATTATTAGAACATTTACATATAATGATTTTAGAAATAGTATTTAAATAGAAGAAAGAAGGTGTAATATGAATACTTTAATCATTGGAGCGGGTGGAGTAGCAAAAATTACAGCACATAAATGTGCTCAAGTCAATGATATCTTAGGTGATATTTGTATTGCATCTAGACACCAAGATAAATGTGATGAAATTATAGAAAGTGTTCATCGAAAAAACAATATTAAAAATAGAAAAAAGCGAATATTTTCAAAACAATTGAATGCCTTTAATGTAAGTGATACGATTAAACTTATTGAAAAAACTGATTCATCTATTGTACTTAATTTAGGCACAGCTTTTTTAAATATGTCAATACTTGAAGCTTGTATTAGAACAGGTGTAAGTTATTTAGACACTGCAATCCATGAAGAACCTGATCGTGTAGCAACAATATGCGAGCCGCCTCCTTGGTATGCAAATTATGAATGGAAGAGAAAAGATCGTTGTGATGCGGCTAAGATTAATGCAATTTTGGGTATTGGTTTTGATCCTGGTGTTGTTAATGCTTATTGTGCATATGCACAAAATAAATTGTTTGATGAGATTGATACCATTGATATTTTAGATGTTAATGCTGGAAGTCATGGTCGATATTTTGCTACAAATTTTGATCCTGAGATTAATTTTAGAGAATTTGTTGGTGATGCTTGGGAATGGGAAAATCGTGTATGGACAAAATATCCAATGCATGCTGTAAAGAAAATATATGATTTTCCTGTAGTAGGTAAGCAAACCATGTATTTGACCGGTCATGATGAAATCCATTCTTTACATAAAAACATAAAAGCAAACACAATTAGGTTCTGGATGAGTTTTAGTGATCACTATATAAAATGTTTTTCTGTTTTGAAAAATATTGGATTATTATCTGAAAAATCTGTAAAAACTGCTGAAGGTATTGAAGTCATTCCACTTAAGGTAGTAAAAGCTTGTTTACCTGATCCAAAATCATTAGCAAAAGATTATACCGGCAAAACATGCATCGGTTGTTTAATTAATGGTACAAAAAATAATGAAAGAAAAGAATATTTTATATATAATATTTGTGATCACAAAGAATGTTTTAAAGAAACAGAATCACAAGGGATTAGTTATACCGCAGGTGTTCCTATTACAACTGCAGCTGTATTATTAGCTAAAAAAATCTGGAATCCAATGAAAATGGTAAATGTTGAGGAATTAGATCCGAATCCATTTATTAAGTTACTTGGAGAAATGGGTCTTGGAACAGAAACAATTGAAATAACAAAAAATAATCAAATGTTATGTTTATAAAGAAAAATAACAACTTCAATTACAAAAGTAAAAAGTAAAATTAATACTAATAAAACAGAAATTAAAAAACTTTTAAATGTGTTGATTGTAGCTTTGTGTATGTTTACGTTTCTTTGATAGAAGAAAAGTGTAGATAAAATTGACAGTGATAATAAAATTACCGTAATAGTAATTATTTTCATGTTGCCTCTTTATATTCAATAAATTTTGGCATATCATCTGGATGTAGCATTAGAGTTAGTCCGCAGTCATGACCACAGAAAAATGAATGTTTTATACAAGCTAATCCTGGTTGAAGTTGTGCTATTCGATTTTCATGTTGTTGAATCCATGGTGGAGTATGCGGCAATGAAAAAGTTTTTCCATCATTACGGACAAATGTAAAATATGTCCGAGAACCACCGTCCCAAAATGATGTGACGTCAAATTGTTTTTCTTCAGTAATTACAAAAAATTTACGACCTTTATAATCTGAATAAATACTTTTCATTAATTTGACAATATTGGGATATTGTTTTGTTGTAATTTTCATAATAAACAATTAGGATTTTCAATACATCCTATACATTGAATGCCTATATTAGGGCAATTATTTTTACCACAAATTGCAATGTTCACTTTAATAGTTTTTAATTTTCCTTTTTTATTATGAAATGGGCATACAGCCTTATCATTTGTCAAAGTAAGATTACATTCTGGACAATGATATTCGATAATATTATTATCATGCATGTTAATTATAATCATCAAAAAAATCGTAGATCACTGTATTCTACATAATTGATAATTCAATTAATAGAAATTGGTTTAATCAACTTTTTAGAAAGGATTACATATGACAGATCAAGAACGTATAAGTCTACTTGAACAAAAAGTAGAAAAAATTGCTGCTGTTTTGGTAAGTCATGGTATTAATGTAAAAGGTATTAATAATGTAGTAGTTAATAAAAAATCAAAGAGAAGTTATGGTTTTAAGCCTGATTTACCAGACCAACGAGACTTTACTTTTGCTTCGCTCGGAAAAACAGTTACTTTGCCGGCACTTATTGATCTTAGACCACACGATTCTCCAATCGAAGATCAAGGTGATTTAGGTAGTTGTACTGCACATGCGCTTGCAGGCGCTCTTCAATTTCTTGAATTAAAAGACAAATTGCCGTTGGTAAATATGAGTAGGTTGTTTATTTATTATAATGAAAGAGCTCTTGAAGGAACAATTAGATCTGATAGCGGCGCTGCTCTTCGTGATGGAATTAAGACATTGGCAAAACAAGGTTGTTGTGCTGAAAATGAATGGCCTTATATTATTCCTAGATTTGAGTTAAGACCATCAACAATTTGTTATAAAGATGGTGTAAAACATATTATTCAAAGTTATTATAGAGTTATTACTTTAAATGATATGAAAACATGTTTAGCTTCTGGTTATCCATTTATTTTTGGTTTTACAGTTTATGAAAGTTTTGAAAGTGATCAAGTTGCAGCAACAGGTATTGTTCCTATGCCTGCACCCGGTGAACAAGTATTAGGTGGTCATGCAGTTTTAGCTGTAGGTTATGATGATGCTAATCAAAGATTCATTGTCAGAAATTCATGGGGTACATCATGGGGTAGTAAAGGATATTTTTACTTGCCTTATGCTTATGTAACAAATCGGAATTTAGCATCTGATATGTGGTATGTTAGTCGCGCAAAAGGTTTATAAAAAAGTAAGAGGGGTAACTATTTTTACCCCTCTTTCTATCTATTATACCAAACGATATGTGTTGCATCTTTAGGTATTGTTGCACTTGCAGTAGATGGTTTTATCAATATTGATTCATCAGCCAAATTGTCTTTAACGGGATATCCAAAACCGTCATAATCTATAAAACTATCACATTCACAATGTTCCAAAAACTCTTTAACAGTATAAACATCATCTTCATCTTCAGGACCATTACCATACATGTTTGTTTTACTAAACTTTACTGGTTCATTATACATTTTTTTGAACCTTACAATTTTGTTCCCATGTTAAGACCATGCCTATTAAAATAGCGAATAAGACAAAAGGATGAATCATATAAAGTACACAGCAAATACAAATAATAAGTGCTATGGTTATTAAAAACATTGGAATTGTCCGCATATAATGACGCAATTTTCCTCCACACAGTTTGCATGCAAGTCTGCTATTTGAATGAGGATTTTCGCAAAGAAAACAATTCATAATTTACCGTCCTTTCTAATTATTTTTCCCAACTTTCCCAACTTTGTTGTGCTTTGCCTGTCAGATTTTTATACAAATTACATTTTCCGCATTTCATAGATTTAATATTTGATACTAATTCTTGATCTGTCGAATCAACATCACCAATTTTATAACAACTATTACATTCACCAACAACAATTGAACCATCAATATTAATTGACGGCACACACATTTTTGCCATTTTAAATCGTAAATACATTATCGCAGTTTTAAAATTGTCAAAATAATGAATAAGCGACCGCAAATTAAAACATAAAGGACTTTGTCTTGTACATAATATATTATTTGTTAATGCACGACCAAATGGTGATACAAGCAATAAATTATTGACGTAATTTAAATTTTCATTATTAACAAATTTTATACGTTGAGGATAATATCTAGAATCATTAGTAATTTGAAAAGTAACATTTGATTTTAGTATTTCATCTGAATAGTCTTCATTATTCAAAAACATTCCATTTGAAGCTACTAACAATGTTATAATTTTTTTACTTTCAATATAAGTTTTAGCAATACTAACAAAATCTAAAAATTGTGGATGTTCTGTAGGTTCTCCGCCTGATAAAAAGATCATTGTTGGATCAAATTTCATAACAAATTCTAAACATTTTATATATGTTTGAGCAGACATATGTTTACCATCAGGCGTAGAATTTATCATGCAATGAGAACAATTCATTCTACATGCATTAGTTATTCGTATTAGCATATATGTTTAATCAATTTGTAAAACGTAGAAACTGTGTGGTGATTAGGCGGCAATTACTTAAAGTTCTACTTCCATACCTTCTTTAGCTAATATTATATTTAGATTTTCATATAGTCTATTATTCCACCAATTTTGAATAGTATCTAAAAAATCATCGGTATGTTTTGGATTATAATGAATACAATATAATTTCTTTACATTTGCTTGCATAGCGTTGTCTATAGCCATAGCATACGAACTATGACCAAATCCTTGCACAATCATTTTATCACTATTATATTCATCAGCTGTATACTGAGTATCATGAATCATAACATCACAATTTTTAGCAAAATTGATAACAGCTTTGTCACCACCAATTTTTGATTCATTGTCCCAAATACAAGCAACAGTCTTATCTGTTATTAAACTTTTTATTTTATAATATAAAGCACCTTGTTGTGGATGAGACGGTGCAAATGCTTGCATCACATCTACAGTAAATAAATTAGTTTGTAAAACTGATTTTCTAGTATAAGTATCTCCATCATTCATAATCTTACAGAGTCTTTCACTTTTGAGATGTTTGTATTCGATTGGAAATTGAGGTGGTAACATTGTTTTTGATAAAATAATTTCTACATTTTCATTAAGAGATTCCATACCTAACATGTCAATTTTTGCTCCATGAAAATGATTAGGAGCAAAAAACGGAAAACCTTGCGTATGGTCAGGATGTAAATGTGTAAAGAATATTGGAAAAAATAAAAGTTCTTTCTTTTCAAAAAAATTGGATATAATATCTTGTCCCAATTTTATTATACCTGTACCGGCATCAACAATAATTCTGTAAATCCTACCATCATATTCTTCTGAAAACGACACGCATGTAGTATTTCCACCATATCGTACAGTGTCGGGTCCTGGAACTGGATAACTGCCACGAGTACCATAAAATTTAATTTTCATTTTAATTTCCTTTTTTATCAAAGACTTCTACAAATTCATTTTTACAATTTTTTTTAAAAATATGTCCATTTACTCCTGCATAAATATTATCATTTATAACATTTATACTATACCAATTTCTATGAGCGAATAATAAAGTACCACAATATCGACATTGAGTAGTAGTACTAACTAATTCAAAAAAATTACATACTGGACACTTAACTCTTTGTTCATTTAACATATTCATTTTTTTTCAATTGATAATTTTATGTCTGAAAATTCCAAATGCATTGATTGTGCTTTAAATTTTGTTAAAACAGTTCTTGCGGCTCCAATAAAGGCAATTAACAATTCTGGATTATCTTCAACTAATGAGAATTCTTTGAAACTTGGTAATGTTTCTGATTTGACTTTGTTAGATTTTGGCTGTTTAGACTCTGGACTTTTTGACACACTAGATTTTCTTTTATTATAAGGATATTTGATAGCATTGCATGTATCACATCGTATTTGTCTACCTTTACGTTCAAATGGATTTTGACAATCTACACAAATTGTTGTTTTTGAAGATTCTTCATTTTTAGTCATTGATTCCTCCTTTTGAGAATCTATATTTTCAAGTGGTTGTAATGCAAAAGTACCTATTTTATGTGTGGGCATAATTAAACATGAATTACAAGTAGTCTGTGATTCTATTACAGTTGAAAATGGTTGCCTGCATTTATCACAGATTTTTTCTCTTTGTATGTTGAGTTCTACTGGTTTTTTATAACTCCTCATCATATAAATCGTTTACATCCAGTCGTAGGACGAATAAAAGATATTTGACAATTACTTTTGTCTATTATACGTTTATCATAAAATTCACATTTATTATTCTGACAAGGCTTAATTTCTTCCAACGATTGTTTAATTTTTTTACATTCAGGATGATGACTTTTTTCACCAATTGCCATATCAGTTAAATACCATTCTCCATTTGCACCTTTTAAGAAATCTAATGACCAATAACCACTAAATAATTTAGCTACATATGTAGCCATTTTAATAAGTTCATTTTCGTCATCATTAGATAATGAAGCCATTTCATCAAATAATTTTTCGTCTATATCATTTTCAAAAGCTTTTCTATCCCAATAATTATGATGACATTCTATCTTACCATTACGTACAAAAAATCTTCGTTCCTTCGTTATAGGCATTTCACCTATAAAATAATGAAAATATGGTTCAGTTTTAATAAATTCACGAACAGCCCAAAAATCAAAAGGAATTACTCTATCAATTGTAGCTATACAACTCATATAAAGTAGATTGTGCACGTGATTTAGTAAAGTATCAGATGTATGACTTAATAAAGTACTTTCATTTTCAATAGTTTTTTCATTAATATAACAAGAATTTTTCCAATCATGTTTATTACTTAAATGTCCTGTTCGTAAAAATGCAGGTAATCCAACCTCAATAACTGCATTTTTTAAATCGGACATAAACTGTCCGAGGCCTTCAGGATTCTTATTGTCAAACAAGTCAATAAGTTGAACATTAGTATGAATGATTATTGTCTTTGGCATAGGAAAACTTAATCTGTAAAGTCTAGGATACCAAAATGTAATACAATTCATAGCATCGCATGTATCACAAACATCATCATTTACTATCATTTCATTTGAATTGAATTCATTATTACATCTAATACAACGTTTTTTCATTTTTTTCTTTCAATTTTTTAAACAATTGTTACCCATATAATTAATTATGTTATTTTTTTCTATATTTTCACAAAAAATATGTCCGACTCTATATTCGAGCAGTCGGACATATAATTAGAGAAGGTCCTGTTAAGTCGACTTTAACGGTCTATGGCCTTAAATACAATCTTATGTTATGTGTCTCAATTACTTGAGGCACAACCCTCTCTTGCCTCGATACCGGCACCGAAATTTGATAACCTATTGCAATTACTACTATTAATAATAATAAAGCAATGTAAAAATAATATAATTTGTCAGGAATATCCATTAATTATGCTTCATAAAAAAGATTTCATACATTATTTATACTAACTAAACCAATTGCCCTGACTATCCTGCAAAACATGCTTGCCACAACGACGACAATCACCATTTCTTGAACAACCATCAAAACCAATGCCTGTTGGTGCTTTATGCCATCCAAATGTATTACAAAACCACACATTTTTTGAAAACGTACTTATAATTGCAAGAATGAATAATACTGTAATAAGAAAAAATAAAATAAAACTAAAATAAGTTGTCATCATCAATTTTAACCCCTGATAATTGTTCAAGCACTTTGAGTCTTTTATTTAAATTTGCAAGCTGTTTTTCTATTAACACAAACTTTGCAGATATACAAATAAATAAAATTATAGCAATTCCAATAATAACATACATTGTATAATCCATTAAAACCGTTTTGGATCGTTCTTTTTAACTGAAGTTGAAGTTGAAGTATTAAGTAATTTATCAAATTGAATTGAAAGACCAAGTTGTAGCATTGCTCCAAGATAAACTGTTTCTTGAGGTCCTGCTGTTATTTTCGGAAGATCAATGATGGATAACATGAATCGAGTGATATTTGATTCAAGTCGTACATAATCTGCCGAAATATCGATGTTTAGCATTTTGAGCATTTGATCACGGTTAACAGCTCCGAGAGCGGCAGGAAGTGCAGTATTTTCCAAAACTGTTTTAATACTATGTGCTTCATATGCAAGCGCCCTTGCAATAGGAATGCCAAAACCGGCAAAGATTTTATTAATTACATTAATAACAGTTTCAGCAGAGTCTCTTACAGCTGAAGCATCGGGTGGTGCCATCATAGGAGCCATTAAATTATTTGGAGAAAGAGCTGCCATAATTGCGCTGGTTATTGCAGCAGGATTAGACCCACCTTGTATCCATGCTTGTTGCCAAGCTGAAAGTTGTTTGTAAAAATCACTGAGTGTTATCCAAAGTTTGTCATCCAATTTTGTCAAGAAACTTTTCTTTCGAGTTTGTGTTACAAAAGAACCTTCAATACCTAATACTGATAATACATCAGCATAGTTCCTTTTGATGACTAAATTACGAAGAGTGAAATATTCTGTGCCACAAGGAATTTCGTTACTTTCAGCAAAATTCTCCATTTTATCTTTGATAACATCAATGATATCGAATAAGCCAAGCCTGTTTGCAATTGCCGATCTCATTGCGCAAATTATTTCCATTGGTCCAACTTTTAATTCTCCACCTGTTTTGAGAGCTTTAATAAAACTCTCATCATCAGGTAATGACGGCAAAACATCCAAAGAAAAAGAAGCTGACGATGTTGGTGCTATCGGTGGAACAGCCTTTGGTCCACGTAGTAAATTTACATTCTTTTTCAAAACACCACTCGGAATTTTGAGTGCTGCAAGCGCATTTTTAATATCTTCAAATGATGCAGCTTCTTCATCAGCCAATATCATCAAAGCATCATCACTTGGAGAGCCTACCACTGTTAATAATGCTTCATTAACATCACTTAAATTCTTGTTAACTGCTTTTGCAAAAGCACCAACTTTTGTGTCCCAACCTTCAGGCACTTTGATTTCTTCACTCATACAACCTCCTGTTTAAAGTAAATTATTTCATCATCACCATCAAATTCTGTTTTATTATAGGAAAATTGAACTATATTATTATTCCATTGTACAATTGTGTTTTTTGAATAAGGATCTATTATTTTGCAAATATCATCAGTGTCGTTAATTGCCTGAATTAAACTTTCTTCAGGTGTTGAATATCTTGTTACATGAACTGAATATAATAATGTCTTAAAACATGATGGATCATCATTTAATAAAAGAACTGCTTTTACTATACCTGGAACAAATTCAATGTTTGGTTTACCATACATTATTCGTAATTCTGCAAATGACAGAATCTTTTCAACTCCCATAGCAGCATAATCTTGAAAAGTACGATAATCATTATTTTTGACAGAATTCCTAATTATTTCTCCCCATGATTTGGGTATACCATCATACTCTGTACAAAATAAATGTTTTTGTTCTATAATGGGCATTTCCATATCTGAAAATAATTCATGGACATCAGGATTACTTGATGCTACAGTTATTAATTTTTCTTTTTCGGGCATCATAGCAAAATGCATTCGTAATTCTTTTTCAGTTTTGTAAAAAGGTGTCAAATAAAATTTAAAATCATCTTTTGAATAACCTAATTCAAGCAAAGATTGAGCGACCATTTTCATCACTAGCCATTTAGGTATTGGATCACGATCTGTTATTGTATATGATCGTTGTATTGAAATTATGAGCTTATAGCCCAAATCAAGAATACGCGTCATATATTTAATATGACCACTATGAGGAATACCCATCCGTGCAGGGAATAAAACATATTTGTCACTTGAAGATTTTATTCCTCGATGTTTGATATATCGATATGTTTGATTTTCTAAATATGAATTAGTAAATACTTCTGTACACGTTTTAAGTGTTGGTCGTTCAACAGGATTTAATTTTAACATTTTTGAAATAATTACAAATTCATCTTTTACATTAGCTTCTTTCGATAAAGTTGGATAATGTCTATCGGCACATTCGCACAAATCCATAGTTCTAGGTTCAAATGGTGTTGTATCAAATGGATGTATACCTGTAAAAAGCTCATGTGCAATTATACCAAGTTGGAAGACTATTGATTTTTCACTAACTATATGATTAAATACGGTTTCAGGTGCAGCATATCGAGGATGTGAAATTATACCAATTTGTTCAGTATCATTTGTTTTTAATTGAGTAAGACCCAAATCAATTATATACACATTACTAATAGAAATTAAAACATTTTCAGGCTTTATATCTAAATATAGTATTTGTTTTTTATGAAGTAATTCTATTTTTAAAATTAATGTACCTAAAATAAAAGATACATCGTTTGGTAACAATAAATTATCAGGTTGACAATAGTTTGCCAACGACTGACCATATGTAAAAGAAGTTTTAATAAACTTATTACCGTCAATATCAACAGTACCATAATATTGAGGTAAGAGTGGAACAGGATGATTTACTAAATACTCATATAATTCATCTTCATTTAAATAATCTCGAAGATCTTTTTTGTAATTATAAACTTCTTTTAATATTTTGAAAATACCATCTGTGTCACGTATTAATAAAACAGTCGACCTTTTTTCATGAACACTTTCGAAGCTTTGCTGTAATACAGAAATTAAAGAAATATTGTGAAGTTTACACCATTGATTATAATTCATTTTACTAATATTTTTTTCATCAATGCATCAATTTCTTTTTGAGGTCTTTCAATATATTTCCCAAATCGTTGTATCATGTCCTGAGCTCGTTGATCAGTTTCATTTCCAAAAATCGGTTCTTTCAACCATTTTTCATAAAGAAATGACAGAAATAATTCAACACCTTGCATACCAGTATTTCGAGCGATAAGAAAGAGTAAAGCATTACCTGTTATAGCAGCTCTGTGTGCAAATTCTTTGATTGATGAAAGATCAATAAGATCGAATGGTACACGATCATCTTTTAAAAATTGTGTCTGTAATTTACCATTAGTGGCATCCTCACCACAACCAATGACAGTAAATGTAGTAAAAGTTTTATATACCGCTTCTTTTGATTTTCTCCAATCACGTTGATGAGGACATCCGTCATCAGATTCCATGCCCATTCCATGACCAACAACATCTGTTGCCAAATATAAATGTTTTTCTTTTGCATTGCCAAAATTTAAACCACAAGCATCCCAAAGAGCACATTCCCATGCTTCGGCTCCGTCATAACCATTTGCAGGTAATACATTTTTGCATGAAGAGTATAATGCTTTATCTGCTTTTTTTCCGGGCTTGAGATAATCAATCGATTGAATGAATTTATCTTTGTCTCCATGATCACTACAGTACATAAAAGCAATTTGTGAAGAAGCATCTAATTGTTCAAGAACACTTATCAAGTAACCTGAGCTTTCTCTGAGATGTTGGGCAATTTTTGCATTTGATCCCGAGTTGTCAATTAATACAATATGTAATCGTTCAACATTTGCATCAGGTTTCGTAATATTTCTTGTAACTAAACTTTCATCATAAAGATCATCAGTTTCTCTTTTCTCTCGAGGTTCTGCTGATTTAATATGAACTTCATCACGAGCAGACTTAACTGACTTGGCTCTTTCTTTATAATAAGTATCACTATCACTACTTAAACTAGATCTACTTCTGCTCAAATACGAGCTGTAATCTTCATAAGATTTTCCGCTCATAATTTTTCCTTACTATTTAAAGTTGAAAAACTTAGAAGAACTGGACTCTCTCTATGCACCTGGGCTATGTGTATAGCCATGATTCACTCCATAGATTTCCCAGGTAGAGCCTTCATGCTTTTTGTGCCGATACATGAACACTACATATCGTTGCAATCAGTTCTTCTAAGGTTTGTATCATTTAATCTTCAGCTGCAACTATTTCTGATTTGTCAAAGACTCTGTAACGTAAGGCTATTCCTCTCGCAATGACCAATCTATTCCAGATTTTTTTCTTTCCAGGAAGAATATAACCACGTTCCCATTTAGCATTTTGTATCCAAGCCGGCATTTTTTCACCGTCATTGCTATTGAGAAAGAATGCATATTCAGTTGCTCTTGCAGCAAACCGTAATTTTGGAATAATTGAATATGTATATGACCGTGCAGTATCTTCAACAGCTTTTAATAATAATGATTGATCTTTTTCGGAGAATAATTTTGAAACAACAAATTCGCCTGTTATATCCGGATGATCAACTTCTGCTTCAAAAGCTTTTATTTTAATACTTTCTCCTTTGCCGACAACAGTCTTTTTTGGCCATTCTTTCTTTTCTGCACCGCCACCGCCGATTTTAACACCACGTTTCCTCATCATTTCTGCAGTGTCTTTGAGAAATTTTGCTTCTTCGGTTAAACGATCAATTAAAGCTTTTGTGATAAAATAATACTGACCGTAGAGAGACACCCAACGATTTGGGTGAACAAAATTTTTGAAAACAACTGAATTGCCTGACCAAAGACTATTATTAGTCAAAAAATCATTTTCTTTTGCATTTGGCACAAATTCAACCGCTTTCCAACCATCATACCATTTTCCATCAATATCAACCAGCATAAAGTTTCGAAAATCACCTACTGAATCTGTTGTCATGACATTTGCGTCATTAATTCTGATAGAAAATGAAAAGTTTTCTTTGTTTGCAGAAAGACCTAAAATCTTTCCATGTCGATTGTCTTTTGAAACAACAGTTTGACCTTCTGCTATTTGCGCCGGCCTTCTGCTTTTGTATTGTGGAATATTAATGACTGCTCCTCTTTCTGCAAGAGCAAATAAAAAAGCAGCCAAGTCAAGGTCTGTTCCAACAAAAATACCATCATCTGTATAAGCTGCACCTGGTTTACGTGTAAATAAATCATAACTCCAATAATCAGTCAATCTTTCAATAACAGGTTTTACTGACTGGCCTTTATCGATAATCAACTGCATCTCGTCAGTATTAAGAACATTGACCAACGTTCCGGCAATTTTCTTCATATAAATCTCCTTTTATGAATTTGATTTTTTATAATAAACACTTTGAGATTTTTCAAAAAGTTCAAGCATGAATGTATCGAGACTCGGAGCATTATCTTCAGTAAATTCATTGTCAACTGCTTCTCGTAAAAGTTTAAAAATACATTCTATATTTTTTTTATGTTCAGAACTCTGTATCACAGCTTCTTTAAAGATTTTTCTTAATTTTGCAATATTCATATTGATTTAAAATACCATTGTCTACTATATGCTGTGTCAAAATCAGACCATTCACTATTTTGTCTTTGTTTTAATTCATCAAATCGTGAACAATAACTATTAATCATGTCACTAAAATGCAAAATTACTGCTTCTTTCATTAAAGGCTCAATTGGCGCTCCCCATTCTTTTTTACCATGATGTGATAATAATAAATGAACTAATTCTGCAAATTTCTTAGGTGGAACGTTATCAGGTAAAAGTTTTGTGATGATGATGATGCCTAGTGTTGTATGGCCTACAAGTTTACCTGGCGTTGAGCGATCAAAAGATTTGTCATAAGTATATTCTTTTATTTTGCCAATATCATGTAATAAAGCACCAGTAATTAGTAAACTGTAATTTAAATTTTCAGGTGATGAATTATGTATTGATGAACATAATTCAGCTACTTCGATAGAATGTTTAAACAATCCGCCAATATGTGCTTGATGATTACTTTTAGCTGCAGGTGCTTTTATAAAATCATCAAACACATTATAATTTACACTATCAATAATAGAACTAAAATGTTCATCAGTAATAGATTTGCAAAGTTTTGAATATCTAGTTTTCAGATTTTCAAATTCTTCTTTTGTTATTGATGGAAGGTTAATTGACTTTTCTGTTTTAGAAATTTTGATAACATCAATTTTGCGATTGTTATTAAATTCACCAACATGGCCTTTTAATAAAACAATATCATTTTGTTGAACTTCATCACCGTCGTCGTATCTACAAACTTGAATATCCCAAATAAAGGCACTTATATCATTTTGACCATCATTAATTGTTAATTTAATGAAGTCTTCTAATTTTTTTGTTTTTTGTTTTGCAATTGATTTAACGACGACAACAGCGGAAACTGTGTCGCCGACTTGAAACTTATCAATCATTTAAAACCTTTTCTATACTTTTTCAAATCCAATGAATCCATCTTTTATGAATATTTTGACAGCACCTTTTTTGACTGTTGTACAGGACCGGGGAATACTGATTCGACCGTCTGCATGAACTCTTAATGTTGCAGGAATATTTTTAATAGCAAATTTCTTATCCGTTACTTTTTGATGAGGTCTCAATCCAATTGCTCTTGCAATTTTTGCAGGAATATAAAACCTATCAGATTTGTCGGCACTTACAGCATTAAGTAATACGATCTTTTTTGATGATTTTTTTATTGTAGTCATGGCTTGCGTCGGTTGTGCTACTTTGGTCCCAGTTAAAGGATCAACACCATGAAGTCGCTGAAATTCATCCGGTGTCATTGCACTAATATTTGTATCTGTAAATGAATTAACGTTAAATGATACTGGATGATATAAATATGCCCTATCTTTTCCACCATTAACACTGATCAACGTTGCAGTGTAATTTAATGAAAGACTTGAAACCAAAGAACCCATACTGTTTCTCAGCCAATCCGCAACATCAGTGTTTCTCATCCATTTCCCATCCATTTTAATAGCATTTGCAAGATGCACTGATGTAAATGCTGTTGACTGCATCAAAAATTCAGTCGCCTTTGCTTTAACAATGTCAATCTGGCCCTGCGTTAAGTTGCACATAGCATCATCCTTTCATTAATGTAAATATAATTATACAAACCATAAAATCAAACATAAAGTATTAAAACCCAAATAAAAAGAAGCAAGAACTTTTTTCCAGCCTTTGCCCCATATTACTATTGGAATATTAAGAATTGTAATTGCAATAATCAATCCTATTACTACTATCATTTTATCACGCATTTGATTTATCTTGTAAATCTCTTTGATTCGCTCTTGCTCTTTTTGCAAGAAGTCTCTCATATTCTATTTTAGCTAATTTTCGCAAATAAATTTTTACATATGAACTATTATCATTCCCACTAATAATAAATCTTAATTTATCAATTTTTTCATCATCAATTGGTTTATCCTCCTGCTCTAAATTTTTAGCAATTTCTTTATATAATGGAAGATTTTTTTCTTTAACAATTTTCTTAAATCTCGAATCAAGTCTTGCCTGTGCAGTGCGACGAGTAAGTACATTTTGTAAAAGTAAAATACGTTTATGTTGTCTTACATTAATTTTAGCCAACTGAGAGACTTCATTTTTTAGTTTCTTAATTTCAATTTCATAAGTATTTTCAAATAATCGTTTTATTGTTTCTGGACATTTTAAATTGAAAAAATTCATTTACTTATCCATTTCAATTAAATAAGTAAGAGTTTGTTGATTTAAATTGGGAACAATAAATTCATCATTGTAAAGTGATGATCCACCTTTAGCCCAAATACTATTAAAACCGGATGGAACTCCACTACAAGATGACCGAACTTCATAAAATTTTCCTAATAAAACATCTGCAATAAATAGAAACACATTGTTACTTCTTGATCTATTTGATGAATTCCAGAAATTTGTAGAATAATTTAATGATTTTGTGCTTGCACTTGCAAAGTATATTCCATCGCCAAAAGCTCGTCCACTAAAAGTTGGGCAATTGCATGGAGGAATTATAAGTCCATTTTTCATAATACTAAGAATATTGCAGTTTTTAGACCCATGAAATAATTCCCTTTTATTGTCGTATTTTGTTTTTGTTGATTCGTATCTTGCTCTTTCATGAGGTATTTTAATTTTAAAGATATTCTTTATTTTATAGAACCAAACATCAGCTCCTTGATGATTTCGGGCTTTTGACGTTTCAACATATGTTTTTATTCGTTCAAATTCTTTTGTATCTATTAATTCTTCAATTTCAACACCTATTGCATTTAATTTTTGTGAAGCATTTTTATTTAATGCAGCACCCATTTGGACAGCAGATTCAAGTTGTTCAAGAAGATCATATTCCTGCATTAATTTATTATCATCCAAAATCCAGTCACTTTCTTGAATTTTGCGACCAAACTGATGAGGAATTAATGAAAAATATAAATTGTTGTTAGTTCTTACAATTTGTGAATCATTATTTAATTTACTATTTTTCAATTGTGTTTTTAAAGAATCAAGAGCAGTCTGTGCTTTTTTAACTTGATCTTTTGTAATTGGTCCTAAAGGCGTTTCTAATCCATTTGATGTTAATGTCAATGTAGTTAAAGATGTAATATTGTGAATATTTTCTTCAACAATTTGATCAATGATTCTTACAATTTTTTGATTTTTAATAGTTGATGTATCAATTGCTGCTTTTTTTGTTGAAGTAATTTGTACAGATTTGTCTCGAATGTTTGAAGAACCTACTTTAGGAGAGAATGTTTGCACTTCTTCGTAGTTTTCTCTACGGCTATCGGATAAGCCTCTATCGTCTTTAATACTTTTTCCTCGAAGTTTGCTCTTTATAATTGAATCAAATTCATTTTCAACAACTGACATATCTGTGATCGGTCTATTAGTATTTTCATCAATGTCTCTGACACCAAAGACTTCTGATAATCCTAATCGACCATAATGAGAGAATAAACGATACCAACCTATTTTTGGATTATGTTGAAGTTCTAAGCAATAGAATTTATTGTTATTGCCCTCAACATTGCCGCAATGTAAGACCTTGAATTTTTTAGTTTCTGTAAAACCGCATTTTTGAGGATCATAATCATAACCTCCGGGCTTCACTTTACGTTCTTTGAATTTTGCAGCCATAACTCATCCTTTTAATTTGATTTAATTTTATAAATTTTTAAAAGCTCTATCAGATATCATCTGGTATAATTTTTGTATATGAGTAATTATTTGACGAATGATTTTTTTGATAAGATCATCTAATAATGACCATATAAAAGATATAGGCCAATACATTACCCATAAAGTAACTTTGCCTTTATGTTTACTAATAAGAGGCTTGTCAATATTATTTAATGCAGCTTCTTTGGCCCATTCAGCATCTGCAGTACTATATCGACTTCTATCTTTATCCCAATTAGCTTTAAATATTTCTTTTTCTTTTTTATGTTTTTCCGCTATTTTGTAAACATGTAACCACCATTTTATAAATGACCATAAAAATCCAAAAACTAAATATAAAACAAAATAAAACACTTGTTCCCATGGATGCTGGATCATATACTTTACTATATCTGTCTTTGAAATATATTGAATGAATAGAATATATAAAACAAGACAGAGAATTGGCCAAAAAATATGATCTTTTTCTAATGCAACAGTTACATAAATTGCAAAAGCAATTGTAACAACCCACCAACCAATACCAAACAAAGCAAAGAAAGCAAGCATTGAATTCTCCTTAATTTAATTCATTCATCCATCCATATAAATCAACTTATAGATCGAAGAACTTTCTATTTTTTATTATTTACCAAAATTGTTAATGGATTTAATGACGGACTGTTTATAACAGTATTTGATGTATCACAATGATATAATTTGAATTCATTTTTATATTTTTCCCATTGTTTTAAAACATTGGGAACAAAAGTTCTTGTCTCATCCATAAGTCTTTGATCTTGTTTTCTTTTATAATATTCAATTTGTCTACCACCATTATGACCGGCTAAAATAAGGTCTAATTGAGGATACGATGAATAAAGTAAATCAAGGTTTTTTACAGCAATCCTCGAGTTAACATCAATGTCAAATAAGGAACTTGGATAAAATGATAATCCCAGAAAACAGCATATTGATCTCGCTGTTAAATCCATTACTTGATATAATCCTTTAGCACCCATTTCACTTATTGTATCAATACCAAAATTTGATTCATGTCTTTGAATGGCTAATAAATATAAAGGATCTGGAACCCAAGGATATTTTGTAAATTCTCTATGAGTTATATCTGCAATTTTATAGGCTTTTTCATAATTGATAGGAATTCGACGACCTGATGCTTTGATTTCTGTCCAACGTTCAATAATTTTATCCCTCATAAACAAGATGTATTTTTGCCGAATCGTTTCTACATTAAATGTAGAATAGAGAAACTGATTGGTCTCTTGTTGTTTGATGACCTGTTTCTCTTGGTATGTTCTTATGTTATAGACATCATAAAGTATGATGCCAACAGCAATAAGAACAATAATTGTTAAAATCCAATTTACGTGCCAATGTTTCATTGGGCCCTCCTTTTGGGAGTTAGTACTTTTTATGGACATATCTCTAATATAAAATTATACTTACCGTAGATTTGGGTGGGTTAATTTTCGTCTGCAAAATCAATATCTTCGAAAGGTTGAAGATCTTCAAGTTTCACTGCCCATAAGTCATCGTTGAATTTTTGCTCGCTATCTGTTAAGGTATTCAAGTCCGACTTCATAGCAAATGAAAAATATTTTGAATTGTTAGCAGTTTTGTTCATACTTGTATCGCCTGCTTTTAGGTTTTTAAACCCGGCTTTTGCGAAGAACAATTGGAAAATAGCTGGATCAATGTAATGCCTTCTTGCAACTTTCGGTGTATTTCCCAAAAATTCTGAAACAACATTTGAGGCTCTCTTAACTGAATTTTTTGCATCTTTTTTTGTAAATTTAACAACATTAATATCATCTAAAAATTCTTTGGCAATTTTTGATGCATGATAATGTCTGAAATGATGAATTGTTACATTCGATCCAAGATTTTTTCTTAAATATCTATTGACTAATCTTGGGGAAATCCTAAATTGTTTTTCTCCTTTTTTGAAAGTAAATATGGAATCTTCTGGTCCTTTACTAGTAATTAATTCCTGTAAATTTCGTTTAACAGGAGCAGATACTTCTATTGTATGTTTTTGAGGTATTTCATCTTTTCCAGTATAACTAAATTCTATTTTATTATTGTCTTTAAAAGTCATATGTTTTACTTTTAAATTATGAAGACCTCGAACATCATTCTGTTCACTCTTTTTATTACCTACTCTCATAGCACATTGATCAACTAAAGCAATTGCAGTAGCATATACTCTCGACCGAACATTAGTACTATTTAAATCTGTATTATATTTTTCTCTTATGCTTGGTAATAATTGACCAAAACGTTGATTATTTGCAAATTTAATTTTCTTATGCTTTTTAATATAATTTTCTGTATAATAATGCTGCTTTTTGCCAGACTTTGGATGACGCTGAATTGCATAATAAACGTCATCAGTTTTACTTTTCCATTTAGGATTAATTTCAACCTTAACACCTGAATAAAATCCATGAGTTGTATTAAGACGTTTGCCGTCTTTTGTAAAAAATTCAGGATGAGTCTTAAATGTAATTTTTGCTTTTTCTTTTCTTTTAGATTTAATGTCTTCTTTTTTACCTTTTGTCTTAGACTTAGGTTCATCAAATTTAATATCACCTCTTTCTATTACATCATCTAACTCATTGTATTTTTTATGCAAAGCATTCAAACGACGTTGTTCTTCAGGAGGTAATGATTTGAAGACAACCATGTTTCTGGTTTTAGGATTGGGAAACTTTTTTCCCATCCACCATGGTTTAGCTATTTTCAAAAATTCTAGAGAAATTTGAGCTAAATGCTTCATATTTTATCCTTTAAACGTTTTAATTCTTTTCTCTCCCATTCTTTACCTCCTAAAGGTGGATTTTTAGAAGGCCAACCTTTATTACCAGCATCTTTGTACCTACCCAAAAATAATCCCATACTTACATAATTATTGCCCTGCATACCTTGCTCAGTATAGTCGAGCGAATTTCGTTTATAACCTTTTTTTTCCATTATATCTCTAATTGATTTTAGAAATTTTGGATCTGTATATATCAAACCAGTCTTACTCGGACGATAACCGTCAAGATAAACTCTTATATGTGCATAATTATCATCATTATCAGGATCACCAAGATCTTCATGAGGTTCAAGCTTAATTTTTGATATTCTATATTCTTGCTTTTCATCAGATCCACCCCACATTCCGTGAGATGAACTACCAAAGGCTTCTACCTTTTTGCCTTCCATGTTGTGTACAAACTTATTAAATAACATCTCATTTCTAGTCTTCTTCTCAATTCTTTTTAGACGATTACTTATTTCTTCGTTGGGTGTATTACCTCTCGAAATTGCACTTGGCGTCAAACGTCTTTTACTTTTTGGATGTCTTTTTAGATAAGCTCTTTGAAACTCTAGAGGCATATCTTTCCACTTTCGGGCTTCTTTAACAAATTCAGATTGAATGATAGCTAAATGATTCATATCATTCCTTACGTTTTATTTTTTTTTCTTAAATCTAATTTTACCAAAAAATAATCTTTTTTAAATTTTTCTTTTATTTTCTTTTTCAATTGAGCTTTAATAAAATTTCTAATCTTATCTTGTTTTTGCTCAAAATATTCAGCTTCTTCATCGGAAACATCTCCAGCTATTGAATCAAATATTTTTTCTGTATAATGTTCTATACTATCTTTATCTGTATAATCATGTCTTATTATATCATCTACTTGATTATCAATTTCATTTACTGCATCTTTGGCAAAATCATAATCTTCAAAGTTTTTCTTTTTGTTTTCGACAACAATACGTTTTCCAACATCTATCTGTCTTTTGCTTTTGGGATGTCTTTTTAAATAAGCTTTTTGAAATTCTAAAGACATGTCTTTCCACTTACAAGCTTCTTTAATAAATTCAGATTGAATGATAGCTAAATGATTCATTTATCTTTCCTTATAAAATAATTTTATTAAAAATCTACAATATTGTAGTTTTATAAAGTAATAATTAAAAAGTTTTAAAATGAGATATTGAAACGAATCAACTTCTTGCTTTAATGAACGACATTTGATTCTTTAACCAAAATTAAAGAATTAGAGATATCATTCTCCACAAGCTTAAAATTCCTATTCTCCATAGGTACTTCATTTAATATCTCTATCTTCCACTAACCCACATTCACATTTATAAATTCTATCATTTAATGATAATTCACTCATTCTATTGTATACATAACATTGTTTAGTAGATGGATACCATTATCAATTATTTTTAATTAAATCAATAGCCTCATCTTTTGTCATATCTGGATTTTGCATCAACTGATCTTTCAAATAATTAAGTATTTTACCAACTTCTGGTCCTTGTGGTATATTTAATATTTGCATAACTTCATTACCAGATATTGGCAATTTTATTTGCTCTATAGGTTTTTCTTCCTGTAATTGTTTTATTCTATTTTTCAATTCTATAAATTCATCCATATTAGTATGGTCAGCCACATGACTCATTCTGTCAGCTTCAATCAAATTCAACACATGTTCTAATTCAGGTCCCATATCTCTTATAAATCGTCTAACAGAAGCTTTAGACCATGTTTTTGAATCCCTTGTTCTCATATGTGATTCAACAACTTTTGAAACTATATTTATCATATCATTCGGATATTTCATTCTTTTCATTACATCTTGAGTAATATTTTTTGATACATCATCATGAGCGTAAAAATGAGTACCTGATTCAGTAACAGTTCTTGTATCTGCTTTACCAATATCATGAAATACTGCTGACAATCTATCTGTTAAAGTTGGTTTTGATTGCTTCAATACATCCATTGTATGAGTCCAAGCATCAGCATAGTGAAATTTACCTTGTTCGATACCTTCAAGTTTTAATAATTCTGGCATGAATTGTTTTAATAATCCAGTATTTTTTAATATTTCAAGACCTCTGCTTGGATTGTTTGTCAATAATATTTTATTAAATTCATCTTGAATTCTTTCAGCTGAAATAAAATTAAGTTCTTGCGCATTAGTTTTGATTGCAGGTTCAATATCATCGGCAAATTTAAAATTGTATTTAACAGCAAAACGTACAGCTCTCATCATGCGAAGCGGGTCGTCATTAAATGTAATGTTGGGATTTAGAGGTGTACGAATTATGCCGTCGTTTAAGTCTTTTAAACCTTTGCCAGTTAAGTCTAATGTTTTGTTATTAGTAAGATCATATAGTAGAGAATTTATCGTAAAATCTCGACGTTCTACATCTTCTTGTATTGTACCAAAAGAAGTCTTTGGTTTACGACTATGTTTTGCATATTCTTCATTTCTTGTTTGAACAAATTCAACTTCAACACTATTTTTAAGTTGTATTTTGGCAGTACCAAAAGTTGGAAATATAACGGGTTCTCTAATACCTAGTTTTTTGCTGATATATTCTGCAAGTTTAATTCCACCATTTAAAGCTGTGACAGTAATATCAATGTCTTTAGATTTTTTACCTAATAATTCATCGCGAACAAATCCGCCAGCAAGAAATGCATGATTTGCAAATGGAGATTCTTTAATAATTGAACTTAACAATTTTATTGATTGTTGTTCTTTGGTTTTTGACCGTGGTCTACCTGTAAGTTTTTTCTTTGAAAGAGGATGTTTATTTAAATAATCTTTTTGTTGTCGAAGCGTAAGATCATCCCACGAAAGCGCAATTTTGATAAATTCACGATTTATTTTTAAAAAGTTAGTCATATAACCTTTAACGTTAAATTGACACAATTATTGCTATAATATAAGAGAATCTATTAAGTTTTTATTTTATTTTTGTAAATAATCCGTGATCGCTTATGTATTAGAAGGTCGCGAATGTCGAGGAGAGTTGTAAGAATTAATTTTTGATTAGTAATAACTGCATCAGTCAAATTCATTCTGAGGACAACGTCTTCAGCACTAACAAATGCTTTTCGTATGTCAGTTCTTCTAGATATCGTCAAAACTTTCTTCTTCATCATCATTGCTAGTTAAGTCATCCTCATCCATTATTTGCATCATTTCTGACAAATCTTTATCAAAATCAAGTTCGTCATCAAGTATACTACCATCGTCGTTCGAAAAATCATCGTCGTTAAATTCTTTCATGTTTTCTACTCATTTTTTAATTCAAAACCATTTTGTCTAACAATTCTGGTTACTATATTACTTGATTCTATTGGAAATGAGCCAATTTCACGATCATGTTTAAAATCATCTTCATAATGGTAGAGTGAATTAAATTTTCCTTTTAATTCTCTTGACATTCTGCTAAGAGCTACGACCAATCTTGAATCAGCTCTACCAACTTTATCCTGAGCTAAAACAATTAAATGCCCAACATTACCAACTTTTTTAATAATCATATATACTCTTTTCATTTAAATTTGTATAGAAGTGCCAACTTTGTTGGCACTTCTATAAGAAAATTATTCAGCCGGTTTTTCTTTCTTTGCAGCTTTACGTGCAGCCTTCTTTGCTTTCTGGTCAGTTAATACATCTTCGCGAATAGCTTTAATAGCTTTTTTTGCGACAAGTAGTGCTTTGCGAGCTTTTGATCCTGATGCATTGATATTCTCTGTTTTATATTTGGCATATTCTGTGTTGAATTCAGCAATAGCACTTGTTAATTCTTGAATCTTATTTTCGCAACTCATTTGATCCTCCTATTTAATGTTGTGAGTCCTGTTTATCTACAATTAATTTCTGTTGTTTCGCTTTGACCTGTCGGTCGAAATCTACATTTATGCCATCTTGTATTCCCTCCGTGGATTTTTTCAATTCCCTAAAGAATAATGCTTTTTGATCTTTGGTTATTGTCGGAAGCATTAACTTTAATGAATCGTCAATCCTCGCTAATATTTGTTTAATGACAACATTAAGATATATTTCTTCAGTATCTTTTGGGCTAACTAATGATTTTTTATCGCCAAATGATCCTGATATTGCTTTACTAGTTATAAATCCAAGTTGTGTTAAATATTGTCCTTGTTTACTTTCAAGATCAACTTTTGATAAAGCTTTGAACTTCGATATTGATTGTTTATTTAAAACATTTAAAATTTGAGCTTGTTTTATAATTAGCTCATCAATACCAAAAGATTTACCATTATTCTTTTTTTCTTGAATCATTTCTTCCAATTCACCATACTTGGTAATCAATTCTTTTGCTGTAGTATCAAACATTTCTAATTCATCGATATATCTTTGTTTGGCAAGCTTAAAAATGTCTTTTTGTATTGTTGATGGTTCTAAATCAATTGCAGCTAATCTTTGTTTGTTGTATTCAGCAATAGCAGCAGCTCGTACATCAAAATGTGAATTAAAATGTCTATGAAGTAATGATTTATTTAGAGATCTGCCCGTTCTTTCCTCAAATTTCGATGAGTATTTTTCAATTATTTTGCTATAGGATTCACCATCGAGGAAAGATTTATTTAGTTTGACTGCCCAGATAGGAGTTGTGCAAAGAATACATCGAGAGTTGGGTCGTAGATAATTATCAATTATTTCATTATCGGTCTTTTTGACGATTTCTTCTTCAATATTTTCTTCGTTTTGTTCTGACTCTTCATTTTGTGCAGGTTCAAGTACTTCAGCTTCCTGCAAATCAATACCCATATTAAGGTCGTTATCGTTATCCATTATTTGTTTTAAATGATTTAAATTTATCTGATGTGTTTGCTACTTTAATAAAATGATCTAATTTGAATTCAAATTCTTTTACAGCATCACCCAAATCTTTTTCTAAAATCATCTCATAATAAAATACAAATCCATAATCTTTTCCTTGTAATGGTTTATCAGGATCACCAATGCCTACAGCAGACCCTAATTCATCCTTATAAACCCAGATTTTTTTATTGAGTTTTTTTTCAGTAATTATTCTGTTGCAAATATCAATAAAAATATTAATTTTTTGCTCAATCAGTACATGATATCTTCGTATATCATTTTGCATCTATTAACTCTTTTACAATTGGACTAAAATTTTCTTTTATATAATTACCAACCATTTTTTTGGTTATTTTTTTGTCAATAGCGTCAATCACCATTGCTGAAACAATTTTCTTTACAATTTGTTCTTCGTATAATCGTTTTTTAAAAAATTGTTCCTCTGATGACTTTATCGACATATTAGTTTCATCACATCGTCAATTGTTATACATTTATCTAAATTTTCTGCTAAATCAATTACATCGTCAACTGAAATAGCTTCACCCATTGTCTTAACATGATTTTCAAACAATTTATAAATATACTTTGCATCTGTTTTATTTTTTGCAGTCTTTATTCTCTTTACCATTTCTTCATCAATTGGAACAACTTTTCCATTATAAATTGAAATCAATGCTTTGCAAGATATACAATTAATTATCATTATATCAGGTGATTTTTTCAAAAATATCTCATATTGCTTATTACATGAAGGACATACAAATGAAAGACACGCAGTTTTTATTTTCATTTTCATTTGCTCCTCCTTAATAATAATTTTATGTTATTATTTTTCTATTTTTTAATGCAAGTTCATATTCTTCAAGAACTTTATCCTCAATGACTTTTCTAAATTCATTAGATAATGGATGAGCTATATCCTGAAAACTACCATCTGTATGTTTAGTATTCGGCATTACAACAAAAAAACCTTTTGCACCTTCTATCACTCTCAAATTCTTAACAATAAAAACATCGTTAAAAATGATATTTGCAAAACATTTAAATTTTATATTTTGCGGATTTTGTTTGCTCGGAAATGCTAATTGGACTTTTGTAATTTCAAGCATCTTTTACTCACATTCATAATAAATTAACAATTTTATATTCTGTTTTATAAACTGTCTGACCCTTTATTTTTGTAGCTTCAACATCTACAACAGTCGCTGCAACGAGATTTTGATGTATTTTGTTTGGATGCAAAATTTCATCAATTAATCCTACATGGACCCATCGTCCAAATTCAAATATTAATTGCGAATATTTTACATCTGATGATGCAATTTTATTAAATATATCTTTAAGTTTCCCATTAGCAACAATCAAATCAGCAGCTTCACCATCAGAATGTTGAGACGTAAGTGATCCATTAACTGCTATATTTAACTGTTTACATCTAAATCCTGATGTAATAACAAAAGGTCCAATTAGATCCCATACAGGATCAAGTACATCAGTTGCTAATTTAGTTAGATTATCAATAAACATCATTGCATTTTCAACATTTATATCTAACAAATCTCTATGTTCAGTATTTGTTAACATTCCAAAAGTAATATATTTTGATAACTGATAATTTAAAGGTATTAATGATTCGGTACTCATTTATTTACCTTTCTTAAATCATTCATTGGAAACTCTTTATAACAAATGCTATTAGTATCTTTATCTTTATATTGTACTGTGCAACAATTTTTTGCTGTCATTGATACAATTCTACCACAAGATTCTTTACTAATAATTTCTATAATATCATTAATTTCTAATTTTTCGTCATCATTTATCTTTGATTCATATAAATCAATAGCAATATTTTCATGTTGTTTTGCTATATATTTAACCGTTTCATTCGGTGCAAAAAATATTGGATCGCTACAATTATATTTGCTAGCTTCTCTTACGCTATTTTTTTTATATAATGTTCTCTTCAGGAAAAATAGTCCTGAAATAGGAACATTATGAAAGGTTATTCTTTTAGATGGAATCGCAGTTATCCTGCGCATAATACCTCTGAATTTTTATTTTAATCTTAAAATCTATAACCTTTATTAAGCAAATCTTCAATTTCTTCTTCCTCTTTTGCTCTATCTAAAATTCGTTTTGCACGTTCTGATGTCAACATCCTTTTACTTTTACGATGTTTTTTCAAATATTTCTTTTGCTCTTTTATAGATAAATCATGTCAACTTCGTGCTTCTTTAATAAATTCACCTTGAATAGTAGCAAAATGTTTTGCAATCTTTTTTACATTTTCTATTGGCACATTATCTTTTCCAGAACCATCATCATATTTTATATTCACTGTTTGTCGGTCTAAATTCACAATGTTTCCAGGTTTTCCTTCGTGTTCAACCTTGTCACCCATCATAGCAATATTGCCGTCATTATATAATAAACGTTTTCTTTGATTTATAAATTCACCGTCAGCTTGTTTTTTTATATCCATTGTTAACTCTATATTTGGTTTTGACACTTCAGCACTTAGAGATATTTTCTGAACGCCTCCAAGTTGTTGACCGTCAACAAAGACTTTGGTTCTTGCAGTTCTACCATCAGTTTCAATTACGAGTTTTTTGTAGTTCATATTAATCACTCAAATTTTTTATTTTTTTCATCATATCTGTTTTACTTAATAATCTATTACTTTCTTTACTGTCATCTTCATTTGAATCTTCATGTGATTTAAAAAACAAATATTTTTCAGTATTAAAAACAAATTCTATAAAATACCATTTTCCTTTTATTTTAAGCCTAACACCATGATCACTTGATTTAACATTTGTAATATTTGGAATATTGGATAATTCTGTAGCTATTTTCTCAGCTTTAATTGTATTAGTGACTTTCCTTTTATGATATGCTTGATTTTCTGTTAAAACTTTACCAGTCAATCGTCTTTTTGACTTTGGATGTTTTTTCAAATATTTTCTTTGTTCATCAAAAGACAAATCATTCCATTTTCTTGCTTCTTTAATAAATTCAGATTGAATTGCAGCTAAATGTTGCATTCATTCCTCTATCTGTTCAGGTGTAACTTCCCTTAAACCATCATCACCTTTATCTCTATATTTCTTATCAACTCTTACCATAATAACACCGTGTTCTTCTTCAACATCAACAATTTTTCCAGCTTCTGCAGGCCATCCTTCTTTTTTATTTGCTTTGAGACGAACTTTCTGACCCTTTTCAAAATCAGGCATACTTGTACGACCACTACCACCGCCTCGGCCAAAAAAGTTCGTCAATTGTCTCTTACTTTTAGGATGTCGTCTTAAATAAGCTTTTTGCTGTTTTAAAGACAATTTTTCCCATTTACGAGCTTCTTTAATAAATTCAGATTGAATTTGAGCTATGTGTTTCATATTGTATTTCCTAACGAAACATCAGAAGGTTGTTCTTCAGGGAAAATATTTGAATTAAATTGATTTGCTTGTGTCAAAAACTGATTTGCATCAGATGCTGACCGATCCATAACTTTCTTAAGTTCATCTTTAAATGCTATTTTATTGACAATGTTAGGTTCTAAAGCCTCAACTAATTTATTAACTGATCCCCAAGCAACAGTACCTACACGGCGAACAGTGCCAATATCTGTAGCATATTTCAATGCGACATCAGTTATTTGCTTTACTATTCCAGCATTAATACGTTTATGCTCATGATTTGAATTAATAAAAGCCTTGATCATTGTTGAATTGCCGTCTTCAGCAACTTTAAGCTCTAATTTATTCAATTCAAACTCATTGGCGATCTTTTTGACTTTTGCATATTTTACAAATTGCAGAGCTTGTTTTCTGCCATCAAGTGATGCAGATTTTACAATCTTTAGTCCAGTAGTAGGACACAGGCCAGTTGAATTATCCTCAAGTTTACAAATATTACCTGCTTTAATTTGGAATAATGTATTTACTTTCCTGGATATTGTATCATAAGCTCTCTTTAATTCACTAGTATTAGCATATAAACTAGAATCTATATATGTTAATCCTAACAATTGAGCTTCTTTATCAGCAGCTAATTTTTCAATTGCACTTTTTGCTACTTTATCTCCATACATCTTTGTGACTGATGTTCTAATTTCATCAATCGGTGCATGCCCAGATTTCAAAGAGTATGCTAATTTAATAGCACTTGCGAGTTTAGCTTCTTCAACTGTTACAGCCATTTCTGCTTTCTTATTCTCAATTTTATTAGAAGTTTCTTTTGAAGCAAGTCGGCTTAAAATAGTTGCATTAGCTTTATTAACAAAATTCAAATATTTTACAATATCGGTTTTTGCTTCTTTAAAATAAGCATCAACTCTTTCTTTACCATATCTTTTTGATATTTCAGCTTTTGCCGTTCTAATTGAGCTATTTGTCAGTAAAAATTGTTTGAAAGCATTTCCAACATCTAAATCAACTTTACCAAGTTTCTGAATTGGTTCTTCAACTTTGCTAACTTTTATGGGTTCATTGTTTTGTAGTCTTTCATTATGATTAGATGCTGATACTCTATTTTCAATGTTTTCTTTTATCTTACCCATGCAAGCTTCTTTTAGGCTTGTCATACTTGCAGTTCTTTTATCATTTAAATCTGATAAAAAGCTATTAAGAACAGTTTCAGGATTTTCATTTGCAAGTCTACTATAATATTTTGATAAATCACTTGATTTTACAAGATATGAATTAACATATTTTAATGTAGCAAATTTTTTAATAACAGCAGTTGCTTCTGCAGCAGTTTTGATTTGAGGATTTTCAGTAATACTTAAATTAAGTTTTAAACAATGTGATTTCTTATTAAAATTGCAATCATCACATTTACTTATTTTTTTAATATATTTAACTGCGATACTTGCTACTTTATTATTTGTTTTTTGAATTATAGATAGATCATTACAATTATCTGCTAAGGATGCATCTAAATAGATATAACCTAATTTACCAAATTCTTTTTCCAAAGACGCTGTTTTTTGTTCGAAGAATGATGAAAGTTCATTTTTACTATATCGTTGTTTAAGAACTGTTGCCATCTTTTCAATACTTAATCCAGACATTAACAGTTTTCTGGCCTGTGTTTCAATACTATCCGTCGATGCTTTTGGAATAATTTGACTTATTTTTCTGGTAGAATCATCTAACATTATTGGTTGATCTTGAAAATTCTTTTTATTCCAAGTCGACGACGTTCCTGCATATTTAACAGGCTTGTGTTCGACGACCTGATCATCTTTTAAGTCACCACTATTACTGAACTCATCAGATGCAAGTTTATCCAACCATGATGACATTGGTTGGTGCTGGTCGTCAAATACTTGTTTTTTCATAATTCTTCCTTTAAATTCTAAAAAATACCTATTGGAAAAAGGAATATCTATTTATTTTACTGGCGCTTCATTAAATATTCTTACAACAGATTTTTTATCTTCTGAAATTTTCCAAAAATCTTTTGTTGCTGAATTTTGATAAAGATCAACTTTACCAGCAACTTTGACGAAGGAACCAGTACGTCTTGCTTGTCTCATTTCAAACAATGACATTGTTGTCTTTTCAGTACTTGCTGTTTTGACTTCTGGTTTTTTCTCTTCAACATTGGCTGTCTTAACTTCAGGTTTCTTTTCCTCAACACTTGCAGTTTTCTTAACTTCAGTTTCAGGTTTCTTTTCCTCAACACTTGCCGTCTTATTCATTCCGGCAGTTTTTTCCGTAGCCTGTTCTTCTTTTTCTACAATTGAATCAAGAAAACTGGAATTACCTTGACGTCTTGACGTAATCATAATTAACTCCTTATCCTTTAACAATGTTTGAAACAATTCTAACTATTTTTCCTTGTTTAGCTATCCAAAAATCTTTAGTTTCATCATTTTGATGCATTTCTAAATCTGCCTGTTGATTTATTCTTCCAGGCACAAATGATGCAATTTTTTCAATATTAGATTCAGGAACATCAATCATTCTAGACAGAAACATTCCTGGCATATCTTCAGATATGTTTGCATCCTTTAACAAATATGAATGTTCTTCTGCAATTCTATCTATTATTGACATGATATCCTTACTTTATTTTAATTTTATTTTCATCTTCTTCAGGTTTTTTCGGTTCAACCTTTTTAGGTATTTCTTTCTTTTCTTCTTTCTTTGGTTCTTCTTTTGGTGGCTGTTTTACTGGTGGTTTTTGTGGTTGTTGTTGAACCTGAGGTTGTGGTTTCTTAATATCTGCTTCTTTGTCCCCTTTTTCTTCATCTTCATCATTATAAAATTCTTTAGAAGCATCATTAAAGCCTTGAACATCCTGCATGACTTGCTGTGCCAAATTCAACGGTCTGTTCTTCAGAATTGTCTTCTTGTCATTAAATTCAAATTGACCTAATGAATTAGACACGTTTTGAATTGAATCACTAAATCTGACCGCATAAAGATCCAAAGCATTTTTAGCATTTTCAAATTGATCTTTAGTGATCTTTTCATCTTCAATCGCATTTGCCAGTTCCTCTAATATAAGATCATCTCGATATCCGGCAACGATTGCTTCGATAATTGCTTCAACCACATTTCCATCTTTTAGGTTTAAAACTGACATATTTATCCTCCTATGTAATTTTATCAATGTACTTACTAATACATTGATAGATTAATTAATAAAACAAATATTTAATTATCTCTTGAAAAAATTGCGGAGGGACTTAAATTTAGTCCTATTGAACTGAATCTTTTTGTGAGGCTTCTTACCAGTAGATAATCTTTTAATTTTAAGTTTCTTAAGTCGCTTCTTCTTTGGAGTCTTTAATACAATTACTTGATCTTTATCAAGTTCAACATAATTATCAACTTCATTTACAGCTTTCATCTTTGTTTGCGAACAATATAATGATTTTTGTTTTGTCAAATTATCAAATATCTTATAATACTCTAAAGCTTTCTCATCATTTTTAGATTTCTTCTTTAATTTCTTTAATCCTTGCTTCAATCTGGCAGAAACAGCTGATTGCGAAATACCCAATTCTTTTGATACAACTCTTTGATTATGTTTAAAAAAATACAACATCATTGCTTCAAGTTGCCTCTTAGACATATGTCTTAAAAGACATTCTCTCATATCGTCAACATTAATTTTTCTATTTTGATAAAAGTGAAGTATTCTTCTGATTGCACGCTTTTTATAATAATTAACCATTTCCTGAGAAAGACCTAATATTACACCAATATCTTCTTGAATCTTACTATGATCAAATATCAATACCATTATATCGCGCTCAAAATCAGGCAACAAATTGTGAATAATAAATCTTATCTCAACTAACTTTTCTTCTTCATCATCAGTATAAAAACCTTGGGAACGAGTAGTAGCATTTTCAGACGAAGAAAAAAATGTCGATAATGAACTATTATCAACATTAATTTCTTTTTTGAATCCGGCAGATTTAAAAAGTGACTTTACATAATTATTTCGTGTCTTAATAGTATTAACATCAGGTATACAATCATTAAAAGCATCAAATATTGCATCTGATGCTGACGTTACATCTTTTAGCAAATCTTGTGGCAGGTCATCAAAGAATTTTTGGTTCATGATGTATATTACACATTAGTCCCATTCACTTCGTTAACTAAGTCTTGTTCTTTACTGGCACAATCATCACAATACAATTGACCATTTTTCTTGACCTTTGCATCATTACCACAAATACAACATTTACTTAATACATTCATTGGCTGTGGTGATCCAACTTTGGTAAACATTTAGTCCTCCCAAACACACGATTCAGGTAACTTATCCGGTCTCAGATAGTCAAACTGCGGGTTTTTATAACTATTTGTTGTCTTACTATCTGAGCGAAATTGAATAACTTTACCCATATATAAATTCATATTTGACCGAAAATCATCTGCCTGTTCTCTAGTAAGTCCACTAACATTTGCCACAGGCACTAACGTTCTTTTCCTATATTGAGCAACTCTAATTGATGACACAAAATCATCAGGATATTTTTCATCTAACTTAAAACCAACAATTACTGCATCATATGTCTCAAAACTTTTTAATTTTCTCCAAAATTTCGACTTTAAAAACTGATAATCTGATTCATCAAATTTAAATAATACACCTTTTTCTTCGCTTCTTGATTCTAAAATCTTTTTCCAAAACAGTCGCTTGTCATTATTATTTATTATAACCTTTATCAACTCAATGTTAAAAGTTGACTGAACAATTTTTTCTAACTGCTGTCGTCGATATAACAATGTCTTTTCTACTAATGACTTATTTCCCAAATAGATAATATCAAATATAACATATTTCAAAAAACCATACTGTTCTTGTAACCTAACGGCGTCATCAATGTCTGAATTGATTATCTGAAAAGTTTGTGATACAGGTCTTCCTGGTAAATAAACTTCACCATCGAGTAATGTACCATTTGGCAAACCCATTTTCTTCAAATCATTATATATTTTAAAAAACTTATATTTGAAATCATTAATATTCTCTTTTCCATCCCTTGCATATCGACCGGCAAAAGATACATCATCAACAATCAAACTTTGAATCCTGCGACCATTAATCTTTTGTTCTAATGTCCAACTTGAATCATCAAAATACATGTCAGACTTACTTATCTGAATCGTTTTTGGATCCATTAATCGAACAAAATCAATCATAATTTTCAGAATTGAATTCTAATTTATTTATTGTCTGTTTTAATTTCTATTTGTTTCAAATTCACATCTGACAAATTCTTCTTGAAATCATCTAAAAAAACGGTCATATCTTCAGGTAATGCTTTTTTCGTAACTGCAGCTTTAGCTTTTCGAACTAACCTATCAGTTCCTGACAATATTTTTTCTAACTCATCAATTTTGTCTTTTGTTTGCTTCATTATTGCAAGAAGATCTTCATTTACTTTCTTCAATTCTTTTAACTTTTCATCATAATCAGATTCCATATGAAAAGTTATTGAACTGTCAACTGTACTGCGATCAAATTCTTTGTTACTAATTACTAATGCAACAATAATTTTATTCTCTTTACTTTGATGTTCTGGATTCATTGATAGCACAACTCTGTGTCGACCTGTTCGAACTGAAGTAGGTAAATCATTTCCCTCCATGATTTCAAAATCAACTGCCGCATTCAAACCCATATCTTTTAAAGTTTTTGACATTAATGAAATTTTACCGCCAAACATAACTTTTACAAATTCCTTTTTGTATTGTTCAATATCATCATCACTCTTTTTTGCTTCTTCTTTTGTCGCTTCCAATTTTGCTTTTAAATTGTTAACCTGATCTTCAATGTTTTGTTCTTGTTCTGATACCAAAACATCAATAACATCTCGAGCATCAAACTTTAATTCCAAATCGGGTTTTACCTTCAATTCATTCATAAAATACCTCTCAGTTAATTGTTTATTGTAACTTTACTTCCATTTGCATCTTTTCTTACTGTCATCACATCTGAAAAAGCTTCTTTCAATTCAGAAATATGTGACACAATAAATATCTTCTTATACTGACTACTAATCAAATTTACTATCTCAATAAATTGATTCACTCCTTCTTGATCTAATGCTGCAACTCGCTCATCTATAATTAATGTCTGACTGTTCTTACCAGCTCTTTTTGTCAACAAATATGATAATGACAATAATATTGCAAATACAATCCTAACTGTCTCACCGCCACTATACATATTTAACGGTCTTGGTATATTTCCATTTTGATATATTATAATATCAAGACCGCCACGTTTTTTTGCTTTACCAGAACTTGTTATAGGATCTAAATCAAATTTAACTAACAAATGATTATTTTTACAAAACATTGCTAACAATTCATTTGTCTTCTCTTCTAATATCGGCACATTATTCACAATAATGTCTTTTTGGATCCCATTTTTACCAAATGCAACACTTAATTCTGTATACACTCTCATATCATCATCTAACTTACTAATTTCTTCCTGCATTGTTTTGGCATCTTCAGCAGCTTGCTTTATTAATTCTATTTCACTTTTTAACCGACCACTTTCAGCAATAAATTCATTTTTTTGCTCAATCAGATCTTTTATATCTTGTAAAATAACTTCAGATTGTTTCTTCAATTTTTTAATATTTTCAGAATAATTGGTACTTAATTTTGATGATAATTTCTCTTTCTTTTCAACAAACATCTCATATTCTTCTTTGGACTCACTAATTGTTTTTTCCAAATTTTCTTTTGATTTAGTTAAATTGTCAACAGCAGTTCGATACTTTATTTTCATTTTTGGTAATAACTCTTTTGCTGTTTCAACTTGCTGTAATTCACTTGTTGTTTTCGCTAATGATGACGCTAATGATGATTCTCTTTCAGTACGTTTACTAATAGCATCAATTTCACCACTAAATTCAATTATTTTTTCTTTAGCCTCTTCAAGTTCTTTTTGTATTCGACTAATACTAGATTCATTCTTATCGATATCTAAATCTAGATCTTTTATCATTCTGTCCTTGTTTTCTTTTGTTAATTTATCACATTGTTCTTCTGTAATAGGACAGACAGCACCAGATTTTTTAATTTTTTCTTTTTTTGCATTTAATGTTTTAAGAATAGTTGAAAATTCTGATTGTTGTTGTAGACACTTTTCTTTAACACCACGATAGGATTCTAATCTTACTTTAATAGAAGGTATTTTATCTTTTTCAAATTTAATAGTCTTTAGCTTTTTCTCATAATCATCTTTTGATTGTAGTAAATCTTTTTCTTTATCAACCAGATCTTGTAATTTTTCAATTTCATTTATACCCTCATCAATCTTTTCATTCATTTCTTCATCAATCTTTTTTAATTCAAGTGTTAGCTTTAATGTCGTACTTTCAATTTTAGACATTTGTGTAGCAATATCAGCTAATTTTTCTCTATTAGCTTCATTACTAGCCTGCTCAATTTTTAATTCTTCAATTTTATGATCACAACTTTCAACATCAATTTGTAATTTATTAATATCTTCATTATATTTTTTAATATTTTTCAGGGCAGTTTTATAATCTAGATCAACAATATTATTTCTTTCAATCACTCGTTTTTTGTCAGCCAAAACAATCTTTCTTGACTGTAATTGACTGTCAATATTTTTGATTCTATTTTTTGCTTCTTCTTCAGCCTGTTCATATATTTGAATATCTAATAGATTACACAATAATTCTTTTCTATCTGAAGCTTCACCTTCTATAAATGATGATGCTTCTTTTTGGCCAAAAAACACACTATTGCAAAATAGACTGTAATCAAGACCTATAATTGATGATAATAATTCATCAGTCTTTCTTTTAGTATCATCAGACAATAATTTCCAATTTGCATCAGAATAGTTACCTTGATTTCTATCTATATACAATTCATTTATATTTCCTTTTTGGCCGTACTGTCGTAATTTTCTGTATCTTGCATTCTCAGATATAAAAATAACTTCAATTCGCAATGTGTCGCAATGATCATTAATATAGTCTGATAATTTTTTTCCTCTGCCTTCACCCCAAAAGCAGAAAGGTATGGCTTCAAGTAATGCGCTTTTTCCTTCACCGTTTTTACCAGAGAAAAGCAAAATGTGGTGTGTTGTAAAATCAACAAATTCTTCTTCAATAAAACTTAAATAGCCTTTAAGTCGAAGTGATTCAATTATCATATTTATTTATCCAATGAATTCATAAAATCAGAAATTTCTCTTAATTCCTTTGAATTAAGAACACTTGTAAAACAATCTTTAAATTCACCAGCGTCATGATATGTAAATACAGTAAATCCATTTGGTCTGCAAATATATCCTACAACTTTTCCTCGTTTTTCAACAGTATGTGCATAATAAGTGCGTTTATCTTTTTTTACAAATTTTAAAGAACTTTTATTTTTTGAATTCTTCATAAATCTTACTAATATTAACGGTATTTGTTTTTTGATATTTACCTTTGTACATAATAGATTGATCACCGGATAATGTCATGTAAACAATCTGACAAAAATTAACAAATGGATATATCTTTACTGGCATTGTTACTACTATTTCTAAAGTCCAGTAATTTTCAAATCCATTATCTCCCCAGCCAGCAGTTTTATGAACATCAATACCCAAACGACCTATAGAGCTTCTACCTTGTATCTGAGGAGCAAAACCAACAGTCTTTGTCATTTCCATTGTTCGACCCAAATACAAAATATTTGGTCTCAAAATATAACCATCTTCCGGTATCTTTATTGTTGTCGTCATTGTATTTGGCCGTCTCATGTCCAAATACCTACTCTTGTAACACACTAATTCATCATGAAGTCTCAAATTATATGAATTAGGATTAACACGACTTTTATCAAAATCGCTTATGAAAATATTTCCAAGCTTGTGCTGCTTGATAATTTCAGATCCCGTTAAAACTGACATTTCTATCTCCCTATTTTCGGAATTTTTTTGCTATTTCTGGAATTTTTGTTTTTGGTGATGACGCAAAAATTTCATCAAGAATTGACTTATCTACTCTAGTCCATGTTTCTGGTATATGAGTTATTTTGTTTTTACTTAATATGAATGTTCCAAATATACTTTTTACTACAATAGTTTTTTTTGTAGAAGCATCAATAGATTTTAAAAGTAATTCTTTATGTTGTTCTATTAAATCTAATCCAGGACAACAACCTTTAATACAACACTTAAATGCATCATTAGATTTTTTATTGAACCCACGACAGTTAAAACAATCAAATTTTAAATTATTTTTTAAATAATCTCTAAGTTTATTATATTGAATTTTTGGCATTGATATACCAACAATTGGCGATGATGTTACTGCTTTTTTAAATTTATTATAATCTTTTTTGTAATCTTTTAAATCTTCATCTCTAAATGTATCTTGCAAATTTAAAAATTCTTCATCAAATTTTGTCTCTTGTGGTTTTTGAATTAATTTAGATATTCTTTCAATCTCTCTTTTTATATACCAATTAGCTTTTTCCAAATCTTCAACAGCATTTTCACTTTTCAATCCTGCACGCCAAATATATTTAATAGCATTACCAACATTAAAATTAAAATGTTCAACAATGTCAATACATTCTACACCTGACGGATGCTCATTATAATGCTTCGGATGATTTACATTATTCATATTTTTCTCCTATAAATTCATGTAAAGATGATACAATATCATTAGCATTTTTATTTGCAACTAAAAAGAATTTTTGTATTGATTGCGGCAAACATTTAAGTTCTTTAAAAGACAAAACAAGAAATTCCTTAGAATCATCTGTAAAGATAAAACATAATTTCATTGGATCATCAATAATTGCAAGTTCACCAAAAGACTTATGATTATTAAATACGTCTATAAGCTTTTCTCTTAAATTTGCTTTTGTATCCATATCTACCTCGATTTTGGTTAAAATATCATCTTCTATTTCTTTTCTTACTCGTTTTTCATTTAAATCCATACATATGTAACAAGCGATTAATATACTAAAAAAGGCAATAAAAAATATTACAATTATTTGTGTAATGGATAATGTCTTTAAAGCCGATCCACAAACGCCAACTGCACTTATAAGTGCAATTATTATTGACCATTTGATATTAAACCGATCTAGTCTTACATTCATCATATTGATTTTATCTGTTTTAAAATATCAGTTCCATACTCAATTACTTTATCACTTATATCTTTAAATTTATCAACATGTTTCTCAACATACTTTTTAAGTGCATCATTCGGCAAATCAACACTAGTTATTTTTTCACCCTCTTCAACTACTTCATCATTCAAAATATTAATGTCAGTACCACTAAAATATAATGCATTCTTCCTAAGATATGATTCAATTTCATCAAATTTGATAGATGATAACTTTGTTGATGAAATATCACTTTTAACTCTTACAATCATTCTACTAACATCAACTGACTGTACTTTGTTAATAAGTGATGTTATACATTCACGACTATCATCATCTTTTGTAATCCTTAAACTAAATGTCTTAAATATCGTGTCATTCACTTTTATAAATTCATCTTTACCATCTTCAAAAACATAAAAACCTTTTTCTTCATTCTCTTCAGTAAAATCAATTCTACTTAGTGATCCAACATGTTTGGCAATATCACTCAAATTTTGCTGTTTATGAATGTGACCCAAATAAATTGCTGTCCAATCACCGTCATCAAAATCAGACACATTTATTTTATTTTCATATTCATTACTTGACATATCTAAATCAAAACTATTTCCTAATACAGATTTATCTGTCCCAAAATGACCAAAAAATAATTTATACTTTGCTTTACTTTTCTTTGTTTGCTCATTAAATTCTTTAATCTTGGTTTTCTGATAATTCAAAAAATCTTCTGCTGTCAATAAATTCTCTCTACCTCTATTAACAAATGGCAACATATATAATTCTATATCACCAATTCTCTCAACCTTCGGCCATGAATATACTTCAAGATCTTCAATCAAATCACATAATTCTTGTGTCTCAGATAATGCATGAGCACCATCAGACGTTGTCGTCATATCATGATTGCCAGTTAATAATATAACTCTGATTCCATTATTGACTAATTTTCTGATTCTTCTTGCAAATTGTTGTCTAATCTTTGAATTGGGATGTTTTATACGGTAAATATCACCAACAATAATAAAAACATTTACTTCATGTTGTATACTATACTCTATAGAAAAATCAAGATTTCTTAACACATCTAATAATCTAGTGTTAAGTCCAGTTTCTTTATTTATAGAACCGTAAGAATAATCTCCAATGTGTGGATCAGAAATAATTGCAAATTTCATCTTATTCCTTAACAACTATCACTGCAGTTTTACAAATAATTTTTTCTACTACAGAGTTTTCTGATGGTACTAATATTAAATTTGAAACTATAACTTCATTAGGATTGTCTTTACTTTGAGCAGCTTCATCATATCGTTCAACATAAAGTCTATTATGGTTTAATAGTAAACTAGATAAACCACAAAATGGTCTTTTTTCTTTCATAATAATTTCTATATACATAATTAATGATTTGATTTACTGCAAAAAAAAGGTAGTTATCAAAAAATAACTACCTTTTCGAAACAAAAATAATTTTCAGGCTATTGTCCTGCAATTATTGAAACTCCGAGTAAAAAAAGTATTGTTTTTACAGCTTTTCCATCAACTTGTTTATACATCCCTGCAATACCCACAGTTGGTGAAAATATAGTAGTACCACCTAATCCACTTACAGAAAGAGCTCCGCCAATTTCAGTTTGATTTTTTGCCTCAGGCGCATTACGATAAATAAAATCTAAATCGCCTGACCAAAGTGTTTTCGTTTTTCCTTCTTCCTGTGCTTGTTTCAATATACAAACTCCAAGCCCATTTGCTTGAAATGATGTAGGTGCACCACCATTTACAAGATCATATGCAAGACCACTTATTAAAACATTTGGCTTAAAAGATACAATGGCACCTTTGAAGATTGAATCAACCTTCGTCGTCAGTTTCAATGTACGTTGTATTGTAGTAGAATCAAGCTTAAATGATGTTGGCTTAAGAAAAAAGTCTAATCCTCTAAATTGTGTTTCACCGAACAAAAACATAGGCACTAATAAGATAAAAAGACAGCGTTTCATATTTCCTCCACTAACATGGTTTCCTCAATTTCTTGAGGTGGTAAACAATTATCAGCTTCCCAACACTCGTCTGAGCAGTAATGATCGTCAACGTTTTTTGTCTGGTATACATTACCACATTTTTTACAATTAGGCATATGTAACTCCTTTAAAAGTTTCCTGAACTACCAAATCCTTTATCATTTCTTTCAGTTTCATCTAAATCTGTAACTTCAACAATTTCCGAATAAACTACAGGACATACAACCAATTGAGCAATTTTCTCACCAACTTTAATTTGTTGTCTATTATTACTAAGATTAATAATAATAACACCAATAGGCCCTCTATATGATGCATCAATTGTACCCGGCGTATTTACAATGCTTAATCCTCTATTCAATGCATTACCACTACGAGGACGAACTTGAATTTCAAAACCTTCTTGAACCGTAGCAGATATTCCAGTATTAATTAATACTCTATCCATAGAATCTAAAGTGATTGATTCTTCTTCTTGCAAATCATCATTATTTATTGCACCCGGAATTGAAAATAATTTTTCAAATCTATATACAAAAACATCCGCACCAGATTCAAATTGACCACCTCTAACGGGCAATTTTGCATCTGCAAATAACTTTTTCACTTTCATTGTAGGTAATGTCAGATTCATATTAATTTCTTTCTATATAAAGTTATTTAATTTCATATTAATTTACCCGCACCGCGAGTCTCCACATTGCAGGCATTTGTAGCATCCGCCTTCCATAATAACTGAATTTTCTGCTCCGCAAGCTTCACATTTCATACTAATTACTGTTCCATCTTTTATTGTTAACGATATGAATTTTCTAACAGCCGTCAACAAACTTGAAATATTGTCACCCTCAATGTTTCGCAATGCAATTAATATATCTTCTCGTTTGATGTTGTGTCTTAAACAAAGTGAAATCATGCGTCCCAATCTATTGTAAGAATAATCTACTTTCGCTTTGTCAATACACTGTTGAATTATTGAATTATCAACTCCTTTCTCAATTGCTAATTGTGCTAATTTTCTAGACGCTTTATTACAAACTTTAACCTGGCCAATTTCTCTGCTATTACTATATATCCACAAACATATTGGATATTTCATGTCAGTATCTTCGGGCAAGAAACTAAAATGTATGTAGAATTTTTGACCTTCTCTTTTTATAATTCTTGTTGGTCCATTTAAAAATACTTCTGGAAGTTTAATGTCTCTTTTAATGATTTTTTGTTCTTTGTTAGCTTCTTCTAAACTGGAGATTACCGATTCCATACAACCGTCTCTATAGGTCGTAAAACCATTTAATCCCCGTTTCCAAGCATCAATATATAATTGTTTAAAATTTTCAAAAGGAAAGTCATGAGGTACATTACAGGTTTTAGAAACTGACTGATTACAATAATATTGAACAACTTCTTGAATATTGAGATGATCTTCAGTCTTTAAATCTTTTGTAGTTACTAAATAAGCAGAATGATCTTTATCTGGAAAGTTATCTAATAGCCATTGATAACCATAATCTCTTACAATGTTTACTTCACATAATCCTCTATTATGAGGTTCATAATAATATATTTTACCGTTATAAGACCCTCTCCAATATTCAAAATCTTTCTTTTTGTGATATTTCAAAACATCTTTTACATTATCATCACTTAAACCTTCAGGCCACAAACCACATATTACAATACGTTCATATTCTAATGAAAAAACTGGTTCAATAGCATTTGACACATTATTACAAACTATAGAACTATTTCCTAATGGTGGATTTGTGGTCGTTTTAGCATTTCGTACACCATGCTGAATTATTAATTCTTTTGTTTTATTCCACAATCTGTCAGATAAAAAATATTCTGTATTTTGAAATTTTTCAGTATTATATGCTGTAAATGTTCCTTTTTCTTTTGCTAACAATGCCGATGCTTGCCATACAAGATTTTCCTTCAATTCACATATTTTCTTTGTAAATTTTATAGCCTCTTTTGAATTATATGACATTCCCAACATAAATAATGCCGATCCCAAACCATTAATTCCCATACCAAATTGACGAAAATTTCTTACAACATATTCATATGATGGTAATGGCAAATTAGTCAAATCATTAACATTATCTAACATTCTTGCAAAAATGCCTATATCATAAGCATACTGATCAATATCAAATTGTGGTTTCCCATCTTTATCAATATAAATATATTGAGTAATATTCAATGATCCAAGTAGGCAGACAGTTGTAATTGATGATAATCCGCCGATTTCTCCGCAATTTTTAACAAATATGCCACTACTTTGTAAATATCTATCATCATCAAATGATGTAATAACTGCATAATTATGATTGTCATCAACTGTAATATTATAAACATCTTCATAACCATAAAACTCAATACTTTTTACTTTATGATTAGCTTCAGCAATTCTTTCAGCTGCTTTAAACATTTTACTCATTGTAGCATAATTTAAATTTTCAAGTCTATATTTTGAAAATGTTGGTAATTTATTAGTTTTTAATCTTTGTATTATTTCTCGTTTGCATGGTGATTTTTTATATTTAATTTTAAAATTTTTAATTATTTCTATAATTTTATTGAAATAATCTTCATTAGATATTTTAGCAGCTCTACCATTTTTTAATCCCGACACAGCTTCACTCATATTTTTATGATATCGTTCGGGATCTTTTATTCTTTTTGGAAAATCATACATTGGATTTTTTTTACCACTAATATCATGAACCATATCATGTTCTTCAACCGTCATTTTCTTCAAATTTTCAGGTCGATCATTATAATGATTAAAATCATCATGATGTATTCTATGTAATTTAGAATCAATTAAATCATTAGGATAGTAAAATTCATATATTAATCTATATTGTCGTCTGCTTAAACATAATCCTGAAGATTTTTTTAATTTTGATGACTGAGCTATTTGTCTATAAGTAGTATGTCCATAACTTATATAAGAATCAAAAGGAACAATACTGTCACCAGGTATTAAATCTTTTAGATTAATCTCAGTACCTTTACTAGAACATATTTTGTGATCAGGAGTAGCAATAAAATAAGAATTATCATCTAATGTTAATTTCCATACTTCTTTCTTTTCGCCTGTTTTTCGTGGATTTCGACCCATTTTAATTTCAACAGCGCCTGTAGAAAAATTTCTTGAATATACAGGAACATCTTTAGCTTCTTCAGCTAATTGTTTAAAAGTCACACCATTTCTTCCATCAGCGACAGCTGCTATTGATGAACCAATTACACATGGATTTGTTGTGTCGCATTTACCGAGATATGCTAGCGGATTATTTCTGTGCATGTTGTCAACAAATAATACTCCAGGTTCTGCTCTATTATATGTTGACTGCATTATCAAGTCATATAGTTCTCTTGCTTTAATTCTTTTGTAAACTTTACCTTTAAAATGAAGATCATATAAATCATCGGCAACAACTGCTTCCATGAATTTATCATCAATTAAAACTGATAAATTGAATTTTGTTAAAACTCCTGAAGATTGTTTTACACGAATAAATTCTTCAATATCAGGATGATGACACGGTAAGACGCCCATCATAGCACCTTTTCGTGTCTGCCTCTTCATTATGTTTTTTAATTCATCAAATTGTTGTACAGTTAAATGATTTTTTAATTTGTCAACATACCCATCATCAGTTCCTTTAACCATACATTCTGAAACTGTGTCCCATAATTTTGCATAGGATAAAACACCTGGATGTCTAATTCCAGTGCCTTTGATTACTGCATTTCGAGGTCTAATAAAACCTAAATTTATTCCATAACCGCCTTCAGAAGCCAGTGTTTTGGCTTGTTCCATTATTGTCAAGAAAATATTTGTGAGATCATCTGGATTATCATCTGTTTCAATATCAACATCATAAATTACAGATTTATCTTCAGTTTGTCGTTTATATTTTATTGATGCACCAGAAACAGGTCCATTAATAAAACAATTCATTAATGTAGCATTTTTATAATCTGTTCCTAAATTGGCAGTTATTCTACCACCTAAAGTCACTTTAAGACCCATAGGTTCTTTATTAGGATAACCATTATCATCAACATCGAAATCGCCATCAAATTTTAGTAGAGTTTGTAAAAAGGGCTTGTACCATTTTTGGGGATCTTTTTCAACAGATGCAAGAGTTTTTGCACATCTTATAAAAGTTTCAAGTTCTGATTCATTTTTATACTGATACTTCTTCTCCCAATTCTCTTTTGCAAGTGATGTTTTGAAAATCATAGTTACTAATTTATCTCCATTTACAAAGAGGTATTAATTTTTTCCAACCCATAACTATATGAATAAATAAATAAAATTTTAATAGTTTGTAAACTAAGTTTTATCATTTTCCTTTAATCTCATTACCAGAAGCATGTCAATTTGTTCTAATATATATCTATATCTACGCGTTATGTCTTCCCATGACTGTCCTCGTTGTGATGTAGATTGGTCGAATCGTTTTCTGATACGTTCCTTTAACCATAATAATGAGTCAGATCCATCATGCATTTGCAATTTGCTCTCATACAAGATTCCCAAAAATTTCAGCACTTCATCCTGTGATATTTTTGTGATTTGCAAATCTTTTGTACCTAAAATTTTGTTAAGTAACCAATTAGTATTAATTTCACTTGAGGCATATCTTGCTTTTATACCACTTGTAAATAAAGGAATGGGAGCTTCAGGATTAAAAATTTCTTTCATGATAAATTTATTGGCAAAATTTATCAATTGAATTACGTTTAAAACTTGAGGCAAATTTTGGCAGTCACTTTTTCAAATAACTTATCAATTTCTGTAGCATTCTTTTTTGGCGGCTCATAACAACTATCATTTAAAGCTTTAACACAAATATCGGCAATTTTTTTTGAAAAACACATACCAACAAATTTGGTACATCGTCGACGTTTACTATCAAAATATTCAAAAGCTATTGGATATTCTTTTTCTTTTGATTCAAAAGTCTTATAAGACATAATTATATTCTTTCTACAACACAAACCTTGCGAAAAATACCTTTATAATCAAGACGAGTACGTATTGGCTGTTGCATTGCTCTTGCAAGTTTCATTCGACCTGCTGATGTTTTTAAAAGATCACCAATTATTTTTTCTTTTTCAGCAGCTGTTAATATTTTTGATTTTGTTGGTTTAAAAAGTGATGGAGCGACTGCAACTGCTACCGTACCATAAATAGCAAATCTTAAAAAACTTCGACGACTAATCTTCTTATCATTCATAAACAATCCTTTAAAAATCTGTTTTTACTGGAGCAATTATCTCTTCATGTGGATCATATTGATCGGGAACTTGCTTCGTATACCTTTGACTCCAACCTTGACTAATACACCATTCAACTGCTTCTTCTAAAGAAATTACATTTGGTTTATTTCCGTCAATTATCCAATTTTTCGGTAATGAAAAACTATTAGTTTGACTTTGTAACCAAATATGAAAAGCAATTCCATATTGAATACAAACTTCTTTATTACTATTAATTTTCCCAATACCAAGATCAGCTAACAAATTCTCAATACCATAATCCAAACCTTTACGGTGTTGACTTCGCATCCACATCTTAGCTTTAAACTGTAATTCTTCATCATCATCTAAAGCAGGACATCGAAAAACACCAACAATATGATTACCAAGATTATCTAATCCATATTCTTCTGTCAAAATAAAATTATTGTTTCCACGATTAGACGTTCCAACTGCATAAGGCCATGTCATTTCTGAACAAACAATATTACCAGACGATGTTGTCTCTTGAACTAAAATTGTATGAGATGGTATTTTAGGATTTGCCACAGCTTCTAAACCAGCAATAAGATTCTTTTTGCGTTCAGCTTCTTCAGCACCACGAATGATTGCTGAAATAAGACTGAAAGTTTCTGTACCAAACATCCATGTTCCTGATATTGTCAAATTAGTAAAATCAAATACTGTTTTCATATTACATCCTTTTGTCACAAAAAGATTTATTTGATTCAGTACATTCTTGACATTTTGCAGGTTCTGCTTCACAAACATTTAATTCAATATCATTTGTAAATGGAATTAGCCAATTTTTACCTTTAAACCAACTCATTAGTTGAGTCGGCGTAATTGCCCAATCTTTTGTACGTATATTCCATTCTTGAGGAATTTCAAATAATTTCGTTTCATCAGATAACCATTGTAAGTATAAAGATACAAATCGTGAACAGCAAAATTCTGAAAAATCTGATATAGCATTATAAAATTTGTACATTTCTAAAACATTAAATGGTATACTCAAAATAAAAGCCTGCTGAAGATATTGCATTATTTTATCTTGTATATCTTCAATAAATGGAGGTTTTGCTACAAATACAAAATCATTTGATGCAATTTTACTAATATCCAATTTGTTCATCTTTTGTGTCAATTCGATTCCCAATAATCCTGATTTATCTTTAATTGTTATAAAACAATGAGTCGGCACTTTAGTTATTGAATTTGTTACCCCAACAATTATACCTACTTTTGAAAATATATCATAATCGATTATCATTTTTTCTCCAATTGTTTTTGATGTGCAATTGCGACACCTATCGAATCTGCTATGTCGTCATTAATTCCAGTTTCGGTATAAATATCAATGCTAATTTTATCAAAAGCATCTGATATGCCTTTTTTATCATTTTTTTTATTTGCTATTAATTTCTCCTGTAATGATTTTATTTTCTGTTCTATAATGAAAATTTCATTATTAGGTAATTTATTTTTGTTAGCTTTTTTCAACTGTTTTTTTGAATCTTTTATTTCATGTTTAATACTATCTCCTGAATTTTGTATCATTTCTTTTGCTTCATCAATTCTCTTTTTATAAATAGAAAATTTTTCAAATGATAATTTATTATATTTTTTACAAATTGAATTTTGAACCTCAGCTTTCTTCGAACTACCGGTACAACCATCAATTGCAGATTTCCAACGAGATGGTTCATAAAGTTCAGGTTCTTTTTGCATACATCTATATGCCTCTATTATTGCTATCCCATTAAATCTTGCAAGCAATTTTAAAACACTTACACTTCGAACCTGGACAACATCCTCAATAGCTATTTCATCTGGTTGTTTGTCATCAATAATTTTTCTGAGTTCACCTTGAAACAAATACATTTTTTGTGCATTTGTCATAGTCTTACCAGATGGCATAATTTTTCCATACACAAGCAATTTATTATCTTCAATTATGCTCCACCCTGTGCTACGCGACGAGATGTCTACACCCATTATTTTCATTTAATAAACCCTTTCTTATTGCCCAAGCTCTTTTTAATGAAGCACTTCTTTTTTCAAGTGATTCTTTTGAAAATATTTGTAATCTTCTTTTTTCTTTTATTTTTGCTCTTACTTCTTCTGATAAATGTTTACCTTTATTAAATCTAGCATGATTTTTACTTATTTTAGCTTTTGCTTCATTTGTATGATGTCTACCTTTATTAGCTAAACTTATTGCATTTTTTGTTTCCTCAGAACATTGTATACCTTTATTCCATGGTTGACCACCATTTTTCAACCATTCATTTCTTGCGTGCCTTAAACTCTCTATATGCTGTTCATTTAAAGGTTTACCAAGTTTTGAAACGCTCATTTTGTGTTTAAGTTCTTCAGATAATGGCTTTCCTTTATGAACTTCACTTAACAATGCTTTAGTTTCCATTGTCACAGGATTATTTTTATAATATTCTTTTAAAGTATTTCTTATTCGTTCTTTTGTTTCATCTGAAAGTATTGCACCTTCACCACCATCTTTTATATTAGTTAATGGTCCATCATTTGCTTTTCGACCAATTTTACTTATAATCAACTGTTCCAAATCAAAAGCTTCTTTTTCATTCAAATTCTCTTTTACTTTGATTATAATTGGATTTTTATGTGATTCATCTTGTATTTTCAGAATTTTGTTAAGCACAAATGAATTTCTTATTCTTCTTCTTATTTTATTTAACTTATATTTTTTTGCAAGTTTTAAATGAGAAAATAGTCGTTGTTTCTTTCCTTTACCAATATAAAATGGTTCAAAATCAAATTGATATTCATTATACGTGAATTTACCGGGTTTTCTAGGATCTAAATAAGCATACACATAAAATCTTTTATCTTCAAGAAGTAATAAGTTACTCATTTTTATCCTTTGGTAAGTTACTCATTTTTATCCTTTGGTTTAATTTTTCTTTCTTTGTTCCAATAAGGACTATGACAGTCTGCACATACTGTAGGTTCTTTTTTTGAAAACCATTGATAAGTACATCTTTTGCATGTATATAAAGTTCGAATCTTCTTTGTATCCATATTTATACTGTATTATAAAAATTGTATTACAAAATGTAAAATTAATGAAGATTTCAGTAAATAATTAACCAGTTAGTCTTTCACATCTCTATAATTTTTTTAAAAAGGATTTTTTATGACAATAGTTAATGTTATCAATTTTATTGAAGATGATTATCCTAAAGCAGATAACCATTTTCCAAAAGAAATGCCACAAATTTTAAAACAAAAAATTAACACGTTCAAATTAATTAAAGATGTTAACAAAAAACTATTAGATTACCTTAAAATATACTTTCAAAAAGAAGGATTTGAAGGATTTAACATTGCAGAAATAGATAGCAGTATTACAATAGATTTTTGTAAAAATATTTTTGAACTCAAAATCGAACCTTATTCTATTAAAAATAGTATAAGACAACAACAAAATGATAATATTTTTGCTAAAATTAATGTAACTAATCAGAAACAACAGTTAGCAACTTTTATTCTTGATTATCGACCAATAAAGGCTGAAGATCATAATGTGCTAGTAATGTTTTATAATGATATTAATTTGGAACAAAATTCACCACAGTCTACATTTTTTGCCACTGAGCTTATCAATATTTTCATAAAATATTACAATAAATAAAGCATTGTAATGAGAATACTCTCATTATTCTTTTTTTATTTCCATTTAGGTGATTTGTGATACATTGTCTCATAGTCATGAACTAAGAAATCTACAATTTTATTAGCTTCATCATTTGTGATATCTTTTATGTGCTGAGATTCTTCTTGCAATCGTTTTACTTCATCTTTAACAATCTTTATAGCATCTTGTTTGTTTTTAGATAGATAAATAGATGTAGGAATATGTTCATAATCAGGAGCATTTGTAAAAGTATCAATTATTTCATGAATATCTTTCGACAAACCTTTATTACTTTCAGGATGTAGTTGTTTTTCTGTACCAATTATATGTTCCCAATATCTAATAGCACCTTGATCTCTTCTTTTACGTGCTTGTTGTAGCATTTCTTCTGCATGACCTTTTTGTCGTTTAGCATTTTTTATAAATTCACACTGAATTTGTACAATATGTTTCATATTCTCTCCTTTTGTATGTATAAAATTATAAAATTAAAAGAATATTGAAATAATCAAGTATGATTGATCGTTTAGATGAAACAGATGGTCAAAAAGTGGCAGTTATATTACTTCAAAAAAATGAGACCATTTTCAGTCTCATTTTTTTACTTTTAGTAAGAAGTTTACTTTTAGTAAGTTTTGCCATTTGGATATAAATTGTGGTAGTCATTTTTGATGAATTGTTTGACAAAGTCTCGTATTAAATCACCTCTATTATAACCAAGTTCTGAAAAAAGTTTGTCGTCAGTCCAACATTTATTGGGATCCATATATGGAATTAAAGCTGTATCGTGAGTATCTATATGACCATTTACTTTTAATAAATATAGACAAAATCTTACAAAATCAGTTTGAAAATATGTAATGTAGTTATCTCGCATTTGTTGAGTGATAAATTGTAGAATTGTTTTGCCACCAGTTTTTTTTCTTATTCCTTTTGATACGTTTACATTTTTTGGTAGTAAAGCTTTATGATAACAATGAACAATTTTTGCAAATTGAATATGATATTGTTTGGGATCAGCTTCAGAATAACTTATAAGATTATCGTCAATACTACCATGTTCTGAGCAGTAATTTTTAATATTTTCAAAGAAATGTTTAACAAATGATGTCCAATTTATTCCAAATATAGTAACATCATCAAGAGAAGACACCTCCCACATTTTGTCTGCTTCAAATACTTTAATTTTTGAATATTGAGAATTCATATTAATAGTTGTAATTATTGCCGGAATGCCGAATAGATCAATATCGAAAATTTCATTTGCATTAGGTAGTAATATTAAATCTGAAATATGTTTTTCAAATATGTTACGAAAAATTTTATATGTAGGATCAATTCTTTTTCGATCTATTGCCCAAGTTGAAGGATGAACGCAAATTATTTTTTTGATGAGAGAATATTTGTGAAGGGTTAAAATAATTTTTAAATCTTTGCCACGAGTATAAGGTGGATTTGTGAGGATAAGATCTGGTGCAGTTTTTATTTTCATTTTAATATCTTCTATAATTTTTTCTACGTTATTTTTCCAATTTTCTTTACTATAAAACCAAGATATTGTATTTGGAAAATAAGCTCGAGCAATTAATAATTTTTTTGGACTATCTGTTATAAAATATTTAGTATTACGATTTAGAAATTCAATATTAAATAAAACTAAAATATTTTTGGTATTTTTTGGTATTTTTATTTTATTACTTATTTCATTTGGTGTAAACTGTTCTTGTAAACCGTCTTTTATTATATAATTTATATAATATTCAATTTCTTCGTGCATATTTACATGTTTATTGTTATTTGTAAAATTTGGAATATTAGAGTGATTGTTTAGTTGAATGGGTTTAAATAGAGATTTTATTTGTGTAAGAGTATAACCTCGAAATTTTAAAACATCAAATAATTCTGATTTTAGTTTAGACCATTCATAATTTGAAAATCTTCTTGCTCTTGCTTTTTGTTGTTTAGTACTTTTTCCTTTTAATTTAATCATTTTTTGTGCTTTTTTGTACTTGATTTTTTTTATTTCTGATTCTTCATCATTTATTATTTCATCAGTATAGATTGGATCATTGATTTGAGATGGAATTGTCATTTGTTCATGTACAGGAGGATAATGTAATGCAGTTTGTAGTTGATCAATTTCTTCGTTTTTATTTTGAATTATTTTGCTTTGATGTCGTATTATTTTCCTAAGCGCACTTAAAGTTATAGACATTGTTTCTCCCACCGTTAAGTTTTTTATTTATTTGTGAAGTCAAATCCCTATGCTCCTATTATTGTTATATTAATCTTTCAATTGTACGTTGTCCGCGACATTCACATGAATACATTTTATGACAAATAGTTCCATCTCGTGAGACTGTTAATGTTCTAAATCCAATAGCATAATTAGCTTCATTTTTTTCATTATTACCTGTTAATCTTGTTAAATCACCACAGGGCAAACAAAGACAAGGACATTTTATAAAATCAAATACACTATTCATATATTGCTTTTGATATGTTTCACCTTTATGCCAATGTCCACTAAAAATAATATTTGGTGCAATTTCTCTATTTGTTGCCTGTTTGATTAAATTACCTTCAATATTTTTTTCGGCTGAACCAGTAATTTTATGCCACGCACGGATAACATGATTGAAAATTGCAAAATCTACTGGTTTTTGACAAAAGTTTAGATTTACTTTGAATCCTTCTCGTTCTAGAGCAGCATAACATTCACGTTCTACATCAATTACATCGGCCATAGTAACATGAAATCTACTACCCAAACAACCATAAAAAGTAGCCCCTTTTTTTATTGGAAGAAATTTTATTACATTAATAAATAATTTTACAAGTTCCATATTTTGAGCATTTGGATGAACAGTATTTTGTGCATTTCTTTTATGTGGAAGATCAATTAATTCTCCTAATAAAATTACTGCATCAAATTCCATATTACATTTACCAATTTGTTCCATAAATTTGTCCCATAATTTACGGCGTATTGGATATGTTTGTTTTGAAAAATCATTGACACAACTTCCAGGATTTGGTATAATATCATCTTGCGGTGTCAACAATCCACCAATATGATTAGAATGTGAATCAGACAAAATAAGAACGTTTGCTTGATTTTGTACACTTTTCTGTTTCATTTATTCCTCCTAAAGTTTAATTTATGATTCCTATTAGAATTATCATGTAAAACAGCATAGCTGGCCACATTAAAACGACAATACGACAAAACGAAATTTTTCGTTTTGTCGTATTGTATTATGTTCGTCTAAATGTGGTAGTGAAAAATGATGATGGGAGTTATAAAAATATCATAGATTAGAATACTTCGTTCAACTTACGAAGTAAATCTTTTTCAAACATGTTAGCATTAGCAGTGATAGATGATTTTTTTTTATTATATTCAGAGAAAAATACGTAGACAAGTTTAGTAATGTTGTTCCATATCTTATTATTTTCATTCCAATACCATATACCTCGTTCTGCATCATCTGAAAGTTTTCCAATTTCACAAATATCACCAATTAGTAATCGTATGTTAGTACCAAAAATGTATAAAAGCTTAAAACAAGAGCTTAATTGTATTTCTGAAAATAAATGATAATTTGATAATACTTTTAAAATATCTAAATCTTCACCTAGATAATGATATCGTCTACGGAGCATCCTTACTGTAAATTGTCCATAACCTGCACATAAATCATGAGTTGTTAATTCAGGTTTTTTCCATTCATCTTCAGATATTTGATCAAGCATTTCGTCAACAAGCCATAAAGGTGTAAAAACTTCACCATGTTTATCAGATTTTTCTTTATTTGTAATAACTTGTAAATGATGTTCTTTAGAAATAGGAATTAGAGAAAGATCACCCTTAAGATTGGCAACTTCTAAAAATCTAGATTCCATCTGACACAATAACTGTTCTTGAATCTTATTCTTACAAACACCATCACCATCAATTTTATCATCATCTACTACTTCTTCAGTATTTTCTATTATATTATAATGATGTTTCTTAATAAAATCTTCTGTTGCTTTTCTAGAACAAATAATTTCTTTCTCACTTACTTTATCAAACCCATTAAAAGAAAAAACTTTAGTCATACTTAACATCTTTCATCTATATGAACATTTATACTTCCTTCATGTTTCATTTTTGAATTTTTAACATCTTTAAAATGTTCAGAAAGTTGATAATGAATATCATCAATATCTTTTGCCCAAATTGTTAAATCCGCTGAAAAATTATATTTAACATTTCTTTCAATTGGATCTTTTGATGCTTCATTTAACATGTTGTTTTCTCCAAAATTTTTAATGCAATAAGTTCTTCATATGATATAAATTTCTCATGTAAACAATCATTTTTTATCAAACCAATTAACCCAAATGCCGGGAGATACTGAAGGTATATATTGATGATATTTAACTACAGTAACTTTGACACCAATATAATCAATAACTATACCGAGTTCAATTTCTGATGTAATTTTTTTACATCTGTATAGTAATTGTTCTTGTATAAGTTCTGTTATAGGTTGTCGTTTTGGTTGTATTTTAAAGAATTTCATAATTTACTTCCGCAAATAGGACAATTATAGTCTACTGTTAGCCTTGATAAACGTAATAAATCCATCATTTTTTAGCAGACTCGCAACACGTTTTAGTTGCAGCGTCAGGATGTCCAGTAATATAAGTCCGAACTTCTGCAATTGCTTCATGATATGATATACCAACATGATCATCTACTAAACTTTGTAAAGTTGCCAAAGCTATGTATCATATATACCTTTTTTATAAACAGATTAAATATGCAGATTATTCAGCAACGATCCCTTTACCTCACAATCAATATCTTCATATAACTCAATTAATGACAAATAAGTTTTTGGCACATCTTTTAAGTCTTCATCATCATCGTCACTATCATCATCTTCAAATTCATCTTCGTCTTTTTCATTACTTAACAATTGTGACTCATTACAATTTGGACATGAAAGTTCTGAATTTACTTCACCAGACATATTTACTATAGAATATCCATGACCAGGTACTTTAATAATAATTGCTGTATAGCCTTCACCATTACCTTTTGGTTGAACAGCAATAACAGTGCCTGATCCGAAATTTTCTTCCAATTCAACTTCAATATCATTCACTCTTGACTCTAAATCTTTCAATTCTGAAAGTAATTCTTTTAATTCACTCATGTTGTTTTGCCTTCTTTCATATATATGTGAGGTTCAATACGTAAAGGTCCCATTTCCAATGCAGCATGAAATTCAAGTTGTTTACCATCTTTTAAATCAATGACTATTGAATCTATTTCATTAAAACTTTTATTATGAAAAGTGTAAGTCACTGAAATAATATCGTTTTTATTTATACATCTACCAACTTTAGTCGATATTAATTTTAATGGATTCTTTTGTGTCATATTCAATCTTCCATTACTTTAAAATGTTTATCAAATAATATTTTTCCTAAAGCAGTACCTTTTTCTGTACGAAAAATATCACCATTCTTCAAATTTTTACGATCATAATTTTTGATTTCATTTACAATAAGTATTACATTACTATCAAAAGAAGCAGTCTCAAATTCAACAAATGAGCCAATCTGATATTCATCTATAGATTCAATACATGTTGCAAGTTTCATACATCGTCCGGTCTTACTCTTAGAGGTGTCACTAAATCGTATTTCATTTTTTCATTTAATTTCATTTTTATTATTTCACAATTTTTTGGCGTCTTATATTTGTCAAAATCCTCAGCATGCCAGTGAAACCAACGCATTAAAAATGCTTTAATTGTTAATCCATGACTTACAATTACAGTATAAGGTGGATAATCTTCTTTTTCAAAATCTCTATGTAAAGTGTCAATAAAAGTTGTTATTCTGTCGTAAACATCAGCACCGGATTCACCATTTGGCATTCTGTAATAAAAAGATCCAAATCTTTTTCGTTCTTTTTCAATTTTTAAAACTAAATGATCTTCAGCATAATTGCCCCATTCTTGTTCTCTTAATCTGGGATCCTCATAAATTGTTCCACCTAATATATTTAAAAATTGAGCAGTTTGTCTAGTTCTATACCAAGGTGAGATATAAAACATTGGTTTTACAGATTGTATTTGAAATCCAGGATATCCAGAATATCCAACCATTCTAGTAGCACCAGGATCTATATCTTTTGCAATATCATTACATAATTCTTTGGCAGCACAAATTGCTTGACTTTTTCCATTTTCCGTAAGATTTACTTTCCAATCAGGCATAATTTTATATAATGATTCATCAACATTGCCTTCAGATTCACCATGACGAATTAAATAAATAGCTTTTGGTTTTGACATTAATACTCATTTCTTTTCCATTTTTAATAAATCAAAAACATCTGCTCCACAGCCTATACATTTATTATCTTGTGCCATTGCAGATGCACCATCACGACAAATACAAGGTGTCATTTCAGATTTTGCTCTCGGACATTCTGCTTCTTTTCCTGTTCTTTTTTCAATCAATGTTCTTAAAATATTTGCAGGATTTTTATTATAATCATTATCTAAAACTTCATCCCAACATTCCATACAATCATCATGAGTAACATCAAATTTACGATTTTCACACCATTAGGTCCTCGACAATTATGTTCTGAACCTGGAGCAACTGACATTTCCCAAGTCGGCAAACATGTTGTTGGTTTATAAAGTTTTTGACCAATGTTTATAATTCTATCACCTTCCCAAGTTCCTTGTCCACATCTTGCAAAGAATAAAGAAAGTGTCATGGACATATGACCCTCAAGGTACTTACATCCATGACATGTATATCCTTTTGCAATTTCTTTTGGACGTTCTTGTTTAATAGACTCTGATCCAAAAACCTTTTGCAAAAAATTAAGCATATTAGTTTTCTTTCAGTTTGACGACATCAATAAGAAACTTTTTATACAATCTATCAAAATGCTTATCATTAGTAAAAGGACTTGCTCTACCAGATGACAACTTATGAAATAATTGCGTCACGAAAGTGAAACAAAAACTATCATCACCAACACTTATATCACAATGAATATTGTTTTCATCTACAAAATCAAACAAAGCAATAATTCCTGTTCCACTACTACTATGCAGAGTAAAACCTCGTGTCATCATCAAACTTTTCATATTACTAACTATTGTATCAAATTCATCCATTACATCCTCAAACTTTTCTTTTTCTTATCTTTTTTATCATCCGCTTCTTTTTTTTCTTCTATTTCTTCACCAACTTCATTTGGATCTGCAACTGCTGAATCTGGAACTTCTTCCTCTATAGTTTCTTTCTTTGTATAGAATTTTCCATCTTTGATCAAACATTCAACCGTTTCCTTAAGTTTTGGCTTTTCTTCTAGAATAGTGTAAAATTTCTTTTTACCAAAATCTTTAATATCATCATACATCTTTTCACCAGCAGTATTAACAAAATTATACCTTGTTATTGTCTTTCCATCTTTTTCTACATCAAACTCTTTTATAATACCGTTCATCAGAGCAACACTGAACATTTCCTGTTCATTGTTAACACCGGATCCATCATGTCTCAAAGTAAAGACAATTGCATCTTCAGGCATTGAACCTGCTTTATTTTTATCAAAAGTGACTTTAACATCATGTGAAAGTACATTGCCAACTTCATCTCTTACTTCAGACTTCCAGACTTTAGCAACTTTTAGAGCAATTGTATTATAGAATGGTAATGCATTTCCACCAGTACGATATTCCGGCGAGTTGTGAACAACAACTCCCGAAAAATCACTACTGGAACCAACCATATAAGTATTTACTGGTGTTTGAATGTCGTACTTAGTTAAACATTTTGCTTCTTTATCAGATATTTCACAAATCTTCAATACTTTAGTATAAATTTTATCTCTTTTAACTCTTTCGATATGTTTTAATTCTTGATAATTATTAATATGTTCATCTAATAATTTGTATTGCATTTCAGGAATAACAAATTGACAAATTAGTTTACTAAAATAATCAATATTAATAATTTTAAGTTTAAAATGGCCTTCAGTATCTAATTCAACATCAACATCAAATTGTTTAAATTTTTTAATTAATGACTCAAACAATTTAATTTGTACATTAGTATCAAGATAATCGAATCTTCTCATTGAAATACTAGCTTTTTGACGTTCTTTCCAAATAGATCCATCATCTAAATAAAATATAGCTAAGCCTAATAAATCAACTTTGTCAATAATCTCAGAAGTAAAAGACCTATAATGTTTGCCTGAATTTTTAAATAATTTTTCACTATAATCATTTTCATAAAAATGTTTGTAATACTTCAAAAGAAACATTTCTGATTCTGTTCTAAAAGAATTTTTTCCTATTGAATAAAATTTTAATGATTTTAATTGTTTAATTTTCCACATTAAATATTCAGGTTGTTCAGAATTAGCAAATGAAATTGAAGCAGATAAACATCCTCTAGTTTGCATAAATCCGTCAGCTAACATTGATCCTATTAAAATTTGTTCTTCTTCATTTGACAATGGATTATTACAATAACTTAATAATTCATCACCAATTGCTAAATTTTGAGCTTCTACCCAACCATTTTTTGTAAAAATTTTATGATTTCTAGTACAAATTAATTTTTGATACATTCTATGAGTTGGTACTTCAAAACATACTTTTATAAACTCTGACCTATCTGCCATTCCATTATTGTAATATTCTAATGGTTCGAATTCGTCAAATGTATCTGTCTTTTCATTATAAGAAACCATAGTTTCTTTTATTTTATGTTTTACAAAACTACTAGATGAATAAATATCATTAGTAGTATGAATTTTTGTACTTGCATGCATACAACCAAACATTTGATTAGGATTTTTTCGAAGTTGGTTGATGAAGAATAGAATTGTTTTTGAATCAACATCAAATCGAGCCATAGCGGATGACACTTTCTTCAAGCCCAATCCAATTGCAGTAGCTTGTGTCCCGCGTTGCCTTGTTTCATTCATTCCTTTAGTGGCATCAACTTGAGAGACCATTTGTGTTACACTATCAAAACCGATGATAGCATAATTTCCAGGTGCTGTTACTTTTACAACATTGCCTGTTTTTGCATCAACTTCATGTTCTCCTAAAATTAAACTGTGAGCAATATCAAAACCTTCTTCAGCAGTCGATATTGGTATCACAATCAATTTCGATATATCAACTCCCACTGATGCTGCCCATCTTGCCTGAAATTGAAACTGACGTTCAGCATCAATCAATACACATGGTCTATTAGGCCATCTTTTTTGAGCTTCTGCAAAAGCTAAATAAAGAAGTAATGTTTTACCAGCACCCTCCCAGCCAAAAACTTCAATAACAGCTCCGACAGGATAACCACCATAAGGACCAATGGCACTATTAAGTAAAATTGAACCTGTTGATATTCCTTCAGGTAAACTTTTATATTTCTCACCAGCTGGTTCAATACTTCGGCCAAATTTTTTCCTAATAAGTGATGCTGCATTTACAGTAATTGTCTTTTTCTTTTTAGTACCAATTTCATCGTCATCTTCTTCATTTTCAATTGTGGTATCTTCTTCAGCCATAATAAAATCTCCTTTTTAGGTTCAGATATGAAAAAGGATACATTTTCATGTACCCTTTTTCTATTTTAATTTATATGCATTTAAATTTATTTAATTACAATACCGTTTGGGTTTCCTTCAATAATTGTAAATGAACCAATTTTATCCTTAATCTTTTCATATGTATCATACTTCTTAAACAATGCATATTCAGGATTTGCTCTCAAAGCAGATCCAATTTTAGTTATAGCTTCAACTTGAGCAAGTGCAGCAGCTTTCTGATTTTCAGCTTCCCAAACTGTTTTATCAACCTTTACATTTGATAATGTAACATTTTGAACTAATAAAGGAACGCCACTGCGCTTAAACATGCTAATTGCCATAGCACCTAATTGGTCATTAAGTTCTTTAAAATGACCATACATATAATTTACATCTGTCTGTTGTTGTATGATACTTCTTATACCTGACCGAACATCCATTTGAGCCATTCTGCCATAAATATCATTAACTGTAATTTGACTAACTCTATTACTAGCATCACCAAGTTTTACGGGTGTTATTTGAGCAAAAATTGCATTTCGTTGATCAGCTTCTTTTGGCACCATCATACGTACATAAACATCAACAGTAACTGGTGTACGACCGACAATAATTCGATGATCTTCACCTTCTTTTTCTGTTGATTGTCCAAAAGATTCTTTTGTAGAAACTGATGTTGCTTCAAGAAGTACTAATGTAGTATAAGTACCGTCACTGGCCTGTTGACCAATATCAATTTGACCTGCTTCAAGAATTCCTTTATCCCAACCTGAAGGTGTTAATTTTTTACCTACAAAACCTGCAGGAATTTCTCGAACTATATTTGTACAACCAATTGCAAAAAACATGCTTGCAATAACTATTAATTTGAATAGCATTTTCATTTTACATCCTTTTTTGAATTTTCAAGAACTTTATTTTCATAATCATTTTGTGACTGTTTTGTGAAACTACGATCAATTTCGCTTTTAGGCAAATTATTTACGGAAGCTTGTGATGTCAAAGTAAATATTACCACAAATACAAATATGCCTAAAATTCCAAAAAGACTGTAATTCACATATTTTCTATATTGCTTTTCAACATTCTTTTTAGTAATAGCATAAATAATGAATATTACTATTAAGAATGCTATTGACCATATAGTAGCATTTAAATTTAGTCTGATAAAATCTTCCATTGATTAACCTTTCTTAAAAAGGAACTTTTCTTTTTGCACCACTATTATCTGTACCGGCTTTTCCCATTTTACCTGATTTGTTTTTTGCAGCAATAGCAATAGCTTTTTCTTTTTCTTTAATTGCTGCTTCAATTTCCGCACCGGTAGTTAAACCAGATGTATCAATTTCAAGTTGTTCCACTTTTTGTTTGAATTCTTTCCGAAGGGTCTTACAATCACCTGAAACTTTGCAATCTTTGCAACCAACATCATCTGCATCATATGTTCCGCGACAATCCATATTTGCTAATACTATATCTTCATCATCATCTGATGCACCTTCACTTCTTTCATCTTCAGATTCCTCAGTTGGTGATGCAGCAAAAGCTTTATTTTCTTTTTGCTGTGCTTCTTTATCTTCATTATTATTATCATCGTCATCATCATCTGTCGGTTTCTTATTTGATGGTGGCGGTGTTTTATCATCAGTTGGTTTTGTGTTTGAAGGAGGTGGTGTTTCATCATCATCGTCATCATCTGGTTTCTTTGATGATGTTGTTTTGAGATTGTCATCATCGTCTTGAGCAGTTGTAGATGCATCGTCATCATCACTGCCGTTAGACTTTAACTGTTTTTTTAATTTTTTGAGATTGATACCATCAAGAGGAGGTTTTGCAACTTCCAATATTTCCAATAAATCATCATCACTTGTAAAGGTTCTGCATTTTTCAAGATCATAAGCAGTTTTTATAGCTTCAACTTCCTCATCAGTTAAAGCTCTTCTTTCCGGATCAGGAAGAATTGTATATTCTCTTTTGAGACCTTCACCTTCAACAGTTACAGTCAAATCATAACCACGTTTTCCAGGATCCGATGGATTTCCCCATTTAGAACTATTACCAAGTTCAATAATAGGCTTCCAAATTGACGGTCCGGCAACCAACCTTTTGATTTTGATTTTTTTATCTTCAGTTTTTTCATCTTGGCGATGAATGATATTCATGTCATAAGTTCTCTTACCACGAAGTTTACTGATTTGTTTTAATATTTTTACTACTTCAGGAGATTTATCAGTCATTCCATCTTCTTCTTTTAATCTGTAAACTTCTGACCATAACAAACTGACAAATTTACAAACAGTACATTTCTTATCAACACTATGGACAATGGGTTTGTCCTTTATTCCTGTTTTGACAGGAATCCAGTGAATCATATACTTTACAAATGGTAACCCTCCCTTTTTAGTTGGCGGCAAGACTCGTATTGTATGTTCTTTACCTTCTTCCCAAGTCATACCAACAATGTCTGATCGCCTGGTTTGCGAATTTTCTTCATATTCTCGAGCCCAGGGATTCGCGTCATGAGCCTTAGATAAGTTCTCGTCCATTAACAGCTCCTTTGCTAAATTTTATTTACAACTAAAATTGACAAAGTATAATTATTATTATAATATGCCGATTAACATTAATGATTTAAGCTATATTCTTTTATTTTGTCTATTATTGCAATCTCAGCATCATCATACATTTGTCGAATAAATTCATCACCAAAATTGTATGTTCGACTTTCGAAGTTTGTAGATTTTAGCCGGTTAATTAACATTCCTTCGGCGGATTTAATATCTTTTCCATAAATATGATATGAATCTGCATGCCAATTCAGACGACCCAATTTGACAGTCTTACCTGTTCGTTTAGCTACTTCTATTGCAATAACTTCTTTATTGAATTGAATAAATCCAAACATATTCATGAAACTTGCACCCCATGCGTCATTACTTCTAAATCTAATATTGCAATTTAACCAATAAATACCTTGCTCATCTTCTACAATTCGATACCATAATGACTGTAAACAAGGCGGATCATAACAAGTTATATCTAAATTTGGCATCCAAGTAATCATTTGTGCTTGTCTGGTAAATGGCTGTTCAACTAATTTTTGTATTACATATTCAATTTGGTCAATTTTAAAATACCCACGATTGATTGATTGTATTTCTTCAATAATAGTTTTTTCACAATCTGGAGAATGAATATATGGATGTTTCTCTTTCCACATTCCATAATTTTTTAATCGACCATGGTAAGTATATTCCCATCTTGTATCTGACGGATCATTAATATTTTTAACCCAATGATCTTTCAATCCTTTCAATTCCATTACATACTCTTTAAGATTTTCAACACCGCCTGGAAAAGCTAAATGAATCATTGGATCACTTTCGGGCTCATATATCGTTATATTCATTGTACTATCAATACTTAAGGGATCATCAGGTTTATCATATTGTGTCTTTAATCGAATACCCTTATTGTACAATGTACATATTGCCTGTTCATAAGCAACTGCCAAACTATTTCCACTAGCAATTAAAATAGGAATATCTTTCATTTTCATCCTCTATAACTTTCTTGATCTTTAGCAACACAATTATTTTCAATATCCCACCATACTTCTTTATTAACTTCAACATAATTTGGTGTTTTTGACCACCATGTAGCAGAATAATAAACCATCTTTTTTGTAACTGGATCTTCCATCATTTCACATACAGTATCCTGAGTATTAGTTGAATCTTGTAAATCAAATAATGGTATTATTAATCTTCTTGTAGATACAGTTTTACATCTTATATTTTGTGCATTAATTAAATTCTCTCGAGTATAATCAATACTTGGTATAAATTGTTTTCTAAATTTTACCGGAATAGTTTTTAAAGTATTTTCGATAATTTGAGTACAAGACGGACAATATCTTTCATCATTAAATTCTACGTGACCGTAAACACTTGGATGATATGAATAAACAGTTTTACAATGTTCACATCTTTGAATTCTTGTCGTTGTCATTTTAAGTATCCCATTGTTGTTTTTTTAACTTTTTTATGAAATAATTTAAACCTTAAATCACGCCAAAATCTTAAATAAAACATTTTTTTATACCAAGGTTTTATTGCCCAAGTATTGACGACAACAATTCCAACAGTTTCTTCTATTGTCCAACCAACATTTTTTTTTGGATTATCAGCAGGCAAAACTGTCAATTCTTGTCGAGGCAAATTCATAAATATTTGATTACGGCTATGATTATACAAACAATAATTGAAATTACAGAAATTAAAGCCACATTTCCGCAAATTATTTTAAACCACTTTGGTTCTTTAAACTTTGTTAATAAACTTACTTTTGCAGTAATCATCATTAAACAAAGTAAAATACATGATAATATCCCTAATTTTAATATCATCATATTATTCATCCTCTTCAGTTTTACTTTTACCAGTGAAAGCTCTGACATCATCATCAGAATTATCAGATTTGAGAGACGACGTCGGTTTCTCCATTTTCATCATAGAAACTATATTGACCAATCTATCACCGCGCTCACCAAAACCAAAGGCAACAGATCTAATATTAGCTGCATCTTCTTTCTTTTTCAACATCTCAAAATATCGTCTTCTATATTCTGGATCAGTCATTACAGCTTCATCAACCATCTTATCTGTCACTCGTTTTCCAGATACTTCAGCCAACTCTTCTCTATAATGTTTTGATCTTTCTTTTTCCCAAATCTCAAAAGAAATTTTTTCTCTATCAAATTCAATTGCAGCCTGATTTGCCAATACATTCCACCGTGCATGTAGTGATGGATTTTCAGCCATCATATTACAAGCTTTTTGTGGAGTGAGAATATCTATTGAGGGTATATACAGTTTTTGATTGATGTCAACATCAATAGTCTCATCATAAACTTTAAAAGAGACTTTAAATTCAATTGGCGCTTTACCTTTTTTCCCCATCATGATAATTAGATATGCAAAAATTAACTTTGAATTAAAGATATGTTGAAAGAATCATCACTAACCGAAAAAATTTTGTTAAAACCCTCTGAATAAGTCGGTGGTTGTAATTTTTTTGCAGTACTATAAATCGCAACATCTGGAACTTTTCTAGTCCGTTGTTTGTTACGTAAAATTGCATCTTTTACATTAGATAAAAAATGATAACAGATGATCTCGTAACCAGCTCTTTTTGCAGGTTCAATATAAACAAGTCTATCAACTTTGAGAGGATTAGTATTGTCAATTACAATTTTAGTTTTTGATTCGAGGCACGCTTGAAATAAATATTTTTCACGATAACGAGTTTGTAATGTATCAAGATTGATTCTTACATGAGTATCAAAAAATTGTTGTTTAAAAAATGTCGATTTTCCACATGCTTGAATTCCTACAAAAATAATAAGTTCCATAATTTAATTTTTAATTTCAACACAACCAGCAAGCTCACAAATACCATGACTACCATCAGGACAGTTATGAATATATGTTTTATTACATTGTTCACGTAAAGCTTCAAATGCTTGACCTATAGTTGTTTGCATACTTTCTTCAATCACTCCACATTTGCGACATTTAAATTGTAATTTTGCATAAGTATTTGACATAATTTCTCCTACCAAAAATATTCTTTATTACTTGCAATTTTCTTCATTTTTTCTAAAATAATTTTATCTTCGATTACTCTAATTTCATTTGCTGCTGTTTTAATTATTGGATTGTAAACATTTTTGACCGTTCCATTTATTATACTATAATTCTTAAGAACCCAGTTAGGCAAATATCTCTTAGGATACTTACAAAACCGTTTTCGTAAACGTTTATTTCTAGTCCATCGTTTTGAATTTTTTAAATTTGATAGATATGCTAAACGATGCCATTCATTAATAGGAAATTCATCAGGCAAATTTAACTCTTGCGGATGTATTTCTACTTTAGCTTTTATTACAAACATTTTTTTCATATTAGATGGCATCATATTTCCAAAACCCAGGAATAATTTTAGCATTAGGAATAATTCTTGCCATATTTAAAGCACCAATAGGATTAAAACTATGAATTATTATATGATTTGCCTGCTTATCTTCATTTCTTTCTAACCATTGAGCAACTTCATATCCAGTACCAGGACCAGAAGGTTCATAATATTTATCTCCCAAATCATGATCCAAACATATCAAATCAAACTTTTCACGTCCTTGAAGACAACTGATAGCATCTTTAGCAGTTTTAACTGTAATTACATCATGACCAATAAATTTCTTACGAAAAATTATAAGCCTTTCTTCACTGTCATCTAATATAAAAATTCTCATACATTTATCTTTCAATTTTTTCACCTAACTTTTCCATGTCTTCATCTAACAAATCTAAAATAATTTTAGCATATGCAGAATCAGATCCTTTTCGATATGCTCTTGCGGTTATATATAAAAAATTCACTACTAAATTGTATTTAGCTTCAACTTCGCTTTTTCCTCGACCAACAATTGGAGTTCCCGGTAATACTGTTGCATCAGCATGATATCCATCCTCAGATCGTTCTACAACAATTTTTAAAGCTTTTTCAATATTGGGAAAATGTATTTCTGATTCTTTTATGTCTTCTTTTGGGTCTTTCATTAATATTTCATCCCAAGTGTCATTTTCAATAATCGAATGTCCTGATGCTGCAGTATTCATCGGTCTCAAAAATTTTTCAGCATTTTCTTTTTTAACAAAAAATGCCATAATAGTATTTTTTTGTAAACCATTATGAACCGTATATATTTTCATTACTAACCACCTTCCAATTCATTAAATTCTGTCTCTTCATCATCATCAAAAATAGCTTTTTCAACAAGTAAACAAAGCATTGCTTTAACAAAATCTTTACCCATCATTTCATTACTACAATGCAGTTTTCCATCTTCAACATAAAAAGAAAATGATCCAAAACCAGTACCTTTCATACTCCAATGCACTTCAACTGGATGATACAAAGTCGGCGTTAATTCAAAACCAAAAGCTTCTTCATATTTTTTGACCATTTCTTTCGGTTTTGTTATAAAATCCTTATCAATGGTCATATCAAAATTTGCATCAGTTTTAAACGACTCGAATATCTCTTCAAGCTTCGACTTCTTTTGCGATCGCTTCATATTTTGCCATTCTTTCCTTTTGCTCTTCTGTTTTTTCATATACATTACCAACACAACAAACATCATACATATCAATGAAGATATGATCCATATACTGACTAGTTTCAACTTCTCCGGCAATTATATTTGCTATTTTAATAACATCTAATATTGGTATCTTCTTAAATTTATCGCCTACTGGAATTAATGCCTTTTGACAACGTTTATTATATATTGGTAATCTAACTTTCACTATATTAAATTTTGCATCAGTTAATACAACATAATAATAAGCATTTCCATTTTTACTTGTCTTTTTAATGATATCAGTTATTATTCCCCAAGAATATTGCTTTTGATGTAATCTTGGCTCCGTAAATTTTGTTAATGATTTAGCACCTATATCTTTTATTTTCTGTTTTTGAATATCTGTTAATTTTGTTCTCCAATCAACACCATAAGCTTCCACAAATCTATCATGCTCAAATTTTTTATCATTGTAATCGACATCTTGTTGCCAATTTTTCTCTTTCCTAATCTCAACAAAATATTTTTGTAATATCTCATTTTGTGTACCAAAACAATCAAAAGCATGAGCATCTATCAAAGCAACAACAACACCTTTTCCAATCTTTTTAATCTCTGCTGTTTTACTATAAAAACCTTCAAAAGAAACAAAAGGTTGCGATGTAACTATTGTATTGACTGCTGCCGGTCCTACACCTACAATATGTTCAATTCCAAACATAATGTTATTTTCATGAATTGTAAATCCTCTATTTGCTGTCCTAATATCAACAGGTATAATATTAATACCTTTATTCATTGCTTCAGCAAAATAACTCGGAAATTTCTCTGTTAATGAATTTGAAAACAATACTACAAAGAATTCCAGTGGATAATACATCTTAAACCACATCATTTGGTAACTGAGAATCGTGTATGCTACTGCATGCGATTTATTGAACCCATAGCGAGTGAATGATACGCAGTTATCCCACCAAGATTCAGCTACTTTTGAAGTTAATCCATTGCTAACGCAGCCTTTAATGAATTTATCTTTAATTTCTGCTCGTTGTTTTGCACTTTTGTCTTTAGCATCTGTATCTCTAACAGATTTCATTAAATTCTTTCTGACAGTATCAGTCAAATCTAATGGAAATCCTGCTACAATATGACACAATCTCATAACATCTTCTTGATAAACTAAGATGCCATAACTTTCCTTAAGACATTTTTCAATTAATGCAGATCCAAAATCAAATTTCTTACCATGTTTTCTTTCTGCATATTCATGATGCATTCCCATATCTAACGGTCCAGGTCGTCCTAATGCAGTTGCTGATGTAATGTCTGCAAATGAATTCGGTTTTATTTCCTTAAGTAAAGATTTCATCAAACTACTATTATGGACAACAAATCCATTTGCAACATAATTATGTTTTTGTTTTGTATTAAAACCAATATCATAAACAGTTTTTAATCCAGAATAAATAAATTTCTTAATTTTAATAAATTTATATCTTTGTGTATATTTTTTAAATTTACCAAGAACTTTTGGTTCACAATTTTTTTTGATGCATTGTTTACAAATATTATCAACGCGACACTGTTCAACAATTGCGCGAGAAGATTCACAATAATATTGTGACCGTTCACGTTCTTGATCAATTAATACATTGTCACCAACTTTTAAATCTTTAAGTTGATACCAATCTATCTTTCTATTCTTTTTAGCATAATATTCATGTAGTTGAGTTGATTCAATACACATTTGATTTTCAAGTATAAGAATAAAAACATGATCTTGTTTTTTCTGCATTGCTTGAATTTTTTGTCGTATCTTCCGTTTATTCTTGAGATCAACACAACCAATCTTATTTACAGATTCTGGATCTTGTACAAATTTATTATACAACTCTTCAATCCTATAATTTCCTATCCAAGAATTTTCACCAATACACTCAAACTGGAAAATACCATTAGTATCTGTCTGTCTAAATCTTTCATATACAAGATCATTTCCATCTAATGGCAATTTTGCTGAAAACTCTTCATATAACAATGATGTTAACTGTCCATTATCAATTGATTCAATGTCAAAATCTGCTTCTTTATTGTAAGATTTTCTTAATCTAATTAAGTCAAGTATCTCCTTTACAATGGTCAACGTTTTGAGACCTAAAATATCAAATTTGATAAATCCTGAAGACTGTAAATCTTTCCTAATGATACCATCAACCCAACTTGTAATCAATTCATCTTTATGTCTCATTAATGGTATTGATTCATCAATTTTATCTGGAGTCGCAACGACACCTGCCGGATGTTTTGTTAGATGTCTTAGCTGACCTTTTAATTTGAAAATTATATCTTTTATTTGTGGATGTCGATCAAAATATTTTCTTAAATCATAAAGATCTTTTCTGAATTCTTTATCACCTGGTTCTTTAGCTATTAAAATATCAAAATCTTCTTCAGATAAAAGATCAACATCATCACCGAGATTTTTAACAACATCATTAGTATCATTTAAGTCAATATCAAAAATTCTGGCAATATCTCTAGTAACCATTTTCATTTTCATTTGACCATAAGAACCAATAGGTGCTACATGATCACTACCGTATTTATTGATAAAGTATTTTATAACTTGTTCTCGTTCATTAATACTAAAGTCACTATCAATATCAGGAAATGAAGATTGTTTTTTAATGACTAACGGCAAGTTTGATTGGACTGGATCTGTTTGAGAGATACCAAGAAGATAATAAATTAATGATCCATGTTTTTCAATTTTTGTTTCAGTTTTTAAAATATTGAGAACATAATCTATATTGTTTTGAACTTCAATATTTGACAATTCTTTTTCAAGCTGTAGAATATATCGCTGATCTTGCTGTAAACCTAACTTTGTAAGATGTTTCTCGCAAAGATATTGAATAAAATTTAATTTGGTTAATTCGGCCATGGTACATTATTTACCAATTTTTGCTATTGTATTACAGGTAGTTAATTATGTAACATAAATAAGATCATTTTGTGAATGCGCAGAATGTAATCTAATACAAGCATGTGATGATCTAACGCCAAATCCGAGTATTATAGGTCCTTTTATATCTTGTCTACAACATAAATCATCACATTCTTTTCTAATTTTACAATTACTACAGCCTATAGTATTTTTAAGTGTTCGATTTTTGTATATTCTTTCTTCTTCTGCACCAGGAATTGTACTCATTTTTTAATCTTTGACATTATATAAGTATATCCATGTATAGGATCATGAGGTAATGTACAATTAGAACAATCTTTTATGTCATTTTTTAATTTATAAATTCCACCACAATCATCAATATGATATAAAGGACAATAGCAAAATAAACAGTTAACTTTTTTAAGATCATGACAAGGCCAATATTCACATTTTTCATGATTGAAATTAGTAAACTCTGCACGTTCAATCATGTAAAAGCCTTGTACATTGAGAACACCATCATTACTTGGATGTGGATCATGAACCAAAATTCCATGTCTATAAATAACAGCATGACCCGTTTTTACATATAACCTTGGACTGTCACCATGAACAATTACATATCCATCAAGTCCTTCATATTTATTTAAATCTTCAGGTTTTCCATGACCCATATATTCATAACCATTTTTTAACAAAAATTGTCTAAATGGCGGAAACCAATTTTTATCCAATTCAAATTGAGGTACTTCATCAAACGGTATTTCAAGTAAAGAAGCGACACAGGCAGCAAAACAATTGCCTGTTACTGATCCATCATGAGTGCTAATTTTTGTTTGTTTAATAGGTATCATCTGCTAACTTATAGATACGATTTTAACTTTTTTAGATTTAAAAACTTTTTCAAAATCAACATTTTGAATAGTGTCATTATAGAAAAAATATGCAATATTTTCTAAAAAGAAATTACCATCAATACCAATATCATTTAACTTCTTAATAACTTCACCTTTCGGCATTGTTAACCATGTATCATTTGGACCAATAAAGGATGGATCTAAATGTGAATGCATACACATTATAGCATCGTTATAATCACTTATTTTGACCATTTTAGTCGCAAATAATTGTAGAAAATAATCAAACCAAACATTGGTCTTTTTAACTGATATTTCAATAAGATCGACTAATGTAACTGATTTGTCACATTTTAGTACTAACATGTCGTTCCTTGTTTGAAAGAATAACACTAATATCTAAATATCCACCACATCCAACAGGAACGGTATAGGCAACTCTATTATGCGGTTTATCTTCTTTCGATGTATATGGCTGATTATTAGGACCATAATGAAAATCCAAAATATCACAAAATGCATTTAGCACATCTATGTGTGGTGTTGGATCTTCTATCCAAGGAACCAAAATTAAATCTAAATCGCGTTTAACTGACCCATGAACAGCTAAAGCATATCCTCGTTTTCGAGCTTCTTCTTGAAGTATGCCAAAATATGTCACATACCAAATTGGCATCCATTCAGGTACAGGAGTTTTTTCTCGCACTAATTGTGGATCAAGAATATGAACTTCTCTAACATCAATTTTCTTCTTTGATAATGATTTGCCCAATTTAATTCTACCATCTGTACTTTGTAATAATTGTTTCACTAAATCTTTCTTTTCATTAGGTAAATCATCAAAAGTCTTTACTACTTTAAAATCAATTTCAAAATTTTCAGAATGATCACCTTTAGTACAATTGCTACACATATATCCTATTTTTTGATTTGAAGGGTCATCTGCAGGTACAAGTTCTTTATTACTACAATTATGATTTGTCATTGCATCTAACCATTGTTCAACAGTTTCAAATAACATATTTTCCTCTATTCAATACATTTCCATGTGTTGTCTTAAAACTGAATTCATTCTTGTAGAATAACCTTTACCTTGTTTTTTGAACCAATCAAGTACATCTGCATCTATCCTCATATGTAAAGCAATTTTCACATTGTGTATCGGACAATCTTCTGATCTAACGCGTCGATGTTTACTAAGCCAACTACATGTACATTGTTTTAAAACATCTTTTTCAATTGAATATATACAAACTGCACGACTTGCTTGTACAAATGGTATTTTTTTAATTTCACCATCTACAAATTTTCCGGTAGCTAAATTATTAATTAATCGTCCCATTAATGTTATATGAACAGTTTTCTGTCTTAACATTGAAGCTAATTTTAATTCTAATTCATCTAAAGCTTTATTTGCTATATCTTCAGCCTTTTGTCCTTTTATGAGTTCTTTTTGAATGACAATAATAATAGTCTTCGGATAAAATTTATACGATGGTGGTTGAGGAATATAATTTATCACTTCTATTTTATAATGTGGTATTGACGATAAATGATCATTATCTTTATAATTTATCAACCATATTTTTGACTTGTTTCGAATACCAACACTTTCTATTTCACCTATTACTCTAGAACTTCTAATAACTTTCATTTATCGTCCTCCTCATCACTAAATTATTCCTCTTTTATCAATCGATTCTCATACCACTTATCAAAATCATCCTGATCATAATCTAATTCTTTTAACACTTTACTCTCAATATTAAAATCCCTTATTGAAAAATCATAAATTGCAACACTTCTAGACATGCTCAAGAATCTCTCAAATAATAGTCCATGTATTATTGGATCAACATTCGTTATATCTAAAAGATAACAAACAAGAGATCCTGCAGCACTCCCTCTAGCAGATCCTACGAGAACGTTATTCTGTTTTGCAAATTTAATATAATCTGCTACAATAAGAAAATAATCTGCCATATCTGTTTTTCGAATAACACTCAATTCTGTCTTCACTCGTTTTATATAAACATCATCCCATAAATCTGTTGCTTTTCTTTCCCAACCTTCTCTGGCCATTTCTACAAGGTACTCATAACTACTTTGGTTATCTTTTGTCACAATTCTCGGCAATTTCTCTTTAGAATCCCAATCCCAAATATTTACTTTATTTGCTACTTCTAAAGTATTATTCAATCCTTCAATTAATTCATCTGGTGTCATATATTTACTATGACCAGCATCCAAATATGTATCTATCATTTGATGACGATCTTTAAACCATAAATCCTTTGTAGCAAATTCCCATACTCTCTTAAATTTCTTTTTGCCTGTAATAATTTCATATATCTCTTCAAATGAAATCCCATAATCTTTATTATAAGATGTTAGTCTAAATTCAGCAAATCGATCCAACTCTATAAAATCGCTGTGTATTTGTCTGACACAACTTTCTGTTTGTGTTTCACCGCATTTTTCTTTAATAGCATCTAGAATTTCTCCAATGGCATTCATTCGTTTTTTATCTTTCATTGTGACCTGTTGACCATCATCCTTTGATCCCAACATTAGAGAAATTTCTTGCGCCTTTGAATCTTCTTTATCTAAATAATGAACGTCATTTGTTATGATGTATTTGATATTTAATTCTTTGGCAATATCTATTAAAATTCTGTTGACATATCGTTGTTTGTCAATATCAATTATCATGATTTCAATATAGAAGTCATCACCAAATATTTCTTTAAATTGTTTTGCAACTTCAATTCCCGCTTTTTTAGCACTGTCAACATTATTATCTTCATTCCTTAAAATAGCATTATTTATTGAACCAGCAAGACATGCTGATGACACAATTAATCCTTCTTTATTTTCAGCTAAAAAATTGAATGCTGTCCGAGGTTTATAGTAGAATCCATTTCTTGCAGCATCAGATACTATTTTAATGATATTTCTTCGGCCTTTTTCATTTTTTGCCAGGAGGACAACATGTCGATTATATTTGAGATGATCACGTTGTTTTGATAATTCTTCTTGTTGTTGTTTTAATTTTTTTAGTTCTTCACCAAAAGCTTCTTTTATTTCTGAAGAATCTAATTCAAGAATTTCTTCAACATTATTTTTACCCATTATATGATCAAATATTGCAATATTAGCATTCACTAATTTTTGACTTATTTTCTTATTTACAATTTGTTTAACGACTTTCATCACGCTTTCTATTTTATCTATTTGAACTTCTAATTCTTTAACCAAATGTCGTTCATTTTGCATGTACATTTCAACACCAACAATTGGTTTTAAATTATTAGATCTACAATACATAAAGAAAGAAGGATGAGCACCTATACTACCATGATCAGTTATTGCAAGAGCTGACATTCCTATTTCAATTGCTTTTTTGGCATATTGTGTAGGTTTTCCAATACCATCTTTGAGAGAGAAATCACTATGAAGGTGTAAGTGAATAAAATCTTTTTTATCACCAGATGCATATAATTTTTGTTTTAGTTCTTCTAATTCCATTTATCTTAACAAGCTTTCTTGAGAGACTACAGTGTCTTTTCCATTACAAACACATTCCATTATTTGATTTTCTTTATCAGTCGATTTACTTGTTGAACTAGCATATGGAAGAAATTTACTTGCACAATTATGACATTCAAGAAATCCTAATCCTATTTCTTTTAATTCTTCTCCACAATTAAAGCAATAAAACATTGTGTGCTCAGTTATTTGATTACTAATTACAAAAGACTCAAGTCGTTTTCTTATAATTTCTAACTTATCTTCTTGTCCGAAAAAAGCACCTTGTAACGAACATTTAGGTCCATTTGTACCACATGTAAATGATAATTTATTATTTTCAAATTCTATTACTAAATATTCTAATTGATGACTAAAATAAAATACAAATTCGCCATCACTAATAGGTGGAAGTGCAGTCCATCCAACTACAGATTTATTCCAAGTAGATTGAGGTCTGTTTTCTGATAAATCCATGTATTCTTTGAACAATCGTTCCAATTCATCTATTACTATTTTATCATTTATTATCATTTTATTTGATCCAAGTTAAAGACCAAGAATCACCAGGACGTTCAAATCTATTATCATATCGATGATAAAGGATTGGAAAATCAAGTTTGAAACATCCTTTCGGACATGTGCATAAAACAGCTCGACCATATTTGGGATGAATACCTTCAAGCTCATCCCATTCTTTATCAGATAACTTTTCATCAGGTTTTTTATTTAATTCATCAATGCGTTCTTGAGAAACTGATGAATGTTGTTCTAATTCAAATCCACATAAAGGACAATGCATTTTATCTCCAATCAATTAATTCTTTACCCATTTCCTTCAATAATTCATTGGTCTTCGAAAAATGTTTACATCCAAAAAATCCTCTTGATGCTGACAGCGGTGATGGATGATTTGCAGTCAAGATATGATTTCCATCAGCAATGTATTGCTGTTTCTTTTGTGCGTGATTACCCCATAACAGAAAAATAATGTCTTTTTTACTAGAAATTAATTGTATGACATTATTTGTAAATATTGACCACCCAATGTGTGAATGCGACATTGGTTTATGAGCTTCAACAGTCAAAGCCGTATTTAATAAAAGAATGCCTTGTTGTGCCCAAGATGTTAAATCAGTTGATGTTTTCTCAATATTCAAATCATCTTTTAATTCTTTAAAAATATTCCTCAAGCTTGGTGGTTTTTTTATTCCTTGTGGCACCGAAAAACATAAACCATGTGCTTGACCGTCATCATGATAAGGATCTTGACCTAAAATTACTATTTTTAATTTGTCAATAGAGCATTGATTAAATGCATTGAATATTAGATTTTGAGGAGGAAAAATTTGTGATGTTTTATATTCATTTTCAAGAAAAATTTCCATTTTTTTAAAATATAACTTATTGAATTCATTTTCAAAAAATTTAAACCATGATTCTTCTATAAAATCTATCATCACAATTATTCACCATCTTCATATTTGATGTTGATATTAATGGGTATTTGACGTTTATAACTATTTGCGGCTTTTAGATTATTTTTCTTAATATGCGCCCATATAACTTTTATTGTAGAAATATCAACTGTTTGGTTTTTCAAATTTGAATCAAGCTTTTTAAATACTAAATTCATTAAACAATGTTTAGGATCAGCACCATTACCGCAACCTACTGTTAACCATTCACTACAAAGAGTATTTGAACATTTCATAATTCATCCTTGCCAGTAGCAATATAAACATTTATGAGTACATCTTATTTTCTGAGTTAGTAATTCTTTCTTACTTGCTAAACATGCACAATGTTCTCGTTGACCTTTTGCAAAATCAATAAATTTGACACCTAAAATTTCACAATCAATTTTAGAAACACAGCCGGTACATTCAAAACCAGGTTCACCACAAACCTCTGGTTTTCCAAAATCTTCCCATATTTTCTTTCTTAATTCTAGTGGAGCATGAAAAGTACTCCATGGTAAACGTATCTTTAATTGATCAAATCGTTCCTTTACATGATCATATTGATCAATAAAAGATATTCTTACTCTAGTTTTAACAATTTTTTGAGCTTTTTCTAGTACTTGTTCGGCTAATTTAGTACCAATATCAGTTGGAATAATTGGGTCTATTCGCAAAACAATCCGTTCTGGTCCATAATAATCACAAAGTTTTTCAAATCCTTTTAATGATTCATTAGAATGAGGTACTTCACATTCATATATTGATTGACCAAGACCAGTAATAGTAGTATGAATAATTATATTAAATTGTTTTGAATTTGGAGTGTGTTCAAGAATGTCGAATAATTTATCAGGATCTTTAGTTATGAGGATTGCCGGCTTGTTGTCTTGGACCCATGGTAACCAAGCATGATCAAATACAGGATCTCCACGTTCTGTTATTCCAATTAGATTCATACATGTAAGTTTGTATTTGATAAAAAATGATCGACAATTCGTTGTACTAAATCAAAGTGCTTTTCATATAAATGACCACTATTAGATATCCAAATTAATTCACCAATGTCTAAAGAAGGATATACTATCTGTAAATCATGCAACATTCTTTCTTGAATTATAGCAAACCATGGAAAATCTGAAAAGAATCCATACATCATGTCAGAACTTCTCATTTCAACCAATGAGATTAATTTATCATGTCTAATAAAAAACTGTTGACCTAATGTACAGATAAAATCTGACATTCCATTTTTATTATATTCTTGTTGTATTGAAGGTCTATTATAAATTATTATTGATCGTCTTGAAAATGAATTTTTTGATAATTCTGCTAATGCACTATCATATTGATTGAAATTTTCTTTACTGTAGACTAAATAACCATAATTACTATTTATTACTTGTTGTTCATCTTTAGAACAAACATTTAACCAAAGTTTGGCATGTTTGGCTATTTCTTTTACTGAAAGATCTTGACTATCATACCATTCAATTTCATGTTGTATGTATTCCACAGGTGATTTTCTTATACCGAATAAATCAAGAAATTTTTGTGTAGGGTCAAGACTCATTTTCAAACCAAGAACTTCAACTGTTTTGACGCCTGTTTTGTCTATTACAAAATCATTATTTTTGATTTTATTGTAAAAAGGCAATAAAGCATTTTCAATAAAAATTTGTTCATTTTTCATAATAGTTTTTATTTATATTTTTTGTCGTCACTTTTACAATAAACAAAAAAAAGACTGATGCTTTTGACATCAGCCTTTTTAGTAATCACGTGAAGAATTGTTTATTCTTCAGCTGAATCTTCGACGTACTTTTCAAGTTCGATAACGCCATTAACCAGCTGTTTGAGATTCTTTAACGGTCTGAATTTCACGACGTCCTTGGCAGGAATACTGACCATTTTACCAAAGGATTTACGATCCCGTGCTTCTCTGTGAAGCTTCACGAATTTTCCAAAACCAGGGATCTTCACATAGCCTTTTTCAAGAAGTCCTTTCTTGACTGAGTATACAACTGCTTGAATTGCAACTTTGGATTCCCTACGGGATAGACCCGTTACTTCTTGCACGACTGAAATAAGATCCGGCATTCTGAACTGATCACTCTTTGCACGACGTTTCTTCGTCGTCTTTTCAGTTTTTTCTGTGGCTGCTGCCTTGTCTTTTGCCATAAAAATCCTCCCATACGTTAAAGTTAAGTGAACTAAAAATCAATCTAAAGTGTTAAACTACATATTATTACTATACTCGATTTTTTTTAAAATTTACAATTTACCTCAATTAATGTACTATCACAGTTGTATAATTACAAAATGCTACAGATAGCATTTACTACAGCATTCAAAATTCATTGATTTTAAGAAATAATGAGGTGTTAATGTGAAGATCGAAGATTTTTATAATTCTAAAATTTCAAATCCATTTAAGGCAGCATTTGTTATTGCATCTTCTTTTGTGTCACAAACCATAAGAAGTAATCCGTCCTCACCATCTTTAATGGAATTAATTATGGCTTGGTCATCTTTTATCCATAATGCAAATTTTTCTAATCTACCATCTTCATTTTCAACTTGAACAATTATACCTTCAGAATCATCTAACAAATCTTGAAATTTACCGACAAGATACTCAAGTATTGTTTTGTCATCATTACAGTTAATCAATTCTTTCTCAAGATCTGATTTATCATCAAGATAAGTTATCGCTTTCGTTAAACATCTAGCTACAACTTCAGGATACATTATTTTACCCATAATTCTTTCATATGTGTCAATACATGATTGACTATTTCGTAATTGACCACCTACGCAACCTGCACTTCTTGCAGGACAACTATTACATGGTGGAGGACTAAATTCTAACATTTGCTTTCAGAATCCTATGAAAAATTTGCTACAAATGTTTCAAACTCTCTAATAAAAGAATTAAACTCATATTTCTTAAACATAGTCTTCAATTTAAGAAAATCAGGTTTTACTTTTGAATCTACTGTAATATCCATATCTGTACAAATTGTAACTAATTTTTTATTTAATATCAATTGCTCTTTATGCTTATTTATTTTTTCTTGTAATTTACTACTAATAGGCTTCTTAACACCATCAGAAGCAAATTTGTAATGTATATCGACTTTAACAATATCCTCAATATTTCCATTACACTGTATCAATTCCTTTGATGTCTTTTTTCCTATACCATCAATCCCATTAATATTGTCGGTAGAATCACCGTTTAATGCTAAATAATCTACAAATAAACTTGGCGGAATGCCATATCTCTCTTTTACTACTTCTGGTGTCATAATCCTATCAGCACCATCTTCACCTTGTCGAGGATTAACAACGTTCACATTTTGACTAACCAACTGATTGAAATCCTTATCTCCAGAAATAATAAGTACTTTGTAGCCGAATTTTCTAGATTTCTTAGTAAGAACACCAATTATATCATCTGCTTCAGTATTAGATATTTGAATTTGCCTCACACCTAATAAAGTTAAAAATTCTTTAGTTAATTGCAATTGGTAAATGAATTCATTTGACCGTGGTTCTCTATTAGCTTTATATTCAGCATATATTTCTTTTCGAAAATTCGATCCTCCACCATCCCAAACAACTACCATTATATCACTTGGATATGTTGATGCAATTATTCTTAATGAATTTAGAAAACCAAAAGTAGCACCAACAAATACTGTTTCATTATCAACAATACATTTTAAATGTTGAAAGGATGGAACATGAAATGTTCGACTTAAAAGATGATTCGCATCAATTAAAACCGTTCGCATTATAATACTACTAAATCTGGAAGTGGTTGAATTTTTGTTATATATCCATTGGCATATGCCGACAGTTGTATTCTACCTAATTTAGAAATAAGTTCAATTCGTTGATCAACATCCTTTATTGTAGTCAAAGAAGACTGTAAATGTTTTATACAATTTAAAACCCAATCTTTATCTTTTCCATATTTCAAATGTTCTATTAATGAAGGTATTACTTGACGACAAGCATTGTTAATAACTTCTGATTTTTTTGTATGACAATTAAATCTTTTATGTTCATGCAAAAAAGTTTTTAATAACTCTTCTACATCACTATCTATATCTATAGTTGTTCTCATACATCTCTCTTTAATTATATTTGTTCTTCAAACTATTTTCATCTCTATATTTTTCACTAACTCTTCTTTTTTAGGCTTCATGTTCCGATTTTTCAGTCATATCAATTTTTTTTAATATCTTATCTGAATCCTGCCAGTTAATGCCGAATTGTTCGAGAATAAAATCGAAATCTTGAATATTGTGTTTTATACATTTTCTAAATTCTTTTTTATTTAATTCATCAAAGCCGCCTGGCGGTATATGAAGTAACTCATGTAAAATTAATACATATTTTGTTGACATGTCAATAACTAACCAATTTTCCATGTGTACAGTAAGTACATAATCTAGATCGGTAAATAAACCATACATAGGTTTCATACCGTAGATTTTTGCTTGATAGCTACATTTTTTCTTTGAAAAGCCAAGATAACCAATTCTACTTGGTTTGAGATGACTTAATTTTTCTGAAAATTTTTCTATTAATTGTGATACAATTGGTTTAATGTCAGAATCACGTTTTTCCCATTTAGGTAATTGAATTCCACCAACATCACTAACTGCCACTTTTTGAGAGTCTTGAATGTCATCTTCAGCAACAGGTCTTTTTGCCATAATTACTCCTTTTTAGATATTTGTATACTTTAACCGAGTGCGCGATTAAGCGTGAAATTGCACAATCTTTATAATTCCAGCGCCAACCTTATCGCCAGCACCTTTTATCACTTATCACGCCCTACGGTATGACTTAAATTCTTTATTCTTTGAATTATCATTTTTTCTTTTTCTACAAGATCAATATCAACCTCTTCATTGTCGTCATTTGTATCATCTTGTTTTTTATCCTCATCGTCTGACATGTTATCCTCTTTATAAACATTGTATTTCTCGTTCAGAAAACAAACAATAACTATTACGTTATTATAATTTACTTTTCAAAATTTAATTTTTACGTTTGGGACAGTTAATCAGATTTGCAAATTGGATAGAAGAATCTGCCTCGAGAATTGCCAACGCCAGCAAACTTATAATTTACCCAATATTCTATTAAAGAATCATTGACTTCTAAATAAAGACTCATAGAACATATATAATAAGCTTTTTTATTAGTATTTACCCAATAAATATTTTGATCACCATTTTGACCTATTAATTTTATATCTATTATAGTGCCTGCAGAACGTACTTCAATATTATCATTAAAGCTACAAACAATTGACGCTATAATTAATAAAAATAAACAACATTTTTTTAAAACATGCATGCTTCTAAAAACCATCCAGGCAAAATTTTTCTATGTTTCCTGATAAAACCTCTAGCACCACTATCAAAAATATATGCAGTTCCCCAGTCTTGTTCTGATCTAAATATTCGTCCATAACTTTGTACTAATGTCAAGCAAGTTTGCCATATATACCACTCAGGATCCACGACCATTCTTCTAGCAACTTGTTTATCACCAATATACAAATAAGGAATTTTAACTATTATTTCCCATCGTGCAAGATCATCTTTTAAGTCAACGCCTTCAGTCATTGATGGAGATACTAATACTAATGGTTCTTTTGACGTCAAAAATTTTTGTAATGAACTTTCTCTCGTTGTTGACGTATGAAATAATAACCTATTGTTTCCACAATTATTTTCTAAATAATTTGAAATTTTATAGGAATTACAATGTATTAAACCCTTTTCTGTTTTATGAAAATTAAGAGCTTTATTTACATCAACAGCAATGTTATCTAAAGTTTTGTCAATATTTGCAAGATTCATATAACCAGTATCTGTAAAATATATTCTTCTATTCTTTGCTGGAAATGTTGAAGGTACTTGTATGAAAATAGCATTATCAGCATTTAAACCAAGACTCTTACAAAAACTATTTTTATCAAGAATTGTAGCAGATAGATAAACTCGTTGATTGCCAAAACTAAGTAAAGATTCTTCAGCAAATAAATCGACTGTTAATGGTTTGAATACAACTTTTTTCATTTTTAATTTTTCAGTTTTTTCAATAGTAAAGATCCATTCAACTGTTGCAAGCGTCCTCAAAAATAAATTCATTCGACGTACAAGTCTATCAAGGTCTTCAACTTGTGATATCAATTCGGTAGCTTCACCAGATAGTTTAAGAAATTCTTTTGATATTCGATTTAAATCTGATCTTTGACGATTTAATGAATTTAATTCATCTGATTTTGATGCAAGTAATTTTGCTAATTCATTTATATTTTGTTCGATCCAAAGTTTATATTCATCCAATGTTTCATAATTTGGTATTTCCACAGGATAACCAACTCGTTTAAATAAAAATTCTGATAGTAAGAATTCTGTTTGACCCATCAATTCTGACTCAATACAGTGACATTCGTCGCAAATTAATAAGTTTCTCGGTTTAAAGAGATTACTTGGATCACATTCAATCACATTTAAAAAATATGAATAATTCATTAAAGCAATTGCTGATCGAGCTGCTCTTTGTTTTGCATTTTGATATAAACATGTTCCGCTTTTATAACAATTTTTTCTTGCAGCCTCATAACATTCATTACACATTGCTGGTGATCCTAAGAAAGTACATTCATAATTTCCTCTACCTTTCATAACAGCAATTTGTGTACCTTCTTCAAAATCTCTAGAATATTGATCTTGTAAGATTTTTTGTGATGTTAAACAATATGCTTGGTCTGACCAAAGACCAGCAGCGATTGCTACAGGTGATTTTCCAGAACCTGTTGGCATTTCAACAATAATATCTTTTACACCATTTAATAAATGTGTCTGAATGGCTTCAGTGACTTCGCGCTGATGTTTACGATATGATGGTCTGGGGAAAAAATCTGTTATTTGTTTATTATCAAACCTGGGATTCATTCATTTATAATTTTCTCAAATTTGTTCACAACATTCTTAATATCAAAAGGTTCTAATTCTTCAATTTGTACATCAAGAATAAGTTGTCTTTTTTTAACACTGGCATTTTTTAGATATTCAATTCTTTCTACTAAATCATATGCATCAGTAATTATATTTTCAGGACAAATAAACTGTTCAATTCCTTTTTGCTCTGCTAATCCAATAGCAATTACACCGTTTGCTGCAGTTTCATGTATTCTTTGAGTAATATGACCATGTTCAGCATAATTTTTCTTACATAATAAAACTGACGTCAAACATCTATTATAGATTAAATTCATATCTTTTGGTAAAATACGATCAGCAAAACAAATAAAAGGAAAATTCACTATATTTCTTTTAGCTATTTTGGAATATTTCATCCAATTACCGACAAATATTACTTTTTCTGGATATTCTGCAGCAAATGGATTAATATATTTGTAAACTTGGTCGTCTCTTTCATATTGTGAACCAATATATCCGATAAGATAATCAAGTCTTTCATTAACTTTAGTACCTTTAATTTTTTCCAAATCACATGGAAATAATAATGTCTGTCTAGTAATTACATTTTTTATTGGATAAAGAGCTGGTGATAAAATTTTTATATCACTTATAAGATCGCAATTAAAATTAATTACATTACTATCATATTTTAATGTTTTACAAGAAAATTGTGATCTTTTATTTAGTAATAATAATTCATCATCAGATGTCATTTTTTCATCTTTATCCCAAATTATTATTTTAGTCGGTGTATTTAAATAGTGACATAATAATTCTTGTTGTCTATCTAAATCAGGTGTATAGTTTTTGTCTGATTTGTCAACATTACAATTTCGGCCTTCAATTGGCCATCGCCATTCTAAAAATAAAATATCAACATTTGGAAATTTGTCATCATATTTGATTAAGCATAGAGTTTGTTGCTGTAAATGTTCATAAGTGCCTTGGGTATTAAACCCAAAAAGTGGTTCATTATTGTGATCAATATCTCTATTTTTTTGAACCCAAATAACCTCATGACCTCTTTTAATAAGATGTTCAATAAATAAAGCTCTTGTTAGTCTTCCTCCATCTGGAGAATCCAATAATCCATCACCAATAAAGCCCCAAGCTGAATAAGCTATTTTCATAGTATTATAATCATGTTAGAAATCATTGATTTTTAATAATCTGAACTTTGAATTCGTCGTAGATTTTTGTCATTTTTATTTAGACATGAATCCATAAAAACGGGAGCAGTAATGTTCCATGCTATAGCCAGATTTATTACAAAATGTTGTATGTCAGCAATTTCATCTCTTATATTTTCAATAATTACTGGATGACGAACTTTTTTGTGTGATTTGAAATTTGTTTCACGTAATAATTCGTGAACCTCTTCTAAAAGATATAAGCATGTATCTTTTGTATATCTTTCTCTTTCTTCAATAGATATATCTTTGAAATCATATCCTAAGATTTTTTGTATTTTTATTTGTCTATCAAAAAATTCATCAATAAAAGCTTTTTCAGTATAAACGTATTTATAAATTTTATTTCTTCTTGAAAGTATTGTTTGTAATATCATTCCAATAAATATTCCGACACATATACAGCCAAAAATGATGTAATACATAAAAAATTCCATATTAAGCCACCTTAATATCTTCTAACCTTATTGTAGTATAAATCGCACGATTGAAAATTTGTATTTCAACTTTGAGATTATTTACATCCGGGATATCAACAATTCTACCAGAAAGACCTTTACAATGACCATTTAGAATTTCAACAACATCACCAATTTTATATTGAAATGAGCATCTTATTTTGTTATCACCAGCAAATACTTTTATAATATCAATTTCTTGATTACGCAATGTTGAAGGTTTATCATCTACTCCTAAAAATTTGATAACATAATTTATTTCATAAATCGAGGCTTTAACGTTTGTATTTATTAAGTTTGTATTAATGAAGAGATAACTTGGATAGACAGGAATGTTACGAATTATTTTTCTTTTTCGAACTTCTGTTACTTCTTTTATGGTGGGTAATAAAACCTCAGTAATTTTTCCATCTAAATCAGGTGAATTTAGAATACGGTCTTTTACATAAAATTCTTTTTCTTGAACAACAAATAATACATACCATTTGTTAATTGTCATGAATAAATTATAACATAGTTCTCGAGAATTATTTACAATTTATTTTAAATTCTTCTGAAATTTCTTGTCGAATCTTTTTTATTGTGCGAGCGATTCGGCGTTTTTTGATAGATGAAATTGTAGGTTCTGACTTATCATATTTTTCTGCTAGATCTTTTCCAGATAGTAATCCTTGAATGTCACCTTTAATAAAAATATCGTATTCCATATCAGACATATATTTTTTACATTTTTGTAAAATTGATTCAATAATTAATTCATCATTAGCATTAATATCTTCTTCTGGTTCTGATATTATATCACCAAGAACAATTGATTTTTCATCATATTTATTTATAGGTGATTGCAAACTATCAGTAAAAACTCTTGGACTTAATTTTAATTTTTTTAATTTTTTTTCACCATCAACAACATCAACTTCAACTTCAATCTCAACAGTTCGTTTTTTCTTTCTTAATTCTTTAATTACTCTATTAATTGTCTTTTTCAAAGCTGAATACATATAAGTTGAAAATTTAGTGTTCTTGTCATGATCAAATGTTACTGCAACAGCTTTATAAAAACAACATAAACATCTTTGATATAAATCATCGTTATTATAAACATCAAATGTGTTTCTAGACTTCATTAACCGCCAACTAACATATTTCTTAATAACAAATTCCCAACAATCGCGGTCTCCTCGCTTTCTTGTTAGTAATTTTTTAAATAACTTCGTTTTTTGCGATGAACTTTTACAACTTCGATAATCCAATATGATTTCTTCATCTGTTTTAATTAAATCATTCATTGCATTATCTCCATATTTTTAAGAATACGATAAATTAATATATAATACTTACATAATTTTGTACATATATATTTTTTCTACTTAAAATATTAGTATTTTGTTGCCTGATTGAAATATTGTCTGAACTCTTCTTCATCACATTCATCGGGATCTTTATTTGGCGGCAAGAGTATATTATACGCTTCAACTTCACCATTAAAACTTTTAAGTATTTTTTCAGCTGCAATCTGACCTGCATTATCTTTTCCTTCAATAACATCATTGTCAAGCGCTGTATAAATTTTATCAAACCTTGATAGCAATAGTGTTTTCTTATGCTGACTCAACTTAGTACCTAAAAGAGCAACTACATTATAACCTAACATATGTAATCTCATCGCATCAAAAACACCTTCAACCAATATTACATAATTTGATTGTTTAATTGCATTATCATAATTAAATAATAAAAATTTTGTATATGAACCATAAATAATATTTTTCTTTTCTTCACCAGGTTCTAAAACTGGCGGATAAATTATCTTCTTACATTCATATTTGTCTCTAAGTTCAATTAAATCAACTGTTGTTATTCTATCCTTCTTTGCTTGTGTTAATATTTTTAACCATTTTGCAGATCTACCTGACATATCCCTAGCGGCAAATGAATAAACTTTAGAGTACATTGTTATTGGTATTATAAGTCTATCCTTATAATAGCCACTTATTGCATATTTTAAACCCCAAAAATCAATCATTCGCTTACTAACACGTTTTTTTACTTTTAGAAAATGATCAAATGCTGGTTCAAATTCAGGATAGGAATTTAAATTAATTTCTGTATACTGAGGTTTTTCATCAGCACTATCAACATCTTCACGTAATTCATTAGCTTCATCTAATAATAAATCTATTTCATTAGTTTGTGAATTATATCCTACTTGCTTTTTTATAAACTCAACAGCTGCACTAAATGATGGCAAATTCTCTAATTCTTTTACTAAATTAAATATTGTTTTTCCACCACAAACAAAACAGTTGTATAAACCTTTTTTAACATTGAAACTTGCTGAGGGTGATGAGTCTTTATGTCCAGGAAGTATGCAGCAAAAATTTAATTCATCACCATGTGATGCTACCATCCTTGCGTGGTAATGATCCAGGAACTTTAAAATATCAACCTTTTTGTAGATTGCTGACAGTTCTTTCTTGCTGTAGAACTTTTTATCCATTATACTATAAAAATTTTTATACCACTAATAAAAATTTTTATCCTATTTTCGGATAGTCAAACAATAAATCCAAGATCTAAAATTATTTTTTAGAAATATTGTAGATTATCGGCAGCACTTAAATTGAGTTCAAATACAATCATTGTCTGGTGGTGCAATGTTCTTTAATGACTTAATGATTTTTAAAACAGCAAAAACTGTAAATGAAATTGCAAGAATAATAGCTGCGATAATTCCAATTTTCTTTTTCATAATTCTCCCTTAATGTATAATCTTATATATCATTTCATTTACAGTTTTTACATTAATATGATTTAAATCTATTTGTTTGTCCACCAACATCAATGTCATCCATTACAACAAATATACAAAGACCAATAGTCAATACTAATGTTATAAAAAATGTTATTATAATTGCCGCAAATGTCGGTTCTACTGTCAAATAATCAAAATCATGAAAACTTTTCTTAACAAAGTTTTTCTTAACATCGTCTTGCATATACTCAACTACATTGTTAAGATTCAATGTATCCATATCTTTAACTTTTCTAGCAACCCTAACTTTGAGTTGCTCCTTATCAGTCCAAGAAATTACTCTTGTCCATGTGATTTTCTTACCTTGTGTACCAATACACAAGATAAACTCATTCTTATTTCCACCTTTCCAATAGGCTTCTTGTTTGTTAGCTGCCTCACGTGGTTGATTGTTAAATACTAAAATCATCATATGAACCTTTTTAGTTGCCCCATATAATGCATTATACTTTTGAAGTTTAATACCAGCACTATCACTTTTATTAATTCCAAGAATAGGATAATAAGTCATTATATCATGCGTTTTTAAACTAACAAAACTATTAGGATAATCTGTAAATTTTGGATAATCAAATAATTTGAATGTTGCTTTTTCTAATGAATCAATATCTTCAAAATTGAATACAGATTTTGCACACTTTACCCTATTTTGATAAATGTGTGTTTTACAGACTGCATATATATGCTGAAATGAAGTATCAAGCATAGAAGTATATGCATTACCATTTTGCGTATAATAATGTCGATGCATGTTTACAAATGTTCTTTTTCCCCATGTTTTGCAAACATCCTCAAAATAATTTTGAGTAACATAAAAACGTTCTCCAATATTATCATACACATACCACATCGGCGGATGATAAACTCTGTGTGAACAATCATAAGATTCTGTCGTTGTACAATTTTTCCCACAACTGACCGTCCTATAACAAGTTTCACGATGCCATTCATCCCAGTCTTCTTCATAAGCTGCTTTGACCAAATAACTGTTCCATATTTCTTTAGTATTTAGTTGACTTTCAACAGAAGCTACTTTTCCTATAATAACTGCAATACAAGGAATACCAAAAACCAAAATATATTCCCATATTACAACTTTTTTGGTAAAGAATATTGCAAGTATTAAAACTGCTGCAAGTGGAATTAATAAAATTAACCATATTAACATATTAACCTCCTATTAAAAAACAATGGGACATTGACCTTATATCAATGTCCCATTTTAGTATACATTTTTACCAGCTTTACTTCTTGCCAAGACCAAGATTAACATTATCATCTTTACCTTTTACATATACATCTTCAGTATGAGAAGATGTAATGATCTTGATCTCCAATGGTTTTTTACCGGCTAAAAACATATTCCAGGGTGCCGTAACCAGCATATTGTCATGTTGAAGTTTGACATCGGTTAATCGTTTTTGCGCCGTTAAAAATTCTGCACGATTAGACTCAATAGCATCCATAACGTCCTTGTATAACTCCGTAGCCATTGCAATATTATGTTCATGGATGAATTTGAATATTGGTGATCCATTTGCTTCACCTTGATAACGTGCAGTCATTTCACCAAGCACAACTGTTTTGAAATCTTCCCTATAAGCACCAAGTACTTGTACCTTTTGATCAAGAACTTTCCACGTTTTATCAAATACCTGTTTGCAGACACTTTGTTGCGCATCTCCTAAGTTGCGCAGTTTTGCTTCATTATTTACGGTAGCGAAATAAATCGCAATTAAAATGAATCCAAAGACCACGATCACGATCCCTGCCACCAAACCAATAATTTTGTTTTTGGACATACAAACACTCCTTTAAGTTAAATTGTGAAACTATCTTTTCTTCTTTCTTTTCATACAAAAACCAAATTCTTTTTTCTTTCGAATCCATTTAATCCAGTTTTGAACTTTTTCATTTGCCAGTAATTTTTCTAAAGTATTAAATTGATGTGTTAATTCACTTATTGAAAATAATTCATGAATTTGATGAGCACAATCAATACATACTGGAATTGTATCTTTTCCTTTTTTACAATGTGGCGTTAAATGATGTCGTTCTCTATAACAATCAGGAGTTTCTCGAGAACAAATTAAGCATTTAATCATCTGTGTTATTCACCAAACATAACTTCACTATAGTAATCAGTTCCTTGACCTTTTTCATCTGCGGCTGGAAGTGTGTCTTCTATAAGTATGTCTTCTATAAGTATGTCTTTGGTATCATCATTATCTTCTTTCATTGAAAATGCTCCTTGCATAATGTAATAAATCGTTCAACTTGAGGCATCAATGATTTAATTTCTTTTAGTTGACTTGACTGAATTGAAGCCGGAACTAAATTCGTTTGTCGTTGTTGTCGATGCCTTGTATGTGAAGAACAGTGACTTTTGACTTTTTGATACATTCCAAGACTACAACATTGACGATCAAGTTTGATATGACCACACGTTTTACAATATTCACTTATTTCAGTTACTTTTGGCTTTTTACTCAAACATGTGGGGGCAAGTTACTTTCTTCCAATGGTAAACCAATATTATGTTATTAGTATCATCAATTATCGTAGAATCATGAGCCATTACTGATGTTGTAGTTAATCCACAAACTGTATGATATTGCATATCAGAACGACGACAATTCCATTCAATTCGCTTATGAGTTATTATTGCTAATTGGTCCATAAATCTTCTTTCGTTAACCAAGCCCTTTTTGCTATCCAAACACCAAAAGTTTGAACATAACTTAATTGATGTTTTTCATGAGCATCTGAACCAAATGAAATTTTCACACCTTTTTGCTGACACATTTTCAATATTGATTCATTGGCATCTAATCTATTCGGTTGACAATTTAATTCGACTGCTACATTATTGGCAGCACAAGCATCTAATACTTCACCAATATTCATTTCATGACCTGGTCTTTCGTTGATTAATCGACCAGTAATATGACCGATTATATCGACCTTGCCAGCTTGAATTACCGTTTTATATATTTCAGTTACATCTTTTGTTGTCGCTGAATGAATTGAACCAATGACTACATCGAGTTCGTCCAAAACATCATCTGGATAATCTAATGTGCCATCAGTTCTAATGTCGACTTCTGAACCTATTAAAATTTCAATATCGGAAAATTCTGTCCTCAATTGATGAATTTCTTTTATCTTTTGTTTTAATCTCTCAACACTTAATCCACTTGCAATTTTCAATGACTGAGAATGATCTGTAATTGCTATCTTTTTCAACCCAATCTTTCTGGCATATTCAACAATGTCTCGAATTGATGAAGTACCATCTGACCAAGTTGAATGAATATGATAGTCACAAACAATATCATCTTTTTCAATAATATCAATGTCATTACCTAACGCATATTTTTGAAATTCAATTGCTCCTTCTCGATGTTCCGGAGGAATCCATTCAAATCCTAATAATCGATAAATATCCTTTTCCGTTCCATTGTCCAATCGAGGACCAGTTCTTTCATCATTTTTATCCCGTTTATATAAACCATATTGAGAAAGAATCCAACCTTTTGCTATTGCAAATATCCTCATCTTTTTGTTATGTTCATCCGAACCAGTCAAATGCATGACACCGGATTCAAAAACATCCTCATCAAAAGCATAGCAATCAATTTTTACACCATTTAACCAAACTGATGATTTTTTTTCACCAGAATCAATGACTTTTACTCCAGGCATATTTTCAAAATATCTTAAGGCTGCTTCTTTATCATCAGCCGTGATCGCAAAATCAACATCACCAACTGTTTCTTTTGACCTACGAAATGACCCACAGAATTCAATCCGATTAACCTTAGGTTTCATATATTGAGCTATTAAGACAACATATTCAATAGCCTGATCCAACCTTATTCGTCCTCTAGTGGTCTCTAAATAAGCAATTCCTTTTTTAATTTTTTCAATGGTTTTGTTTTTAAAAATGTTGGCTATGGAATTGTCAACGATTGCAGCTTTTAAAGCAGCTATTGTAGAAATACCAAGTTCATGGTATATTTGAAGAGCAGTTTTTTCACCAATACCCTCAACCTTTAATAATTCATCAATTTTAACTGTTGATTGAAGGTACCTTTGATTATCAATGATATATTGAATTTTACCGGTTTCAAGAAGCTCTTTTATATGCTGAGAAATTTTCGGTCCAATACCTTTAGTATTATCTAAATCTATACTTTCTATCCCAACATTTAAATGATCAACAAATGAAGCAGCAGATAGATAAGAACCAAATGAAAACTTGTTTGATCCGGTTGCTTTTTTTATTGTAGCTATATCTCGTAAGGCATTTGCTACCAATTGATTTTCCATATATATATAATCAATTGGAAAGTCGTAGATTTGTTAAATCATAGATAAATAACATTATTTTCTTTGACTTTTTAATATGGTTCGTATTAAAACAGATATTCATCACAGGCTTTTTTTATAGAAGCTAAATGATCACTTATTACCTAAAACTTCTTCATGACAATTTTCACAATAGAATCTTTCTTCTCCACGATTATAATCATCATAATTAATTTCTTGTATATGATTACTCAATTATTAGTAGTAGATTTTTGTCGTCGAATAGTCATTGATTTTTTAATAGGCTTTCCTACAAGACGTTTAGGAGGATGAATGTAGGTTTGTAAATTATAACTCCACATCCAATCATTTTCTTTTATTAATTCTCCTTCTCTCATTTGATAACCATGGCCATTACTTTGAGCACGTGACGTTTTGTATTTCATGTTCATGTAAATATAATCAAGATAAAAGCTGTAGATTTTACAGAAGAGCTGTTTGACACATACAATAACCACCATTAAAATATCTATTACATTCCGGACAATAATGCCATGAATATACAGTTGTAAGTTGTAAATTTATATCATCCAAATTACCTTCAAATAATTCATTTTTGTCTTTACCAAAAATCGTAAGATTATATTCTTTTTTGACTTTTTGATAACCTAAAGCAAAAGTCTGGTTAGTAGCACTACAAATATAATGGATTCTTAAAAAAAGTCTATCAAGAGGTTTATTAACATCAAAAATATCAGAATGACTCATCGTTCAACAAATAATATAGCATCATGAGGTAATATTACATAATCTTTACCATTAATTTGTACATCTATAGCATGATCTTTTAAATAAATTGCAATATCGTTTTCTTTTACTTGCAATGGAACATATTGAGGAGCTTGTTCATGTGGTTTCCACTCTTCATCTGTTTCTGAAATTTTAAAATCAGGAATTGCATACCCAGGACCAATATTGACAACAAAGCCTTTTGCAATATCTTTTTTAGCAGTCTGAGGTAGTATTATGCCGCCGGCTGTGGTTTCTTCTTTAAGTGGAGCGATTAAAACGCGACATCCAATAACGATAATGTTGTTTAACATTTATCCTTTGAATAGTCTTCTAACAATTTTACAAGCTTGACATTATCAAATCGTTGTCTATCATTAGCAAGTCGTTTTTTAATAATTTTGTAGTACCAACTAAGAATATCTGACATTCTACAAATAATTTCATCCTCTATTTTTTCAAAACAACAATCGCAAACAGTTAATCCTGCAAATGTAGTATGACTTACTGAATCATTATCATAAATACCTCGTTCATCTTCACCTTCATTATATTTTGCACCACAAATGTCACATGTAATATCACCACATGTTCCGGTGCCTACTCCAACACCAAATAATTCAGGTGAATCTTCATATCTCATTTTATTAACTCTAATTCATCAGGATCATATGAACCTATAGTATTATCATCATGATGTAGTACATCATAACATAAACCATGAGCATCATGACTATCTATTATATGACCAAGTACACCCCATCTACGATGATATTTAGCTTCTTTTGTATATTCATCATCATGTAATGGTTTTAATGTTTTAATGAGGATTCTCATATTATTAAAAGTAGGTGCAGTCTACCAAAACTGAAAAGAAAGATGTTTCTTTATCCATCCCTAAAACTAAAAACTGAAAACTAAAAGACAAACAACTTAAAATAATTTATCTTTTAGACAAGTATAAAATTTATGTCCATATTATTTAACGGTCTTTCGACCCATAATACAAACATAAAAAAACTAGTTAACCACACCTACCCAATTAAAGTTCTTCAACAACTGTTGATAAATTAAATTCATCTAATCCATCAACAATCTCATTAATTTGTCCTTGACAATTTTCTATAAGCTTATTCTTCTGTGCTATAGTCATCTGAGCTTTATATTTATTTGTTGCTTTTCCTTCATCACCATAAGTTGTCACTGCTTTTAAACCATATACAGGATTTAATTCTTTTAAAATTTGTATGTGAGATTTTAATTCACCCAATTCTAATATTTTTGGAAACATATTATACTTGATATTAGTTTTCATAATCCTAGTTTTAAATTCAATAACTTTTGCTTTTTTGTCAATCAATGTTTTCAAAAGTTCATTGAAATCTTCAGGAAAATCATTTTCCTCCAAAGTACTAACACAATTTTGCAGTCGATGCTGCAAATCCTTTACCTCACCTTGTAATCTTTTTACTGCTTTCATTGCTCTTACAATTTTCATTTGAATATATCTCCTTTTTTCTTTATTATTTGCTAAATCATTAATCAAATTTACACGAAAGCATCTACTCAATTTTTAATCTAAAAAAAGTCTGTTCAGCCAGACTAACATATTCTTCAGCTGATCTAATTTGACCTATTGTTGTACAACCATTAACAACCTTTGCTGTTTTTTCTAACAATTTTATTTGCTCATCGTTCGTTATAGTTTTTTGTAAAAGATCCACTTTTGCCTGTAAATTGCTTTGAATATTAATAAACTCCATTATTACCCCTCATTCTCATAAACGTCATTCCAACGATTTTTTTGACTATCCAACGTATAAATATATGTTTCAACACTTATATGTTTTTCTATAATCGGACTAATAACTTTCCATTCTCCACCTGCTAATACACAACCAAATCTCGGTCCACATACAATGACATTATCTTCTGTAGCTTTTTCATACACTGTCTTTAGACACATGTCTAAAGCTTTATAACGAATAGGCGCGATTTTTCCTGCCCATCGAATTCCATGTTGTGCAATCATATTGGCCACACAAATATCAGGAGTCACTTGAACAAATTGAACTTCTCCAAGTTGAGGATCACCTGTTGTAAACCAATGTTTATAAGCATTTTCTGATTCTGGATATTTATTTCTTAAAGCAATAACAAAACCTCGACCCCAACCACCTATGTCATTACAACAATGAATTATCATAGCTGGTTTTTTGATGGGTTCAGTCGCATCACCTATTAAATAATGGATTTTAAGCATAAATTTTCTTTCTATTATTATTTCAAAAGATATTGTAAAATTTTATCACGATTTTTCAAATACATTCTGAATTCCTCTAATTTTATTTCTTGCATTGTTTTTGCACTTTGAACATAATCAATTAATGTGTCTATATGATCTGGTGGTTCAGTTATTCCTATATTCATTAAATCATCTTGGCCTTCTGTTGTATTTAAATAATCTACTATTTGTTGAAGTAACTTTTTACTTTTATCTGTTAAAAATATCTTATCACTGTTCTTATCATGACGTTTTCTACCAGTTATATAAGCCCATTGATTATATCCACCAGGTCCTTTACAAATTTTCTTATATAATCCTGATCGTATTCGAGCCCAGAATTTTTCTCTAATTAATAAAGACACTTCATCAAATTCCTCTTCCTCATATTTGTACATCCAATAATAATCGGACACATTATAACTCAACACTAAAAGTAATGTCTTTTAGTTTTAGTTTTTCAACCAAATATTTTTCAAGATATTTTCGAGATTTCATTTTTTCTAAATTATCAAAAAATTCTAGTATTGTTTTAACTTTGTTATCATATAATTGAAACATATAAGATGGATTTGCACAATCTTTTACAGCCAATGCAAATTCTTTTCGACTTTTTGAAAAATATTCTTTAAATTGTTCTGTTTCAGAATTAATTCTTTGAATATAAGCATCATATTTAGCTTTAACATCCATTACTATTTCAGTAAATTCACTAAAATAACCCAAAAATTCATCAATTTGATTATCAATTACCAAACTAATTACTGATCTTAAGCTACTACCTACTTTACTTTTTATGTGATGAATTGCAACATATGATGGATTTTTAACTTTAACTCTTTTAAAACTGATGTTATCATCATCATTTTTTGTATAATCAACAGCAACAAATCCTTCATCTAAAGCTGCAAGACTTTTGACTAAATCCAATAATTGATTTTTGTCAGCAAATGTTTCTATTTTTGGTAAATCAATACCAAGTTCTATTGACCACTCTTTTAAGTTTTTTAATGGAAGTTCTTCCCATGTAATAATCCGTCGCATCATTAATAAATGAAGTTGTCTATCTTTATAAATAGTAACAACTCTATTTTCTGGTGATGTTATTTCAAAACAATATATAAATGACTTACTAATATTTTTCCAAAAATTTGGATATTTCTCTGTTGTTTTATAAAATAGATCTTTAAAAGTAATAGATGTTAGACCTACACATGATTCATTTTCAATCATGCCTCTTGTTGACATTAACCATTTATCATTGTAATTAAAGACAGATATTAATGATCCATCTAATTTTTCAAGGCCTACAGCTTTTGTAAAATCAAATGTATCTGTTATTCGAGGAACTTCACTATAATTAAAAAATCGTCGAAATGGATATGATATAATTCTCCAAGAATTTTTTTCTAGAACTAATCCTCGACACTCTAAAACAATTAGATGATCTTTAGGCGAATCAATTTGATTATAATTTAAGACGACTAAGGACTCAAATTCGCTATAATCAACGCCAAATTCAATTTTAAGATTTTCTAAAGATTTTTCATTTAAATATTGTTGTACATTTAATAGCATAGGTTTTATTATATGCTATTTTTTACAAGTGTTTTATAAAATAACTAAGGCTTGTTAAAAAAATCTAACAAGCCTTAGCAGTAGTCACTCATTTAAAAAATTCATTGCACAGCGTTGAATTAAGTAAATTGTAAGATAGATATTTTAGCTAGAGTGAGATTTGGATATCCATTTTGTAATCCAGTATCCAAAATAGCTTGTTTAATTTGAGTATGCCATTGGCTAGGAGAATTATCTGGGTCAAGTGAGATATTTGATCCAATATTATGCGTTTCACCTGCTGTATCTGTGTACCATGCATCCATTGAAACCAATATATTACCTGGTATCTGAGGATCAGGTATGTCTTGAGTATACTTAAAACAAGTTGCTCTTTGTGTCATAAATTACTCCTTTCTATATTTCAGCATCCACTGTGCAATGAACTTTTATTTCTTGCCCTACTGACCAAGCTGCTAGACCTGTACAGTTAATATCTATACCGTCTGCAGATGGGTTCGCTGCTGCTGTAGCTGTTGCATCTGTAGCAGCAGGTACGTTTCTCATAAAAGCATTAGCAGCACTGGGATTGTAGAAAGTAGTCGTGACTGGTGCAACTCTCATTTGCACTGGAAATTTCCATTGCATTGTTGAAGAAGTAGTAACAGCAGCAGCAATTGCAACCATTCCCCTTAAAGCGCCTGCAACACCACCACTTTGAGCAGGAGCAATAAGTGGAGGAAACGTCTTTTGATAAAATCTAAGACACCTTATAAGTTGTAATGATTGACTTCTAGGATACCAATCCCTAATCTCATAACCTGGATATAGACCGACCTCAGATATATTTAGTTCATCATTATTAAGAGGTTGTCCATTAGTCCATATTGTTGGTATAATATTTTTACAAGTTGAAGGTATAATAAAAGTAGCTGAATATCGCACCCAGTTTGTTGTCAGAACACAAGTCATACCACTACCTACTAATGTTCCACCATCAACTAAAACTGGCGTGATATAAGTTAAGTTTGCACCAGCAGTCAAAGTAGGATCAGTTCCTACTGCACCCCACGCACTAATGTAACCTGCAGCACCAGAAGGCACTGTATCAACAGTTCCTCCACTGCCAAGAGCAACAATGCCCAGACGAACAGTCATCGAAGATGCAACTGAATATTTCATCTTACATTGAAATCTAACAGTAAGACCTCTAAGATGTGCCATGTCATTTGTCTCAATTACCTGTCCGATAGCAAACTTACCTGTATTCGTTATTTTCTTAAATTTTCCATATTGCCTAGTTGCTAAATTTGTCTCTGGTGTAGTCATTGTATCAACTACTTGAAAGTTCACACTTGCATTTTCATTTGATATCCACCAACGATCAGGACCATAAACTCTACCACCTACACTTGAATAAGTCGTCAATGTCGTTGGCACTTGTCGTTGAGCATAATCAAATTCACCATTTGTGATGACGTTAGCATCTCTCAATCCAACAGGTGTAAGCGTGTCAATTTCACCAGAATCAAGTATTACCTTTAATCTACTATCAGCAGTATCATAATATATTGCTGCTTTATTTGTAGATGGTGTTCCTGGTGTTGCTGTCTTGTTAAGTACTAAAAAACTCATAATTTAATTTCTCCTTTCTTATCCTATTTCAAAATAACTTGCAAGTCCAATTTCCGTAGTAAATGTTGCTACAATTTCATATAAAAACGGCATATATAATGACTGCCCTGCTGCTATAGTCACATTTGCTGCTGGAGCGACAGTATTCGTAGTTATTACTCCAATTGATCCTGAATAGCCAGATGTACCTATACCTGAATATCCAGATATGCCAGAATATCCTGATAAACCAACTCCAACTGCTCCTGAATAACCTGATGTACCTACTCCAGAATATCCTGATGTTCCTACACCTGAATATCCACTATAACCCGATAAACCTGAATAACCGCTTGTCCCTATTTTTCCGGAATAACCAGACTGTCCTGCTGCTGCCCCGGAATAACCTGAACGACCTGACCATCCACTTTTTCCTCTTGGCGGTTGGTTAAAAACATCCATATATATCTCCTATTAAGCAACTAAAAGATTGGCGTAAGAATTCCAGGAATTTGTAATAATTGATTGAACAACAGAATCGGCGACAAGAGCTCCATTGGCTTGAACGGTTGCATTCAAAGCTAACGCAGACATGAATTCCATAACTACGACCATAATATCCGGCAAAGCGAATGCAATCAACTTCATTCTGTTGGCATGATTCGTAGTTCCAGGATCTTCCAAGAACACGGCAGCAGCTTGAGTTATAACCGCAGTCAAACATTTTCTTTGAAGGACTTCGGAATTGTACAAATCCGCAATCACAATATAATTGGAAGTAACAATTGTAACATCTTTATCCATATCATTTACAGGCTCGTCCTGAACATAATATGCTTTTTCCCCGCCTGTACCTTCCCCATATACTTTGAAGGTTATTTCTTTGGTTTGCGAAATCGGCTTCTTATTTTGTTCTGAATATCCGACTTCCAAAACCATCATGCTATAAGACTTAGTATTGGTGAGGATAGTATCATCCACAGAAGAAACAAGAACAGGAGTTCCTACATCTTTATACATTGCTGTTATGTCTGCAATTATTTGTGCCTTAGTCATATCCGCCATATTCTCCACCTTTCCCTTAAATTCTAACCTTCTGTAAAATGCTGTTTTTGATTTAGTAAATGTCTCTGTGTAGTTATATTTTTAAATCGTCTTACTCTTGGTTTTCGAGGCATTCTCATCAATTCTTTATGTTTGCGTTTAAAATTTTGTTTTCCTGTCAATTGTTTCTTAGATTCAGGATGTTCATCCAAATATTTTTGTTGTCGATAAAGAGGCATTCTAAACCATTTCTTGCGTTGTACAGCCTTAGCTTTTGCTAAACGTATAAATTGTTCATCAATTATTGCAGCATGGACCATATTTTCTCGTTGTTTTCTAAATCGATCCCATAAATCTCGTTTTTCTTTTAATCTGAATTCTGCTTCTTCTAAACTTCTTGCTGTAAAAGTCGTTTCAGTAACAAAATCATTAAACATGAATGTCTTCATATCTGGCCAATAATCTACATATTGAATACCCAATTTTTCAGCAACATTTTCACCAACTTGATCCAGTCGTTTTTTTGATTTTGGATGATCTGCTAAATATTTCTCTTGCTGCAAACTAGTCATATTTTCAAACAACATTGCTTTTTTAACAAATTCAATTTGCAATGATGAAAAATGCTTCATTCCTCCTCCTCTTTTTATAATAGATTTATAAAAGAATCTACAATAAATAGTTTGATTATGAACAAAAAGGAGTATCTAATGAAACATATAGCTACAATTCAATCTGAATTTTTAAAGCATGCTCGCAAATGGGATGAAAAATCGCTCACAGAACAAAAACGATATCTTCGCAAGCATCCAAAAACAAAACGTCGAGTCACAGCAAAACCAGAAACTTTAGATTTTGATAAATGGATTCTTGACAAACAATTCATGAACTTGCAAACAAATCAAAAAACTCCATTTGATAAACTCCCAGAAGAACAGCAAAAATCTATTCGTGATCATTTTACTCAAGAAAAAAAACACTTTGAACAAGAACAAGATGATCCAACAGATGATATAGAAGATGGAGATGAGGAAAAAACTAAGTTGAAAAAATTTACAATTATGGGTGGTCCTGGTGAAGGTGGTAGTGTAAGAGCAGAAAATGCTCAAGACGCAATGAAAAAATACTTAATGAAATATGAAGAATATAGTGAAGATAGAGCAAATAAAGAATTAAATGTTGAAAAAGGTGAATTTGATCCTAAAGCTAATGCAACAATGTTTGGTAATTTTCAAGTTAAGGAAGAAACAAAACCAATATCAGAACGTCAAGTACGACGACTTGGTAGAAAAATTAGAAGAGATATTAAAGGCGCCGGTAAAGAACAAGACGGAATAGAACTTGATATTGCAAAAAATGTTATAAATTCAAATCCTCAATTAAAAAAATATTTCTTGGATCAAAATATAGCAGAAGATAAAATTGCAGAAGCTTTTGCAGATTATTTAGTCAAACCTAAGAAAAAAGAAAAAGAACGCACTCAAACAGATCAATTTGGACGAAAAATTCCATTAGTTGGACCACAAATGCCTACTAACTAATTTTTGGTCTCAAAGGAAAAATAAATGAACTTCAATTTATTTGTATCTATTTGTGTCATTGTTTTCATTACTTTCATCGCCTTATCTTTTATATCACCTACACTTGAAAAATATCGAAAATATTTAATAATTCTAATACCTGCAATCTTTGTTATCTTAGGATTAGTAATATTTAAAAGAAGTAAAAACAATCAACCAGATCCAATTATTAGTAAAACAATAGATGATATTGAAAATGATTTCAAAGAAGCCAGTGATGTAGCATCACTTAAAACAAGACTTGCAGATGAAAAAAGAGATGCTGATATAAAGAAACTAAAAGAAATTACTGAAATTAAAGATAAAAATATTCGTCGTCAAAAATTAGCAGAACTAATAGGATAAATCATGAAAACAATAATTGTGATGTTCTTGCTTTATTTAAATATTTTTGCTGCAGTAAAGATATCTATTTCTGATAATCCACCTGAGGATACAACAAAATATAATTTTATGCCTGAAAAACCACTTGCATTAGATAGTCTTTTAATAATTAAAACAGATTACTTCAAAGATTCAGCAAAATATAGTGATTTTAAATCAATTGCAATTAATAGTGGCGCCGTTAAAATTTGTGCAAATGATAGTTGTAATAAGGAAAAACAGATTACTATTCCTGCAGGTTTATTGATATCTGATAGAACTGCATATGAGCTTGCTTGTTATAGAATTGCTATGACAGATGTCAATAGACGACTTTTAATAGCTAAAGAAATACTTTATCATTATGATAAAAATATTAAACAAGCTCAACTAATATATAATTATCAAATTGAAGATCTTAGACAACAAGCAAAAAGATCTTGGTTTGAACAAAACATCAAATATATTGCTTTTATTACAGGTCTTGTAACTGCTATTGCTACGGAATTTGCAGTAATGAGAGTTAAATAGATTTGTAATGTCTCTGGTCATAAAAAAAAGACCGAGATCATCGGTCTTTTCTTTCCCCTAAGGAAATATCATATCCTTACTTTTTAAGTAAAGAATGAATTTGAAGTACCTACAACGGTTTGGCTTTTCCGAATGATTGACTGACTGACGAGACCCATTGATTCTCGAATATCGTGAGCAGAGCTACCGGATGTTTTAGCATTAGGAAATCCCATTGCCTTTGCATCCGCATCACCACTTCCGAATCCGACATAGACAAAGTAGAACATTTCCGTTTTGTGGCAATCATCTACAAGCACTTTAACATCACTTGCTTTAAAATCTTGTGAATCATTGTCCTGGCCATCCGTCATTACTGCAATAATGCATTTTGTGCGAATTCCATTATCATTCAACGATTTTGCATAAACACGCATACCAGTAATTGCACTGACAATTGTGTCAAACAATCGCGTTGAATCACCATTGGCAATATATTGACTGCCAATTTTGCCGATGTCGCCGACCTTTTTGAAACCGTATAAAATGTCTTCCTTTGTGGCAAACGTCCTGGTACTTACAAGCATTGAATCTGCTTGTTTTGATTTCCTCATTGCATCGATGACCAATTCGTCAAATGAATCACGAACCGTTAATTCATTGCCTTTCATTGAAAATGACGCATCCAATATAAGAGATGCAATTGTTACTGTGTCTGTCACCAGATCTTCAGCACCAACGCCCGTGCAACCTATTATATTGGTGTCATCCAAACTGTTAATCATCACATTTCCAGCCAATGAATTAATTGGATTGACAGCAGATGCACTTGCACTCTGAATAAGGTTTTGTATTGTAGATAAGTCTACTACCGGATTATTTTGGCTTCCAGCCATAATGTTTTATCCTTTCTTTTTTTAAAACTGAAAATCCGTGCTTTTCATAATGTTCATTCCGGCCTTTTTGAATTTTTTGAATTCATTTTGTGTGATGGCTTCAAAATCCACTAGAGGATGTTTAACCGAACTCATACAATCCTCGAAAATGAATACCTTTTTCAAAACATCCGGATCTTTTACGACAACGGCAAAGTAGTCGTAGATTTGCAATTCAGTTTCCAACACGCAATGGCTCTTTGCCTGGCCCATGATGATGACCTTGTCGTGTTTCATCAACAGATTCAAGAAATCCGTATTGAATCCGCCTTGTTTGTGCTTTGCAATCGGTACTTCGGGCTTCAGAATACCGTACATTTCTGATTGTGGAATGAGACCTTTTTGCAAGAAGTTGAGTTGGGATTTTCTTGCAAAAGCATGGAACGCAAGAATTTCAAACAGAGAAGGATCCATTGCATTGCCGGGCGTTCCAAGCATTGTATGATAAGGCCACAACATCAGTTTCTTTTGGGAATTTCTTTCCAATGTTGCTTCATACTCGATACTGCCTACCGGATCGATGATTGCCTGAAAATCACCTTTATCCATTAACTTTTTCTCAAGTATGGAATAAATATCCGGTTTTTGCTGTTTCAGTGTCCTCCACCATGACCGGTAGAAGATCTGGAAAATAAGATGGGTGTCCAAAGAAGCGAAGATCGTCGTTATTCTATCCATATTTGTCAGGATAAAAGTAATTGCTCGACGAATATCTTCTTCAGCTCCATCAACATATAGTGATCCATCCTTGTGACAAAAATCGATTTGCATATCGATGATCATCAATGCAATCTTCTCTTTGTCTGTTACCGATGCCGGAATGGACATTGCATCGGCTTCCTGTTCAACAATTCCGACTCCAGCCGGATTTTTGTACAACCGAGGTAGAAACAGTGTTCCTACTTTTGCTGGATCATAAAACGACGGCTTAAATGTCATATACTCCTCCTTCTAAAATTATGTTATTATAATCAATCAGACAGTCATAGATCAACTTAATTCTAAGTAAATAATTTTATTTGTTAAAATAGATAAAATTCCTTGTGTGTATAACATCAACTGACTTGAATCATTTACATAGCTAGCAGTCGATGCTTTTACTGATACATTACCATGCTTTTCAATAGCAATACCTGAATCAGTAGGATGAATTAAATTAGATCCTGCAAACGTTTTTCCATAAATATTAGACAATAATTCTGAACTTATTGATTCTTCAGATTTTGTTTCCAATATTTTTCCCTTATCATCGATAATATGCCAATGAGAATATGTCCGACCATTATGTATATTCTTCCGTAATAAAAGAACACTATTAACAGAAGTAATTACATCCATATCTATAACCTGACCTGGTAAATCCGGCAACTTAATCTCATAACGAACAGTTGGAGTAAAAATAAAAAATTGATATTTTTCAAATATTCGATAAAAACCAAAATTAAGATATTTTCCTGCTTGAATCCACGTTTGATTCTCTATTGATGACATTATATCTGTTTCAATGAAATTGTTTCCACCAACAATTGAACCTCTCATTATTGTATTATTAGTCAATCTATAAAAACCATCATTATCACAAGTAATTACTGGTTCATTCCTGTACAACATTGTTGATGTACTACCAACATGCTTAATGCTTTTATTGCTAACATCAAATATTAATACTTTAGTGTTTTGAGCAACTACAAGATAATGTAGTAAAAAGTATTCATATCTGAAATCCTTTTGAAATCCTTGCCACAAAGTAATTGTGTTTTCAGAATTTTTTGTAACTAATGATAAATTAGTATTTTTGCCATCATAACTTATAACAACAATTGTATCATTAATCACTTTAGTAAATAGAATTGTTCCTTCAATTTGAAATAATGTAGAAGCCACACATTGCTCTTTTCCAACCTGTTTTGTCATTTTTACTTTTGACAAATTTGCAGTAATTTGAGGTGTAACTTGCATACACTGCGGACAGGTACCTCTAGAATTATGATAAAATGTTTTACAAGCGCTACATTCAATGAATGAATTTTGCAATGATTGAAGTAAAGTAATGGGTAAATTTGGTCGTTGACCATGACAGAAAATTTCTGAAAAATATGTTAAAAGTTCATCACTTATAGTTTCAGGTTTTTTTCCCATTACAGGATAAGTAACACTCTTGTCAAAAACCCAGACATTATTTTGTGCTCGTGTAAACAATGTTTTATGTTGTTGTTGAATTCCACCATAAGGATGAACAAAGAATAAACTTTTGAAAAGTATTACAGCAAAAGAATACCAATCTGTTTGCTGTGTAAACATTGGCTTTTTTGTCAAATCAACACCATATAAACTAGGATCAATAAAATCTTCTGTTCCAACTATACATGGATAACTGTCAAATTGAAATGAATCAACATCTATATAAATCGGTACATAAGTAGTAATATCGAATAATATATTAAGATCGTTAAAATCACCAACAATTATACCTAAATCATGAATTGAATCCAAAGTTGTTTTTGTTTGAGTAAAACAATCCACAACATGATTAGTAGTTATTTGCTGTACGCTTCGAAATTTTGTAACCGATAAATTTCTAATATCTTTGCAATTATCTGCAATACCCATTGCAAAACCAATAACTTTATTTCTATTATCATATAAATTGTCGATCGGCGCCATTACATTGACTGGAAAAGCAAATCTATGTGATAAAAAATCCTGTAGTTTTTTTGCTCTTTCCGCTGTAGGTTGATGATAAATTTTAAACGCAACATTACCATGAACTACAATGTTTGCCTCACCACCACTACCGATACTCTTTTTAGGATCAATAGTAATTGGTGTACCTTGATAAATTACTTGCATTTAATTGACCTCTATATTTGTAAGCTTTTCTGCACAACTTGCACAAACATTACATATTTCCTTTGCATCATTTGTTAATAGACTATTACATGTTGCACATAATGTTTCAAAAATCACACAGCACACATCATCATTAAATAACTTTTCATTTTGCCATACATTAATTCTACGTTGTAATTGTCGCCCTTTAGTACCATACAAATCACTTATATGATACTTATCATGATTTATAAGTGGTGTCAGTCCGTCAGAACCGATAATTAATCTTTTGACGTTTACAGTTAAGTAATTTCTTATTTCTATACCACTTAATTTTGTTCTGGATTGTGTAAGATATTTATCAGGTATATTTCCATATGCAAGATAATGAGGACTATTATCTTGATCAAATTTGATGACATCATTATTGATAACTATTACACCATCACCACAACGACCTATAAGAGTATTTATATCATCAATAATAAAAAAGATGAACGTTGCAAGTAGATTATTTTTAATAAAATCAACTTGTTCTGATATATCAAAAATCATTAAATTTCTTAGGAATTCATCAATATAAGTATAAACACTATGCGTTAAAATTGCAGCTAAATCTGATTTAATTTGTTGTTGCGCATTAAGTTGTTGTAATTTTTTTAAAATAAATGTTCCTAACAAATTAGCTCCAATTTCAGAATTTGTTCCTTCTGAACAACCATCACAAATAATACCATAAATAGTATTATTTGCTGTAGCTATTTTGCAAAAATCCTGCAAATTTTTTCTTTCAAAAATATGATCATGACCAATATGAATTGCACTATTTAAAGAAAAAATCATTATATTCTCCGGGTTAAAACGAAAAGTCCAGATTTTATACTGGACTTTTCTTAAAAATGGATTATGCTGCTTTTGCTTTTGCTTTATCCTTCGCCATATATCGTTGCATCCTAACGGCAACATCCTTAATACCATAAATGTCCAATTGAAAATCATTCAATAATTCAACTGGATCGATGCCTAAAATGGCAACAGTATAAAGTATTGATGGCATAATAGTGCCGATGTCTTTTATGTAAAAATCAATATTGTTTTGGCCGTAAAATTGACGTTTAATGTCTTCTTCCATTTTACCAGTTCGCATAAAAGCCAAAGAACACCACGCCACATGATTTCCATGAAGAATCGACATCATTTCTATCGAATTAACGTTCTTTATGGCAACTATCAACATGTCAATGACATCCTGTTCGGAATATAGAATGCTTGACTTATTGCAAAGAAAAGCACTTATACTTTTTGCCAATGACATTGTTGTTGCCTGATTACTTACTTTTGCACCATGCGGCAATTCATCGAATGTGACAAAATTGGGATTAAACACTTTGTCTGCGGGATTTGCATCGGTTGAAATTCCTAATTGTAATCTTGCTTCAGGCGACAGGTCCTTTACATAAACTGCATTTTGTTCTTTGCCAGTAAATGTATAGGATTTCATTCCTGCACCTGCATAATCAATTTTGAGAGTTTTTCCTACCGGAAAAAAACCCTTAAATGGATTATGTAGATCATCCATTTTAGCTTTTTGTCCTTCATACCAAATATCATGAGGACAACGAGCCGGAATATCAACCGTCTCTAACAAATACAAATAAACTGCACTACCACTGCCAGGTATAGTGGTAGGTTTATCAATCGGATACCTCATACTTAATCTCCTTTCTTTCTACTTTATGATTTCACCTGTTTTGTAAGACCAAAACAATATGTCTAAGTGGTCAATATTTATATCAATTTGATTTGCAAAGTTCATCATACGTCGCTCAATCTCAATGTATTCTTTACCATTTCTTGGCTTTGAAACTTTGACTTTAAATAAATTTAACATAGAAATGATATGTTTATCTAAAATAGCAAAGCCTTGATATCCTACATTTCGTAAAAAATGACTACTTTCTTTAAAACCTATTCCTAAAATGTTTAATTTAAGAAATTCACGAAGAGCAAATTGATCATTAATGATTTCAAATATTCGGAATAAATTTAATCCAAAACTACGTTGAAGATAATCTCTAGATTCAATTATATATTTTGCTCTTACGTTTGGAAATCGATGGTTATGTTTTAATTTATTTTTGATGGTTTCTTCATTATCGGTTATAATAGTGTCACCGAGAATATCAATACATCTTAGCGCCATTTTTGCACTGGCATTTGCGGTAAGAATACAAAAAACTAATTCTTTGAAAAGTGCTAACCTATCGCCACTAGAACCAATTGCTTGGAATTCACTTAGTCGATGTTCAATTTGAGGCTGGATAAGATTATAATAATCTTTTAGACTACTTATAGAATCAATTACTTTTGAATTATCAACTTTTATAATGTCGATCACAACAAATTTGTAACTTCTCTAACAAAATGTTGAAAATCAGATCGTTCTCTGATTTTAGGATCCCAAGCCATGCCCATTTCCTTAAGATCATATTGCTTGGTAATTGTTGCCCCTTCTTTATCTGGTTCTTTAGCCAATAACCAAACTGTATCTGCAATAGCCATTGCACTTTCAAGATCATGACTAACCAAAATCAATGTATTATATTCGTTTAACACGGAAATCTTGAGTAATAATTCAATCACTTTGTCTTTCATCAATGTATCTAAACCAGAAAACGGCTCATCCAAAAGAATGAATTTATTATCCGTCAGAATTTGCTGAATAATGCTTACGCGTTGTTTTTGTCCGCCCGAAAGTTGTGCAGGATATTTATTTAATTGTTCTGAAAGACCAAAATCAGTAGCATATTTACGTATTATAGAATCAGCAGTTGTACTATCGTATTTTTTTCCACAATGAGACAATCCTCTTTTGAGATTGTTGTAAATTGTTCTGTGATCAAAAAGTATATAATTTTGTGGAATAATACCCACTTCGCCTGGAGTAACTAAATGCTGATCTTCTGTTATAAGAACGCGACCTGTTGTTGGCCTCATTAATCCAGAAAGAATTTTAAATAATTGAGTTTTTCCCAAACCACTGCGACCAACAAGAGCAACGACTTGTCCTTGATCAACATTGGCTCGAACCACATCCCTAATTTCAAAATTGATGTCACGGAGAATTTGACGACCCGTATATTGAAGGCTAACATCTTTTGCCGACAACAGAACATTTTTTAATTGGTAATCTATTTTATTCATTTGTTCACCTGTAATGTTGAATAAAGAAATAAACAACGACGTAACCATCTTAAACTTATGTCAATTAAAACACCAAAAAAGAATATAATCATAAGAACCGCAAACACTCTTGGTAAATTCAAAATCTTATTGGCCTTTATGATCATTGTGCCTAAACCACCTTCTGCCATACTTAAACCTTCAACCATTGTAATCATTAACCAAGATATTGCAAAGTTTTGTCGAATGACTTCAACAACCATATCAAGTTGTCCCAAAATAATTACTTCATATAATGTTTCATATTTACCAAAGCGAAGTGTTTTACATAAATCATATTGTTGATTGTTAATTTGTGCCAAAATTGATGTTAATGAAGTAATAAAAAATGGTACAATACCAAAAATCAAAAGACTGATTTTTAATTGACTCGTATCTTTTGACATCAAAGTAAATAGGAATATTAAACCATTAAGTGTTAAATATCGACATTGAGTCATAAAATTTGTAATTGGTCGAATTATAGGAATGACTGATGCATATGTAAATATTAATGCAATTACCATTGAATAAAGCATTGCTTTAATTGTTAGCATCAAACTGCTAAACAAATTATCAATGAAGCCTTGTTCAGTGACAATTGCAGCAATATTCTGAGCCACAATAAATGGTCCAGGTATTAAACTTTCTTTGCCGCAAATTAAATGCCAACAAAGAAAAGCTAATATTACTTCAAAAACAATAACAATAGTTTTTGCTCGTTTTGGAAGTGTCGCAAAAGGTTCAAACATTGGAATTTTCATTTTTATTTTTCCCTTAAAAAAGAAAGACTTGGAAAATGTAAAGAGATCAACCACGCCAGTAGCCAAGCCTCTAAACATCTCCAAGTCCTATTAATTAATTACCAAGGACAATTTCTACTCGACGATTCTTTGCACGACCTGCAGCACTTGAATTATCCGCTATTGGTCTTGTATCACCAAAACCTTGAGCCTCAAGAGCTTTGGGCTTCATTCCTTTTGTTGTTAGTAAATAATCCTTTACTGCATTTGCGCGATTATCGGAAAGTTCAAGATTTTTCTCAGTATTTCCGGTATTATCGGTATGACCATAAATACCCAACTTACAACCTTCTGCAACCATTGCAGAGTTGAATATTTCATCAAGTACTCTGTAGGATTCAGGTCTGATTTTGGAACTTCCAACCTCAAACTGAATTTGATATGATTTTGATGAAACTTTAGTAGTGATTTGATCGGAATAATTTACGGCTAAAGCTTTTCCTTCCATTAATTCCGGATGGTTTGCAACCACAGACATTAGGAATGATTTATCAATTACCTTGGAATAATCCGGATAGGTTGGCATTATTTCCGGATACATTTTGCTTAAAATAGTTCCAAAGGTATTGTAAACGATTTTGTATCGATCGATACCATCTTTTCCTAAGCCGAACATATTGGCAGCATCCGAAAGATTAAAAGCCATTGAACCGCCAAGATCAACTTCGAAATTTTGAACATCTTTTTGTTTCATTCCATTATAATATTTAAGCCAATATGTTGGATCCTGTTCATTATAGACCTTGGCTGATACTTTTGCCGCAAACATTTTTGCATCGCTGAAAGACCGAACTTGATCACCTGCAGTTCCCAATGCTGCAATCAAACTTTCAATATCTGATCGATGATCATTGGCAAATTTCTTGATTGTGATTGTGATGTTCGGCATTTGCGATGCATATTGTTTTGTGGAAGCAATAGTAACCAATCCACCTTTTTTGGTTGCTACATTGACATCACCAGGTGTCCAAGTGGCAACAGCATCAACATTAACCGAAGTGTCTTTGTTTGTCTTCTTACCATTAATAACAAGTTTGCGTTTGTCTTTGATTTCCGAGATGTACTTGTTTGGAGCGTCCAGAAAATCACTGGCAGCAATAATATTAATGGCATTATAGTCATAAGTGGTTTCATCCGGATTGACTGAAAGACCATTGTCACCAGCCCATTTAAGAAGAATGTTAATATCACCGTCACGAAGAACGCCGGCAACGCATTTTCCGATAGCAGCTTTGGGATTTGTTTTCCATTCTGGAGGTCCCATAATTTTATCTTCACCATAGGATTTTCCCATTGGATAGAATCCCATCGGTTGATAGTCAGGACCGAGAGGTGCTAATTCCTTACATAAACCTTGGAAAAATGCCGGCATTCCGTCACCCATAAATGATGCAAATACAGCATTAGTTGATGGATTATTTTTGTAATCCTGTGCAAATTTAACAACATCCGCACATGCTTTACTGCAATCATCCTGACGGATAATATTAATTGTAAGTCCAGCTTTTTCGATCAATGATCCTTTTGTTGTAACCGGACCGCCATTGGCATACATAAGAGCGAATTGCGAATTCCATGCCATGATTTTCCAATCAACTTTTACCGCACCATTACCACTTTCCTGATCTGAAGGCATTGCAAGTTTTTGTGCGTTGCCACTGAACGATGCTTCCGGAGCATCAGGTAATGTTACCTTTCCGACGACTGCGGCAGCTTTTGCAACCTTTGGTAATTTGTCATACCATAAGGTTTTGCCACCAAGAATGGCACCAATGACAATGATGCCCAACATTAATTGACCTCTAGCCTTGATCTTCATAGAAGATCACTCCTTTCTTTAAGGTTAATGGATACCAATTATTTTAATAATGAATCATAAACATCAGTAGTTGGAACTTCACCTGCATTTATCGATTGAATTCCTTGTGTTTTCATTTTTTCCATTTGCTTCCATGTATTATCTTCATCAAATGTTTTTAAGAATTCTAAACCTTCATGTTGAGCCGATGCATTTTCAAGATCAATTGATTTCATATATTCGGAAGTACAACTTATGGCACGTTTCATGTTTGAAACTTTTCCGGCAATGTCAGTCTTTAATAAATCCAATGATTGTTCAACCATTAATTGTTTTTCAGGATCACCATTAAAGAACCTTTGAGCAGCGCCTAGTGCCTTACTACCGGCTGTAACTGACCTATATAATTGTTTTTGCAAATCAAGAGCATTTTTTGCATCATCAATCATAAAGGCACTCTTTTTGTAAATCATATCCAAGTAATTATATGTTTTACATAAATTATCATAAATTGGCATTAATGATTGAATGAATGAATTAAGACGACCTGCTTGCGCAGAAGCATTAGCAACTTGATCTTCATAACCTTTTTTGCCAGAGCCTGTGGTAACTATTGATTTCTGTTTCGTTAGGTCTTTTTGTTTCTCTTTTAATGTGCCTTCTAATCGTTCTTTTTCCAGCCCAATATCATTTGCTAAAAGATCATTTATTTTTTCTCGTTGTTTTACCATATCCTTGATTTGATCTTCAGCCAAAACAAATGGATCCCATTCAAAAATAAGACCAACCGTATATTTCATTAGTATATCCCAAACAGCCTGAAGTCGTAATCGTAAAGGTTTATTTGTCACAAGGAATAAAAACAAAAGGGCTGCTACACAAGCAATGCCCACATTAATTGTATTCCATATTACCGCAGTCAGCATTGGAAATGCCCACATTGCTAAAACTGCAAAGCCTCCAAGAGCAACAACGGTTTTAACTTTACCACCTGGCCGATTCCAATAAGCTTTTAGCTTTTGATCACCGGCTTGCATCATAGCATATGAATTCATAAAAATCATCCTTTCCTTAAGAGATATATTGTTGAGATTTTGTCATTATTGTTTCAATTTTCTTTGTAAAAGTATCACATGCAGCTAAAAAGCCACCTTCATTCTTTTGTAATTGCATAGTTGCCGTTGAAATTTCAGTTTGTAAACTTTCTGCAGTCTTAACAAGCTGTTCATTGAGTTTTAAAAGTCGGTCAATTTCAGCTTTATTTGTTTCAATTGTTTGTGTCACTTCTAATATTTTTGATTTTCTTGAATTCGATTCATTGTCAATCTTCTTTTTCAAAGCAGTTTGAAAACCATCCCTATCTTTTGCAATAACTTCCATATAAGTTTTTGCACTTTGAATTACTTTATCCTTTGTCATACCATTAAGAGCCAATGACGCAAAAGCCGCAGTATATGCTAACTTTTCATCCGCAACAGTCGGTAAAAGTTTTTCAAGAACCTGAGCAAATTCATAGTAATCAGGTCCTGGCAAATTAGCACCTTTTAAAAGAGAATCAAAATGTTCGATAAACTTTGCTAAATCAACATCAGGAACAGAAACTGGCGCAGCTGGCGTTGACACTTGAAATGATTGTGATGGTAACGGCGACTTTTGCTGTGTTGGATTTTGCGGCTTTGGTCTTTCATCGTCAAAGTCTGCAAGACCTGCACTTTGAAGTACTTTTTTTATTTTATTCATACTCTCTCCTTAGTTCATTAAATCTACATTATTCCTAATGTTTGTTTACAAAGATTAACTGTTTTAATATTACCAGTATATTTTTTAGCGTCATCTGATAATTTTATTGTGTCTATCCATTCATTACCAAAATTACATGCTATTAATTTAATGACTATATTAAGTGGTTTTACACCAACATCGTTTGTAAACCATGTACCAATACCATATCGATCAATTGCTTTATCTTTGCAAGCTTCATGAATAACATTAATCTGATCCATGGAATGAAGATTGTCCGAAAACATTAACATTTTACTGAGAGGATTTATTCTAAGTTTTTGATAATGTGCTATTGCTTTATCTAAAAAAATCAATGGTTGTCCACTATCTTGACGCATACCATCATAAAGCTTTGCATACTTTGTATTAAAAGATTTAAGAAAAACATCGGTGGTAAAAGTATCAGGTAATGCTGTTCCAAGATCACCATTAAATACTTCAACCCATGCTTCATTGGCCATATCATTGGCCATTTTAAATCCATATAAAGCTGCATGAAGCATATACCATTCATGAGCAACTGTTCCCATAGGAATAAGATTATGTAACATCGCAAAATGAATATTACTTGTTCCTAACATATGACCATTGCCGTATTTTTTCAAATGTGCTATGGTTTCATTTTGAACGTGATAAGCAAATCGTCTTCGAGATCCAAATTCTGAATAGTAAATATTCATATTAGCTAATTTTTCTGCTTTGTCCCGATTATTTTGTTCCCGTTTTTCTATACTGTATATATCATTTTTAATTTCTTTACACGTCATTCTATAATAAAGTTCACTTATTGTACTCATTAATGGTACTTCCCATAAAACAGTTCTGTAAGCAGGTCCAATAATATCAACACTTAAATCTGGACCTTTTTGTTCTATTTTAACTTCACTAGGATCAAATTGATATCCTGCAAGAAAATCTAAATAAACGGGATTTAAATAATAACATCGTTCTCGTAAAAAATCTTTTTCATCATTACTAAGTTTCATTGTTCTAAAACCATCAACAAGTTTGCGTAATTGTTCAGCAAATCCGTCAGGAAATTCTCTCTTGTCACGATTTATAAACTTATAATGATTAAAAACTTTTGGATATTTTTGACAAATAGCCATGTCCATGGTTAATTTATATAAATCAGTATCTAGCATTGATGAAATCATAGTATCTCCCTTTTAACTGTGTATCCACTTGAATACTTTCTTTCACCTCTAATCACTTTATAAATATTTTTAATATTATGTTCTTTACAAAAAGCACGCAAATTATCTGTGGTAAATTCTTTACCATCAATATTTGTCAAAATAAAAATCCTATAATTTCTATTTTTTCCTAACATTGAATTTCGCATTTTCTCTCTTGTAATAAATGTTATGACTCTATTTTTTCGTGCTTTACTTAAATTTCTTTTGTGATTATCGGAAAATTTTATTCCTTTTTTAATGTTACTTAATAAATCTTTAGTCTCTTTAGAATGATGTCCCCATGATATACCTTTTTTATTTTTGCTGATTCTTTCTCTAGTCTCATTAGAAATAACCTTACCACTTGCACCATCTCCACCATCAGAAAGATTAGTTAAAGGTCCAACATTTAAATTCAATCTACCAATTGTTTTAATTAGTAATGTTTCTAAATCAAAAGCTTCTTCTTCACTTAAATTTTCTTTTATTTTTAAAATTATTGGTTCTTTTCCTATTTGTAAAATATTACGAATAGTCTGTAACCTTAATAACTTAATTTCATTTATAAATAGTTTTTGATTTTTTTTACTCTTTTTTAATTGATGTAAATAACGTTTTCTTCGACCTTTTCCAACATAAAATGGCTCATATTCAAATTCAAAATCTTTATACTTATATATACCTTTTTTTCTTATATCTAAATAAATATAAACATAAAAATCTTTTAACTCGTCATTCATAATTTACATTATTTTTGCTTTAGAATCCCAATCAGTATATAATGAATTATCCGGTCTGTAAACTAAAGATTTTATACTTGAAGCAGTATTATTTTGTGTACAAGTTGAAGTTGATACAGTAACACCATTAATATCATAGGGTTGACCATTTCCAAACCAATTCAATTTATCGCCATCACTTTCAACAACAATATCATCCAACCATTGAGTAATTTGATCTTGAGTTATTCTATTGTCATAACACCAACTCAAAAAATTATCCATGTGCTTTACATTTTTTGGTATCCATAATTCTCTAAAAACTATAGATGTTACACCAAGTGATTTGTAATGCATAATATAACTAATCATTTGATTTTTTGAATTTATTCCGGCCTTGCATACAACACAACTTAATCTAACTGCAAGACCTAAATTAGTTAACTTTTTAAATAATTGAACATAATCCAATTCCAAACCATACAATTCCTGACATTTATCAGTATTGTAATGCGGTACTGTCATTGTTAAATTAGTGATATAAGGAGCCAACATTTGGGAAAAATCCCGGCCAAAAGAAGGCATTGCCAGAATTTCAGAACCATTTGTATGAAGATCAATTTGACCGAAGTATTTTTTGCAAAGCCATAAAATATTTTCAATATTTGTCCAACTGCCTAACAATGTTTCTCCAGAAGATGTTATAATCGCAGTCGAAGCATTTCCGTCTTTTGCGTATTTAATGCATTTTTCCAGTTTGGGTAAATTAATTCCAGGTTTTTTCAAATCTTTACGAATGTCTGCTGTCATAGCAGCTATGCAATATTTACATTTTGCATTACATCCGACTTCTTGAGGAACAATAGAAATAGAACTTATATGCATCATTTTCCTTGGAATTGGTTAAACAAATTAGCAATCGGCATCCTACGACCGATAATAAGATCCCTTTCTGATATGATTAATCCTGGAGCAGCTTGATGTCTTTTATATTCATTTTTATCAACCATTTGAATTACTCTAGCTACAGTTTTATAATCAAACCCATTGTCGATGATATCATCAGCCGACATATTCTTTTCTATGTATCTTTTTAAAATACCGTCCAAAATATCGTAGGGCGGCAGTGAATCTGTGTCTTTCTGCTCAGGTTTTAGTTCTGCTGAAGGAGGTTTTGTAATTGTATTTTTAGGTATTTGCAAATAAAGTTCACATATTTTATAAATAGTAGTTTTATAGACATCTGAAATTACAGATAAACCACCACACATATCACCATAAAGTGTACAATAACCTACTGACATTTCTGATTTATTTCCAGTAGATAATAATAATCGACCTTCATCATTTGAAACAGCCATTAATAAACAACCACGAATTCGAGCTTGAAGATTTTGTTCCGTAACATCCGATTTATATATTCCACCCAATGCAATATTATATACTTGTAATATTTGCTCAATATTTACTATTTGTGACGTCATCCCTAAATTATTAACTAAATCTTGAGCATCTGTTATGCTTCCCTGACTTGAATATGCCGACGGCATCAATAAACCATGTACATTTAAAGCACCTAAAGCTTCAACAGCAAGTGCAGCAGTCAAAGCAGAATCAACACCGCCAGATAATCCTAATACTGCTTTTTCGAATTTAGTTTTATAAAAATAATCACTAATTCCCAAAACCAAAGCCTTTTTGATTTGAACAGTGTCGCTTGGATATTCATTTACTGTGCCTTCGATATGTTTCAGTTGATGGTCTTCAAATTGTACCATAACATTTGCTTCTGTAAATTGAGGTGCAATCATTTCAGCAATATCACCATTAACAATCATACTGGCACCATCAAAAATCAATCCATCCTGGCTACCGACCTGATTGACATAGAGAATTGATTTGCCAACTTCCGTACTTCGTTTGGTAAGGACTTGTTTTCTTATTCCAACTTTACCTTTTGAAAAAGGTGATGCATTTAATGAGATGATGAGATCGGTATCCTTATACATTGATACTGGTTTTTTATCATAATCATCATCCCAAGCATCTTCACAAATAATCAAACCGATTTTCGTTCCTTTTACGTCTAAAATCAATTTGGACGTTCCAGGAGTAAAATATCGCCGTTCATCAAATACAACTTTGTTCGGCAAAAGTTGCTTATAATATCGATTCACTTTACCATTTTTAATCGCACTTGCAACATTATATAAATGAAGCCCAACCTTGACAACATGGCCTACAATAATAACTAAATTACTATAAGCTTTGGATAATACACAAACATCGTCAAAAGTATTAGTATTGGCGTCAATGAAAGCCTGATTATATAAAAGATCTTTTTGTGGATATCCGGTTATTGTAGCTTCTGGGAAAACAACAATATCTGCATTCTTATTTGCTGCAATCATCACACTGGATTTTATTTTATTTAAATTTTGTATAAAATTACCAACAGAAGTATTGATTTGTGCCACCATTATTTTTAACATAACATTCTCCTTTAATATTCAACTTTAAAAATTCCATGAATGATACCACCACAAACCAATTGAATAATCAGGCTTATTTGTCACATCATCCATTATAATACCAAGAGAAAATGAATTATTGCTGAGATTTATACCAATACCCGGAACTAATCTAAGCGTTTGAGTGTGTTGTTTAAATCCAGTAATAGGAATAATATCACAGAAAATATCGAATTTACTATTAAATTTGTATCCTGGTGTAATACATGTCCATAAAGAAAGATCATTAGAATTATATGTAATATTCAATCCTGTGTTATTTTGCATGTACCAATGAGTAGTTTCAAAAAACATGCCATGATATTGTAATGAAATATATTCATCATTAGCCAATATTGCTGCAAGATTATTTTTTGTAATTGCATATCGAACCATTCCCCACCAAGAATTATATGAAAAATCCGGAATAAAAGTTATTGATCCAACATTAGCCCAGACATCAATATTATCGGTAATGCCTACTGCAGCAAGTAAATCGGCACCAACTGTTGTTGAAGATTTAAAATTATAGACGTAGGCATATGGGTTTGCTACAATTGTTCTTTTCCCTGACATCATGGGAAAACAAGAATAACTATACGGAAAAGCATAAAATACGATCGCGCAAACAATCATTGACATTAAAATCTTTTTCATTTTAAAAATTCTTTCTAAAAAGTCTGACAATTCTAACTCATATAAATATAGTCGCAAAAATTATCAATGATTCAATTAAAATGCTTAACATCTTTTAAAAACTTCGTAAATAATGTAGTAAATAATTCATCATGTTCAATTGGCGTAGCAAAAGGCATGTATAAACGGTTATTATTAGGAGTACAAAATGAAAATGAAAATCTATGATCTGAATAAACAACGCAACGAATATTTTGCTCACCTTTAAATTCAAACCATGATTCTTCTAATGTCATCTCTCTGATAAAGCCGTGATCGTACGGCATGAATTTCCGTTCAATCATTTTTTTTATTAACAATTCTTTATTAATCAAAATTAAAAATCCTCAATAGTTGTAACAACTCTATTCTTTACAATAAGCCTATATTTACCACATGGAATTTTACCAGATTTTAAATGATCAATAAGTGTTACATTTTTTTCTGACAGAATTTCATTTGAAATTGCAGCAATGTCAATTTTCAATACTCTTTCGCAATATCGCAATAATGCGTGTTCTGATACTACTGGTTTTCTATTCGAAATTTCTCTAATTTCCCGTCTTGTTTTTTCTAATTGTCGAGTTTTATCAATGAGTTGTTGCCTCAATCGATCAAAATCTTTTTGAAGAAAAAGCAAATCTGATTCTAATTGAGTTTGTATAACTTGAAGCCGTTTTAAATCTTGTGCATCCATTATAACATTTTATTTTTACAGAAAAATTGTATAAAAGAAACATATTTTGACAAAAGAAGAGTTTTCATGTCATGATGAGTCATTGAAATAAATTCATCAGCAGGCATTATTATTCTTTCAATTTTCTCACCTTCTTCTTCAAGTCCAAAAATTGTCCCATCCTTTAATTGATTTTGTTCAATAATTACATAAGCTAAATATGCACATGATGTCAGTATACCTGGTGCTGCTGCAACCGGCTGTCCATTATTTAGTAAATTGACTTGTTCTATTGTAACAGAAGCTTTAATTTCTTCCCATAATTCTTTTACAATTAATTCTTTCACACCTATTTTGGTATCAAATAAACCAGCAGGCACTTCGACTAAAAGTGGCGTTCCTGATGATATTTTTTCTCTCAAAGCTGTCCGTTCTTGTTTTACTAAAACAACACTATCTCGATCCCTTAAATAAACCAAAACAGCCACACAATCAGGTACTTCTACTACTTCTTTACCTGATATATCTATAAATACCTTTGAGAATCCAGAATGTAGCATTTTTTTAACATATTCATTTTTCATTATGCTTCCTTATTTTAAAATAAATTAAATCCACTTCATCTTGTTTTAAAACAACACCTCTAAGACAAGTTGGACACATTCCAAATTGAGGATCACATTCTTTCAAAGGTACCAATCCACAACAAATACAAGTATTGTTAGATAAATTATTATCAACAACTTGCATATTCATTTACATAATCCAGCTTCATGTAGTATTTGTTTATGAGCTACAGAAATATATGGCTTTAAATAACCGGCCTTTAAATTTCCAGATGTAGTCAACCTAATTACTAAAAGTGTTCCACAATATACACACCAATAATTTGTCGAAGACAATTTAAACCATTCATGTTTTTTATGTTGTAAATCTCGTATATTGGTAGGATTAAAAAAAGTTTGAAAAAAATCGTTGTTTATTTGATACTTATAATAAACAACACCACAATATTGACACCATTGAAAGGTAGTATTTTCAATTTTATTAAATCGATGTTTACACACCTTCGACTTCATTTTGTTCAAATTGTTCTTTAAAAGTTATTGCATAATCTTTAAGTGAAGTATTAAACATTGCCTTCATCAGTTTCTTACCTGTCATATAATCATGGATTGCAACTTTTTGTTCCTCGGGTAATTTTCTATCACTGTTCTTCCAAAAAAATCTATTCATTGATACTTTTACCCAACCTTTATCATCCAAAGTAATTTGGCCATCATCAGTTTTAAATCCAAACTTCTTACATAAATCATCTGCAAAATATCTGTGATTTAAATTAGAACAACCATAAAAGTGACCATCAAGATCTATATAACCCGATTGCCATTTTGTCTTTCTTATATCTTCACTGTTAATGGTCTCTCTTTTACTATCCATCATCATGTTTTTGACAAAATTTTCAACACCTAAATCAACACCAGAAAGCCCCATTACATCAGCTAAAGTTTTTTCAATAGATAATCGTGACAATAAAGCAGTACTTGACATATCTGACTGCTGTGCAAATTGTACAAGTTGTACAAGTTGATCATGGTCGTCTTCTATTGAACACAAATTCCTAATTTCATGATCACTATAAATATACACATGATCAGGACCATACTTTCTGTCAAAATACACTTTTACAGGCATTAGATAAGAAATAATATTTTCATAAGCTGAATAACATTTTTGAAGAGAACTAATGCTGTCTTTGTCTTTGCCAGTAGGTCCTTCACGTAAAGGAATTTCATCTGTAGGCAGCATGTCTAATGATATTTCAACTGCAAATTGATTTGAAATGTTCCTAATATCTAACCAATATTTATTTACTTCTTTGCGAATAGAATTCTCTGTTTTGTTTTCTTCAACTGCTCTTATCCATAAATATGCATTACTTTGACAACCTTCAAAGGTAGAAGGAAATCGTCGATATAATTGAAATTGTCGCAAATACAATTCAGATACAAATAATTTTGTTTTTTTCAATAACACAACATCTTTCCAGCTATCTAATAGCGGAAAAGATTTATGATTGTCTTTACCACTTTGATCAGGGTCCCAATAATGACGATTATCTTTTACAATATCAAATCCATCAGGTGCAGCCCAACCTGTAAATTTTTTCTTACCTGAAACTATTGGAATAAAATAATCATTCAAACTTTTAAGAGAGATATGATCAGGAAATGTATCAATCCATACTTTAATGGCTTTAACTTCATTTCCTTCAACCCATAAATGCCGTAACATCCATGTAAACCATTTACCTTCAACATTAAACTGAACTTTAATTGTCGCCATTAGTTCCTTTCAATACGGCTTTGTTATCTGCAATATAACTAACCATCTTTCGGTTGTACAGGAAGCGTCTGCCGTATTTAACCTGTTTTAATTATTTTCCTTTTTCCAGCTCGACCACTCTTTTTTGAAAAAAGACTGAGATAAATTTGAACAATTTTTAGATCCTCTTTTGATCCTTGACATTTTTTAATTTTATCTATAGCAATTTCTGCTTTGTATTTCAATTTTTCTAAAGTATTCACAATATTTCTTTCCAAGACTTTCTTCGATGAGCCTCTCTATACGAAGTAATTGCTTTTTTACATTCATCATTAGATTGATAAGTCCAATGCCACAACTTTAACTCGTTTCCTTCATCTTCCTTAGTAATAAAACAATCAATCCAAAACCACAAAAACTTAACCTGTAACTTATATCTTACTGGCAATGAATCACTAAACAAAATTTTAAAATTCATATTTCTCCTTAGTAGCAATTAGTAGCAAATATTTTTGTAATATCATCAAAATATTTGATAATTTCAGAAGGTAATAATCCGCATTCAACAGCTCGTTTACCGTTTCTGGCAATTCGAAAAATTTCAGCATCTTTATCAATAAAGAAACGTTTTCTTTTTTTAGATTTAGATTTTGAATGTTCTTGCGAATCTATAAAATCAGCAACTTGTCGTAAACAATTTGGTCTCCAAAATGTTAAATCATCACTAATAAGACATAATAATTTCCGGCGACCAACTCGTTCTTTATGTATATGTCCAATTCCTCCTCCAGAATAACCTGTAACTGGAAATCCTTTTGCATCAATTCCAATTTTTAATTTTTTCATCTTAGTCCACCATTGCCCAAAATTCATCTTCTGATATCATTTTAATTCCAAGTGTTTGTGCCTTTGCTATCTTATTGCTATTGGATTTTATAGCCACAAGAAAATTCAAATCCTTATTCACTCGACTTATTGTTCCTCCATGAGCCTGTACCAATTCATACCATTCTTCTCGTTTATATGGCTTATTGGTCTTTGGATTTACCTTTGAAAAAGCACCAGTAACCTGAAATGATTTTCCTTGTAATTTATTGGATTCAGTTTTTACAGCTTGAGCTTTCCTAATCTTAATTCCACTTGCCATCAATTTTTCAATAAGTGGTTGTCGTTGTTCCAGTCCTTCAACGATTTCTTTCGCTCTTGATGAACCAATTCCAGAAATCTTGGCTAAATCATCAACTGTAACCTCTTCCATTAATGTTCCTAAATCATATTCATCAGCTATCAATTCAGCCATAGTTTCACCAAGAGAAGGAATTGCCAAAGCACATAAAAAAGTTACAAGATCCATTTCTTTACATCTATCCAATCCATCGGTAATTTTCTTTGCTGATTTTTCTCCCATTCGATCTAAACCAGCGATATTATTCGCCGTAAGAATAAAGAAATCTGCAGGATCCTTAATAATATTCTTATCAAACAATTGTTGAATTGTACTTTCACCCAAACTATCCATACCCATCCGCTTTTTAAGTACATCAACAAAATGCCTTATTTTTCGAAATTCTTTTCCTTCACATTCATTACTTGTGCATATGAGACTTACACCTTCGGAACCATCATCCTTTTTTACCTTAGTAACCGGTCCATGACACATCGGACATTCGGTAGGAATTTTATACGGCTTACCAGCAGACTGTATAACCTCCGTAACTTTTGGAATTATTTCACCTGCTTTAATCACCAATATTGTATCACCAATACCAACCTTCAATCTTTCAATTTCATCGAAATTATGAAGCGATGCAGCTTTTACCATCGATCCATCAATATTCACAGGTTCAATTACTGCATTTGGTGTTATAACTCCTGTTCGACCAACTGTTAAAATAATATCTCTAAGAGTAGTTGCGACGCCTCTTGCATCAAATTTAAAGGCAATTTGTGCTTTTGGGTCACCACCAGGATGAAGTCCAAGATCTTTTTGTTTTTGAATACTATTAAGTTTTATCACCAAACCATCAATATTATATGGCAATTTTTCTCTATCTGATGTCGTATATTGTTCTCGAACTCTGATGACTTCCTGAGGGGAAATTAATTTATAATTAGCAGTTACCATTTTTAAAGTATGTGACAAATAATCCATTTTTTCTGTTTCAAAACTAAATGTCACATCATCCGAAACTATATCATAAACTACAATACAAAGCATCTCACAACCTTCGCCATCAAACCTTTTACAAATACCACTTGCCGCATTTCTAGGATTTGCATATTTTTTATCAGTGGTTTGTAATGCGTTGATTGTTTCAAAATCCTTCTTTAATAAAATAATTTCACCACGAACACTAGCCTTTATCTTCTCAGGAATATCCTTCTGAACATATTTCATTCTCAAAACATTAATGGTAATATCTTCACCGGTCCGACCATCACCGCGAGTTAATCCCTGAACTAATTTACCATTATCATAAATTAACTCCACTGACAATCCATCAAATTTATCCTCGGTAACACAAACCCTTCCAACAACACCTGTCCTTTTACACCAATCATTAAATTCGGGAACTGACATCGCATTTTGAAGGGAAAACATTTTCATCAAATGAGGAGCTTTTTGCCAACCGGAATCTTTTGATGTAGGAGCACCGGTTTCTAATAATACTTGACTATTTGAATCTAACTGTCTTAATCTTTCCATTAAAGCATCAAAGGCCGCATCTGAAATCCTCGGTTGTTTATTATAATAAAGATATCGATGCAGCCTAATATCGCTTTCTAATCTGGCAATCTCTGGTTTGTTATTTTTCATATTTCCTCCTATATAATATAGTCATCAAAAAAGGCGTAGATTTTGGGTTTAAATGTTAAAACGAAGATTATTTTTGAGGCTTTTCTTTGACATTTTTCTTTGGATAAAAAGGATTATATTTAGCATTTATTTTGCCAATAATAATGCCGATCGCTAATCCTACTGCAAAAGTAAAACTAAAAAGAACTAACATAAAATTTGAATGTACTGGTACAATCATATCTTGCATATTACTATATTCTATTTTAAAGACAATGAATAACCAGTCTTCTTTAACATCAACTTTCAAACTAGAAAAGAGAGACGACAACAGGAATTGAACCTGCGTAGGCAGTTTTGCAGACTGCCAACCACTCGGACACGCCGTCTAAAATGAAGACTAACTGAAGAACTTTCTTTCCTGTATCGTCAATCTAGAAATACCCTTATAATGACGCCTTGGATTGCCACAACAATACTGTGAACATCGTTTAGTAGTATTTCTCAAATATCTTGCTGCAATCTCTCGTTGTTTTCTAACATCTACAGAATAATAAAAATTTGACACTCTTTTACGACTCTTCTTAACACCAACAAGAAAATGATCCCTCTTGTTTTGAGGATGCGGCATAATGACTCCTTTTGTTAGCGCCACTAAGTGCGCGTTCGTTTGGAAGCCATCATATCCTCCTTCTTATAAAAGATCACTATAACTCAAATTTTTATTCTCATTACACAATTTCTTCAATCGATTTAACCACTGAAAAGTCTTTACTTTAAACATAAAAGGATGTTGTTGTTTGTGCTGACTCTTCATCTTACATACTACACCTTCAAATGTAATTCCAGCTAATTGGTTTGTACGTATTTGATTCTCAACCTCATGATTGAAATTACCTTTATGCACAAGCTTCGGTATCCCGATATGACCATAAAGATCAATAAATTCATCTGGATTTATTATTCCACTCTTAAAAGGATTAACATCTATAAGAACAATATTATGAGGTTCTTCTATATGAAATCCGGCAAAACTACTACCTCCATAAAATTCAAAAAATGCTACTACTCTATTATATCTTTGTTTCTCAAAAACTTTATTCATCTCTTCTTCATATTTCTCTTTTATAAGATCTTGCGCATCTATAATATAATCTTGATCTGTCCCAAGCAATCGTCTTCGACTACCAAATTTCCAAAAACCCTTCTTTCTTTCCCATTCAGCTCGAATATTTGATCCATCTAACTTATCAAAAGCATAAACATAAGATCCATATCTAAGAGTAGATGTTATTGAAATATACTGTTTCATACTCTTTTTCTTATTGATGGTCTTAAAGGATGTTTTTCTAACTCATCGCCTATAGTTTCATACTCTTTTTCTTATTGATGGTCTTAAAGGATGTTTTTCTAACTCATCGCCTATAGTTTCATAATAACAATCATCACACATAAAACCATTTAGTACTTTCTATTTTCCAGTAACCATTGATATCGGTACTTGACACTTGCAACACTTATCACCATCTATAGTTAAAGTACCTTTATCCATCATTTCCAAAAATTCTTGTAATGTATATGACATTTTACCCTAACTCGTTTGGTACAACGCAACAATATTTTTGTCGTTCTTCTTTAAATTTTTCCCATTGCTGATTTAAATATACAAGTTTTGACTTATCATCAATTTTTGGCACTAATTCAATTTCTTTTAATGGTATTACAGTACCATATTGTTTCATATTAGGTTGTAAATTTCCAATATTATAATGATATTCTATATCTAAAAAATTACCACCAAATTTATGTCTACTAATTATGAATCCTATATCAATTTTATTATAAATACCTATTTTGGCCCAACGAGCATAAATAAAATAAAGACAACCATCTTTACAATCATCTATTTCTATCATTGATAAACATATCATATTTGTCTCAATTACAACTTAAATGGAGACGGCGGTGGGATTTGAACCCACGTTGGAGCTTTCGCTCAGCAGTTTTGCAGACTGCGATCTTCGACCAACTCGATCCACGCCGTCATTAAGTATTTTCTCTAATAAAACGCCTAACCTGAGTATGAGACACATTCCATAAATTAGCAAGTTTTGAAATAGATCCCCATTTTTTTAAATCTATATTTTGTAAGTCTTGTAATCTTTGATTATGAATCTTAAATGATTTCACTTTATTCAATACAATAATAAGTTTTTCTATTTGCTTTTTTGTTTTTCGTTTTATTTGTTTTGTTGTTGTTATACTTTCTTTCTTTTGATTTATGTTTTCTTTTTTTCGATTATTTAATAGTAATAATTTGTTTTGCAATTTTTCATTAAAACTACAAACAGTTCTTTTTTTAAGTACTTCTAAAACTTCATTCAATACACTTTTAGACTCATTACAAACAACTTTCCATGGTAATCTTATTACTTCAACACCCAAATTATTAAGCAATTCATCTTTTCGTTTATCAATTTCTTTTTGATGATTATATCTATAATGTTGTGATCCATCAATTTCAATTGCTACATTTAAATTTTGAAAAAAGAAATCAATTCTATAAAAAGACACTCTATACTCACGAATATAATCTTTATTTAATTTATAACCTGATGTTTGTAAAAAATTATTGAAAAATTTTTCTGCAAATGACTCGTGAAATTGTCGTTTGCACATTCTACCTTCTTTATGACTTCTTTTAATAACATCAGACATATTTCTTTTTTCACAATTTTTTAATACATGATTTAAATCTCTCTTTGTAAAACCATTTTGTTGCCTAATAATTTTTATCGGCACATTATCATAATAAAGTGATTTTATTTTTTTAATATTTTCAGTTGTTAAATGACATTTTTCAATATGCATTACAAAAATATTTGCAGGAAATGAATGATTACACTTATCACAAATATACAATCCATTTGTGGATTTATATTGTGTAAAGTCGACTTTTTTATATTTTCTTATTCGTCTTAATCTTCTTGGACCTAAACCATTGCATGAATTATAATGTATCTTATATACTTTACTGCTTATAAAATTTCCACACTTAGAACATAAAATTTCTTTAAGTTTTTTTATTTTTGGACCATTACAATACTTTACATGATTTGACCAACTTGATTTATCTTTAAACGATGTATTACACTTATCACATTTATAATCTTTATTCTGTTTATGTCTCCATCTAAAATGATTTGCAAATAAAGATGATGAACTAAATGGCAATTGACATTCATCACAAAAATAATTTTCCATTATAACTCCTTTAAACGGAAGATGAGAGAATTGAACTCCCAGTCCAATTTTTATTTGGACAACTGTTTAGCAAACAGCCCCGGCGAACCATTATCCGGCTATCTTCCAATTATAGAAGTTATAAAGACATAATCAATTGTATTGCAATTAATTTAACCTCTCTAAGTTTACATTTATATAATGGCTGGCTCGGAGGGTTTCGAACCCCCAACCTACTGGTTACACTTATCTATATATTTCTATATAGCGTGGACTTTCTCTTCACCATTTTCTATTTCTAGAATTTAGGTGCACCGTGTAAAGTCTCTACACATAAGAACTTTTAGTTCTCTTGCTCGGGATTGCCATAGATTTCTCTTTAGGTTTCCCCGACTTAGCGGCGAGTTCATCTAAATATTTCTATTTAGAGCTGCGTTTGACCACAGCCAGTCGCTCCGCCTATTGAGCTACGAGCCAGTAATTTGTACAATTTCAAAGAACATAACTTCGAAAATAATATGGTGGGCGCACTCCGAGTCGAACGGAGATAAGAAGATTTTCAGTCTTCCGCCTTGTCCGCGTTGGCAATACACCCATATTTTCAAAGATCATTTATACTCAAAATAAAAAAGGCTCCATCAACATTTGTTGGTGGAGCCTTTTTATAAATAATCGCCGATTATTTATTTAAGCAAACTCCACCAATTCGTTTTTGCTATTAAAGCAAAAACTACTAAACATGTTATTATTACATGTTTTGGTGTAGTTTTTCATTATTTCCTCTTAAAATTAAAGTTGGCTGGCGACCCATATTCAACATCGACTTGTGATCTTCATTTTCGCCAGCTAAACCTGAAGAATAAATTCGATGTTATTAAATGGTTTTATTATAAGGCGCCCTACTTTGGGCGCCATTTTCCTCAGCTTATACCCTACGACTTAGTAGGTTGATTCTTTCGAATCTCTCAAAATTTACGCAATTATAAATATAATATAAAAAAACTATTTTGTACAATTATTTGTAGGAATATAAATCCAACATAATAAAACAAAGCTGACTACTTCTATTGTTGGTAATAAATGTTCCATAGTTTATATAATCACTTATTTATCGAAGAATGGCCTATAATCAATCTTCGAATCACTTTCTATAATTTTCCAATCACTTCCTCTTTTTTTAGAAGTTTTTTCAATCTTGCCATTATTCTTTAAAGTAATAAGGTTTGACCAGGTTAATCCATAATCAGCAAATGCCATTGGATTTTGTTCTTTTTATAAAAGAATTTATCAAAAATCAAATAAGAGAGATAATCTATGACTCCCAAGAGAATAAAAGAAGTTTTCATTTTTTATCCTTTGGTTTGTGGTAAAATCAGCGGGGGTGGCTTCGAACCACCGCACTCCTCCATGTTTTAGAGGTGCTCTGATAATCCAGCTGAGCTACCCGCCGTTATATTTTTATATTCAATAAAAAGTCGAAGATTGGTCTTTAATCTCAATTTTAGCTAATCTTCTAGCTCTTTTCTTTGACTTTCCATTGTGGTATTCTTTTTCCCACCAATTTACATAGCCTTTTGGAGGATGATTATCGGGCATATTTGCAGGATGCTGAGGTTGTAGTCCATATTTTTTCATTTCATATCAATACGATTAAGAAATTTCATTGTATTAGATCGAGGAGAATTTCGTCGTTCGTCAAAATTAAAAATTTGAGTTCTATCAGGACCTTCACCTTTATAAATAGTACAATGAACACTATTATATAATTTAAGTAAATCATGTCTTACTTGTGTACGAAATTCTTTTATAGCAGTCACGTCATTTTCAAATTCTCGAACTGCATATTGAGATGGTGCAGTATTTTGATCATTCATTTTTTCAATAACTAAAAAATATCTTATCATATCAACGATCCTTTTTTAAAAATGACTTTAAAGACTCATTGATATTATTCTCACAATCAACCCAATTACAATATTTACAATGATCACCTCTATTTTTCTCAAATTTATTATTTTCAATTGCATCAAACATCTTTTCTACTTCATTTGATACAATCATATAATCTTCATCTTTTACTACAATGTCTATAATCTTATTCTCTTTTTTAGATGGATGTACAAATCTTACTTTCTCTTCCACAAGACCATACCTTTTGTACAAGGCCCAACTATAAATTAATCCTTGCATTCTATATTTCTCTACATCATGTTTTCCTGTTTTCCAATCTAAAATATTGAGACATCCATGTGACTCAATAACTAAATCCATGAACCCATGCATATTTATTTCAAATCTTTTATTATTATATGGTAATAAAAATTCTAATTCAATTCCTTTTTTGCCGTCATTAAAAAGATAAACTTCATGTAACCAATCATGTTCTTTGGCCATTGCTACCCAGTTTTTGATCATTGTAAATCCAGTAGCTTTACTATATTTTAATTCTAATTGTTCTGCTTGTTGTTGTTTTGTTTCAATATCAAAAAATTTGGGCCAATTCTCAAATAATGTTTTAGTATTGCTAAATCTACCGGTATTATAAAATTTTTGAAGTAATTTATGAAGAGCCTGACCAAAAACTAGATGTACACTTGGTAATCTAATAACTTGACGTTTGTCTATTTTGTCTAGTTTGAAGGCCCAAGGACAGGTAGAAAAATTATTGATTGTAGAAGCAGATAAGTTAAAATGAAGTTTTTTCATTTTTGTTTTGACTGTACATATTCAGTCAAATAACTTATTGCTTTTTCATGTTTTGCAGCGGTCTCACTAGCTTTATAGTTAACTTCTTTTTTCAGATTTGCAATAATTGACTTTTTCTCTTCTTCAGACTTTTGTAATTTTGTAGTTCTGTCTTGAATAAAAGCATCAACATCTTCTTTAGATGCAGTAATATTTCTTATATCACAAATATGATCTAAAAATATTTTTGATTCAAGAGTCTTTTCTACACGACGTTTTGTTTGAGCATAAAAAGTACTTTTTGCGTCTTTAAATTTTTTCAAATATTCTTCTTCACTTGTTGACATACGATACAGAAATTGATTCCATTCACCATCTAATTCTCGACCAATCATAACCTCGGGTAAAGGCTCAATTTCCGAACTACTAATACATGCAGCTATTATTCCAGATTCAAAATTATCCTGATCAATTTTTTCATAATCTTTTATCAATTTATTTTTAATAGTAGCTTTGTACTCATCAATAGATTGTGAATTTGCAGTAGCAAGTTCTTCAATTGATTTTTTAATAGTAGCTTCTTTTTTATGAATTGTAGTTGTAAAATCCGCAAATTTGCCATTAAGATCTTTGTTATGATATTCTTGAGGAAATTGAACTTTAATTATACCACTAACACCTATTTTCATTTGTAGTAATTGTTCTTCAAATCCAGGGATAAATTTTGTTTGACCTATGACGTATCTAAAATTTTTAGATGCACCGCCTTGGAATAATTTTCCATCAATTCGTCCTTCATAGTCCATTGTTATGACATCATCAGTTTTTAAATTATATGAATCATCGACTACTGTATATGTTGTATCTTTACTTTGAATAGCGCTAACTTGTTGACTAACCATTTGATCAGTGATTTCAGTAACTTTCTTAGTAAAATTCACTTTGTCAATATCAAATGATAATACTTTTGGTTTCAAAAACACAGTTGCTTGAATTGCTAAAGGTACTTTATCATCAAATTGTCCAAGGACTTCAAAATCATATGCGTCAACAACAGGTAATTGTTTTTCTTCAATAGCTTTTTGATAAAGAATTGTAAAAATATTTTGATATAGTTTAAATCTGTCAAGACGTTTTTCTGCTTCAGCTCGAGGCGCATGACCTTTTCTAAAACCAGGAATTTCAATATTGGATTTTACTTTGTCGTATTCTTGATCCATTAACTCTTTTACTACAGTTGCATCTGCAATAAATTTTAATTTATGCGGCGTTGCTTGTTTTGTCAGAGTTACTTGCATTTTTTCCTCCACATAAGAAATCAAATTTTGCTAATTTGTCATTTTTGTTATTATTGTTAACTGTTGGCTTCGTATAATTTACATTTTTATCTTTTTTACACTTTTTAGCTATTTCAAACAATTCTGGAATTATAACAACTTTTTTCATATAATGCGTTTAAAGCTTAATACTTCATCTTTTAAGTTATATTTTACAGGTATAACATTTAATTTTGTTAATTCTTTAGCTACTTGATCAAGAAAACTATTAGCAATAACAACACCAATTATTTCATCCCAAATTTTCAAAATAAGATTCAACTTAAAATCGAGAATATATTTATCAATTTGTGACACAACACTATAACGTGCTTCATTCTTTTTTACTTCAATCAAATACATTGTAGTTTTATCTTTTACAACTATGTCGACAAAGCCGAATTGCGTAGGATGTTCTATATTATAAACAAAGAATTCATCAGAGGCATTAAATAGTTTTTTGAGTAAATGGATATTTGTTACGATATTTTTTACTAAATCTTTTTCTTTTTCAGCTCTGTCATCATCTTCTTTAGTTTTTTCAATTTTTTGACTATCTTTTTCATAATTGAATGTTTTGACAACTAAGTTATTGTCAACAATATAACCTAATTGTTTTAAATGACTGAATTTGTCACCTAATATGTTAAAAGCTTTTGGATTGTTTTCAAAATCATCTCGTAACATGCTCAAATACATTTTTGCATTGTTACTTTCGCCAAGTAGAACAGAGTTGTATAAGTAGTAATATAAGACTTCAACTTCCGTCGTCGTTATCGGCATTTAATACTTCCAACACTTCTTTTAAAATGTTATCAAAATTTTCATTAACAAATTTAAAAATTCGTTGAAAACACACTTTTTTATAGCCCGCAATATCTTTCAAATAATGACCGACAGTAGCAGTTATTAAATCTTGAACCATATCTCTATCAAATAATTGTTGATTTTTTGATCTATAATCAGTTTGTTCCATCTTCTTCTTCACCTACAATCTGTGCCATCACATCTTGATTTTCATTAGATTCCGGATCATATTCTATTCTCATAACATCAAATTTTCTTTTTAAATACAATGTTGGTCCTTTACCATCTCTATATTTTATTATTGTCAATTTCAACCATTGCTGATCATCAGAAATAATACCTATCATTACATCACTATTTTGACCAAGCCTATCAGAACTAGCAGAATCCATAGCATCCATGTCTCTGCCTTGTAAATGTCTCTTGTGACCTTCTCTATTAATTTGGTTTGCAGTTATCACAGGAACATCTAATTTTCGTCCTAATAATTTAAGGTCCCAAGAAATTTCACCTACAGGATCATCATCATTTCTTTGATTGGGTACCATTAAATAGATAGGATCAACAATTATTAAATTAAATTTCTTTTTTGTCGCCTTTTCATAAGTATTAATTCTACTTTCAATAAAATTAGCAGAACATTTTGATGGCGCATCTAAAATGACAAAATCACTTTCATATTGTGATTTAATTTCTTTAATTTTCTCTTCAAAAAATATTAATTCTTCTGATGATAAATGTTGAGAATTTTTGATTTTAAAATATTTAACACCTGTCATTCTAGAATATAATCGTCTCTTTTGCTGCTTTATTGGCATTTCAATTGAAACATATAAAACATTATTGCCTGCAATCCAAGCTGAATATGCAAAATTTAATAATACAATTGATTTTCCTTGACCTGTTCTACCAATAACAGTTATTAAATCACCTTTTTGCCAACCATTAGTTGCCAAAGTCAAGGGTTCTATTCCAGTGTCAATTCCTTTATATTTTTCAGGATTATTATGCATGTCTCTAATTTCATCAATATCTTTAGGAACATTTGCAAAAGCATCCTCCTGAATTATACGCTCTTTACTATTTTGAATATTAACTACTTCAATAGTGTTTTCTAATTTTTGTATTAATGGTACAGCACTTACACTTGCAGCACCTTCTTTTATAGCTTTTAATGTGTTTAAAACATCTGTTGTTGTATCAAATACTTTTCGTAATTGATGTAAGTTTTTAAGTTCATCAATTAAGGGTAATAATTCTTCTTGTTCAAAAGTTTTTTGTAAGATCTTCTCTAATAAGGCATTAGCATCTTCAATTGCTTGATCTTTTTTATATTTTTTAGTTATTTTCTGACGTAATAAATCAACTGTTAAAGCAGCAGAATATGAAAAATAATGTTCTGTTATAGCAGTATATAACCAAGATCTAAAGTCAGATGTGAAGAAATCCGGAGAAACATTACTATTTATAGTTAATTCAATATTTCTTATTACAAGTTCTTGCGATAAATTTTCATTATTTAAGAGACCTTTGAATAATTTATTTTCACTTCTTATAGATACAAAAAGAGCCGACATTTATTTACCTTTTTTCCCAATTTTTAATTGCTGTACTAATTCTTTTGATTTTTTCTCTCTAATGTCTTTTCCAACTACTTTCAATTCAATCAGATTTGACTTAAATAATGTAAGTAAAGATTCATTAATAGTATCAGATTCAGAATCAATTCCATATTTAGATGTTAAAATAGTTGTTTTCTTTTGATTGCTTCTTGTCACAAATAATTTATCTAAAAATTGTGTTGATTGATTATTATTCTGTGTATGATAATTTCTATCAATATCATCAACAACTAAAAAATCGACATTTGTAACGATATATTGATACTTTAGTTTTAAATTAAAATCTTTCCATCCAGAAGTCACAAAATCAACTAAATCATTCATTGAAATAAAATAAGCAGTATACTTTAATTCAATTGCTTTTTTAAGTACAACAATTGCTGCTGTTGTTTTTGCTAAACCATACATCCCTGTTATAAACAATCCAGTTCCATTTCGAGCAGCCTTTTCAATATTATTATAATATAATGTAAAATTTTCAATGGCTTCATCATTAGCAATATCATTACTCCAAGTCTCTAATACGCTCTTGAATGTATAGTTATAATAATTAGCCGGTATATTTGCAAGTATTAAATGCCGTTTAACCTCATTCTGTTCATCTTTTAACATGTATCTTGAACCATCTAATTCAGACATTTCATACATTCTAAAATAATGATCTAAAAATTTTCTCTTCTGGTTCATGATTAAATCATATACCTTTTCAAACTAAAATTTTAAACATAAAAAAGCCTTTACAAAAGGCCTTTTCAAAAATGACTTTTATTTTAACCATTCGTAGTTATGAAAAATTTCATCTTCTCTACTATCTTGTTTCAATATTTCTTCACCTTTATGCCAAATAGATTTTAATTTATCAAATTGTTTACTTTCTAGTAATTTGGCATAAATTATACTTGATTCAATCTTGCCTAATGCTACCTTTATTGCAAAATTTCTTTCACCATCATTTTTATTTTTTTCAACTTCTTTTATTGATACATCATCCGGTTCAAAATCATGTTCCATGTCCATTCCTTGGGCGATTCTCAGCACATATTTAAATCCTCTTAAACCGGCAATTTTTTGGTCATTATTATACTTCTTACAAACCTCTTTAATAACACTATTTTTATATTTTATAAGACCAATTAAAAAAGTGCCTAATTTAGATAATGTAAAAGATTTTTCTCTCTCAATATGATATTGTTGTAATAATTGAACTGTTTTACACAGGCTTTTAAATAATCTATCATCAATATCAACAAATATCTGTCGTATTTTTCTCTCAATAATATCATTGTCCAAATTAATTACATCAACATTATTTTCATGATTAATGCTAAAAATTGTTACTCTTAATCTTCGCAACTTAATAGGTTGATTATCAAATAATAAATTGTCATTTTTAATCTTGTTACTATTTAAAATATAAATCGTTTTGTGTTTTTTCTCTTTTTTTATCACTAAATCATGTTGTACTAATTCATTAAAAACACTATTTGCAAACAATATAGTAGTTCCAATTGCTCGTTTTAATGCTCTATTACTAAGTATTTTTACGTCTCTATCTGATGACTTACTCAAATATAGCATTTTTAATAAAACTTTAATAGCATCACTACTCAAATCATTGATATATTTTTCAAAAAATACAGTCTCAATATTCATATTAATAAATATTTATTTTTTTACTAAATCAATTTACTTATACTTTGAAAACAATGGTGATTATTAAGCTATGACAAGAATTGCAGCAATAAAAATACTAATTTGCCGTGGTTGTGCAATAAAAGTTCACGCAATTAACAAATTTGAATCATCAATAGTACAACTTACTACATATCCTGGTGAACAAGGATGTTCTATATGCGGGCATACCGGCTTATTAAGTGAAGTAATAGTATATAAAGATCAATATTTGAAATATCGACAGCGACAGTTAACTAAACAAATTGAACTTTGAAGTTAATTACCATTAATCTCGTTCAGGATTAAAGTGACTTAGCATATAAAGTAGCTAATCTATATGCAGATTCTTCAGCCTTTTTAGTATTAATAAACATTCTTTTAGTCCACTGATGGAATTCATCATCAGTCGGACTAGGATACATTTTCAGATAATTAATGACCATATTGTCAATAAATCTATCTGGAAAAGTTCGAGCAATTTTTTTAAATTCAGATCGTATTTGAGCTAAATGTTTCAATATACATGCCTTTCTATATATTAAAACAGACATTATAAAGATATTATTTTTGTAAAGTGAATTTAGGTAAGTCTTCAGTATTTGAGGTCTTAAATGGATCTGAAAAATTGACTCCAGATCCACCTTCAGGATGTTTATCATGGGATAATCTATGTCGAATGACTTCAAAAATATCATGAGCTATTTTTACCATCTCAGTCACATTGTTTGAACATATTGAATAAGATTGATTCGGCAACAAATCAAATAAAATTTTTCTTACTTTATTCAAACTATCTTCAACTTCTTGATCATATCCTTTTAATTTCGACGCAGGCATTGCTATATCTATAGCATTACTGAATTGAGTTAAACCCAATCTCATAAAAGCTTCTAGTGCGGCAACCATAGCACTTGCCTGATTTTCAGTTAACTCTAAAACATATTTGCCTCTTGATTGTACAAATGGACATTCTTCAGCACCACGAATAAAAAACTCAGTTGGCACAGTGTAACCATATGGGCATTGATTTTTCATTTTATCATCCATCAATACTAATTCCTTCTCCATCTTTCATATTATGAATTGGTTTAATTTTATCCAAAATAATAGCTGTTGGCGCTATTGCTTCTTCAATTATTCTTGCGTCCTTATAAGCATTAGGAGCTTCATCCAAAGTGCTTCTACCAACGGATGTTGAAAATACAGCTGTCATCTGTTTTTTGAATTCATCTATATTAAGTTCTCTTTTAGCTTGTGATCGACTCATCACACGCCCAGCTCCATGCGGTGCCGAAAAATTCCATTCAGGATTTGATTGACCTTCACAAAGTAAAATACCATCACGCATATTAAAAGGAATAATCATCTTCTCATTTTTATATGATCGAATAGCACCTTTACGTATAATAAAATCATTAAAATCAATGAAATTATGTATGGTCTCAATCATTTCTAAAGGCGTTACCTTTAAAATATCAGTGATGATATTCATCATGTATAAACGATTAGTATGAGCATATAATTGACAAAAAATCATATCAAACAAATATCCTGCCATGTCTTCATTTTCTAACCACATCAATTCTTCAGGACATTTAATTGTAGGTTGTTCACCTTTTTTTGCTTCCTGAATTTTATGATAAAGTTCATCACCTTTATATTGTTGACGTAATTCAATTATTTTATTTTGTATATCTTCTCTTGTCGTTTTCTTCAATTTCTTAATAGCTTTGTTTTGCCAATATTCACAAACCTTCTTACCAAAATTTCTTGAACCAGAATGTATTGTTATCCAAACATCACCTTTTGTTGACACTCCGGTTTCAATAAAATGATTACCACCGCCTAATGTTCCAACACTATCAATAACTCTTTTAAAATTAGCTTCAAGAATTTTACATTTTTGAGTAAGCCAGTCAATATCATATTTTTCCAATTCATACGTAATACCCACACGACTATTAAAAGCAGCAAAAAATTTCTGTGCTAATACATTGGCATCATGCCATGGAAAATCATTTTTCATATGAATTACAGATCTTTCATGAACATTTTGCCCAAATGGTACTCGCTGACGAATCTTTCGATCAAATTCATCTAATGATATATCTAACTTTTTCCCAATATTACAAGTCAACATACCGCATGATACATCAACACCAACAACATTCGGCACAATTTTATCAGTTAATTCCATTGTAAATCCGATAACACTACCTTTACCTGCATGAGTATCAGGCATAATTGCTACAGGATTTGTAAACACTGGATTATTGATAAATTGAGTGATTTGACCGACACAAGTTTCTTCAACATTGTCGATCATTATTTTTGCGTTTGTATATTTTCCATTCATTTGTATCATATTTAATATAATCATATAATATGCATTGATATGAAGGAAAATTTAACTTATAGAAAATAAAAATGGTCGGCTTGGAATCTTCCTAGCCGACCATCCTCCAATTTTAAATTTAACTCTTTTACCAATTAAAATCTAAATTCTTTACCAATTAATCAATTTTTCTAATAACATCATTTTTTCTAATAATTGATTGGGATTTTCTCCACAATCCGCGCGCATCTAGTTTCATTGCTCAATGAGCTCCACTAGTTTGAAGGGTTTATTACAACGACCTTTTTGCGCAGACATATAAGTCTAATAACATAACAAAATTAAATATAACATCATAAATATTAAATAAAAATAATTATTAGTTGTTACGACATTTTGTCCTCCAAGAAAAAGTTTCATATTATCTATTTTCTAAAAATAAAAAGGATATTTATTTATTCATGTTGTTTTTCGTAGATTGTTCTCGTTAACCATTGTCTTGCTTCTATCTGATCTACAGTATTATCTTTTATTCTATCATAAAATTCACTATATGAAATCTTCGGAAAAACATCTAGATTAGAATTTAGAGACACATTAAAAACATTTTTATAATTTGAAAAAATCTTGAACTTATAAGTCTTTGTATATGGTCGTTCATTCTCTCGACCTCTATGTGGAATGTCATGGAAATGACTAACATTATTTACAAACCCACAATCGTAACCTAACAAATATATTTCTTTAAAATCTAAAGCAATTCCTAACGACAAAGAAAATAATCCTACTAGAAAAGAACTATATAAACCTTGTTTTAAACCTTGACCACCACAAAATACATCAGAATCCTGTAATTTCATAATATCTGACGGTACATTGCATACACTTCTTGTAATTTTTATGCATTTTTTATCATCAATAAATTGTTTTTGTTTATCATAAAATTCTCTATCAACCCAAATCAAAGCAGTTGGTTCATAAAAATGACAAACAAAATTTGTTCCAAAAGTAAATTGATTATCTAATTTTTTAAAGTCAAGTTCTTTTATACTTGGTCCGCCACCAATTATTACAAGTTTATTATTCATTATCATCTTCTATCCTTATAAGACAGGAAGGAGATAAAGGTCCAAGGGAAGACTTACTTAATATCTTTTAGGAATTGTTGCATTTTTTCAATATCAGTTTCTTTACCTTCCCAGAATAAAGATAAATATGGAATATTTGGATCATGCCAAGTGCCTGCCAATTTTCTTCCAGGAGGTTCATTAAATGGTGGATAATAACAACAAACTGGTGTATAAAGCACATTAGCTAAAACCATTAATCCACTACAAGCACCAAAATACATTTTACTTTGTTGAAGAAGTGCTATTACACATAATAAATCAGGTGTTCGTCCAACTAAACTAATAGCTTGTATGTTGCGTTTTAAAAGTTCAACGTGTATATCATTCGTATAGTCATCATAATATCCGCCAACAAATACTGGAATCCAATTTGTCTTTTTCACTATATCTTGTACTACATCAGCCGAAATAGATACATCATAATATCCCCAAGCTTTTTTAGTGCCGTAAGAAGAAAAATTTACAATAAAATAATTTGCTTTTGTAGATTTAGTCAATGCACCTTCAATTTTATAATGGAAATCTGTTGTCGGAATCTCATCTTTAAGCCAAAGTTCTAGTCTATTGCCATCTTCAAGAAAAGTATTTGATTCAACAAATGTTGAAGCACCATTATTTAATTGACAATATTTAACCATTTTTGTTCGATTAGAATAAACAGAGGGATTACGTGATTTACAGATTAGTTCTATAGGTTTAACATGTTTATTCCACATTGTATGATATTGACTATTAGGACCAAAACTAAGAATTTTATCTTTAGATAATAAATTTAGATAGGCTTTCATTCTGTCAGGTTCACCACCGGCATATTCAATGTGATATTGATCACCAGTTGTTACAAATTTACTCCATGTCCAACTAAAATCACCAATACCACTTGGCACCAAAATTTTGTGAATCATATAGACTCCTATCTAATTTAAAATTTTTTTCGCTCTATTAATGTTTAAATGATGTCTTTTAAGCAAATCAAACGAATTTAGAGCAACATTTTCCATTTCTTTTAAATGATCTAAATAATAATAAACTATGTCTTTTAAATTATTTTTATCAAAAAATATCATACTTTCACCATGTCTAAAAAATTGGTCTTCTAATTCAATATCTGGTTTATCTGCTATTACACAATTATAATTTGATAATAATTCCCATAATCTCATACAATCCCAACCAGCACCTCTAATATGAAAATTTAATTTAGATTTTCTTGATATTTCATAGTATCTATCTCTATCTAGAAATGTATCAGTAGCATATACAATTTTAAATTGTTTATGCATATTAAATAATATCTTTCCTACATCCCACCGTAATTGATTAGACAAATTTCCAGAAAAAAATATATCAATTGGTCTTTTGTCAAAACTAATAAATTCTTCATTTAACATATACTTATTTGCAGACATAAACAATGGAACAGCTATTTTCTTTTCATTTTCTTTTATGATTTCTCTTTGAAATATTTTATGAATTCTTATAGGCGGCAAATTGGGTAATGCAGCTTCATCAGATCCATTTATATAAATAATTTCACCATTAAATTTATTGAAAAAACATTCAATATCATCCCATTTAAAAAACCAAAAATAACAATAATTTATGATGATATGTGAAATTTCATTATTGTTTATCATTGACAAAATGTTAGATTTAGAATACGCTGTAGGATATTGATTGACTTTAGTAAATATTGGTGTGTTTTTACCTCGCATATAATCAATATTTGGGTAATCTATGACATTATCTGCTCCTAACAATTCAATTAATCCTGACCACAAAGTTCCTGCGACATAATCAAAATTTTGACAAGTTATATAAAGAATTTTCACATTAGATTCTCTTATTCATAAAATTTTTCTCTTTGCCAAATAGCTTGACCTTCAGGATTATACGATAAATTAGGAAAATAAATGATATGACCATTATATTTTGTCATTATTTGTTTAATGGCTTCTTTTACTTGACCTATTCCTACATTATCAAAATATACAGTATCAACGCCTAATTTATAAATTATATCAAATTCTTCAACAACATAATCCTTTTCATGACAGCTATCTAAAAAAGCAAAATTTATTTTTACATCAATTTCATTTAAGAAATTAATACTATTATTACAAATAATCTTTATGTTGGTTAATCCTGATTTTGCTATATTATCTGATGCTATTGCAACTTTTTCAAGGGAAGAATCGCAAGTTAAAATTGTGCCATTATAACCAGAATCTTTTAAAGCCTGACCCATAATAATTGACGAACATCCATAATTCGTTCCAGTTTCTATTAAAAGATTTTCACCTTGTCTTAAACAACCTATAATACAATAATATAGTAATCCCCATGCCGGGTATCCAATTGATGAACCATTTTTCAAAAACGCTTCACCATTATCATGAACATCATCCAAAATTTTTAGATATTCATTAGGAAGCAAATTTCTGTTATAATTGAAATATCTCATTTTCTTACACTCAAAAGTAGACCTTTATTTGATGGAAATATTACAGTATTCCAATCTTTTAAACTTTTCATGTACTCATATATATGCATCATTCTATGATCTGTATAAATATCATGAAATAATGCTATTCCTTCATGATATATTTTATCTTTAACTATATCAAATTCAGCTACTGCAGTTTGAAAAGAATGTTGACTATCATGAAAAAAAACATCACAATACTTAATATTTTTTATTAACTCCGGCAATAATTGTAAAGAATTTCCCAATTTAAATTCAAATTTTGCATTTAGACCAAACTTATCAATCCACGATTTTGTCCCAAAATCAGTTACATCCATTGTAAATATTTTACCATTTATATCAGCATCCCGTAAAGCCAATGCCATACATATTGATGAATATCCTTTATTTGTACCTGTTTCTATAATAATAAATGGTTCTGAATCTCTACCTACTCTATTGCTGCTTTTAGCTTTAGATATGACAAAATAATATAATAAATAGCCTAGTTCAAACTCTACAGACATTCCAGTCATATTTTTATTTAATTCTTCAATATCATTTTGCATTTAAAAATTTCTTTCTTTCATATTCTAGACATTCAATAACTGTTTCTTGAATAGAAAATTTGGGATACCAACCTAAATCTACTCTTATTTTTCTAGAATCTGCAACTTTATCAAAAGCTTCTTTATATGCAGATCCATGTAACTTAACAGGATCTGTAAATTGAATTTCAGATTTACTTCCCGATAATTTTAAAACCATTTTAGCTAAATCTAAAATAGTAATTTTGTTTAATTCATTACCAACATTAAAAACTTCTCTATTTACATCAGAATTTTGTATAAGCATAATTCCAGAAACAATATCTTTTACATTAGTAAAACTTCTAACCATTTTACCATCATAATAAACTGTTAATGGTTCATTTCTTAAAGCAGCATTAATAAATCGAGGTAAAACAAAACCTCCTGGGATTGCACTTTGTCGTAATCCAATAATATTAAAAGGTCTTATAATATTTATCTTCAAATCTAAAACTGAACTAGTATTCAATCCGCTAATTTCAGCCAATAATTTACCAACAGCATATTCTTGTCTTGCACTTGAATCACTAATTACTATTTTATTATCAGTTTCTGCTAAATGTTCTTTTGGTGACGGTCCATATAATTCTGATGTTGAAACATATAATAGTTTTGCACCAGTTTCAATACATAATTTCATAACATTGCTTGTTTCTTCAATAATTCTACGACCAATTTGACCTGAATACTTTAAAACACCAACAGGACCAACAACACTTGCACAATGATAAATATGATCATACTTTTTACTAGTAACAAATGTATTAATATCCTGTTTAATTATTGTAACTTGATTTTGATTAAAGAATGATTCAGTAATAACGTTTGATTGACAATTATCAACAATATCAATATTATCAATTGTATTTGCTAATAAATTTTCAACAATATGAGAACCCAAAAAGCCTAATCCTCCGGTTACTAGATGATTCATGATATCTGCCTCCTAATATAAGGTTCAATAAATTTGTTCCATTCATTAACTTGTTCACCTAATTTATAATCTAAAAAAGCATGATTTATATGATATCCTAATCGTTCAGCATTCATACCAAAATGTTTTGTAAATGCAAATTGTGTATCTAATGCTGTTATTCTATTTGAATCAATTTTTTCAGTATAAAGTGTCCTTCCCATAAAACCTTGACTTCTCAAATGTATAAATGGTCCTGATGGCACAGATAAACTAATATACCCTAAATACGCAGCTTTTGATCCCATCCAACCTTCATAAAAATTAAATCCTGGTAAAAATCCTCCAGCTTTTTCCCATAAAGCTCGTTTTACAATTATAAGCCCACCTGGCCAAAAAGCTAATCCCAATTTTTTATTCAAAAGTTTTTCTCTATTACCTTTAATTAAATCCATATATGGAAACCCAGAATGAGTCAACATACTACTAAAATTAGCAGGTAAATTAATATGATCAGAAAAGATGATTTCTTTATTTTTTTCTTTCCACACATCAAGATAATCAAAAAATAATTTATATGTTAAATTACCATTGTTCCATGCTGCATCATCTTTATAAAATTCTTCAATTATTTTATAATAAATATCTATATTTGAATCATTTATCTCATATCTAAAAATCCAATTTAATGGATCCAAAGTTGTTGGTATAAATCCAACTAATGCTAATAATGGCGCTTCAATATGAGGCAATCCCAACATTCCTAATTCAACAGGTCCTTGAGGTCCATTTAATTTAACATTATTTACATTATTTATTAAAATATAAGCAGCATCTAACCATTCAAAAGATGGTAAAACACCATCTTCTATTATTGCAACCCACTCATTGTCACAATTTTTAAAAATAAAATTTAAATTACTAGATAAATCAGGAGTATCATTAACAATAAATTTAACCCCAAAAGAATCACAAATTACTTTTTTCTTTTCAACTTCATCTTGTAACGGTGTTCCATCGTCAGATACTATGTATTCTACATCTTTAACATTAGTAAATTTTTGCAATTGTGGTAATAATGCTTTTAATCTATGACTTGCTATACTAACACTTGGAATTGCAATAGTAATTTTCATATTACACCTATTTATATTTAATTTTGATAAATTGATTTCTTTTTCTTGCTGTTCAGATTGTTGTTGTTCAATAGTTTTTACTTGTAATGTATCTAATATTGACTTAAAAGTTAATCTCCATCGTTTATGTGTAATTTTTCTCCAATTAATAAGAGATTTTGAAATTGATTCAACAGATAAAGAATCGCACCAATCAAGAATATTAAAAGGCTGCCATGGACAATGACTTATATCAATTCTAGATAAAAAAGGTATTTCATCTGCCAAAAATTGTCTATAATCTGTTCCAAGTAATAAACTTGGCATACCACTACCTGAACATGGCAAAGCACCATTATTGCGAATGCCTATATAAACATCTTTATCATTAAAAAAATTGCAAAATTTATTAAATGTATCAAACCAATTAATTGTTTTTGACAATTTTTCTGTAAAATATTCTTGCAAACCAAGATAATTTGATAATTTCCTCTCATATATTAAATGAACATTATATTTACTTTTCTCAAATTCATCTATTATATATTTCATTTTTTCAAAATAATTCTTAAATGTATCATCAGTGCTACAACCAACTTCAGAAGGATTAGCTATTGATAATACAATATCTTTTTTACTAATTACTGATTTTGGCTCAAATGAATAAAAAGCAGGACAAGGTAAAATATGAGTAATATTAGATGCAAATCCATTCTTTACTGTTAACCACCAATAACAAAATCTATCTCTACAAACAACTAAATCAATAAGTTTTGAATCACGTAATTCAATTAATTCTTCTTTACCATAATAAAAATCGCTATTATATGGAACTGTTAATCCTACGCCAAGTAACATTAGCCTTTTTTTATATTTAATACAATACTTCCAAGATAATCTATGTTCTATATCAAGCCATGATGGTATACCTGGTATAATAACATAATTTGCATTTTTTATTAAGGTTTCTAAAACTGTCGGCCCTTTGTCTTTTAATACTTTTGATGAAAATATAATATCAAAATTTTGTTGTAATTCGGGTAATAATTTAAAAATACCTTCAATAATAAAGTTACTACCTCCACCATCAAACTCCCAAGCAGTTGAAATCATTACAATATAATCTTTAGTCATAATTCCTTTTTATAGACGATTCTTTGCCGTCTGTTTCCTTTTAAACCGTCTTGATGCTTGATAATGTATTATTACTGGATTTTCAACTTTTATATAAGGTTCTTTTCCATCTGGTAAACTAAAAATATATGAATATTCTATAGGCAAATAATAACACTTTAAATTAGTAGAATTTACTAATCGTTCAAACCATATATGTTCTCCAGTATCTAAACTAAAACATTTCTTTCTCCATTCAGTTACAAATTTAAGAACATTATCATTATTTCGAAAAAATATCGTTCCATTAAAAACTTCTTTTTTATTTGTATTAGTTCTATACCAAACATTATGGTCTAATACATGAAAAGCAATATCACATTCTTCAGGAATTGAATCAAATAATTTAGGATAACATTGCACTACAGCATCAGTATCAAGATAAACAATATTTTTAGGTTTGTTTTCAATTAATGCATTTAAAATAATAGTTGGTTTGTGTGCAATATTAGCAAGCCAACTACCTTGATCTTCAACTTTTTTACACTCAAATTCAAGTTCCAATCTTTGTAATGATGGTAAAAGAATGTCATTTGCCATTTGTTCATAACTACCAGGAGTATAAAAACTAATTACTTTGAATTTATTCATATATACTTTTAACAAATTTACATAAAGCTGTAATGTCTTGCTTATAATCAGACCATAAAAACCATTTATAAGGAACGTTTGGATCACTCCAACTGGTTGGTAATTGCGGTCTTGGCCACCATGACGCTGACGGAATACTTACCAAATTAGATAACATTGTCATACCGGAACTAACACAACCTAAAAAGAATTTACTACATTGAATTTGATGCAAGGCACTTAATACGTCTACTGTTTGTCCAATAAAATTGGTAACATTTGCATTTATTTTTACATATTCATCATAAACAGCTTTTGCAAAATCATCATAATCAGCACCAATAAAAATTGGTCTCCAATTTGTCTGTTTTTGTACAGCATATATTATTTCTAACCATCGAGGAACATCATATGTTTTCCAAATCTTTTGCATTTTCCATGATGACAGATGAACAATAAATTGATCTTGTTGAACAGGATTTTTAAGCAATCCATTAAGTTCATAATGAAAATCTATTTTTAATTCTGGCATCCATACTTCAATACGACCACCATTTTCCAAATGTGTATTTGCTTCGACATAAGTTTGCTCATTTACTAACAAATCACTATAATTGAATGCTTTTCGCACAGCTGGAATTATTTTCATTTCCAAATTTGAAAGAATAAATTGAGCTTTATAAGCTTTATTTTGCTTATAACCAACAATTTTATTTTTAGGTAGGAGAGTCAAATAAGGCCCTAATCTATCAGGGCCTGTATCTGGATATTCAACAAAATAACTGTCTTGTGTTGTAGATAATTTACACCATAACCAATGAAAATCACCAATTCCTGGAGGTACAATAATTTTGTATAACATAATTTTCCTAAATTTAAATTTAATTTATTTTATTTACTAATTTATATTAAATTTTACTGCAGTTATCGAATATCATATGCCGTTGGATCAACACCCTCTTTAGACGTACCAAACATAGAAATAGATACGCCTGCAGCAGTGCCAATAATCTCGTTGTTAGTTCTTGTTGATGTGGTTACTATAGGCTCTGCTTGAGTAAATTTTACATCATCAAATCTAGCAATTTCTGGTTTTGATAAAACGCCTGCGGTTATAGGTACTTTTTTTCCTATAATTGTTTTTTTTACAATCAATAATGCCTTGTCAGATATCACATCTGGAGAAACACCATTAAAAATTCTAACAGAATAATTACCAGAGTCACTAGCTATTAAATTAATAATGGTCAATACAGCTGTATTTGTACCAGATATCCTACTACCACTGATTAGTGGTGTATGATTTCGTCTCCATTCATAAGATACTGTCGGTACACCTGTAGCTGTCACAGAAAACATGACAGTATCACCAAACATTTTATTTGCATCGATAGGCTGTACTATAATTTCAGGAGCTTGAGATAATATAACTTTTAAATAAGATCCTATATCTGCATGTCCGGTTCTATTTACATTATTATAATCTACAGTCGGAACAACAGATTCTGCTGCATGATTAATACCTCTCCCGATACATGGACTATCATCTTGTAAAGTAAAATCATCTCCTGTAGGATTTGTAAACATAGGATCAGTGTTATGTATATTATGACTTCCAACAAATAATCCTGCATTTGCTCCAAATTCTTCAATACCATAATTATAAGAAATACCATAATCAATAATTAAATTACATGTATCAGGTGTTTCTATCCTATAACACTCACTAGTATTATTCGAACATATATTATTTAACCATTTTCCATTTACATGACCGTTACTTGTTTGTAAAATACCACGAGCACCCCCATAAAAAACATTATTGCAAATATTACCATAAAAAGTAACACCCGCTCCTTGAGCGATTTCAATTAAATTAACACCCATAATAAGGTCTTGACATATATTATTAGTTACAAGAGCTTCTACATCTGTCGAACAGTCAAATCGAAAAGTAGTAATATTGAAATGACATCTACTAATCTCGGATACAATTGTATTTAATCCTGCAATTTGTATTAATGAGAAAAAATTACCTTCACCAATAGTAGATTCAAATCGTATATCATATAAGTTAATTGCTTTAGGAAAAAACAAAGATGCAAAACTTCCATCACTACCTGCAAGTTTCCATGTAGGTTTATTTGTATTCCCGCTCCAGGATCTAATTGTAATTGAATAAGGTGGCATCTCAATTACATGACCTGAATCATCAATCACTCCATTATCTACCAATTCTATAATAGTTCCATCAACAATTGAATCTCCTATAATAGATTGTATTAGATCATACATGGAATGAAAGCCGGCATCAGGAGTAAGACCAGATGGAACAACGCCTGCAGCATTTAAATAAAAAGTTGACATATAATCCTTTCAAATATTATGAAAACTTAACTTCGTTTTATTGATGATACATTATATCCAACAGGCTTACTTGCCTTAACAGGAGGAACAATATTAACTAAATAACTAAAAATATTACTAGTTCTTATTCTATCATTAACTGTTACAAAAATATTTCGTGTAGTAGTATTTGAACTTCCAGTAATAATAACTTTTGCAGAAGTATCAGTCATTGATATAATATTATATCCTACACCATCGGTCACAGATAACAAAAATGACCCTGGATATACTTTATCTGTAGTGACTATTAAGTTTGCTAAACTAATATTTAAATAAGATCCTACATATAATTTTGGCACACTTACTTGTCCAATAATTTGCGGCATTGAAATCACAGTAATACTTAGATTAAAATAATCAGACCATATAACTCCACCATCACTTACTCTAACAGGGACTGTTAAATCACCAACAAAATCTGTTGTCGGAATAACATCAAATTGATTTAGCACGCCAGATGCAAAAGATATTGTATAATGACTTCCAGCCAATGCTTCTATCATCCAATCTGTACCACTACCATCAGGATATGATGGATCATTAACATATAAATCTGATAATACAACAAGTCGGTCAACATTAATAGCAGTCGATAATGCTTTTTGTCCAATAATAATGGCCATACACCCATCCTTGTTAAATGTTTTAATTAGTAGAAAAATCAAACTTTTATTTATTGAATAATTTATTTATATACGCTCATATTTACATAGTAAAAAAACGTACGTCAATCAACAAGAAAAGATCTGATGAAACATTTAGCAAAAATACAATCTGAATTTATTAAATCTGCATTAACCAAGGCAGATATAAATTTGTCTGTAGTGGCTACTTCTCAAAATCAACTAATGTTTTTTACTAAAGAACAAAGCAAGCATTTCAATGATTTCATTGGTGAAAAAAATGAATTAAACGTTAGACATAATGCTAACAATTCAATAATATATGTTGGCTGTGGTAATGAAAATCAAATCACTCAACATGTTATTCGTAGTGCTACATCATTCGGCATTCAAAAAGCACAACATTTAAACTGGCAAAAAATATCTGTTATTATTCCACCGTGGTTTAATAATACATATAAATATGCGTGTATAGAAGGAACATTACTTGGGTCATATATTTTTGATGAATATAGATCAATAAAAAAGCCAAAAATTTTAATAGAAATTGTTGATAAAGATTTTTCCACTGAACAATTGGAAGAAATTAAAATAATTTGTAATTGTACAAATTATGCTAGAGATCTTACAAACAGAAATGCAAGTGATAAATATCCTGAGAAATATGCCGAAGAAATTAGTAATCTTTTTTCAAAATACAATGTAACAATTAATATTTTAACAGAAAAAGAAATTGTAGAAAAAGGACTAGGTCTTTTAAATGCTGTTAGTAGTGGTTCACCAAAACCTCCTCGATTAATTATTCTCCAATATAAAGGTAATCCTACATCAAAAGAAAATATTGCTATTATAGGCAAGGGCATCATATTTGACACTGGTGGACTAGATCTCAAAGAAGAAAATATGAAATATATGCGAAGAGATATGGCTGGCAGTGCAGTAGTTGCTGCATTAATGAAAGCTATTTGCGAATTAAAAATGCAAATAAATATTACTGGAGTGATGCCATTATCTTATAATTCAGTCGACGCAAAATCATATCTTCCTGGTGATATTTATAAATCATATGATGGAAAAACAGTTCAAATTGATAATACTGACGCTGAAGGTCGATTAGTTCTTGCAGATGCTATTGCTTATTGTAAAAAGAATTATAATCCAACAATGATAATTGATGTTGCAACATTAACAAAAGCCGTTTCAACTGCATTAGGTAAAATCGCTGCTGGTCTATTTAGTAATGATGATGATTTAGCTAAAAATTTAATAGAAGCCGGTTTAAGAACCAATGAAAAATTATGGCGTTTACCATTATATAAAGAATATGAAGAATCTATTCGTAGTGATCTTGCAGATTTAAAAAATTCTGATGAATATGAACAAGCAAAATCTGCTATGGGTGCTGCTTTCCTTAAACAATTCGTTGGACAAACTCCATGGGCACATCTTGATATTGCAGGTGTAGCTTACATTGAAAGATTAGGCGATGCACCAGAACATTTATCTCATGGTGAAGATCCTCATTATGCTACAGGTTTTGGCGTTAGATTATTATGGCAATATCTTAAAAATAAAATAAGGATTACTAAATGAAGCATTTAGCAACAATTCAGTCTGAATTTTTAAAAGAAGCTCGCAAATGGGATAGTTTATCTGAAAAACAACAACGAGCTTATTTAAAAAGACATCCAAAATCTAAAAGAAGATTAACTTTTAAATCAAAACCAAAAACTAATGTTATAGATGATGACGATGAACTAGATAGATTCATTACAGATTTTAGTGAAAAACATAATAGCGCTGCAGAAATATGGATGTCAGATACTTCAAAAGAAAAATTAAAAAAGTTATATGATTCAAAAAAATATAAATTTAAAAGTATAATAAAAGATATTGAAGATGTAAAAGATGATTATATTGAAAAAATGAAAGATAGAGGTTGGAAATTATTTGAAGATGAAGATAATATAGATCAAATTGAATTTATTTTTTACAAGGCAAAATAATATGAAACATTTGTCTCAAATACAATTAGAATTTGTTAAAAATGCTGCTTGGGACGATTATTCTGAAAGTCAACAACAGCGATATCTCAGACGACATCAAAAATCAAAATTAAGACCAACTACACATGATCCTAAAACTTGTAGAAATTGTGGCAGTCAACTTAGAATTAAAGATCATGGTACTTGGGAAGGATATCATTGTCCTAGTTGTGGTCAAGGTGGTTCAAGAACTAAAAAATGTCATTTAAAAAATAAAGGATGGCGTCCACCATTTCATAGTCCTATTCTTTCTACACCTAGTTCAGATTTTCAAAAAACAATAGCTGATCAATTTACAGATACTGTGGACATTAAACCTGAATTTTATAATGCAAAAACTCGAACATTTAGTTTCGAATTATCAGATGTTAATATTGGTTCTGCTCCTAAAGTAATTACTTTAAGAAATCCAAAAACAAATACATCTGAAAAATTTATTCAATATAAAGTCGACAAAGATTCGACCGGAGAAGATACTTATGGTTGGCATTATCTAAGTGAAGGCGGAAAATACAATTTACTTATCATAAATGATTAGAGAGATAGGAACACTAATGGCTGCGACTCAATCGATAAAATTAAAAGATCATATTAATAAGATTTTTTCAGATTGTGAAGAACATTTTTCCTATCCTCATTTTACACAATATTTTGATAAAAAACCGGTTAACCTAAAAGACTTCTTATCTATTCGTAATAATCCAATTAATGTTATGCCAGAATCTGATGATGATTGGGATAATCTAGTAAATATCATAAAACGACATGAATCTAGTGACGGTATTATGTCTTTACAAGAATGTAAAGAAGATACTAAAGAACGAATAGAAAAAATACTTTCATATTTATCATGTCCAAATTCTTTTCTGTTTTTAAACGTCGGTTCTTTCCACAATAATGTTTTTAACAGTGATAAAAGAATGATAAATATGATTAAAAACCGACTTAAAGAAGAAAAATTTAGATTTATTGTATCTTCTGCTAATTATGTCATGATGAAAAATGGACATAATACATTTCTAGAAACATTATTAAAACATCCTGATAAAGGTGTTGTTGTTAACGCTGGTAAAAGAATGCCACTGCATTTCATTTCCGTAGCATATGATAGTGTTTGTGGACCAAGAACATTAATTAGCTTTGAACATGAACATGATGAGTCACAAAATATTAGAAAACGATATACCCCTTACAGTATAAAGTCTCTCAATCTACTATATGCCTCACAATTAAAACAAATACTCAAAAATGGCTTCCTTGTACAATCAGTCAACGACTTTGAGGAATATAATGGACTCTACGCATGAAGGATTAATCCGAGAAAATAAAATACTGAATCACCAAAACAAAAAGCTCACGTCTGTTGTTTTATCAATGTTAGAATGTCTAGAATGCAAAGATGGATATACTCATAGTCATTCCAAAAGAGTCGGTGAGTTTGCTGTTTTATTAGCTATTGCAGCCGACTATCAAGGTCAATGTGATGTATTAAAAAAAGGTTGTCTCCTTCATGACATTGGCAAAATTGCAGTCATGGACTCTTTACTTAAAAGAAAAAGTGACTTGTCAAATAATGAATTAAAATACCTCAGAACTACACACGAAGTCGTCGGCTATAAAATGTTAGCAGGATTTGATGAAGGTGTCATTCCACCATTCATTGCGGGCTTTCATCATACAAAATTTTGTAATTTAGATGATGATATACTTAATGCTAAATTAAAATTTGGTACTGAACATGACATTAAAAAAATGAGTAAAAATATGATTGAAGAAATAAAAAATCATATTTCTATTGCAAGAATTGCAGATTGCTTTGATGCTATTGTTACAGAAAGACCTTATCATCCAAAAAGAACATTAGAAGAAGGAAAAGACTTATTAAGAAAATTAATAGCTGAACAACATGTTCATCCTAAATTTGGTGAATTTTTTTTAAATGAAGATAATAAAAAATTGCAAACTATTTTAGAAATGTATCCACAACAATTTTATGAAATACCAGATATTCATCCGTATGATGTATCACAATCTCAACGAACATTAACGTCTTCTTATAATGAAGATATTAAATATCTCTTTTCATTCTGTAAAAGTGTTAAATCTAAATATAAAGAAAATGACAAAGGAAGCAATTTTATTTATATTGAAACATTGCATGATAAGAAGATAGATCCAGCATGTTCACCACTTATTCTTAGTCAATCAGATCATAAAAACTTTATTTCATATTTATCTAATATGGAATCTTAATTAAAACTTTCTACTATTTTAAATCGTCTTTCGCCTTCACAAATTTCTCGTCTCTTTTTATAATGACCCAACAAATATCGAACGCTATCTCTAAAATCTATAACTATAGCATCCTTTTTTCCAGGTGACAATCTCAATACTCTACCAATTCTCTGAATCATTCTTGTCGGTGACTTTCCTCCACCAGCTAATATAAGTGAATCTAAAGCCGGTATGTTCAGACCCTCATCAGCCAATGTCGTCCCAATAATCACATCCAATTTTTTGTCACGAATTTGATCAATATATTTTTTTCTAACCATCTTGTCAACATGACTATAAATAAATTCAACTGATATACCAGTTTCTTTAATTAACTTCAATAAAATTTTGCCATGATTTATTGTCGTAACGGTTATTAATACAGACTTTTTCAATTCTTTTAATCTGGAAACACAATCTTTTATCAAATTATTTCTATATCCATTTTTTACAATATATTTATTATATAAGGTTCTATATCTTTGACGTTTATATAAATATTTAGTTGATGGTAATCCAGGTAAAAAATAAATCGTTGGCGGCACTAAATATCCATGATCTATCAAATAAGAAGCTGTTACTTTACCTATTATACTTCCGGCATATGCCTGCAAAATCATATCGCGCCCGTCACCAGATTGAGGTGTCGCTGATAATCCTCCTCTAAAAAATGCTCTTTTACAAGCCTTCATGACATTTACATATCCAGTGGCTCTTAAATGGTGACACTCATCAATTAATACACATTCAACTTCTTCAATAAATTTTCTAAGATCGTTATATTTAACAAAACTTTTCCTTACTATTTCATCGTGTTCCATTAATTCTTTTTCATCATCATCAAATGGAATATATTTTTTATCTAAAGCTGCATGAATTGTTTGAATCATACAGACATTTATTTGTTTAATGTCACATAATCCACCACCAATTCGACCAATTGGTATTTTTAACAGTTTAGATAATTCATCATATGATTGTTCAAACAAATCACCAGTATGAACAATAAATATAGATTTTAAATTTAATTTTGCAAGTATTGCTGCTGCTATTATAGTTTTTCCACCACCAGTAGCTACTTGAATTATAAATCTTTCTCGTTCAATAGCATTATCAATAATTAATTTTTGAAAATTATATGGTTTGACGACATGTAGTTTTAGTGAAGGTCTTTTTTGAGGTTCTACACGATTATCAATTACATCATATTTTATATTATTTTCCTCAAAAACTTCAATTGCTTTTGAACATAAACCGGTGGGAAAGGACTGTTTCAATTTGTTAAAAAGATTATGTTCGACAGTTGCAAAATCAAATCCATTATATTCCAATGTTTCATATTTCATTATTTCAGATAGTTTACCTATAATAAAAATCGACACTTCACCAGTTAATGAAGTATTAATATTTCCAATATTCATCATAATCATAAATCTTAACCTATTAATTTTTATCAAGTTAAATAATCACAACAAAAACCATAGTATCAACACTACTTATAACTAGTTGATTCTGTTAAGATTATATCATATAGGTTTTCAACCACTTTTTGACCTGTTTTTTGTTAATTAGTGTGATTATAATAATATAATATAATATAAACAAGGAGGATTTATGAAGTACAAAGTTTTTTTAATTGTCAGTCTTTTTTGTATGTCGGGCATCGCATCATCAAATGATACGATGAAATTTTATGATAGGGTAATATGTGATTCAACCGGAACAAATGTTTACGGCAAAGCCGTAACAGTTTACACATGTTACAAAATGATTCTTCAGTCGAAAATAAACGAGTACATTGAAAATGTGCTTTTAGCTAATGGATGGTCAAGAACCATTAGCTCAAATGACACAAATTGTCATATTACATTATTGAATAAAGTAAACAGTGATTCATTCGTTGCACTTGACACTTCGTTATATACATACAACAAATCAACACATACTTACTTTCTTTCAGGATTATTTACGGATTACACAAACCTTTATTATAGCGTGGATTCAAAAGTTGTAAAATCGTATTTAATTACTGAAGCATTTGATTGCCCAAACAATGGCAAAACAATTTTCATCATCAGACCGATAAATGGCGGTAACACTTATCGGGATACTACTACGATGCACTATAGAGGATATGATACAATTAACGTAAAGAATGTTGACACCACCAGATTATCTCCCGCAAAGAAAGAAATTGCTGCCGGTGATTCTGTCAAACTTGGAACAATCGCACTTATGTCATCATACAAAAATATTTCATGGAAAGTAAATGACACAAATTGTCATATTTGCAAAATTGATTCAACAAGATATTGCTGGATTTCAGCAACCATTTCAAAATCCTATGTAATCACTGAATCTTACGACAATGACAACACAAAATCTTATATGGTCAATAATAACCCGCTTATAGAATTTATAGGCGCTTACAACCCGCCGCCTGCTCATTATAAATCATATGATACTGTAAAAGTAAAAGCTGGAAAGACGACGACAATGAGTTTCAAAGCCGATACTTTACGAAAAACTGCACTTCGAGCAATAATTTTTGGAAGCTCAAAAGCTGACAGTCTTGATATCAAACCAATCAATAGCAAATTGGATACAGTACATACTTTTCAAACAAGTGGCAAAGTTTACATAGTACAATATGACAAATACGGTAATTATGCAGGACTTGCAACTGATTCAATGACAATCAAATTTTCCAGCAATTATATGTCGGCAATAGCAAATCATGGAGAAATTACCATCACCAGATTAAAAACTGATAATACTTCAAATATTACGGATAATATGATTGTAACATGTGATTCCATAAATGCAAGTATCGCTTGCACACTCAAACCAATTACTATGACTGAAGTTCTTTACACTAATTCAATTCAGCAACATCATGAAAAACTAATAATAAAAATGCTCAGTATTAATGGTCGGTCATTACCAACAGTTATGAAAACATCCTCAATAAAATGTATCCAAATTAATTCAAACACTGCAAAAATTATTACAAGATTTTAAGAAAAAGATTTGAAGTAAAAAAGGACCTTCGGGTCCTTTTTTATTTATGATTAGTCACAGCCATTTTTAGTCGAAAAAAAACTGATGATATTAAATTACGCAATGGATGATCCATAGGTCTTGATGCGCCATGAGATAAAATACGAGGATCAATATGACCATTTTTATCGTGCGAGGGAATTAAATAATATCTATTAACAATATTTTTATTATCCATGTCAATAATTTCAAAATCAACTAAATCAGGTTGATTTTTAATTACTCGAATTCTTAAACTGTCAATATGATTTGAACAATCTATTTTAGGTTCTGCAGTACATCCATAGCACTGACAGTTTTTACAGCAAGATTTTTCCCATAATTCCCTAAATTCAGAAGCATGATCTTTTATCCAATTTATATAAAAGGTTTCAATTTCATGACCAGTATTATCTTTTCCTAAATCACGACGAGCTTTCTCACTTTCAATCCATTTTGATCTGTTTATTTCATCTATCTGTTTATCTAAAAAATGTTTTAATTGTGCTGCATTTTTTGTCATTTGTCCTCAACTTTTTATCAACGGTCTCTTGTTAATAAAAAAGAAATCCACTGCAATGCTTACTGCATTTGTTGGATAAAATGTATCGTTTGATGGTACAAAATTATTATTTAAATCATGAGTTGTTAATGTCCAAACATAAAGAACCAGCTCATTTTGTAAACCAAAATTAGCAGTTGCAAGCCCAAAAATTACAGCTTGCTTTAAATCAGTTGGTCCAAACAAACCATATAACATTTGTTGTAACATTGCAGCTTTTGCAGTCGTTGCTTGATTTCCGCCTCGTTCTACAGAATATGAACCAGGATTATATATTGCAGTAACAATATCACCTTCAGTTAATGGTGTTGCTACACCAATTTCTGAAGCATCAAAAACTTTTCTAAACGAATAACATACCGGTATATCACCAGTTGCTCCTAAAATGACTCCTGCATCTGGATCATACTGACCTTGCACATCTGCCCGTTTTACTGATGATTCAAATCCTAATGGTGTTGGTAAATAAGAAATTATAGATCTTGGATACTTAATTGCATCAATACCAATTTGTGAATATTCTGTTCCACCAGTACCATCAGTATGAATAAATCCCATCATTGATTTTAATACACCTTGTAATTGTACTAATTCAACAAAACCTTGATATGGTAAATATTTATAAATCATTTTAATTAACGCACCATTATGAGGTACTCCAATATAATCTAAATCTAAATATAATGTTTGACCCGTAACAACACCGGTTCCTGACCTTAATTTAATTGTATTAGTAGTAGGATCAGAATCATCTGAATTGTAATCATTATATACACTAACATCAGAAGTTAATATACTTCTATGAGTTATATTATATTGACTTGCAATACCTGTTGCAATATATTGAGTTCCAGTTGTATAATGAACCAGAATAAATTGATTTACATGTCCACCACTAGTTTGTCTAAATACTGGAACGTATGAACCACCGCTACCATATAATAATTCAATCGAAGTTGGATCTAAAACAGATGTAATTTTTGCAAAAGAGTATCCACTTGTAGGATGAACAAAAACATTACTTACTATTGCACTTGGATGTTCTGCTGCAGGCAATGTTGTAGCTACTTCATTTCCTCCACTAGCAGCATCATAAATACCACGTATAAACCACACATGATTTCGTCTAAATGGTAAACATACTAATCTAGTAGCTGCATCATAATTATTAGCAGATATTGTTCGAGTTGTTCCATCAATAGTTGTCGTTGATGAAATTAATGGATGAATATTTATTGTTTTACTTCTATTATCAACATTATAATTTGATAAATAAAATGGAGGTGTAAAAACAGTAGAATTTCCCATATGACTAAAATCTAACTGTTTAGTATGTCTTGATGTTAATTGTATTGATTTATTCAATAAATCAACTTCTCCTGCAATATTTGGCATTCTTAAAACACCAGTATGCGGAAAATAAGCAGCAGATACAGTTGGATATGATGAAGCATTAATATAATTTAATTTTAATAATTGATCAGGCGAATATGTTAATCCATAATTTTGTGGATAAAGTACATCAAACTGTATCCACAATTCCTGATTTGTTAATGAAGCATTAATTCCTAATGTAAAAGTAGCTGCAGCTGTGTCAAGTCCTGCCCATGCTCCTTGAACTGTTACTAAACCACCACCAATTATATTTTGAAAATAAACTGCCACACTCGTTGATTGAATTACTGTACCTACCGGTGACCCATGAGGCGCTTTAACTCTAATTGTATTACCTGCAGTCCAGTTTCCAACTCCACTTACTCTATAAAAATCTTGAGAAGAATCCATATCGCCAATATTTAATCTAAATACTTTTATGCCAGAAAAATAACTAGTGTATTTATCAATATCAGCATTTGATGTATCATCACTCCATGCTGATCTAATTCTATCACAAACACTAATAACTGAATAATTAGTTATACTAGTATTACTAATAGCATCATATTGCAATAATTCTCGTTCACGAACTTTATTTTTACCCATTAATAAATCATTAACTGCAGTTTTTAAAATCTCATTAGCACTATAATCTCTACTAAGTACTAAATGTCTTAAATCAATAACATCAGTTTCATCAACTGAATTATAAAATAATCCATCAGGTCTATCTGATACTCCGCCTATAGCTATACCAGAACCAAATTGGTTCGTTTCATCATTATAAGCAATTGTATTTCTTCTAAAAATAAGTGCTATAGGTATTGCATATGTGTATCCATCAATGGTTTGTAATTGCGTTCTTGATGCAAAATCACCATTTCCTGCTCTCCATAAGCCATAATCTCCAATTGCTGCTCCCATATTAGTATACAAAAATGAACCAATTGGAGAAATAGCTGCACCTTGACCAAATGTTTGACTATCAAATATATTAGTACGTTGTTTATTTGGAACTGTAACATTTTGTTGTATTCTTATTCTATATTGAATCTGCACTCTTTTTGTTGATTCACCGGGTGTTGGTAATAAAGCAGGATCAATAATATCATCAGGTAAAATTTCAGAAACTATAGTGTTTTGTACATTTCCATCTTTATAAATTCCTGCAGATGATGGTTTATGTGTTGTTGTTCCACCACTAATAATTGTTTTCCATACTTCAAGAAAGACAAAATCATATCTTTCAGAACTTGAAGCAGCTGGAAGAATTATACTATTATGTGTATTATTAAACACGGGACTAACATTAACTTGACAACCATTAACAATTGCAACATCATCTGACATTACAAACATATTAGAATAAGACACATTTAATGGATCAAATGTAAATAAATCTACTTTGTAGAATCCACTTTGATAATTACTTTTGATATAATTTTGTAATCTATTAGACATTATATCAAAATGTAAATTCCAATCTGCATCCATTACAGGTTTTCCATGTTGCCAAATAATGGTGTCAAAAGATCTATTATCTGGCTGTAATGTTCTAGATACTGTTAAACCATAATCGGTCGTCATTTGATATCTCCGTGTTTATGTATTTGAATAGCTCTTTCTTGAGCTAATGCTTTTTCTTTAGAAGGATGTCGACCTAATAATTTTTTTCCTTTACTGTCATACAAACAAAATTTACTTGGTTTGCCTTTTTTCTTATCCTTTTGTGGACATTTCCTGATTATTGATTCTTTGACAAATTCAGATTGTATTTGCTGTAAATGTTTCATTTACCTAATAATCCTTTTAATAAATTTAATCTGTCCAAAAAATGTTTCTTTTTAGTTTGCATATTCTTTCTAACATCTTCAGCTGACACTGTTCTTGACAATTCATTAATTTCTTTTTGAGTATCATCATCAACTGAAGATTCAGGTTCTTCTTCTGGTTCTTCAACTTCCGGTTCTTCACTTAATAATTTTTTTCTTTCTTCTTCTTTTTTAGCAATTTCTTCTTCACGTCTTTTTTGTTGTTCATTTCTTTCTTTTTGAGTAATATCACTTTTAGAAATTTCTTCTTCAGTTCCAGTATCTCCAAGTATTTCTTTTATTCGTTTTCGTCTAGCTTCAATTTGTTTTTTAATATTTGAATATTCATCTTCTGGTTCTTGTTTTTCAATTTCTTCTTTTGGTATTGTAGTTGATTCTTCTTTTGGTTTTATGGATTGCAAAAGATCTTGTTTTCCTTGACTCTTTTCACTAAATTTAGTTGATTCATTACCAGAAACAAAACCTGATTGAAATCTCTTTTTCGGTTGACCCTCAGCAGCATAAAAAGCATCACCGTGACTTAATAAATCAGTAGCATCTGGTAAATCTACACTTTCAGCATCTGCATGTTGATTCAAATGTAATATGACTTTTGACCCTAAATTTGCTTGTAATTGTCTAGGTATTGCTTTTAATGCAGGTGATTGAGTTGCCAATATAATATTTATACCCGATTGTCTTGCAACAGCAAGCATGTCATCTATATAACCTTTAATTTTACTTGCATTTTTATTTACTTCTGGATTTAATAAACTTTTAACCTCATCTGCAACTAAAAATATTTGAGGTATAACTTTTCTTTCTTCAGGTGCTAATTTTTCAAATGCTACTTTTTCTTCTTCAGTTTTATCTTTTTTATCAATAAATGCATTAAATGACTGTGTATCTTTGAATGTTAATCCTGATTTTTTGCTTAATTCTTGTATTTTCTTAAATCTATTTCCACTTTCCTTGTGCAAATTCTGTAATGATTTAATTGCACTATTTTCATCTTTTGCAACAGGATCAGCTAAATATTTACTTCCGTCATATAAACCAAATTCATTACCTTTTTTTGCAACATCTAACATAACAAATTTAACATGATCAGAATCCTGCGTTGCCATTAATGAATTAACCATAGAATTAATAAATACTGATTTTCCGGAACCAGTTCCTCCTGCAACTAGCATGTGAGGATTTACTTTAAAATCATGTATGATTACTTCACCATTAGCATCTTTACCAAAAGGTACAACTAATTTTTTAGGATTACTTGACTCATTAACAAACTTGTCACTTGTTAATATATCTTTCAAATATACAGTATCACGATTTGCATCATCTTTTGGAACTTCAATATTAACCATTCCTGATTTTCTATCTTCAGATATGATTACATCTCGATCTTTCCCAACCATTGAACTAATAATATTTTTTCCATCATTACTTAATAACCATCTAGTACCTTTAACTTTTGCAACATCATCATCAAATTTTATTTTAAATGTCATAGAATTAGGTGCGTTAGTTGCCTCGGCTATATTAGAACCTTTAATGTTTGCAGCAGTAAATGATCTACGAATAGCATCAACTGAATGATCAACTTCTTCTATACTGCCCTTTGACGGTGGCGGAGGATCATTTAAAAAACTAATATCATTTTTTAATTTACCTTCATTTGCTTTAATTCTATCATTTTTTTGTTGATATTGTTCAGTTTTGTCACCTGCTTTATCTAATTCTATTTTTTTCTGATTAATAATTTGTTCTTCAACTTTGTCACTCTTGATTTCATTATTAATTGCTTTATCCGTTGGTTTATTTTTTAATTCTGTCTTTTTAGCATCAAGCTTTTCCTTTAATTTAGGCTGTTTCTGTTCTCGCTTTATTTTCTTAAGTTCTTCTCTTTGCTTCTTTAATTTTTCCTGCAATTTTGTTAATTTATCTTCTCGTTTAGTAACAGAACTTACTCCTGAAACGCCTGTGCCTTTCCACTGTTTGTACAACTCTCTAAACAATCGTTGTTGAGGAGAATTTTTATCATAACCCTTTAACGATTTTATTTTGATACGTGGCTTTTTAGCTTTTAAATCGGGATTTCTAACTTCTCTCTCTCCCATTTCTTTCAAAAAACTACCAAGATCACCTTTACTGGGCGATAAAACACGAGGCGTTTTAATAGTAGCTGCATCTTTACGAGTATATAACTCTGTCATAAACTCATTTTGTACTAAATCAAAATGTTTCAATTTATATCCTCCATTTTATATTACACACTTATAAATCATTAATCAATCCCTACAATACAATGACGGTGTTACTTTAATATTTTGACTTCCAGTTTCCCATAATGGTATTAAATGCATGTACTTTCGTTTTAATCTTCTCCATATATCTGATCGTTGTTCTAACACATTAATTATCTTATCTGGATAACATAACTTAAAAACATTTATTTTTCTTAATGATTCATCACCAATAGTTTGCTTTAATTCGATATATGTACCTAATTTCCAATATTCAAAATTATCTAATAATTTAATATCTGGAATATAAGCATGAAAATCTTTATCATTTAATTTAAATATCTCTTTTTCATATTCATAGTGTATATTATTTAATTTTAACATTCTACAAAAATTAGCTTCTATTGTACTCCTAACAAAATGACCAACATCTCTTCTAAAACCATAATAACCTCTATTTTGAAATATAAGTGCGTCTGTGTCTAACATTGTTTTAGTTGCAGTAAAAGATGATCTTTCTACAACATCTCTTGTAACTAATGGTGCATTAACAAATATTTTCTGATACATATTAATAGTAAGTTTATGTTTATCTAAATGTCTAGCAGACATTCGTTTAACACATTTCAAACAATATCTACAATAAATTTTATTGTTACTATCTTGCAATTTGCTTTTATTAAATTGATTAATTATTTCTATATAACTATTTATATCAAATTCTTCTTCCCAAATTAATCGTTTATCATCTCTATTAATTTTAATTTCGGGATATTCTAATCTAAATTGCTTAGTAGTATAATTATGTCGTTTCAAATGACTAGTTGTCATTAAACCAACCCTAGATAAAATTTCATCATTTGTTTCTTTCAAACACAATGGACAAACCACAAACTCTTTCAATTGACATTTACTATTTCGTTTTTTATTCTTTCGTCGTTCCAATGTTAATGGTCGACGTTTTTTTCCTGCTTTATAAAGACTTTCAGAAATTCTCTGTTTATGTTCTTCACTCAACACTTTTATCTTTAGACTATCCCGCATTGACTTACATCTAAATTTTCTTACATCTTCATTAGACCAACTTGCTTTTGCTGCTTTACTCATCTTTTGCCGACATTCATCATCTTTCAATTTTAATTTCATACTATTTTTAGCAAAAACAGGTGCATTATATTTATTCTTGTACTCATCTAATGTTAAATTATGCATCTTTTTAATGTGAAAATCCAATCGACGTTTTACAATGTTACATATACGACAATAAATAAATTCCTCAGTATCATAATCTCTTTTTCCTTTAGGTATTTTTCCTAACTTTTGTTGACAATCTTCACATTGAACTATTGTAACATATTTAGATTCAACCAAGACAACATTACCACAGGTCTTGCATTTTCTTTCAAACATAAAACTTTCTTCATACAAAATAAAAAACGGATTCATAATAATATTATAAACCCGTTTATGAAGAAAATTTACTAGAAATCAATATACTATTATAGTACTACTAGAATGTCAGTCGCCAAGTAATAGTGAGTGTAGCGGTGCTGGGTTTATTCCAGACGGGCATTGTATAATAGTTGATTTGAGTTCCACCATTAGCAACTGAATATCCAAAACCAGTACTAGGATTTAAACCACCACCAAAAAGACCTTGCTCAACAAGTGCGCCTACAGCTTGTGTTTCAGTAAATATTGCTTGAAAATCAACAATATTTGTTCTTGTTACCGATGGTAAAAATGTTATAGGATCAACATAATTTTTAGTTAACGATGCTCTTGCAATCTCATTAACTAATGTATGTTGCGCCGCAGTTGCAACTGGTGGATTTTGTAAATCCCAACCAGGATCACCAACACCAACTGCTAATCTCATAATTCCAGCAACAGTTGATGGATCATCTTGAATAGCCCATTGAGCCATTTGTAACGATGCATCATCAACAATAACATTATGATCTTCACGATGTTCAATCATACCATTATTGTGCTTCATCTCCATTACAATCAATCCACTTTTTATTCGAAAACGACTACCCAAATCTATAAGCATGGTTAACTCCTTTTAAAATTTGCGTTCTTCAATTCTTCCATCACTATGCTTCATAACACTAACACAAGCATCTGATTTTACTTTTGAAAATTCTTCAGTATTTGAAGGTTTTGACTTTGGTTTTTCTTTCTTTTTCTCTTGCATATTTTCTCCTAAACTACTCGCTCAATTTGATAATACAATAAATTATTAACTGTGTTTGTTACTGAATTAGCTCTATTCGTAGTAAACATTATTTTTACCAAATTAGGCTTATTTGATTCAATCATTACAGCAGATTCATCAACAATTGTCTGTATTAATTCATCTATCTCAGTTACAAGATCTGAAAATACTACTTCCTCAGGAATTTCAATATGTGTTGTAATCGTTAATGTTGTTCCATAAAAATTATCTTGAATCCCTGATGTTAAAATTGTTTCATTTCTTGATTCAATATAATTTGAATAACCTGTTTCCTCAGTTAATGGAAATTTCCGTTCAATAAATGGTTCAAATTGCCATTCTACATCTACAAAAGATTCACATATATGTGCATGTAAATCTTCAGGAATATTATAACTAATTATTGTACTAGCATTTGTAATCTGATTCATCAAATACGGTTGTGTCAAATCAAAATGATCACCTTGAACCGTATAAGTATTTAAAAGAAAATTTAACTGTCTATATATGACGTATTTATTAAATTTATAGATAATTTTTACGATCTCAACAACAGATGGATTGCTATCAAAACAAACTGTTCCTGACAATCCATCAACAGAACTAACAGATAACATATTACCTGACTGTGACGTCATCGTTTGCGTTCCAGCACCAATTGTTGTCAATGTAATCGGAAATCCACCTGATGTCGCAGATAATTGAATATGTGTTGAATCAATTCTAATTACAAAATATATTACCATTGGCACTAATGGCGCCGGTAATAATGCTGATGTTTCAAATGTTACTGTGTCATTATTAAACCAATCTTGATCAATAGTTATTTGCGAATTCAAAAGATTCACAGCTGTTGGAGTAAATTGAATAGAAACAGTAACCTGAATATCATTCGGATTATTAGTTATTGTATTTTCACTCCAACTTAAAATTGGCTTATAAAATGTTGTACAACAATGATTTGTACCATTAAACTGAAATGATACATCTTCAGTTATAATTTGAGCTTGTTTATATTTATCTGCACAATTAGTTCTTACATCATCACTACCTAAAAATTTAAAATCTATTTTTGTTATTTGATCAATAATATTCTTTGTTCTTATAGTCTCAAAAAACAAATATCTTAATAAAAAGAAAGTATGGGCAGGTTTTATCAATTTCAGCACATTAGTTGCACTTGTGTTAAAACTTTGCCAATCGGTAAATTTCTTATTATTTGCGTCAATATCAACAGCAAAAGTAAATTGTCTTGCAATATCATACAAGAAATATTCAGTAATATTTACTGATAATGAACTAACAGTATGTTCTAATCCTAAAAACATTGTCAATCCATCAGTAATACTTTCAATTGTTGATCCTTTAAAAAACATTTGCATTAATGTCAATAATGCTTGTCTATAATCAGAATTTATTGGAAATGCAGGTGATGGCGGCGTCTTCAATAAATAACCCAAATTTTGATACAATAATTCAGTAGATTCCGATGTTGATGCATTATAATACATGTCATTATTATAAGATTCTGCTCGTTCTTTTGCTCGAGCTATTTCAGAAGCTATCATTCTAAAATAACCATCAAATACTGTCGATTCAGTATCTTTATTATACGTGCTTTCTAAATTATTCAGAATATTGCTAATAATTTCAATTTGATATTTATACCATAAATCTCTTGTCGTTCTTGACGGTGTAACAATATCTCTGCAAACAAATGAATATGTTTGTGTCGGCATTACATGAGGACCATTTAATCCACTATAAAAATCTTTTGCGTCAATAGCTACATTTACTGTAGCTTTATCTTCAAATATTTCATTAGGAGTGATAGCAATCAAATATCCACGACTTCTTGGAATATAAAAGAAATTCTTATTATCGTCAAAACTTGCAAGTGATAATACTAATGAATTAACAATTGCAATATTATACAAATTTATTAAATCAATACTTGGTAAATATGCATAATTATCATTCAAAATTGTTGAACTAAAATATGGCAATGTATTAATATAGTTGTTAACTTTCTTTATAGTTGAAAATTCATCTCTTGTCAAATTCATTGTAGCAATAACAACGCCATCAACTATAATTCTCAATAAATATTCATCCAATGTTAAAAATACTTGAGTTGATGACCCAGAATAATCTATTCTTAAGGCGTCTTTTACAACCAATTGATAAGTAGTATTTGAAATCTTAACTTTTACTGTTCTTATATCAACACCAGATACATCATCATCAATAAAAAACATTACATTTGTTTCTCGAGAAACATCAACTGCTTTATCACGAGGCCAGCAACCTTTTAAATACGGCGCGCTTGAATCAATCGGTGTCAAATTGATAGTCTTAATATTTGCTAAATTTCCAGCAACATCTTTAGCATAAATAACAACACTATCAATATCATCAAAATTTGGAATATTTGCTACTGGCCCAATTTGTACCTGTAATGAGTAATACCCACCACCAGGATTAATTGGGCCAACACCAGTATAATTAAAGAATGACGAATTTTTAACAGTTGAATATTCGATGTCATCAACAAATATTTTAACTGAATTAACATCAATTCCAGAACAAGTACTATCTGTTGATGATAATGGATCATAAAGATTTATTGTTAAATATGTATATAATGTAAAATCTAAATCAGCAGGAACAACTGATGTCACTATAGGTTTTATTACATCCAAATAAAAAAAGCGCTCAACTGGTGTAGTTGCTACAATATAATTTGTCTTTATTTCAGTCGCAGAATATGATCCTTTTGTAGCTGTCAAAGTAACAGTATATACTCCGGCAGTATTATAAACATGAATAGGATGTTGTAAACTACTATGTGGCGTTGCATCACCAAAATTCCAATTCCAGCTAGTTGGACCACCAGTAGTCAAATCTAGAAAACTGACAGCTAAATTAATATTACCTATAGTCGGAGAACCACTGAAATCTACAACAATCGGTACTGTCACTATAATATAATTTGGTTTAACATTAATAGAAGAGCTAATACCTCTTGAAGCAGTTAAAGTAACAGTATAAATGCCAGGAACATTATAAATGTGACTTGGATTTTGTAAACCACTATGAGGCGATGCATCACCAAAATCCCAATCCCAACTAGTAGGATTTCCCAATGTTGAATCAATAAAATTTACAGTTAAAGGAGCATTACCAGAAGTAGTAGAACTAGAAAAATCAGTTATAATATTAACAGTAATATAATCTGTTTTTACTGCAGTAGAAGTATGTAAACCATCTGAAGCTATCAAAGTAACAGTATATATTCCGGCAGTGTCATAAATATGAATCGGATTTTGATCACCACTATGAAGTGATCCATCACCAAAATCCCAATCCCAAATTGTTGCTCCGCCTGTCGTTAAGTCAGTGAAATTTACTGTTAAATTGGCATCACCAGAAGTAACAGAAGCAGAAAAATCTGCTACTATAACAACTAAATCTTCATAAGCACCTATACTTGGAGGATTTAATCTAGTTGTTTTAAGCACATCATCAACCGGACTATCAGTAAAATGATGACCTGTATGTCTGGCTGGACTGCCATCTTGTAATGCATAAGGTTCTGCACCAGAACCTATAAAAAGAGGATCACCCTGTATTTCAGTAATATCTGGCGAAAATGGAACTGAATGATCTGTATAAGTATAAGCATCATAGCCATTATATTTCAAAACAATATTATAAGAATGTTGAAAATCAGCTATAATATGACCAAATAAAAGCGTATTATCAATTGTTATTCCCCCATATGTTGTAACTTCATTCTCAGTGACTATATTATTTCGAATATATACTTTATTAACTGCTTTATTTCCACGAATAGCAAAATTTATGTCGGTAGTTCTAATAAATGTATTATTTTCTATTATTATATGATCGACATCACCTGCAGCATCAGTATCTATAAGAACATCACCATAACCAACACCATCACAATAAAAAATATTATTTGTGATTATACAATCATTTCCATAATTACCATGAATGAATAAATCACATACTTGTGATGGAGTACCTACAAAACCAATCTTACAATACTTCATGTCTTTACAATCTATAATGATAAGACCACCTGAAGTATCATCATTTGTCCAAATATGTAAATCTCTAAGTTCTCCAATATTTTCAAACCAATTATCTACACCCAAATAAATCTCATCAGTATGAAAATCAGTACCATGCATTGTACAGGCGCCCATTCCATATACAAAACTAGAAGTCACTGATTCAGTAATAACTCCTCTAACTTCAACAACATCAGTTGGACTCAAAGTTACACTATGGGCATCCAATCCTACAAAAAGATCATTAAAAGTGAGTGCGGCTTTAACTTCAGTATCAAATGGCCAAGTATTTGATCCGGTTGCTTTTACATAATAAACAGCCATGTATTACTCCATACTATAATTTTTATACTAACCAACTTTTATAGATTCAACATTACCAGCAACATCAACAGAAAAATATTTTATATGATAAATTCCGCTCAATGGTACAGTTATTGTAAAAGTTTCAGTATACGGTGAAAGTAATGTTGGATCTGGTACTGGAATAGATGATAATCTTATTTCATAATATGTCCGTTTTGCACCAGATACATTGTCAATAGCTGTAAATGTAATCACTGGATTATTTGTCCATTGACCTGAAATATTATCAATTGTAGTCGGCGGATTTACATCTAATTTAAAAACATAACTTTTAATTTGTTCAGTATTTCCAACATTGTCAACACTAAAAAAGTATAAAGTATGAATGCCTTCAGATGGTATTAAAAATACGCCAGTATATACCATAAAGAAAATACTATTGTCCCATTTATAATAAATAGCATTTACACCTGAATGCGCATCAACAGCTGTTAAGCTTATATTTGGATTTGTAACATACCAATTTTCTAAACCGTTAGGTGGACTTACAACAACACTTGTAATTGGCGCAATATTATCAATTTGAACAATATCTGTAGCGGTTTGAACTAATTCAATATTTCCTGCATAATCTTGTGCGAAATATTTAATTGTATATTGACCTGAAATATCAAGTATTATTGATGCATCAAATATATCAACGGGTGTAGGACTTGTAACAACTACATCAGGCACTAAACCGTGTATATTGTAAGTTATGCTCTTAATTCCAGAATTGTTCGGTGTATTAAAATCTGTAGCTGACAATGTAACTATAGCAGATGATACCCAACCAGTATGACCTGGAGCGGGATTCCAGCCAATTATTGATGATGTGTCATCTGTTGTTACGGGAATAAAAGTATCTAATTTTATGATATTATTGAATCCGACCAACTGTGTGATAGTAGATTCAATTGTAAGATTATTATTTTTATCAATTATTGCTACAAAAGCAGTATGTTGACCCTCAAAATTATATGTATATGATACGCCATTGAAGAATAAATGCGGACTTAATTGATTGTAAAAATCATCAACATAACTAACAGTAGATGTTGAATGTGGTATAATATCAATTTGTTTTGATAACGGTGTCACATTATCCTGAGAAGTCGTAAAAATATAATCAATTTCAAAAGTATCATTGCCTAAAAGAGCAACATTTGTTGCAGCAAAAAATCTACTAGGATTTATATCCAAAGTAATAGAAGAATATATTCCACCATGAATAGTGTTAACAATACTTGAAACTGAAATCATTTGTTCTATAAATGGATCAACTCTAAAGGCTTCAAATGTAACTATATATGCGCCACTTATAGAAATAGTTTCTAAATAAACAACTGTTGATGATGATGTTACAAAAAATGTATCACCTTGAACAATTGATGATCCTTTAGCAGCTGCGAGTGCTCCATCACCTGTATCAGTACCATCACCTGAAAAAAATCTATTTGCATTGTTTAAGGATCCACTGCCGTCAGTCGTTAAATCAATGAAGATATTATTTACAGCATCATTATATGTTAATGCTAACTTTAATTCAGTAGATGACACATAAATTGCATAATATGCTGTCATTGTAGTTAACGGTGTCGGTAATAAATCTGGAAATATAGGAGCTATAATTTCAACAACATCACCTGTTTCATAAGTATTTACTGGAACAGTTAATATATCTGTTGCTGCACTTGCAACAAATGATGTTTGTGGAAAATATGAAATTAATAAATTTTCAGTTGTCGTTAATTGGGTTAAATTTGCATATAATGATGGAATGACAGATTTATTGATACTAACAACAAAAGAACTTTCTTTAAAAACATAATGTAATTGATCTTCAAATGTTACCTTTATTTCGGGTGATGTCCCGTTAATATACCAACCATCACTATTTGGAGATAACGGATTATTTGTATGTAAACTATCAACAATGTCTGTTATAATTACTGGTCTTTGATTTATAATAGCAATTTTTGCAGGATATGTTTCAAATGGTTCAACATTACCTGCAATATCAGTCGATCTATATTGTAAATTGTAAAATCCACTATCTGCAAGAATGACAATTAAACCAGAGCCTGATCGTGTAGTGAAATTAATATCATCTGCTGAATATGTAACTATATAATCTGTGGACGTTATTCTAGAATATGTGTAATTAACCAATATATTATCACTTACGCCAAAAGGTTCTAATATATAAATTTTGTTGTCATTAAAATAGTCAACTGTTAAATATTGACTTGTAGTATCATTAAATACTGTAACAATACTGTCTATAATGCCACTAACAGTTAATATATTATTGACAACATCTCTATCTATCGGTAATTCAGTAACAGTAACAGATAAATCATCAGTAGGTAACAAATATAATCTGAAATCTGTTATAATATTTCCTGAACCTAATGATGCTAATTCAATAGCATTATTTGCAATTGCATTAGCATATGAATATGCAAGCTTTATTGCAATTGGAGACAATTTAATAATGTAATAAGTTTGATTTCGTACTAATGGTTCTGGTAATGATAGACCTGTCAGTTTTACTGCATCTCCAGTAGCATATTTATAATTAGGTTCTGATAAATCTAAAGTGTCATCTATTATTATTGATACAGTAAATAATGTTGGTGCATGACTATTAAAAATTGTTGCTTCTGGCGTTACTCTAACTAAATCGCCATTACCACTAGATGTTAAATCAATCGGTGTAGGAACAATTGCAATTGCATCAGCATAAGTTGCTGCAAGTTGTAATTGTGTTGCAGACAATCTAATTGCATAATAATTTGTTGATTCAGTTAATGGTGCTGGTAATGAAGATCCTATAACATTTACAACATATCCCGTTTGATAAATATTAGAGCTAACAGTTAATATATCAGTTAATGAGTCAGCTGTAAATGCTATATGAGTATAATTTAAATTTAAAGTTGCCAAATAAGCATCTAATTCAGTCCATGTTCTAAAATATTGTAAAGTTTGTCTTAATGACGGCGTCATCAATGATGTAATTTCATATTGTCTCGTAACATCATTATAATCAACTACAGGAGCTAATGTGCAAAGAATATCATATCTAGAAGGTACGATAAATCCTGCATCTTGTATATGATCGCCAATGGGTCCATAATTATTTTGCCACTTTTCATCAGTTTCTTCATCAGTATCTTGAATTCTATCAATATCGGTAAAATCGTTAATATAATTTGTAGATACACTATTTATTGATGTTATAGGTGGCGCGATATCAAAATTTAATATTATTTCATGTGGTGATTCAATATTTCCAGCAATATCTGATGAAAAATAAACGAATGTTATTGTTCTAGATGCTAATACAAATGGTAATTGTATGGGTCCCGTATAATAGCGGATCGTGGGATCCTTATCCATTTGATAAATAATTTTGTCAACGCCTGAAATATTATCTGTCGCAGTTAATGTTATTTGCTGTTGTTGTGTATAATAATTATTAATTGATCCAGGAAAGATACTTATACTGGTTTCAGGATTTGTTGAATCAAGATAATAAATCTTTTGTGTTATTGCAGTTTCTGTATCAGTAACAGCTTTAGCACTTACCAACCAAATATTATCACTTGGTAATGTAAATAGATTTGTATAGGTCTGATATAAATAAGTTTCTGTAAATGTATATTCTGGTTGAAGATCAAAATCAAGACCAAACACAGTTAAAGTAGCATCAAATTTTCCAGGATTAACAAATTTTATTTCTGATGTTGCAACTCCAGTTGCTGCAGCCGGTGATGTAACAGTAATATATCCAGTTCCAGCTAAACCATCAACACCAGTTTGCGTTGCTATAACTGTACCAATAGCATTGTTGATGCCATCAATAATGTCTTGAATCGATGTATTTCTAGAGTCGACACCTCTAATGTCAATTGTTAATGGTTGACCTGATTGATCAATTTCAAGAGAAATTAATGACCCATTAAATAAATCAATTGGACTTGTTATTTGAACTGTACTAGTATAGGTTGCTGTCGTTGGTTTGCTGTTTGGAGCAATTTTATATTGTAATGTGTTTATTAAGTTAGGTTTGTTTGTAACAACACCAATATCAGGCGATGATCTATACCAACCGTGTTTTCCGTTTATTGGAAAACTTTCAGTTAATATTACTTGTAGAGTTGTTTCACCAAGCTCAATTCTAAATGGATCAGATTGTTTTACACTTTCAATATTTCCAGCATCATCTACTGAAAAGAATTTTACAACATATAATCCAGAATCTTTAATTTCAAAAGATGATCCCGATTTAGAATTAATTGTAGGAGTTGTTCCATCAATTGTATAATATGTTGTTGTATTATCTGATGCACTATCTGTTGTTAAAAAAGTTATTGTAACTGGTTCATGAGAAACAGTTAATGGGATTAAAATTTCAGTTGATGGAACAATATTATCATATTTGAACACTTGCGTTAAAGCATCTTCTTTATTTCCTGCTATATCTACAGAATAAGCTTGTAAATAATGAACACCAATATTTGGTATTGTTATAAACAATGATGTATATTCTTGAAATGGTTGACCATCCCAAGAATAAAATATTTGTTTTAACCCAGATACATTATCAGTAGCAGATAATGAAATAATCGGAGATGTTAAATACCAATTATTTGACCCATCAGGTACAATATTAGTATTTACAGTTGTAATAGGCGAATGACTGTCAATTTTTACATATTCTGTTTGTACATCATTTATCTCGCTAGTAGAATGGCTTATTGAATAATATCTTATTCTTAATCCGGTTATTGTTATATCACCAGTGCCTGCAAAAGTAAAATCAATAAAATTATTAGCTACTGCATTGGCAAAAGTTGTCGCAAGTCTTATAGTTGTTGAAGATAATCTAATAACATAATATTGTGTACCTGAAACTAATGGTACTGGAATAGATGGTCCTGAAACAGTAACAATATCTCCAGTAAAATAATTATTGTCGTTGCTTATTGTTATTATACTAGTTATTAACCGTCCTATACCTGTTGAAGCAATATCAACAAAATTAATATCTCTAGCATTTTCCTGAGATATCGACAATCTTATTTGCGTGTCAGATAATCTAATGATATAATAATTAGTTGTTTCTGACAATACTGAAGGTAACGAGTCATCAAATAAAACAGTACTTAAAGTATCAACTGTAAAGGCATCATCTGCATTAAGTGACGCAGCCTTTGCAGTCGTTAATTCTCCACTAGTAACATCTGACCCGTCAGCAGTATTAAATATATCTGATATACTTAAATTTTCGCCAATAATAAGATCTGCCAATGTGGCATAATTTGACGGAATAACTGGTTTTCCTGCTCCAGATACAGTAGTAATAGAATAACTACGGACAGTACCAGATCCATTATTTGTTAAATGAATTGCAATATTCGCTTTTGCATCATCAAATGTTAAAGCAAGTTTTAAAGAACTTTCAGAAATTCGAATCGCATAATAATTTGTTGATGTATTTAATGGTGATGGTAAAGAATTTCCAGAAACTGTTATGATATCACCAGTAGTATAAATGTCTAATGACAAATTCAAATATAATATATCATCACCTAAATCAGAAATGAAATTAATCGGCATATCACGAATAAATAAAATTTCACTCGCTGTTGCTGCACCACCAGTTGTTAAATCTATAGGTATATTAGCCAATGCATCAGTATACGATGCTGCTAGTTTTATTGAAGTATTACTAATATGAATTACAAAATAATATATATTTTCTTGTAACGGTGTGGGTAATGATCCACCAGTTAAAGTTACGATATCTCCAGTATTATAAGAATTATTGCCAATCAAAAGATCTGTTATACTATCACACACAAAAACATTCGCAGGAATATCAACATTCAATATACTTGTTTCTAACTGTCCTCCAACACCTGTGCTAATCAATGTAATAAAATTGTTTAAAATAGCATCATCATATGTTAAAGCTAATTGTATTGTTGTCGGAGATGTAATGATTACATAATAATTTGTTCCTACAACTAATGGATCTGGCAACGCAAATCCCGAAACATTTACAATATCACCAACAGTATAAATACTAGAATCAAAAACATTTAATTCGCTTGTTAGTATATTAGCAATAAAAGATACTGGACCATTTACTGTGAAATTAAATGCATTACTCGACCAAAAACCTTTAGCAACTATGGGATAAGTTTCGTCTTGTAATATAAATGGACTGATATATTGTAATCTTGTAATCGAAGTTTTAGGATCAGTACCATCTAAAGTATAATATGTATCACTTGGTTCATTTACTGTAAAATAAACTGCAAAAAAACTATTACACCACTGTGTTGAAATATTGCTAACAGTTATTGGAATTCCCATAGTATCCCTTAGATAATATTGATGATTAATGATTTAAGATTCAAATAATCTAAATCTGATACAATGATGTCATTCGCACCAGATTCTCCATGTACATTATATGCGACAGTCACATTAAAATTTGTCACGCTTGAACTAATCTGACTGACAATTGTATGATTCCCTGTACCTTGATTTATAAAAGGTATTGCAATTCCGGACTGAGCATTAGCTAGTGAACTTGCAATTCTAATATAAATATTGTTAAGAAATATCACATAATAATCTGTTAATGGTAGTAAAGGATCAGGTAATGATCCTGTTGAAATAAATTGAACCTTTGTTCCTGTTTCCCATACTTGACTTACAAGAATAGTGTTATTTACTATATTTATATCAGTTGCGGCAACAACTTCCTGTTGATAATTAACAGATAAATAGATAGATCCATCACTACTAATATATGCTTGATTTGCAAAAGTTTTGACATCATCTGGTGTCGCAACTAATGTAAGATCAACATTATCTTTTGTCACTCTCCAAAATTTTGAAATATCACTGCTACTACCCAATGTCTTATATCTTAATATACCAGCTAATGTTTTATAAACAATAGCATTTCCAACTTGATAAATAAACCAATTAATACTGTTTGGTATTACCTCGTTTGCAATATGAACACCATCAGATATTTTCATTGTTGTCATAGGCAAACTAACATAATCAACATCTGCACTATCATCAATTACAGCAACGACATCACTTTGACTAATTCTATCACCCATTTTCTTTTGATCAAATATTGTAAACAATTTAGTTGAAAGTTGATCTTTAACTACTGGAGTATTTGCACCAGTAGCTAATTTTACATTAAATTCTAAGTCAACATCAATTTGATTTGCAGCTTTAACCAAAACATCTGCAGTAACGTGTCTTGAAACATTTATTTTATCTTGTATAGTTTTAATTAATGAATTCACAGTATAAGTTGCAGTCATTTGTTCACCATATTTATAACTTACGATAACTGTTTGACCCGTTGATATTGAAGATGTATTTGATCTTGCAATTTGAACATAATTAAATGGTGTTTCTGCAGACAATATCAAATAATCATTATTTAATTCATATGTTATTGTTTGTGTTAAATCAGTAACTACAATTGTATGCTCATCAATTCCTTTTTTATTTAACGACTTGTAATCAAGTCCGGCAAGCACAACATTCTCACTAAAATCATATAATTGTCCTTCAGGCATTCCTGTACTAGGATTATATAGTAGTGTCACACTTCGTTGTGATCTTACTGAATTTCCTTCAATTAAAATATCGTCAACCTTATTAAATGTGTATCCTGAACCTTCCTGTAAAACTGTCCCATTAGCTGTAACAATAGAAACAATAGTATCAACTGGTTGATTTGAAAAAATAATCGGCGGCGATTTACGATAACGATATGTCATTCTAACAATATCTGTTGACAATAATCCAATAGTACTATTAATAGCATTATGAGTATTAATATTAATAGTTTTTCCATCAGCTTCTATTAATATCGCTTCAACAACATTGTCATGACTTAATAATGCTGTTATTTCTCCACCAGAAGCACTTGCAATAACAACTTCATTTAATACTGTTGTAACATATTTATAATCTGCAGTCAACATGTCACCAACAGCAATAAATGTATTATAAAATCTTTGTGTCGTCAATGCACTATTTATTGTTACAATGCCCGTACTATAATCTATTGTATAATCTAAATCTTTTACTAATGTCACTTTTGTATCAGGAGTAATTACTAATGATCCAAAACCAGCATCAACAAAACCAATTGCCACACCTGCTAATGCATTTTCTATTGTTGTGGCTAATTTCAACTGTCTTGTTCCAGTTTCTGTTAATCTACTACAAATCACATAATAGCCTATATCAGCTACTAATGGAGCAGGTAATATTCCTGAAGGACTTGAAACTAAGACTTTATCACCAGTTCTGAAAATATGACGTTCACCTGTTGTTATTGTTATAACTGATACTGGAAAACCAACTGTTGATATTGTCCACGGATTAAATGATCCTGATCCAGCAGTAGACGTCACATTCACGACTAAAATTCCTGTCATCACATCATATGATGTTACAGCTCCTTGCATTTTATGTGTATCATCATATTTAAGTTCAATGACTTCATCAACACTAAACATCAAATTCAAATCATTTGTAATTACAGTTTGTAATCCTGTACTTATTGAAACTATCGTATTTGATGTTGTTAAATTTCCAACTACAAAATTATTTGTTCTCGATCCATAAATTATCTCAGAAAATAATGCTACTGGATTATTAATAGTTTGAATAGTTTGGGGATCAAGAACTATTACTGTTTCATTTGTAATTGCAACTTTATAATCATAATCTGCAACTATTTGATCACCAAACGATAATGGTGTATCAAATGTCATTTCTCCCGTTATTAAATCCATTGAATATTGATCTTTAGGTAAAATAACAGCATTTCTTTTAATTGTAAAATTGCCTGTCAAATCATATAATTTACTTTTTGTTATATTCTCAATCATTTGTATTAAATAAACAGGATCATCAATTGAAACATCTGGATTTATAACTTGAATTCTCCACTGTACTGGTAAACTAGCAACAACAACCACTACTGTTTCATCAATCACACCATTATATACAAAACCAAAAGTATCAGTATAACTTATTTCTGAAAATCCTTTAAAATAAATATCAACTTTTCCATAAGCATGCTGCTTTCTTACAATATCATAATCTCTTTGCATTAATGGATGACCTGCATCAACTACTAAAACATCTTGAACGTATTGAACACCAATAGTTGTTCTTAAATATCCGTCAAGAGTTCCAATATCTAAACCAGTAAAAGCCAACATTGCTCTAAAAGCTAAATTACTATTACTTTCACTATCAGATCCTTCTTGCGTCGGCCTTATATTTGTTACCTGAAATTGTGTAAATGTAGAGTTTGTAATTGTGCCAGCATCAACATTTGTTATAGAGCCTGTTTGAACAGATTGTACTGGAGCAGTTACTTCATATCGTTGTGTAGCTTCATTAAAATATTGATCAATTGAAGATATCAACATTTTAGCTTCAGCCAATGTTTGAAAATTTATGGCAGGCACTGTTGATGTTGCTGTCGTTGACACAATAGTATTTAACGGTACAGTTATTGTTGCTGTTGGTTTTATTATAGTATAAAAAACAACTTCACCTATAGATCCAGTTGCAGGCTCTCTAAATGTTTGACTATTTGCTGCAAGTTTGTCAAAAGAAAAATCAATCAAACTTTGTACATCTGCATCTACAGTTAAATGTAATGCTGCCTTTAACTGTTGTTTATATACAGAATTTGATACACTGATTGATGATCCAGTATTATTAGGATCATCAATATTTAACAACGTTAGAAAAGATTGTGACCTCAAAAGAAAATCAATATAAATGTATAAATCACCATAATTAGCAGCATGTGGATCAATATGAATGTCTCTAGTCATTGTACCAGGTTTAACATCAAGATCAGGATATCTATCAAGCATTCGACCAATCATTGTTTGAGCTACATCACTTGTAGATCTAACAGGAAAATCAACAATACTTGATGTTATTATTATTGGTACATCGCTTATTTCAATAGAAAATAAACTTTCTTCATTACCATTATTAACAGCAGTAATTACATAATATTGTCGTCTATTATCAACAAGCCCGCTATGAGTATAAGCATAAATTGATATATTTTGAAAGTCTTCAACTGTTGTTGTAGTTTTTACACCACCTATTACTTGTACTGTAGTTGTAGAATCAATCACTTTTTGAACAACACTATTCACAACTGTAATTAATTCATTATTTAATTTAGCATATCCACTAACACCACCACCAGAAGTAGTGGCATTATAAATATTATAACCTTTAATATCAGTTTCAGGATTGGCATCCCATTTTATGATGACTGCATTTCCTGATGATTCTGTAAATAGACCGGTAGGCTGTGAAGGTCTAGACATGAAATGTCCTTTCAACTATTTTATTTCTAATTTTTCTTGTTATAATCAATGTCTTAATAATTTTAGATAATTTTTTTCCTTTTTTTGATTCACCAATTTTTCTTTTTGTTTCTTCAGATAATTTTTTTCCTTTTCTTGACTCACTAATTTTTTTCCTAGCTTCTTCAGACATTTTTTTACCTTTTTTTGATTCACTAATTTTTCTTCTAGTTTCATCAGAACATGGTCTATTATAAAAATTAGGATTGTTTTTTCTTGTTTCATTCATTTTTCTTTTCACTTCATCTGAAAGATGTTTACCAAATAAATAATGATTTTCACCTTTATTTGATTCACTTATTTTCTTTCTAGTCTTTTTTGAATGATGCTTGCCAAACATTGGATGATTTTTACCTGACTTTATTTCACTTAATTTCTTTTTATGCTCTTCAGTAAATTTCCTACCCTTTGATGCTATACTTAATTTTTTTCTAGTTTCTTCTGATATTATTTTACCCTTACCACCTTCATTTAAGTTATAACCTTTTTGTGGATTCATAGTATTATGCATTTTTATAAAATACTGTTCAGCTTTATCTAAAGTAGAGTTGTCTAAAGTATTACATTTTATACTCCACTCAAATTTATCAAACCCATACTTTCTAAGAGCTCTATGAAAATAAAGATCATCATTTTTCATAGCATCTTTAAAATGTTGAATCCTTCGTTTTTCTAAAGTTCTAGTAGTCTGACCAAAATAAAGTTTTCCGTTTATTTTATTTTTAACTTGATAAATTATAGACATTAATTTCCTTGAAAGAGCGGCTTGTTAAACATTAGTGATGTGTCCAACTGAATAGCTGTCGCAGCTTGAGATACAACAGTAGCATCTATATCATAAAAATCTGGATCAATATCACTCTGTTCAACAATAATATTACTAAGAAAACTAAAAAATTCTTCATCATCAACTTGTTGATACTGTGTCTGTTGTGTTTGTAAATCTTTCATCTTCTCACCAGCATCAATAATCTCACCTTTAAATTTCGGTATATAATATTCCGATGGCTTAGCTGTACCAATATAAGATATTAATGATGTTCCATACCATGGATGTGCTGTATTTGTTCCTTTTATTGCTGTTACAAGTTTCAATAAATCTTGCAACATTTTTTGCTCTTTAACCACTGTAATTACATCATGTAACTTATCATAATCATAATCATTAACTTGACCAGTTCTTCTACATTTTCTGCATTTTAATATTGTGACTTGATAATCTAATGATATTATATCTGTCGGCACATTTTCATCTCTATAATTATATGAAATTGTCACAGTATCAGTTATTTTTGGTACAAATCCTAAATTAATTTCACCTGTTATTGCATCCATATTAACTGGAGTAATACGTTGTCCATTAACTAATACAGCTACTTGAGTTATCATTGTTGCATTTGGATCTGTTCTTATTTTTGCTTTTGGTGGAATTATAGGTTTATGTTGTGTATAAAAATAATTTTCAATACCAGTAAATTGATTTGACACATCTTCATCCTGAATCAAAAATTGATTTGTTTGTTTTTGTTGATCAAAAATAATCTTACTTACACCAAATGTGTTATCAAATGTTAATTGCCACCCATCCTTAAATAATGGATAATAAAATATTGCAACAGTTTGATTCGTTGGAATAACCTCTTTAATTGTTATTCTACCTGTTGTTGCGTCAACATTCTTAACATGCGCCCTATATATATAAGATACAGTCACAATTGCACCAGCAACCGGCGCATTTTTTAATATTATTTTACCAAATATAGGTTCAATAGAATCAATATCTACAATAACAGAATTAACTTTGACTGTAATATCATTTTTTGTTAGTTGTGTTGCATATATGTCATATTTTGACATTAAAGGTCTATGTTGTGTCACTAAAAGTGTATCTATACCTGTAAACTGAGCTGAAGCATCTTCATCAGTAATAGTTACTTGTACAATTACATCATAAGGTCTTGATGCCAATATTTTTCTATTTGAACCATCATAAATTGGTATTTTAGATGCTACATAAATAGTATTTGATCCTGTAATTTGTGATGTTACATCTTCTGTAAATAAAAGTTCTGTTGTGTTATTTCTATTTAAAGGCACACCATCAACTCTAACAATCATACTATCAGGATTTGCAACAATAGAACTAATTGTCACTGTTTTGAAATCAGTATCTTCAACACAGTATTCATCCTCAGATACTTTATGATCACAATATCGTAAAAGTTTTGTATCAAATGACATTAGGTCACAATCCCTTCTGTCTTTAAATACCTATGTTTATTGTCAAACAATGAATTAATTGTTTCGATATTAGTTCTAAAATCTGACTTAGTAATCCGTAACAAATGAATTCTTTCTTGCAATTGTTCTATTTTATCAAGAATTTTTCTATTTCGATGTTCAATATTATCTCTTACTTTAATATTTGAATAAAAAGGTTCTTTTATTCTCTGTACTAAAATAGCAGAATCAATGTCATCAACTTGTGTAGGTACTACTCTAAAAAAAGATTTTTCAAAAGTTTTAAACTTAACATTCATACGATTGGAATAATCTGATAAATCAGATAATGTTTTCTGTAACTGGCCTATCTCAAAAATCATATGATTAATTTGTGCATCTACACTATCAAGTTGACTTTGCAGATACGTACGTAAAGATTCAAGTTCTTGTTTTGAAAATATTCCCAAAAAATCAAATGCCATGAATGTCTCTTTTCATAATTGTAAGATATTATGATTTTATAAAACGATTATCGATATTGAGAGGATATAAAGACATTCTCCCTTAATAGGTCGATGAATGTCTTTGAGGGATAAAAGAAGCAAGAATTATAAATTTTTAATCGTACATCTCACCTTCTCGATGTTGTGCTAAAGATTTAAGATCACTAATAAAATAACTGTCAACTTTTGAAATTTCAGGACCCCAGTCACCAGATCTTAGTACTGCTTTTTTATGTTCTTTTGTTGGAATAACCATAAGAGTCATACCGTCAGGATCTACACCACCATGTGGTCCCTCACCAACAGAAAATAATTGTTTGGGATATTTCTTCTTCAACTTAATAATTCTATTTACCATTCTTTTAGGACTAGTATGTGACATATCAAAATCAAAAGTTTTTAAACCTTTTACTAATTTTTGATCAGCATCTTCTAATTCTTTATTTTCTTTTGTTAAAATACTAACAACAGTATTTTTACTATATTTCTTATATGAAAGTATAATTTCATTTCCATCTTTATTCCATGTTCTGACGCCAATATGGTAATCAGTTTTAGGTAATTTCTTACTTTTTCCATAATGTTCATTAAATTGTTTAAATAATTCTTTATATTTTCTTTTAGATTTATCTGGAAACGATTCACGTATTGCATAATCTCCATCACCTTCAGGCTCATTTTGCAATAATGATTTAATAGATTCAGAATGTTCTTGCGTGTCTTCTCCAGAAACTTCACGTTTTGGTCTCGCAGTTAACCGTCTTTTACTTTTCCTATGTCTTTTTAAATAAGCCCTTTGTTCATCTAAAGACAAATCATCCCATTTTCTTGCTTCTTTAACAAATTCTGATTGAATTATAGCCAAATGTTTCATTATTACTCCTTGAATGTTTCTTAAACTATAACTGACTTATCAATTGATTAAAAAAACAAATTCAAAAAGCCTTGAATCTTATCTACATTCGGTCCACCAATCAATAATACCAATCCAGCAGTATAACCATTTTGACCTGAATCAGGACCTCCAATTGCAGATTTAACCTGAGCTTTTATTCTTTCAACACCACCAGTTTTAACATCAATTCTAAGAATATAAAAACCTGCATTCGGAGAAAAAATAGTCTTTATAGTATCAATAATTTTTTCAATTTGATCTATAAAATCTGCCAATGTATTAATCTTAACAGTCAACAAATCTATAAATTGTGTTACAGATTCAGATCCTTTTTGAATTGCATCAAGTTCTGAATTAACCCAAGCTTCTAATGATTTAATAAAATCCTCAACGGGTTTAAATAAACTTTGTGCAGTCATATTCATCCAATTTGGGTATGTACCAGTAACACCTTCTTCTATTGATGTATAACCGGCACAAGAACCTGATGAATTACCTATCGTTGGCAAACAATAATTTGGATCATTTCTATATTGCTTATTATAATATTGTACTTCACCACCTATTGTTCCATCCTGACATAAAACAGTATCAAAAAATAATCTATTTGGCACACATTTAGTACCTAACTTTGTATAACCGACATTTAAGCATGCGTTTCCACTATCATAAACACATCGTTTATTTACATATTGTTCACAAATTTGTTTATTGACACCATTAGCACACAAAATTTCATCAAAATTTATATTTTGTTTTCTACAAGCTGGTGAATAAGCCTTTATAGTATATTCTACGTATATATCATCACCATTTTGATAACCAATACTTGAAATATCACTAATTGTTAATATAGTTTTATTATTCTGTCTAGCTATTAACAAATCCCAACCATAAGTTAACTTTGTATCATTTAGTACTGTTATAAATCGATCATATCCAGGAGCATTTGTATCAATTTTGCTCGTTTCCACATCAATGAATCTATCATAGTTAAAATTTAGATCATTACTTTTCATTCTACGTATAGTTTCACTCAAATTTCTAATTGAGATATATCTCATGTCAATCATATCATCAATTGTAAAAGTAAATGTATTTACTTGTTGAAATCCTGCATTAATTTGTATTTTTGTACTAACAGAAAAATTACTAGATTGCTTCGCAATACCACTTCTATTAATAGATTTTACAATTACATTACTAAGTTTTTTGATCACAGTTGTTTGTGACTTATCAATATTACAAGCAAAATTTGCACATCTTTCAAAAATAACAGAATCTATCGATGGTTTTGCAAATAATTTTGATGAACCTACAACTTCATTTGATAATACACTACCACTACTCGATCCCATTGTAGTTCTAATAGTATAATAATAATTTGTACCATTTTCAACACTTAAATCTTGATACTCATATCCTAACGGCATTGCAGGTTGAACATCTTTGCTCCAACCAACAGCAAAATTGCTAAATCTAAGTTTATATTCAGATGCTTTCACACTACCTATCGGTTTTAACTTTTGTTTTGTTTGAGAATCAATAACATCACCTCTATTAGATATTATTGTCTTATTATCTGTATCATAATAATCTTGTTGAGCAATTATAGCATTTGATTGTAGTTGAGTCCTGTAAATATCAAATCCAGAAACTAAATCAATTAAATTTTGTTTATGAAATATTCCAGATATACTAAATGTTATAAATTCCGGCAATTCCCATCGTACTATAACTTTTGAACTTCCAGAAACAGCTGTAACATTTTTTGGTTCTTGAACCTGTGGTTGCCAATCTATTGACGTAAATATTTTCTGTAATGATTTTATTCCATTTATCACGTCAACAAGGTTTCCAGAATCAATAGCAATAATATATGCACCTACATCCGCTGATTCAGAAAATTGTGGTCGTTTACTATCAAAAATATCATCAAAAGAATCAGTAACTCTTTTCTTAAAAGCTTCAGATCCACCTCCAACACTTGCCAAAAATTTTGCAAATCCAGGTTCAGCTTCTACAGTCGGATCATTATAATTTATATTTGGAAATACAGGCAATAAATAAACACCAGATGCAGCTAAATCATTAACATATTGTTCAATAGCTTTTGATAATGCAGTCAATATTGCTTTTAATGCACTTCCAGTATCAACCAATAATACTTTAACAACACTTAACACACTATTAATTAATTTTAATATTGTCTTCATTGGATCTATTACATTTTTAATAGCATCTGCTGTTGATATAATAGACTTCGGTAACATTGACTGTAAATCAAATGATTCCCATGCACCTTCAGGAACAACTCCAAGACCTTTTAACACAACATCTACTTGAGGTCGATCTATATCACTACTATTTATTCGAATTTTTCCTAAAAGATCACCTGATGTACTTGGTGCAAATATTATTGAATAAAACGCTGAACCGCCAGGAGCTATAGTTGTCGGTATAAATCCTGCAACACTATACGAAGATGAAGCACTATCTATAACACTAATATTAGTAACACTCAATGTATCATTACCAATATTATTAATCGTCACAGTTCTTTGACTTGAAGTTTTAACATTAGTATCTGCAAATAATATTTTATCTTCAACTTCAATAATTGGTTTATGAACACCAGTACCAGTGATAGTAATAATAATTTGACTATTTATAGGATCATCACATGTAATTCTTAATTTAGCTGTATATGACACTGTATCTAATGGTTTGAATATTACATCAAAATTATAGAAATTATTTGCTAAAACAATAGCTGATATTGGAGAAATTACAAAAACATCTGATATTAATTGTATTGAAACAATCAAATCAACACTATTAATGTTTTGTATTGACAATATATGCTTACTTTCAATATTAGTAGGTTGATTTCCAAAATTTATATCTGATGTATCAACTAAAATTTGAGGATATATACCTTGACCAGTGACATGAATTGATAAATCATTTAGTGAATTACTTTGTACAACAATATCTTGATCCACCAATGCATCATCAGTAGGTTGAAAAAATATGCCTAAAGTATAAATATTTCCAGGATTAATACTAAAAGGATAACTCTCATTTACAGAAAATGGCAAACTAAAATTTATGTTTGAAACTGTAATTACAACATTTCCTGTGTTCTTAAGTTCAACTTTTTGCTCAATTTTTTGACCAACTTTTGTTTCAAATTTTGATGGTATACTATTTAAAAATAATGATATTATTGGTTCAATTCCTGCGCCAGAACAAACTATTGGATCAATCAATATATTTGCAGTAAAAGTTAATTGAGCAGCTATAAGTTGCTCAACTGTAGTAGGAGTAAAAGTTACAGCAACAACGATAGATTCACCGCTAACAACTTCAAAACTTGTTTGACTAATAGTTATATCAGGATTTAGCAATGCTTGAATGTTTGTTATATTTAAAATCGAACCATTTGTAGCAATATTAGACACAGTCATTGATAAAGTTAACAATTCACCAATAACAACATCTCCAAAATTAAGAATTCCTGGATCAATAGATACAATGGGTTCTAATATTACAGCTATTGCATCGATAATAACATCGGGACCAGCATTATTTGAAATAGTTATTGTAGCAGATTGATCAGTATTTGCAGTATATACAAATGTAATTTGCACCCAGTCATAAGCAGCAATAGTAAAAGGTACAGCATTAGTATTAAAATCTACACTTGAAATATTTATATTAGTGATATCAACGGGATTATTACTAGTATTATATAGCGACAATATTTTTGATGCCGAATATCCTTTAGATACTGGGTCAAAATCAATTACAGTTAATGATGGTGTTACACTCATATTTTTGACTTCAATTCTTTTATTTTGTTATTAAATATTTCATCATCAATTTGAATCACACCTAATTTTTTTAAATTCTCTAACTTATGTATCAATTGTTCTTGTTCATGTACTAAAGCTTCTTTTAAAGACTTTAATAATGGTTCTAAAATATTATCTTGAAGGCCTAATGATGTTTTCTTTTCCCAAGTAGCCATATTTATCCTTTTGTCAATTCAGCAATTTTCTTTTTAAGTTCAACTATTTCCAATTTAGCTTTCTCTAATTCCGTTTTTTCATTTATACATATTGGCAATAATGCATCAGATTGTTCTATTGATAAAGACTCTGGCAACAAATTTTCATCTATCAGGAATGGATCAATTTCAACTTCTTCATTCATTGCAGCTTGCACATCCATGACTGAATATTCTTTTATTAAAGTTTCTAATTCTTTACCAAAATTATCCATGTCTTGTAGCACATAATTATTATCCATTATAGTCGGCATGTTTTTTTCATTTTTTATTGAATATTTTTGACATAATATTCGTCGTTTCTTTTCAAATTCAACTAAAGGTCTTTCAATATCAATTATAACAGTCATCTCTTCATGAAATCTTACTTTATTTTTAGAAATAGCTATAGCAAATTTTGTATTAACTTTTTCTTTACTAAAACTATTTATTATTACATGTAATTTTTTCAAACTATTTCGACTAATTTTAATCATATTCATCTCCTTAAATCATTGATTTTAATTCATTAATTTTAGAATTATTATTTGAAATCATGTTTGTCGCTGTTACAATGTTCTGTTGTTTTTCACCAACTTTATAATAAGACCCAGTTTTCTTATTCAAACGTTTTATCACTTGCTGCCATCTATTATCATAATATGATCCTGGATTATAAAAATACAAATAATTTTCAATATTAATTAGTCTAGTAATAACCCAGGGTATCCTACCATTAGGAGAATTATTAATTGCTGCTATTCTATTACCAATGAGATTAAATCTTGCAATTCTATCACTATCCGTCATTCCCGACATACAATGTACTAAACTACTATAATTATTATTTTCACTTGTAATAGCAGTTATTAAATCAGGATTTGGATTACCACTATTAATCGGATCATACATACTATTTGAAAGTTCTTGACCCAATACTAATAACTCATTTCCTGCAACAGACAATTCTGAACTTGCAATAGTATGCCAACTACTAAAACTAAATGATGGTAATACATACCAACTATTAAAAGTGCCTGATCCAGTTATAGATGTTATATTAACAATTAATGTTCCAGGACCTGGATTGTATGATATTACAGTACCTATCATTGTATGAGTATTATCATAATAAATTGTAATCGACTGTCCAAATGACAATGATAAAGTAGAATTAACATGTAACGTCTGACTACCAGTTGAAATTAACAGTGATGTATTACTTGTAGATAATAATAATAATGTATGTTCAGATTGTAAATATCCTAATTCAGGATAAACTAAAAAATTATAAAAAACATTCCAATAATCATATGACCCTGAACCTACAGTTGATGTTATGTTAACAACTAAACTTCCATTTAAAGGATTATAAGATGTCACTGTGCCAATCATTTCATTTGAACTAGTATTTGCTAGAACAATATACTGTCCTGGATTTATTATTAATCCTAAATCAACTGTTATTAAAGTTTTTGTTCCTAAACCTATTGTCAATGGTGTTCCTGATAAAGTAAATGAACATTCTTTAAGACTATTGACAGTATAATACGGTGGCTGATAATTAAATACTTGTTTTTGTACAAATTGCGGAATTTCTGACATACTAAAAAAATCAGCACCAGAAAAAGTTACAGAATAATTTGCTGTAAAAGTTCCCGGTCCTACTAAATCAACTTCTGAAAAACCTAAATATCTTGCCATGCTAAAGGCTTTATTTGATCCTGAACCAAATAAAAATGAACCTGCTGTAAGGGTTATAATAAATTTTGATAATGATTGTTTATATTGAACAGTACAAATTGGTATAGTATCCTGAATTAATGTTGCTAATTCTGATTCAGAATAATTACCATAAGCGAATGCATAAGGTCCTATAGGTATATCAATAATATTATTACCACCATCAATTTTTAATTTTCCACCATATAATCTTGGTTGCCCTAAACTAGCAGTATCGTATTCATTTGTCGTTTGTAAAACCAAACCTGTATTTAAAACATCTGTTGATATGATCATCGGATTTTGTATTGAAAGTAATGAATAACATGAATGCCAATAATCAGTTGTTAAATCTGAACAACTAAATCCATTACTATTTAGAAAATCATACAAAGCTTTTATTGTATCATATGATGTCTCATTATTTCTTACTTCTGTTGGTGTTACCATTCCAATAAAAGGACTTAAATCTCTAAGAGGATCTTCTGCAGCTAAAAATTGTATTGACGACGTCGGACCAAAAGTCGGAGAATACACTGTAAATTTATTATTTGTAGTATAATAATCACATTCAACATCAGGTACAGACTCCCGAATTTTACTTTGAATCAATACTGCTAATGCAGAACCATTATTTGCCTGTGCGGGCTTCAATAAACTATCAGTAAAATCCCATCGCCAATCAGAACTGAAATCATCTAAAGCATACCCTAAATTATTGTTAAATTCTGGTTTTCTAATATCACCATAAGTAAATTCTAATCTATATACATTACCATCAATATTTACTTTCAATTTATTATTAGCATATCTACCGATAATTTGTTTTTGATTGTCAAATCCCATTAAACTTGATAATTCAATTGTTGAAACTATCCAATACCTATAAACTTGTGATGGAGGACCTGAAGAAACAATGCTTGTAGCATTTATTGCTATTTCTCCATTTATAGGATTATATGAAATAATATTGCCTCTCATAAAATTCAAATTGTCATAAATAATATCAACCATTTCACCAACAAATAAAGTTGTCAAATTCTTTTCAACATTAAATATTCGTAATCCAATATTTATTGTAAGTGCAGAATCAGAAATTGTCAATATTTTTCTATTTATTATCCAATTACTATACATTCCAGAACCAATCACAGTTGTAATATTAACAATTAATTTGCCTGTGACTGGATCATATGATACAACACTACCGACCATTCTATTATTTTCGTCATTAAATAATTCAACAATCGAATTTACAGGAAATATTAATTTAGTATCTACAGTTAAAGTCTGTTGTTCTGCTACTAATGCCAAAGTATCAAAAGATTGTATTGTCTTATTTACAATAACTTGTGCTGTCGATGTCGGACCAACATTACTTGATGCAATTGTAAAAGTTTTTGCTGAACTATTATAAATACATTTTGCATCTGCAAAACCAGCAGCACCTAATGCTAATGTAATTTGTCCGGCTAAAGCATCAGCTGCAATATCTGATTTACCACTTAAAGCATTTAAAATATCTTCAGTATAAACTTGAACATCAGTATCAATACCGCCATCAAAATTAACAGTTATGAAATTATTACTATTATAAATTGTATAACTTAATGGTACATTTCTATATGTTGTTGTTGACCCATGTCTATCTCTAGTCCACAATTCAAAATTGGGACTAGTTATATTACCTGAAACATTATAAGCTCGAGAAGAAATAATAGGAACATTTATTGGCGGAGTAGTTGCTATAAATCTACTATCATTTATAGTGATTCTAACATCAAACGTTGTACTAATAAAAGATGCTCTTGCTGATCCTTGATATATCCAATGTATTGTTCTTATAACATTACTATTATTGAATGCTAGTACTCTTACTAAAATTCTATCAGTTACAAGCAAAGAAATATCTGAAGAAATAATATAATTAACAATTTCATTTTGTGCAGACAAAGATGACACAGCAGTAATAGCTGATGTAGAATCTGTAATAAATAATGAAGTTATTATTCCATTAACATCTATTTTACAAACTTCAAATTTTACAGTTACTATTCCAATACTTATTGAATCAACCCAAAACCAACCATTAAAAGTCCAAGTTCCAGCACGTATAACATTATTGTTAGTAAATGTTCGTCCAGGAAAATCTATAGCAGTTATATAATTTTCAATTACATCACCACTATTGTCAATATTGATGATTTCAAATGATCTATCTTGTTCTACACCAAATGCTATTCCTTCAGTAAATTGTTTATTGTTAATAACAAAAGTAACAAATGATTTTCCTGTATCTTCATATGTTAATATAGTACATGCGCTTAAAATTAATTCCAAATCATTGACAACTATCACTGTATAAATACCATCATTTAATGATGAATTTGTTACTTTAAGTCTACATTGTGATATCCAACCATCTTGAATAAAACTACCTGATCTTCTAGTTATTATATTTGGATGTATAAATTTTACTTTGTTTACATTTGCCTCGGACATTACTGTTTGATCAAGTATTAGATATAAATCATTAACATTTGTTATTGTATAAATACCATCATTTAATTCAGACCCTTCTATTTTAAGTCTTTGTTGCGATAACCAACCATCTTGAATAAAACTGCCTGATCCTCTAGTGATTACATTCGGATAAACAAATGTTACATCAAATACCTGAATAAAAGGTGCAAAAATTATATGATCTATTGTCGTCGTTGGAAAATTAATAATATTACTATCATTAGTATTAAAAAATAATCTACAAATTGAAGTTATTGAAAAAGCAGGTTGTTGAACTGGATTAATAATTGTTTTTCCATCAAGTATTCTTCTTTCTTCTTCCAATTCAAATACTTGTGCATGAGTTTCATCAACATATTTTTTACTAGAAATATCGACTAACATTAAATTATTAACTGTTTTAATATCTGATGAAATACTGTCCTGTAATTGTTTATTTTGACTAATCAAATCATCGATTTGTTTTTGAATTAGTCCTTTATCCCTGTCACTTAAAGTCGGCATCTCATCTCCTTTAAAATATTTTACCTGTATCAGTCCCAACGCTCGGGATTGGAGGAAATGCTGGCGGTACTGGTCCAACTGCAACACCAGTTATTGTCGTGTTTACAATTGCAGTTTGAAAAGCAGCCGCAACTCCATATCCTATTCCATTTGCTAATTGAAAATTTTTTGTTCCTACTAAACCTACAGCAACCATTTGAGCTAATATAATTGATGCCATCATCGGTCCTATTATACCAACAATTATTCCTGTACCAGTTCCAATACCTACTATAGTTGATACACCTTGAACTATAGCTGTTGTCATGTGAGAAGCCACTGCATTTCCAATTGCCATTGACATTGGTTGCATTTTACTGCCTATCAACCCTTGTGCAGTACATTGCAAAAAAATCAAATTTCCAACAGTTGATCCTATAATTATTCCACCAGATAATGTACCAATTGATGCACCTGTTCCCAATCCCAATCCAGTTGACACCCCATTATATATTGCAGTTGACAATACATTAGTTACAATTCCATTTCCAATAGCCATTGACAATTGTGGCACCATTGTTCCTGTAAATCCTATAGAAGCAAGTTGTGCCTGGATTTGAGCTCCAAGCAATGATCCATTAATTGGCATGATTAATTACATTTCTGTTTTTATGTCGTAATTTAGTATAAAAACCTTCTTGTTTTATCTGTACATTATTTTCATATAATATTTTTTTCACTCTTTTTTTAAGAACATTATATTTATAACATATTTGTCTAATCGACGTATTATTCTGATAATCTATCAGAATATTTTTTTTAATATCATCAGTAATAATTGTCAAATTATGATCTTTATTAACTTTATCTAAATGTTTACCATAATTTTCATTATATTTTTCAATTTGTTTTTTCTTTCTATCATCCTTAGCATCTTCTGGCAAAATTTTATTAAGATCTTCTCGTTTTATTTTATATTTTTTATCAAGTTTATGTAAACTACAATTTGTACGATATTCACTAATAATGTCATTAATACAATATGACATTACAAACTGACGAAATTTTTCAATATCATTTAAATAATCTTTTATCCATAAATGATATATTTGATCAATAATTCTATATGTTGTATTATATTTTTCTGCAAGTTTTGTTAAATTCAATCTATTAATTATACAATCTTTAATTATTATTATTTTGTCTTTTTCATATATTTCAATAAATTTTTTTAATGATATATCTTTAGTATAATCTAATTCATAAAAATCAAGTCTAATATTTAATTTTTTGTCAATATCAAGTATATCAAACACATTCAATTTGTTTTTATCATAAATTTCAAATTGTTCATTAGGATATAATTTTTTAATAATTTGCATTTTTTGTTGATCTGATTTTTTAAAATATCCTTTTACTTCAACAAAAATATTATCGTCAATTAAATAAAAATCAGGACAATAAGTATGATCTATATTATTTATTTGATAAGTAAATTGTCTTACATGTTCATGACAATAGAATCTTTTATTTTGTTGTATTAACCATAAACCAAATTTAAATTCCCATGATCCTTGATATGTTTTTCCTTCATAAAAGTACCATCGACATTGACCAGCTCCCACTGATGGAGCTTTACCAAAATTCGGATGATTTTTGCCAACACCTAATCCTAATTTTATTTGTTCTTGTCTAGCTTCATTACAAGTTTTCAATTTAATATTAGCGTGTTTAAGTATAATACTTATAGTTTTTCTACTTAAATTATATTTTCTTTCAAGTGATCTTAAATTATTGCCAGACTTTTGATATTCATTAACAATGTTTTTGCCAATATCTGATTCAAAAATTTTTTTATTTTTTTGTATTAAAAATGAACGTTTAATTTGAATATTATTATATTGTAATAGATCTTTAATTACTGATCTACTTACATTATATTTTTTAGAAATTTTTCTTATTGGTAAACCATTTTTGTATTCTTTAATTAAATTTAAACCTTCATCTGTTGTTGATAATTCTCTAATTTTTTGAATTGACATATTAATTTCTCCTTTAAATAATTGTCATTTAAAGGTTGACCAGTTATCAATTAATTATTAAAATGTTGCGCTCACAGTTTTAGAGCCCATTAGTGGAAGTCCCGTCAAATAATCTAAATGGCTAGGAGGGCCGCTACCAGGCAATCCTGTGACAACACCGTTTTGAACAGCAGTACCTCCTATTTTTACTAATGGTGCTTTAACATTCACAGTTGTTGCGCTTACTATATCAACCCCTAATAATCCATTAACTGTTACTTTTTGAGTGCTTGCATTTACATCAACAGTTCCAGATAAAGTTTTTATTGAAATATTTCCAGCTGTGACACTAACTGTAAAATTTCCAAGAACTATTGATATTGTTTTGTCGCCTAATAATAATGTTTCTTTACTACTACCGGCAATTAATTTTACGTCTTTACTTCCTAAAGTCAGTAATTCTTTTTTATCACCTAATAAAATATTCTCAGTATCACCTTTAGTTGCTATATCTCTAACTACACCTTCACCATATTTTTCTTGTTTTTTACCAACAACAATTTCTTGATAATCACCACCATAATTTGTCATTTTGTCATTAACATAATTTTCAACCTTAGCACCTAAAATATTTTCTTGTATCTTACCTTTAACAGTTAAAGTATATGACCCATCAACATCTACAGTTTTATTTCCTCTAACTTTTTCATACATATTTCCCGTATAATCAGAATATGCTGCATATCCATCAATATCAGGTCCATTAACTATAATTCTTAATGACCGATCTAATGTCCATTCACAACTTCTCAATGTTTGAGAATCTGATCCGTAATGTATCAATACTTTACCCTTTGTGTCAAGCTCAATTGATTTTTCACCAACATTTGTTTTACCTATAGACATTCGAATACTACCATCAGATGCAAATTCTAATGACCGACCAGCACCTAATGGATGCACTGAAGATGAAGCAGCAAGATATACAAATGCATGACCTTCTTTGTCAACATCAAATTTTGAGCCACTACCAAATTTTAACTGATAAGCAGATGCAAGATTATACAATTCATTTGGTTTACAAAGTATATCTGCAATAGCTATAGAATTATCTGCAGATGGAAAAATTTGAGGTCTTAATACTTTACCGTAGCGTTCAATATCTGATCGTTGATTACCTACTAAAGTACCAAGAATTTGACTGACCAATAATCGACCTTTTGATGTGTCTTCAGCAAAATCATCTATATCGTATTTTTCAATTATATCAAGAGCAGCATTTGCTATTTCTTTTACTTCAGTTCGTACTTCCGTAAATGCTTTACCATTTGCATCAACTACCTGTCCATCAGTAACTACATATAATAATTGACCGTTTTCTAATATTATTGGTTCTATTGTCGGTGCATTTGGTCTAATAACTAATCCATTTAAAATTCTTGCACCACCTGTATAAATATGATTGTTTGTCGAATTACTATAAATGGTTTTATCTATGCTCGAAATGAGTATTTCATTAAGTTTTGAATCAGATAATAAAATATTTTCATCAAGATAAACTTCAGAACCATGAGTAGACTCAAGACCAACATCGCCAGGATATTGTTTTCTTTTCTTTAATCTTTTGATGTTGTATCCAATTTTATCATGAACATCATTTATAGATAGAACATCATCAGTAGCTTTACCTTGAGTATAGATGTAATTTAATGCTCTAAAGTATTCAGCATCTATATAACTTAATATTATTGGATGTCCAATTTTGTTTGTGAATTTTATGAATCCGCAAATAACAATTGATCCAACTTCAGGCATTCCACCAATAAATGCTCTACCTGTAAAAAATGGGTTTGTAACAGGAACATTTTTGGAAAGAATAGGATTTGAACTAAATTGAATGTCAACTACATTTCTTTCATTGTCAACGCGCACAATTCTACCAATTTGTAAAAACTTATAGAAGTCTACAAATTGTTTTAAAGATGGATCATCACCTTTTTGTACGTATGCTTTCTTTGGCATATATCCTCTATGTTTTTGGCGCCATAGTTAATGGAATGATAGATTTTGCTGTTTGTGATTTGACTTGAACATTTGTTATTTGATCTAATGTTAATGGCTGTTGAAAACTTAATGTTGGTCTTTCGCCAGCTTTAGTTGATATCGTCATTGATGAAATTATAGCTGCTTTTTCATTACTTTCTTGACCTTTAGGCACAATTTTTAAATCTTCAGTCAAAACTAATCCTCGTCCAAAAGGAAATCCATTTCCTAATAAACTATATCCTTCATTATCTGTAACCTGTTGAAATTGTCTGGGATCATATTGTGATTGTTGTGTTTTAAAATATTTAAATGACCCTTGAAATTGTAAAATGTCATCAAGCGTTTTATAATGATAATTTGGTCGTTCAGCTACAAATTGTAAATAAGCTTGTGAATCACATAATTTTGTAATATTCTTAAGTAAATTATCTTCATTAAAATCGACATTTTTTCCTGCAACATTTGGCTGTACAGTACCGGCACCTTCACATTGTGTAAGTAGTTGCTTAATTGGATTGCCGTCTGGATCCAAAATTTTCTTTCTTCTAGCTGTTAAAGTTAAAGTCGTGTCAAAAGATGATCCAAAAGAAAACGAATGATCAATTCCTGTTACATAATAAAATTCATCTTTACTAGTTATATATACCGGATAACCTAGTTTAATTTCAGGTCGACCAACAATTGTTATAGAACCATTTACTATTAAACTATTTCTTCTTGCAAGTTCTCTTTGAGCATACAACATTGCATCCTGAGGACTTGTTAAAAAATTTGTTTGTGCTTCTTCAATACGTAATCCATATTTTTGTAATTTATCAAAATCAATAGCATATCCATAAGATGAATTCACATCTTTACCATATAAATATCCATTTACAGGCGTTCCACATACATCAATTCTAGTAATAACCTGACTTTCATCTTCAGTTGAACTCATACTGACAATATCAATATCATTAATAACATATACGGGATTTTTTCTAGTGTCCATATTGTAAAATTGCGGTTTTAATACAATAGTGCCGTCAACATCTTGATAAAATTCAAGGTGCGCCTGGTCTTTTGCTTCATTGGCTACATCTAATCTATTTTGAAAATTTGATTCAAAAACTGGAGGTTCTGCCGAATTAAAAGGTGCTGCACCAAATGAAAACATTTTTGAAATATCCATCCACGGTAAATCTTTACTTACAGGAGGTATTGCTGGATCTTCATTCGTTATTGTTACTGGTCTTGATCCATAAATATATTTATATGCATCCATGTCTAAAACAAGGTCACTTACTCCAGTATATTGATTTGCATTTTTATCAATGTCCTTATAACCGTAAACATAAAAAGCACCAGCTAAATCTTTAAACTTTTCTTGCCATGCTTTCATTAATTGATCAGAATATTTTCTATTACTATCAATAGTTATGTTAACAGTCTGTCCATTTGCCAAAACACTACCTGATCTATTATCTAAATTTTGAGGCAATAAAAAGTTTTCACCAGTTGTAAAATTCAATAAATCTCTAATAACACCAGGAGTACTTAATTGAACATAATATGATCCATAAGGATGAGCTGTGTCTTTACTTAGTTCTTTTTGACTAACCTGAGCCGTTGGATCTGTCACCATAGCTGTTGTATACACAGAAGCATTAACATTAACTTTAGTAATTGCTAACCATCTCATCATATCTTGACATGTAACAGTGACTGATAGTAAATCACCTGCAACTTGTACTTCTGATAAATTGCTTATAACACCCCAAAATACTGGATAATAAGGATATTCACCATTAAGAACAAATCTACCCTTCATATAAACTTGAATTTCCATCATTGTAGATAATATATTTTTAATACTGCCATAAACACCATCCATCATATGTTTTGGTGCTTTAACATTTATAGTTGCTTCACCTGGTACTCTATCTATACCTTTAGAAACTGTTATACTTTCTACAAAATTCATAAAATCAACTTCAATATTATTACCTGAACCATCTTTCATTGTAATTGTTCGCTTCAAATTATTATTGTTCTGACTACCGCTATCAATGAATATTATGGCATCAGGTGCAACTGCATCAACTATTGGTTGTTTATAAAAATTATTTCCAGTCATTATACATTCCTAACATCGAAAGTTTCAGTAATCATGAATTGAAAATCAAATTCAAAATTAAATGGTTTTTGATCAGTTTCATTTATTGTCATAGATTCAAATGATCCTCTATAAATAACATCATCGTATGCAATAATTACTCTACCGACTGATTTTATTAATCCACCACCACCTGTAAGTAGTGGACTTGAATTTGTTACTCGTCTATTATAATTTCTACCATTATTACGATAAATTTCAATAAGACTTTTTAAATTTCTGTAACCTAATGTATCCTTTCTACCATCTGTAGTCAATCCATTTGTACCATAAAACATTGCGGATTTTCCTGAACAATTCATAACATCAAGTTCATCATAATCAAAGTTAAAAACATATGATGCACTATTTCTAGTTGCTGGTCTGTTTCTAGCTTGTGTTACTTTTTTTACAAATGTTTTATTAAATTCTTCAGGATTTATTGCAAGTACTAATGTAGGCGGCGGTTCATCAATGTCCAATTCAAAAAACATCGGTTTTGAAGCTAGTTTGCATCCTAAAATATTAACCATTTGTTTGTCCTGTTGGTATGTTGACTATATCAAGAGTTGATCTATCATTTCTAATAGCACCTGGTGTTGGAACAGTTGTAACATTAGTAAATGATAAAACTCTACCGGGATAAACTTCTTTTGTTACTTTGAATGTAAAATCATATTCAAGTTGATATGGTTTTTCTGCAATTTCATTAAGATTAAAACTATCAAAATATCCTCTATACACGGCATCGTCATAATTCATTACTACATAGCCTTGAGCAAGTATACGATTAGTTTTAGAATCATACAATGTTCCATTATTTCTATAAATCTGTACAAATTGTTCAAACGATTTAAAATTATCTGTGTCTCTACGACCATCACTTGTTAATCCTAATTGACCGTAAAAACTTGCAGATTGTCCAGATGCTGATAATGAATCTAATTGTTCACCCCAATGTTCTTCAACAAAACCAGCCCAAGTTCTTTTATGATTAATTAATTGACTGTATTGTTCAGATAAATTATGTGGATTAATTTTCATTGTCAAATCTGGTAATGTATAACTACTTGGTAATCCACCAATTTGCCAAATAATTAATTTTTTATTTCTAACTGTACCTTGTCTTACTTGACTAGGAATAGGAATACCTGAATATTGATCAAGATTCCTATTAAGTCTGATATCAGTTTCACTAATAGTATTTATCGTGTTTTGTAATCCAAAAATTGCATCACTTGTACTTATACCCATTAAGCACCTACCGTTTTCTCATCATACAAAACTCTATAGATTATTTGCTCAATTTCTTGTCTGTCGCGCTGATTAATATTAAGTGTAATATGATTTGTTATTGCTGGCCTTGTATCTACAGCCTTGGCAACACCACCGCCTCCTTTAAGCATAGACATTAATGTATTTAAATTATTAATGCCAGCTTTTTGTGTTGCATCTTTATCAAAAACATACTCATTTTTATGAACTGCACCTGCAATATCATTATCAGATCCTGTACCAGTATATCCACCACGTGCATAACCTGCACCTTTTACTACTGGTGTATTTGGACGAGCAGCAGCAGCCATTCCCTCTGATGCAGCTAATTCTCGACCAGTCATTGTACTTCTATTAACTTCTATTGTTTTAATATCGACAGGCTTTTGCTTCTTTTCAAGTCCAAAAAATTTTGTAAGATTTTCAATTGCTTCAGCAGCAGATGCTAATAAAGGACCCATTGTGTTTGTCAACCAATCATAAATTTGTTCTATTACTTGCCAAATTTTTTCTTGTATAGATGTTAATGCAGCTCTTGTACCCATTTCAATTATATGAGCTTGTTCTTTTTCCTTTTTTCTTAATTCCTTAGCTTGTTCTGCACCAATTTGTGTTCCAATACCTTCAAATTTTTTACCACTTTTAGAAAATTGCTCTATTAATCGTAATACTCCAGGTGATATTCCTATTGTTGGCATCAATTTATTAAGTTCAAATCTATGTGATTCAATTGCTTCTCCAAGTTTATCAGGAATAATTTTGCCAAATTTATCTATAGTTCCACTTAAAAGACCACCGCTTGCTTTAATCATTGCTTTAACTTGTGCTTCAATTCGCGGTCCCACATCCATTTTCTCAAATTCATTTAATAATGTAGATGCAGATTTTCCAATAGCACCATTTGTACTCAATTGCATAACTAAAACTTTTTGAGTATCAGTCATTGTGTTAACACTATTTAACATTTCAGTTGCAAGTTGTTCAGCTTGTTTTTGCGGCATCTTAAGACCCTTTGTCAAGTCTCTAAATGAAGCAGAAACTTGAGTTATATCATTGCCATATATAGCTAAACCTTGAGCAGCATTCATGACATTTGAATAAAATCTTGATGTTGTTATGCCTGCTTCTTTAGCATCATTTTTCATTATAACAAAAGTATCAGTAATTTGTTGACCCGTTTTCTTAAATTCATTTCTAAGATCACCAGCTTCAGATGCAACCTCTTCAAAAGATTGACCGGTTATTGTACCAATTTGTTCAATATCTGCCATAAATTCTTTAAAATTATGTCTTGCAGTTTTTTGTGTAATATCAAGTGCAAAACCAGCTTTAGTTAATGCTTCAACATTTTTTACTGCATCTTCATATGTCATTCCAACTTCATTATAAAGACCTCTTAATGATTCTCTAAATGCATTAGCTTGACCAACTGCACCTTTATCAATTGCATCTCCCAATTTGCCAAATCCTATAGACCCTGATGCTGCTAATTTTAAAATATTCTTCTGTGCAGTTTTAATCTCTTTATTAAAATTCAACAACATCATAATAGCAGTTGCAATTCCACCCAATGCCATTAATGGTCCCGCAAGCTTTCCTGCTACAGTCATTAATTCACCACCCACATATCCTGCAGCTCCTGCTCCTGGACCACCACCAGCAACAACACCAGCTGCAACTCCTCTACCAGCGCTTTTAACAGCTTGTCGTTTTTCTTCCTTCAATATTTTTTTACGTTCAAAAAATCCAATACCTTGTTGTTTAAGTAATAATCCATGTAACTTTATTTCATTAAGTTGATCTTTTAGATCTTCTTTCTTCATCTTTCTAGTTTTCTTGTATAAATCAAATTGCTTTTTCTCAAATTTTGATTGCTTTTCATTAAGCGGTAGCATCTGCTTTGCTCGTTTTAATCTCTCTTTTTCAGTTAATTCTGGATGAGTTTTTTGCATTTCTTCAGCTAATTTTTCTTGCATTGCTTTGCGCTGTTTTATAATATCATTCATCTCAGTATTTAATTCATTTAATCTATCACTAGATCTTTCCTCTTCTTGTGAAACATCCAAAGCAGACTTATCCAGATCTTTTATATCACTTTTAATTTTTAATTTACTTTTATTTAATTGTGATAATTTATCCTCTAATTCATTACTGCGTTTTTTCAATTTATTTTCATTTTCAATATCAGTTGTTAATTTCTTATTTAAAACACCTTCTAATTTTTTAATTTTTAATGCATCTTCATCAGAATCTGTCCCATTTTCTTTAAGCTCCTGTATCTTCTGTTGAATCTTAATTAATTCATCTTCTGTTGCTTTTCTAGTTTCTATAGCTTTATTAGTATCAACTTCCAACATTTTATTTTCAATATTCAATTTTTTAATCTGATCTACAACCAACTTATGTTTACCTTTGGTTTTAGTAATATTGTCAGCAATGGCACTCTGCTTATCTAATATAGTCGAATGTTCTTTCTGTAATTTCAATAAATCTTTTTGAGTTTTCATCCATTTTGGATCAATCTCTACAGAACGTAACCCTTCAGTTATTTGTTTACTCAATTCCTGCATTTTTTGTTTGTCAATTTTACCAAAATTGACATCAACAGTCATTGATGCATCACTGTTCCGTGCCATCTACAATCTCCGTTTGTTCAGTTCCTAATTTTTTGTCAATACTACTTTTAATCTTACCATCTAAGATACAATATTCATTAAATAGCATTTCTACTAATTCATCACCAAAAGATAAAACAATTTGCCTCTTATCGTCAACAAATGATTTCGGATCTAATTTTACATCATTTATAGCAATAATAGATCTTGCTATTGTTTCAACTTTTAATGTATGAGTAGCAGCATCAGCATCATTATATTTTGCACAACTTTCAAAAACATCTATTGTTTCTTGTGAGGTTAATGGTGCCAGTAATATTTTTACTTTGGCTATTTCTACTTGTCTTTCACTATAACCAAAAGATTCTAATGACTTTAATGCAGTTAATGCATCTACAACTTTTTTAATTTGATTCATTTGAATTTTCCTTTTTTTGTTCTTCTTTTTTAATCTGTTCTTCTTTTTTAATTTGATCTTCTTTATATCCAACAACATTTGTTTCTGCAGTCAATTTTATTTTTTCAAAATATTCATCAATATCACCAACCAATTTTGCATATTCTCTATACACATAATCAACCAATGTTTGTTGCCACTGTCCTATAACTGATTTTTTAATATTTATATCAATAGTTTCAGTCGACATTCCATTAATTTGCGTTATTGATCTACTTAATGTTTCAATCTTATGTTTATAGACAAATGCCTGTCCCCACGTATTCATACATTCAATAAAAGTAGCAGTTTCATCTTCTGCACCTAATGACTTTATTACTACTTCAAACTCATCACCAATTGTTACAGTTGCAGTCCGTTTTTCCAGTTCAGCTACAGCATTTAATGCATCTAAAGCACTATCAAACTTTTTTACCATGATTAACCTCCATATGAATTTCATCTAAATTTTGTTGTTTAATTTGTGATATCATATTCTCTTGTTCATTCTCAAATTTATTTTTTGCAGATTTATTTGTTAAAATACTATCCCTCATATTAAGCACTCGTTCTTTACTATCAGTAATCTTAGGATTTTTAAGTGATTCTATTATTTTCATTACCTCAGTTTTTTGATCTTCTTCCTCTTTAATATATTGTTCAATAAAATTAGTTGTAGTTTCATCACTCTCATTTGCAACTTCATTTAATATACTATCTTTATTTTTCAACATTGAAAATGATGTTATAGTTACAATGTCTGAGTAATCTACTCCATTAATGAAATACTTATTTGATTTCATTTCTTCTTTAATATTTTCTGCAACTACATCATCACCTAATGTAGATACCTGAATAAATCCAACGTTAATTCCTTTTGGCGCCTCTGGTAAATTAATAACTATTGCGTTAGATAATTTTTTCTCATGTAATATTTTTGCTCGACGTACATTTTCTTTTTTGATTCTAAGTTCTTTATAGAATTGATATTCTTCATGTTCTCGAACTATTCTGTCATGTTCATCTTCAACAAACGCCTTTGTTAATATTTGTTGTACTCTACTATTTCGATCAAGAATAGATTCATCAGGTCTTTTCACTAAAGCATCAAATAATTCATCTGCTGTATTTTCTATCATAATTTTTCCATTTTCATTTTTTTGAATTTCTGCGCGCTCTTCACGTTCTAACTGTTCTTCCTGTAAAATTCTTTTCTTATTTTGAATTTGTTGCATTGCTTTTGGATTAACAAATGCACAAATACTATCTGTCATATATTCAACTCTAGCCCAATCAATTTTATTCTGATTTAATAAATCTTCTTGTTGATTTAAATAAATCCAAATTTGTTGAATATATGATATTCCTTTTGACTCAAATTCAGGATTACCAGTTATTACTGCACTATTAAGGGATGATTTAGTAGCTTTTAATACTGACCAATATAATCTTGAATCATCAGTTTTAACGAAATCATTGATAAGTTTGATTGCATTATGATAACGATTCATTAATTTCAAATATTGTTCAAAAACTTTTATAATTACTTGTTTTGGCCAGTCTTTTATTTTCTCTCTACAATCATTTATCTTACAACCATTAATTGAGTAGATCGATCTTTGAACGGTATCCATCGCTGCAAGTAAATTGTAATCATTATGTAAATCTTTATATGTTTCGACAATAAAAGATTCTTCAGATGCACACAGCGTTCTAATAACAATAATAAAATCATTACCGAACGTTAATGTCTCTTTTAAATAACCATCAAAAATTAACGCTTTAATATCATTAAATTTCATAGAATTTAAACCAACAAATTTTGTGAATGTAATTAGAGAAAAGAGAGGAATTGAGGGCATTCTCCTCATTTAGAGTCAATGAATGCCCTTGGAGGTTTCAAATATAAATTTATGCCAACGATATCAATTTACTGATAGTAGTAGGATCACGATCAACAAGTGTATCACCATAAGCACCGCGACCAGCAGCAGGATCATAAACATCAGTAATGTTTACTGCACAATCCTGCATAATCGTTGATGCACCAATTTCAAATGTAATATTATAATCTTGCATCCAGCAACCTTCATAATAAGTCTGAATAATATTACCTGTCAGTCCACCTGTTTTACTTGTTCCTCTTTGTACTGTATAGGATCCTGTGCCAATGAAATCAGGAACAATAATTTGTTCCTTAATATCAAAAGGCCAACGATGATGTTTCAATGACCGAATAATTCCTGAAGCACCAGCATTATAACCAAGAACCTGCATAATATTTACAAGATACATTACAGCAATACTTAAAGAACCAGTTAAATCAGTGACACCAACTGATTGTTCAGCTGTTCTATCACCATGACCGATTCCTCTTACGGGTTCTGTCGGTCTTGATTGTGCCGGCGCCCAAGATTGTAGTAAACCAATTTGGTTTGCTGTAGGATCAGCTCCACCTGGATGAGCAGTAAATACTTTTACTTTTTGACTATTAAGTAAACTAGTATTTGGAGTAGATCCTTGTTGATAAATATAACTATTAGTAGCCATTTGAACCCTCCATTATTATAAATTAATCGTCTAACATTGCCTTTTTTATTTCATCAACCATTTTTTCATCTTCATTACTAAATGTCGTTAATACTGGATCAATCATTTCCCCGGCTTCGTCAGCAGTAACAGATGATTCCATGTCCTTAACAGGTTCCATTTTCGGTACAACACCTTTTGGTTGACCAGGTGTTTGTTCAAAATCATGTCTTGGCGAATTAAACCTGTCAGTATTTATTGCATCATATAAATAATTATCTGAATCTAATTTAATCGGCTTTTCTTCAAATCGATCAACATCACCAGGTAATGACCAAAATTTATCTTCATCACCTAAGTGAGGTTGATCTCTTTGTAAAACATTACCATAATAAGACGCCGACTTTTTCATTTAGAGTTTTGCTCTAATATTAAATGTCACTCTAATATATGATAATTCAAATACTGGCTTATAGAAAGCTTCAGCTACTAAATAGTTAGGATCAGTGTCTGACGGTGTAGCTGTAACATTTGTATAATCAGAAATAATTTCAGCTTCCTTAAGAGCTGATAATGTTGCAGCGAGAGTAGAAGCAACATTACTTGCAGTATTGGGTAAGAATTTCTTACCAATATACTGATCAAGACTAGATCTAGCCTGAATTTGAACCTCATCCATAATTGTAACAATGTTCGGTGCTTTATTAAATGGGTTACTCATATCAGTTGTTAAAGCATGACGAACTTTCAAAATTCCACTATCAGAAACAATTACTGTTATACCAGCAGAAGCAGTTTCATCCATTTCAATCTCATCCATATCTCGAACTAACCGTTTGAATCCAGTAATTGTCTTTCTTGTCATAGGTTCTGCAACATCATATGCTGTAGTTACATTCAATCCTACAAGAGCGGCAGCAATGTAACTACCATCAACAATATATTCAGATTCAACTCCTCGTTCATCAGTTAATCCAATTACAGCACCATCAGGATAAACTGCAACAATACGAGAATAACCTAAAGCTTTTGCATAAACTGCAGCATCTTGAGATTCGGTTCCTACAGCAAATCCAATAAAAGCAGTTCTTTCTGATCTTCGTCTTTCAGATGACATTGTAGCTAAGTTAGTCTTAAGTGCAGATATTACTGTAGCAGAAGTAGTAACAACATGAATTACTCGAGGTTTAATTCCATTAATCGGCTTTTCTGTCTCAGCTAAAGCTTCAATAAATGCTTCATCTGATGCTACATCCTGACCAGGTTCCTTTAAAACTTGTTTACACATAACAGCAACAGCACCATTAACCATCATTAAAAATGCTGATAATGTAATTTGATTACTAATGTCCAAAGCACCATATTCATTAGTAATATCTTTAAATAGTGTAAATACTTTAGGCGTAAAATCTGTCTTTTGATAATAATATGTGATGTAATATGTAGAACCTACTGAAGGTTCACGTCCACTTCTATCAAAAGTCTGAATATTTGTTACATCACCAACACCAGTGTTCAAAGTATCAGAAACAATCAACCTTAATCCATACATAACATATTCTGGTCCTTGACAACTAGTTATTACAGCTGACGTTCCGGTCTTGAATGGACCTGCAATACCAGTACCAGGACCACCAGATCTTGTGCCAGGAATGTCATCATTATGACAATGAATTGTAATTGTGTCACCTGGTGAATATGTTCCATCTGGTGTAATAGTAAATTGTAATCCTGTACGAGCATCAATATATGTACTTCCTGTTTTACCGGCACCATTAGATCCTAAAATATTAGTAGATGTAACAGCAAAAACAGTCGAACTTGAAAATTGAATTGTTACAACTTCGTCAACTGCTTTAGTTTTACTAGCTTTTAGATGCGCACCAGAAGCGTCCATAAAAGTCGGTGTAGGTGTAGTTGAATATCCTGTAACCTTAGCATTAAATAATGAACCATTAGCTGAAGTACTAATCTTATATGTTCCAGTTCCTGCAGCACCTGCAATAACAACTTGTATTGCATAAGATTCATCCATTAGCTGACTTCTCCAGTATGACACTTCAACTAAAGATCCACCACCAGGAATATTCTTCAAATATACTTTTCCTGTTTCACCATCAACTCTTGTAACTGCAACTTGTGTACCATTTACATATACAGCTGCTTTTGTTGGGTCATCAGTAATAACATTGCGACCATTACCGTCAACAATTGGTAAATATTTGACTGTTAAAACATTTTCAACACCGGTAAATTGTGACGAAACATCTTCTTTAATAATTCGATCATCAACTAACATTGTTGCAATCTGGTCTTCAAAATAAATGGATCCAGAAGTATGCGTCATTACAGTTTCTAACACTCCAGCACCCCATTGTATCTTATTGCCATCAAGAACAACAAAATCAACACCTTCAACATAGTTTGCTAAATCTGGAGAATCACCAACTGAAACAACACTCGTTAATCCACTTTGCGGCAATAAATCAAAAGTATCAGCATATTGATTAAAGTAGTAAGTCAATGTTACTGTATCAGTTATTAATGGTGCAACAGCAAATGTTACAACACCATCAATACCATTAACATCAGAAACTGTAACAACTAAACCATTAACTTTTGCAACAACATCAGTAATAGTTGTTGTTGGAACACCACTACCTCGACCATCAACAATTGGTTTATGTGATGTATAAAATATTCTATTAGTTCCATTAGCTTGTGTCGATTCATCTTCATTATTGATCTTTGTATCAGTCAATTTGAAATAATAAGTAATTGCAACAAAATCAGTAGCTTTTGGAGGTAATTGAAGAGTTACAAGACCATTAAGACCATCAACTCTAACAACAGGTACTGGATTATTATTAACACTTGCAATTACATCAGATACTCTATTTGTTATGGTCCCAGTACCATCACCAGTTACTATGGGATAATAAGTAACTTGAAATACCGTATTTAAACCATCAGCTTGTCCAGAAACATCTTCATTAGAATACTTGTTGTCGATATAAGCAGATGATCCACGAACAACATCCTGATTCAACAACAATTTCTGTTCTTGACCTGTGCCAATAACAATAGGAATTCTTAATCCGCCAAGTAAACTTGCAACGTTCGGATCTAACAAAGTCCTATCATACACACCAGGCGCCAAATAACCGGAAACAAATGCTGCCATAGTAATTTCCTTTCACAAAATATATACAATAACTTTTGTTTTACAGCAATGAATTTAATTTTAATGAATTTTAATTTAATTAATCTTAATTACATTCACAACAATAAGGCAGGATTATAAATCATACAGTAAATGGTCATTATATAAAACAAATATTAAATCAAATTAAGAAATATTTGTCGCTTGCCAAGTTGTTTCTACGCCAACATTATTAAAAACTTTTTCAATATTTATTTTCTTTAAAACGAATCTCCACTGTGGCGATGTTGGAAATAAAGCTCCTGTTATATACACATTAATTCTCATATTAAACGGAGAACTTGTGTATTGTTCAACAGTATATCTGGCAATGTTAGTTCCATCATTATACGGCAATGGTATAAAACAATCACTGGTCGTATGAGTTGTATTCCTTTGTACCATTGCTGCAACTACTACAAAACTATCCCATGTTAAACTAACATCTAAATCAAACCACGCACCACTATTTAACGACGCATTTAAATAAACATATTCTCCAGTATTAATCATTATCCCATTATATAAAACATTGCCATAAGAATCAATTGAAAAATTACCTATCTGTGGAATAACTTGTCTAAAATCAACTATGTCAGCTGCAAGAATATTTGGATTACCACTATGTCTGTGAATTTCAGCAAGTTTGTAATAACGATGATAAACACTATTAGCATCTAAACCATCTACTGGAATTGATGTTGTTCCTTCAGCCACTAACACATCTTGAACAATTCTAAATCTATTAGCAGACTGTACATTCAAAGTTGCATCTTTTATAGTAGTATCATGATATTCGCTACCGGCTTCTGAACTAACTTCTGCCAGATAAGTATCAACATATACTGTATCTATACGGTCAGATCCTGGCACGCTAATTGTGGGTATGACTGTTGTAGTATAATTATCATCTTCTAATGTTCCCGATGTTCCTTGTTGATTATATTCTATACTACCAAATAACAATAATGGATAACCTTTAACTATTAACATTGCAGGTTGATCTGCTGATCCACCAGTTACTGTAAAATTACTAACAGTTGTAACTACGCTTTGTGATACTGACCAAGAATTTATACCAATAGCACCATCACCAATATTTGATTCAAGAAATCTTCTTATAAAATCAAAACTTCTATAAGAAATTTCTGACAATTCATAATCTAATACTGCCTTACCTGTTTGTTCTGCAAACAAATACCTTCTTTTTGCTTTACTTTCTAATTTTGATATTGGTAGAGGAATATAAGAATATATTCCAATATATGAACCAGCAGGATTACTCATTATTTATCTCCCTTTATTGTTCTCGTTGTTTCAATGGATCTAAATACTTTGGAAAATTTAATGATTTTCCAAGCGTATTATCTACATCAGAATATAAATTAGGATTGTCAATCGTCCTCGGTGTAGGCTCTAACATTTCTTTTACAATTTCATCAATCATTTCTTCATCATCCATTGTACACTCTCTTATAACACCATTGTTTTTGAATTAATTAAAGAATACCTTGGAACGGGTCTTACAAGCATCGGTGTCAAATCATCAACAGGCTGTAGACCTACTTTATAATCAACACCGACTTGTGTAGAATCAAATGATCTTGCAGCTCTAACACCAAATTCAGCATCATCATATCGACCCGTGTCTTCAACTCTACTCAAAAATACTTGTTTAATTACACCTAATATTGGTTGATACGCTTCCCATTCAACATTAATATCAAATGATAAATCTGCTAAAAAAGCTAACTCATTTGATGTTTTTACTTCATCTTCTTCAGTCTCGCCTGATATATTAACATTCTCAATGTATATTCCATCATTTACTAATTTATCTTGTAACACTGACCACAAATACATTGCTGTTAGATCTGTTAATTGTTCTTCAGTATCAGTGTCTTGTGCTGTTATAGATAAATTTACCGTTAATTTCCATTTGCCCAAATAAGATCTTGCGACTTCCTGTCTTGATGGATACACTACTACAACTTGTAATCCACCCTTTTGCAAAAAATTACCAAATGCCAAAATTACACCAGGAATTGCAGTATTATTATAAGTTTCTGATTCAACTTCAATTACCTGTGATTTTTCACCAATATACTGATAATCTGCAGTAATTTGTCCATAATCCTCTATCGGTTTTAAAAAGATAATTCTACCATTAACATAATCTATTGTATAATGTAAATCTCGTAACAATCTTTGAGCAGTTTCAGATATTAGATATTCACTTCCTGGATTTATGTTCTTATATTTTAAATCTGCATATGTTACAGGAGTCACTTGATATTCAAGTATTCCAACTTGAATATCTAATACCTCATCTGCAACAGTTAAATATGGTTGAACTGTAAACTTTTCATTATCAACCATTTCAACAACATAAAATCCCGGCTTTACAAGATTTTCAACATTTCGAATATCTTCTCTAACCCATTCAATCATACGTCCAGGTCTATTTTTCAAATTTGCTAATGTCGTATAAGATGTTATAATCCCTTTAAAATTATCAGCACCCAATTTAACATATTGCGCACTTGCAGTTTTAACAACAATAGAAAATTTTGGTCTTTCTGGCAATTGAAATTTGTTTGTTATAACAAGACTGCCATTACCAAACACTGGATGGTCTACAAATAAAGCTTGCAACTCCTGTATTATAATTTTTTTTACAACGTTCGTGATTCGAAAGAACATACTCTGTCACCTTGTTTGATCAATGCTATTAGGATTAATTGTTTTCATATACTCATTAAAATGATTTATGAAATCTTGTAAATCTATCTACAGGAAATTCACCTTCAATATCATCACCTATTTTATCTTCTTCAGGTGAATAATTAGCAATAGAAATCTTTCCAGGTGTAGCAATCTTTGTTACTTTATAAATAGATCCCTTATTGAGACCTTGTACCTGATCAACTAATGTCACAGGATCACCAACTTTAAATACTTTTGCAACTTTGTCAGTAATTCCTGCTTCTTTCATTAATCGATCAATAACCCTAGATTCAAGTTCATTATCCATATTTTCTCCTTTTTTATTCTTCTTCATATTCGGATATAGCACTATATAGACATCCTCTAGCTACTGCAAACATGGGATCCTGTGCCATTCTAATATCTTTAATATTAAATGGAAATTTAATTTTTTCAATTTCTTTTTTGAAAACAACATCAAAAGATTTTATAAGTGATGTTCCACCAGCTAAAACAATTGAAATAGGTTCTGGAAATTCGGGAACATCTTCAGCTTGTGACAATTTCTTTTCAAAACATTTAATAACATAATTTATAAGATTTATATAAAAAATGCGTATAGATTCTTCATGTCGACCTTTTGGAGCTAATAAATCAATGCCTGCTTCTTTAATTGCAGTTATTTTTGATGTTCTTTCACCAATTGCCATGGCAGCACTATTATCAATCCAATCACCTGATCTTGATACTGAAAATTCAATTGATGCTGTCCCTAAATAACTCAAACATGCATTACACATACCGGCACCAAAGCTAATTGCTAATCCAGTAAAATTTTCCTCATCAAGTTCAGAATAACAAATAGCTCTTGCTTCATTAATGGGCTGTGCATCAAAGCCAAAAGATTCAATAAATGATTTTAAAACATTCTCGTGATAAATAATATTATAATCGGCATCAATTGGATTTGCAGGAATTGAAAATTTACAAACTTCTTTATCACAAATAGGTTCACCCAAAACATTTTTAATAATTGTTTTTATCATTAATAATGCTTCAGGTTCTCTTGTACTAATGACACCTTTTTGTAAAGGTCTGCGAACTTCTCTCTTAAATATATTTGCAAAATTAAGAGCTTCTTGACCGATTACATATAATGATTTAGCATCATCAGATTCAATATAATGTGCTTTATTTAATGTCAACATATTACGAGAAAGTTTATCATTTTCAATATCAAAAAAAGCATCTCGTTGTGTTCTAATCTTTACTTCATCATCTTCTTGCATTATGGCACTATTAATAAATGCTGTGCCGATGTCTGCACCTATACCTTTTTGACGTTTAACTGGGATGTCCGTCTTTTCTTGTTTTTCATCAGTTGACATCTTGACCTTCCTTTTTAATTGTTTAATTTTCATTTGTTTCATAAAATCTCCTTTAATTTTTATTAATCTGCTTTATCTTCTTAGCAACTGATTTAGCTTTAATATCTTTTTGCTGTGTTACATCACCAATATCACCATTGATATTTGTTTTTAATTCTTTACCATCATCAATATTAACAAAAACATTACCAACAGATTTATCTATTTCATTATTAACTTTCTGTGGTTGTACTGTCGGTAATTTATCTACAATCTTATTTACAATTTCATCAACATCAACATTTTTTGATGATTCCTTTTTTAATTCCTGTAATATTGCAGCTGTTGATTGACCCAACATTTCGCGAAATAATTCTTTTATTTCATCTTTATTTATACTAGGTTTCTGTTCTTGATAAACTACAGGTTCATTAATAACTGGTTTTTCAGATGAATATGACATCTTCTGAACATATTGTTTACCTTCAATAACATCAATCCAATCTTTTGAATAAGCTGCTAATAAATCAGCAGATCGTCTAACTTCATCAACAGAAATATCTAATATTTGATTATATTGAACAATTTTATTAATATCTCTTATTATTACCTGACCAACAACTCTACCAATAATTCTAACATTCTCAGGCCTCAAAGTCTTCATATGCTCATACCACATTTGCTCAGTTAAAGAATATCTATCATTTAAAATGATATTCATGTTAAACCTTCATCAATTGCAATATCCATACAGGCATCTCTAATTTTATTGACAGATATATCAAAAAAACCTTTGCCACGTTTAAATCCTGGATGAACCCACTTTCCAGATTTATTTATATTTCGTCTATTGGCAACACGAAAAATTGTTTGTCCCCTACTAGTTGTAATTGGTATCGGACCTGCATCAACTAAATATCTCATTTTATGACGTTTAACACCATCATTCAATATACCGGCGTAATCTGCTCCAATTTCAAATTTTACACCATCTCGTTTAATTGTTGCACCAACATTATCAATCAAATTTCTAGTATTTATTAAATGTCGTTTAGTAATCTCATGTTTAAAAATCTTTACACCTTTTCTTGCAACTTTCTCAATAATTTGACGTCGTTTTGAATCTAAAGCTCTATCATTAACAACTATTGTTTTAAGTTGCAATTTCATAATTATACAACATCAGGATCTATTGAAGGATCCGGCATAATTGGTGCATGCGGTATAATAAATGGTTCAGCTGTCGTAAATGGAAATGATACTAAATTATACCTTGATTGTTGATCCCATTCATATTCAGAAATTGTTGCTCGATCACTATTTTTTTTATTATAAACATTCATCGCTGTTTGATCAAATATAGCTTGCGGCATCTCACTTGACTGCTTACCGACTAAAGACCGTTGTTCCTTAAATAATTCAGGCTCAACATAATTTTTATTACGTTCAACAGGATCACTTATATTAACAGTTGCAATTTCTGTTGAAATATCGTCATCATTAAACTTTTGTTTTATTGTTGCAGTATTTGGTCCTAATGGCAAATTTGCAACATCATTTAAAGATCCACCCAAATTTCTTTTGCCTAAAATATTTGCCGGAGCTATAATTACATCATTTGACATAATTAATCCTATGACACTGTTATTACTATATGATTACTTTCAAACCCACCACCAATTTTTGCATAAATTTCTGCTGTACCTGTCGCAACAGCTGTCACTAATCCTTCAGAAACTGTTGCATGACTAGCATTAGTTGTAAACCATGTTGCAACACCAGTAACATCTTTACCTTGAGCATCTGGTGTAATTGACGGTGAATATTGTTTCTCTCTAAACAATAATGCTAATAACTGAATTGTATTACCAACAACCATTGTTTGAGAAAGACCACAATAAATTACAAGATTTCTTGGATTATTAAGAAATCCGTCTTTCATTAAAGTTCTAGCATTTGCAAGTGAAAACGGCGTTAATTGAGAAAAAGTATCTACATCAGAATTTGTTACTACAGATTCATTATACTCTCTTAACGCAGTACGAGATTGACCTAATTCAATAAAATCGCTCATATATCACTCCTTTACCAGTAGAAAATTTATCAAAATTTAATTACTTCTTCATTTGTCATCCAATTACGATAATAAAAAATTGGACAATTTATTTTATCAGTTACTTCAATCATACTAAAACATGGAATTTTCAAAATTTATAGTTCTGCCCTTAGGATCATCAAAATCAGGTCCTTTATCAGTTCTTATCTTATCAGCTTCTTGAAGCTCTCCATCTTTTATAACATTGTCATCTGTATAATGAGCATGTGGATTTCTTAATCCAACAAAATTTCTATAATTAAGTAAATCTAACTTCATTGATGTCACAAACTCATATCTTATATCTGTCATGTCGACACTTTCAACTGAAAAATGTTGTTGTGTCGGAATACCTTTTATATCCGGTGTTGAAATAGGACCTATAGCATATATTTGTCCTCGTCTACGAACAATAAAATCTCTTTGCGTAATCGTTGGCGAAATTGTTGTCCATGTTTCTTCTATATTTTCAAGTTTCATACCTCGTTCAGTCCACATTATCTTTTGATCAGACTTAAATGGCGATATTCTTATTTCATAAGGTCCTTCATAACCACCAATAAAAGCAGTTCCCCAACATTTTTTACAAGGACCAACTTTTGCTTGTTTATGTGTGCGTTCATCTTTCAAATAACATTCACATTTCCTGCCTGTTGTCTTTTTAATAAATAATAATACTCTTTCTCCGGCTTGATCTAATAACCATGAATTTCTTCTTATTGCCTCTAAATACATATAATCTAATCGTTCACCGTTTGCTGTCACAGGTTCACATATATTAAGTCTAGTCTCACTACCATCACTTAAAATAGTTGTAACTTTATAATGAGGTAATGCTGACAAATTCATTCTAAATAAATTGACCATATACTTATAAGTAATTGTTACAACAGATGTCGGTAATGGAACAACAGGTTCAACCCATTTATTTAAAACATTATCAAATACTCGTTCAGTTTCAAGTTTAACAATGCCCGCTAGACCATCAACAGATTTTATTGTAGCTAATCTATTATCAACAAGAACTTGAACCGATGCCGGTTTATCAGAATATGGATCTAGATTTGTAGTTGTATTTGTTTTATTGGTAACTATAGGAACATTTCTAACTTGGATATTATAATCACCTCTAACATCTTTTATTAATGGCAAAAATGTTAATCCATCATTTATATGAAAATAATCAAATTGTACTTCTAATGGTTTATCTGAACTTTTAGCATAAAAACTTACTTGTAAATCAATACCAGAAAATCCTAAATAAGATCTCATTAACACCCAACTACTACCATCAAAATAAGATGTTGATACATCAGTTCCTGTTCGACTTATTCTAAATTTACCTTTAAAATCAACTGTTACAATCTCAGTTCTATCAATTATTTGTGAACTAACCATTAATGTACTAACATAATAATCAAATGCAGCAGTGCGATATCTAGATATTTTTACAAACGAATAATCATCAATAGATACAATAAACCCGACCTCAGAATTAGATAAAACATCAGTCACAGGCCAATTAAATATTTCAAATTGTGTCTCAATATCAAATTGATCTCTCATATAAAATTTTGATCTAAAATATGCTTGTCTATTGTTTCCAAATACATCAACAAAATGAAGAGCACCAGATTGATTTATTAATCTATCAGGATCTAATGCTTGCCATCTGCTATCATTCACAATTTGACCAGGAAAATCGGTAGCAGCATCGTCAACTTTCATTTTAAATTTAAATTGTTCTGATACATCTTCTTGTACAACCAAGACATTCAATGCAGAGTCTCTATAAAATGTCGTCGTTACTGGAACGTCATTTACTTTAATAAAGGTTTTGTCTTTTACAGAATAAACATGATCTGCAGTTATCGAATCATGTGAAACAATATTCTGTAAATATTGAGCATCAACTTGTGATCGATAAATATTATAGCCAATAATATCAGAATTCATAGGCATCATATCATCCCAACAAATATCTAATGTGTTTTTAATATAAGGAAAACTTACCGTCGCATTAGTTGGAACAATATTATTTTCTTTTGGCACAATTGTTATTGGCGGTACAACATGACTATGTTCATGTTCAATGCAATTTTCATCATCAAAATCGCTCATAATTTTATTCTTTCAAAAAGTTTTCAATGATTGGAAATAATTCATCTGCTGTATTAAAAGCATTAACATTTTGTTTTGTGTTAGTCCAAACATCAAATTGATTAACTCTCAAAAATGATTTTGATTTCAAAATATTTTTATTATATGAATATCCAAAAATATTTGGATCAGACAATCCAAAAATAGCTATTCCTGGAGTTACCAAGCTCATACAATTGCACATATGAGGTAAAAAATTATCAACACTTATCCAAGAATAACAATCAGATAACTTTTGTTGCAACTTTTCAAATGATAACCCGTACATTACGTCATCTACATTTTGTAAAACTTGTTCACCAAATGTACCAATCTGAATTAATTTGTAATTTAATGTTTTAAGTAATGGTATTAGTTGTATCCAATATGGATACGACTTTGGATGTGTAGGTGTAAAACTATAAGGACTAATAATAATAAAATCACCAACCTTTTTAGTTCTAATATTCATTTATTTTTCCATAATTTTTTATGTGATTTACTTATTTTTCTTTTAGTTTCTTCAGAATGATGAAATTTACCTTTTAAAGCTTTACTTAATTTCTCTTTTGTTTCTTTAGAAAGATGTCTACCTAACATCGGTGGTTTTTGATTTTTTCTAGCTTCTCTTATTTTTGTTTTTGTTTCTTCTAAAAGATGTTTACCTTTCCAAAAACCTTTTCGTCCAAACATTCCATTTTTTTTACCTCTATTAGCTTCACCGATTTTTCTTTTTCTTTCATCAGAACATGGTAATCCGCATGAACCATCACCGCCTTCAGTATCATTAGTTAATGGCCATTTTAATTTTCTACCAAAAGCTATCCAATTTTTTTCTCTTTCCTGCCAAATATTTTCATCACATTGTTCTAAAATACAATAATTTGGTTTTAATCCTTGTTTAAGTAAAGATTGAATCCAATAATATTTATGTGAAAGGCGCTTACTCTTAAGATGACCATTAAATCTATCATATGGATTATTTGCTTTACCAATATAACGTACTTCTAAAGTTTGAGGATCAATTAATCCATAAATAAATGTTTTCATATATTATACATTTGTTTATAAGCTTCAGCCAATGTCTTTTTCCATGCTTTATCCGTCATGAATTTATAAACGTTGTATTGATCTATATTATTTAATAAACTTTTAGCATCTGCAATCGAAGCTTGTTTTATATTCTTTATATCATTAAAAACTTCGGGATAAGTTGTAAAAAATATGTGTGTTTTATTTTTATTTTTATTAAAATAATCATTCAAAATACTTTTAAAACAAAAATGATCTCCAATTCCATTTTCTAAAACAACAAATGAATAATCATTTGGTCTTACATTCCACTCAAACATCTTTCGCATAAAGACTTGTTCATCTTTAAGTGCCATATTAGCAGCTTCATCATGTGATCTATTTCCTCCTGCCGGATTACAGAAATGCCATGTTTTAGCACTTGGATCAATTAATAACTTATAACCTTTTCTCTTTATCTCATAAGTCAACATAGTTTCTTCTCTATGTCCTATAGGAGATAAATTCAAATTATAAGCTGCAATTGACTTACGATATATGAATGAGCTATATAAATGATCAACTTCTTTGATTAAATAATCAGTTTGTAAAAACCATTGATCATTTAGTCCTAGAAAAATATCTTCAATTTTATTTGATGTAATTGCTGGTGCATACTTTATTGCAGTAGAATTAATTACTAGTCCTGCAATTGCTCCAACATTATAATCAACATGTCGTATAAGTTTTTCTAATACATCATTTTCTGGTACATTATCATCATCTAGACGCCATATCCATTCAGTTTCTGCAATTTCCAATGACTTGTGATAATTTAAAACTTGACCTTTTGCTTCACCAAATATTACTTTCCAAGATATATTGTAAAAATCAAACAATGAAAAAATATGACTATATATTGGATCCGTTCTTAAGTCTTTATGTTCGTTCCAGCGTTCAGGCGGTAAAGAATCATCAAAAATAATAATGCACTTTGGTTTATAAGTTTGATTACATACTGCAGTTAAAGTTAATGGTAAGGTTGAAAACTGACGATTTTTTGATGAAATTACACAAGTAATATCTACATTTTTTGCCTTTGTTTTTTGTATCTTTTTAAATTTATAAATCTTATTTGATCCTATACTTACTTGACCTTTGTCACCATAAACATAAAAATGATTTACTTTCATAAGTAAAAAATTATTAAAATCAAGAAATTTTATAATCTCATCTGGCCAATGATCTTTTACTGTATGAATCTCAGCATAAATATAGTCAAGTTTATCAATAAATTCCGTTTTAAGACTCAATAAAATATCATATTCAGCACCTTCACAATCAATTTTTAAAATAAAACTTTCATCTTTATATTCTGTCATTATTGCAGATAAAGTATTTACTTTAACAGATTCACTATTATTTTCACATTTATCAGTTGTAATAGCTAATCCACCAGTGCCAACTGTATATAATGTCTTAATTTCATTACTAATAGCTTCATTTCTAATAATAATATTTTTAATTTTATATTTTTCAATATTTTTTGATAATTTTCCAAAATTTTTAGATTCAGGTTCTATTGCAATTATTTGCTTTGGTTTGAATTCAGATGCAAATATTGAAAACATTCCAACATTTGCACCAATATCTATTACAATTTTATTTTTTATTTCTTCTTCTTCTACACAATATGAATTTTTTACAAATACTTCATCAAAAATAAAATTATCTTCTCTTTTTAAATCAATGTACTTCTCTTCAAACATAAACCACTCCTTATAGATTCCATTTATTTTGATAATAACTTTTATCTATGCAAATATCTTTAACTGCTGATACATGATTTACTAAATGAGGTATCACTTTTATTTTATAATTATTTTTTCTCATTACATTACAATAATCTAAATCATATAAATGAAATCCTTTTATATCTTCAGAAAATTTTAAATCAGTATTAGTTGCCATAAACATGCCATCAATATAATTTACATCATCAAAACTCTCATTAACTGTCCATAACCAAAATTCTTTCTGTTTACCACTTAATACTTGTCCCACTATATCTGATCTATTACACTCCCACCAAAAACCACGTGGATTTCCTTTAGTACCTACTAAACCAACAAGACCTGTATCTGGAAAAGAATTAAAAATAAAATCTACTCTACAAAATAATGGATTTAAATTATTATCCATTAAATCAACATCTTCATGAATGAAAAATTTTGTTTTAAATTTACACTGTAGTATAGCTCTATTATAATTTTCACATATTGAAGTCTCTCCACAAACCTCAACTACTTGTAAATCAGGCAATTTATTATTGTTTAAATAATCTTTAATGGGATTAAGAGATGGTAATAATACGGATTCAAAAACATCATGATTTTTTATACTACAAATTACTGAAAACATTATCAAGTTTCTTTTTGTTCAATTTTCTAATATCAAATATTCATATTCATATTTATTTGCATTAATTTTACTTTACTTTACTTTGAATTTTGATAACAATTTATGATACAATTATAAACTTCATCAATCTCAGGTAAATAGTCACTCCAAGGACCTTCTTTAGATTCAGCGGTTGCACCACCTTCAATCCATGTTGTTGGTCTTTGATCACAATCATCCAAAGTTAACTTCTTATATAGTGCAATTGCTCGATGATAGTTAGACACTTCACCTTGTTCAGTTTTTCTATAAGGTAATACATGATCTGGATGTTTACATGTAGGTATAAGAACAATCCAATTATTGAATGCACCTGCTATATGAACTGGAGCAGAATCATTTGACAATAAAACTGGAGCTCTAGATATAGCACTAATAAGACTTCCAACAGTCGTGCGATCAATTAAACTAAAAGAATTACTTGGTAAATCTAATTGAAATGCACCTCTATTTGTCTGATTATCAGTTCCAATTAAACAAACAGGGGCTTTAGTAGATATTTTATTTACAAGTTCTTGCCACCATTCTCTTGGAAATGTTTTACTTTCCCAATGTCTTCCAGGATGAACAAGAACAGCTTTACTAAGATCAAAACCTTCCAATGTAGCATTTAATTCATCATCATCTTCTTTTTCTACAGAGAGTTTTATAATCTTTTCTTGCAATGGAAGAATTCTATGCATAGTGGCTAAAGAACAATAATCAACTGTATGGCACATTAAATTAGAGACAACAGAATATGTAACAGTCGTGGGATCAGGAAATGTTAACATTCTAAAATAAGGATAATCACTTTGTGATTGAAATTCCTGATGTCTACATACATTATATGGTATATGTTTAAAAAGTCTGGGCCAATGAGTTAAAATATTAACATCAGCATCTTTATAAACTTTTTTAATGTATTGTATTGTAGGTTCTGCATCAATCTGATCACCCATTCCCCCAGAAACAATTACAGCTATATGTCTTTTGTAATCATAATTTGGAGAATCTTCTCGCCATTTTTTCAAATCTTTGCCAATTAAGTCTTTAATACCTACTGTTGTTGTAAAATACTTATAACCTGCATAATGTATAATATATGAAGCATGTCTTTCTTCACCGGAAAAATCTAAACATGTCATTCGATTAAATTTATAAGACAAATCGTACATTAAAGATTTATCTTCAGGAATTCTTCCAGCTTCATCAAGAGCAATTGTTAAATTCAAATAACCTTGTTCAAAATAGCTTGAAAATTCTAAATCAGGTTTTTTAAAAATATGTCTATGACATTTTGATGCAATAATCACTCCAGTGTTATAATATTTGCCATTCCATCGAAGCTTTTCATAGTTCACACCATAAGCTTGAGATGTTTCTACCAAAGAATATTCACGAGAAACAAACTTAGCTTCATTAAACATTCCAAGTTGACCATAAGGAACTTTATCAAATAAATTGGGACAGTCATCACGAATAATAAGATCAGTATCAAGATAAATAATTCTATCAAATTTATTAAGAAGGTCTGCTATTCTAAATTTTTCCCAATGTGGAGTCGATGAAAAAGACACACCATTAAGAATAATAAATTCTGCTCCTATTTTGTCAGCATAAGCTTTTAAAATAGGATGTGTAAATTCCGCTAATGATTCACTTTCTTCACCTATGCACAATGTAACTATTGCATATTTCATCTATCTTAAGTCCCTTGCTGGTCTGCCCCATGTTCCAGACGCATTAATGTTTGATAATAATGATCTTTTCCAAGTTCCCGCAACATTAACCCATAATATAGGTCTACGTTTCCATACTCCTGCTATATTTATCATTATGTCAATTCCTGTTTGCATTGTTACGAAACTATGAGCACCAATAACTGCAACAGGAGATGAATAATTAGTAAGTGTATTATTACCAATTTGTCCAAATGTATTTGTTCCCCAACCCCAAATAGTCCCAGTACTTTTCAAACCAAATATGCATGGTCCTCCAGTAGTTCTAATTTGAATAAAACTATGAGCACCTATTACTGCTACAGGTGATGAATAAGAATTTGTTGTGTTATTTCCTATTCCATTACCAAAACCCCATGTCCAAACAGTTCCATCAGATTTTAAACCAGCAGTCGTAAAATTTGTAGCTTGTTGAATATCAATAAAACTATGAGCACCTACAACTTGTACAGGTGACGAATAAGACGTAAGATTATTAGTACCAAGTTCGCCATAAGAATTACTTCCCCAACACCATACTTGTCCTGTTGATTTTAATCCAAATGTTGCATATGTACCCAAAGCAAATGCAATAAAACTATGATTACCAACAACAGCCACTGGAGATGTTTTTGCAGTTATACTATTATCACCTAATTGACCAAATCCATTAGAACCCCAAGTCCATAAACTACCATCAGCCTTTAACCCAGCAGAAAAATTAGCAGAAGTTATACCACCAGTTCTGATTACTCGAAAACTATGACTTCCTACAACCTGAACTGGAGAAGAACGATTTGTAAATGTTCCATCACCTAATCCTGCAGCTTGATTATTTCCCCAAGCCCAAGCTTGTCCATTAACTTTTAATCCCATACACAAACGAGCACCTGTTATAACTTGAATAAAACTATGAGCCCCTACAATAGTTACTGGAGAAGAATAGGAATTTGCAGTATTATTTCCTATTTGTCCATAATCATTTGCACCCGTTACCCAAGCAGAACCATCTTGTTTAAGTCCAATGTCATTTGTAAGTCCTGCTTCAATTATCATAAAACTATGAGCGCCTAAAACAGCAACTGGGGAAGAATAAGATGTTGGTTGAGTATTAATGCCTATTTGACCATAAGAATTACAACCCCATGACCACATTAACCCGCCGGTTTTATAAGCCGTCATATTATTTGCACTACCCATATTACTCCTTAGAATCTATAGACTAAGTATATGCAATCTACTTAAATAAGAAAGCTATAATTTCAGAAATTATTTGAGTTTTTGTCATAAGATCCCTACTTTAAGTTACATATTGTACATATATTGTTCCATAAGGAATACCTGAAGTAGATGGTGGATCACCTGTTCCATAACGAATCGGTGCAACAACATTTGAAGTTCCTGCAACATCGCCTGTAATAGTAACAGAGTTAAATGATGGATCAGTCCCAACATTTCCAGAATAACCAGAAATTCCACTATATCCTGACTTTCCTGAATAGCCTGACGTCCCTGAATATCCTGAATATCCTGATATGCCTGAATATCCACTTGTTCCTACACCTGAATAACCTGAAATACCCGAATATCCACTATAGCCTGATATACCTGAATATCCTGATGTTCCTACACCAGAATATCCTGATGTTCCTACACCAGAATATCCTGATGTTCCTACACCACTATATCCACTTTGTCCTGAATATCCCGATTGTCCTGAATAACCAGAAATCCCTGAATATCCACTATAGCCTGATATACCTGAATATCCTGATATTCCTGAATAACCACTTTGTCCAGAATATCCCGATTGTCCTGAATAACCAGATGTACCTACACCACTATAACCACTTTGTCCTGAATATCCTGAAGTTCCTACTCCAGAATAACCGCTCTGTCCAGAATAACCGCTCTGTCCAGAATATCCTGAAATGCCTGAATATCCTGATGTTCCTACACCACTATATCCACTTTGTCCTGAATATCCTGAAATACCTGAATACCCTGAAGTTCCTACACCCGAATAACCTGATGTTCCAGAATAACCACTTTGTCCTGAATAACCACTTTGTCCTGAATATCCTGAAATACCAGAATATCCTGAAAGACCTGTAGTAAGAGGACCAAATATTGATGAAGATGTACTACCTTCATATACGAAATGAATCTTTGTTGTGCTTGCACTACGTCCATATATTTTTACAACAATTTGATCTGTTACATTTAACCCATGTGATGACGAATCATATTTATATACTACAAATTCTTGAGCACTTAATAAAGTAGTTGATGTTATAGCAGGTGATACTATTTCAAATAAAAGAGTTTCAGTTCCACTAGGATATGCTCGGGTATAAACTTTTGCAACTACAAAATCTCCAGTTGAAACAGCATCTACATAACTCCATGCATGAAATACCCAATAGCCACTTGGTATGTAAGTTACAGTAGGATCACCATAAACAGTAACATAATTTTTAATCAAAATATCATCAGGCGGAGCAACAGTTCCAGAATCATCTTGTTGTCCTCCAGATGGAATAGATCTATTAAGTTTATTGTATAATGGAAAAACAGTTACATTTTCAAAGAAAAATGTTGTCCCTACCAATCCACTGTAACCTGATGATCCTGAATAGCCGCTTTGACCTGAATATCCTGAAGTACCTGAATAACCAGATGTGCCTATACCAGAATATCCTGAAGCACCAGAATATCCTGAAGTACCTACACCAGAATATCCACTTTGTCCAGAATATCCTGATATGCCTGAATATCCTGAAGTTCCTACTCCAGAATATCCTGATTGTCCTGAATAACCAGATGTACCTACACCAGAATAACCACTTTGTCCTGAATATCCAGATGTACCTGAATAGCCTGATGTTCCTACGCCAGAATAACCACTTTGTCCTGAATATCCTGACAAACCATCAATTCCACTATATCCTGATATTCCAGAATAGCCTGATATTCCTACACCACTATATCCACTTTGTCCTGAATATCCCGATTGTCCTGAATAACCTGACGTTCCTACGCCAGAATAACCTGATGTTCCAGAATAACCTGACGTTCCTACGCCAGAATAACCACTTTGTCCTGAATATCCCGATTGTCCTGAATAACCTGATGTTCCTATACCCGAATAACCACTTTGTCCAGAATATCCTGACAAGCCATCAATTCCACTATAACCTGATATTCCTGAATAGCCACTTTGTCCCGAATATCCAGATACCCCACTATATCCTGAAGTGCCTGAATATCCACTTGTACCTATGCCTGAATAACCTGATATTCCTGAATATCCCGATGCACCATCAACTCCAATATAGCCTGATGCTCCTGAATATCCTGACACTCCACTATATCCACTTTGACCTGAATAACCTGATGAACCACTATATCCTGATGTTCCTATTTGACCTGAATATCCTGATATTCCTAGTGTACCATCAATTCCTGAATAACCAGATTTTCCACTATAACCACTAACTCCTGTTGTTGCAGTCAATTTGCCACTATATCCAGAAACACCACCAGTAACTACTATTGTAGATCCATCTGCAATATTAGTCAAATTTACGTCTAATGTAATATCATTTATACCTGGTTGATCTACAACATAAAAATTGCTAGATCCAGGTATTAAATTCTTAAATTGAAGATCAACACCTTGTTTTATTTTAAATAATCCAACTCCTCCTACTCCGACATTAGACGCAGTATTTGCTTCTCCAGTTCCTCCACCAACTCTACCTGAAAGAGTTCCAAATTTATTTGCATTAACGATCTGAGCTTCTAAAGGATCATTTAAATCTGTACAACCCTGTTTAACTATTATCCAACATCTAAAAACATCTGCTGAATTAAAAGGATTTTGCGCAATCAATTTATTTGTAGCAGCTTGAGCATATGCTAAATCTGGATATACTACTTGACCGTATTGAAGATCATTTGCATCTTCTGGAGCATAAAGCGACATTGTTTGAATTGTCCAGCCTCCAGGTGTAATGTCAGACACAAGACCCAATCCCGACCCTGTGTCATAATGTTCTGGATCTATGATTGTTGTCGGTGCTAAATCATTTACCCAAACACCAGGAGCTGATTGATAATAATATTGAAACGTCACTGGCTGTTCTGAAGCTGTAGGATAAATATTAGGTTGTTTTTTGTCAACAGTATAATATGTACCATTATCCCATACATGACCTTCTGATCGATCAATACTTAAATTTACTCCACTATCAGTTCTCGGAAAATATTCATTGCCATCAATATTAAATGGCCCAAATGAATCCCAAAAACATTGTGTTTGAACCGCCATGTCAGGTTCAAAATTAGGCTCTGTCAAACAATTAATAAGTGTTAACCTATTATTATGATCTATCCAACCTATTCTAATAATACTTCTAAGTTGAACAGGTGTAAATTCAGATACTTGTAAAACTATAGATCCACTTGAATTAATTCCTACAATTGTAGTATCATCTGTTGTTCTATAAGGTGTTGTTTGTCCTGTAAATGTTGACCAACTAACAAACTGTACTGTTGGATTTAAAGTATCTGTAGTATTATCAACAATTACTCCTGTCCCAGCAGATAGTTGAAATGTATGATAAGGAGCAATGTTTTCAAGTGATAAAATACCTCCAACCAATAAACCCGTGGAATTTGCATTGTATAGAAGTTCAATTTGTTGAGAACTTAATGGTTGACCAGAATATCCTGATATTCCTGAATATCCACTGTGTCCAGAATATCCCGATGTACCTACACCACTATAACCACTTTGTCCAGAATATCCAGAAATACCGCTATAACCACTTTGTCCAGAATAGCCACTAATGCCAGAATAACCTGATGTACCATCAATTCCTGAATATCCACTAATACCACTATAACCTGATAATCCTAATTGTCCTGAATATCCACTGCCTCCCGAATAGCCAGATATACCACTGTAACCTGATGTGCCATTAATTCCCGAATATCCACTTTGTCCTGAATATCCTGAAGTTCCTACGCCAGAATATCCGCTTTGTCCAGAATAACCACTTGTACCTACACCAGAATAACCACTTTGTCCTGAATACCCTGAAGTACCAGAATAACCTGATGCTCCAATATTACCTGAATATCCACTTATGCCTATTTCTCCCGAATAACCTGATGTGCCTACACCAGAATATCCTGATGTTCCTACGCCAGAATATCCACTTTGTCCTGAATATCCAGATGATCCTATACCTGAATAACCACTATATCCTGAATATCCTGATGATCCTATACCTGAATAGCCTGATACTCCTATACCTGAATAGCCTGATGTTCCTACACCTGAATAGCCAGAATAACCACTTATTCCTGAATATCCTGATACAGCTGATACTGTAAAAGTAGTATCAATAAAAGATGCTCGTGATGATCCTTGATATACAAAGTGAACAGTTCTTGCAGTCGCATTGTTATTAAAAACTAATACTCTAACAACAATTCTATCTGTAGTCAATAATGTAATATCATTTACGACTGTATAAATTACTACTTTATTTTGTGCAGTCCCAGATGTTGTTGCTGTTATTGCAGATGTTGCATCTGATATAAACAAAGAAGTAGTACTACCATCTATTCCTCGCTTACATACTTCAAATTTTGCAGTTACTATTGGACCACCACCTACGGCACTTACCCAAAACCATCCATTAAAAGTCCAGTTTCCTGCAGGTATTGATAATTGTCCGGGAACATTAATTTTTGTTATATAATTGTCTATAGGCACACCGTTCGGGTCATCATTTGTAATAGATAATGATTCATCTATCTCAATGCCAGTTGCAGGCACTCTAGTTAATGTTTCATTATCCACTGTTAATGTAACACTAGCTCCTGCAATTTCTGCAGTTAATGTATCAGTAAATGCTAATGTTAAAGTTAAAGCAGATACTATACTTATTTCATAGACACCATTATTAAAATTTGACCCTGAAACTGTTACTTTTTGTCGTGCAACCCAACCATCAGAAATAAAACTTCCTGATGTTCGAGTTATAGTATCAGGATCAGAATTAACAAAAGCTATATTTGTTCCAGTAGTTATAGGTGTAACTAAATCACTATTAGGGTTATCAAACCACAATCTAAGTCCTGCTGATGCTCCATTTATTCCTGAATAACCACTCCATCCAGAATATCCTGATATTCCAGAATATCCACTGTGTCCAGAATATCCTGATGTACCTATACCAGAATAACCTGATTGTCCACTGTAACCAGATATGCCTGAATAGCCACTTTGTCCAGAATATCCTGATGTACCTATTCCAGAATATCCAC